>Ga0180431_10000121_pt1 | contig 100755 bp, 75 predicted proteins | sample SS_ome_11_FD_132459 | JGI IMG/M metagenome (GOLD analysis project Ga0180431, IMG submission 132459) | Hypersaline lake sediment archaeal communities from the Salton Sea, California, USA - SS_1_MS_1 metaG | ecosystem: Environmental > Aquatic > Non-marine Saline and Alkaline > Hypersaline >...
AAATTAAATTTCAAATCCCGATACGTGCTCTTTCTCAGCACATTTGTGTGGCTGGCTTTTCTGGCTCAGGAAAAAGTAACTTTGGAATGCTTTTAGCAGAAAACGCAGCCTATAATAATATCCTGTCTATAAAAATAATTGACCCTAAAGCAGACGAATATCTGGGTTTTGCAATCAAGCATCCAGACTTTCTATTACTAAAGTGGAGTGATCTGAAATTCAATCCTCTCACTCCCCCACCAAATGTGCCTCAAAAAGAATGGCTTCAAACAGTTGTAGGGCATCTCAGTCAGGCATTTAATTTCTGGCAAGGTGCAGAAGGATTGCTATTAAAGCATCTGACCAATACTAATAATCATTCACTGCTACATATACTAAAGCGAATTACAAAAGAAAAAGCCAAATTTGGCAGCAAGGACATGATGAGCAAAGCAACAATAGTCTCAAGATTACAGATACTCTTAGACCTATTCGGAGACACTATCACTACAAACTCCTCAATGCTTGAACAACTATCAAAAAGAAAAGTGATTATTTCAATGACTGGGCTTATGGCTGAATCAGAATCATGGCTAACAGAGTTTTTGCTACTCTGGGACTTCACATACAGAGTCTATAATCCATCAAAGAGAATCCAATCCCTCTATATCTTTGATGAATGTCAGCACAGACTTTTTAGCTCTGAAAAAGAACATGCAGTACAAAGGATTGGTTCTTCAATAATTTCTAAGCTTGTTGACGAAGCAAGATCACTAAACATTGGAATCTGCTCACTCTCTCAGGAACCTTCCACCCTTATCAAAGCAGTAATAAACAATTCATGGCTAAAGATCGCATTTCACCTTGGAAGCGGCAGTGAAATAAAAATCATGAAACAAGCCCTTGGCCTATCAAATGAAGAAGCTGAATCCCTTCACTTTCTAGAAACTGGCCAGGCAATTGTCCGCATGGCTGGAGGATATCTAGATCCACTAGCAGTTCAGTTTGATGAGTTTATTCCTGGTGATCTTAAAGATGGCTTTATTCTTCAAAAGCAACAGGAAGCAATAGAATTTATCAAGGAATCCTTGCTTGAGGATATAGTTTCAAATACTCCTGAGCCTCCTACAGCCAAAACCAATCCCAGTCCTAAAAATTCAATAGACGACGTAAAACCACTGCTAAGTGTTTGGCTTAATCTAGAAAATCCATTCCTTACTCAGGGAGAACTCTATGCAAAAGCTGGAATCACAAGCGGATCAAAGCAGGCCAAATTAAAGAAAATCTGCATTCGTGAAGATCTCATAAAAGAGCACAAGATCCAGATTAAAAAAACATATACTTCAATCTGGGAACCAACCAACAAAGCCTATGAACTCACTGCTGTTAAAAAGCCCAAGCACAAGTCTAAGGGAGGCTATTTGCATCAGTTTATTGCACTTAGAATCAAACAATGGGGTATTAAAAAAGGCTATTCTGTTGAAATCGAGCATATGCTTTCAAATAACAAGCTCATTGACCTGCACCTTCGAAAAAACAATGAATCAGTATTTGTTGAGATTGCTGTCTCTCCTCCTTTTGAAAAGGAAATAAAAAACTACATCAAGGATCTATCTTCTAATCCATTGCCAGACAAACTCTTAGCTGTTACTCCAAACAAAAAGACATGGTCTAAGATCGAGAATTTAATAAGCAAAGAACCTAAACTAAACCAATTTCAAGACAGAATTGAAATCAGGCTGGCTGGAGACTTTTTAAAGTCATGAAAAACAAGGGCTTAACTGAATCATTGTCTAAATACAGCATACATAACCTTGAAAATATGCCTTTCTTTCTCACAGTTGAGGAAGTTGCTCTGCTCCTACGCACTACAAAAAAAGCCATTTACAGCAAGATTGAACGCGGACAGCTTCCAGGTGCTACTAAGATTGGATTTAGGCTATTAATAGCCAGGGATGATCTGATACAATGGCTTAATCAAAGACGCACGCTGTCGCCAGGGAGTGGTGGGCGATGAGTGTGAAAGTCAGGCCCTATAAACGTGGAGGCTGGGAAGTAGATATCCAGACAGAGTTGCCTGATGGGACTAAGCTCAGAGAAAGAAAAAAATCTCCTGTCTCATCCAAAGCTGCATCTCTACGCTGGGGCCTTGCTCGTGAACGAGAGCTTACTTTTCAGCAACCAGCAAAGATAAGAAAGGAGGTTCCAACTCTAAGGGAATTTTCTCCAAGATTCCTGGATGGATATGCTAGGGCAAACAGGCAAAAGCCAAGTGGTATAGCAGCTAAAGAGACAATCTTGCGAGTGCATCTTATCCCTTTTCTTGGCAGAAAAAAGCTTAACAAAATTAGCAGCGAGGATATTCAGCACCTAAAGAGCCGGCTTTGCAAAAAAGCACCCAAGACTGTAAACAACATTCTCACTGTGCTGAACAAGCTTCTTAATGTTGCACTGGAATGGGATATAATCAATAAGATGCCCTGTACAATCAGGCTTCTTAAGACCCAAGAAAAAGAGGCACAGTTTCACGACTTTGACGAATACAGCAGACTTATTGATGCAGCAAAGAAAACAGATCCACAGTCCTATCTGGCTGTACTTTTAGCAGGAGATGCTGGCCTTAGATGTGGTGAGATCATGGCTCTTGAATGGACAGACATTGATTTTTCCAAGCGCCAGGTCCTTATCCAGCGCTCTGACTGGAAGGGACAAGTGACTGCACCCAAGGGTGGTAGGTCTCGCCGCGTACCATTGACAGCCCGTCTTACAAAGGCCCTGAAAGATTATCGGCACCTTCGTGGACCCAGAGTCCTATACCAGGACAATGGCCAGGGTGCTACACAAAAGGTAGTTAGAAATCTGGTCTTAAGGGCTGCTCGCAGAGCTAATCTTGCTAATGGCGGAGTCCATATCCTGCGTCACACCTTCTGCTCGCATCTGGCTATGAGAGGAGCTCCGGCAAGAGCTATCCAGGAATTAGCAGGACATAGGAATTTGACGACAACACAGCGCTATATGCACCTTAGTCCTGCTGCTGTAGAAGCCGCCATCCAGCTACTTGAAAAGCCGTCTCCAGCAAAATTTTTTGGAGACATTTTGGAGACAGCAACTTCATGAAAAAGTAACACCTTATATTAAAAGGAGTTAAATGGTGGAGGCGGCGGGAATCGAACCCGCGTCCGAAGGTGCTTCCATACGGGCATCTACGTGCGTAGCCTGTCGAAATTTGTTCGCTCCATGATCCCTCAACAGGCAAGGAGGTCAAGGGGCTAGCTTCGTAATTTTTCACCCGTATCCCCGAAGCGAGTCAACGGGCTAGCCGTTAGAAATCGACGCCCTGATTCCGGCCCTAGCGGCGCGGCCGGAGAGGACGGGTCGCCTTAATTAGGCGGCCAGTGCCAAGTTATCGTTGGCATTTGTTGGTTGCCACCTTTTTACGAGGTTGATGGCGGCCTCGGCACGCTTCCCGTACTTCATCCATCCCCGTCGAATCCATTCGCCCCCACAGTAAGGAAAGTCAATAGCATTATAACCATTTATCCTTGGAATGTAAAGGCATCCCGGGTGCAAATAACACAAGAGAGGGCATAACGTAAGACGCGTGCCGAAATCAACAGATCCGGAGCACGCCCCACTTTTCATGTTGATTAATTATAGTTGCGAGTATAGACTCTCCTTTCTTATTTTAATATTTGATCCGTAGGACACTAGAATCGGAATATTGAAATCGAAAGGAGGATTTCGAATGCATCGTTTTACAGCCACACTTGTCGTCGTGCTCATGCTCCTGACCGGTGTCGCATGCACGTGCAGGGCCGACGTCGAGAAACAGGGCTACCTCGACAAGCTGCCGCCGATGATCGACCGTGAGATCTTCTTCGGCGATCCCGAGATCGCCAGCGGCCAGATCTCCCCTGACGGCAAATTCATCTCATTCCGCAAACCCTACAAGGACGTGATGAACATCTGGGTCAAGGCCATAGACGAACCCTTCGAGAGCGCAAGGCCCATCACAGCTGACACAACGAGACCGGTAAGGGGCTACACGTGGAGCCGGGACGGTAAGTACATACTCTACGTGCAGGACAAGGGCGGGGACGAGAACTATCACGCCTACGCCGTTGATCCGGCGGAGAAGCTGGCGCCTGGGCAGGATGTCCCCACAGCGCGTGACCTGACACCCGTGGAGGGCGTGCGCGCGGCTCTCTATCTCATGCCGAAGAAAACCCCCAACATCATCTACATAGGTCTCAACGACCGGGACGAACGCTACCACGACGTCTACCGCCTGGATATAGAGACGGGCGAGAGGACGCTCATACGGCAGAATGACGATGGGATCGCCGGTTGGATATTCGATCTCGACGGCAACCTCAGGCTGGCCACGAAGCAGACGGACGACGGGGGGACGGAGATATTTCGCATGGACGGAGACGAATATGTCTCCATTTTCATATGCAGCAACGAGGAAAACGCGAATCCAATCCGCTTCCACAAGGATGGGAAGCGCTTCTACATGGAGACCAACAAGGGCGAGGACGTCGACCTCTCGCGTCTCGTGCTCTTCAACCCTGAAACGGGCGAGCAGGAGATCGTCGAATCGGATCCCGAGGGTGAGGTCGATTTCGCAGGAACGAGCTTCTCGAACAAGACGGACGAGCTGATAGCAACATACTACGTCGGTGACAGGCTCAGGATCTACTGGAAAAACAAGGAGTTCGAGAAGGACTACAAGAAGCTGAAGAAGAAGCTCCCAGACGGGGATGTGTACCTTGGAAACCTCACGCGAGACGACAGGCTCGCGCTGGTTTACGTAACGAGCGACACCGATCCGGGCGCCACATACATGTTCGACAGGGAAAAGGGAGAGGTAGAGCTTCTGTACAGGCCTCGTCCCGATCTGCCTGTCGAGCACCTGGCTCCGATGAAGCCCATCAAGTACAAGTCTCGTGACGGCCTGGTAATACACGGTTACCTCACCGTCCCCAAGGGCGTGAAGGCGAAGAACCTGCCCGTGATCGTAATGCCCCACGGCGGACCATGGGCCCGTGACAGATGGGGATACGATCCCTACGCCCAGTTCCTGGCAAACCGCGGATACGCCGTTCTCCAGCCAAACTTCCGCTCCTCCACCGGCTACGGCAAGAAGTTCTTCAATGCCGGCAAGCGCAAGTGGGGGGACGAGATGCAGGATGATATCACCGACGGCGTGAACTATCTCATCGACAAGGGCATATCGAATCCCGACCAGGTCGGTATCTTCGGCGGCTCGTACGGCGGATACGCCACGCTCGCCGGGCTGGCATTCACGCCGGACGTGTACGCGGTCGGTGTGTCGTTCGTGGGTCCCTCGAGCCTCATAACGCTGCTCAAATCGATCCCCCCCTACTGGGAGACGATGAGAACATTTTTCACCGAGCACATGGGCGATCCGGAGAATCCCGAGGATATCGAGCGCCTCAAGCGCCAGTCGCCGCTCTACTCGGCCGAGAAGATCAAGGCACCCCTGCTGGTTGTGCAGGGTGCGAATGATCCCCGCGTGAAGAAGGTGGAATCCGACCAGATAGTGGTCGCCCTTCGCGACCTCGACCGCGAGGTGGAATACATGGTAGCCCCCGACGAGGGCCACGGCTTCGCCGGGGAGGAGAACCGCATGGCGTTCGTCGTGGCGATGGAGAAATTCATAGCCAGGCATCTCGGCGGGCGCTATCAGGAATCGGTTCAGGAGGATATACATAAGCGGCTTGACGAGATCATGGTCGACGTCGAGACGGTGGAGCTCACGAAACCATCGGCCGACGCGGACAATGCGCAGACCGCCCCGCTGCCAGAGTGCGATCCGGGCATGATAGCGCCGATGAAGCTCTCGTACAGCGCCTCGCTTGCCATGTCCGGGCAGGACATACCCATAGATGTCACCCGCGATGTCATCAAGGCGGAGGCCGGCGGCGTGGAAGTACTGCGCATTCTGAGCACGCAGCAGACCCCGATGGGGGCTGCGTCCGACACCTTCGATCTCGATCCGGCCTCGATGATGCCTATCAGGAAGAGCGCCGCCCAGGGTCAGATGGGGGTGACGCTGGAATACAGCGAGGGATCGATCAAGGGAGCGATGAAGATGGGCGCTCAGGCCATGCCTGTAGACGTCAAGCTCGATGCCCCCGTATTCGGGGACGGATCGGCCATGGAGCTTACACTTTCCGCTCTGCCGCTCGATGCCGGGTACAAGACGACCATTCGCTCCTTCGACTTCCAGTCGCAGGAGGTGCGGGCCTACTCCGTCGAGGTGACCGGTATCGAGACGGTCGAGGTCCCGGCCGGTTCATTCGAATCCTACAAGCTCGAGATCAAGCCGCTCGACGGCGAGATGGGCGGCGGCACGGTGTTCATTTCCAAGAAGAAGCCGCGCTGTGTGGTGAGAAGCACATACCAGATGCCGGCCCGTGCCGGAGGAGGCACCATCACATCCGAGCTGAAGGCCATGGAATAGGACCGCCGATCGATAGAACCATAACCGTATCCGAAGCGCTCCCGTCCCCGGGAGCGCTTCTCTTAACGTTCAGGAACAGGCCATTTTATAGTAATGACTGATCCGGTCCGCCGCGTTATAATCCCAGACATCAGGAAGGCGAGCCGGTCGGCTTCCAGGCCCCCTCGGATCGAAACCGTAGGAACCATCGAATAATCCGGCTGGGGATCAGCTTTATGCACACGCACAATACATCGAATCCGGAGAAGCCCTTCAGCATAGAGCCGGAAAACAACGGCTCCGGCAGGCTCTATGTCCTGATAATCCTGCTCGTCGTGCTCGTACCCGCATTCCTGATCCGCCTGCATCCTGTCACGAGCGAGTCGTTTCAATTCGACGCCGTGGTCTCCCAGATCTCCGCCGATAGGGGGATCGTAGCGAACGCGCTCGACAGCAGGGACACGCTTTTCTGGCGGCGCTACCACCCCCCCCTCCTCTCATATATCATCATAGCCAATAACGGCATCTTCGGTCCGGGCCCGTTCACGTCGCGCCTGTTCTCGATAATTGCAGGGAGCCTGTGCTGCCTGGCCGTTTCGCTTTCGGTCCTGAAGATACTGGGACATAGGCGCTGGAGCCTTGCAGCCGCCCTCTTCGGCGGTTGGATGATCTGCCTTCTCCCGGTTCATCTCTACATCAGCCGGACCTCCAACTGGGACGCCGCGTACTCATTCTTTAACGTTTGCTCCCTGCTGCTCCTCTCCCTTTATCTGAAGAGAGGCACATTCGGGAATCTTCTAACAGCGGGGGTATTCGCAACTCTTGCGTTTCTCACATGCGAGATAGGACTGCTGATAGTACCCGCATTCTTGTTTACACTGTTCTACGATATCAGGCGCAGGCCGGGTACCGTGCTCATCCGTAACTGGCTGCTCCTCGTGCTTGCCGCTGTGCTGATTACGGCGGCACTATGGCCCGCCGGCATATTCAGGCTGAATATCCTTCGCACCATAGCTTTCAGGGTGAGGGATTCGGCAATGGTCCCGCGAAACCTGCCCTGGTACATGTTCTACGCGGTGCTTTTCGACCAGGCGCCCGCCTTTGCGGTATTCTCCGCGCTCTCATGCATGGCAGTCCCCTTCGCCGCCCGCCTCGAAAGGGTGCGCTACGGGCCTGGAACAATAATAACGGCTGCCGGGGAATCAGAATCACGGGGGGGCGGCGGAAAAACCGGCGCCGGTGAATCGGGGGAGAACAACGGTCGGGTCGGCGGAAAAGCCGGCGCAGGTGAATCCAGGGGAGACGGCGGGCGGTACGCAGGCGGATGGCTCATATCGGCGGCGCCTTTCTGGATATACGCAGCGACGGCATTCGCGCTCTCCACCGTTCAGCGCCTCGTTTACATCCACCACATAGCGGACCTCTTCGCGCCTCTGACCGTCGTGACCGCATGCTCCGCGTTTGTGTTCCTATCGGCTGCGGGGCGCGGCATGAGACGAGCGGCCGCAGTGATCTCGGCCGCCGCGCTGGCGCTCTCTATCCCCGCCGCGCTAAATTCCAATCCCGATGTGGTCGGCCCGCAGGAGCATCCGGGATTTCTGGGAATTCGCGATTTCTTCGAAAACCGTCTCGATGCGAGGGCCTACTACCACCACCATATCGTGATGTCCTACTACCTGCCGGGGATGCGGTTCGACGCGCAGAAACCAGGGCGGTGGATCCCCGAGAGGGTCGAGGCGGTGAAGGCCATCCCCTATGACTTCGTGGTCACCGATCACTCCCTTTTCAGCCCGTACTACCCCGACCTGGCAAGCCTGTCCAGCGCCCTCGCTCCCGAATACAAACTGGAGCACGCCGTCGAGCACAGGCGTACCGGCAGACCCGTGGCCTGGATCTATTCGAGACGTGCCACCGGCGCCGACCGGAATTGACGTATCCCACTAACGCTCGAGAATCCAATCGCCTATCACCTCGAGCGCCGAAGGAGAGATCGTCTCCTCTATCGTCGCGTATTCGTTCGGGGAACCGGTTTCGCAGCTCTGGAACAGGTGGTTCAGCCCGGGCAGCTCTAGGACCTTGTACTCGGGATTTCCACCCGCGGCGAGAGCCGACTCTATCGCGGCCAGGTTGCCATTGGGCTCGACCTGAAGATCCTTCTCCCCTCCGATCGCGAGAACCGGACACTCGACGCGCTCCAGCATAGGCGCGGGATCGTATCGCATGAAGAACCTGAACCACGGTGACAGGTACACATTCGCTCTCTCACCGAGGGCCTCCGCGTTGATGCCCAGCTTCTCCATCTCCTCGGCGCTGAAATTCGCCTCGTACTCGGCAACGAGTCCGTCCAGCCTCTCCCTGGCAGCTTCGTCATCACTCTCCTCGGCCAGTATGCCGTGTTCCAGCCTCAGCATCCCTATATACCTCTGCATAAGACCCTCTTCTACACCATTGGCTTGAAGGATCAATTCGTTTTGCACGAGCAGTATCTCTGATCCGTTCATGCCCGTGCCCGCCATCAAAACGATGAACGCCACGTCCTCGGACCAGACGGCCGCCATGGGGGCTATGATCCCTCCCTCGCTGTGACCTGCGAGCCCTATCCTTCCGCCGTCGACCTCGGGCCTGCCCGACAGAAAATCTATCCCGGCCAGCACATCATCCGCGAAATCCTTGCTCGTGGAGGTGCTGAAATCGCCCGTGGAACCGCCGACACCCCTGTCATCCACCCTTAGCACCGCTATTCCCCGGCGCGTTAGATAATCGGAGAGGACCAGAAACGGCTTGTGCCCCATGACCGTCTCGTTTTTGTCCTGCGGACCCGATCCGGAGATGAGAAGAACGGCGGGGAAAGGTCCCCCTTCGCGTGGGTAGGTAATGGTCCCGGCGATAGTGACACCCGCCCCCTCATTCGCGTATGAAACCTCCTCGGAGGCATAGGGGTAAGGCTCTTCGGGCTCCTGCGGCCTGCTTAGCTTCTCGACCTCGGTGATTCTAACGAGCTCCAGTGGAAACGTCATGCCGGCCTGCTTCCATTCACCACGGATCATCTGCTCCCCGCTGTCGAATAATCCCTCGAAGACACCAGCCGCAACGGCGACATCGATCCTGAGGCTGTCACCTTCGAAGGTTACCGCGGCCACGGGTATACCCTCTACTCCTTGGTCGGGGCTGTCCATGGCAGCGGTCAGCGAACCGTCCTCTTCGGCGCTTAGGTGAAACACTATCCTGAGCTCGACGGAACCCGCTTCTATGACTCCCTGCCATATGCCTTCGATGCCTGTGCCCCCGTCCCCGGCCGCCAGCTTGCTCTCCGGCACGCCTGCATCCCGGGCATAGGCATCCGGTGTAATGACAAAGGCAACAAAGGTCACTAGGATCCATGAAAAAATTGTCCTCTTCATGCCCACCTCGCAAGTCGTTCGTCCCGTAATCAGCCGGTTAACCGACAGAACGTTCGAAAACCAAACGTACGGCAGTAACCGGTGGAATCGTTTTGAGTTATTCTCGTACAAACGGATGTTAAAGACAAGCTCTCAATGGTGGCGGCCCGGTCACGCCCCGGTCTCCTGCGTGATCTTGACCGAATGGTAGATGGATGCCAGGGTCGCCTTTATCCACATCACCGAAACGACAATACCCACACCCATGCAGATCAGGCCGGCCAGGGCGATCGGGATCGTGCAGATCCCGAAGAGAAAGATCGTCATCGCATGCCCGTTCGTCATTCGCCAGCTCTCCTTCACGGCCTCGACGGCATCCATCTTCTCCTCGACGACGAGGAAGGAAACGAACGCCAGCTTGCAGGCGAATATTATCCCCGGGATGATAAACAGCATCATCCCCACACAGATGATGAATGCGCTCAGGAGCCTGGCCAGGACCACGTTCAGGTAGTTCTCGGTGAAGTGGAACATGTCCTTGACCTGGGGCCCGTCACCCCTCGCCGCCCTTAGAAAGGCGTAGAACGATCCATAACCCACAGGCCCGATGATAAGTATGTAGTAACCCATCGCAAACAGGTTGAACAGCACCGCACCGGGATACTCCAGTTCGTCCAGCACGCCGGCCCACCAGATCGGAGCGGAGACGGCGAACATGATCACCGTGATGAGCAGGAGCTCGAGGAAGTGCCCCGTCATCTGCTTCCAGCCGTTGCTGTAGCAATCCCATACGGTGGGCGGATAAGAACAGCCTACCCGCCTGCCTTCTTCGGCTTCGATGTTCATACGGGCCTCCAGTTCACTTTCGAGTATTTCTTAATAAAAGAGCAAATCGAAGAAATAACTGTCACTCTTTGTTTACGGCGCCGGAATCCGGTTTGTTTCATACAAAAGAGGGCGCCGCCGCGTCATGTCGACACGGAGACACCCTCTCCCGGCACTTCTTTCAGGCCACTCAGCCGAAAAGCGTCTGCATTGACATCTATGTTTTCTTGCTCTTCTTGACCTTCTCGCCCTTCTCCTTGATCTTCTGGATCATCTTCATCCCGTTTTCGTTCTCGGGATTCAGCTTGACCGATTTCTCGTAGTACTTGATCGCCTTGTCGAACTTGCCGGCGTGCGCATACGCCTCGCCGAGGCTGTCGTACACATTCCATGAATCCGGATACGCCTTTACGTTCAACTCGAATACGGCGATGGCCTCCTTGTGCTTATCATTCATGAGGAACAAGTATCCCAGTGTGTTGAACTCACTCTCCTTGAAGTAGTAATCTCCGCCGGCGGTTTTCAGCTTCTTGTATGTGTCCATACCGGCCTCGATACCCGACTTCTTGATGGCTTTCCCGACATGGTATGCCGCGGAGTTCTCATTCTCCGCGATCTTCATCCATGATTGCTTCACCTTTTCCTCACGGTTCACCTGCATCTTCTTGAGCTTCTCGGCCTTCTCCACCTCTTCACACTTCTCCTTGTCTTTCTTCTCCTTCTTCTCCTGGGCCTTCGTCTCCCACAAGCCGAAGACCGACAGCTGCAGCACCACGGCCGCGGCCACGATGCCTATGAGGTAAGCCGCCCTGCGGCCTCCCCTCTTCCTGTTTATACTGGGGTTTAAGATACTCATCAGCCTGTCCTTTAGGTTTGATCCCTGGGAGATCGCCGCCAGCTTCATGACCGGATTGCCTGAGCCACCCAGCTCCGCAGCGATATCCATCAATAACCCTGCATAATCCGACGGTTTCCCGCCGGTTATCAGCACACAGTCATCGCAGTCCCGCTCCCTCTCTACCCTGTGCCGTTTGACGGCAAGCCAGACGAAAGGATTGAACCAGTATAGAACGGCCGCGCATACGGCCAGAAGCTCGATGCATCCGTCCCGCCTCTTGACATGCGCCAGCTCGTGGGACAGCATGAGCCGTTTGCGGCACTCCGGCCACCCTTCCGTGTTCGACGGCAGTACGACCGCAGGGTTGAAGATCCCGATGGTCACGGCCGCCCCTATCATATCCGATTTCAGCAACCGCACGCTTCGCCGCAGACCCAGTTCACTCGAGATCTCCCCCTGCAGTCTATTCCATGAATCGCCTACCGGCTCAGCCCTCCGCAAGATCCTGTTCAATCCGAAGCGCGAGATCAGATACCAGCTCAGGCACATCACTGCTCCACCGATCCAGGCTAGGAAGACGAACGCCGACCAGTGAAGGTCGGCCGCTCCGAATCCGGACCGAGCCTCGGCCGCGCCGGTTCCTGCACCTGTCTGCGCCTCCTCGAACGGCCCCTCGATCTCCTTGGCGGCCTCCCCTTGCAGTCCGGAAGCAGATGTTAACGAATCCAATCCGGGCAGGAGCGGGACGGTCCACACCGGACCTATGAAAGACAGCGCGGGCAGCAGCACGAGCGCCGCCAGCGCGATAACCCATATCATGTTCCGGAGAGACGCCGAGCAACGGTGCATAAGAAGCGTCGTAACGCCTGCTATCGAGCAGATCAAGGCTCCCTTGACCGATATATCCACGACCAGCCTGAGTATCCCCGGCCACGGGATGCCGGCCAGCCAGGTTTCGACTATCGATATCAACTTACCGTCCCTCCTTCCTGGTCCTCTGGATCAGATCGAGAAGCGCCTTCCTCTCCTCATCCGAAAGCTTCGCTTCGGATTTCTTCAGAATCGAGATTGCCGCTCTCGCTTCGGCGCCCCTGAAGAACGTATCCAGCACGTTCGTCAGGGCCGTATCCCTGGCGCTGTTAAGTGGAATGGTCGGGGAATATATATAGCGCCCTTTCCTCGTATCATGCCGGAGAAAACCCTTGTCCTCGAGCACATTCAACATCGTCCTCACCGTTGCGTTGACGGGATTATCGGGAAGATTATCCATCACCTCAACGGCGGTTGCTTTCCCCAGCCGGTAGATGACATGCATGATCTGCCGTTCCCTGCGTGTGAGCTCGTTGATGTGAGGTTTTTTCGCCATCAACACCTCCTTGATACTAGCTTGCAGCGGCGCCGGCCGGTGATCGGAAGCCGGGCCGCGCCCGAAACGATCATCTCTAGAGATGTGCACAAATTAACATGTTAAGAATTTAACACGTCCTGCTTCGGAATGCAAGTAAAAAATTCGGGGGCAGGGCGAGGCGAAATCGATCCGACTGATAATGCACGCGAGGGCGCTCGATGGCGATACCGGCAGCGCCGGCGGCTGAAGTTTACGGGGATGCGGTCCTATCTCTCCGCCAGCATGTAGATCACTGGAACCAGCACTAGCGTCAGTAGCGTGGAGACCAGCAGTCCGCCGATGATCGTCCAACCCATCGGCCCCCACATCTCGCCCCCTATGAGCGTGAGCGGCAGAAGGCCGCTGATCGTGGTGGCCGTTGTCAGGATGATCGGCACGAATCTCGTCTCCCCCGCCTCCTTGAGCGCCTCCACGATCCCCTTCCCCGCCCCCCTGAGCTGGTTCGTGTAAACGACGAGGATTATCGAGTTGTTGATGACGATCCCCATCAGGCTCGCGAGCCCGACGAAGGCGGTGAAGGAAAACGTGTAGCCGCTCATAAGAAGGGCCAGGATCGAGCCTATGATCGCAAGCGGGATAGCGGCAAACACGATGAACGGCTGTTTGTAGGAGCGGAACTGCAGGACGAGGACGCCGAATATCGAAACCAGCGCCACCACTATCGCACGGAACATTCCGGCGAAGGTCTCCTCGCGGTTCTCGAGCTCGCCGCCGACCGAGTACCGGTAACCTTTGGGCCATGAATAACCGTCCAGCTTCCCGATAACGGCCTTTGTTACCCTGTCCACCGAGTAACCGGACATGACATCCGATTTGATCAGGACGAACCTCTCGAGCTCGTAATGCCCGATCTCAGAGGGCGCCGCCTTGAACTCGACCGACGCCAGCTGCCTCAGCGGCACCTGCCCACCGAGCCTCGAGGTCACGCTGATCAGATCCAGATCGCCCGGTTTCGGCCTGCCCTCTATCGGAAGCCTGACCACGATATCGTACTCCTCTCCCTCCTCGTCACGGTACCTCGAAACCGTCAGCCCGGCTATCGCGGCCCTGACGGTCCTGTCTATGTCCACGAGCGGCACGCCCAGCATGGCGGCCTTGTCACGGTTAATGCTTATCTGCAGGTCGGTCTTTGACGTGCCCATCGGATTGTCGATGTTGACGGTGCCGGGAGTCGACCTGATCATACCCTCCACATGGGCGGCGATCCTCTCGAGCATCCCCATATCATCCCCGATAACCCTGATGGCCACGGGGGCCTCCACCGGCGGCCCCTGCTCGAACTCCTTGACCTCTATCTTCGCCCCTGTAAAGGAGTCGAATTCGGCTCTGAGATCCCGGATGAGCTCCCCCAGCCCGTCCATCCCGATATCCTCGAGCACCAGCAGGAGCTGCGCTACATAGCTCCGGGTTCTCGACGAGAACATGTTGTAGTAGACCCTTGGATTTCCGTGCCCGATGTTCGTAGTGTATCTCTCGACCTCGTCGTGAGACTCGATCACGGACTCCACATAGCCGGCTATCTCCTCGGTCCTTTGCAGGCTGGTCCCCTTCGGCGCGCGTACGTTCACAAGAAGCTGCATCTTCCCCGACTTCGGGAACAGGCTGAATCCGATGACGGGAAACAGGGACAGGCTGATGAGAAAGACGATCATTGCTATGGCGAGAACCGTTTTGGGGCGTCCCAGCGCCGCTTCCAGAATCCTCCTGTAACGTTTCTCTATGAAGCTGTTCAGCACCCTCCTGGCCCGGCCCGGACGTTTCTGCACTTCAGGCCTGAGGAAACGGCTCGCCAGGTAGGGAGTGAAGGTCAGCGAGAGAAGCAGGGAGGCTGATAGGCAATAGATTACGGTAAGCGGCATGCTGCGCATGAAATCGCCCGAGATGCTGCGAAGCATAGCCAGCGGCGCGAAGGCGAGAAGGGTGGTCGCCGTCGCGCTTACTATCGCCCAGCCGATCTGGCTCGTGCCCCCGACCGCGGAATCGAACCTGTCTTTACCGAGCTGCATGAACCTCGAAACATTCTCCACGACGACGATCGCGTTGTCCACGAGCAGCCCGAGGGCGATCACGAACCCCACTATCGTCATCTGCTGAATCCCGAAACCGCTTATATCAACGAATCCCACGGCGATCACGATCGAGAAGGGTATGGCCAGCATCACGATCGCCGACGCGCGGAGCCCCAGAGCCAGAAGCACGACCACGCCGACCAGCGCCACGCCCTGGATGAAATTGTGGAAAAAGCCCGTTACACGCTTGGTCACGCTCTCCGACTGGTCGACGACGACATGAAGGCTCATCCCGGACGGCAGGGTCTTCCTGAAATCATCCAGCCGGGGCTTCACTCCGTCCATTATACGGTATATATTCGTGCCGTCCTTCTGTGACATAGAAACGAACACGGCTCTCTCGCCGTTGTACCTCGCCTTGTAGTTGTCGTCCTCGTAACCGAACCGCACATCCGCGATGTCACCGAGGTGAACCACCTTGCCCATGTAAGTGGATACGATCGAATTGCGTATATCCTCGATCGACGAGTAGTCGCCGCTCGTGTGAAGGGTGAAGACCTTCCCGCCGATATCGACGCTGCCGCCAGGGATATCGGCGTTATCGCCCTGAATGGCGCCCCTGACCTGCCAGATGGATATGCCCATGGCGGCCATCTTCTCCAGGTCCAGCGAAACCCTCACCTGCCTCTCGAGACAGGCGTCTATCTCGATATCCTTCACGCCCGGCACGGTCTCGAGCATATCCTCCAGATGCTCCGCCTCTTTCTTCATCTCCATGTGGCTGGCCGTTCCCGACACTATGGCAAGCTGCATGATCTTCGTGTCGCTGATCGACCACTGGACCATCTCCAGGCTGTATATATCAGTCGGGAGACCTGATCGGATGCTGTTCACCTTGTGAGTGACGTCGTCGTACTTGTCGCCGGGATCGCTGCCCACCTCGAATTCTATCTCGACTACCGCAAGGCCGTCCTCCATGGTCGAATGTATGTACTTTATATCCTCCAGCTCGTTCAGCACCTTCTCTATAGGATCGACGACCAGCTGCTCCAGGTCGGCCGGGCTCGCGCCGGGATACACAACTATCACGGTGCTCCCGGGAGGTGAGACGAGGGGATCCTCCGAGCGGGGCATCGTGAATAGGGACACCACTCCCATCAGCACTAGGAGCGCTACCGCCACCGTGGTGAACTCGTGATTCTCTATAGCCAGCCTGGGAAGCCTCATTCGACCACCCTCACCTTAGCTCCGTCGATCAGGTACGGCGCCCCGTCGGTCACGACAAGCTCCCCGGACCCGCTCAGGCCTCCTACGGCCACCAGTTCTCCGACTATCTCTATCACTTCGATCCTCACCCTGCGAACAGTCTCACCGCCCTTGTCGAGCAGGAAGACGTACCCCTCGTCGCCGTCGGAATCGACAAGCGCCTCGATGGGAACCAGCACTACGGCCACCCCGCTGGAGGGGAATATCTCGGCCTTGGCCGCAAATCCGGATGCAAGCTTCCTCCCGCCGGGCTCCACGTGGAGCTCGACCTCGTATGTGCCGGTCATCGGATCGGCGAATCCGGATATCTCGGAGACAGAGGCCGGAAAATCCGAATCGGGCCAGGCATCGAACCGCAGAGAGGCGGAATCGCCGGCCTGAAGCTTCATGACGTCCCTGTCGGCCACACCCACCCTCAGCGTCCACCCACCCCCGGTCGACCCGAACAGGTAGACGGGGATTCCCGGTCCGATCTGCTCGCTAGACTCAGCGAACCTCTTGAGAACGGTCCCGTCCGAGGGGGCTACTATCCTGGAATGCTCTAGATTGAACCGGGCCATGACATGATCCGACTGCGCCACCTCGAACGCCGTGGTAGCGTCCTGCAGCTGCTCCAGCGTCGCCACGCTGTCCCCGTAGAGATTCTTCACTCTTTCGAGGTCCCTGAGAGCCTTCATCATCGCGTTATTCGCCTGCTTCGCCCTCGCCTCTATCTCCGACAGGTCCAGTTCCGCGAGAACGCTGCCACCCTCCACGAAGTCACCTTCGTCGGCATGGATCGCCGACACTATCCCACCGGTCTTGAACGATAGCTTCATCTCCATTTCAGCCGACAGCAGCCCGCTGGTCCTGATCGGCACGGCGATCTCGCTCACCTGAGGCCTCACGGCCCTTACATTCACGCCAACGTCCCGCTGCCCGTCCGGGCCGTCGGAGCCGCAACCGGCAAGCATCGGGAAAACAAGCGGCACGGTGATCACAGACAGCACTCCGAGCCACGTAATACCCTTGCACCTCTTCACTAAATCCACCCCCCCTTTCTCAAACCGTTTATCGCCCCGGGCGGGACAGAACAGCAGGCCCTTGCCCGCCGAAATAATGATCGGCGGGACCGTCGTCCAGAACCGGACGCCACGGCCGCTCCCCGGCCGCCGGTCATTGACCGGCGGTGCTTCCGTTAAGAGCGGAAACCCACTCGAATTCGGCATACCTTATATGATAATCGTACTGCGCGACGATCAGGTCCACCTCGGCGGATGTCAGCGTGTTCCTCGCATCGAGGTACTCCACGTGAGGCGACATGCCGTTTTCAAATTTCCTCCTTATGATCTCGAACGACTTCGATGCGCTCCTGACCCTGGCACCTGCGGTCTGCACCGCCTTCTCGGCAACCGCCAGGTTATCATGCGCCTCCTTGACCTGCATCCTTACCTGCCGGCGCGCCTCCTCGAGCTTCGCCTCCACCATCCTCTTTTCAAGAACCGCCTGGTCCCTCTTCGATTTTCTTTGAAGGCCGTCGAATAGATTCCACTTGAATATCAGCGAGCCCATCCAGTAATCGTCCTCCTGGGTGAGACTGTAATCCTCCCCCTCGAATCCATAGTCGAGCACGAAAACGAGCGACGGCAGGTAACCCGAAGTCGACAGCTTAACGCCGTTTCGCGCCGCATCGACCGCGTGCTCCAATCCGATTATCTCATTGCGCCGCTCGGCCGATACAAGCGCCGCGCTCAGATCGGGGCGGCCTGCGGTGGGTGCGAGACGGCCCGACGGTCCATCGATCGGCTCCTCCAGGGGGCGGTTGAGCAGGAAATTGAAGTATGATGCGGCCGCGCTCGTCTTCATGGCGATCTCCGCCCTGCTCTGCTCGAGACCGCTCAGTTCCGCCCTCGCCCTGTAAACGGCGTCGACCGTCAGCTTGCCGTTGCGGTGCAGCGACTCGCTCACGCGCAGGTTCTCATCCAGAAGCAGCCTCGTCTGGTCCAGCAGCTCCCCTATCTTCACGGCCTTTAGGTAGCTGAAATACGCGCCCTTTATATCCGCCACGAGCCTCCGCCTGAATGCGTCCCTATCCGCCGCCCCCGAATCCTTGAGGTCCGACATTATCCTGTAATTGTAATAGACGGACGGCTCGAAGATCGGCTGCACGACGCGAAGCTTCGTATCCTGCTCCTCCTCGCGGAGAAACGGAATGAGCCTGTTCTCCAGCGCGGGGAAATCCTGCGTCGGCATCCCGCTCACGTCGAGCAGCTGATTCAGCGTCGAGTACACCGGATTGACGAGGTCACCTATGGGAAAATCTATGATACGGCCGCCCCCGGCGCGGCTGTAGCGCGCCTCTATAACGATCGACGGCATGAACATGCCTCTGGCCTCGGAGAGCGCCTCGAGGCTCTTCCTGTAGGAGAACTCCTTCTGCATCAGGGAAAGGTTGTTCTTCAATCCCTGCTCGACATACCTCTCGATGACCACATCCTGCGCCGCAGCACGGCAGGGTGCTAGCAGCAGTGCGGCCGCAAGCAGTACTTTCGTCATTCCACGCCCTCCTTCCACCTATTCTCCGTCCCGGGCTCTCAGCATCATATGCGTCTGCTCCATGTAATAGGAGAGTATCTCGGACGTGGGGATGCCGTATTCGAGCTCGACGGCCTCGCATTTGAACGATGCAACCTGGAGGACGCCCGTTGTCTGCCCCCAGAGCAGCAGCGCCATACGGACCGGATCGATGTCACCGCGGATCGTCCCGTCTTCGATGCCGGACTCGAGCGCCCCGGCCACGTGTCTCAGCGGATTCTCGTCGGGGAACTTGTTCGTCCTGTGCCCCTCGTAATGTATCAGGGCGTTGAAGTAGTCGGGGTATTCCCTGAAGAAATCGATATAGGCCAATCCGATGGCCCTGATCCTCTCGATCCCGCTCTTGCGGCTCCTCACCGCCTCCTCGAACATAGAGGACAGCAGGCTGACGCCCCTCAGCACTATGGCATGGTATAGATCTTCCTTTCCGCCGAAGTAGATGTATATGGTCCCCTTACTGACCTCAGCCTCATCCGCTATTTCCCCGACCTTGGCATCCCTGAAGCCCCTGGAGAAGAAAACCTTCTCGGCTGCGTCGACTATATCGTTCCGCCTCTGCTCCTTCTCCCTCTGCCTTCTCTCGGCTGTCCCCATGATCAATTCTCCGTTGAAGACCTAATTATACTCGTGCATATTAACTGACTATTAGTCATAATATATACGCGAGTATAATGCAGAACGATCCGTCAGTCAAGCCGGATTTTTCGAGTAATTTAAGGTGCTGATAAAATAGAGGTTATGCGCTCAGAGCAGCTGTCGGCCGGTTGGCTGGAAACCCGATTATTCGATCTTGGCACTCGATTTCCCGTTTCCTGCCTGCTCCCGGACGCCATCCATCACGTATCTCTTGATCCCGTCAACGTTCAGCTTATCCAGACCCATATCCTCCATGGTGCGGCCGTCCTTGAAGAAATCCCTACCGTGCATAATTCCGGCGAGCTTCGCAAGGGCCTCCATAGCCCACATGTCGACACCGAACTTCCTGCCCAGCATCACCATGGGAACTATGCTGAACGGCACATCCTCGAAGATAAAGCGGTGCCTGATGCTCCTGGGCGCCTTCAGCCCCTGGTACCCGGCGTTGGCCTGTATCGCCTCGTATATGGAATCACCCTTTGCGGAATAGGCGTCATTGAGCCACTCTAGAGCGGAGCGAGATTTTACACCGAGCGCCTCCGCGACTGACAGCCGCTCCTCGTCTATCACCTCGAGGAGATTCGATATGGGCGGAGTAACCCCGTCTATATAGAACTGGAAATCTCCCTTGGTCCTCTCGATCCAGTTTGTGTTGAGCAGTGTAAGAGCCGGGTGAAAAACAGTCCCCATATTATCGAGGCTGGTGTTGAGCACGCTCTTGGCCGGGATAAACTGCAAATATGCCTTGTGCAGCACCTCTATCACGGCCTGCGTATCGTTCGATGGCAGGGCCGCTATGCGGACGGAATTCTTTCTGCGGAATATCCGCGCCTGGGCGGGCCCAGTGCTCCTGCTGACGAAGATGAACGTGCCCGCCTCCGATACGATAACCCCTTCCGCACAGCCCTCCTGATCTAGTATGCGGCGGAACTCCAGGGCGCCTCCGGTACGCCCGGGATTCAACACGACGATCTGGCCCTTTCGCAGGTGGCCGGCGCATTTACGGGCCACATCCCCGTGGCCCGATGCGGGCACGACCACCATGATGACGTCTGCGCCCTCGAGAGCATCGGCTATGTTGGATGTAACCAGTGTCAGCTTGCCGCTTCGCACCGAACCGTCCGAGTACTCGAGGTCGATCTCTCCGGTCAGGGCTATCTCGTTTATCCTCTCGGGAGTCCTGTTGAAAAGGGTCACCTCGAAGCCCTTCACGGCCAGGTCGGCCGCCATCGCCTTTCCCCCGTGACCGGCGCCGATCACCGTAAAACGCGGTTTCAGATCCATACGTACCTCAATCCTTCAAAATGAATATTATAGCTGCAAAAAATACAATACGGAAACCAGCCCCTCTTCTATTCAACACCAGGTTCCGGATACAGTTCCAGCCCGGCGATCCGGTCTTCCTCCGCAATAGGCACACCCGTCCCCGGATCCACGGCGACGCAGCCGCCCCTGTCATCCATGCGTGTCACGATTTCGCCGCGTGCGTACAGATTGTTCCTGAGGTGAGGCGCATCGAGCAAGCCCACCCTCACTGCCCTTCCCAGCGTTGCGGGATCCGTCAGAGGATCTTTCACTCCGGGTTCGGCCAATCTCTTTATGGCGTCAATAGTTACAACGGCTTCACGTATCAGCTCCTCCTTGCGCTCGACAACAGCGGCCCCCGATGTCATGTCCGGCTGTCCCCTTCTTGCATTCTCGATAGCCCGCCTGGCCATCCTGCAGTCCGCTATCACGTCGGCGGCGGACGCCGCGCTGACGGCCTCCGTGTGTCCTACAACGTGGACTATATGCGGTTCGAGCGCCATCTGAACATAGACGCTGGCGGCCAGATGCGCCCTGGCCTCATCCACATCGAGCGGGTAGCTCAGCAGCCCCGTCCTCGTCTGGCGCCATACCCTGAAATCCGGCCCCGAGAGCCCCCCTATCACATCCATGCACGCGAGCATCTTGGCGATATCCATCGAGTCGGAGAGGGCCGGCGGCGTATTGAACATCATCTGCACGATATGGTCCCTGACTCCGAACGCCCTCGCATTGTAGGCGGACAGGTACGATGTGGCCACATACAGCACGTCCGGCGCATCGCGCAGGCTCCAGTGATGGGGCTCGTTCACCTCCACCGGTATGCCGCGCTCCCCGTACCATGCCATTACCCTCTGATGCTCGCCTATGGAATCTTCCAGTTCCCACGGGCCGCGGCCGTCCATCCTGTTGAACCAGAAGAGCGGGATCGCGCACCAAGCGATATTGATGGCCTCGGTGTACAGCTCGGCCAGCTTCAGAAAATCATCCGTTCCCGAATAGGTCCGCATCAGGGGATAGTTGCCCCGTCTGGTCGCCTCGTACAGCGAGCGATAGTCGTCCGCGCTGCGCACGGGCACTCCGCCCGCCCCACGGCGCCCCGGCTCCTGGCGTTCCGGGTGGAAGAAGTTCTCCTGAGCGTCTTGATCCGTGCCGAGTGACACGACGTCCAGCACACCGGCATCAGCGATGCGGTTGATCCCCTTACCGGTTTCCTCTACGGTCGGTCTGCCGAAGTGATGCCTGATGATCGGATACGGCGATTTCCATCGAATCCGCTCTATTGCGCTCTGCGGGTAATCCTCCCCCTTTGCGCCACCCGGGGATCTTCCCTTGAGATACCCGAGCACCTCCTCGACCGGTTCGCTGCCGTCGAACACCCTCTCGAAGAATCCCAAGGCCCTGGCCCTCTCGGCGACCGGCGGTGTCCCCCCCATCACGAAGCGCACACCTTCGGCCCTCAGCGCGCTGGCCCTGCCGATAAAATCGGTGAGCAACCTCTCTCCCGTCTCCGGTGTAAGGCGATAGGAGATGCTCACCAGACCGGCCTTCTCGCGCCTGGCGCCCTCAATGACATCTTCGGCCGGCACGGCCGGACCCAGGAAGACCGTGCGCCAGCCCGCCTCCTCAGCCAGCCGAAGAAAATTCATGATCCCCGCTACATGAACGCACTCTCCAAGAGCAGCGGCAATAACGGTCTTCATAGTCAACCTCTGTTGGAAAGACATTCCCCCGCTTATCTAGACATCAACCGGACCGATTTTTCCTGAGCGGCGGTCGTCAGCTCTCCGAGAAAATAAAATCAGCTCATATGTATAATACGATTAAGGCATTTATCCGAATGTTCTGTTTCCGCTCGAGCTGTTAATCCCTTGCCGTTCAGCATATTTATCGGGACGCACAGTTTACGGGATTACACTGCGGATGTCCATAAATAAAGCCGTAAAATCTGACAGGCGGTCTTCATAGAGCTATCCTTTTCTCCGTTGCCAGCCGCGCTCAAACAGTGTACCCTACGATCCGGGATAACGGCTTCAGTCACTTGTAATAAGCCGCATCGGAGGGAAATGGGTTTCATCTATCGGATAAGGCTCAGCGGTGCAGGCGGGCACGGCCTCAAACAGGCGGCGAGGATCCTCGCCGAAGCGGCGGCCATCTATGAGGGCAGAGATGCAGCCGAGAGCTGCTCGTTCGGGCCGGAGGCAAGGGGAAACACCAACCGTGCTGACGTAGTAATATCGGACGAGGCTATCGAGTACCCGAGGGTCGAGAAGGTGGATTTCCTGATGGCCCTGACCCAGGAATCATACGACAGGTACTGCAAGGACGTGGCTCCGGGCGGCGTGGTTCTGATGGACAGGCATATCGTCACCGCCGGGGATACCGAGGGTATGAAGATCTACCCGGCGCCCATAATCGACGTGGCAGTGACAGAATGCAGGCGACCATCTATGATAAGCATATCCGCGCTCGGATTCTTTGCGGGTCTGAACGGCGTCATCGGAGAGGAATCCACCCGGCTGGCGCTCCTCGCGCGCGTGCCGAAGAACTCCGAGGATATCTACATCGAGGTCTACGAGGCGGGGCTCGAAAGGGCCCTGAAGATGGACAAGCGATGAGATCCGGTCCCCCGGCGGGATCAACAGCGGCAGAGCGCGGCAGGGAAAAGTCGATGCGGCCGAGAGGCGCACTAACCGGATCGTCACGGGCACGATAAAGGGGAAAGCGGCATGAAGGATCACCTCTCAAGGTTGACGGAAAAGACGGAGGCCCTTGGCAACTACAACCACAAGTATCTTCATATCATCTCTACGAACATTAACAGGCTGACGACATCGCTCGAGCAGCAGGGCAAGCTGGACAGGGTCCACCTCTGGAGCTACTCCACGGAGATCCCCGGCGAGATGGACACGGTGCTGGAAGCAGCATCCGACACCGGTGAAGCCCTTAACTTCCTCGGCTGCTACTTCGCGCTCCAGTTCCTCCATATGAACCTGCGGATGATAGACATCCTCAAGCTGGAGCTGGCCATCGGCACACAGAGGACCCGTACAGGCAGAAAGTTCATGCTCGAGGCGGGACGCATGTTCCGATTCCTCACTAAATGCTACATGAAGCGGCTTCTCGATATATTTCTGGACAAACAGGATGTCCCGGAATTCGCGATACTGGGGGTAGGCACAAGATCCGACCAGGACGATATCGATCTGGGGATAGTGCACAGGGAACAGAGAAATTCAGAAAATCTCAACAAGGCGATCGGGAGGCTGGCGGGGCAGATGTTCAAGACTGCGACGAAGCTCCATTTCCATATCTCGGAACACGTCGGCAAAAACAGCCTCACAGCCGGGATAGAGGATTACGAGGCGATTCTCGACAACAACAGCTACGACTTCGTAATAGTTACCGAGATGCTGGGGGCCGCGAACATCCTCGGCAGCCAAGGTCTGTACGAGGAATTCAAGAGCAAGGTGACCGACCGGTTCTACCATGATCCTCGTAAAGGGGTAAACATGTTCCACGAGGGCTATATCCGCAGTATCCTGGGTGAGATACCGGCCCTCGTAAACCGCCCCAAGCTGTTGGATACGATCAATCCCAAGGAGGACGGGCTGCGGCCCATAAAGGTATGCCTGACCGCCCTCAAGCTCGTCTACGGCATCGATAAGGTCAATGCCTGGGACATAATCGACGAGCTCAGGGAGAAGAATCAGGAGCGAAGGGATCAGTACGATGAGATGGAGCGAACCCTGAGCTTCTTCGAGCTCTTCAGGCACCTCTACCAGATAATGGTCGCACAGGATGAGGATATAACCCTGCAAGAACGCTGCATCGAGGATATGGTCGCCAAGATCGCAGAGATGATCGGCTTCAGGAACAAGGGAGTGGTCAAAGCAGAGGACTTCATGCTCGTGACCTACTACGAGCTCCTGGAAAACAGCATCCAGGCCATAGACGTGCTGACCGACGACCTGAAGAAGCACCTCAGAAAAGTGAGCGTCTACAAACCGATCTTCTCCGGCGAATTCTTGAAGAAGGACGGCTTCACGGGAAACCTGTCACTGGACTTCATCCGGTCCTCCACCTTCTCGGGCGGGATAACCTACTGGGACGACTTTCTGGAGGAGCTCGGAAGGGACGACGGCCGCTTCCACAGCGATTTTATCACCAGCTTCCTCGGCTTGACGGACGAGCAGCAGGACGAGGTGGCGGGCGAGTACATCAAGGGGATAAGGCACAACACCTTACCCGTCCTCAAGTTCCTCGTGACACTTGGGGGCAGGGCCAAGGGACGGGAGGAACGATCTGTATTCGACGCCTTCAGCAGCCATTTCATAGAGAAGCTCAAGGAGCATCCCGGAGCCGTGACATCGCTGATACAAATGTCGGATGCATACAGTGAAATACTGAACGCCTTCCTGGCGCTTCTCGACTGGGAATCGCTGTCGGAGTTCATGGAGCTCGTGGGAAAGAGGCCCGCTGTGCCGGAGCTCGTGAACCTCCACGAGCAGCTTCTCGCCCTGATCAACGTTCACAGTGAAAGCAGCTACTTCTTCAAGAGGCACTTTCATACAATACTCAACAAATATCCGGTGTTCATCAAGAACCTCCACAAGAACTATAAGCTGAAGGAGATCGCCACTGGTTTCTACAGCGACCTCACCTCGCTGTCGACACCTGCGGAACGTATGGAGCGTCTCGGAGACTACTACGACATGGAATTCGTGCGTGTCAGCCTGCTCACCATGGCCGGTGCGCCCTGTGAGCATACTGACGCGGAATTCATCGAGTTCTGCGACAATTACACAACCTCTCTCTACGAGTTCTGCGTCAACGACGTGCACCTCTCGCTCGGATACTCCCTGCATACCCATGACCTGTTCGCCCTCTACGCCACCGGAGGACATGCGAGGGAGCAAGCCTTCGACGACGACTACGACATGATCGTCATCCTCGACTCCCCGGATCAAGGTGAAATAGACTACTGCAACAAGATCGTGGCAAGGATGAACTCCCATATACTCAAGCGTGGCATTCTTCCCCACCACCGTTTCGCCGACCGCTTCGGGAGCTACGTGGTAAGCCTCGATCGACTAGCCGAATACTTGAGCAAGGAGGACGAGAACGTATTCGTGGATCTATGCCAGGTGCTGAGTTCCAGGATGCTCGTGGGAAGCAGCAAGCTCGAGAGCAGGCTCCAGGAAAAGATCATCGATCCCTGCATATTCGCGAAACGCGGCAGGTTCATCGATTTCATGAGAATGGAGATGGAGACCCGGCACGAGGATCGAACCGAAAAACGGGACAACAACATCAAGGAATGCCGGGGCGGACTTCGCGACATCGAGATGCTTATGCTGATGTACAAGGCGAAATACGGTGTCAGGGATCCGTTAACCCGCAAACTGCTCAAACGTCTGGGCGAGCTCGACAGCGGGCATGCCGGGGAGTTCTCGTTTATCGAGGATCACCTGGACTTCATAAAGAACCTGCGCGATCTCTACCGTCTGAAAGTCGCCGCGCAGGATACTATAGACGCCGGGCACCTGCTTCCGGTCGCTGCCAGCATGGGCTACGGGATCAGCGTGGAAGCAGCGGAAACGCTGTACTCGGACTTCATCGAACGCACAGGCAAGGCTTACGAAACCGTAGAATTGCTGATGTCAGGGATGTAAACGGCGGACCGATCAAGGCACGCGTCCGCTGAACAGAGAATACGTGAAGAACGCGTAGTAGTCGGGTAGATCGAGTATGAAATCGGCCGAACCCGGAGTGCACAGACGCCTGTAGAGCTCCCATTCCTCCTCCGTCACCCCTGATCTCCTGCTTCCCCAGCGCATATCGAACAGCTCCGTCAAGGCCTCCCTCATGCCGGAATCCATCGGTGCTTGGACGTCTCCGGCGATCGTTCTGGCCCTGCAGTCCGAGAGGCCGGCGCCGCGGAACCAGCCGAGCGACCTCAGCAGATGCTGCTCCGGCTTCATGTAGCTGGTGAACGGGGCTATCCCCTGCTCGCTGGCATCGAGGCGGGCCTCGAGCTCCGGGTAACCCGGAAGAAGCTGCTCCGATGACCATGCCATAATGGCAACGGTTCCCCCGGATCTCACGACCCGGGCGAGCTCCCGGATCGATTCATCCCCGTTGGGCTCCCCGTATCCGACACAGTCGACGCTCCATACCCAGTCGAACGTATCGTCATCGAAGGGGATGTCGTTCGCGTCACCGACCCTGAACGAGAGGCTTTCGGAGAGGCCGGCGCCGGCGGCCGTCTCGCCGGCCTTGCTGATGAATTCCTTTGAGATATCGATCCCCGTAACATGCCCCTTCGTTCCTACCGCTTCAGCGAGGAGCAGGTCCTGGAGCCCTATCCCGCACCCCACATCGAGCCCTCTGCTCCCCTCGGGCAGACCGAGCATCCCTATAGCCGTAAGGAGCACCGGCCTGCGCATGGCATCTGTGATATCCAGCAATCGCATATAACGATCCGCCGATGTCCCATCGTTTTCACTTTTATCATTCATCGTTTGACGCTCCTCATATTCAGATCATAAGCTCACCGATCACGCAATATGCACTTGATTACATCCTCTCACGATGATAGTATCCGGTGCTGTTTATAATGCGGCATCGGCATTTCGTTTTCTACCGAATAATTCATGGTCCTTTCGACGGGGAATCGTTTTATTTGCTTCACGATGGAGAGTGACACATGATGGTACGCCTCGATATCATCGATCCGATCAAATCTATGATATGCCGGATGAAGGCGCGCGCCCTGGGGGCGGTTCTTCTCGCGGTTCTGTGCATGTGTACCTGTGCGGCCGCGCAGGTCAGGGTCAGGGACGAGATAAGGATCCCCGACATCCCGGGCTACAGGACCCTCAAATGCGATCTTCACATGCACACCGTATACTCGGACGGGGAGGTGCTGCCTCGCGTGCGGGTCGAGGAGGCCTGGAGAAACGGGCTGGACGCCATATCGATAACAGACCATATCGAGTACTTCATAGATCGCGAAAACGTCCAGGAGACGCTGGACAAGCTCTACAGGCCCGCCCGAATGCTTGCCGAAGAGCTGGGAATAACATTCATAAACGGGACGGAGATTACGCTGGACATGCCCCCGGGCCATTTCAGCGCGATATTCCTGAAGGACACGGGCGCCCTCATCAAGCAGGACTGGCGAAAGGCGTTTGAAGCGGCCCACGCCCAGGGGGCGTTCATATTCTGGAACCACCCAGGATGGTACGGACAGCAGCCGGACGGCGTCTCACGCTGGTACACCGAGCACACGGAGATATTCGAAAACGGATGGATGCACGGCATCGAGATCGTAAACAAGAATACCTACTACCCCAATGCGCACGGATGGTGCCTGGAGAAGAAGCTTACGATGATAGCGAGCTCCGACGCCCACGAGCCCGTGCCCATGATATATGACGAGGAGGCGGGCGAGAGCAGGCCCGTCACGCTGGTCTTCGCAACCGAGAATTCCCCCCGGGCCATAGAGGAGGCCCTACGGGCGCGGCGCACCGTGGTGCTCCTCGACGGTGTCCTGATCGGCGAGGAGAGGTTCCTGAGGCCCATTTTCGATGGATCGATCAGCGTGCTGAACCCGGAAGTCTCCTTCTCGGATGCCGGCAGGGCGCTCGTACGCATCTACAACGACTCCGACATCGACTACGAGCTCACCGCCCGTAACGGAACATCAGGTGTATCCACTCAGCCTGCACTAAAGCTTGCGGCCGGAAAGACAGCCCTCCTCACGATCGCACCCGGAGCATCAGGATCTTCGGAAGCACGTAAGATCAAGCTGCCGTTTACCGCCGAGAACCTCATGGTCTCACCGGGCGAGGGGCTTCCCGTCGAGATCGAGATCACCGTCAATAACGGATTGTAGGATCCGCATCCTCCGCAGTGGAAGCGCTTCCCGAAAGCAGTGAATCCGAGATCGATCCGATGCTTCAAGGATCCAAATAGGCTGGAACGCCCAGCCAAGGTTTTATTGCGGCCGGCCGCCTATTTGATATATGATCCACAACTGAAATGCGATCCGTACTGATCGGTGCTTCTTCGGGGACGGTTACGATGATCAGATCGCTCGGTGAATTCTTTTCCCGGATAGCGAGAAGGTACCTTCCCGACGCCTTCATATTCGCGCTCATCCTGACCATCCTCACATTCGTCCTCGGGATGGCGGTCGAGGGCGCCGGCTTCATCGAGATGGCGGTCTACTTCGGCGAGGGGATCTGGAGCTTTCTGATCTTCTCCATGCAGATGGTCCTCATACTCGTCACCGGGAGCGCGCTCGCCACGTCGAAACCCGTGCATCGATCGCTCAAGTCGATAGCGAGGGCGGCCAAGACTCCGTCCCAGGCCATAGTGACCGCAACCCTGGCGATGATAGTCGGCTGCTGGATCAACTGGGGCTTCGGATTGATCGCCGGAGCGCTGATCGCCCGGGAGCTATCCCGGAGCGTCAAGGGTGTCCACTATCCCCTGCTGGTCGCGAGCGCCTATTCGGGTTTCATAGTCTGGCACGCCGGCTTCTCGGGCTCGATCCCGCTTAAGATCGCCGGCTCTGACGAGATCATGGCGAGGTTCGGGAACGGCGAGGCGGTTCCTACATCTGACACGATCTTCGCATGGCAGAACCTGCTCCTGGTCCTCGTGTTCCTCGTGACGATCCCGCTCATAAACAGGCTGATGGCACCCGCCGGATCGAATGATGAGACCGGGGCGGAGACGGAATGTCCGCCGGGAGAGCGGAAGGGCGAAGGGCCGAGGGACCAGGGCGCACCGACACCGGCCGAGTGGAAGGGAGAAAACCCGAGGGGCCAGGGCGTACCGACACCGGCCGAACGGCTCGAAAGAAGCTGGATACTGTCGATGCTCGCGGGTGGGCTTTGCACGGTGTACATCGTCCGCTACTTCGCCGGCGGGGGAGGCATAGGCCTGAATATCGTCAACCTTATATTCCTGGCCTTGGGGATCATTCTTCATGCGACACCTATCTCTTACGTGAGGGCGGTCAACGATGCCATAAGGACCTGCGGCGGCATAGTGCTCCAGTTCCCGTTCTATGCAGGGATCATGGGAATGATGATCAACTCCGGTCTCGCGGTGACCCTCTCCCAGGCGTTCGTCAACATATCCGGCCAGAGGACGTTCCCGTTCTTCACGTACCTGTCCGCCGGTGTCGTGAATTTCTTCGTGCCCTCGGGGGGCGGGCAGTGGGCCGTGCAGGGGCCTGTCATAATACCGGCCGCAAAGGTGCTGGGCGTACCGTACTCGAGTGCGGCGATGGCCATAGCCTGGGGGGACGCCTGGACCAACCTGGTCCAGCCGTTCTGGGCGCTGCCGCTGCTGGCGGTGGCCGGCCTCAAGATCAGGGATATTATGGGATACACGGCCGTTGTGCTGATATTCTCCGGCATCATCACGTCACTCTTCATGATTCTGCTATTCTAGCCGGTAGTCCCACACACCGGTTCCCCGTCCTGCTCTACCGTGAAGATGCGAGCCGCCCGCGGATCTTCGGCCGTAATTGACGGTGCGACGCTGAAGCGGACAGCCGTTAATATACACCGGATCGTTTCATCGCCCTGATCCAGCTGAAGCGGACTGCGGTTAATTTCCACCGGACCTCTTCATAGCCCTGACCCAGAGGAGATAGCAGGGGATACCCGCGATAACCGTGAGGACCGCTGCGGACGATTCGAGCGGTCTGTTGTAGTAGGCCACGACCAGCAGGCCGAGCATTGTTACAAGAAAGAACAGCGGCACGAAGGGATATCCCCATACCTTCACGGCGGATGAATCGCCTATACCCCTTCTTCGCGCTATGAAGATACCTGCGACCGCGAGCCATGGGAAGATCCCGAGTGCGAAACCCAGGTAGACCAGCAGCTGCTCGAAGGAGCCCACCAGCACCATCAAAACGGCGATAGTGCCCTGTATCACGATCGATCGGCCGGGCACGCCGAAGCGCGGGTGCACCTTGGACGCAAAGGGAAAGAACAGCCTGTCCCTTGCCATGGCGAAATAGACCCTTGGTCCGATGATTATATAGGCGCTGAGTGAAGAGAGCAGGGCGACGCCTATCATGAGGCTGAGCCCCCTTCCCATCCAGCCGCCGAACGCGTTGACCGAAGCGCGCTCCACCACGGGTATCACGCCAGCGGCTTCCGAATGGGGCAGGGCGTAGAATATGAAAAGATTGACCGCTATGTAGAGGACGACCACGATCGAGGTGCCGACAAGCAATGACATGGGAAGGGTCCGCCTGGGTTCCTTCAGCTCGCCGGCTATGTACGCGCTCGCATTCCATCCGCTGTAAGCGAACATCACGAGCAACATCGCCGTGCCTACAGCCGGGACATTCAAGGGGCCGCCGCCCCCGAAATATATGTTCGCCCAATCCCCCCTCCCGTATATCAGCCCCGCCGAGGCCAGTCCCAGCACGATCAATATCTTCACGGCGGTCAGGATGTTCTGAACCCTCGATCCGGCCTTTAGCCCCGTGTAGTGCAGCGACGTGAACAGCAGGATCATCCCGATGGCCGCCGACTTCTTTATCACCATGAGCTGCATGGATTTGAGCGCAAAGGTCCCCTCCCCGACACCGGCGAATATGTACTCCGAGAAACCCAGCGCAGATGCTGCCACCGGCGCCGAGAAACCGGCCAGAAAACTGGTCCAGCCCGTGAGGAATCCGAGCGCCGGGTGGTAGAGCTCGCGGAGATAAACGTATTCGGCCCCTTCCTTCGGCATCCTCGTAGCAAGCTCCGCGTAGCAGAGAGCGCCCGCCATCGCTATGAGCCCGCCGGCGGCCCAGCACAGGATCACCCAGCCGGGGCTCGGTAGCATACCGGCCAGGATGCCGGAGGTCGTAAAGATCCCGACACCGATTATATTAGCCACGACTATGTTCGTGGCCGTCATGGCACCGATACCTCTCTTGATCCGTCCTGGCTCCTGGAGCCTGCCGGTTGCCGAATGCATAAAACTCCCCCTGTCGGTTCACTGCTGGTTCATTCTACGAGCTATTCGCCAGATTGTTACGGAACGTGAGCTGTTTCCACATAATTCATCCAAAATATCCTTGGTGTGCAATAATTATTTCCGTGATCCTTCCACGCCGGCGGTCGATCTGAATGGAACCCTATGCATTTTGCGACCGTAGTACTATAATGCCTAATCCGGTTGCTTGACGGAAGTGAAGCCGCCGGGTATAAATATCCCGGCGCTGTGCGAGGCTTCGCGGGTAACGATAAGCAGCCGGGAAAAACAAGAGAAGGGAGAATACGATGCTGAACGCCGGTAAGTGTAAGCATTTCAACATTAAAGCCGCGTGTGTCCTGACCGCCGTTCTTGTCTTTGCCGCCGCTCACCAGGCCTCCGGTGAGGAGTATGTACGGACCGGCTACGATTCACTCAAGGTCCTCTTCGACGAGGCCTACGGATCCGGCGATTATGACACGGCCCTGGAGATCGCAAACGAGATTACCGTTATCACCTGGCCGCAGCACGTCAATACGCTGTACAACATAGCCTGCATATACGCGCTGAAGGGTGAGAAGGTAAAGGCGTACGACTGGCTGGAGTTCGCGGTGAACGCCGGCTACTGGGATGCAGGATCGATAATGAACGACGATGATCTGGCCCTTCTCAAGGGGGAGCCCAGGTTCCGGGAGATAGTCAGATCCGCATGGTCAAAGGGCTATATAATGATGCTCGAGAGGGACGAGCGTGACGAATTCCAGAAACCGGACATGGTAATGGAGGCGCTCGAACTCAAACCGGGAGAAAGGGTGGCCGATGTGGGGGCCGGATCGGGGTACTTCACGATACCCGTGGCCAGGGCCGTGGGAGCCGACGGTATAGTCTGGGCGATCGACATCTCGCAGGAGATGCTCGATTACATCGAGAAGAGGCTCGAGATAGAGGGGCTGGACAACGTAGAGCTGGTGAAGGTCGAACGCGACGATCCCCAACTGCCGCCGGGCGGTGTCGACCTGATCCTGATGGTAGATGTCTTCCACTATATAAAGGAACGAACCGAATACGCCGAGAAGCTGCGGGAAGGCCTCGCACCGGGCGGGAGGATCGTAGTGATCGATTACATCCCCAAGCCCTGGGACGAGCGTCCGTGGGGGCCGCTGCCACAACAGCAGGTGCCGAAGGAGACACTGAACGAGGAGATGAAACAGGCGGGACTGAGGATAATAAAGGAATACCATTTTCTGCCCGAGCAGTACTTTTTGGTATACGGCGCCGAATAACCGGCCGGACGGCCGATGGCAATACACTTTCAGTCTGCTTGAATGGCAATACCTTCAAAATAAAATAGTTACAATTAGAATGGGGGGCTTTCGCAAGCCCCCTGCCTCCTTCTGCTTCATTATTAATAATAAAACTTGACAAAAAATTGGAACTAATTTATAATCATTTTAGTTTAATAATCAGTATTGGAGGACAATGGATATGAATCAGATGATGGAACGCTTGAAACAAAAAGGGATAACCCTGACACCGCAGAGATTGGCAATTGTAGAGTTCCTTATTCATAAAAAGGATCATCCCACGGTCGATGACATATTCAACGCTATAAAGGGCACGTATCCGACTATGTCCAAGGCGACCGTTTATTCGACCCTGAAGCTGCTGGAGGGATTGGGAGAGATCCAGGAGCTGTCCATCAGAAAGAGGGGCAAGGCCTGCTTCGATGCACATCCGGGGCCTCACCATCACTTCCTGTGCAGGGAGTGCGGCAGGCTGCTGGACGTAGAATTCTCCTGTCCGGAGGATTGCCCGATTTTGGTTGCGACCGAAATCGATGGAAACAGGGTCGAAGAGGTTCAGGCGTACCTCTATGGATTTTGCAGCGATTGCGCGAGCCGGAAAGATGGAACACTCCAGAACAACGGGAAAGGAGTGGACAGGTGAAAAGAGTGGAGCTCAAACCGGGTATCTACTGGGTCGGCGGCATCGATTGGGATGTCAGGAACTTTCACGGCTACCTGACTCAACGCGGAACGACCTATAACTCGTATATTATCGTCGATGAGAAGATCGTGCTGATAGACACCGTGAAGCCCCATCTGTTCGACGACCTGCTCTCCAATATAAAGGAGATAGTCGATCCCTCCAGGATAGACTACATCATATCCAATCATGTAGAGATGGATCACTCCGGCTCGATCCCGAGGATCCTGGAGATCGCTACAAACGCCAAGGTGGTGACATCCACACAGGGCGAGAAGGGGCTGGAGAGGCATTTCAAGAAGGGATGGGATCTTAAAGCCGTGAAATCGGGCGACACGCTCGACATTGGCAGGCGCACCCTGCATTTCGTTCACACACCGATGGTACATTGGCCGGACAACATGGTGACCTACTCGCCGGCCGAGAAACTGCTCTTCTCCAACGACGCCTTCGGGCAGCATATAGCAACGGCCGAGAGATTCGACGATGAAATCGGATGGGAGATCCTCAAGGAGGAAGCCGGCAAGTACCTGGCGAATATCGTGCTTCCCTACAGCGATCAGGCCCGCAAGGCGCTAGCCGCAGTATCTGAGCTGGATATCGAGATGATAGCTCCTAGCCACGGCATCGTATGGCGCTCGATGATCCCCGGGATCCTCGGGGAGTACTCTCGATGGCTGAACGGCGAAACCGAGAAAAAGGCCCTCATAGTATACGACACGATGTGGGGCTCGACGGAAAGGATCGCATACAAGCTCCGTGACGGGCTCGAGGACGCCGGTGCCGGCGTTGTGATGAGAAACCTCAAGTCGAACCACATATCCGACATCATGACCGACGTTCTGACATCGCGTCTGATCCTTATCGGCTCGCCTACGCTGAACAACGGATTACTCCCCAGCATGGGTGCGTTCCTCACCTACATGAAGGGTCTGCGGGCAAAGGAACACATAGGTCTTGCCTTCGGTTCCTATGGATGGGGCGGCCAGGCGGCCGGAGAGATCGAAGATGTCATGAAAGAGCTCAAATGGGAGATCCCGTTCGAGAAGATAAATATAAAGTACGTACCCGATGAAGAGGAGCTGGATACCGTAAGAGAAACCGGGAAGAAGCTCGGTGAGCTCCTGGAAGGAGAAACGAAGTGAAGGGGCAGCGGGATACGATAACATCTCTAGGGTCTGCCACCGCCCTACCCGCTGCCCCCCCGAATATGAAAGGGAGGTGGGAAGGCGGATATGCAACGATGCTGGCTGCCTCAGCCCTGCCCACCGCCCGTATCCCCGTTAGAGGGGAGTGGGAAGGTAGAATAATACCTCGGATCAAAGCCACAATCCTGCCCACCACCCCTATTTCCGTGATCGGGAGGTGGGAAGGCGACAGGACAACCGTGTCGGCCCCAACAGCCCTGCCCACCGCCCCTATTTCCGTGATCGGGAGGTGGGAAGGCGGCAGGACAACCGTGCCGGCCCCAACAGCCCTGCCCACCGCCCGTATCCCCGTTAGAGGGGGGTGGGAAGGTGAAATACCCCGGACCAATGCCTCAATCCGACCCACCACCCCTGTATCGACGACCGGGAGGTGGGAAGGCGGCAAGACAACCGTGCCGGCCCCAACAGACCTGCCCACCACCCAATGGATTTAGCAAGAACGGTGCAGACGATCCGGAGATTACAGATGAAGCGCAAGATCATCAAGATAGACGAAGAGAAATGCAACGGATGCGGCGCCTGCTTGCCGGATTGTCCCGAGGGCGCATTGCAGATCATCGACGGAAAGGCAAGGTTGATAAGCGATCTGTTCTGTGACGGCCTCGGGGCCTGCATCAATGCATGCCCGCTCGATGCAATAACCATAGAGGAGCGGGAGGCGGAACCCTACGACGAGCGCAGGGTAATGGAGAACATCGCCGAACAAGGCGAGAATACGATAAAGGCACACTTGAAACATCTGAAGGACCACAATGAGATGGAGTACCTAGGGCAGGCGTTGAACTACCTGAAGGAGAAAGGTATGAATTTACCGAATTTACACGACGCAGCGCAGAATCCTCAGGATTGCGCTTGCCCGGGTGCTGCATCGAGGGATCTAAGAGATCGAAAAACGGAAGCGCCCGTGCAGCAGGAAAGCTCGAAGATCACCTCGGAGCTCAGGCAGTGGCCCGTGCAGCTCAAGCTTCTCAATCCCGACGCATCGTATTTCGACGATGCCGACCTCCTGATCGCAGCGGACTGCGGACCTTTCGCATTCGCCGATTTCCACCGCAGGTTCATACGGGGAAAGATAGTCATCATGTTCTGTCCCAAGCTCGATCCGTATATGGACGAGTACATCGATAAATTGACCGCCATCTTCACAAACCACCAAATCCGATCGATCACCGTCATGCACATGGAAGTTTCATGCTGCGGGGGCGTGGGGATGGCGGTTAAAAAAGCCCTGGAGAGATCCGGGAAGAATATTTTCGTCACTGACTATACTATTTCCATCGAGGGAGAAATCATATGACGGGACAGCACCCTATACTTGATTGCATAGGGCTATACTGCCCACTGCCCATATCCATGACAAAAACGGAGATAGATAAGCTGGAAGCCGGACAGGTGCTCGAGGTCGAGGCGGATGATCCGGCAGCCGAGGATGACATAAAACGATGGGTCAAGAGGGCCGGGCACGAGTTGATCAAATTCGAGAAAGACGGTGCGATAATGAGCTTCCTCATCAGGAAGCTGAAATAGAAAGTGGTGATCATCATGAGCAAGATCCTTTACGTGCAGAGCAGCGGTACCGATACCCCGGAAAGGCTCTACGCGGCTTTCATACTCGCGACGACCGCCAGGGCCACGGATATCGAGGCGGATATATATTTCTTGATAAAGGGCGTCACGGTAGTGAAGAGAGGCGAGGCCGAGAAGGTGAAGATCGGTGAGTTTCCCGACCTGAAGGAAGTCATGGACCAGGCGATCGAAGCCGGTGTGAATCTGTACGTATGCGAGCAGAGTACTCAGCTGCTCGGGATCCCCAGGGGAGATTTCATTCCCGAGGCCAAGATAGTCGGGTCCGTCACCCTCAACGATCTGGCGCTCGAGGCGGACTCGGTTATGAGTTTTTGAGGTGATCCGATGAAGGGTATTTATCTAGACCATCAATCATCCACTCCGGTCGATCCACGTGTACTGGATTTTGCGCAGGGTTACCTGCGCGATGCACACGGCAATCCATCCTCGCTGCACTCGCCCGGTGTTGCGGCGAAGGAGGCGGTGGAGGAGGCTAGAAAGAAGGTTGCACAGCTCATAAACGCCGAGAGCCCGAGATGCATAATATTCACCGGGAGTGCGACGGAATCGAATAACCTCGCCGTCAAGGGAACAGCCCTGAAAAATGCACGCAGGGGCAAGGAGCTGGCGGCAAGCGCCATAGAGCACATGTCGGTTCTCAATCCCATGAAAGAGCTTCAAAAGAGCGGTTACATGAACAGAACCATCGAGGTTGACGGCACTGGCCTGATCGACACCGAAAGCCTCACGCAGAGCGTTACCGGGAGCACGGTGATCACTTCGGTCATGTACGCCAACAGCGAGATCGGAACCGTTGAGCCGATAGGCGAGATAAGCGGATTGATACACGAGAGAGGTTCCTACCTGCACGTGGACGCAACGGCCGCAGCCGGTCACATACCCATTGACGTCCAGAAGGACGGGATAGACCTTCTGACCCTGTCATCGAACGACCTGTACGGGCCGCAGGGTGCAGGCGCGCTGTACGTCAAGCGGGGTGTGAAGATACAACCCATCCTGCCGGGCGGCGGGCAGGAGCTCGGGCTCAGGGCGGGAACCGAAAATGTATTCGCGATTGCTGGTATGGGAGAGGCGGCCAGGATCGCCGGGATAGAGATGGCAGATGAGAGCGCAAGACAGGAGAAGATAAGGGACGCGCTTAATTCCGGCATACTCGAGATAGAGCAATCCTACGTTACCGGCCATCCATCCAGAAGGCTGCCTCACCACGCCAGTTTCAGATTCAATGGAATAGAGGGGGAAGGGCTCCTGCTGCTCATGGACAGCCAAGGCATCCAGGTATCCACCGGGTCTGCTTGCTCATCCAGAACGCTCGAGCCTTCCCACGTGCTTCTTGCCATCGGCCTAAAGCACGAGGAGGCGCACGGTTCGATGGTGCTGACCTTGGGGCGCTCGAGCAGGATGGAGGACGTGCGGTCTGTGATCGATGCCGCCAGGGCGACCGTGGAGAGGTTGAGAAGCCTCTCGTCTATATGGAGAAAGAGTGATAGTTGATTGATACAGGCCCTGCCCGGGACGGGGAATGAATGTTCTCAGTGCGGACGGGGCCTTCTCTGGACAAATCAGGCACGAGGAGGTAGAATGATGAGCTGCGGCAAGAACCACAAGAAAGTCGTTCTAGAGGCGATGAAAAAGGCAGCAAAGCCGCTCAAGGCGGGCGATATAGCCGAGCTGACGGGGATGGACAAGAAGGAAGTCAACGCGGCGATCGCCGATCTCAAGAAGGAGAACAAGTGCACTTCACCGAAGAGGTGTTTCTACGAAGCGGTTTGATATCCGAAATGTGATCCGGATCCCCTTCGCTTAACGAGGAGCGGACATGATAGCTCAGAACTGGAAGTGCAGTGAGTGCGGATTTATATCGGTCGGTGTTTTCCCGCCGGAGAAATGCCCGAAATGCGACAGCGGCAGGGAATGCTTCCAGAGGGAGCACGGGTATGCGTTTCCAGAGGAGGAGATCAACGATATTATAAGCGCATGCTGGAAGATCAGCTACGGGCTGTACGTGGTGAGCTCGATAGACGGCGGTAAGATAAACGGACAGATCTGCAACACCCTCTTCCAGATAACGAGCGATCCGCCCCGTTTTGCGATCGGAATAAACCGCGGGAACCTCACCCACGAATTCATCGAGAAGAGCGGCGTCTTCGCCGCATCCATACTGGGCAAAAACGATCACAGAATCGTCAGAAGGTTCGGATACAGATCCGGCAGGGAATTCGATAAGTTCAAGGGTATATCGGTGATAGAGGGAAGGACCGGCTGCCCGATATACGCTGATGCCGTGGGATACATCGAGTGCGGCGTCATTAAGGATAAAACCGTGAACGCCGGCACTCACGATATATTCGTGGCGGACGTTCTGGGTGGCAAGATGTTGAAGGATGAAGAGCCTTTAACCTATGATCACTATACAAAAACGAAAAACGACCAATAATAAACACAAATAGCGGAGTATAAACGGGTGAGCGAGATAAAACAGGTCCTAAAGGTTCTATCCAGGGCGATAATCAGGGAGACAACTGCATTCAACCACTATTACAAGGGGAGCGAGGACGCAACGCTGCCTCCCGGCGTCAGGGGGCTTCTATCGAGGCTGGCCGAAGAGGAGCGGAAGCACAGGCGCCTTCTGGTCGATGAATACAGGGCGGTCGAAAAGGGATGGGATGAGAGTCACAGTGACCCGGAGAAGGGCTCACTGTCGTACACGGTGCCGGGCAAGCTTCCATACGTGCCAATCGAGACGTCGGGAGATCTCGAGATAACCGCCGTATCCCTCCCCGCGAGGCTCGTCGGGGGCGACAATATCCTCTCTACGACGATAAGGGATCGAAGCGGCGGCGACATCGGGACCTTCCTGCTGCTATACGATGCCATGGGCCACAGCCTGGACACGACGGAGCTCAACGCAATAGCGGCCAGGCTTCTGGGAGAGTACATCGATCCCTCCTTCTCCTCCGACATGCGGATGGAGCTGCTGAGCCCGAAGAAGGTGGTTCGCTATCTGAATGCCGGCATAAGCGAGGCATTCGAAGGCCAGGGAGTGTTCCTCACGCTCCTCTCGGCACTCTTCGACGCGAAGAACAAGATGCTCTCGTATACCCTGGCCGGACACGAACCCCCGTTTCTCGTTCACGACAGAGGCAGGGTGGGATCGCTTCTCAACACACAGCTGATCGTGGGTATCGACCCGGAATTCCAATACAGGGAGAACAAGGTTCCGTTCGAGAAAGGGGACATCCTCTGTATATTCTCCGACGGGATCATCGAGGCCGTCGATCCCGACGGTGATATCTTCGGAAGGGAAAGGGTTGCGGCCATCCTGGAGAAGCACTGGAAATCGCCGGCAAAGACCATAGTGAAGGAGATGCTCGGCGATCTGGATCGGTTCTGCTCCGGCAGGCCTTTGAATGACGAAGTATCTATCATGATAATCCGCTCGAAAGGAGATTGATTGGTGGCTGGGAAAAATCTTGAATTGAAACAGGCCCTGAAGGGTGCTATATACAGGGAGATAGGCGCGAGCAAGTTTTACGGAACTATGGCCAAGAGGATCGAGAATCCCGAGGGCAGCGCCAAATTCCGGCAGCTGTCCAAGGACGAGGTGGGCCATAGGATAAAGCTGGAATCCTTGTTCAAGGACCTGTTCGATGAGGCCTTCTCCCCCACATCGGAGGGCCTCGAGGAATCGGAGATAGAGGAATGGGATCTCAGCGATAGAACGGGCGCGCTCGATGCGCTCGACATCGCGATCGAAGCCGAGGCCAGGGCCGAGGAATTCTACACCGGCCAGGCCGAGTCGACGGACGATGAAAGGCTCAAAAAGCTCTTCACCGATCTGTCCGAGGAGGAGAAAGGGCACCACAGCCTGCTGGAAGCCGAGAAGAACTCGATAATAGGAGGCTTCTACTGGTTTGACATGGATTCGACATCATTCATGGAGGACTGAACCACTGGGAATGGAACTTTGGAAAGGAGCTTAAGATGGACAAGTGGAAATGCACGATATGCGGTTATATCTATGATCCGGAAAAAGGAGATCCGGAAAACGGCATAGATCCTGGAACTTCCTTTGATGATCTACCCGACGATTGGGTATGCCCGGACTGCGGGGTAGGTAAGGACAGCTTCGAAAAGATGTAAACCGGTCGTTGACAGCCGTGCGAACGGCCCGAAGGATTGCAAGGAGGAATAAAGATGGGGATTGCTTTCAATGCTGACGAGATCTACGAGATGGGTATGGATATCGAGAAGAACGGAAAGGCCTATTACAACAAGGCCGCAGAGCTCGCCAAGGATCCGAAGATAAAAGAGGTATTTAAATATCTCGCCGACGAGGAACAGAAGCACTGGGATATATTCAAGGAACTGCGAGAGGCGCTTCCACCCAAATCATCGCTCCCCACCGTTTCGGATCCCGACGGCCAGGAAGAGCTTTACCTTGACGCGATAGTGAAATCGCGGCTTTTCAACAGCGAGCGCGAGGCGGAAGAAGCCGCCATGAGGGTCGAGAACGAGCTGGAAGCTCTGAGAGCAGCCCTGGCGTTCGAGAAAGACACGATACTGTTCTTTCAGACCATGAAATCCATGACCAGGGAGGATCTGGGAAGGGATAAGATCGAGCTTCTGATAGACGAGGAACGAAAGCACGTGATAAGGATATCCGGCGAGATAGATAAGGTCAAGAAGGGCTCCTGACGGCCGCTCCGGCATCCGCCGTGCGCGTCGCGGGGGATCGAGACGGCCGCGGGGGAGCCTAGAGAATCGTAGATGGCCGCACGGACCGTATCCCGTCAGCCGGCGTAGGGCCATCCGGTGCCGGCTCTGGACTATGAAACCCAAGCCGTACAGTTCCTATATCAATCCCTACAGGATACTCTGGCATATCTCGAGCGGGATAGCGCTGGTCGCCTACATGCTGTGGACCGAGCCCTCGAAGAAGATACCCCTCATCGTCCTCTCGCTCTTCACCCTCGCCTTCTTCCTTGTAGACATCCTGAGATCCACATCCGACACCGGCGAGTCCCTGTTCAGAAGATGCGCCAGGCTCATCACGTCGGAGAAGGAGGCGAGCGGCCCCAATGCATCGTTCTACTACTCACTCTCACTTCTCTTCACGGTGCTTCTCTTCCAGCCGAGGATTGCGATGGGGGCGATAATCTGCCTTGCCGTCGGGGATCCCGTCGCCGGTGTGATCGGAAGGCTCTCGGGACGGATCAGGATCGGGAACAAATCCATAGAGGGTGCGGCGGCCAACTTCACGGCCTGCTTCTTCATCATCAGGCACCTGACCGGCTCCAACACGGTATCTCTGGCGGGCGCCTTCACCGGCGCCCTCATGGAGCTCGTCCATATCCCTAAGGTCGACGACAACCTCATCATCCCCCTCACATCCGGCCTGGCGATGACCATAGCGGCCGCCCTGTCGAGCTGACGCCTCTCAGGCGCCGCACAATCCCGGACCGCCCCGGTGAACCGACTACACATGGGCGCCACCACCCGCGCTTCAATCCGCCCCCCCCGGCAACACCCCCTAGTCTGGAATCAGGACCTAAGACCTATCCCTTTCCCTCTCAAATTGAAATACATCCTGTCTTTCAGGCTCGTACCTGTGCTATAATCATAGGACAATCCGTTTCGAATGGGCGGCATGCCCATTTATGGCATAATCCACCGTGGCTTGGCAGCAAAGGCGCCATAAATGATCGATTTCGAGAATCTCAGGGGAGAGAGGTTAAGGCGTTTCATAGCGGTCGCCGCTATCGCGGTGACCGTGTACTACCTGTACTGGAGGGTCACGGAGACATTCAATCCCAATGCCCTTCTATTCTCCTGGGTTCTCTACGTAGCGGAGCTCTTCGGATTCATAACCACATTTCTCTTCTACTTCTCGGTCTGGAAACCGATAAGCCGCACACCGCCCCCGCCCATCCCGGACCGCAGGGTCGACGTCCTTATCCCCACGTACAACGAATCGGTCTCGGTTCTGAGAAAAACCCTGCTGGCCTGCAACGACCTGACATACCCGCACCGCACGCTGGTCCTAGACGACGGAGACAGGCCGGAGGTAGAGGCGCTCTGCGGGGAGCTGGGGTGCGTTTACATGGCCCGGGGATCCAACAAGGACGCAAAGGCGGGGAACATCAACTTCGGGCTCGAACATTCGGATGCCGAATTCATAGCCGTGTTCGACGCGGACCACGCCCCCCTGCCACGGTTCATCGAATCCCTGATAGGCTATTTCGAGGACGAGAAGGTGGGTTTCGTGCAGACCCCACAGGAGTTCTACAACATCGATTCGTTCATGCACCGCGTTGACTACAAGAAGAAATACATATGGGGCGAGCAGGGCCTGTTCTACTCGTTGATCCAGCCCGGCAGGGATCACTGGAACGCGGCCTACTTCGTCGGGAGCTGCGCCCTGATGAGGAGGGAAGCGCTTGACGACATCGGGGGTTTCGCTACCGGCTCCATCACGGAGGACATGATGACCTCCATCAGGATACACTCGAAGGGCTGGTCTTCGGTCTACCACAACGAGGAGCTTGCCTACGGGATAGCGGCCGAAACGATACTCCCGTTTCACATTCAGAGAAAGAGGTGGGGTCTGGGGGGATGGCAGGTTTTCTTCAAGGCCAACCCTATGTTCATCAGGGGCCTGAGCTTTCCGCAGCGGCTCTGCTACCTCGCCAGCCTGATCTACCCGATAGAGGGATTCCAGAAGCTGATCTTCTATCTGACACCGCCCATCGTGCTCTTCACGGGCGTTCTCCCGATGGAGGCGCTGGATCTCAATTACCTGCTGCACTTCGTTCCGTATTACGCCATATCACTGTACGCCTTCAACGAGATGGGAAGGGGTTACGGCGGCAATCTTATGCTCGAGCAGTTCAGCATGGGCAAGTTCGCGACCTATATCGGCTCCTTCTGCACTCTCCTCATACCGGGCAGCTCGAAGAGGTTCGACGTCACACCGAAGGGAAAACATTCGGCCTCGCCGTACAGGCTCCTGACCCCCCAGATAGCCGTTTGCATATTGAGCATTGCGGCGATCGTTTGGGCTCTGGCCCAGCTCCTGCTTCAGATGCGCAACGATGACTTCATAGTAGCCGTGAACAGTCTCTGGGCCCTTTACAACAGCGGTCTCGGCATAGCGATCATACAGTACGCCAAGAGGAAGATCTTTCAGAGAAGGGATGATTTCAGGATACCCGACCTGGTCCCCGTCCTCTACAGATTCAACGGTGATGGAAACGGCACACGGCGCCTCGCGGTCGCGGAAAACCTGACTGGAAAGGGGATGTCGGTGCTTTCAATGGGGAAATTCCCCACCGGGGGGGAAGTGGAATTCGAGATCGACGTTCCCAATAGGCGAATCAAGCTCTACGGCAGCGTGGTTCACGAGGAGACGATCACGGCGAAGAACCACCTGATATCACGCTGCGGGGTCATCTTCTCCGGGAAGCCCGCCGGGCAGGTGGATGTGCTGTCCAGATATCTGAGCGAATCGTCCATATCGAAATTTCTCGGTGAATTCTCGAAACGCTACATGACATTCATAGACAGGAAACTCAAGAGCAGGAAGCCACACAAGAAACGAGCCGCAAGATCGATATCGTATCTTCCGGCATTCGTAAAGAACGGGGAGGATCATTCGTCACTCGGTGTGATCAAGAACATGTCCGAGAGCGGCATACTGCTGGCGACAAAGGACCACCTGCAGGTTGGGAAACGTGTAACGGTCATCGCGGTCATCGAAACAGAATTCTTCATACTGGAGGGAATAGCGACCAGGGTGCAGCCTCATGAATCCAGGCACTTCCCGGAATACCTCGCGGGCATCCAGCTCACAAAACCTCATTCGGAAGACATAAATTACATCCTCGGCCTGATCGAACAATCCAAGAGTCTGTTATACTGATGCATTCCGTAAAATACATAACAAGATACCTGATCTGGATCGTTCTTCTTTACGGGCTCATCGCAAGCCTCCTCAACCTCGACTACAACTCCGTTTTCATAGACGAAGCATACCACATATCCATGGGTCACCAGCTGTTGCGCGGGGAACCTTGCCCCGGATGCCCCTATGCCACCGGTTCTGTCACCATCCACCCGGTTATAGCGGCTCTCGGGGACTCTATCGGAGGGCTTTACGGCGCACGGGCGGTAAATATCGTTCTGGGGCTCATGCTCATAACGGTCATCTACACGGCCTCCTGGCTGCTGTTCGGCGACAGGAGGCTCGGGCTCATCGCCGCCGTGCTGCTTCTGTTCTCCGGACAGACCATGTACCTGATGAAGCTTGCGACATACGACATGACGGCCGCCTTCTTCCTTGCCACGGCGTTTCTCATGGTGGTCGTCTCCGGAAGACTGTGCTTTACAACCTATGGAAACATCGCGCTGCTGCTCGCAACCGTAGCCGTCTTTTTCGCATCCATCACGAAGTACCTGCTCCCCGTTTTCATACCGCCGCTTCTCCTGTACGCCCTCCTGAGGCACGGATACGCTAGAACCCTGATCTACTCCATCCTGCCGCTCACCGCCCTTCTACTGTACTTTCTCTTCTACGTTCCCTATCCGCCGCTTACCCGTGTTTTCGGCCAGATAGAGAGCGTTCGAGCCACGAGCAACGTGCCGCTCCTGACCCTGACCGACTGGACATTCCGCTGGGTGGCGATGGCGTACCTTCTGGCGATCTTCGGGATATTCCACGAGGAGAGAGGAAAAACGGCGCTGCTGCTCATACTGTGCTCCACACCGATCATCATAGTTCATCTCGCCACACGGGCCGAGCAGTCAGTGAACAAGAACATGATATTCTCCCTTGTTTTCCTCGCTCCCGCAGCGGCCCTCGGCGTCGATCATATCGGGCATCTCTTCTCGATGAGGAGCTACAGCAAGTCCGTGAAGGCCTTCTTCACGGCGGCGGTCCTGGTCGTCTTCTGGGTCTACGGCGTCTACAACCTCAGGTGGCTCGAGAGACAGTACCCCGACGTATCACCGGTGATAGAATTCTTCGACGAGAACGGCTTCGATGGAATGACCGTGGCCATGAACGGATGGGACGGGGTCATATACAGCTACTCTCTCGGATCAAAATACCCGAACGCGAGATTCATGCACATCACCGAAACCGCCGACCCGCGCGCCCCCGGCCGCCCTCTCCCCGATGACGTGGATTTCATAGTATGCGAGGACCTATATTACGGAAAACTGTTCCCGTGCCGCGATTACACTGATTTCATAGGGGACTATTATACCCTGCTCGAGGATTTCACGATAAAGCACTCCTGGGGTCTCACCGACGCCAAGATCTACGGAAGGAAGTGAACCATGAAAAAACAGCACATTCTTATTTCAGTCAGCCTGATCATCATCCTCGCGGCCCCCGTGCCCGCATCGGCCTTCGAGGGCTTCCGCGGATCAACCTGGGGGGACCTGCGGGGCGAGCTGCCGGAAGACGGCGAGGAGAACCTGATACTTCAGGGATGGATCAGGCAGGGCGCGGACTGGTTCAGGTGGGGGAATACGACGCTGAATACATACATGACCCTACGGTACAAATGGGACAGCGAGAGCTACGATTGGAACAACACGATAGGGCCGGGCGTGGGCATCTCGCTCGAAACCTACAGTGAAAAGGGGCTGGTGGCATCATGGGGCGTGGAGTACATATGGGAGAGATTCTACGAGTCCGACCGCTCGGATCAGAAGGTCATGATCTTCATGGGATGGTACGGATGGTGGGATCTCAAGAGGAGATGATCGCGGTCCGAGTAACTCACGGTCCCTCCCGCACAGTCGTGCGGTAATCCAACTTCCAATCCTCCGGCGTCTCGAGCGACGAGACGTCGTAACCGGTCTCTTCGAGGTGCTCGACGATCGCTCTCCCGATCTCATACGGATCCGGCATATCCCTTTCATCGCAAGGACACGTATGGCCCTCGACATCGCTTATACGGAGCACCCTCCCCCTCAAATCCAGCATGAACAGCTTATCGCGGTAGAACACACCGACCGATCCGAGGGTCCAGAACGGCGGCGTGAGCTTCTTCATGTTGAGCCCCAATCCCCTCTTCATCCTGATCTTGTAGGTTTCCCCATGAATGCGGTCTACGGTGAAGATGAGCCTGGAGGAGTCCGGCGGCGATGATATCAAGGATCTCCCGCCCATCCATTCCGGCTGCTCGAGGCCGAGGAAGCCGGTTATTGTCGCTGCCACATCGAGAAGCTGGACGTTCCCCTTGATCCTCCCGCTGTGCTTCCCGCCGGGGAATATGAAGATCAAAGGGATCCTGTCGTTGACGCTGAAGCCCTGGCCGTGATCGGTTGTGATGATTATCAGTGTATTATCCAGAAGTCCCCTCAGCTTCAAGCTCTGAAAGATCTCGTCCACTCGAATGTCGAAATTCAGTATCGCATCATCGTAGAAATCGGTCATCCACGGCTTTCCCTCGTACTTGGCTGCGGAGAAGACCCTCTTCTCGGGATGGAACATCGGTCCGTGGGTGCCGAGCAGGTGCAGATGCGCGAGGAACGGCGCACGTGATACGTCTATGAAAGAATAGAAGTCGTTTATGCGTCCAGACCTCCTGTGCTTTTTCGACCGGACCACTTCCTTGTAGACATCGTCCATCTTTCTCGCGAAGAAGGCGTGGAGGATACGCTCGGCGAGGCGGGCGTAGGTCTTTTCCAGCAGGTAGACCGGCTCGTGGCTGAGAAACGAGCCCAGGTGCTCGGACAGGAACCCTTCCTTATACTCCCTGGAATTGGCCCAATCGAATGACTTGCGCATGTTGAGGTCATAGGGATCGGCGTAGTGCCTTATGCTGGTATCGAAATTCCTGTACCCGTGCTTCTTCAACAGTCCTGGAAGGTGCAGGTATGCATCCTTTCCCTTGAGTATGTCGGGTGGATAGATGAGTTTCGTCTGCGTCGGTAGCCTGCCCGTGAACATGGAGGCGATCGATGCCCCGGAGCAGCCGGCGTTCGTGAAGCAGTTCTCGCAGATCAATGCACTTTCGGCGAGTCCGTCGATGAATGGAGTCGTCTCCCGGTGATATCCGTACACCGACATGTTCTCCGCGTTAAGGCCGTCGCTCGCGAGTATCAGCACGTTCGGGCGGCTCTTGGACAGCGAAAATTCGCTGTTTACAGCGATTTCACCGGCTCCCGATTGCTGAAGGTCGGTAAGGGTGAAAACGAGGGAAACCGATACCAGACCGGCTGCGAACCACGCAAGGCCCCGGAACCATCTCGATCCGGCGACAACGGTGCCCAAATCCCTCAGGAACCTGAAGGAGAATACGATGAAAACAAGCAGCAGCAGGCCGTAAGCGGCCCTCCATACACCCTGCGAGGATATTACCCCGAATTTGAAAACCGTGTACGTGAAATTGTCTACGAGCAGAAACATCGATAGGGCCAACACGATCGATGGTATCAGACCGTATACGACCGGCCATGCCCTGCGGAAACGCCGGTTTCGGATGAGCAGCACCGGAATCAAGAACAGTACGAACAATCCTGCGGCGTCCGCTATCAGGGGCAGCGCCGCGATCAGGAGAACCTCGAGCTTATCGAAGAATCCGAGGATGGACATGAAGGAGGGCTTGGTCGCGAAGAAAAGCCATTCCATCAGCACGTAGAAGTACACGCACAGCACGGTCAGTACTGCCAGAACCGGCCAAATGCGCCTTTCACCCTTGCGGTCACGCGCGGCCATGCCATCCCCCGTCCGGATTATTCGCAAGATCCACCGCTGAGCCCGCCGGTCATCTCATCGACCCGGCACCGAATCCACACGTCATCTCTCACTTCTTTCCGCTCATGAGGTACAGCGTCCTCTTGGAATCAACGATCACCTCAGAGCGGTCTATACTGAAATATCTTCCGAACGCCTCCTCGAACCTGTCCTTCGTGTATTCATCGAATATGTCCTCGCGGCATACGAGCAGCCTTCCGACCTGGGAGTCCTCCTTGGGTATGAACTCTACGATCAGCTTGCCGCACACGCCGCTCAGGAACCCCGCGATCATGTCCAGAGGCAGGTTGTTCGAAATCGCGAGGTGATGTATGAGCGCCAGCGCCAGCACGGTATCCGCCGGTCCCCGGTCCGAGAGCGACATCCTCTCGCGCCCGCCCCATCCCATCCCGGATGTCGGGTTGGTCAGATCGAGAAGCAGCGGCAGGATCTTATCACCACCCTCCCTCACGCACTCCAGGTAGTTTCTCTCCACCGCGGCCGGATCGATGTCGAACGAGATCACGCTGTGCCCCCTCGATGCGGCGATCCTGCTGAAGCGCCCCGTGTTCGCGCCCAGGTCCCAGACCGTCCCCGGCTCCACTGCGTCCAGGTACTCCTCGACCAGCTTCCCCTTGGCGCCGATGCCCCTGTCAGAATAGTTTGTGTCGTCGTAGTACTCGGCCCACTCCGTATCCCTGGGCTCCCACTTGAGGCCGCGCACGGCCGATTCGAGGTCCGCGATGATGCCCATAAGGGCGTTTCGGCTGACCCCGCGGCGCCGGCCGGGTTTCTCCGTTTCCTCAGAGTAGCGTCTCTGGTAGCGTGCGTGCACGTGTATATGTGTGAGAAGCTTGAAAGACAAGCGCGATCTCATCGGGAGCAGCGAGCTCGCCAGATCGAGCGGGATCCCGTCGATGTACACCCTGAACAGCTGATTCAGCCTCACGTCCCTCATGCTCATAAGAGCCAGAGGGGCGAGAAAATGCTGGCAGAACTGTCGGTATGCGACCCAAGGCCGCCCCTCGCTGTACCTCTCGAACGACAGCGTGTCTATGAAAACCGGTTTCCCCCTGTAAAACTGCACGTTGAACGCGCTGCAGTCCTTGAGCGACATCCCCTTCTCCATCGCCCGCCTCTGTATCCCCAGCGTTATCAGGGCAGCATCCTTGAGCTGGCTGAAACACCACTCGTGGGGATACGATATGAACGGGACCGGTGCGGGTTGGATTATCCTGTATGCTTCTTCTGAGTTCGCCAACGAGATGTCGGCATCTTCGTGGCTCACGAGAAGCCCCTCACCGGCGAGCTCCCCGTATAGCCCTGAATCGATCAGGTAGTCGAATTCTTCCCTGTAACTGGAGTTCACCTGGCGGTAGAGACGCCCCTCCCGGAAAAAGACGAATCCGTTGGGATCGCGGAAGGAACCGCCTTGCTTCCCGTCATTTACCTTCACTGTCCGGCCTGTCCTCCCCCGGCTCTGTCCTTTTCAACACGGAATAGAGAAAGAACATCTTGATCCTTCTCCAGAAGATCCTGACCGTGAACGCGGCGCCGAGAAGCCCCGCCAGAACGATCTGTAGGATATAGCTCCCGGTCCCTGGATCGATGTATGCATGAGCACTGCCGAAGGAGATTATCAGGAGTAACGCCGCCGCGGGAACCGACAGCAAAACGATCGATATCAACTTCATCATGCAACCTCTCCTATGAAGTCAAAAAAGTTACGGCAATGCCGGACCCCAATACCCTGTAAAAAGCATAATCACCGCCTCGAGAAACACCTGCCCTGTACCGGCGGTGATATGATATAAGATTATATAGTAATGTTATTCTAACATAATTCTAACATAGTATATTGATAATTGCGAGGATAGAATGGGCAGGGAGGATAAAAATGATCCCTCGGAAGCATGGGCTAGGTTCAGCGGCATCCGCTCTACTGATTGCGATCATTTCAGTTTCGGGGTGTACGGATAAGAAACCGGAACCGAAGGTCACCCCATCCCGCGGCGCGGCGAACGGTCCCGTCACAGACGCAGGCTCCAATGAATATTCCGTTACCGGCGAGGAGATATCCTACGACGACGGGGTGCCCGAGCAGAGCAACTCGCCGTGGAGCGTCGAGCCCGGAGGCCGGCTCGCCGCGGCATTCACACCATCTTCGTACCCGGTGAAGCTCGCCGGAGCGCGGTTCCTGATTTCCGCCGGAGGTATGCCGAAAACAGAATTCCGTGTGCGCGTATACGGCGGCACGGCTGAAGATGGACCGGAGAACGGCGACCTTCTGCCCGGAGATGTCACAGCATCGGCTGAATACATCAACCAGTGGGTGGATGTGGATCTATCTCCGTACGGTATCGTCATCGAGGAGGGCGATTTCTTCGTGGCTATGGAATGGCTCAAAGCTCCCGGTGATGACGGCAGGCTGGCACAGTCCCTGGGAGCGGACACGTCCGGTCCGGACAGGAGGAGCTGGTGGAAACACACGACCGGCTCCGAATGGGTGAGGATCGAGGAGATATCCGATGCGGGCGACAGGGACCTGATGATCAGGGCACACGTCGTCGGGTGCGATCCCGACAGGCCGGATCAACGCCATTGAGAGGACCGCCTGCGCCTTCACCGAGAAGTGCAGCTGGCATCCCGTTCAGCCTCCTCACAGCAGCAGGCATTCAATTGATTTATCTTTGATTCGCCTGAATAAATGAATTAAATTAGAACCTCACTGCATTCCAATACCCGAGGATACTGCATTGAAGAGATACATATCAATCACGGCATGCTGCACACTGACATTCGCCCTCGCCTCCTGCGGCGTGGGATTTCGTGCGGGGCCCGACTACGAGCGCCCGGCACAAACACCCTCCCCGCCCACCGCTTTCTCGCATTCTGATGAAGAAGTGTACGGGCCCAGGATCGACACGCGCTGGTGGACTGTATTCGGTGACGAGGACCTCGACAGCCTCGTGGCCGATGTGATAGAGAACAACCTCGATATCAAAAGGGCGACGGCCGTTGTCCTCGAGCTTCGCGCCAGAAACACACAGGCAAGGGCCGGCCGCCTTCCATCACTGGCAATAGAAGGCGGCTATCAACGCCAGGATAATCCCGAATCGCAATCCGGCTCTCGATATCCCGCCGGCGGCGATACGGAGACCTTCAACGCCTCGCTCGCCGCATACTTCGAGCTCGACCTGTGGGGCAAGATGTCGCGGACCCACGAGGCGGCGAGGGCCGATCTGCTTCAGTCCGTGGAGAACCGCCGGACCATCATGCAGTCGGTGATCGCGGAGGCCGTCACGCAGTATCTTCTGCAGGAGTCCCTCGAACGAAGGATAATGATCCTCGAGCAGATGATCGAGGCGTTCGAGAAGAGCGTGAGGACCGTCGAGGGCCGCTACAGGCGAGGACTCACCTCCGTGCTCGAGCTCAAGCAGGCACAGCGGACGCTTGCCAGCGCCGAATCCAACCTGCCCCAGCTGAGGCAGGAGCTCGTAGCGGCACAGCACCGTCTCTCCATCATGTTGGGGCGGTACCCCGAATCCAGACCGCCGCGCATGCAACCGCAGGATTATTTCAAACGGCTCGAGCCGGTGCCGGCGGGCATACCTTCGGATCTCATGGCGAACAGGCCGGACGTCCGCGCGGCCGAGGCCAACCTGCGCGCGCTGAACGCCCGCTACGGGATAGCGGAGGCGAGCCTGTTCCCGCAGATCACCCTTACAGGCAGCTACGGATATACGAGCTCCGAGCTCGAGAACCTCTTCACACCGGACAACGCGCTCTGGAACTTCATCGCGGGGCTGACGCAGCCCCTGTTCAACTCCGGCAGGCTCCTTGCCGAGAGGAGCGCGGCCGGGGCACGCTACCGCCAGGGTGTGATAGATTACTCAAAGACCGTCCTCTCGGCCTTCGCCGAGGTCGAGAACGCGCTCATGATCCGGCGCGAGCAGCTCGAGAGGCGGGGGCATATAGTCGATTATCTGGAGAAGGCAAGAACCGCACAGGCGATCGCGGAAAAGCGCTATGAACGGGGGCTGGTAGACTACCTTAACGTCCTGGATGCGATGCAGGCCCGGTACAACGCCGAGGAGAACCTGGTGCTGGTGGACCTGTCTATACTGACAAACCGCGTGACCCTCCATCGCGCACTCGGCGGCAGCTGGATCGACCGGCCGGGCGCGGAAGAAAAGGAACAAACGAAATGAGCTTAATCGAAAAGATAAGGAACTTCTCGCAGGCGCGGCCGCATCTCGCCCAACTGATCCTATCCCTGGCCGTGATACTGATAGGCGTCATCATCTACGTGGTGCTGATGGCCACGAGGGAAGATGTAGTTCGCACCAAGTCTTCGATCCCCCCGCCGTACATGAGCACGATATCAGCGGAAGTCGGGCTGAACAGCGTTCGAATTACGGGCGAGGGAACGGTAAAGCCCCTTCGCGAGATCAACCTCGTACCGCAGGTAAGCGGAAAGGTCGTTTACATCTCGCCCGCCCTGGCCGATGGAGGCCGTTTCGAGAAAGGTGAAATCCTGCTGAGGATAGATCCGATAGATTACGAGCTGGCGGTCAAGTCGGCCGAAGCCCGCGTCAAGGACCTCGAGAGCATGCTGCTGCTCGCGGTCGAGGAGGCTGAGGTGTCGCGCGAGGAGTGGAAGCTCAGCGGCGAAGGCAAGGAGAACGAAGAACCTCCACCGCTCGTGGCCAAGCAGCCTCAGCTGGACGCGGCACGGGCAAGCCTCGCAGCCGGGAATGCCGATCTGGAGAAGGCGCGGCTGAACCTCAAGCGTACTACCATAAGATCCCCGTTCGAGGGCCGGATCATGCAGAAAAACGTCGATATCGGACAGTTCGTATCGGTGGGCCAGCAGCTCGGCAGCATGTTCTCGATCGAGGCCGCGGAGATAGCGGTTCCTATGCCGCAGGAAGATCTCGAGTGGCTCTACGTACCGGGCTTCACCCGGGACGGTGGTGGGGACGGCGGGGTTATCGTCCGGGCGGAGATAGCCGGAGAGACGCGCGAATGGAGCGGCAGAACGATGCGTGCAGAGGGCATGCTGGATGAGCGGACACGCATGATCAACGTGATAGTGCGCGTGGAGCGTCCGTACGCCACCATCCCTCCCCTCGCGATGGGGCTCTTTGTCTCGGTCGAATTCACAGGCACTCAGCTTACCGGCTCCCTGTGGCTGCCACGGAGCGCTATCCACGAGGACAACACGGTCTGGATCATAGACGGGGAAAGCCGGCTGAGATTCAGAGAGGTGGAGGTGGCAAGGTTCGACGGCAACAAAGCGCTGGTGACGGGCATTGCCGATGGGGAGCTCGTGGCCGTAACGCCCTCCAACATAGTTACCGACGGCATGAAGGTGAACCATCACCCACTGGAAGGACAGGAGCACCGATGACGGGTATAATTGCGTGGTTCACCGACAATCACGTTGCAGCGAACCTGCTGATGATATTTCTGCTCGTCTCGGGCCTGTTCGCCGTACAGACGATCAAGATCGAGACATTCCCCGAATTCACCCTCGACATGATATCGGTCTCCATGGAGTACCCGGGCGCATCCCCCTCGGAGGTCGAGGAGGCGGTCGTCAGGCGGATCGAGGAGGCGGTCTCGGGCCTCGCCGGTATCAAGAGAATCGATTCCACGGCGCGTGAAGGATACGGCACCGTGATGATCGAGATACTAAGCGGATGGGATATAAAGAGCCTTCTCAACGACGTGAAATCCGAGGTCGACCGTATAAGGACCTTTCCCAAGGAGGCCGAGAAGCCGGTCGTGAGGGAGGTGGTCCGTAAGAACCAGGTGATAAACCTCGCTCTCTACGGTGACGCCCCCGAATCCACCATAAAACGACTGGCCGAGAAGATAAAGGACGACCTGACCGTACTGCCGGGGATCACACTCGTGGACCTGTTCGGTGTCAGAAGGGGCGAGGTGCACATCGACATCTCGGAAAAAACACTGCGCCGTTACGGCCTGACGCTGAACCGTGTGGCGGCCCTCGTGCAGCAGGCAAGCCTCGATCTTCCCGCTGGAAACATAAAATCCGAGGATGGAACCATACTGATCCGCACGAAGGGCAGGCGATACCGCGCCGCAGACTACGCGGACATCGCCATCCTGACCTCACCCGACGGCACCAAGGTGACACTCGGCCAGATCGCCACGCTCAGCGACGGATTCGAGGACATCGACATGGCCGTGATGACGAAGGCCAAGCCCGCCGCATTCATACAGGTATACCGCGTCGCCGACCAGAGCGCCCTGGAGGTGGCCCGCGCCGTCAAGGACTACGTAGAGGACATAAGGGACGATCTCCCCGAGGGGATCGAGATCGGGTACTTCCGTGACATGTCGGTTGTGCTCAAGAGCAGGATAAACCTGCTGCTCAAGAACATGGCGATCGGGTTGATCCTGGTCACGATGATGCTCGCGGTCTTCCTGAACCTACGCCTCGCGTTCTGGGTGACGCTGGGCATACCGATCTCCTTCGCAACGGGGCTCTGGCTCCTACCCTACTTCGACATCTCGATCAACATGATATCGCTGTTCGCCTTCATACTCATCCTGGGTATCGTCGTGGATGATGCGATCGTCATAGGCGAGAACATATACCGCAAACGCGAGAAGGGGCTCCTGCCGTTCGATTCCGCCGTGCAGGGGGCCCAGCAGGTCTCGAAACCCGTTATATTCGCGGTGCTGACCACGATCGCGGCCTTCTGGCCGCTGCTGATGATATCCGGCACGCGCGGCAACATCATGCGCAACATACCGGTTGTGGTGATAGTTGTGCTCATCGGCTCGCTCGTGGAGGCGCTATTCATCCTGCCGGCGCACCTGTCGCGCTGCAGGTTCAGGTTCATGTGCGACTCGCCGGACAACTCCAGGGCCCGGTTCATGGACAGATGGCTCAAGAACCTGATCAGGGGGCCGTACAGGAGGCTGCTGGACCGGTGCCTCAGATGGCGTTATCTCACCGTCGCGATAGGGGTCGCGGTCCTCTTGATAAGCCTGGGAATATTCGCGAGCGGCAGGGTCAAGCTGACGATATTCCCGAAGATGGACGCTGATAACCTGGTCTGCTCGGTGGTCATGCCGGCGAGCACGCCCGTCAGCAGAACACGTGAAGTACTAAAGCACATTGAGGATTCCGCCATAGCCGTCATGCGCGAGGCAGACGCCGGGCGCCCCGACGACGCACCGTCGGTTCTGAAGGAATACTACTCTCTAATAGGTGTCCACATGGGGGGAGGTGGCCCCATGCCCACCACCGAGAGCGGCGGGCACCTCGCACAGGTCCACGTGCAGCTTCTGGAGGGCGAGAAGCGGAACATAAAGGGAACATACCTGGCAAATGAGTGGAGAAAGAAGGTGGGCAATATCGCTGGGGCGGAATCGGTCACCTTCCAGGGCCAGCTCCGGGCGATGGACGCGCCCACGGAGGTCCAGCTCTCCTCCAACCAGCAGGACAAGCTGCTCGAGGCCGTCGAGGACATGAAGGCCGAGTTCCGGGAATATCCCGGCCTGATAGACATCAACGACAACTACATGCCCGGCAAGGAGGAGCTCCAGCTGAAGCTCAAGCCCGCCGCCAGGAGCCTCGGACTCACCCTTAGCGACCTGGCCCAGCAGGTAAGGGGCGCATTCTACGGGGCCGAAGCGCTGCGCTTCCAGTACGGCCAGGACGAGGTAAAGGTCCTCGTGCGGTATCCCGACGAGGAACGCCGCTCGCTGAGCTGGAGGGAGAGCATGCGGATCAGGACCGCGGACGGCATCGAGGTCCCGTTCTCGCAGGTGGCCGAGGTGACTAGGAAGCAGGGGTACTCCACTATCACGAGGGCACACCGCCGCAGGGTCATATCGGTGACTGCGGATGTCGTGGAAGGCCAGACCAACACGAGCGACGTGAACCGCGAGCTCGAGGAGAACATCCTGCCCCGGCTGCGTGAGCTGCACCCCGAGGTCCGCTTCGCCCTGGAGGGCGAGGCGCTCGAGGACAGGGAGTTTATCCAGGGCATCCTGAAGTCGTTCATAATCGCCCTGTTCCTCATCTACACACTTCTGGCCATCCCGTTCAAGTCGTTCGCCCAGCCGCTGATAGTGATGACCGCGATCCCCTTCGGCTTCGTAGGGGCCCTGATAGGCCACATGGTCATGGGCTACGACGTGAGCATGATGAGCCTGTTCGGTGTCGTGGGCCTGTCGGGTGTGGTCGTCAACGACTCCCTCGTGCTGATCGATGCGACGAACAGGATCAAGGAGAACGGAAGGACCCATATAGAAGCCATAACTGCGGCGGGGCAGCTGAGGTTCCGCGCGATCATCCTGACATCGATCACGACATTCGGCGGGCTGACGCCGATGATACTCGAGAGGAGCATCCAGGCGAGGTTTTTGATCCCTATGGCCGCGGGCCTGGGATTCGGAGTGCTGTTCGCAACGGGCATCACACTTATCCTGATCCCATGCCTCTACCTCATCCTTGAGGATGTAAGGCATGCTGCAAGACGTCTAATTAGGGGACATTGAACCGGCACAGCTGACTAGGCGCTCTTAAAATCACGGTTCGCACGGGAACATCTTCTAGTCTGAAAGGGATTTCGCCCTTCCCCAACTCGAACGCTCCACCGGCACGAAACCGAGAGCGCTGGGCTTCACCTGATATGCCAATCTGGACTGTGTGGGGATTTCACCACTCCACGTCATCAATGACATACCGGTGAGCGTGAAGCCGTCCGAAAGCTCCCCGCCGCTTATCCAGACGGTGTCGGCTCCCCCCGGCCCCTCGGTACTTGCGCTGTCGGGTACGGGTTCGCCGTCGAGCACCAAATCGTAAACGAGCATCGACGAACCCTCGTTGACCGCCCGGGCCCGGACGAAGATCTCGGTAAATGGCGGCACGGGAGTGAACACGAGAGTCGTGGAGCCTACGGTGAAGGAGGCCGAGTTGGTCTGGCTGTCATAGCTAAGCGTGAAGGCGACCGGAGTGCCGTTGGGCCATTCGAACTGTGCGGTCTGTGCGGGATTGCTGTGCTCCGATCCTATATCGAGCTCGAACGTGGCGGCGCCGAGCTGATCGCCTATCCGTCCCTCCGAGCAGAACGCGTTCTCGGTCATCATCGCCACGAGCTCCTGATCGGTCAGATGCTCCGTGGTGATGATCGCGAAGGAGTCGCCTGTCGAGAGGACGATTATCGTTAGCACCAAAAAAGACGATATCATCAGAGAGCGCATAGTAACATCCTCCATCTGCGTACTTATGCCCGCGAACCCGTCTGTATCGTCTGTTTTGTTTTATGCCGCCTGAATATTAAAGGATGGCCGCACCATCCTTTATTAATTCTATCACGATGGAAACTCAAAAGTCAATGCCGGGATGCATAACATTCGCTGCTGGGCTAAAATATCTCGATGCTGGTGAGACCGGCGGCCGAAAGGGACAACACCGTCAGCATCAGGATAGCAAGCTGTTTCTTAATTATCCCCCCTCGTTGTGTCGGGCATGGAGAAGATTGCATCGTCGAGCGGGACGTTGTGACTGATCTCCTCGAACACGTAGCTGCTCTTCCCCCCCTTTCTGCTCATATCTATCCGGAAGGGAACCTTGACGCCGTCCACAACGCGATAGTCGTGCAGCTCCCAGTAGTACCCGATCCTCGCCAGAAGTCCGGATTCCACATCGAAGAAGAGCTTGTAGTGCGCCTCATCGAGCTCTTCCGGAACCAGCACGTAGTATTCCACACCCCAGAATTCCTCCCTGCCCCCCGCTTTCAATCCGGGGAAGTAGTCCTCCATGCGCAGGGCGCCCCGTGGATCGAAGAGCCAGGCCTCCTTCGGCCAGATCGGCTTCTCCTTGACACCTATCCGATCTACCCTCTGCTCCCATGTGGTCTTGCCGTCGAATCCCTCGCGGTACAGCTTCCCTTCCTTGTTCTTCACGACGAGCAGCCGGCCGGGATGCTTGCCGAAGGCCTCGATCCGTAATTTCTCGTAAACCGGCGGTGTCCTCGAGGAAAGATCATTGATCATCAGACCCCTGCTCACCCTGGTAGACAGCGCCTCTATCGCCCCTCGCCCCCCGAGGGCCTCTAAATATCGGTTCAGCACCCATTCTACGGTGCATGTTTCGCCGGATTCAGATACAGTCCCTTCAGTGACAACTGCGGAGGGTGGAGATTTGTGCGAAAGACCCTGTTTTCCGACGGCCGCGGCGGCGGGTGGTGATTTGCACGCAAGACCCTGATCCCAGACGGCCGCGGCGGCGGGTGGTGATTTGCACGCAGGGCTCCGATTCCCGGCTGCCGCTTCGGCGGTCATTGTTCCGATGACAATTGGCACTAGGATTGTGATTATCGCGCCTTTCATCTTCATCTCCCCTTCCTATCGAGCCTCGATCCTCCCTTTTCAGTCCCGAATTCATTCTAATATCGGATGCGTACCCACGGCAACTTAACTAGTCCTTAAGAAGGTGTAAGAGAAACAGCAACAGAGATGTTGATTACATAACACACTTCGCTTAACCTCTCCGAAGACGCTGTCTGATATCAAAATCTATCCTGTAAATCCAACTCCTGGAGGGTTACCGAAGATGATCAAGAATAACTTTATTGTATCAATGTTGCTCCTAGGCGCCTTGCCGGTTTCCTCATTCGCAGAGAACAGCCCCTGGGATAACAGGCCTGCGACCAAGCGGCAGATCCAGAGCGTGATCGAGTACCTCGGCAGCGATCACCTAGAGGGAAGGTCGCCGGGTACTCGCGGCGGCGAGCTCGCCGAGGAGTACATGCGCAGCGTGTTCAAGCTCTTGGACTTCGAGCCCTACGGCGAAGATTACTTTCAGGAGTTCACCCTGGCCGGATATTTAACGCGCGAGCTTCGCATAGAGGCGAGTGGAACAGAGCTTCGCACCGGTGAAGACGTGGTTGGAACATACACAGGGGACTCGGATGCTTTCGAGTTGAGCGGCGGAGCGGTTTTCGCGGGCTACGGCATAGATTCCGAAGGTTGGGACTGGGACGACTACAAGGGCGCGTCCGTGAAGGACAGGGTCGTTATCGTACGGGTCAACGAGCCCGGACGCGGCGGTACACAGGGCGAAGACGGTTCCCCGGATACCGAGGAGGATCGATCCCTCTTCGAAGGCCCGGCGCTCACGTACTACGGCAGATGGACATACAAGATAGAGGAGGCGGCGCGGCGCGGCGCCCTTGCGATACTCCTAGTCCACACTGACGAGACGGCCGGGTACGGCTGGCACGTTGTCAGAAACTCATGGAGCGGCGAGGAGCTCTTCCTTCCGTCAACCGTAGAGGACAGCCTCGTTTTCAGGGGATGGATACGCGAGGAGAGGCTGCGCGGGATCCTCGACAGGGCTGACATCTCACTGGACGATCTAAACCGTGCATCGGAGAGCCGCTCGTTCGAGCCTGTCGATCTGGGATTCGATATCGCTATAGTGGGGATTAGCGACCGGCGGAGCTTCACCACGCGCAACGTGGTGGGTTGCATCGGCGCGCACGGGCAGAGTTCGGATAAACCCGCCGTTCTGCTTAGCGCCCACATCGACCATCTGGGAAGGAACGAGGTGCTCGAGGGGGACTGCATATTCAACGGCGCGATCGACAACGGCTCAGCGGTCGCCTCGATGGTCATCACGGCCAAGATCCTAAAGGAGCGGCAGCACAGGCTCGCCTACCCCGTCATAGTACTCGCCTGTGAGGCGGAGGAATCGGGTCTTCTGGGCTCACGATACTTCGCCGAGCATATCGATCCTGAGAATGTACTTTGCAACATCAACTTCGAATCAACGCCTGTCTGGGGGCCTGCCCGCAGCATCATGGCGGTGGGCGCCAGGTACTCGTCGCTAGAGGATATCCTGAAGGAGATCCTCGAGGACCGGGGTCTCGGCTACTCCTACTTCTCCCTCTCCGAGCAGGGATTCTTCTACCGCTCCGATCAGTTCAGCTTCGCCCGCAGGGGGATCCCCTCCATATGGATCTCCGCCGGCGAGGACTTCACCGACGGCACGAATCACCTGGGAAACTTCTTCAAGGGCGGAGCGTACCATACAGTGGACGACGAGTACGATCCCGGATGGGAGCTGGAGAGCACGATGCAGACGATAGAGGCGGCCGTGAGGCTCGTCGAATATGTCAACACTGACAGGCCCTCTATAGAATGGAAAGGTAGGATGACATTTCCGGTAGAAAGGTAGACCGACAGCCAAACAAGCCGAGGCGGTCCTAAAAGGGTAAACCAATAAAGAGGGATGGCCGAGGAATAGAATCCGGCGAATGAGAAAGGAAGCCCGAAACCATGCTGCTCGAACTCCAATCGACGATCATCTACGGCCCTATAAACTCGAGGAGGATCGGAACCTCGCTCGGGGTGAACATCCTGCCCGCCGACCTAAAGGTATGCAGTTTCGACTGCCTGTACTGCCAGTACGGCTGGACCGACTTCTCCAAGATGGCAACCGCCTCCTTTCCCGCCACCGGTGAAGCGAGGGACGCCCTGGTGTCGGCGCTGAAAAGCCCTCACCCGCACCTCGACTACATCACCTTCTCCGGGAACGGCGAGCCGACACTGCACCCGGACTTCGCCGGGATGGTCGATATCATGACAGGCGCACGTGACGATCTGGCGCCGGATGCGGGAACGGCGATACTCTCGAACTCGACGACGGTCCCGCGCCCTGATATCCGCGATGCGCTCTCAAAACTCGACCTCCGCATAATGAAGCTCGATGCCGGCGAGCCGGGTATGTACGAGTCCTACAACCGGCCGGCGCCCGGCACATCCATCGATGAGATCACGGACGGCCTGGCCGCCCTCGATGATGTGACGATTCAGTCTCTGTTCACGAAGGGGCCCGGCGGGAACCTCACCGAGGGTAATCTCGCTGACTGGATCGAGAGGCTCGAGAGGATCTCACCCGTCCTTGTCCAGATCTACACGCTCGACAGGGGCTTCCCCTCCCGTGATATCGAGAAGCTGGATAGGGAAGAGCTCGAGTCCGTTCGCTTCCGGGTCCAGGGTGAGGGCATCAAGGCGCAGGTCTTCTGATACGGAACCGACATCCTTCCGAGGGTGTTAAAATTAATCATGCTGACAACTCCACCTCGATGGAATATCATCGAGTACTGTAGTGCTCGAGGGTGGTCCGGCACGGTCCGGACACAGGATCGTTGATATTATATAACCCGACGTACCGTACAGACGAGGTGAAGGCACGAAAACCATCGAGGTGTAATCATGAAAACAACACGAAACTCAATAATGGTGTTACTCTCTTTGATGCTGTCGATCTTCACGGCGGCGGCCCTGTCCGCCCATGACGACCCGGACCCTAACATGCACGGGAAGCCAGCCGTCCACTGGAGCGAGTGGCGCGGCTGCACGGCGCTGATAGCCGGTCGCAAGACGACCATCGACGGCTCCATCCTCTTCGCTAAATCCGAGGACGACAGCCCGGATGACATCGATTTCCTCTGGTATATCCCCCGAAAGCGGCACGCACCGGGCTCCGTTGTGAAGCTTCAAAACGGCGGCTCTATACCACAGGTGGACGAGACCTACGCCTATTTCTGGGATCAGTGCCCAGGCACACCTTTCTCGAACAACATCATAAACGAATGGGGCGTCTCACTGGGCAGCAACGCCTGCCCATCGCGGGAGGACCCCGTCGAGGAAGTCGCCGCCAGGGGTGATATACTGGACGGCGGTCTGGCGTTCCAGCTGCGCATCATCCTGGCCGAGAGGTCGAAAACCGCGAGGGAGGCCGTAGAGGCGGCGGCTGAGCTCCTGGACACCTACGGCTACAACGCTAGCGGGCGGTGCCTGCACATAGTGGGCCCCGAATCCGCATGGCAGCTCCAGATGGTAAGGGGCAAGCAGTACGTTGCGCGTCGCGTAAGGGACGACGAGGTCGCCATCGTGGCAAACACGTACAGCATCCGCGAGGTGGATCCCGATGACAGGGATAACTTCGTATGCTCGCCCCGCCTGATCGAATACGCCGTAGAGCGGGGCTGGTACGATCCGGAAGGCGGGGAGCCATTCGATTTCGCGAAGGCATATGCGAACCCCTTATCGTACGATCACATCGGCAACACGGACCGACACTGGGACATGGCGAGGCTGCTCGACGAGGATTTCCCGATAACCTGGCAGGAGGCGAGGACCGGCATCATGCCCGGTTCGGTGAAGCCCGACCGCAAGCTGTCGGTGCAGGATCTGATGGCGATCTTCCGCGATCATTTCGAGGGCACCGTGCTCGACAGCACGGATAACTACAACATAAGCCCCCACCGCACGAGTGTGCGACCCATATGCTGTGACGCTTCGCACAGGACAACGGTCATCCAGCAGAGGAAGTGGATGCCTCCCGAGATAGGCACCGTGCTATGGCGTGCCCTCGAGCCTTCCTGCCTGAGCGGTTACGTCCCGTGGTACCTCGGCGTTACAAGGATACCGTCCGCATTCCAGATGGCGCCGTTCCGTGCCGATACAACCCACCTCGACCGTGTCGACTTCCACTTCGATATGCCGCCCGGGACCTGGAGCCTGGGCCTGGATTCTTCCGGCGACCTTTTCAAGCTGATGGGCAACCTCATCGACGGTGATTACGGAGAGACGATCTACACGGCTCGCAGGGTTTGGGACGAATTCGAGGCGGAGACATTCGATCTTCAGCCGGTGATCGAGAAAACGGCGATGAAGCTGTACAAGAAGGACAAGGCACTCGCGCTGGAGTATCTCACGCTCTACTCCAACGCCCTTGCCTGCAAATCCCTGGACACGGCCCGGGAGCTCATCCGAGCACTTCCCGAGACCGCCGGCACGTTGACGGCGTACGGGACATACCTTTTCGATGCGGCTGAATACGATTCCGCCATAGGCCGGTTCGAGGCGGCGCTCGAACATACGCCAGGTTATCCGGATGCTGTGTCCGGCCTGGAGTGGGCCAAGGTTCAAAAGAGCATCGAGAATGGGCCCGTGTCCGTACCTGCGAGCACCCTCGAGGGATACGCCGGAGCGTACGGTCCGAGGCATTTCGAGCTGAGGGACGGTTCCCTATACTACAAGCGTGAGGGGCAGAAGGAGTTTCGCCTCATCCCAATCGATGAGACCACATTCGCGCTGGATGGTTACACCAAGTTCCGCCTGCACTTCGTCCCCGACTGCCCGGGCGGAGTCGAGAAGGTGCAGGGTATCTACTTCGACGGCCGCGTGGACGAATCATACCGCGATTCGACAGATCGCTGAACGGACACCCCCGGGCAGATCGCCACGATCCGGCCGACCGCTGAACGGACACCCCCGGGCAGATCGCCACGATCCGGCCGACCGCTGAACGGACGCTCCCGGGCAGATCGCCGTGAAAAAAGAAGCCGGTCCATTCTTGATAGCTCACCTGCCAGCCACCTAGCGGTCGTAGAGATCATTGAAAAATCACTATTTTACATAAAACACATGATGTATTCTTAAACTTATTTACGTATTACATAAAATATTCCTTGACAAACATAATGGCCGTAAATTATCCTATGAGCATGGCTATAGAAGTGAAACTAGATCTGATGCTGGTTAAGAGAAAAATGAAGCTCACGGAGCTCTCCGAGAGGGTGGGCATATCGGTGACCAACCTCTCGCTGCTCAAGACCGGAAGGGTCAAGGGGATCAGGTTCAGCACGCTCGAGGCTATCTGCCGGGAGCTCGACTGCAAGCCTGGAGACATACTGGAGTATATCCCCGACTATATCTGATACCTCTTCCCGGTCCGTAGCGGCTTCGTGCTGGAGGTTGCAAATTGGAAGATGATTATTCCAATGAGAGGATCCACGAGGACGACGGTAAGTACACAATCGCCGGATGCCTGGCCATCGCGAGCGGCGCGCTGCTCCTGCCCTACACCATCCTGTCCATAGCCGTCGACGTCAACCACAGTACTGTACCGGTCCTGATGCCGATCATCGTCTTGATCGCCATTGTGCAGATGACATTCTCGATATTCGCATTCATCCAATTCAGAAACCTGCTGAACGAGCGATACGGTTTCCATGATATAGACAACCTGGTGCCGGTCATCGTCATAGGAGGTATCCTGATCACCTTTATATCGATTTTAGGCAAGAGCTACCACGTGTTGAGGATACCCGCACTCGTGCTGCTGATAATATTCGCGATACCGGTCTCGATAGCGGGGATCATGTACGGCATAAGGCTGCTGCGGCTGAAGGCCAAGCTGCACGGGCTGCTCAGACCGCTGGCCTACACTCACATAATAGGGAATATCTTCTTCCTGACGCTCATACTCGGCTTCCTGGGACTGCTCACAATAGCCGCGTTCGATATCATGCTCGGCATCATGTTCCTGCAGGGCCGGGAGGAGGACGATGCAGTTGATTTCGTATAGACTGTCGCAGCCTCCGGGGGCTGCCGCGGAACCGGGCGACCGGCCCGATAGGACCCTGATGCCCAAGTGGGCGCAGCGAGGCCCCAGGGCTATTACGGAAACCCGGCGGCCCCGGTCCCGGACCGGATGGAAAGGAATCGATCTGTCATGAACCACGCGACAATGTTCCTGGTATCAGCTCTGTTTTTCGGTGTTACAAACATAGTTCTTTCCATTTTGATCATGCGCGAGCTCGAAAAGCGCGGCATCAAGACCAGCATCCTCCTGGCTAGGTTTCTCATCCCGAAGTACGTTCACCAGTACAAGGAGATCACAAAGAAGGAGACGGGGTACGCAGGGGCGATGTTCTACTACTGGATAATATCAATAAACCTCTCGGCTTTAACCGCTGTCATAGGGCTCATACTGTACCACTATACATAAAATCGGAAGGAGAGCTTTCAATGTCATTCCTGAAATCAAAGATAGTAATACTGCCGATCGTACTTTCCGTGACCTTCGCAGCGCTGCTGATACCGGCGATCATCGACAGGTACGGCACCGGAGGCTCAATGCTAATCGCGATGCTCGGGATGGCGGTGATCTGGGTGATGTTCCTCGCCTGGGGATGGATCATAAACAGCATCGTCGATCATGAGATCAGAAGGAGAGCGGCGGGAAGGCGTCAGAGCCGGCTATGAATTCCGTTACGATAGATAATCTACCTGCATCAACGGCTCTCTCCGGCCATCGCCTAGAACCGCATCGTGAAGACGGTGCGCTCTCCCGGATTCGACTGCACGGTCAGCTCTCCGCTGTGTAGCCGCATGATCTGACGCGAGATGCTGAGCCCGATACCCGATCCGTCCGCCTTGGTGCTGAAGAAAGGCACGAAGATCTTCTCCATCGCATCCTCGATGATTCCCCTGCCGTTGTCGGATACTTCTATGACGATCCTGTTGCGCGCATCCACCGAGGCATCGATCCTTATCCACCCTCCCGCCCTTCCCCTCACCGCATCCACGGAATTCAGGATCAGGTTTATCAGCACCTGCTCGACGAGCTGTGGATCGGCCGTGAGCTCCAGGTATGGTGGATCGACCTCCGTATCAAGCCTGCACTCCGCCTCATCTATCTGTCCGCCTGCAAGCTTTCTCACACGCTCTACCAGCTCGGCAACCTGGAACCTCTCGAACTCCGGCTTCTTGATGTTCGTGAGGCTGCGGTACGCGTCGGTGAACCGAAGCAGTCCCTCGCTTCGCTTCTTGATCGTCTGAAGTGCTATATGCATATCCTGCATCGCCTCGTCCGTCATATCCCCTGTCTGTTCCCGGTCGGTCAGCATTCCCTCAACGCTCGAGGTGAGCGACGATATGGGCGTCAGAGAGTTCTTTATCTCATGGGTGAGGACCCTGATCAGATTCTGCCATGCCTCCATCTCCTTGGCTTCGAGCTCGCTTCTTATATTCTGGAACGAAACCAGCTTGAGCATGGCGCGGCGCAGGCGGAGCTCCGTCGCATGGATCGATACCTGTAGCAGCTCGCCGCCAACGGTGAATTTGACTAGATCGTTTCCGCCGGGCTCTATGGACCGCAGGGTCCCGGCTAGGCCCGGGCTCACTTCATCGAGGACGTCGACATTTCCGAGCCGTGGGATGTCGAAGAGCTTCTTCGCCGCCGTGTTTATCAACTCTACCTCACCGTCGCTTTTGAAAGCAATGACACCTATGCCCACGTGCTGTACGACCGCCTGGAGATAGCGGTAGCTCTCCTCCCTGTCCATGTCGATCTCCCGAAACCGGGCTACGACCTCGTTGAAGTCACGGCTCAGCTGCTCGAATGCTTTCCCCTTTACAGACGTCGTGAAACCCACCGAGAAATCACCATAGCTTATCGACTCGAACAGCCTCGAGAGCTGCCGATTGGTTGTCTCCAGGAAGGTAATCAGCAAGTAGATCTGATAGACGAGAAGGGCCGCTATCAACACCGAAGCCGCATAGTGGCGGAAAATGATTGCGATATTCAGCAGCAGGACAGTCGTGCACAGCAGCAGCACCCGCGCGATCACGTTCACCCTGAAGTGTTTAAAGACCATGCTTCTCGAGCCTCCGGTAAAGTGCGGCACGGCTGATTCCCAGCTCCCTTGCAACATGGCTGATATTTCCTCCGTACCGCTTCATAGCCGCCCGGATAACCTCCATCTCGACTTCGTCGAGATTGATGCTGCCGATCTCCAGCCCCGCCCCCTTCCCCACGGATGGCTGGAAGAGGAAGTCATCGGGCGCTAGCAAATCCGAGCCGCTCATTATGATCGCCCGCTCGACCGCGTGCTGAAGCTCGCGGACGTTGCCCGGCCAGGCGTATTTCTTGAGCTTACGCATCGTTGCAGCACCTATCCTGGTCCCGGGCTTTCGGTACTTCCTGCTGTAGACCTCGAGGAAATGCCTCGCCAGCCTTGGGATATCATCGATCCGCTCACGGAGGGGCGGGATCTCTATGTTCACCGTATTAATCCTGTAGAGGAGATCCTGGCGGAATGTCCCTCTATCGACCATCTTCAGCAGTGACATGTTTGTAGCGCATATCAGCCGTATGTCGATCGATACCTGCTCATTCGAGCCCACGCGGGACACCTGCCTGCTCTGAAGCGCCGACAGCAGCTTCGTCTGAAGCTGTGGGGGCAGGTTGCCTATCTCGTCCAGGAAAAGCGTGCCGCCGGAAGCGATCTCGAACCGGCCCGGCCTGTCCTCCCTGGCATCGGTGAACGCCCCCTTGACGTGGCCGAAGAGCTCACTCTCGAACAGGGTGCCGCTCAGCGCTCCCATGTCCACCTTTACGAACGGCCCGTCCGCCCGCGGCGACTGCCGGTGGATGGACCTTGCGACCAACTCCTTGCCCGTCCCGTTCTCCCCGGTTATAAGAACGTTGGCGTCGGTTACGGCCACCTTCCTGATCGACTCGAAGACGTCCTGCATGGGCTGTGACCGGCCGATGAAATCATGAAAGGGCTGGTCGAGGTCCTCGCTTAGGCGGCGCTCCCTCGAGCGCAGGCTCTCGACTTCCCTCCGCGAGCGGCCCAGCGTGAGGGCGGCGGACACTGTGGCGAGCAGCTTCTCGTTCTGCCATGGTTTCACGATGAAATCGACGGCCCCCTCCTTCATGGCACGAACCGCCATATCGACATCTGCATATGCCGTGATAAATATCACGATCGCCGCAGGATCTATCTCCTGGATACGGTGAAGCCAGTAGAAACCCTCTTCACCGCTTGTTACATCTCTGGTGAAGTTCATATCAAGGAGAACGACATCAAAGTGCCTGCGCCCTAGCAGTTCCGTTATCCGTTCGGGGTCGCTCTCTGTGTGAACCGTCTCGACGTACTGCTTGAGAAATATACGGGCCGCGACAAGGACGTCCTCGTTGTCATCGACCACCAGTACGGCGCCGTACTTCTCATTCATCCGGTAACTCCTCCACGCTGATATTGAAAAACCCATTATATAGGAACGCCACTCAGCCGGCAAGGAATAACTGTCCGAAGACGGACACTTCGCCGTCCGGTCCGAAAACGCCCGAGTGTCCGATAATGAACACTAACTGTATCGTGAGCGGACACCCACGGGCGCTGTGATAACCTATAACTAGCCATAATATCATGCGTTAGCACATTGGCACGCATGTTGATATCCTCTAGTAGTAACCGATCCTGCGGGAGAGCAGATAGGGGCGAGGTAAAAGGATGTTCAGAAGCTATATCATAACCGCTTTGAGAAATATCACGAGGCACAAGCTATACTCAGCCGTCAATATAGCGGGGCTCGCTCTGGGGATGACCTGCTTTATAATGATCGCCATCTGGGTCAAGGGCGAGCTGAGCTTCGATCGTTTTCACGAGAACCGCGACCGCATCTTCAGGGTCATAACGACCGACGGCTCGGACGGGCTTTTTACGACCTCCCCATGGCCGCTCGGTCCGGCACTCCTGGACCGCTACCCGGAGATCGAGTCGTTCTGCCGTTGCTACTACACCGGAAGCGTCGTGAGGCACGGCGATGTTTTTTTCGACGAACATCGATTCTTCCTGGCCGATTCAACCTTCTTCAATATATTCAGCTTTCCCTTCATCGCGGGAGAATCCCGGACCGCCCTGGCCGGTATGAACTCTATCGTCCTGACCGAAGAAGCCGCGCTGAGATATTTCGGGACGGCCAATCCCATCGGCCGGACCCTATTCATGGACCTTTATCAAACCGAGATGACCGTAACCGGCGTCGTGGAGAATCCTCCTTCGAACTCGCATATTCAGTTCGACATGGTTGCAAGGGTCGAGTGGATGGGAAAATCGCGACTCGAGAGCTGGGAACTGACGGGCTTCACGTACGTGATGCTCCACCCGGCTACGGAGCACGAAGAGTTTGACCGTAAGGTCAAAAGTTTCTACCGGGACATGGTTGATTCCGAAACGACGCTCGAGCCCGTTCTTCAGTCTGTGACCGGGATTCATCTCAATGAGTTCGGTAACAACACGATGATGAAGCAGGTCGCCGTTTTTTCCGTTATTGCAGTCTTCGTGCTGCTCATCGCCTGCATAAATTACATGAACCTATCGACTGCAAAATCAGCGAGGCGGGCGCTGGAAGTGGGGATCCGCAAGGTCTGCGGGGCCAAGAGCAGGCAATTGATCTCACAGTTTCTCGGAGAGTCGGTAGTGTATTCTCTTCTGGCGCTAGTCCTCGCCGCCGTTGCATCCGAAATCCTGTTTCCGTATTTCAACCGTATAGCCGGAACCGAACTCTCACTCATGAGGTCCGACTGGAGCATCGATCTGACGATACTTATCGTCGTAGCACTCGTCACAGGACTGCTTTCAGGCTGCTACCCGGCTCTCGTGCTCTCACGTGTTCATCCGGCATCGATAATCAAAAGACGTTCGACAATGGGCGGCGGAGGACTGAGAAAAATCCTGGTTATCTGCCAGTTTGCAATCTCAACGTTGCTCGTGGCATGCACACTCATAGTATCTAGCCAGATGAAGTTTATAAGAGAAAGGGATCTCGGTTTCGACCGCTCTCACGTGATAAGGGTTCCCGCCAACAGGACTTTTCTCGACACCTACAAGGCCTTGAGAAACGAGATACTCTCCGATCCGGGCGTCATGGCGTTGACTGCAATGGCCAGCAGCCCTACGGAGGTTAACAACTTCATAAACATAGACTGCGAGGGAAATGCATTCGGCGGCCCTTTCGGCGCAGGATACACGATGGCCGATTACGACTTCGAGAATACGTTCGACATGGAGATCATAGATGGTAGGAGCTTCTCGATCGATCATCCATCCGACGAGACATCGACATGTATAATCAACGAAAAAGCGGCCAAGATGCTCGGGCTCGAGCACCCGATCGGCTCGACCCTCTACTTCGACCATCCGCAATTCGAGGAGTCAAAGAAGAATGTAGAGATAATCGGCGTTGTCAGGGATTTTCACTACAAATCGCTGCACTCACCGATCGGGCCTTTCGTATTCAGGATGCACCGGCCGTGGCACGGTAATATCTTCATCAAATTGAGGCCGGAGGGCATTTCCGAGACCATACGGCGCATCGAAAGCATATACAAATCCTTCTCCCCGGACTATCCGTTCGAATACTCATTCCTCGATGAGATGTACGACGGCCTATACCGCTACGAGACTGTCATTGGCACACTTTTCAAGTTATTCGCCCTGATCGCAATCTTCATCTCGTGCCTGGGCCTTTTCGGATTGGCGGCTTTCACGGCCGAGAGTCGAACGAAGGAGATCGGCATCAGGAAGGTCCTGGGATCGTCCGTATCCCAGATCGTCCTGCTTCTCTCGGGTGAGTTCTCCAAATGGGTTCTACTATCAAATCTCATCGCAATACCGCTGGCATACGTCACCATGCGCAACTGGCTGAATGGTTTCTCCTATCGGATAGATATAGGTCCGTGGCCTTTCTTGATCGCGGCGCTCGCGACATACGCGATCGCACTCGCCACCGTGAGTCACCAAGCCTTGCGGTCGTCTCTCATCAATCCCGTGGAGGTGTTGCACTATGAATAAATCCGTTATCGATATTGGAAGGACGATTATCCGTCCGTTATCAATCGGCCTGATCCTGATAGCGCTTGTTCCCGTGGGATTGGAGGCGAAAGACATCTTCATCGATATAGCCACTGACGCTGAGGTCGAGATCGTTGCGCTAGTGCTCGATGAGGAATGCACCGGAGACTACAGTACAAACGAGAGCGGGTACAGGAACGTCGATCACGGCATCAGATGCCTACTGCGCGGCAAAAGGCAGACAACGGCATCCGCGAGGAGCTGCTTCATAAGGTCCGGCCGAAATGTAGTGCTTGTGAATATCTGTGGAGATGAAACGTCCGCATACGGATCACGGAAGGATCGCCCGGCTGCCACCAGGTGTCTTAATGAAGACAGTGAAAGATTCTGCAGCAGCCACTTCGGGCGGTACTCGGTCGCTGCGAACTGCTGCCTGAAGGGACTCGTGACCGTGGTCAGAAATGTGATCTCACGGATCACTGACACCCTGGCCGAATGAGGCCGGGAGATAGCAGATGGTTGACAGAATCATAAAAAAGAAACGATGGACATTCAGACGGATAGCATGGATCCTCGGAGCGGTCCTTATTGTATCCCTCACCGTCTACAGCCTTCTTCTGTCCGGGCAGGGATCGCGGCTCAACGTCAACGCCGACCGGCTCAGGATAGCCACCGTTGTGCGGGATGAGTTCCAGGAGTACATACCGGTCACAGGGACCGTCATACCGATCAACACATATTACCTGGACGCCGTCGAGGGCGGCAGGGTCGACACGGTTTACCTGGAGGCGGGCACGTTCGTCAGAAAGGGAGAGAGGATACTCAAACTCGCAAACACGAACCTGCTCATGGACGTGATGTACCGCGAGGCCGAGATATTCCAGCAGAGCAACAACCTCCGCAACACGAGGCTGAGCATGGAGCAGAACAGCCTGGAGATGGAGAGGCAGCTTCTGGAGCTGCAATTCAGGATCAGCCAGCAGAGGCGAATCGTCGAATCCAACATCTCGCTTGCGCATAAGAACCTCATCTCCCAGAGGGAGTTCGATGAGTCGAAGGACGAGTTGGATTACCTCGAGAGAAGGCTGGTGCTGACCAGGAAGACACAGAGGCAGGATTCGATCTTCAGAACGGTTCAGATAGAACAACTCGAGGCGTCGCTCGAGCGAATGGAGGCTAACCTCGCCATAGTAAGGCGGAATATGGATAATCTGGTCATCAGGGCGCCGGTCTCCGGGCACCTGACCTCGCTGAACGCGGAGATCGGGGAGTCGAAGAAACGCGGTGAACGGCTGGGACAGATCGACATCCTCGACGGCTTCAAGGTGCGCGTGCCGATAGACGAGCACTACATCGCTCGGATAGACAAGGGTCAGCAGGCGACATTCAGCCTCTCCGGAGGCACGTACAGAATGACAATCGCGAAGATCTATCCTGAGGTGCTGGAAAGCCGCTTCATGGTGGATATGAGTTTCAACGGCGAAGAGCCCGGCGGGATAAGGCGCGGCCAGACGTTCCGCCTGAGACTGGAGCTGGGCGAGCTGTCCGAGACCGTCCTGCTGGAAACGGGCGGTTTCTATCAGAAAACGGGAGGCCGCTGGGTCTACGTGCTCGACGAGTTGGGTGCGGAAGCGAAGAAGAGGCAGATTCACCTGGGCAGGCAGAACACCGAGTTCTACGAGGTGCTCGACGGCCTCGAACCGGGCGAGCGCGTGATCACGTCTTCATACGATACTTACGGAGACAACGACCGGCTCGTGTTGAAATAGAAAACATGCAAAACACCTAGTTGTGAAGCTAAAAGCACAAAAGGAGACATAGGATGATCAAGACGGAGAGCCTAGTCAAGATATTCAGAACCGATGAGGTGGAAACCCTGGCTCTGAACAAGGTAGACATGGAGATCAAGGAGAAGGAGTTCGTGGCGGTGATGGGGCCTTCCGGCTGCGGGAAATCCACGCTGCTGAACATACTGGGCCTGCTGGACAGCCCGACCGAGGGCAGCTACACGCTCCTGGGCGAGGAGGTCTCTGGTTACCGCGAGCGGCAGAGATCCGAAATCAGAAAGAACAATATCGGATTCGTATTCCAGAGCTTCAACCTGATAGACGAGCTGACGATATTCGAGAACGTCGAGCTGCCGCTGCTATACCAGGGAGTTCCGTCCTCGGATAGGAAGAGGCGCGTCGATGAGACACTGGAGCGTTTCAACATGATACCGAGGCGGAACCACTTCCCGCAGCAGCTCTCGGGCGGCCAGCAGCAGCGCGCCGCGGTGGCGCGCGCTGTGATCACACGACCGAACCTGATCCTGGCGGATGAGCCCACCGGCAACCTCGACTCCACACACGGTGAAGAGGTTATGCAGTCGCTTGTGGAGCTCAACGAGGAGGGAACGACGATCGTTATGGTCACCCACTCCCCCACATATGCTGACTACAGCCGCCGAACTATCAACCTCTTCGACGGGGCCGTGGTGACAGAGGACGTCAGGGGAAAGGCCTTCATATAAAGGAGACGAGATGGTTCGGCACATATGCAAGCTCTTCGTTCGCAATTTTCGAAAGAACCCGTTTATAAACCTGCTGAACCTCCTTGGTCTCGCGGCCGGGCTGGCCGCCTGCATGATGATAATCATCTACCTGAACCACGAGTACAGCTACGACGATTTCCACGAGCACGGTGACCGCATAGTCCGCGTCAACACCTTCCAGAAGGTCGGGGAGGGACAGGAGATGAGGCTGCCCTCGGCCTCGTATCCCGTGGCGGAGGGGCTCGCCTCCGATATAGAAGCCGTGGAGAGCTTCGTGCGGTTTCAGTTCTCGAGAAGGACCCGTCCCGTATACGTGGACGACATGATATTTTTTGAGGAAAACCTAGTCTGGGCAGATTCGACCCTGTTCGATGTTTTCAGCTACCGGCTGGTCCGTGGCGATCCGAAGACCGCTCTGGCGGTCAAGGAAAGCGTCGTGCTCTCCGAATCTACGGCGAAGAGATACTTCGGTGACGGCGATCCCCTGGGGCGAGAGATCAAGCTCGGAGAAAGCCGATCCTACACGGTGACCGGGGTGATGAACGATATCCCCCAGCCCTCTCATTTCCCTTCTCACCCTATGATCTTCTCCATGGATTCGGACAAGATCCCTGGCAAGGAGTACTGGATCGGGCGTTCGGCCTACGGCAGTTACCTCCTCCTCGGGGAAGGGCACGATGCCGCCTCGGTCCAGCCGGCGGCGGACAGGGTCTACCACGCGAACGCCGATGAGCTCATGAAGAGCATGGGGGCCGAGTGCGAGATCATGCTGCAGCCGCTCAGCAAGATCCATTTCGACGATGACTTCGATTTCGCCCTCGCCTACACACCGGCCGTCACCCGCAGCAGGATCGTCGTCTTCGCCCTCATAGCGGCCTTCATCCTGATCATCGCATGTGTGAACTTTATAAACATGGCAACCGCACGGAGCACGGAGCGGGCCCACCAGGTAGGCATCAGCAAGGCGGTCGGTGCATCGCGACGTACGCTGATCGCCCAGTTCTTCGGCGAATCGCTCCTTACATCACTTGTAGCTCTCGCCCTATCATTTCTGCTAGTTGAACTTCTCCTTCCAGGATTCGGTGGATTCGTGGGGCGGGAGCTCTCTTTTTCTTATACCGGCAACGTGCTGCTGATTACTGCATTCCTTGCCCTAGCGGTGTTCGTCGGTCTGGGCGCGGGGCTATATCCCGCGTTCGTGCTCTCATCGTTCAGACCGTCCGAGACCATCCATGAGCGTTTTATCACCGGATCGAGCCGTTCGTACATCAGGCAGATCATGATCGGCTTCCAGTTCACGGTGGCCATACTGCTTGCCATCATCACGTTGACGGTTGACAACCAGCTCAGGTTCATGAGCAGCCGGAATCCGGGATACGACAGGGACCAGCTCATGGTGCTGACGGTGGGGCCTGACATGACCGGGCAGGACTGCGAACTGGTGAGATCCGAGGCACTGAAGCACCTGGGCGTCCTCAAGGGCACCTGCTCCTCGTACCTTCCCACGATGGGATTCATGGAGTACACGTTCCGCGTACCGGAGGAGGCTGACTGCGAGATGCTGATGACCAGGATGTTCCTGGTCGATCCCTGGTTCCTCGAAACCATGGGCATGGAGCTGGCCGAAGGACGAAATTTCTATCGGGTCGGCACTGGAGATGCCGGGACTACGGTTATAATCAACGAAGCAGCGGCCCGCCAGCTCGGATGGACCGAGCCCGTGGGCAGACAGCTCGATGCGCATCCCGCAGCCGACAGCTTCAAGCCCGTGACGATCATCGGTGTCGTGAAGGACGTCAACTTCGATTCCTACCACCACGAGATAGAACCGATGGCCCTTGTGCTCGACGGGGGACCATCCGCCAAGATAGCGCTTAGACTCGACAGGGGAATGGTCGGCGAGGCAATCGAGCACGTCCGAGGGCTATGGGAGCAAAATTTCCCGAGATCGCCGTTCCGTTACAGATTCCTCGATGAGACCTTCGGCTTCATGTACGAGCGCGAGATACGACTCGGAAAGCTGTTCGCGTTCTACACCGTGCTCGCAATAGTTATTTCCTGCGTGGGGCTCCTGGCACTGATCGCCTTTTCCACAGAGCGGCGTATACGCGAAATCGGCATTCGCAAGGTGCTGGGAGCTACCCCGCACGGACTATTCATACTGCTCTCGAATGAATACGCCCGTGTCGTGTTGATTTCTCTGGTGATCGCCTCTCCGGTGGCGTGGTGGGCAACGCAGATCTGGCTCGAGAACTTCGCCTATCGTGCGCCTTTCGCCTGGTGGCTCTACATCGCCGCGGGGGCTGCGGCTCTGATTCTGGCGCTCGCAACGGCCGCGACATACACGTGGCGCGCCTGCCGTATCAATCCCGCCGAGGTGCTCAGGCAGGAGTAGGCGGCGCTACAGCCGTTATTTCCATCCTGCATTCTTTAGAAGGGCTTCTATCCTCTTACCTCGCGCGCGGATAGGCGCCGGGCTCAGGCGGTTGAAGTTGAGCCAGGGATCATCGGCCTCGATCGCCTTCTCGATCCAACTATAGGTCTCATCGATCCGACCCCTCGACATATTGATCCACGCGATGAATATAGGCGGAACGTATACCTGCCGGCCCCTCTCAAGCAGACGTTCGAGCAATTCATCCGCTTCCCCGGTCCGGCCGGTCAGATAACTGGCGGAAGAGTGAAGCATGAGCGCTATCGATGCGCCGCCGGAAAGCTCCACCGCCTTCTTTGCCTCCCCGGCTGCTTCCTCGAGGCGTGATTGGCTGAGATATTCCCAGGCGAGATGGTAATGAGGCTGCCAGGAGGTAGGATCTATCTCTATGGTACGTTCAAGCAGCTTTATTGATTCCTCTACATTCCCGGTGTAGTAGGATACGATTGCCGCCCACGTATTGACGATCTGAGAAAGAGGATCGTACTGCTGCGCTATCCTGGGCTGGACCGCAGCGTCCTCGAACCGGTCGTGCATCAGCAGGTGCAGCGCGTAGTTTACCCTTGTTATCGAGGAGCTCGGATCTAGTTCGAGCGCAAGTTTGAACTCACGCTCCGATTCGATCCAGTTACGTTCTATGAGATATAGATTGCATGCCAGAAGGGTATGGGCGGGAGCGAATTTATCGTCTATTTCCAGAGCCCTCTCAGTATTCTCCAGTGACTGTGCGCGCGCCTCTTTCGGATGCATGCTGCCCCAGTAGGCCTGGCTCTGATACCAGATGGCGAGCCCGACGTACGCCGGTGCGAATTCCGGATCTATCCCCACGGCCTCCTCGTAGCATTCCTTGCTCGCCACCCAGCCATCCGGCGTCATCCGGTTCCAGTGATAGAGGCCCTTGAGGTAGAGATTGTATGCAGCGAGATCGCTTGTGTATTTCTTGACTATAGGTGTGCCGGGCTTCAAGGAGAGTGTGATCTCGAGCTTATCTACTATAGCGCGTGCTATCTCGTCCTGTATCTCGAATATATCCTCAAGCTCGCGGTCGTAGCGCTCGGACCATACGTGATAGCCGTCATCGACGTTGATGAGCTGTGCCGTTATTCTCAGCTTGTTCCCGCTCTTTCGCACACTGCCCTCCAGAATGCTGCCGACGTTCAGGATGCGGCCGATCTCCCGTATGTCCTCCTCCCTGCCCCTGAAACGGAATGCGGACGTCCTTGCGACGACGCGCAGCCCCCTTATCCGGGCCAGGGCGTTTATCAGCTCCTCCGCCAGGCCGTTCCCGAAATACTCGTTCTCCGGGTCCGGGCTCATGTTGACGAACGGCAGCACGGCGATCGACGGCATGGATTGAAGCTCGTTATGCAATTTTACCGTGGAATCGGTCTGCATCCTCCTCATCAATATTTCCAGATCGTCCCGCATCCCTTCCATATCCCGGTAGCGTCCGGCTGTATCCTTAGAGAGCGCCCTCTCGACTATCGTAGCTAGCTCCGGCGGCGTGTCCTCACGCAGGGATGACACCGGATCGGGATCATCATTGACTATCGAGTACATGGCGGCCTGCTCGTAATCACGCCTGAATGGATTGCGCCCGGTTATCATCTCGTACAGCACGACTCCGAGAGACCAGATGTCGGTACGGTGATCGACATCCCCTCCCTGCACCTGCTCGGGCGACATGTACTCGGCTGTGCCTAGAGTCGAGCCGTCCCTGGTCAGCCTCGTCCCTCCGGCAAGCTTCGCCAATCCGAAGTCGAGGATCTTGATCCTTCCGTCTTCGGTCACCAGTATGTTGGCGGGTTTTACGTCGCGGTGCACGATCCTTCCCTCGTGCGCCTTTGCCAGCCCGCGTGCGGCGCTCAGGGCGATGTCGACGGCCTCCTCGATCTCGAGCCTCCCCCCCTCGATCCTATCCCTGAGCGTCTCTCCCTCGTAATAGGCCATGGCCATGATGATCCTGCCGCCTTCGATCTCGTCTATCTCGTAGATCGTGCATATATTTGGATGATCGAGAGCCGATGCCGTCTTGGCCTCGTTTATGAAGCGCTTCTTGGCCGCATCATCGCCGCTCAGGTGGACCGGGAGCAGCTTTATCGCCGCCTGGCGGCCCAGCTTCGTGTCCTCCGCCCTGTACACCACGCCCATCCCGCCGCGGCCGAGCTCCTCTAGTATTTTGTAATGTGAGACCGTCTTACCTATCATTAGCCGCTCCAAACGGTACTCAGCCGGACCGTTTCAATGGATTTCACTTTACCGTTCAAGTTACACAGTGCTTGAGATCTTTCACTCCTGCTTCTCAATAATCGACAGAATCTCCTGTGAAATATACACGCGGTTTCTCTTCCTGCCCGTTGCTTCCTGGAGTATACCTGAAGAGACGAGCTTCTCGATGTTCATCTGGGCCGAGCGCGGCGTGATTGAATGCTTATCCGATACTATACGATTTGTGACAACGGGATAAACGAATAGTTCGTCCACGAGCCTCAGGATCAGGGCAGATGAACGTGCCTCCTGCATCCTCTCTATATAGCCATGCCACAATGCGAGCAATCGATCCGACCGCTCGATTGCATCTTTAGACTGCAATGCAATTGCATCGAGGAAGAATACAATCCATGATTCCCAATCCCCACTCCGACTCACACCCAGCAGGTAGTCGTAGTATTCCTGCCGGTGACGCTCAAAATAAGCGCTCAGATAAAGCACAGGCTTTGGTAGCATTCCTTCCGCACACATCAGCAATGTCGTGAGAAGCCTGCCGATCCTGCCGTTTCCATCCAGAAACGGATGGATCGCTTCAAATTGATAATGAATGAGCGCCAGCCTCAAAAGGGACGGAAGCTTGCTCTTGCTGTGAAAGTACTTTTCGAGATAGCCGAGTGCCTCGCTCATTTCCGGTACGGGTGGTGGCACAAAGGTCGCGCCCTCGAGCGTACACCCCTTTGGACCGATCCAGTTTTGTGATCTTCGAAACTCCCCGGGTGTACCGTGTTCCCCACTTACTCCCGACAGTAGCCTCTCATGAATCTCCTTTATCAGCCTGAGTGATATCGGCAGGCTTCTCAGACGTTCCAGCCCGTACTCCAGGGCGGTGACATAGTTGGCCACTTCGCGTACATCCGGGTTCTCCTTCTCGCCGAGCCTGGCCGTCTCAAAAAGCAGAAGATCCGAAAGGGACGCACGTGTACCTTCGATTTTACTGGATAGAACGGCCTCCCGGCGCATGAAAGGACCGATCAGAAGTTGGGGATTCGGAAGCGTACGTGCGACACCGGCGAGCTCGCCCAGGGACCGCTCAGCAACCGCCAACCTATGCACTAGCGATAGGTTCGGCTCCAATGGAGGTTCCCGAGGATCGGGCACGTAAGCCCAATAGCCCTGCGGTGCTCTAATCACCCTCCCATGCTTATCCTGCTCGAAATCCGAAGGTTTCATCTGTTATACTCACGTACCAATAGGCAAGCCGCTATTATACATATATCACGATAAGTATAATTACGCACCGAACTATGTCAACATCATAATTCTAATTTTAAAATAATCTTTGATCAGATCCGCCGAAATGCCCTTTACAGAAATGTGGCCCGGGCGTACCCTTGGTGTATATTTTTTTCACACACTCACAGTAGTATCGTGGGAACCGTACGGATTGTCAAATCATAAGTTCATATCAATAAGTAAGTTACAGGGAGGAGTCTCACCGCCGGTTATGACACAGCGATTGCCTATCAATTATAGCGTAATGGGAAACTTCGGGATAAATAAGGTACGATCTTCGGCTGCTGCGGCTCTTCTGATCGCCCTGATTATTCTTCTATCAGCCCTGGGTACGGCGCTCGCAGCCCACGGAACCCTCTACCTGGAGAAGATAAACATCACGGGGGATCAGACCTCTTATTTGCTTAGGATTGAATTAAGTTCCGACATTAGAGGAGTCGTCTTGAGAATGCTGTCAAAATTGCTATCAAGCTCGTATACTCTTGACCACTCTGCTCTGGCAACATCTTCTTCACCGGCGAGATGGCACACCAAGCCCAGGCACCAGCGCACCATTGCCTCTGTGGGCATGCCGGTCTCAGACTTCAGGAGCAGACATCTTTCGAAGAGCTCTCTTGCGGCTTCATTGTTGTTTCCTCTCAGTACAATTTTTGCACCTAGAGCGAAATGCCCCGGTTTATCATCCGGCTTCTCTTGTACATACGAATCGAGTGCCCGAATCGCTTCGTCTTTCTCGTCTACAAGCCAGAGATAATCAGCATACGAGATAGCAACAGCACGATTGCCGGGGGAAAGATCATAACCCTTTTCGAACTGCTCACCTGCACGTTCCATATCATTCTCTGCGAACTGAAAGTAGGTGCCGTACGCCACATACCCCATAGCCGAATCGATACCGGCAATTGATTGTGCCTGTTTAATCAGTTCTTCTTCCTTTACGCCACCTCTTTTAAAAGAACGAACCATCATCTGAAAAACAGTCATCCTGGCTCTTATATTCTGTGGATCCAGTTCGATTGCCGTATTGAACGCATCAAGTGCCTTCCTCATATTATTCATCCTGCCAAGGAAATTGCTGTATGCGGCTTTCCGCATTACCGAGACTGCCAACCAGTAATGGTGCTCCGATTCATCAGGATCGATATCGACTGTCCTCTCGAGATACTTCACGGCACTCTCATGATCTCCATCAATGAGATCAAGTCTCCCAAGGTAATAGAACATCGCTCCGTTCTCTTCACCATCTTCAAGCAGGTCCTCAAGGAGATGGCGTGCTTCTGTGTACTTCTGCTTATCGAATAATTCTACTGCACTACGCAAGCCGCCTTTATCAGCAGCGACACTCGCACCCGGAAGTGTCATCACTGCAAGTAAAAGCGCTACAGTGAAAAAATTTATATAGAATCTCATAATCCATCCCTCCCATCGCAAGGGCGCATGATGCTCACACAAACAATGACCAGGCACTATGCAAATCCCGGCCTACTTAAACACCAGCTGTTGGATATACTGCACGGCACCTCCATAAGCATTGAACAGCATATGAACAAGTATTGCAGGAAGGAGGCTGCCGCTCTTTTCCCTGTAATACCCGGCCACAATGCCAAGAACCACGGCAGAACTCACTATACCTGCGATGAAGTAAATATCGGCTCCCGTAGTCAACAACATTATGTGCACAAGCCCGAACAATAGAGCAGCAATAAGGACAGGAAGACTGAGACGAATACCGAATATACTCACACCGTGCTCTCGTAGTGGACCGAGAAAACTCTGTATTAAACTTCTGAAGAGCATTTCCTCAGAGATGCTTGCCAAGATCCAGACCGAGATCACGATCTGCACAAAGGAAGACCCGGCTATTACGGGCTGGTTTTCAGAGAGCGACAACAGCTTCCAAAGTACAGCAAGAAGCACATGAACAGTAACGGCTGCAATACTGCCGAACAAAAACGCAGCCTTGATCTGCTTTATTGTCGATCTTCTGAATCCATACCGAGTGAGATTTCCTCTACTGAAACACAGGATAAGAACGAGTGAGACGGCCAGAATCATCACCTGAGTTGCGGTCCCGCGTGTAAGCCAGGCGGAATCCGCCATCAAACTCCTTACGCTACTAATGGATGCAGGAACCGAACTCAAACCCAATACAAGAACGCAAAGCATCACACTTGAGATGATTCGTATCGCTTTCATGGCGCCCCCTTTCGAATTCCGCGTAAGAACCCGCGTACATACCGGCCGGTTGGTATGTAATTGGCATAAAAAAATTACCTTTCGATCGTCCTCCACATATTTCTATACATCTGGTCTCCAATGGTGTCGAGATCGAACGTCTCGTCGAGAACACTCAGCAATAGGGTCCCTTCGATAAGTGAGTTGATTTGAAAAGCAAGCACTCGACAATCTATATCACCTCGAATCTCACCCCTTTCCTGGGCACTAAGGAGGATAGTCGAGATATTCTCGCGAGTTTGCGAATAGATGGCTTCCATCTCTCGTTTTACACCCTCATTCCTTCGCGCAGCGCTAATGAGGATCTCAAGGAAGCTGTATGGATGATGCTCTGCGGTTTCGCCGACTATGCGGGAAAAAGCTATCCTCATTGACTTGATTGAGCCAAAGAGTGCAGCAAGTAAGTCTTTTGCTGAATTCACTGAGCGAAATTGGGTTGTGCTCCACTTCTTCATTTGAGTGGTGATGAACGATAACGCCTCCCTAAACAAGTGTTCTTTGCTCTCGAAGTGGTGATAGATCCCCCCTTTGGTGACTCCCGCCCGGCGGGCTATCTCCTTCATGGAGGCCCGATCGAAACCCTTCTCGAGAAAGACCTGGAGGGCAGTCTTTATGATTCTCTGCTTTGTGTCCAACGATTAATCCACCCCTGAAGGATAGTAAACATACCGTCCGGTCGGTATCTTAATTATAGCTTTTCGTCTGAATATGTCAAACCTTTTCTTCATAAAGATCCATTGTGGCTTCTATTTATTCCATTCGCTTTATTATACTTACATTTACCCCAACCCGAGCATTATTTAAATCATCCGAAAATCCAGAGCTAACCAGAAAAATCCATGGCCGACCTGATATTTATTACTCAATCTGCCGGATCAACCGCGTTGATTTCATAATAGCTTGAGTCTTAATAAGAAATCCGATAAGTCCAAGCATAACAACTCAGACTGAATATTCAGAAGGCACAGGCCTCGTCTATCGGCAAGGGACCGTCCTTTATCCTGTCCTTCAGGCTCTCGCCCTCTATGTATGATATGGAGATGAAGTGATGATCTTCCGCCTCGTTGATCTCGTGGATCGTGCAGATGTTGGGATGATCGAGCGCCGATGCGGCACGCGCCTCGTATAGGAATCGCTCCTTTGTCTCGGGATCTTTCGTAAGGCCGGGCGGCAGGAACTTGAGCGCCACAGTGCGCTTTAACTTCGTATCCTCGGCCCTGTAAACAACACCCATCCCGCCCTCGCCGAGTTTCTCAAGGATTTTATAATGTAAAATCGTTTTACCGATCAAGGGGCGCTCCTGTTACTCTTCGAAGCCAATCCGCTTGCTCTTAACATGCTCCTTAAGCCGTCGGTCCTTCACCTCATCTGAAAGAAATCTGCAGCGGAACAACATAACATTGATCACTGCAAATCCATGCCCTTTAACCGCGCGAGCCTGGTCTTCGCTTCCTCTATCTCCACGCGATCAGGGGAGGCATGCGTCCAGGTAGCGAGAAACCGCTCGTACCTTTCAACGGCCCGGTCATACTGCCCCTCCTCCTCGTACAGCAAGGCCAGCCGGTAGTGATAAAGCGGATGTATCAGAGGGCACAGCTTACGCTCGGGGCCGATCGTCGTGAGCCTCTCGTACTCGGTGATCGCTTTCTCCCGTTTCCCGCACAGGGTGTATGCCCGGGCCAGGAAATCCTTGATAAACGGCATGGCATACGGCATGACGAAATGATAGTGAAACCTTTTTATCTCCCAGCGGGGTGTCTCCTCGAGGATCCTCACAGCCTTACGGTAATCAGTTTCAGCAATCAGTATCCCGGCGTTTAATACATTTCGTTGAATGATCGCCAGATCGGAGAATATCGGATGGACCTCCGTTTCGAGCGACTCTAGATCCATCAATCGAGCCCCGGCTGCTTGAATATCGCCTTCCTCAAGCGCCAGCATACCGAGGCTGAAAGCACGGTAATAGCGATAATCCATCGTCGGCGGATGCTGCGGCATGGAACATTGTAATTCCTCCAACGAATCATCCGGGGCCATGAAATGACTGCGGCATGCTTCAATTTCCCCCTGCTCGTATAAAACCCATCCCTCACCCCACACAGCGCACGTTTTCAAGATCGCGTTGCCGACTTCTCCAGCAAGCTCCGCCGCCGTCTGGAAATCCTCTATAGCCTGATCCTCGGCGCCGATCGTGTAATGATTGAATCCCCTCGTCATATATCCTATCGACTTCCATGCCTTCGAGGTGCTCACCGCGATATGGTAATCGATCCACTTCAACGCCTCGGTATAGTCCTCGTTCAGCGAATAGCCGTACGCCAGCTTCACCCCGACAAAAGGGAAATCCGGTTTGATCTCGAGCACATCCTCGAATACCGATCTGGCCTCGTCGATCCTTCCGGCCGCCATCAACAGCTCGCCTCTCGAATCAAGAGGATTGGCGTCCCCAGGAAGAAGCGATTCGTATCTGTCGAGATACTCCATCGCTTTGTCGAAATCGCCCTTTTTGATCACGTGGATATATGCCAGGGAGTTGCACGCCTCACCGTCGTTCGGATCAAGATCCAGCATCTTCTCGTATTCCGCCATCTCGCTATCGTACATGCCCATCCTGAAGTACAGCTGCGCCAGTTCCTTGTGGGCCTGTTTCTCCTTGGGGAATTTACTGGTGATCTCTGTTAGCACTTCGAGTTGTTTCTCGTAATCTCGTTCGACCATCATCGCGTGGGACGCCTCTATATAGAGCCTTTCTTTCTCGGTGGCCCTGCCTGCAAGCGCCTTGGCCTTTTTAAACGCTCCGAGACTCGCCATTGTGTTTCCAAGATTGAAATGACACCGACCGAGCCACAGAAAGGCTGCGGCGAACGTCGAATCGATCGACACCGCCTTCCCGAACGATCTCAGCGCATCACCCATATACCACCTGTAGTAATCCTCCCTCCCCCGTATGAAGTGGTTGTACGCTTCCATGGATACGGTCGTGACATCGGCTATGTGGGTCACTTTCGTGCCCTTCTCACGTGACTTTTGTCCGCTCAGCCCGATACCGCCGGAGATCTCCCTGGTCAGCTCATCGATCTGCGTCTCGAGAATGCTGCCGACACCCCGGCCGCGCGAGCTGGCGCTCTTGAGCAGCTCCTTCGATTCCACGTCGAGAACCTTGACGTCTGTCACGAACACGTCCCCGGCCTTAGTGAACGTACCGAAGGCGATCGCGCGTATCCCGTCGAGGCGGCACAGCTCGAACCCGAGCTCCTTGCCGATAACCACGGATTCATCACCGTCTATCTGCTTGCGGAGATCGTGCAGCCTCTCCCACGTTGTGACATGAACGTGCTTGGACTGTTCGAGGCTCGTTATCAGAAGGTTCGGTATCACCGCACCCAGATAGTCATAAGCGGTATCGCCGGTCTGGTTCTCGAAGCTGATCACGGCGATCGGGACCGGGGCGGAGACGAGCGGCTCCTCGAAGAGAACCGGGCGCAGCACGAGATACCCCACTATGACGGCAACGATAATTACCGCAGCGGTGATGAGGGTCGCCGCTCTTCGTTTTGCCGGCCTTTTCCCCGCGCCCGCAGGAGGGCTTTTTACAACTACCGATTCCGGTTCCCTCTTGATCCTCTTCAGATCCGCGATAAGCTCATCGGCATGCTGGTAGCGCTCGCCTGCATCCTTCGAGAGGGCCTTGCCTACCGCATGCTCCAGTTCCAGCGGCACTCCTGTGCGAAGACCGCTCAAGGGCTCAGGATCCTCGTTCAGTATCGAATAGAGCACCGACTGGTCGTAGTCGCCCTTGAACGGCTGCCGGCCGGTTATCATCTCATAGACAACGACCCCAAGAGACCATATATCCGTCCGCCGGTCGACTCTATCCCCACGGGCCTGCTCCGGTGACATGTAGGCTACCGTACCTATGGATGTGCCCTCTCTAGTGAGCTGCGTCGCGCCGGCCCCCTTTGCAAGGCCGAAATCCATGATCTTCGCTTCGCCGTGCGGCGTTATCATGATATTGGCTGACTTGATATCACGGTGAACTATCCCGCCATCGTGCGCCGCCTGAAGGCCGCTCGCGATCTGCATCGCTATGTCGACCGCCTCCTCCATTCCCAGAGGCCCCGAAGCGATCCTATCCTTGAGGCTCATACCCTCGATATGCTCCATCGCTATGAAATATCGGCCATCGGCCTCGTCGATCTCATGAATCGTGCATATGTTCGGATGACTCAAGGAGGCTGCGGCTTTAGCTTCATGTATGAAGCGTTCCCTGCCCTCGCGATCTATGACCTGCCCGAGGAATTTCAGGGCAACGGTGCGCTCGAGCTTCGTGTCCTCCGCCCGGTACACCACGCCCATCCCCCCGCGGCCCAGTTCCTCGAGGATTTTATAATGTGAGATCGTTTTTCCGATCATGAAGCGTCTCCTGAATATTTCTCGAGTATCTTCTCGAAACGAGAATCATCTCGCAACGGCTCGAGCAGAGGACAGATTTTCAGAAACGTAACGGAGGTCCAAGACGGAACGGAAAGCAGATGATCGATATGGTCCATCGCGGCATCGCGCTCTCCAAGCAGTATATAGATAGTGGCCAGATCCCATTCCCGGTTTCCAGAAATTATTGCATCATTGGCATCGAGCTCGATACCTTTTTCCCCCTCGCGAATCGCATCATCCCTTCGTCCGAGACCTGCGTAAGCCATGCCGAGTGCGCTACGTATGGTCCCGGCCCCGGGCTGTTCCTGGACTGCTGCTTCAAGGAGAATCCGTGTCGATTCGAAAGAAGCCCGGGCATTCTCTTGAGCTCCCATGAGCATGTATGTAAATCCCAACAGCAGATCGCGGGTATTGATCTCGTTTGCCCATTCGACTATTCCTTCCGGTAAGTCGGCGGCCAGTTCGAGTGCCGACTGATAATCTCCCTCGTATATGTGAAGGGAGACCAAGTATGTCACGACGATATGATGAGTTTGATGAGGCGTTGATAATAGGATGGCCTTGGCACGTTCGACATCTCCCGTCCACAGCATGGCATTCTGGCTCTTGATGAAGTAGGCGGCACCCTGATCGGGATTCAGCTCAATCGACCGGTCGAGGTAACGCTCCGCTTCGGCGTAGTTTCGCATGATGCTGTGGGTCAGTCCTATCTGCATGAAGAACCAGAAATTCGCCGGATCCAGGGTGGCCGCCCTCACGAGATAATCGATCGCCTCCCCGAACAACCCCTGGCGCCGCCATATATAGGCTATTGCCTCCAATAGCTCGGGACTGTTTGGCATGTTCTTGGCCGCGATAGCGAATTCTTTGAGCGCTCGGTCGAAGTCGTAAAAGCCCATATAGTAATAATTGCCCAGAGCCATGTGGGCCTCGGGGAGGTCGGGCTGGATCATGAGAGCGCGGTCCGCCGCCGCTTTGGCCTTGGCCAGGCGCTCGTCGGTCTTGTCGTATCCCCAGAAGTAAAGCTCACCGTGTACTGTTGCCAACCGTGTATAGGCAAGTGCGAACGTGGAATCGAGAGTGACCGCCTGATGGAAAAGCGTCTCGGCGTTTCGCCAGAACTCGTCTATCGAGCCGGCGCGGCGCACCTGGTCGATCCCGCGGAGGTAAGCCTCGTAGGCTAGGAGATTCTCCGTCGGCTCCGCCTCCACCGTTTTGCGTTCCCGTGCCAGCATTGTAACACCTAGCTGCTCGATGATCCGCTCGGCGATATCGGACTGAACGGCGAAGATGTCTTCCAGCTCCCGGTCGTACCGCTCGGCCCAGAGATGCGTGTCGTCGGACACTCGGATCAACTGCGGTGTGACACGTACACTGCTCCCGCCGCCGGCTTGCCTGTTCCACCTGATCGTGCCTTCCAGAACATAGCCGACGCCGAGATCCTCGCCGATCTGCTTCAGCGTCTTTCCGGTACGGTCGTACTGTACGGCGCTGGTACGCGATATGACCCCTATCCCGCTCACGGCGGCGATCCGGCTCGTGATCTCCTCGGTCATCCCCGCGGCGAAGTATTCGTCCTCGGGTGGACCGAGGTTCTCGAATGGAAGGACGACTAGCATTTTCCTGTCGTCGAGGGGCGTTGGTTCCCCGGTGGTACCGAAGTAGCGGGGGAGGATCTGCGTAGCGAGAATGATAAGAACAACGACGATGGGTAGGTACAACAGGTAGATGAGCTTGTTGGTCTTTTTCGGCTTTGCGGGTGTCACAACACGCGCGTGGCCCGTGCCGAAACAGGCCGACAACTGCCGGAGATCCGTTATGAGATCGGCCAAGCCCTGGTACCGATTGTTTGCGTCTTTCTCAAGGCACTTCTTGATAATTCTTTCTAGCTCCATCGGAACGCCGGTACGGAGCGACGTCACCGGCTCAGGCTCTTCATTTACAATAGAATAGATCACGGCCTGCTCGTAGTCTCCCCTGAAGGGGCGCTGTCCCGTTACCATCTCGTACAGCACGATGCCGAGCGACCAGATGTCGGTACGATGATCGATCACTCCTCCGCGCGCCTGCTCGGGCGACATATAGGCGCAGGTGCCGAGTGTCGTGTCGACCCTGGTCAGCACCGTTCGGCCTCCCGCCTTGGCGAGACCGAAGTCCATGACCTTGATCCTGCCGTTGTCCTTGATCATGATGTTGGCGGGCTTGATGTCACGGTGGACGATCCCCTTCGCGTGGGCCTCGCGCAGCCCCTCGGCGGCCTGGACGGCGACATCTGCCGCCTCATCGAGCCTCATCGGCCCCGATTCTATCTTTTCCTTGAGGCTTTTCCCTTCCACAAGCTCCATGACGATGAAAGACTGCCCATCGTACTCGTCGATCTCGTGGATCGTGCAGATGTTTGCGTGGCTGAGCGCCGCCGCGGCCTGCGCCTCATGGAGAAAGCGTGCTCTGTCCTCCTTGGAGCCAAGCGCCCGGGGCGGCAGGAACTTGAGCGCCACAGTGCGCCTTAGCTTGGTGTCCTCCGCCTTGTACACCATCCCCATCCCGCCCTCGCCGAGCTCTTCGAGGATCCTGTAATGTGAAATCGTCTTGCCGATCATAAGCCGCCTCTGCTACTCATCGAAGTTCTCCCACTCGAGCTTCACCCGCTCCATCAATCTCTGGAACCTATCGTCTGAGCGAAGATTCTCTAGAAATGGATCGTACTGCGCAAAAAGAGGATAGTTGATAAAACCCCTTTCAACCGCGATCCCGAGCCATTCCAGCGCCTTATCATGCTCACCAAGCATCGAATATCCTGTCGCGACATGCCACGCATACTGCCAGTCCCTCTTGCTTATAGCCTCGAATTCCTGCGTAACGTAACGACTCGCCTCAGCTGAATTCCCGGCATAGGCATTTTTCATGAAAAGACTCAGATCTGTCAGATAACGATCGGGGAAGTCTTTGGCCAACTCGTCGACTACTGAGTAGAACTCCTCTAATCTTCCAGAGTATGCAGCAGCCACCATGTAATGTAACCTTGCTCTTTGATCATCTGTGCTCGATTGATAGTGCTCTCGTGCAAAATTGTAACCATCTTCGAACCGCCCCGAACATAGAAGCAGCCAGCTTTGAAAAGTATCGTGAATGATGGGATCGATTGTCTTTATTTTTTCGGCTATCTCTTCAGCCTTATCAATTTTTCCAATGAACGCGTAGATCACTTCAAGCCAGTGTAGAGCTTCCAGATCATTTGGATTGACCGCCACGACACGTTTTAGATAGGCCACTGCCTGCTTTGGGTTTCCACGGGACATCTGAACTCGACCCAGCAGCGCATAGCCGTGTGGAGATTCCGGTTCCAGCTCGAATATCTTCCCGGCATACTCTTCTACACTATCGAGATGCCTCTTGTCTGAAGTGAGGCCGATGTTATAGTATTGCCATTCTACGTATCCCATCCCCTTGTAGAGAAGTACGTTGTCTCCAATCCGGTCGAGGCCGTTCTGGATATATGCTCGCGCGCGCTCCAGGCTTCCCTCGGTCAGTTTCCACGTCTCTTGCTTGGCCTTGAAGTAATACTCGTAGGCGATCGGGTCGTCGATAGGCCGGTCTGCTATCATCCTGTCCTCATCGGGGCTCAAGGTAACCTTCAGGGCATCGACTATCGCCCGCGACACCTTCTCCTGCATCTCGAATACGTCGTCCAGTGTTCCCGTATACTTGTCGGCCCATACGTGGGCATCGGAGCCTGCATCGATAAGCTGTGCCGTGATCCTAAGATCGTCGCCGATCTTTCGAACACTTCCTTCGAGTACATACTGCACGTTGAGCTCGTCCCCGATCGTTTTGATGTCCTTGTCGGTTTTTTTATAGCTCATGGCGGATGTGCGTGAGATAACGCGAAGGGAGCTGATCCTGGAGAGATCGGTGATTATCTCCTCGGTAAGGCCGTCGCTGAAGTACTCGTTGTCCTGGTCTGGGCTGATGTCGTCGAATGGGATGACCACGATCGACTTCTCGAACGCTCCGCGAACACTGGATCCTGCGGGGCCAGCCTCACGATCCTGCTCTGCGGAACCTTCAGGCCCCGGCCCGCCCGTAGAGCGCGAACGCTGCAAACCGGGCAAAAACGCGATGGCCGCAGCGGCGATTGCGACCGCAGCAGCCGCAAGAGAGATCCAAACCCATTTCCGATTCTTACGCGGCTGCATTGCGCGGCCGGAAACGGTTCCTGCTATATCAGCACCCTCTATCAATCCCAGAGCGCCGAAATCTGCGATCAAATCGTCAGCCGTCCGGTAGCGATCCTCCGGATCCTTAGCCAGGCATCTGTCGATGATCTCCTGCAATTCGGGTGGCGCCCCGTGAAGGCTGGAGTCGAGAGGCTCGGCCTGTTCGTTGAGGATAGAGTAGATCACAGCCTGCTCGTAGTCCCCCTTAAACGGCACGCGCCCCGTTAGCATCTCGTAGAGCACGACACCGAGCGACCAGATGTCGGTCCTGCCATCGACCCCGTCCCCTCTCGTCTGCTCGGGGGACATGTAGGAGACTGTCCCGAGTGTAGTGCCGATACGCGTCATCTTCGACTGCCCGGCTAGCTTTGCTAAGCCGAAATCGACGATCTTGGCCTCCCCACGCTCCGTAACGATGATATTCGCCGGCTTGATATCGCGATGCACTATACCCGATTCATGCGCCCTCGAGAGCCCCCGTGCGATCTGAAGGGCTATCCCAAGGGCCTCGGCCGGTTCCAGAGGCCCTCTCTCAATCCGCTCCTTGAGCGACTCCCCCTTGTAGTACCCCATGCATATGAAGATCTGCCCGCCCTCGGTCTCCTCGATCTCGTGGACGTTGCAGATATTGGGATGATCCAGGGTGGAGGCGGCCCGCGCCTCGTGGAGGAAACGCTCCTTCGTCTCCTGATCCCGGGTGAGATTGGACGGCAGGAACTTCAGCGCCACCTGGCGGTTAAGCTTCGTGTCTTCGGCGAGGTACACCACACCCATTCCGCCCTCACCGAGCTTCTCGAGGATTTTATAATGTGAAATCGTTTTGCCGATCATGGGCTTTTCCTGATGAACCCTTCGTGTACCGCGTAATGTTGACCTGCTCTATCGACCGGACATCAGTCCTGCCGAGCTTCCCGCATATTCTGTAGTGTGCTTCTATAGTATTGAAGTATTATCAGTCCTTTTAAAAATCTCGCCGCTCCCCTATGAGCCCAGATCCGCGTACTTCTCCATCATTTTCTCGAAACGGGGATTTCCCTTCAGCGGCTCCCACATCTGATCGAGGCGGATGGAATTGACCGAATTCCCCCCGTAGGGATAGGAGAGAATCAGCTCGAGTTGATCGATCGCCTTATCGTATTCACCAACAATCGTGTATACCTCGGCCAGCGCGAAGACATAATAAGGCCCTTCAAAGGCATCCTTAGAGATCGGGATCGCCTCAACGGCCTCGATCCCCGCCTTTATCGCCTCATCCTTCATTCCGAGCAGCGCATATACGAGGGCCAGATCAGACGAACTGTTCTCATACAGTCTGCTTTTCGTGTTATCCAAGCTTTCCAACTCCGCGCGCAATGAATCCAGGATCGACGTCGCGTCAGCCACCCTGGTCTTCCCTATCAGGCATTCGGCCTGCTCGATTTTTATTTTGACCGACTCATAGATGTTGGATGGAGTACAATCCTCTATACCCCAATCGTCCAAAGCCTCACATGGTGAGTCATAGCAGGTCCTGCCGAGTGGCATCACGTCTTCCCAAAGCATGTAGGAACATCTCCTCTCGGGGGAGAGTCTATCCATCGCCTCAATAATGAAGTGCCTCGCCCTTTCCCTATCCCCATCCCTGCCTATCGCTATATAGGCTTTCGATATGTACGAGCTCGGCATGTCGGGTGCCAGTGATATGGCTCTATCCACGTACCGCTCCGCATCGGAGAACCGCCTCATCATCATGTAAGTATTTCCGAATCCATCCCAGTTAAGGATGTAGCTTCGCGGATCCCTCTCCAGAGCCCTCTCCAGATAAGTCAACGCCTCCTCGCATTTGCCCTGCCGCCTCTTTATGAATGCTATCGCCTTCATGGCCTCTTCATCGCTGGGCCTGTTTTTCAACACTATGTAGAACTGCTCGAGAGCCCTCTCGTAGTCGCGGCTTCCGTAATAGTATATAAATCCCAGCGCGAGGTGAGCCTCTAGAAGGTCGGGATCGATACGCAGCGCCTCATTCACAGCTGTGGTTGCCTTTGGGATACCATCCCTCTCGCTTAACCGCCAGTAAAGCCAGGTATGCGCCCTCGAAAGCCGCACCCAGGCTAGTGCGAAGTTAGGATCGAGCTCGACCGCCTTCTGGAACATCTCGAGTGTCTTCCACGAGTCCTCCTCGTTCACCCGGCGTGCGGAGTACTCTATTCCCTGTAGGTAATACTCGTATGCCTCGAGGTTCTCTGTTGGCTTGGCCGCCAGGGCCTTTCGCTCCTGCCCGAGCAGTGTGATATCGAGCTCACGTGCAACACGCTCCGCTATCTCCGACTGAAGCCGGAAAACCTCCGTCATATCCTCGTCATATGTCTCGGCCCACACGTGTATGTCGTCGGAGCTCCTTATGAGCTGCGGGATGATCCGCACCCGGCTGTCAGGGCTGGACGGCCTCTCCCGCTGAATCGTGCCTTCGAGTATGAAATCAACACCGAGCTCCTCGCTTATCTGCCTCGTGCTCTTCGTCCTCTCCTTGTACTGGATGGCGCTCTGGCGGGATATGACCCCTATCCCACTTAGCCCCGCAAGCCGCGCCGTTATCGCATCGGTGATGCCGTCGGCGAAGTACTCGTCCCCGGGCGGACCGAGGTTCTCGAAGGGAAGGACGACGAGCATCTTCAATCCGGGGACGCCAGATCCTCCCTGCCGCTCGCCCGGCCCCGCTGCATAACGCTGTACGATCAATACGGCTATGATACCTATCAGAATGATACCGGCAGCCCACGGCAGCCAGCCTAGCCTGCGTGCCGGGGTGGGCGCCTTCGTTGATGCCGGCTCCACTGGAGCTGAAGATGCCGGTTCCACTGGAGCCGGAGCGGCGGGAATGCGTACCGAAGGATCGGGCCTTATCGCCCTGCTCGTCGTGATCCTCTCGCTTATGATGCGTTTTAGATGCCTGAGGTCCGCCGCTAGGTCACGCGCCGTCTGGTACCGCTCCTCCGGATGCCTCTCCAGGCACTTGTTCACGATCCGCTCGAGCTCCGGTGGCACCCCGGTCCTAACCGCCGTAAGCGGCTCGGGCTCGTCGTTAAGCACCGCGTATATCACCGCCTGCTCGTACTCTCCGCCGAAGGGGCGGCGGCCGGAGACCATCTCGTAGATGACGACGCCGAGCGACCAGATATCAGTGCGGTTGTCGATCCTGTCGCCCGCGGCCTGCTCCGGGGACATGTATGCCACGGTGCCCAGCGTGGTCCCCTCCTTCGTCATGATCGTCCGGTTGCGAAGCTTGGCAAGCCCGAAGTCCATGATCTTGACCTGCCCCTTGCCCGTGACCATGATATTGGCCGGCTTGACGTCGCGGTGGACGATATCCTTCTCGTGCGCTTCGACAAGCCCCTGCACGATCTGCATCGCTATATCGAGCGCATCGTCCAGCTTCAGCGGGCCCGAATCGATCATCGCCTTTAGACTCTCTCCCTCGACGTACTCCATCGCGATGAACGACTGCCCCTCGTATTCGTCGATCTCGTAGACGGTGCATATATTGGCATGGTTGAGAACCGCGGCGGCCTGCGCCTCGTGCGAGAAGCGTTCCTTGGCATCCGGGTCCGTCGTGAACTCGGTCGGAAGGAACTTGAGCGCCACGGTCCGGTGGAGCTTCGTGTCCTCCGCCTTGTACACTACACCCATCCCACCTCGGCCGAGCTCGTCGAGTATCTTGTAGTGAGAGATCGTCTTGCCGATCATGTCCCTCTCTCTTTCATTTTTATGCGCATTCCCTTACACCCGGCCGTCTTACTTGGCGATGTTCCCACCGCCAGGATCCCGTGGGCTACATGAGTTGACTTTACTCTATTGGACGTATTCAGCCCCAACGGTGGCCGCACGGGATCTTCTAACGTGAATTCCCCAGCCACCGATTATATCATCGTAACTTCTTTATATATAACTTTTCCATGAAAAAATTAACCTTCGTGCAGTATATCAGATTTTAAGAGATATTTATAGGTATATACATGTTAGGAAGCGGGAGATTTAATATAGGGCAAAGGTTCCTCCCGGATGGATGCACCCTATGGGATATGGGGGCGCTTCTCAGATTGAGGCACACCTTGAGGTTGAGGGGGTTTCTGAGCCTGTCTACTCATCTTGGCGGACCGCCGAATCGCCCGGCGCTTCCGTTAGTGACTCTGTCGAGAGATCCGGCGATTCGCAGTAGCTGAATGACGGATACGTATGTGAGGGCGGCGCTACATCAACGCGGTGCGGGACGACGTATATGATACGATCCTCCTCGAGCCGTGACACACCGTACCCGACCGCGAATCCGAAGAGCACTAGGGCTGCAACCCTGAGCCAAGTGGCGAAGCGCGGGCGGCTTGCTCCGGGCAGCGGGATGACGGCTCTATCGAGCCCGGGCTCGATAGAGCCCAGAAGATCCATGTCCCTCCGTATCCCCTCAAGCCGCACTCTGCAGTCCTCGCATTCAGAAATATGCGCCTCAAGCCCGGCCGCTTCCTCCCCGTCCAGAAGCTCCAGCGCCAATTTCATCAGCATGTCGTCGTCGATGTGATTCATTCCGTGACTCCTTTTTCGTGCAGCATTATCCGGCATTTCTTGAGAGCGTTGAAGATCCGCGATTTCACCGTCCCGAGCGGGAGGCCGCATATCCCCGCTATCTCGCCGTAGCTGTGCCCGCCGTAAAACCTCAGTATGAGAACGTCCCTGTGGCTCTCCTCCATGGACTGTATCACCTCGTTCACTGCGCGGTCCCTCTCCCGCTCCAGCGTGAGGCCTAGCGGCGAGGGATCATTCGCGGGCTCTTCGGCATAGTCGAGGGCTCTAAGGTTCCCGGACCTGCGCTTCTCCTTGAGCGCCATGCGGTAGGCGACCGTCGAGAGATATCCACCGAGGCTCCCCCTGCTGTGCCTTGGCCCCCTGTGATAGAGATCGAGGAACGTCTCCTGTACTATGTCCTGCGCCGCGGCGTGCGATCCCGTGATCAGCAGGACCATCTTGAGCAGCCGCGGCGAGTGTCGTTCGACAAGGGCCCGCCAGGCGCTCTCATCTCCGCGCCTGGCAAGGCCCAGTTGATTCCAGTCCGGATTCATTCAATATAGCCCTTTTCGCGGCACCAGGACCTAATCTCCGGTATGTCCGTGAAGCTGCACCACACCGTGTTCAGGTCATCATTGTACTTCTGCGACATGATATCGGCAACGTGGTTGTGGTACCAGTTGAATAGCCCCAGCCTGTACGTCGGTGCATGCTTTTCCAGTGGCTCGCACATCCTGCGGAGCGACGACGCATAGTTGATCGCTATCCTCCTGTCACTGTGGTTCTCGGTCTTGTACCTGATAGACCAGCTGTCGAGCCCGTTCGTGCGGTACTCTTTCAACCAGATCTCTGCTATCCGCTTTACCTCATCCGACAGCGACACGGGTGGATCGCTCACCAGGGTCGCGAGGCCAAGAAGGGTGCCCGATTCCATGTACGGCTTGAGTGTCTTAGACGGAGGGACGGTCGCCGCGATATATACCGGGCGCTCCTCCCGCTCGGCGGCCTTGATCAGCCTGACGATGAGCTCATCACTCCAGGGCGGCTTCGATGTGGTTCTGAGCTTCTCGAGCTCCCCGCTCGTGATGAAACGGGGTGCGCCCCTCTTGATGATCAGCAGCGGGTACCACTCGGAGTTCAGCAGCGAGCGGTTCACGATGCAGACATCCGGCCTGTGGTTCATCAGGCGTTTGAATATCCAGACGGGATACGTATCGTTGTCCCCGTTCGTAACGATTATCGCGTTCTCATGCAGCCCGGCGAGCATGTTGTAGCAGTAGTCCATAACGGTTTCCGAGATCGCATCCCCCTCCACCAGCCGGCGCAGCGCTACATCCATCAACTCCATCTCACCGCGCTGCATGTAATGTATGACGAGGCTGAACCAGGGCTCCATGAACGTCGGGTCCATGGCCACCGACCGCTCGAGATACTGCAATCCTTCATGGTCGTCCACGGCACCGAGCCGCTTGAGGCCGGCGAGGTAGAGAAGAATCGGGTTTGCCGGATACTTGTCGAGCCCCTTGTCGAGGAGCTTTATGTAATCGGGGTCCTTCGCGTAACGCGCCGCGTACATCCAGTAGCCGTACGCATCCTCCGAGGGGAAGGCATCGTTGTACTCCTTCCAGCGTTTTGCGAGCTCCTCGTATTCATCCCTGCCGTACCCTACGATTCTAAGGCTCTGAACCTTCTCGGGCCTGGAAACCACATCGGCAGTTTCGGCAGGCTCGAATGCGCCGATGACTATAACGGCCGCAAAAACAGCAACCAGCGTTAGTCTCGATGAGAACATGGCCACCTCCAGTCTTTTACTCGAACCATTTCTAGGAATATAAAAGGATGCGGAATCGCCGCCCCTCGAGTATATAGGCGCTGAGAGGGGAAAAAGTTCACAAAAAAGATATTGCAGTTCGACTCACGCCGACGGATCTTAGAATAACCGCGGCTCTCCAGGCCTTAGCGATCCTATTATCTCAAACCGGACGCCTACTGCAAGAGCACCATCTTGCGCGTCTTGACGAACGAGCCTGCTACAAGCTTGTAGAAATAGACACCGCTCGCCGTCTGCCGCCCTGCCGTGTCACGGCCGTCCCATGTAACCTCGTAACGGTTCGCGGCACGGTGCTCGTCGACAAGCACCTGCACCAGGCGGCCGGAGACATCGTAGACCGATAGCCGCACGTGCGCCGCCTCGGCGAGACCGAACGAGATCGTCGTGGCCGGGTTGAACGGGTTCGGCACGTTCTGGGCCAGGAAAAACGTCCTCGGGATGGGAGGCGTATCGCCGTCGGTTATATCATCAGGTGCAAGGAGCGCGAATCCGCTCTCGTTCTCGTGCACGTCCACGGCCGCCACCTTGTAGTAGTAGCCGCTAGCGTATGTCCACTCCGAATCGAAGTAATCCGACGACAGGGGCGATGCTATCATGTTCCCCGGGCCGGGAACGAAGCCCTCGTCGACACCGCGGTAGACCGTGTAGTGGGAGAGATCGTTCTCCGTGTTCGGCTCCCAATCGATGTCGAGCCCGTCCGGAGCCGTGCTCGGCGCGCCGGCAAGGCCCAGTGGCGGATCCGGCGGCAGGTTGTCGACAGAGTATCCCGAGTCGGGCTCGCTTATGAAGTATATCGACGGCGTGGCCGTCTCGGCCGATACGCAGTAAACAGAGTGGTCGAAAGTGGTCGCCGAGTCCGCGACCGTTGCGACCAGCACCGCATAGTTGCTCTCCTGGTGCGCAGGCGCGGATCCCACGACGGCCCACGTTCCGGCGGGCAGCGAGTCGGACGCCGCCGCAGACACGTATGTCCCGCCGTTATAATCGATCAGAACCCTGCTATCTGAGGGCGCGAGCACGTCCGTCCCGCCTCCGCTTGAAGCCACATGCACGGGGCGATCCAGAATCGTGCCGTGCTCTGCGATAGCCCGCGCCGCCGTGTAGCTGTCGATCCGCCGGTAGATGAAGTACGAGGTCACGGGCGTCCCGCTCTCGGTAGCGAAATCGTACCCGGACCGGGTGAAGTGCAGGTACGCCCATCCACCCTGATCGTCCGGGACGTCGACGACCGAGTCGACGACCGCCTCCGCAAGGCATACATGTATGTAACCGGTCTTCTCCTCGGTGTCCTGGCCCCCTGGGCCGTCGACAGTGAGGCTCACCGTATTCAGCCCGGTGTCGTTGTAGACATGAAGAGGATTCGCCACATCGCTCGAATCCCCGTCACCGAAATACCACTTCCAGGTATCGATAAGCCCCAGTGATTCGTCCGTGAATGTCACGGTGACCGGCGCCACACCTCCGGGCGGATTGGCCGAGTACTCCGCCAGGATCGGCGGGGTCTCCTGCACCTTTATATACTCGGTCTTTATCTCCTCGTCGCTGCCGTACGGCCCATAGGCTATGAGCCTTACATCGAGGGTATCCGGTGATGAGTAGACGTGCACGGGATTCAGCACCGTGGACGAGTCACCGTCGCCGAAGTACCACTTCACCGAATCGACCTCCCCGGCTATTAGGTTCACGAAGGTCACCTCGAGCGGAGCGTACCCGCTCGTGGGCGATGCGGTGAACTCAGCCTGCGGCGGCGACATGTCGGGCAGCACGATGATGTAATCCGTCTTGACCTCCATATCCGATCCCACCGGCCCCGAGACGGTCAGCGTCACCGTGTAGGTATCGGGCTCCGTGTAGTAATGGCCGGGATTCTGTTGTGTGCTCATACGCCCGTCACCGAAGTTCCAGACGTAGCTGTTGATCGCGCCTGTCGATAGATCAGTGAAAACAACGGGCAGAGGCACGTACCCGCTTAACGGTGTGCCCGAGAAATCGGCCACCGGTGCCGGAGGAGGGCTTCCCTGGTGATAGTAGTAAGGGCCTATGTCGGCGATCGTGCCGTCGTTGTCGGTGTCTAGCGATGTATCTCCCGCGTCGATGCACGGCGAGCCGCTCGTGAGGTTGTAATCGCCGCCAGATGGATCGACCTGTAGCGGATCTTCGAATATATTGAAATACGTATCGCAGGAGTCGCCGTTCACGTTCGTCGTGATAAGCTGCCCCACGGTTGCAGGGAAGTACGAGGGATCACCCCAGAAATCATCGACGTTGTTGTAGAAGTCGTTGTAGTTCAGCGAGAATGTCCCCCGGTTCTGTGTGCTGCTTATCGCTTCTACACAATCGCGGAATATATTCGATGTAATGACAACGGCAGGCTCATCATCCCCGATGTGTATCCCGGTAACCTCGTTGATGAACATGCACCTTTCGACCGTGTAGGGTGTCGAGAAGGTCGTGCCGATCCCGTACATCAGGTTATTCTTGAACACACACCTCGATATATCCGTGCTCGAAAGGTTCGTGTAGATACCCTCCGTGTTGTTATCGAACGTGCAGTTGCTAACGATGCCGTCGACTCCGTACACGATCCGAAGTCCCGGGTTCCCGCAGCGTGTGACGAAGCACCCGTCGACGTATGCATCGGTGACACTGTACAGATAGATTCCCTTGTCGCAATTATCTACCGTGCAGTTGGTGACAGGCCCGTCGGAGATGGAGCAGTTTATCCCCGTGCCTCCGCAGTCCTCAATCCTGCAGTGCGATATCGTCGGTGATGCGCGGTAGCAGTCGATTCCATGGTCGTCGGTATACTCCACGAAGCAGTTGGAGACGAGCGGGGCCGCGTAGTCTATATACACCCCCTGATAGCCATATTCGATGCGGCAGTAATCGAGCACGCTGTTGTCGTCGGCTGCATCGTAGAACTGGATCCTGTTCCAGTCGCCGGGCGCGGGGACCGTTTCGTTGGATGTGAACGTGATCGAGTCTGTCACCGTTCCCTGGGCCAGCAGGAGCCCCGAGACCTGGAAGTAGTAGTATCCCCTGAATTTGATCGTGACCCCCGGCTCGATAATAAGCGTATCGCCGTTCGGGATTGTGACGTCTGAGTCTACGTAATACACCGAGCCGCCCGTGAGCGTGCCGTTGATATCCCCTGTGAGGATATAGGATTCTCCAGACAGCGTCACGTCGCCGAGCACCGTAGTCCCCGAGATCAGCACCCCGTAATCACTGTGCGTCGCGTAGCCTATCTTGCGGTACTCTATGTCATAGATCCCCGTTTGAAGCAGTAGCGCGAATGAGCCGTCCGTGGACGTGACGGCGCTGTCTGAGACTGCCGACGGTGAGACCGCCTCGAAGACGACGAGTATCCCGCTGTGATCGGCCTCGCCGTCGAGGTACGCCTTACCCGAGACGTCCACCGCGCCAAGTGGCCCGGCTGTTGAATTTGAAATGAATCCCGCGCACAGCGCGGCACCAACTACTATGATTGCGAACAGGAGCTTGAGTGTGTAACAACGCATGGCTGCCCTCCCCTGGATGGTCGTATGAACCGTATGCCCGGACATGGAAAAACGGGAATGATGTAAGTTTCTGGTTGGTTCGGAGCAATTTCCCGCTCGATGTCTCCATAAAATGACGAATGCCTTATTGTACCACAGTAACTGCAAAAAATCCATATAGTTGTTGCATGATCCGTGGTGATTTGGGCAGTGCCTTTAAACCTAATTATTCGATTCAGTCACTCGATTAAGTGCAGCTCAACTGAGATAGGATAGTAGTAATCGACAGGAAAATACTGTGTTCTGGCGTAATACAAGGAAGGAGACAGTTTGACCTTAAAGCGATGCTCAGATCACCATCACTGAATACAACATATAGTGAATAGTGACTACGATAGCCGCTCACATAGTTTTTTAATCAGCACTGTAATATGCAGTTTATTATTTCTTCTTTATCGCCAGCCCCCTGACGACCGTCTTGGATTGAGCGAAAATGCCTAGGAACGATGTGCCCTGAACATCTCCTACGCAATTAACTATTCCATCCGCCCCCGCTTTAAACTTTGCATCCTCGATTGCAGCTCTATATCCGCCATCCCCGAACGAGAAGAGACCCAGGACATTCGATGCCTTTGAGATCCCCTCAACCATGCCTATTACGACAAAGCTATCCGGATAGGCGATATATACTACATCATCTGTTAAATCGCCTGGAACCGTACTGCTATTGACGAGAAACCCGGGCGTAACACCTCCCGGACCCGGCATATTCACGGCCATGCAGCCATGAACAAATATTGCTGAACAAGCTAAAGCAGCAA
>Ga0180431_10000123_pt1 | contig 100192 bp, 85 predicted proteins | sample SS_ome_11_FD_132459 | JGI IMG/M metagenome (GOLD analysis project Ga0180431, IMG submission 132459) | Hypersaline lake sediment archaeal communities from the Salton Sea, California, USA - SS_1_MS_1 metaG | ecosystem: Environmental > Aquatic > Non-marine Saline and Alkaline > Hypersaline >...
AGAGTGGGCGGTTAGCTCAGTTGGGAGAGCGCGGCGTTCGCAACGCTGAGGTCGGGGGTTCAAGTCCCCTACCGTCCACCAATTTTTTCCGAAAAAGCAGGAGATGTTCAGCACTCAGATTTGGACCCTGGCCGGAACCGCGGCCGCCATCGGACTCGTGCACACCATCCTGGGCCCGGATCATTATCTGCCCTTCATCGTGATTTCCCGAGCACGAAACTGGTCCCTCAGGAAAACGCTTTTTATCTCTTTTCTCTGCGGACTGGGCCACGTTCTCAGTTCCGTGGTGCTTGGATTTGTCGGGATCGCCCTGGGGATCGCGGTTTTCAAACTGGAAGGCATCGAATCATTCCGGGGAAGCCTTGCCGCGTGGCTCTTGATCATCTTCGGATTTGCATATTTTATCTGGGGCGTGCGGCGGGCCGCTCTCAATCGGCCCCATCGTCATCTTCATGCCCATGTCGATGGAGAGGAACACGAACACATGCATGCCCATGCTTCCAGCCATCACCACCTGCATGAGGAGAAGACGAAAGGCCGCTTGACGCCCTGGATCCTATTTACCATCTTTGTTTTCGGGCCCTGCGAGCCGTTGATCCCGTTGGTGATGTACCCGGCGGCGAAACAGAACATCGGCGGCGTTATCCTCGTGGCTTCGGCATTCGGCGTCACGACCATCCTGACCATGCTGATCGTGATCGCCGCCGCTTCCTGGGGGATGCGCTTCGTCCGTTTGGGCCGTCTGGAGAGATACGCGCATGCCCTGGCGGGCGGGATGATCTTCATTTCCGGCTTGAGCGTGCAGTTTCTGGGTTTGTGATGAGATCGGAAACCTCCGAGCAGGCGGTGAAATTCGCCGTCGACTGCATGCTGGGAAAGCTGGCCAAGTGGCTTCGAATCCTGGGATTCGATGCGGTTTTTTTCAGCAGGATCGAGGATGACGATCTGCTTGCCGTGGCACGTGATGAAGAACGGATTCTCTTGTCGCGCGATCATGAACTGATCGGGCGGACACAAGGGATTCCATCGATTCACGTCGTTTCCGAGAATTGGCCGGAGCAGGTTTGCCAGGTGATGGACTTCTATTCCTTGTGGGATCGTGTTCGCCCTTATTCCCGCTGTTCGGCATGCAATCGTGAGCTCAAATCCCTTCCCCGGTCCCGGGCGAAAAACCTTGTCGCTCCCTTTATCTTTGTAAACGCCGGGCATTTTGCATTGTGCCCGGGCTGCGGGAGAATTTATTGGGAAGGAACCCACCGTCGGGATATGGAGGTCCGGCTGGCGGCCCTGCGCCTCGGAAGAGATCCCGAGCAAGGCCCGCGGAGCTGAGGGTCTTCTTTATTTCGTTGCGGGGTTCGATCATAATATGCAGAGAGCCTTTACGGCGGCTCCGCCGGATAAAGGCGGTGTGAGTTCGAGAAAGGCTTTTGAAAAAATAGGATCGCGGGAGGAGAGGCATGGAAAAGCATATCAAAGTCATTGGAGTGCTGTGGATCGTCCTGGGAGGGTTGGGATTCCTATTGGCCTTTTTTATCTCCTCCCTGATGATCGGAGTATCTTTTATTCCGGATATGGAAGCGCCCTTTCTGCTTAGGGGGATCGGATTCTGGGTGGGACTTGTCATTTTCATGATGTCGCTTCCCGAGATCCTTGCCGGCATCTTCCTTATGAGGAAGCGTGAATGGGCCCGGGTCTTCACTCTGGTTCTGGCTTTCCTGGCGCTGTTGAATTTCCCCCTGGGAACGGCTCTGGGAATTTATACGATCGTCATCCTCTTCAAATCGGAAACGATCGAGCTCTTTTCGCCACCCGAGGGGTAAGCAGGATATCCTCCGAACCATTTACCGGGCGGAATTCCCCCGCCGTTTTAAAAATCCATCTCCATCCATGGGCGGAGATCGGTCCCGTCCCCACTTCTCTATTGACATAACAGGATGATGATATATGATAGAAAATGCTTTGGGAATCCGCTGAATGATCAAGTGGCATGTCGATAGAACCAATAAAGTTCCTCTCTATCTGCAGCTCAAGGATTTGATTAAATACCATATATCCACGGGGAATCTTCGCGATCATGATTGCCTTCCCGGGATCAATTTGATGGGAAAGAACCTGGGACTCAATTTTGAAACCGTTCGCAGAGCTTATAAGGAATTGGAAAAAGAAGGCCTGATAAGCATGCGGCGGGGCTGTTGCAGTCGCGTCACGCTCCATGACGACCATACCCGGAAAGACCGCGCCGGAAGACCGAGGGACACGAATCCGCTGGCTGAGCTAGAAACCGGCGTAAGAAAACTTCTTCTGGAAGGGATGAGTGCGGAGGATATCCGTAATTCCCTAAATAAGATGATCGTTGACGTTTCACGGGATCTGACTCGGCGCACCGTTATTTTCACTGAATGCAATCTGCATCAAGTCAAGGAGATTTCAAATCAGCTGCATGCTTATCTCCGCCTTCCCGTCAAGCCCGTCCTGCTCTCGAACCTGAGAGCATCGGTGGAGCGGTCGATATCGGAAGAAGAAATCCTGGGCGTTATTACGACGGGATTTCACATCAACGAAGTGCGAAAGAAATTGAGTCGCATTCCGGTCGGTATTCATGTTCTTATTACCCGGATGTCCCCCGCCGCGCGGCGCATGTTGGAGAAGATCGATAAAAAACGGCCTTTGGGATTCATCTGTCGGGATAGGGATTCGCTTCCTCTGTATCGTGATCTGATCAAAACGGACCTGGGAAAGGACATCAAATTGTTCTGCTGCACCATGGAGGAAACGGAGCAGCTGGAAAAGATCGGTCGCTCCGCTCAGGCCCTGCTGGTGTCCCCTCCGATATTTCATGAGGTCAGGAGAATCACTTCCCGTGAGACACCCGTTTTCAATATGTTCGACTATGTGGATTCGATGTCCTTGAAGTTGATAAAAGACAGGATTCACGAGCAGCTCTGAGCCGAACGTCCTTGAAATAATCCGCGCTTTTTTTAACCGTACCTTCGGTTAAATAAATAATTAATTTTTTCCTCTCTCAGGGCAACCTTTTCACCTCTGAAAGCATCTGATGGAGTGAGGATGAAAAAAATGCTTATGTCCACCACCGCCGCCTTGGAGAAACGAGCTGTCGGATTTGAGTGTCCCGGTTATGCTACAATGGGGAACAAAGAGGACGTTCATATCATGACCGATAATATGAAAAGCACCGGTATTGCGGCGCAGATGGGCGGCCCCGAAAAACTTGCGGAACTGGTACGCCGCGGGCGGGAAGGGGATATGGAAGCCCTGGAAACGATATTCATACATTTTCGACTTCCGCTGTTTAATCTGGCCCTGAGGTACACGTATAATGCGGCCGTGGCGGAAGACCTGTTGCAGGATGTTTTCCTTAAGGTCTTTACTCACATCAGGGATTTGGATAAAGACGGCGCTTTTATCGGCTGGATTTATCGGATCACGATCACCACCTGTCTGACTTATCTGCGGAGCCATAAGCATCTTAAGCATAAGTCGGTGGCGTTGGATGATGTCGAAAACAAGCTTTCCGGCGGGGAACCGCGCGGGGAGAAGATGCTGGCTCAGTCCATCGAGAATGCACTTCGGCCGCTTCCTCCGCGATTGAAAAGTGTTTTTCTGCTGCATGACGTGCAGGGATTCAAGCACAGGGAAATCGCGGAGATCCTGGGATGCTCGGAGGGAACCTGCAAATCGCAGCTTTTCAAAGCCCGTGTGAAAATCAGGAAACACCTCAAATCGAGGCGTGTCCTTTAGGGAGATAAAAATGAGATGCGCTAAATCAAAAAGAATGATCAGTAAATTTATCGATGGAGAATTGGATGCCGCCCGCGGATCGCGGCTGCAGCGGCATCTGGATTCTTGCCCGAACTGCCGGGAATTCAAGCGCGAGCTCAAAAAAATAACGCTTCAGGCCGGAGAGATGAAAACGGCTGTTCCACGGGACCTTACATGGTCCCGGCTGGTGCCCCGGCTTTCGGCATCGGCTCCGACGGGATCGCATCGTTTGAAGGCTCCCGGGATGAGGAGAATGTCGCCTGGGCTGGCTTTCGGGGGTGCATTCCTGTTGGCGGTTGTTATCGGGGCATTGGTTGTGGCCCCCCGTATATGGAGATCGGATAAGGTTTCTCCGATGGAAGACTCCCGGAGCTACGCGCTTGCCAAACTGGAGGAGGCCGAGAAGCATTATCAGATGGCCATCCGGGCCTTGGGCGAAGCGGCCGGATCCCGGGAAGCCGAACTGGATCCCCAAATTGCGAAGGTTTTCCAGAGCAATATGAAGATCATCGACATTTCGATCGCAGCCTGCAAACAGGCCGTGCTTGCGGACCCCGAAAATATCGATTCACGGAAATACCTGCTGGCCGTGTACGAAGAAAAAACGAAACTGCTCGAGTCTTTGATGTCGGTATTGCCGACAACGTCCTCTAACAAAAAATTAGGGGAGACCATATAGACAATGGAGGTTAAAATGAGAGCAAACAAAATCATTATTTTACTCACCGTGATCGCCGTGTTCTGCAGCGTCTATGCCGCGGCATCCGATTCCGTTTTGGTCAAGGAGAGATATGAGGAAAAGTTCGAAAAAACCGTAGCCCTGAACAAAGACGGAAAAGTTATACTCAGAAACATCTCCGGAGATATTGAAGTAAGGACCTGGAATAGAGCTGAAGTGAAGATCGACGCCTTGAAAGTCAGCCGCGCCAGCACCATGAGCAAGGCTAAAGAGAACGCCGACTTGGTAAAGATCGAAATTACGGAAGAGAACAATGTGGTTCGGATCGAAACGGTATACCCCAAAAAAACCGACCGCCTTTTCCGCAAGGGCATCAATGTTTCCATCGGCTATGTCCTCATGGTTCCCGAGAAAGCTGAAGCGGAGATGAAAACCGTCAGCGGTGATGTGGAGATGTTCAATATCGGAGCCGGAGCCCGCGCGGAAACCGTCAGCGGCGACATCAGATTGGAGAAAATCGACGGCCCGGTCCGCGTGAATGCGGTAAGCGGAGACCTGGAATTGGACGGGATTAATGGCGATGCCGAGCTGAAGACGGTTTCCGGTGAAATCGAGGTGAATCGCATTGAGGGATCCGTGGATTCCGAGACCGTCAGCGGAGGGATCGACCTGGCCGGTATCAGCGGCGCGGAAGAAGTCCGTGCTAAAACCGTCAGCGGAGGCGTGGACTATGAGGGGGATATCCTCCCGCGCGGCAGTTATCGGTTCAGCGTGCACAGCGGAGGCATCAGACTGATCATTCCCGCCGATTCCGCCTTTGATCTGGAAGCCAAGACCTTCAGCGGAGATATCGACAGTGACTTTGACATCCGGGTATCCGGAAAACTGAGCAAGCGGGAGATCCGGGGAAGCGTGAACGGCGGGGGAGCCGAACTCACGCTCAAATCCTTCAGTGGAGGAATCCGCCTGAGAAAGAAATAGATTTTTCCAACGGTCAAGCAAAACCCTTCCGTTCCACTCCGGAGCGGAAGGGTTTTTTTTTGCCCGACCGCGGGATTGCGGTCTCGGTTCCGCGTCCGGTATCCCATTTTGACATTCCCGTTTTTCAATGCTAGTGTGAGGGAAAAACCATGGAGGAGCGAAAGGGAAATGATGAAAAGCCGCCTGAAGAAAGGGATCTGGAGCCTGGCCGTACTCCTGGTTGTCGGATTTGGAAACACGGATTGCCGTCCTGACTCTGAAAAAGGTATCCGCATCGCCGTGGCGACGTTTTCGCACGAGACGTGCACGTTTTGTCCACACCCCACGACAAAAGAGGATTGGGAGTTTTGGGGGCCTCCGACCAGGGATATCCTGGATTCCGATCATGGATACATCGGTGGCTTCAAGACTCTATGCGAGGAGCATGACGGGATCGAACTGGTCGGGATCCTTTCACCCCGCTCAGCGCGGGGAGGTTCTTCGGGCAGCTGGATAACCCTTGAAGCCTTCGATAAATATGCCGACGGCATCGTAAGGGATATTGAACGCCGGGGTCCGTTCGACGGCGTTTTTCTCGCGCTGCACGGCGCCATGGCCGTAACCGGGATCCCGAAGCCGGAAGCCGAGTTGATCCGCCGGATCCGCGGCGTGGTCGGCGGCATCCCCGTCATGGTTACGCTCGATCTTCACGCTAACGAGGATCATGAATTGGCTGAAGCCGCAGACGCCGTTTTCATCATCAAGCGCTATCCCCACTATGATACCACCCTTATGGGAGAACGAGCCGCTCGCGTCATGTTGAATACCATCCGGGGGGCATACCGGCCCGTCATGGCTTCCCGGAAACCCGGTGTGATCACGCCCTCCGTTTTCCAGGGGACAGGTGTTTCCCCGGCCATGGAGATCATGGAACGCGCGCGCCGCTGGGAATGTCGTTTTCCGGGAGTCTACGTCTCGGTCGCCTTTGGATTCGCTTATGCGGATGTCCCTGATGTCGGGGCGACCGTGATGGTGGTGACCGACGGTGATCGAGAGCTGGCCGAGCGGATCGCACAAGACATGTCCGATTATATCTGGCGGATGAGGGAAGTGTTTGCCGGCAGGAAGCTGCCTGCGGCCCAAGAAGGCGTGGAACGAGCCGTCGAAGCCGCCCGTGCGGGTCTAACTCCGGTTGTCATCGCCGACCACAGCGACAGGACGGGGGGAGCGACGCATATTTTGTATGAGCTCATGCATCAGGGGGCCGAGAACTTCTGTGTCGCCACCTTAAGGGATGAAAAAAACGTCGCCATGCTTCAGGCCGAGCACCGGCCCGGTGATTCGATCCATATCCGGGTTGGAGGTTATTCCGATTCATTTTCAGGAGATCCCGTCGAGATATCTGGAACTTTGGAATCCATGGGTGAATATGCACGGGAACCGGCGGCCGTCATCCGGTTCGGCGCTGGAAATCGGGTTATCCTGACCCCCCAACTGCAGCAGATCACGTCGACGGATATTTTCGTCGAACTGGGTGTTCCCTTCGAAGAGCTGGATATCATTGTGCTCAAATCGCGGGTGCATTTCCGCCGCGGTTACGATGAAAACGGATTGGCGGGGGCTATCTTTGAAATCGACGCGCCGGGTTTGGGGCCCGCAGACCTTTTGAAGCTTCCCTACAAAAACATTCCCGGCAACATCTATCCTCTATCCCCCCATGATGAATAGAGACGTTCTCCCCTCCGCACCCATGATACGGGATTCCCATCCGGAAGGAGAATCGGCGGCCATGAAGCGGGGCGCTCTTTTAACGGCGACGTTGGCTGCTTTCATCACGCCGTTCATGGGATCTTCGATCAACATCGCCCTGCCCACCCTGGGAAACGAGCTTTCCATGGATGCGGTCAAATTGGGCTGGGTGGCCACGGCCTATCTATTGACGGCGGCCATGTTTCTCGTTCCCATCGGCAAACTGTCCGACATTTACGGGCGTAAGCGGATCTTTGCCGGCGGGATTCTTCTCTATTCCGCGGCCTCCTTGATGGCGGCGCTGGCTCCATCGGGGAATTGGTTGATCGGAGCGCGGATCGTTCAGGGAGCGGGGGGAGCCATGATCTTTGGAACCCGGATTGCGATCCTGACTTCGGTCTTCTCTCCCAAGGAGCGGGGGAAAGTCCTAGGGATCAATATCGCGGCGGTCTATATGGGGCTCTCGCTGGGGCCGTTTATCGGAGGTCTGTTGACCCAGCATCTGGGATGGAGGAGCCTTTTCCTGGTCAATGTCGGATTGGGGGGTGCGGCGGCGGTCCTGACGTTCTGGAAGCTTCGCGGGGAATGGCGTGAAGCCCGTGAAGACAAATTCGATCTCGGAGGGGCGCTGATCTATTCGGCGTCTTTAGTGGCGCTTATGGTGGGTTTTTCCCGGCTTCCGCGGTCGATGGGATTCTGGCTGATCCTTTTGAGTCTGGCAGGCGGGACTCTCTTCGTTCGCCGGGAACTGCGGATCCCAATCCCGGTTTTGGATATGGCGCTTTTCCGCGGCAATCCTGCATTCGCCTTTTCCAACCTGGCGGCTTTGATCAACTACAGCGCCACTTTCGCCGTCACCTTTCTCCTGAGCCTGTATCTTCAGTACAACCATGGCTTCAGTCCGCAGCGGGCGGGTTTTGTCCTGGTGGCGCAGCCGCTGGTGATGGTTCTCTTTTCACCTCTGGCGGGTCGTCTGTCCGACCGTATCGAACCCCGCCGGATCGCATCGGTCGGAATGGCGTTCACCACGATCGGATTGATATTGATGGCGTTTATCGGGGAAGGAACCCGCTTGCCCTGGATCGTTTTGAGCCTGGTTGTCGTAGGGTTCGGGTTCGCTCTCTTCTCTTCTCCCAACACCAATGCCATCATGAGTTCGGTGGAGAAGAAATCCTATGGGGTCGCCTCGGCGATGGTGGCCACCATGCGCATGGTGGGGCAGATGTTCAGCATGGGGATCGCCATGCTGTTGTTCGCTGTGTTTATCGGGAATGTCAGGATCACCGCCCGGAACCTCCCCGCTTTTCTCCTGAGCATGCGGTGGGCTTTCATCCTGTTCGGGGTGTTGTGTTTCGGAGGGATATTCGCTTCACTGGCGCGGGGAGATATGGGGCGTGATGGTGAAGCGGATGCTTGACCGTGACCCTGAAAACCGCTAGGATAAAATCCTACCATAATGATATGGTTTTTTGAATCCGGGGAGAAGCGGTACCGAAGCGAGGAAATCATGAGAAAAAAGGATGGGCAGCGGCTTTTACAAACAGAGCAGCTCAGCCGAAGGCGTTTTCTGGAGGGCTCTCTTTCGCTGGCCGCCCTGGCAGGAACCGGCATGAGCGAAGAGAAAAAACTGTGGGATACGGGATCCTCGCCCGGGGTGCGGCAGCCTAAGGTCAGCGCGTTCCGCACGCTCGGAAGGACGGGATTCCAGTGCTCCGATATCGGTTTGGGAAGCGGGGAACTGGCGGAATCCGCCCTGTTGGAAGCGATCCTGGATGCCGGGATCAATTATATCGACACGGCGGAAAATTATCGGCGCGGCGGCTCCGAACGGGTCATCGGGAGCGTTATCAGCAAGGGCGACCGAAAGAAGTTGTTTATTTCCACCAAATTGGGATTGAGAGGCGATTTGTCCAAGGCCGCCTTGAAGACGCGGGCTCTCAAGTGTTTGGAACGGCTGCGTACGGATTATGTGGATTGTTTGATGATCCATTCGCCTTCCAGGGTTGAAGATCTCGGAACGGAGGGTTTTCATGCCGCCTTGAAGGAACTGAAAGCTGAAGGACGGGTGCGCTATTGCGGACTGTCCAATCACGGCGCCCAGTGGAACGATGTGCCTGAAACCATGCAGACCGTCCATTTGGCCGCCGCCGAGGACGGGCGTTTCGATGTTGCGCTGCTGGTATATAATTTTCTTCAGCGGGATCAGGGAGAAAAAATTCTGCAGGCGTATAAAAAGCATAACGTCGGCGCCACGATTATGAAAACGAATCCGGTATTGAATTATCTGGAAATGAAAGAGGAATTCGATAGGACGCAGGCCGAGGGCCGTGAACCCTCGGGATACATCAAGCGTATCCTGCCGCGGTTGAAGGTCCGGGCGGAAGAAAGCGAAGCATTCAAGCGGCGATACGATCTGGTCGGTTTCGATGAGGTCCGCAATGCGGCCATCAAATTCGTGTTGAACAATCCCAACGTCAGCTGCGCATGCCCGACGATAAAGAACTTCAAGGACCTGGAAGTATATACGGCGCTTTCGGGTCAGCGCTTTGATCTGAAGGCAAAAAAGATGCTCTCGGATTATGAGAAAGTATGCGGCGAATTCTACTGCCGTCATGCCTGCGGGACCTGCGAACCCGTATGTCCGCACGGTGTCCCGGTTAATACCATTCTGCGGTACCATCATTATTTTCGGGCTCAGGGAAGAGAAAAAAGCGCCATGACGAAATACGCCGCGCTCACGTCGGCTAAGGCGGATCTGTGTCGCGAATGCTCCGGAATTTGTGAGGCGGCCTGTCCGTATGGAGTTCCCATCCAGGGGCTTCTGGTATTGGCGCACGAAACGTTGACCTTTGTCTGATCGCTGAGCTCTCCGAAGAAGGATTGTTTTCCTTCATTCCGTAGGATCCGAATTGAGGAGATGACTGAAGACGCGCGCGGAGTTTTCGGTCCGGCATGGATTGGACATCGGGACTTGACTGCAATGAAAATCGAGACAAGAGGAGAGTGACATGCAAAGAGGGCTGGCAATCCTGTGGAGTATTTTTTTTCTGTGCGGTTTCGGCAGAGCCTCCGGTCAAAACGGGACCGGGGGGACGATTTCGTTTACGACCGATATGATCGAGCTGCTTCAGCAGGAATACGGGATCGAGATGATGTATATAACCAGCCTCCGCACAAGTTTTGCCGCCCGCCTGGGATCCTATCGTCGTCTGGAAGATTCTGAACAAACATATCCCGGGGACCATAGACATTGGGAAATCGGCGGCCGCTGGCGGACATTCCTGCTTGATACGGCTCCCAATCTGTTGTTTATCGGATTCGGATTCGACAACCGGCCGAAAGACAGCAGCCTGACCCCGCTGGGAGAAATCGGCGTCAATCTGAACGCTTCCTTTTTTTGTGCAAGCCTGATCGCATTCGGTGGGTATGAACTGCACCTGCAGGGCGTGGGGGGGGATCGGTGGGTTACCGGGATCGAACTCCGAACCGGCATCACCTTCTAGCGTGGGCTGTCCATGGAAATGGCTGATGAGATAAACAAAAAAACCTCTATTGGAATAAAAACGTTTTTATCATCAGCCCTTTCCACCCTATGGGCGAACCGATCTTACCACGTCGGCTTCGCCACATCCGGTTCGCCGTATTTTAGTACGTCTCACCGTCCATGGCTCACCGGCACGGCAACCTCGGTCCGTGGATAACCCACGCTGCGGCAGGGGCAGCAGTATGTGTTTTCTCCTTTATTTTAAGGCGGAACGGCCCATCTGCAATACTTATGGGCCCTGCAGGAAACCGGATTATCCACGAGTCAAGATTGCGGCAGCGACGAGGAAGCGGTGCGTGAGGCGTAGTTGTCTACGCCGATCGGGCCGCAACGAAGTCGATGGGGTGATATTGGCTCGCCCGGAGGGTAAAGAATGTCGATAATTAAGATTAAAAGAGTTTTGAATAAAATATATCGACATTCTTCATGGATAATTCGGTTTAAGGGACTAGAACTTCAGCTGGATGCCGGTATTGAAAACATGAATCACGTCTTTGTCCTTCGTATCCTGCCGGATATAATTGGCGACCAGTTCGACGTTTTGGCTCAGGACGACATACGTGCCGAGATAGAAGCGGTTGCGGTTGATCCCATCGACCAGCGTGTCTCCGAAGGGCTCGGTGGCGATAAAGGGGGCTAATTCCAGGCCGCCGATTTTGATTTTGGTCTTAAGGCGAACGCGGAGACGAAAGCGCAGGTGATTTTCGGCCAGGTCTTTTTCAAAACGCCGGATCTCGGTTCGGAATCGAAGGTCCAGATCCCAAGCCGGGGATATTTTGGTTTTCCATCCCGCTTCCAGAGTGAAGCGGTTCTCGGCGAGGAGAAAATCCGTTTTTTCGGTGTTTTCTCTTTTGTAAAGAAGAACGGCCGAAAAATTTGCCGGCAGCTTGAGGCTGAAACCTCCCTGCCAGTTTTTCAGAAAAGGATTGATGAACGTAAGCTCCCGGTTTCGAACCTCATTGGAAAGCTTCAAGCTCAGGCTTGGCGACAGTGTAAAACCGGCGCCGTTGTTGATCCATCCCTGCTCATCTGAATGCAAAAGCGGCGTCAGGATGAGAAACAGCATAAAAACGGTGACATGAATACGTCGCATGATTTCTCCTTTGCCTTCTATGATACCATACGGGTACGGGAAAAGAGAATAAATCGATATCCTGGGTTCGTCCGTGAGCGGGTCGGTCAGTTGTATCGGCCGCTCCAGCCGGATCCTACCTCTTTGAGGTTGGTTCGTTCGGCCAGGGCGATTTTCGAACGCAGGTCTGTGCAGTGGCAAGCATGAATTTCGATCGGCCGGAGGCGTTGGAAAAAATTGCAGGTTCCCTCAAGTCGTTCTTTTCCGGGATCCAACAAATGCAGTCCTCCAACGACATCCCGGATTCGATCCTCTTCGCAGATTTTTTGGGCTTGGGTGATGATATTGCAGATTCCAGCATGGGAACAACCGGTGAGAATGACCAGCCCTTCTTTTCCCTTGTAGGCTAAAGCGGTATCGTCGAGCAGAAAATCCGGGGAAGCGGTATCGCATGATCCCGCCCGGCCCAGCGGTTCGGGCCTCTCGAAATCGTGGACCCGTTCGATCTCCCCTAAAAAAACCAGCTTATTGGTAAGCCAGGCCGGTTCCCGCCCGATTCGAAGGGTGAAATGGGAATCCAGCCCGGCTTCCGTCAGCAGGCTTCCGATTGAGGTGTTTCCCTTGACGGTCTTGGGGACCAGAGCCGAGGGGTGGGCCACCAGTGTAGGCCGCATGGGCTTTTGACCTTCGATCTCGGCTTCTGTCAAAAGACGGATCAGCGGTGCCAATCCCCAAGTGTGATCCAGGTGTCCGTGCGAAATAACCACCATATCCAGTCGACGGAGGTCAATATCCAGTTTGCGGGCGTTGATGAGAAAAGCATCGGAATAGCCGGTGTCGAAAAGAATATTTCGTCCACCGGCCTCGATGTATAGTGAAAACCCCGGTTCTCCCAGTAAATAGCGATCGATCAGCGTATTGTTGTCAACCAGGATCGTGAGCTTCATGTCTGTGTGCCGTCGTCAATCCGTGAGCGGGTTGTAGCGCCGGATCTTGCTGATCCCGATACCGTATTTCGCCAATCCCACGGCCAGAACCAGAGCGCACATCACGCCATCCAATACCGGAACCCCTAACTTTTTCTGGATTCTTTTGTCCAGTCCCGACATCCCCGCGCACCCGAGGACGATGACCTCGGCGTCATCTTCTTCCACGGCCCGGCGGCCCATCTCAAGAAGGACTTCTTCATTGGAAAAATCGGTCATCTCTTCTTCAGGCGCCCGGATGGACGCCAGCATTCCATCGAGGTGATATTTGTGAGCCAGCGCTTCCTTGTTGGGGACGGAGTGCTTTCCGCTCGACACGACGGAAAAGCTGTGCCCCAGCATGGTCGCGATTTTCATGGACGCTTCCCCGATACCGATCATGGGTTTGGACGTCATTTCCTTCATGGCGTCCAGACCCGGATCGCAGTGGCAGGCGATGATGAAGCCGTCGAATTCGGCCTCCTTTTCACGAACCAGGCGCATCATTCCGGGTGTGCATTCGACTTTATCCCGGTAGGTATCGATAAAAGCCGGGGCATCGGGAACACATTCGGTTACAACTTCGAATTCGCCGTCGGCGAAGTCCAAAGCGGTTTTTTGGATGGCCTCGGCCATCTCCAGGCTGCTGTTGGGATTGATAATTAAAATCCGCATGGTTTCTCCTATTCGTCGCCGAGCATATAGGGGCTGCCCGGTTTCTCGGCGTTCAGTTTCTCGGAAATCACGTCTTCAGGATAGCTCAACAGCTGCATGAATTCTCTCGATATCTCCCGCCGGGCCTCCGGAGTGTAGCGACCGCTTTCTTCCAGCTCCTGCTTTCTGTCTTTGAGCGCCAGATATTTCTGAAGATCTACATCTTCTTTATAATAGATGACGGACCATTTGTCACGGGTGAATTCGGCTGATTGGAGGTCCGTGATCAGCAGGGATCGATCCAGATAGGATTTGAGACCGAAGCCCGAGACGATCTTTTCCGAAGCGTCGGCGATCTTGTCATAATCTTCCGGAGGGATCGGGGGGCTGATCGCCATCCTTTTTACACCGCAGGCGATCATCTCCACAAAACAATTGATCATTCCCAGCTCGAAAGATATTCTGTCGATCTTGATTTCTTCAGGTTGTTTTTTCATAAGGGTTGGCTCCTTTTCTATTCAAGTCTTTGATGAATCCGAAATATTATCTGAAGATACGGCTCTCGGACAATTTATTTCTAGGGTATTTTAACATATTGATGCGAGGCATCGATCACGGCCGTGGCGTACTTGTTTTTTCCGCTGAGATAATCTTTCATCAGCAGCAGAAAAGCTCCCGTCAGGGCCAGCAGGGCGATCAAATTGGGTATGGCACAGGTGCCGACGGCGATATTGGCGAAGATCCACAGACCGTCCACATTGGTGACTCCGGCAAACACGATCCCCGGTATCAGATAGATCCACTTCAGCCAACGCATGGCTTTGCGTCCGAATAGATTGATAATGGATGTCTCGTAGTAAATGAAGAAGCCGATCTGGGTGGTCAGGCAGAATGCCAGAATACAGATTGAAATGATCGCTTCCGCAAGCGCGGCGGGGAAAACCGCGGAGAAGGCCTTGATAACCAGATCGATACCCGACTGTCCGCTCGCCAAGGCGCCGGTGGACAAGATCGCGAATGCCGTAATGGTGCAAATCAATATCGTGTCCACGAAGACTTCGAAAGCGCCCCAAATCCCCTGCTGAAATGGGTGCTCCGTATTGGCGGTGGCGTGCACCATGGGAGCTGTTCCCTCTCCGGCCTCGTTGGAAAGCATCCCCCGGGCCATTCCGTTTTTGATGGCGGCGGCGACGGTAACGCCGGCAAATCCGCCGATCGCGGGCGCCGGGGTGAAGGCATACCGGAAGATCATCGCGAACACCTCGGGTATTTTCGCGTAATTGATGAAGAAAATGATGACCCCGCAAATGAGATATAATACCGCCATGAACGGCACCAGCTTTTCGCTGAATTGGCCGATTCTCCGGAATCCGCCGATAACGACGATTCCCGTTACCACGGCCATGGCCCCGGTGACGATATAGGGGTTCCACTTGTAGCTTGTCAGGAGCGCTCGGCCAACGGTGTGAGATTGGAGGAGCGTTGCGCACAGGATGGAATTGATGAAAACACCCAGGCTGAACAGCTTGGCCAGAGTTTTCCATCCCAGAGCCTTGTTGATATAGTACATGGGGCCGCCGTGAAGGCCTCCATCCGGATCCGATTCGCGATAATGCACCGCAAGCGTGATCTCGACGGTTTTTGTGATCATCCCCAACAGGGCCAATAACCACATCCAGAAGATAGCGCCGGGGCCGCCTACGGAAAGCGCGGTCGCCACGCCTGCGATGTTGCCCATGCCGACCGTACTGGCCAAAGCAGTGGTTGTCGCCTGAAAGGGCGTCATCTTTCCTTTCTCGCGGCCGGTTCGTTTTTCGAATATTTTCCCGAAGGTGTTGCGCCAGATGTAACCGAACCGACGGAATTGAAAAAATCGGAATTTTATCGTAAAGAAAAGGGCTACGGAGGCCAGGAATATCATTGTCCAGGGTCCCCAGAGAACACCGTCGATTTTGGCGGCGATGTCTAAAATGGATTCGATCGGCATCGACACTCCTTATTTCGGTGAATGTAAACCCTTATTGTTTCCTAAAAACCGAGGCAATGTAAAGAAAAAAACATTCCCGGATCGGATGGAATAAAAAAGTTTCTTTGTGATTTTAAAAGGGATTACTCCTTTAAAGAAAGAGAAATATAGTGTAATATATCACGTCTTAATGTTGTATGGATCATAAGTATTTATATTTTATTTTATTATAATTCTACAAGGAGAAAACCATTGGCAGTCATACGAATTAATAAACAATGGTGTAAACGCTGCGAGATCTGCATAGACCTCTGTCCCAAAGATGTTCTGGCGCCGGATGAAAAAGGCTATCCCGTTGTGGTCAACGAAACGGAATGCATCAGCTGCGGGATGTGTGAGCTGTACTGTCCCGATTTGGCGATAGAACTTGAGGAGGATCATAATGGGTAAATCGGTGTTGATGCAGGGAAATCAGGCAGTCGCCGAAGCGGCTTTGGCGGCAGGCGTGAAATTTTGCGCCGGATACCCCATAACTCCGGCTTCCGAGGCCATGGAGATTTTGGCCGGAAAGCTGCCCGCGGTAGGCGGCCGTTTCATTCAAATGGAAGATGAACTCGCCAGTATCGGTGCGATCATCGGCGCCTCGGCGGTCGGGAAAAAGGCCATGACGATCACCAGCGGCCCGGGTTTCAGTCTGATGCAGGAGAACCTGGGTTACGCGTCGATGATCGAGATGCCGATCGTTATTTATAATGCCCAGCGCGTGGGACCCAGCACGGGAGGCGCGACCAAACCTCAGCAGGGCGATATGATGCAGAGTCGTTGGGGCTCGCATGGCGACAGCCCCCGAATCGTACTCTGTCCCGGAACCATCCGCGAGGCCTATGAACTGACGATCCAGGCTTTTAATCTTTCGGAAACCTATATGACTCCCGTTATCATCATGGCCGACCAACTGCTGGCGCACAATCGGGAGAATGTCGTGCTCCCGGAGCCGGGATCCATCAAGCTTGTTTCCCGGCGAACGGATGCCGTTCCCAAGACGGAATATCTGCCTTACAGGGTGGATAAGACGGGAATTCCGGTTCTTCCTCCTTTTGGAGGCGGTTACCGCTACAACATGTCCGGGATGATCCATGGCGAGAACGGCATTCCCGATCTTTCAGCTCAGACCATCGACACCTGTATCCGGAGAATAAACCGGAAGCTGGAACGATACCGGGATGATATCGTCAGGGTGGAACACATCGAGAAAGAGGGAGCGAAGACAGCCGTTCTGGTTTACGGATCCCCCAACCGCCCCGCAAAAGGTGCGGTGGAGGCCGCCGCGAAACTGGGAATCCCCACGGATTTCATTCGTCCCATAACGATCTGGCCGTTTCCGGACAAGGAAGTCCGTGCGGTTGCTGAGCGTGTCGATAAGATCATCGTCGCGGAGATGAATCTGGGACAGATCACGGATGTGGTCCGCGCGGCGGTCGAAGGCCGGGCCGAGGTCATTCCCTTTAACAAGGTCAACAGCATGCCCATCACCGTAGCCGAAATCTTGGAGCTGATAAAGAAAGCTGTTGCTTAGGAGAGAAAGATGAGTAAATTAGATAAATATCTACGTTTGGACCTGATGCCCCATTTCGCTTGCCCCGGGTGCACTCACGGCATCGCCTGGGCTTCCTTGGTGAGAGCGATCGATGGTTTGGGATTGGATCAGGATAGAACCGTCATGGTCTGCGCCATTGGATGTGCCGGCCGTCTTCCCATATATTTGAATTTCCCCTCGATTCGAACCCCTCATGGGCGGGCTCTCAGTTACGCCACCGGGATCAAGTTGGCGGATCCCACGCTGAATGTCGTGGTCTTCATGGGTGACGGAGACGCCGTCGCCATCGGCGGGAATCATTTCATCCATGCTTCCCGCCGCAATATCGATCTGACGGCCATCGTCGCCATCAATGAGATTTACGGAATGACAGGGGGACAGTATGCGCCTACCACCAGCTTCGGCCGCAAAGCGTCCACAGCCCCCTTCGGTATGATCGAACCCAAGCTGGACGTCTGCAAGCTGGCGATGGGAGCCGGGGCTTCATTTGTGGGCCGCGGCGATGCCTATCATGTCAGGGAGCTGACTCCGTTGATTTCCAAAGCCATTAACCACAAGGGATTTTCCGTGGTCGAGATTTTCACGAATTGTCCCACTCATGTCGGGCGGCGCAGCAAACATAAAAAAGCTTCTCAGGCACTGCTTGAATTCAAAGACCTTACCGTTTCTCAGGCCCAAGCCAAGAAGATGACGGGTGAAGATCTGCATGGGAAATATGTCCGCGGTATCCTGCACGAGGAAATACGGCCGGAGTATGTCGAAGAATATGACCGGATCACCGGTTTTAAGGAAGAAGGAGCTCTCTGATGCATATCATGGACCAATCACGCATAGAAATCCGGTTCAGCGGGTTCGGAGGCCAGGGACTGCTGTTGGCCAGCATAATCATGGCGGAAGCCATGGTCGACGAGGGATTTCAGGTTATCCAGGGTGAATCGCATGGGATCGAAGCCCGGGGCGGCGCCAGCCGCGGCGAGGTGATCGCCAGCCGGGAGGAGATCTACGACCTTTCGGTCAATCAACCCGACATCTTTGTGGCGCTCTCGCAGGAAGCCTGTACGCGTTACCATGCACAGAACCGGAAGGACGCCCTGGTTGTCTTGGATTCTTTTCAGGTTCGGGATATACCGGAGCTCGACACGCCGCACGTCTATGCCTTCCCATTCACCAAGCTGCTCAAAGAGCAGCTCAATACCGTTCTGCCGGCCAATATCTGCTTTCTAGGCAATCTGGTCGGCCTGCTGCCGCTGGTTTCCGTGGAGTCGCTGCGTGCGGCGGTGCTTCATCGCGTTCCCAAAGGGAGTGAGGAGCTTAATCTTAAAGCGTTCGAGTTGGGATTCGAACTGGCCCGGGGAGCGAAACCCCTCGGGAAGTGAGCGCCGGTTATGAAACTGGCGGAATTTCATGCAAAACAACTTTTCAGGGGCATGGGGATTCCCGTGCCCCGGGGATCGACGGCGGCCACCCCGGAAGAAGCATCACGGGTTGCCGCGGAACTCGGAGGAGACGTCGTCCTTAAAGCACAGATACACAGCGGAGGTCGCGGCAAGGCCGGCGGGATTCGTTTCGCCTCCTCTCCGGAGGAAGCAAAACGGTTAGCGGGAGAGCTGCTTCACTCCGAACTAAAAGGAGAAAAAGTCAGCCGGATCCTGGTGGAAGAAAAGCAGGATATCCGGCAGGAGCATTATCTGAGCTTCATGCTCGACCGCAACACGCGGAAAACCATGCTGATTTTCTGCGCGGCCGGAGGAATGGAGATAGAAGAAGTCGCCCGGTCGACGCCTGAAAAGATCATCAAAATCGCCGTGGACCCGGTGCTTGGGCTGCAGGATTTTCATCTGAACGCTTTGGGACGCGGCGTCGATTTCGACAGGGAACGACTCCGTTCGTTGAAAGCCCTGGCGCGCAAGCTGTATGGGCTGTATATAAAATATGACTGCCTTCTGGTTGAGATCAATCCTTTGATTTACCTCGATTCCGGGGAGATCGCCGCCCTGGACGCAAAGCTGGAAATAGATGACAACGCCCGTTACCGCCAGCCGGAGTTGACGGCTATGGTGGATGGGGCTTGTGAGGATCCTCTGGAAAAATTCGGCCGGGATGCCGGATTTGTCGTGATCAAGTTGAAGGGAACGGTCTCGGTTATCAGCAATGGCGCCGGCATCGCCATCTCCACTCTGGATCTTCTTCAAAAGCATGGGGCGTCCGCGGCCAACATCCTGGATCTGAGCGGGGGCGCCACCGCGGAAAAAGTGATGCGGGCGGTGGATGTGGTCACCCGGGATAAGGATGTGAGCGCGGTTCTGTTTAATATTTTCGGCGGGATCACCCGGTGTGATGAGATCGCCCGGGGTGTGACTCAGGTTCTGAAAAACATCCCCCCGCATGTCTCTGTCGTGTGCCGTTTGAACGGCACCAACCGGGATGAAGGTATCCGCATCTTGAAGGATGCCGGATTGGGAGCGGCCTTCGATCTGGAAGAGGCCGTGCGGCAGGTGGTTCGGATTCAGCGAAAGAAGGCGGAAACATGAGCATTTTAGTCGATCGGGACACGCGCTTGATCGTGCAGGGTATCACCGGGCGGGAAGGCGAATACCATGCCCGCCTGATGCAGGATTACGGCACTCGTATCGTGGCCGGGGTCACTCCGGGCAAGGGCGGGCGTCAAGTGGAAGGGATCCCCGTTTTCGATACCGTGGCGGATGCCGTCGCGGCGACCGATGCCAATGCCAGCGTACTCTTCGTCCCGCCCCGGTTCACCAGAGACGCGATCCTGGAAGCCGTGGACGGCGGACTGCCTCTGGTCGTTGCGGTCGCCGAAGGCGTGCCTTTTCAGGATATGAATTTTTGTTCCGCGTATGCCCGGTTTCATGACAGTATCTTGATCGGTCCGAACACGCCGGGTGTAATTTCCCCCGGGAAATCGAAAGTCGGTTTCATGGCGGATGTCATTTACAGAGCCGGGCCGGTGGGTGTCCTGTCGAGGAGCGCCACTCTTTCCTATGAAACGGCCAACAACCTCACTCGCGGCGGAATCGGCCAGAGCACGGTTGTCGGGGTCGGAGGCGATCCGATCCCCGGATCGACATTCATCGATCTGCTGCCGCAGTTTGAAGCCGATCCCGAAACGAAGCTGATTGTCATCTGCGGTGAAATCGGTGGACGGGAGGAAGAAAAAGCGGCGGAGTTCATCGAGGCGTTTGGGACCAAACCGGTGGTCGCCTTCATCGCCGGTGAAGCCGCGCCCGAGGGAAAGCGAATGGGTCACGCGGGTGCCATCGTATCTCCCGGAGGGGAAGGAGGCGCCGCCGTCAAGAAAGAGCGTCTCCGGGCAGCCGGAATCCATGTCGCGGAGAAGCTGACGGATATCGCCGGCTTGGCCTCCCGCTTGCTTGGGAATTGAGGAGGCGGAATCGATGAAGATCACGCTGAATTATGGAAAGGAAACGGTATCTTTTACACTTCCCGATAAAAATTACGCAGGGAGTCTGAATCCTCGGGAGGCCCCGGGAGCGGAAGACGGTCCGGCCGCGGTTCGCTATGCGCTGGAGCATCCCATCGGAGGGCCTCGTTTGAGAGATCGTGTGGCTTCCGGGGATCGTGTCGTGATCCTGGTCAGCGATATCACGCGACCGGCGCCCTCGAAAATCCTGCTGCCGCCGCTGCTGGAGGAATTATCCGCAGCGGGAGTCCCCGACGGCGCGATTCACATCGTCTTCGGATTAGGAGTTCATCGGCGCCAAACTCCAGAGGAACAGGCGAAATTGGTGGGCGCGGACATCTTCCGGCGGATTCGTTGCCTGGATCATGACATCGAAGACTGTCGATCGGTAGGTGCAACCAGTCGGGGAGCTCCGGTCGAGATTTTCAAGCAGGTGTTGGATGCCGATGTACGGATCGTCACCGGTAACCTGGAATTCCACTATTTCGCCGGTTTCAGCGGGGGAGCCAAAGCACTGGCTCCCGGTGTCTGCAGCCGGTCGACCATTCAGGCCAACCACCGGCGGTTCCTTCACCCCGGAGCAAAGGGAGGAATGATTGACGGCAATCCCCTGCGCGAGGAGATCGAAGAAATAGGCCGCATGGTGGGAATCGATTTCATGCTGAATGCCGTTCTCAACAGCCGCAAGGAGATCGTCCTGGTGGTGGCTGGAGACGTGGAAGCGGCGCACAGAGAAGGCGCCGAACACATCCATCGAATATTTCGCAGAGAAATCGAAGCGCCGGCGGATATCGTGATCACTTCCCCGGGCGGATTTCCGAAAGATATCGATCTGTATCAGACCCACAAAGCCATGGAGAACGCACAGCTGGCGGTGCGGCCGGGGGGAACCATCATCGTGGCCGGACAGTGCGGGGACGGACTCGGGGAGACGGAATTCGGACGGGCCATGATCGAAGGCAAATCACCTCGGGAATTGATCGAGGAATTAGAACGGAATTTTGTTCTGGGTCGGCATAAAGCATCACGTGTTGCACGCATCCACTCGGAGCATGAAATCTATCTGGTATCCGGCCTGGCCCCGGAACTTAAGAAAAAATTGTTCGTGAAAAACTTCGATTCCGTGGATGCGGCTTTAAAACAAGCCCTGGATGTTCAGGGCTCCGATGCGCAGGTCCTGGTTATGCCTTACGGGGTCTCCACCCTTCCGCACCTTAAGAACTGATTGGCCGACCGTTCTCAGGTTTTCCGAAAAAGGATCTTCTCCGCTTGGGAAATAGCTCTGTCCAGGATTTCGACGCCGAGATCGATGATCTCCGGAGTGGAATTGAGAGGAGGGGCGATACGGATCGATGCCGTTTCAAAAGCGCCCATAAACATAGTGTACAATCCGTTCTCCAAAGCAAGCCGGCAGATGGTTTTGGCCGCCTGGATTCCCGGTTCCCGCGTTTTCGCGTTCTTGATGATTTCAACGGTGGCGAGCAGCCCGCGCCCGCGGACATCCCCGATCGCGGGGTGATTTTTCTGGAGCGCCCGCAGCTTCTCCAGCAGCTGTTTCCCCAACTCGGTGCAGTTTTGCAGCAGGTGCTCTTCCTCGATGACACGGATGGTCGCCAAAGCGGCGGCGCATGCCGGAGCGTTGGCTTCGAGGGTGTAGCTTTGTTGAAAATCAAGGCCGCGGGCGGTCGTCAGGTCCGCTCGTGCCACCATGGCGCTGAGGGGGAATCCGGATGCGATCGGTTTCCCAAGACATACGATATCCGGAGCCAAGCCGAGGTGGTTCATCGCCAGCCACTTGCCGGTGCGGCCGAATCCGGTCTGCACCTCATCCGCGATAAACAGAAATCCGTGGGTTTCGCTCAGTTTTTTAAGTTCCAGGAAGTATTCATCGGGAGGGATCACCCACCCCATGTCCCCGAATACCGGCTCGATGATCACGGCGGCGATATCCTCAGGGGGACAGAATGTCGTGAACATGGTTTCGGTGAGGTAGCGCAGGCACTGGAGCCCGCAGGAAGGATGGCTCAGTTTGAAGGGGCAGCGGTAGCAGTAGGGAGGGGGGAGATGAAAAACACCGGATAGGGGATGGAATCCCCGAACCATCCAGTTCCAGGTTGAAGAAACGGAAAGCGCGCCGTATGTCTGACCATGATAGGCCCCCGAGATGCAGAGAATGTTCGGCTTTCCCGTAGCCCAGCGGGCCAGTTTTAAGGCGCCGTCGATGGAATCTGAGCCCGAAGATCCAAAAAATACTTTTTTGGGAAATCTTCCCGGGGTCAAGCTTGTCAGCTTTTCCGCCAGCACAAACCGGTTCTCCGTTGCCCCCAGGATGACATGGTCGATCTGTTTTTTAACGGCCGATAAGACGGCGGGGTGACGATGTCCGAGATTGGCCACGCATTTTCCCGAAACGAAATCCAGATAGACGTTTCCGTCGACATCCTCGATCCAAGGCCCTTCCTGATTCCGGGCCGGAATCCCCCAGATGGGCGGGAAAGGATCGAGGGGATCTCCCGTGCTTCGAAGCAGAGCCCGTGTTTTGGGACCCGGAGGTTTAACTCCGATAAAGGGTTGAGAAGCCGGTGGTTTCAATATCGTTTTCTCCTTGTTCGGTCGGACTTATCCGGATTGTAGCGCGAAACCGGAGCTTCCGCAAGCCCGGGAAACGCATCCCCCCGGCGCCGTTGAGGACCGGGGTGGGGTGGGGCTCAGGTCAACGGGACTTCGGGCCGAATAAAAATACCGTGCCCCGGTTTCCCGCACACTTCTCCTTCCCGCATCACCAGCTCTCCCCGAACGATCGTGTGCGTGGGCATTCCCTTGATTTTCCATCCCAGGTAGGGGACGGCATCGGCGCCGCGGGTATGCAGATGCTCTTTTCTGATAGTGCCTTCTTTTTCGATGTCGATGATGACGAAATCGGCGTCGGATCCTACTTGGATGACTCCTTTGCGGGGGTAGAGCCTGAAAAGGCGAGCGACGTTTTCCGAAGTGACGCGCACGAGCTGCGGAAGGCTGATGCGCCCGTTATTCACCTGGGTGAGCAGCAGCGGCAGCGCCGTCTGAAAGCCGGGGATCCCGCCGGCGGCGTCCCAGATGTTGGTTTCTTTTTGTTCACGGGGGAAAGGGGAGTGATCGGTGGCGATGCAGTCGATGGTGCCGTTCCGCAGGCCTTCCCAGAGGCGGTCGATATCCTCCTGATTTCCCACGGGGGGAGCGCACTTGACGTACGTACCGAAAGGTCCCCCGAAGCGCGACATGTCGGCTGAGGTGAGCACCAAGTAGTGCGGACAGGTTTCGGCGGTCATCTTTTCGCCCCGGGATTTGGCTTCGGCGATGATGGCGGTGCCTTCACGGCTGTGCATATGACAGATATGGACGGCGGCGCCGGTTTCGCGGGCCAACAACCTTACTCGGGATACGGCCAGGGCTTCCGTGATATTGGGACGGGATTCGATGTAGGCTTGAGGATCCTTACGTCCGGATTCTTTGAGTTCGGCGGTAAGCGTGTCGATGAGATCGGCGTCTTCGGCATGGATGACGTTGGGAAGTCCGGTTTTCGCAATCTCGCGCATGACCTGAAACTGCTGACCGGTCGTGGCGGCCCAGAGTCCGATGAACTCTTCCGCTCTCGATTCCAGCGGTTGATTCATGAAGGTTTTGAAACCTATAGCGCCGCCTTCGGCCATTTCCGCGATCCGATCCAGATTGTCGATGCCGCCTCCTCCATAGAGGCCGAAATCGACGAGGCATTTATTCTCGCCTATGGCGGCCCGGTTCTCGAGGATTTCCCGGTTCCAAACACCCGGAATGCTGATGGGCATTTCCAAGAGGGTCGTCCAGCCTCCCGCGGCCGCAGCGGTGGTCCCGTTTATGAAATCGGTCTTGCTGACGTCCGGTTCGTGCATATGGCTGTGTGCATCGATCATCCCCGGCAGGATATATTTTCCGGCGGCGTCGATGAGACGGGCGTCCTCGGGTACCGGAGCGTTTCTTTCGATGCTGACGATGGTGTCGTTTTCGGCGACGATCTCTCCTTCATGGATTCCGGAAGGAGTAACGATTCTGCCGTTCTTGATGACGAGCATGGCTGTCTCCTTGCGGTTTATTCAACGCCTCCGAGAACGAGGGCCAACATGGCCATCCGTACCGCTACGCCGTATTCGACTTCGTCGAAATATTTTCCGTGGGAGGTATCGTCGACTTCAGGGAGGATCTGCAGGCCGAGCTCATCGGTGCGGGGAAGATCGTGCATGACGATGCAGTCCGGTTTCGCGTTTTTCAACAACTGCAGATCGATGCGGGGATAGCGTTGGAGCAGTTCCCGGTAAGATTCTTCGCTGTCGGCGCCTTCTTTGTTCAATCGAGTCGTGTACAGCACATCCATCTCGGGGATCGATCCTTCCACGTCTTCCGTGACTTCAAAAGAACAGGCGCAGTCTTCCAGGAATCGGATCATGGCCGGTTCGGGGGAGATCTCCTTCGGCCCCGCCAGCAGGAGCTTGAGGTTGAATTTTGCCAGACAGTGCATCAGTGAATGCATGCCGCGGGTTTCCTTCATGTCGCCCACGATCCCCACGGTCAGGCCGTCAAGCGTGCCTTTTTCGCTCCAGATTGTCAGGGCGTCCAGCAAACCCTGGCTCGGATGCTGGTTTTGACCGTCTCCGCCGTTGAGCACCGGAACCCGGGAATAATCCGCCGCTTTCTGAGCCGCTCCGCTTTCCGGATGCCTGATGACGATGGCGTCGCAGTATTTATCGACCGTTCTTACGGTGTCTTCAAGGGTCTCGGCCCGGGGACCGGCGGCGCGGGAAACTTTAGCATCCGCAAATCCCAGGACGGAACCGCCCAGCCGCAGCATCGCCGATTCGAAGCTGAGCCGGGTTCGGGTGCTGGTCTGGAAAAACATGACCGCCAGGATCTTGTCTTCCAGCAGTTTGGCCTTGGTTTTCATTTTGAGGATTCTGTTCATGGATGCGGCCACATCCAAAATTTTTTCGATTTCCTCTTTTGTCATGAATTCAGTTGAAATGATGTCGTTTCCTTTGAAGGGTTTCATTTGTTCACCTTATTGTCGTTATTATATTTCTTCCTCTTTTGAATGGAAGCTTCCTTTTATGGGAGGATAAGCCGAACCGATCAGCTCATAGATTATGATAAAAACATCCATCTGCTTATGTCAATACGGATCGACGCTATCTCTTATCCGGCCGATACCAGTTTTCAGGGAATGTATGTGCGATGTGGTAGGGATCCATCTCCGGGAGAAGAACCTCGATTCCTAAAATTTCAGTGACGTAAAATTCCATGGCGCCCTTGACCCGGGTGCCTTCAACCAGGTGCCCACCCATGGAGGGAGAATCCCATGCCCCTCCGGTTACGAAGTGCATGGCGACAAAGGCTTCTTCTTCGCCCTCATGATTCTTTCTTATCCCGATCATGCCTCCCAGAGCCAGCAGCATGCTCAGGTTTTCAAGTGTGGCGACGGATTCATAGTGCCAGTTTTCGGGATCCCGGGAGTCGGGCGCCCAAATGAGGAACTTCGCCGGGGCGAATCCGCCCATGAAAGCGGCATGGACTTTTCCGAAGCGGATACCGTTCTCTCGGGCAAATTCCTGAATGGCGAGCACCGGGTCGGCTCCCGTATTCAAGCGCAGGATGAATTCCCTCCCGCGGCGGGCTTCACAGCTGTGGTATTCGGCAGGATGAGCGGCTTCATTTTCCCAATTTTTTCGGGGGGACATATGGACTCCTTTTTCTATTCGGATTTCATATAGGATTCGATCCGTTCGAAGGCGGCTTTGATATTATCTTCGGTTGCCGTGTAGCAAATGCGAAGATGGCCTTCTCCGCAGGCGCCGAAAGCGCCTCCGGGCACGGTGGCGACATGGACTTTTTCCAGCAGTTCCCCGGCGAACGCTATGGACGGTCGTGGGGATCGGTATGATGGAAACTGATAAAAGGCGCCAGTGGTGGGAACCGGACAATCGAAAACATGGGATTTCTCAATCAAATCCAGCGTCACCTGTCGGCGTTTTCGGTAGGCGGCGACCATCTCCCGGGTAGCATGACGCGATTTTTCGCTGTGCAGCGCTTCCACGGCTCCCGCCTGAACGAAAGCCGGAACGCAGCTGACGGAGTGCTGAAATATCTTTATCATTCCGGTCATGATTTCCCGGGGCGCGGTTACATAACCCAGCCTCCATCCCGTCATGGCGAAGCTTTTAGAGAAACCGTTGACCGTGATGACGTTATCGAAGTCGGCCGCCGGGCTGTAGTGCTTTCCTTCATAGATCAAGTATTCGTAGATCTCGTCGCAGAGGACATAGGCTCCCTGTGCTTGTGCCAGTTCGGTGATCGAGCGGATGAGCGAGGGATCGAAAACGGCGCCGGTGGGATTGCAGGGGGAGTCGATGACGATCACTTTGACGGAGTCGTCCATGGCTGCCCGGATGGCGTCCAGGTCGGGTTGAAATCCCGTCTCCGGGGACGACGGCATGCGAACGACATCCGCGCCGGTCATGCGGGCGGCGGGCTCATAGGTGACCCAGGCCGGATCCAGGATCATAACCTTATCCCCCGGCTGCAGCATAGCCTGAAAGGTCAAGTATATGCCGAACTTGCCGCCGGGTGTGACGATCACGTCTTCGACATCGGCGGTGATGGCGTTTTCCCGTTTGAGTTTGGCGCAGATTTCTTCGCGAAGGGCGAAGTCGCCCCGGGTGGCTCCGTATTTGGTCTTACCGTCCTCAAGGGCTTTCCAGGCTGCCTGCTTGATGTTATCCGGAGTATCAAAAGGCGGTTCCCCAACTCCCAGGGATATGATATCCCGCACGCCGTCTCTCTGCATTTGCTTTACGGTGTTTTCGAGTTCTTCCGTTGCGGATGCTTCCAGGGCGATGATGCGGTCGGCCAGTGACTGTTTCATGGTATCTCCTTTTTCCGACGGTCTCTATGGCTGAAGCGATTCGGAAACAAAAACATTCAACTAAACGCCTTAGTGTAAAGGAGAATGAGGAAGAAAGAAAGCTTTTATTGTGTTCGGGATAGTGATTCTATCGATACAATGGGAAAGTGCCTTGTTTTTGCGGATTGAGAGGCGGGATACTTGACAGTTTCGGCGGGATATCGCATATATATAGATTCATTTATCGGGTCCTGATAAGGGGCTTATTTTAAGCGACACTTGAAGAGGAGCTATGGCGATGTCCGAGAGACCGAAAGTATTACTGCTGGAAGCCCGTGATGAGCCCCAGTTTGATTTTTTCCAGGATTTGAAAACGGTTGCCGACCTGACCTTCGAACAGCGAGCCGGCGGCTATTCAGAGGACGATCTGACGGAGCTGATCGGACCTTATGCGGCCGTTATGATCACGTCCCAGCATACGATGACGAAGCGTGTCATCCAAGCGGGCTCGAAGCTGCGCGTGATCGCCAAGCGAGGAGCTATCCCGGAGAACGTCGACTATGCCGCGGCCACTGAAAACGGGGTGCTGGTGTGTTGGACGCCGGGTGTGAATTACGAATCGGTCGCCGAACATACCGTGATGCTCATGCTCTGTCTGGCGAAAAGAACCGTCCCTCTCATGCAAAGATTGTCGCAAGGTCGCTGGCGGGAAGCGGATGCCGGAGTTCATGAGCTGTTCGGCAAGACCGTGGGCGTTATCGGTGTCGGCGGGATCGGAGCCGCCGTTTGCCGCGTCCTGGAAGGATTTCGTATGCGGATGCTGGCTTATGATCCCTATCTCACCGCCGAACAGAAATCCGAACTTCCGGTGGAATCCTGTGGGTTGGATGAACTTCTTGAGCAGTCGGACTATGTGACGGTACATGCCGCTCTTACCGAGGAAACGCGGCACATCATCGGAAGCCGAGAGCTGTCGCTCATGAAACCGAATGCGCGGCTTATCAATACGTCACGCGGCGGTTTGATCGACGAACCGGCCTTGATCGCCGCGCTGGAGAAAGGTGAAATCGCGGGAGCGGGCTTGGATGTTTTTGATCCGGAACCTCCGGGTGCGGTCCATCCGCTTTTCAACCTCCCCAACGTGGTGGTGACGCCTCATATGGCGGGTTGGTCGGATGAGGCGGTTTATCGCGAGCAGAAAGAAGCCGTGGAGGAAATGCGGTTGGTGCTGGAGGGAAAAGCCCCCAGATATCCTGTCAGCCGTTAGAATGTCAATATTTTGCATTTATTCAGATCTAAGAAGAACAATAAGGAGATTGTCATGAATTATAAGGGATATACATGCGGCGTTTGCGGCAAAACCTTTCCGGCGGAGTCGCTCATTTACCGCTGTGATGCGTGTTACGGGCCGCTTTTGATCGAATACGATTATGACCGCTTGAAAAAAAAGTTGACCCGGGCAACTCTGGCCGCCAGGAAACCCGGACTGTGGAAATATCGCGAACTGCTTCCCGTTGATCCAAAGACCCAACCGGTGACGCTGGGAGAAGGCGCAACGCCCATGCATAAGGCTGAAAAGTTGGGAAATGAATTGGGGATGCCCGATCTCTTCCTGAAAGAAGATGCACGGAATCCCACCGGCGCCTTTAAGGACAGGGGGACAACGGTGGGGATCACGGTGGCGGTGGAGCGCGGGGTTCCGGCGGTGGGAACGGTTTCCCATGGAAATATGGGGACCTCCATGGCCGCTTTCGCTGCGCGCGCCGGTCTTCCCTGTTATATCTTCGCTCCTCAAAACATCGTGCCCTCCAGGCTGCTGTATCTGAGTTCCTACGGGGCCAAAGTGATCCAGGTCATCGGCAAGTATGATGACATGTACATCGAATCCGTGAAGATCGCCAAGCGCTACGGGGTGATGTTCATAAATTGCGACAGTCCTTTCCGGACCGACGGTCAGCGGACCCTCGCTTTCGAGATCGCCGAGGACATGGATTGGGATGTCCCGGATTGGGTGATAGGTCCCGCCAGCAGCGGGGGCATGATTTCGGGATTGTATAAGGGATTCACCGAATTCAAGAAGTTGGGATTGATTTCTCATCTTCCCAAGATCGCCTTGGCACAGCCCGAAGATGCACAGCCGATCGTGAAAGCATTCGAGAACGGGGATGAGAAAGTGGAGGCCATGTCTTATGAGTCTGAGACGATCGTGCGCTCGCTTGGAAATCCAGATCCGCCCAGTGGAAATCGGGTTCTCAAGATGCTCCGGAAACATGGAGGAACGGCGTTGTCCGTACCCGACGCGGAAACGACCGAGGCCCAGTGGCAGCTGGCCCGATGGGAAGGAGTTCTTCCCGAACCGGCGGGAGCCATCGCGCTGGCCGGATTGAAGCGTTTGCTGCAAAATGGAACCGTATCCCCTCGGGAGCGAGTGGTTCTGGTGGTCTCGGGATTCGGCTTTCGGGATATAGGAGATGCGGACAAGCTGGTGGATCCACCCCGGGTGGTTAAGATCGAGGAGCTCGAATCCTATGTAGGGCGTGACTTGGATAACAAATCCTGATCGCTTGAATCCGCAGTGAAGCCCTGTCTCGGCATTCAATTAGTTTCACTTATAAGGCAACAAAGAGTCGCCTTTTTTCGTCCTAATAAATAGAAGACGCTTTATTTAGAAGGTTCGGTCTGTTGATTGCAACGGAATTGACAGGCTCCGGATTTAACATTATGCTGAATAAAAGGTTGGACAGGCGCCTTGTCCACACGGCAGGGCGACCGATTAAGATATACCGCCATGAAATGCGAAAAATGCCGGTTCGACAACCCAGATAACACTCGTTTCTGCGGGCGTTGCGGATCGGAACTCTCACCCACGAGCACCAGATCGGAAGCGTTTACTCAGACGCTCCAACTGGCTCTGCAGGATCTTACAATCGGGAGCACTTTCGCCGGCCGCTATCTCGTGATCGAGGAACTCGGAAAAGGCGGCATGGGCAAGGTTTACAAAGCCATCGACAAAAAAGTGGATGAAAAGGTGGCCGTCAAGCTGTTGAACCTGGAAGTCGCCGCAAACGAAGAGGTGTTGGAGAGATTTCGCAACGAATTGAAACTGGCCAGGCGGATATCCCACCGGAACGTTTGCCGTATGTACGATCTCAGCGAAGCGGAGGGGATTCCATACCTCACCATGGAATATGTTTCCGGAGAAGATCTCAAAACACTGATGCGGCGGATCGGGCCGTTTACCGTGGGAAAGACCATGCATGTCGCTCGTCAAATATGTAAGGGATTGGCCGAAGCCCATCGACTGGGCGTTGTCCATCGGGATCTCAAACCTCAAAATATCATGATCGACAGGGAAGGCAACGTAAGGATCATGGATTTCGGAATCGCCCGGTCTATTGAGGGGAAAGGGATCACGACAGCTGGAGTGGTGCTGGGAACTCCGGAATACATGTCTCCCGAACAGGTGGACGCCAAAGATCTCGATCTTCGCTCGGATATCTACTCCCTGGGTATTATCCTGTATGAGATGCTGACCGGACAGGTTCCGTTCACCGGAGATACTCCTCTCAGCGTCGCCGTTAAACAAAAAACCGCGTCTCCCCCAGATCCACGGAAGAGCAATGACCTTATCTCCGAAGCGCTTGCGGGGGTGATCCTTCGCTGTTTGGAAAAATCCCGGGATCGGCGCTATCAAAACGTTAATGCATTATCGGAGGATTTGAACCGGATCGCAAAAGGGCTTCCTACCACGGACCGTGTGATTCCGGAAAAAAAACCCTCTGGTTCACGAAAAATTACCGTGAAGTTCAATGTCAAGAAGAGATTGATTCCGATAGCGGCCGCCGTTCTGCTTATCGTTGCGGGCTTCATGCTGACAAAGATCATTCCGCGCCAAACGGCGTCTCTCATTGCCTCGAGCAAGCCCTCTCTGGCCGTCATGCATTTTGAAAACAATACCGGAGATCCCAGTTTAGACCACTGGCGAAAAGCTCTCTCTGATCTGTTGATCTCCGATCTCAGTCAATCCAAGTACCTGGTGGTTCTCAACGCGGAGCGGCTGTATAACATTATGGAAGACTTGCACTTGATGGATGCCAGGGGGTATTCCTCCCAAACCTTGAGAGAAGTCGCGGATCGTTCCGGAGTGAAATACGTCCTGCTGGGAAAGATGACGAAAGCCGGAGATGTTCTTCGTCTCAACACGACCCTGCTGGACGCGGGGACGGAAGAAGTGGTCGATTCGGAGATGGTTGAAGGGAGTGGAGAAGAAAATCTGTTTGCGATGGTGGATGAACTGACGCGCAAGATCAAGGAGGCGTTTCGTTTCTCCCAACGGGAAATCGCGGGGGATATCGATAAGGATATCGAACGGATCACAACCGGTTCCCCGGAAGCGTATAAATATTTTCGAGAGGGGATGAAATTCTTCGCGACCGGGGAATATTCCAAGAGCATTCCGCTGATGGAGCTGGCGGTGGCCATCGATTCCGACCTTGCCATGGCATACCGGAGTATGGCTTCGGCCTACGCCAATTTGGGATATGACAGCGAAGCGAAGAAGAATCTTCAGAAAGCGTTTGACCTGTCTTCATTGGTTTCCGACCGGGAACGCTATTACATCCAGGCCGATTATTATCGGCAATCCGAAAAAACATATCCTCAAGCCGTCGAAGCCTATACCCGGCTTGTCGAACTCTACCCGGAGGATTATATCGGGCACAACAATCTGGGAGTCATTCATATCGCTCTGGAGGAATGGGACAAGGCCATCCGTCAGTTCCGGATAAATACGCGAAGGAATGCCAAGAATTTTCAATCGTATACCAATCTGGCTCGCATATACATCAATCTGGGAACGCCTTCCAAAGCGCAGGAAATTTTGCAGGCATATCTATCATCTCACGGGGAAAACCGTGAAGTGAGAGAGCTGCTGGCGCTTACGTTCCTGTATCAGGATAAGATCGAAGCCGCCGAAGCCGAAGTCAGGCGGGTCATTGAGATGGATGAGGAATCGTACCGGACGACGCTGCTAAAAGGGGATATCGCGTTTCATAAAGAAGATTTTCCGACCGCCGAACAGGAATACTTGAAGCTTCTGGAAACGGAAGAACCCAAGGCTCATGATGAAGGGCGCACGCGTTTGGCGAATCTATACCGAATCCGCGGCCGCTTCGACGAGGCGCGGGAACAGTTGGAACAAGGCCTGGAACTTGCGGAACTCTTCAGCGAGACGAGTTGGCGGTTGAAATACCACTTGAGCCTAGCTTATGTTCTCGAGCGCAGCGGCCGTTATCCGGAGGCGCTTCAAGCCTGCCGGGAAGCCCAGGAAATCGCGGCGGCCGGAGACGAGATGCCGGCGCAGCGCGCGGCTGTCTTTCAAAGAGGCCTCGTTCATGTCGCGCGCAACGATTGGGCCGCGGCTCAGAGTGCGGCGGACGAACTCGAAGAACTGGTTGAACAGAGTTTCAATCAAAAAGCCGATCGGATTCGCCTGCACCTGGTCGGTTTGATCGCGTCGGAGAGGGGCGATCATGATCAAGCTCTGATGATCCTGAACCAGGTGCAATCCATGATGGCGCCGAACATACCGGAACGGACGCTGATCGGATATTCACTGGCACTGGCATATCAGCGGGCGGGAGACGATGAAAAAGCGCGGCTGGAATACGAGAAGATCGTCAATCTGAAGACCGGCCTGGATGATTATGGGGATCTCTATGCGGAGGCCCATTATCAACTTGGCAATATCAATCTAAAACGGGGCCGGAAACTTGAGGCCAAAAAGTATTATGAACGGTTTCTTCGATTGTGGGATCAGACGGATGCGCCGGAAGTCGTCAAAGCCCGTCGGCAAGTCGCCGTTCTTTAAACGGAGATTCATGCCCCCCGTTTGACCGAAGGGGAGAATTTTCACTTGACAACTCCTGATGTGGTCACTATAGTTTGATGTCTCCGGATTTCCGGAGAGCCTATCATAATAGCCGGTGCATTCATATTCAATCATTCGCTCAGGATGACTGAGCCGATACATAACCTATTGATCCCGTCAAAGGAGGACGTGTCATGTTTGCGCGGTTGACCAGATTCCAGGTAAAGCTGGAAAAAATCGAGAAAGCGGAGCGCATATTCGAGGAAAGCATTATTCCGGCGGCGAAAACCCAAAAAGGATTTCTGCACGCGTATCTTCTCAATAATCCAAAAACCGGAGAGAGCGTATCCATCACGTTTTGGAATACGGAGAACGATGCGGTTGCTAATGAGAAGAACCATTACTATCAGGAGCAGATGGTAAAGCTGCTTGATCTTATTTCCTTTGGTCCGGTTCGGGAAGGATACGATATTAAGGTCGATGGTTAGAAAGCCTCTTTTCGGTCGGCTCTTCTCACTCCGATACAGCGGTTTGGATAAAACCGTGACGATTCTCAGGCGCCGGTTTTGATGATGATTTCCAATGACGAGGGAACATGCCCTTCATCCCCTTGCATACGGCTTCTCCGTGACAGGTCTTCGCCCGGCGGCTCGGACGAGGAATATATCATTCGGATGGATGAATGCGGTCGGGTATCGGGTGAGGAAGAGAAGGTCGGATGCCATATCGGGGAAGGTCGGTTGCACGGCGCCTACCTGGTCATGCTCTTCGACGTATCGGAACGGCTGATGCTGGCGCGGCGCAGCCCGACAAAGATGCTCTGGCCCGGATTCTGGGACGGCAGCGTGGCGAGCCATTACCACCTGGGCGAAAACCGTGAAGCAAGCATCCGGAACCGCGTACTGAAGGAGGTCGGCGTTCGATGTCCTCGGTTGGAATATCGTTTCCGCTTTCTCTATCGAGCCGAATATCTCGACGTCGGAAGCGAACATGAGATATGCGATGTTTTTAAAGCGGCGGGGGTGGACGGCGGGGAGATCCAACCCGATGCGAATGAAGTTTCGGAGATCCGATTTTATAATCCGTTGGATGTTGATAAACTAATCATCGAGCGGGCGGTGGAATTGACTCCATGGTTTATCCGAGCCTATCAGGAGAATCTCAAAACACAGCCATGATGCGCCGACGTGAACGTCGTTATCCGTACTTGAAAAGCTTTTTGAATACCGTCTATCGTGCTTTCCGTCTCTATTCAGCCAATCGTTCAATGAAAGCCTGGGGGGTATTTGCGCGCCATCTATACAGGAGCCGCGTTCTCAAAAAGCCCAATCCTCCTTTTATCACCATCGCTCCCACCTACCGCTGTCCTTGCAGCTGTGTTCACTGTGGGATATATGAAAAAGGTCGGCGAGGTGAAGCTGAAATCAGCACTCTTCAGATCAAGTCCGTTATCGACCAGGCGAAGCGGCTGGGAGTTCTTCAGGTGACGTTTACCGGGGGAGAACCCATGATGCGCCAAGACCTCTATGAGCTGATCCGCTATGCTCATATCCGCGGTTTATTGACGCGTCTCAATACAAGCGGATTATTTCTTTCGAAATCCAACGTTACTCGTTTGAAAAGCGCCGGTTTGACCCAGTGCGCCGTTTCAATTGATGACGCCGATCCCGCGATTCATGACCGGCTGCGGGGGGTTCCCGGAGCCTTCGACTGCGCTTTACGGGGTATCGGTTATCTTAAGGATGCGGGGATTCCGTGCCAGATCAACACGTATGCACCCCGCCGAATGGTTACGCGGGGATTGGAGAAGATCATTACTTTGGGACGGCGATTGGGTGTCCTGGCCGTCTACATCATTATGCCCGTGGCGATCGGGCGGTGGAATGAAATGTATTCACGAGTTTTGTCGGAGGAAGAGAAGTCAAGAGTACGCGCGTTGCAGGAGATGACGTTCGTTCACTTGGAGTTGGCCACCGATAAAACGCTGTGCGGCGTTTATCAAAAGGGAATTTTGTTCGTTTCTCCGCAGGGGCAAATAACCCCCTGTCCGTTTGTTTCGTTTCCATTCGGGAATATTGCCGATCTCTCGCTGAAAAATGTCTGGATGGAACACTGCTCGCGCCTCAGGGAAACAATCCGGGGAGAGTGTCCGATGAATGATCCGGGGAGGCGCAAAGAACTTGCCCGGCATGTCCGGTCGGTAGCTCTTTGTGCCGGGAAATCGGATTTTTGACTTTGACGCAGCGGTATGCTATACACCGGTTGAATTTTGTTGTGAGGGATTGATAATTTCAAGACAATCGTCTTCGTCGTATTCTTCTGAAAGAAAAAAATGGAAACATCCGGAGAAGCTTCAAAACTGGAAAATATCATTGCCGCCATTGTCCGGGAATCACCGGAAAACCGGCTTAAGGATTTCGATGGGCAGGAAATATTTTCAGGAGTCCGTATCGGTATCGCTGATGGGGACGATGCTCTGTTCGAGCGGTTTCAATCCGTTGTGAGTCCCAATCATCTTCTCCCCCGAGCTTTTCTGGAGAGAATCTCCGCCGAGGGGAAACATTTGACTAAGGTGCGGGTGATTTCCTGGGCCCTTGCATTCGCGGAGCCGATCCGCCGCTCTAATCGTTCCATAAGTTGGCCGTCAAAGATGTATTCCGCGGCCCGCAACAACGGGGGGGCGTTGAATTTTGTTCTCAGCCGGAAGCTGGGAGAATTTTTCCGGAAACAGGGATATGTTGCTGAAGCACCGCGTTTGACCGATGCATACGATGCGTTCCGGCTGCCGGCAGTGACATTCGCCTCCACTTGGTCGGAAATGCATATCGCCTATGCGGCGGGATTAGGGCGATTCGGATTGAACGGAAGCTTGATAACCCCTCTGGGCAGTCACGTGCGTCTGGGAAGCCTGGTTGTAAACAGTCCTTTGGACACGACGACGGCATCCCGGGGCTCCTACCGGGCCGAGTGCTGGGAAAGTGGAGGCAAAGCTTGCGGCCAATGCATATCGCGATGTCCGGTGGACGCGATCTCCTCTGAAGGTCTGGATAAAGAAAAGTGCTACGCCATGAGACAGGCGGTTCGTTCCCGCCATTTGCAATCTTATGCACGGGAAATGGATCTGTATCAAGCCCCCATCGTCAAGAACGGAAACCGAATTTCAGGTTATTCACTCGGGTGTGCGCTTTGCCAGTGCGGGGTCTCCTGCGAAGCGGAGGATCCGTTTTCCCAGGGGAAGGATAAAATCCATGATCGATGTTAAATTGAAGCTTAAACCGGGACATGCGACCGAGCGCGCTTGGATGAGTCCATCTCCCCTGAAAACGTTGTTCTGGAATATCACCTACGCCTGCAACTACCGGTGTCCGATATGCTTCACGGATTCGGGAGTTGAATCCCGCCGGGAATTGTCCACTGAGGAAGCCTTAGCGGCGGCGGATAAGATATGTGAAGCCGGGGTGAAGGATGTGATTATTTCCGGGGGCGAGCCTTTTCTGCGCACCGACTTGATCGATGTCCTCGAGCGTTTGGGGCAAAACGGTGTTACCGCGCGTATCGCCACCAATGGAAGCATGATCACGGACGACAATCTGTCGGCGCTGCGGTCCCGTACCCTGACCAAATCTTTTCAGGTCAGCCTGGATACGACCGATCCTGAGTTTTATGCCCGATTTCACGGCGTGTCTCCCGAAAAGCATCAAACCGTCTGTTCAAATATCAACAGGATTCGGGATCATGGCTTTCATACCACGGTATCCGTGCGGCTGACTCCGGAAACCCTTGATGGAATTCCGCGGCTGTTGGATCGAGCCCTGGATTGCGATTGGGCGACGGTCACCATCCACTGGCCTGTTCATACCAATCGGATAGTGAATGCATATCCTCAAGATGCGGATTTTCTCTCTCTCATCCAGCCGGCCCTGGAACATTTCATCCGCCTGCCGCGAAAGTGGCTGGTGGAGACCTACATTCCCTGGGCGGAATTTCATCCGGCTATGAGACGGCTGGAAAAGCGAATTCGTATCATACATAGAGGCTGCCGGGCGGGCCGGGATCGGCTGACCCTCAATCCCGACGGCCGGCTTTCTCCCTGTGTCACGTTGGATGTTCCGGAAGCCGAGGTGGGCCGTATCGGACGGGATGACCTCCGCCGGGTTTTTCAACAGGCGTCCTTGTGCAGGTTCCTTAAGCATCCGGAGCCGGTAGGGTTTTGCCGGGAATGCGCGCACCTGCCCCGCTGCGGCGCCGGATGCCGGGCCGCGGCATGGGTTCTGACCGGCAGCATGGAAGGGAGTGATGCATCCTGTCCGATCTGGAAAGCACGAAACGCACGGCGGGAGATCAGCTGAGATGTCGCATGACCGATCGCCGAGGGGAAATCCCTCTTTCGCAAACGCGTTCTGGGGCCGAAGAGGAGTCGTCAAATCCGGATCGATCTGGTTTCCTCTGGCGGTCTTCATTTCTTCGTCGCCCTCTTCTTTTCATGCGGAGTCCTTCCCGTTCGCTTTGGGGTGTTTTATCGCGGTGGCGGGATGGGCGATGGTCAGCATCTTTGTCAACGATCTGGCCGATGCCCGGCAGGATCGGATTGCGGGAAAATCCCGCTGGATCTGCACCTTGGATTTGAAAACGGCCGTGGCATTGATTTGTCTCTTCATCGCGGCCGGGACCGCCGGGCTTCTGCTTTTTTCAGCACCTCAGGAAGTGTTTGGGATTTATTTTTTTTCATTGAGCTTGGGGCTGGCCTACTCACTCATGCCATTCCGTTTCAAATCCGCGGGGGGATGGGGGATTGCCGCCTATGCTCTGGCCTGTGTCGGAGCCTATGTGATTCTCCCGGGGATTTGGTTGCGCGGGAGAGGGGTCGTCATCTTCATGCTGGCGGTTGCTGTTTTCCTGGATAAAACAGTCAATCTTTTGTTTCACCAGGTGCTGGATCATGATGTCGACAGATTGGCGGGAGTCTCCACGCTGGCGGTTCGCTGGGGTATTTCCAGAACTCTCCGCCGGATGCGGCCCGTAGCTTTTTTCGCCGCGTTGGTCATGCTGACGGCATCGGCGGTCTCTGTATCGGGTCTCGAACGGGGAGGCGCGGGAATCCTGGGAACCGCAGCGGTCGGATGGATCTGCTGTATGATTCTGATCGGGATAAAGCCCTGGGGATCCGCAGCCCCGTCGGAATTAACGAAAAAACTTCCTCTGTTTTATCTGAGTTCGACCCTCGTTGTTTTTCGCCTGTTGCCGTTGTTGCTGTTGGCACGACTGTCTCTGATCGAAACCGTATTCAGGGGCCTGACGGTGGGGGCGGGGATTCTCATCGGGCTGGATGTATATTATTCATATCGTTATCGACTTCCCTGATTGGTGTCCTTTTCCAAAAACGGGGGGATGTCTCCTGCCGAGGTCAATGCTGTATGTTATGTCCGCACCGCAATATCCGACAGGGGGAGATCGGAACGCCGCAATAAGCTTCAAAGTGGCATAGATATTGCAACTTGGATATAATACGGCTATGAGGAAAGGCGGCAAAATGAAAAAAATCTCGTATTTTAACATCTTGTTTTTTTGCATTTTGATTTTTCAGCTTTTCGGTTCTGATGAAGAGACTTTAAACCGGGCTCGGTTGGCTATGGATCAGGCGCGGTTTGAGCAAGCGGAGCAGCTTTTTGAAGAAGCTGTCGAAGAAAATCCGCACCGGATCAATCTCCGCGTCCAACTGGCTTTCGCGAAACATAAACAAGGTAAAGACGCGGAAGCCGTTTCCCTGCTCGAAAAAGAAATCGACAAATTTCTTCTGAGCTATGAGGCCTATGCGCTTCTGGGCTATATCCATTACATTCATGGACGGTTTCCACAGGCGGCCCGGGTCTGCCGGACGTATACGGAACTGATAGAAAAGGCGATTCCCGATCCCGATGAGAGCAGCCGTTATGCCGCCCGGGAATTTCGTCGACGGATATGGGGGAGCATCGATGGAAAAACTCCGAATTTAGGGCTTCCTTATTTTATCTTAGGATTCGTAGAAAAATACCGCGGGAATTTCCCCGGCGCTCGGATCTATTTCCGTTTGGCTCAGCAGGCCGGGTATGATCTGGTCAGCTGTTATGCGCAGTTGATAGATATCGAGCTGCAGCGGCAAGACTGGGAGGCTGCTCAAACAAAATCGGATGTCGCCCTGGTCGCCGTGGGGCCGCATCCGTTGGTCTATTTTCTAAAAGGATATGCCCGGTATCACCTGGAAGAGCGGGCCGAAGCATTCGAAGAATTTCGAAAGGCCGTGGAACGTCGCCCCTACTTCTGCGAGGCCGTCAGAAATTTTTCGCAGCTGCTCCTGAATGAAGACGACACCTCTCAAGCCGCCCGGCTGCTGAAGCGGGTTCTCATTCTGGATCCTGCGGATGATCGGGCTGAGAAACTGTTGGCTTCCATCTCGAACCATGCGTTGGGGGGGCGTGAGAGATGGCCGCTGACAAAGGATTTTGTTGAGCGTCCCCGGCTGAGGTACCGCTATGTTTTTCACAACGACATGGAAATGGTTTTGAACTCCGTACATGAAGCGACCATGTCGCTCGTAACGACGAAAAAATTCGCGGAAGCCGCTGAGTATTTGAAGGGCTTTCTGGAGCTCGATGACCAGTGGTCAAGTCATAACTACAATTTGGCTCTTATCTTCAACCTTCTGGATAAGCCCGGAGAAGCTCTCGTTTATGGCTGCCGGGCCAGTGAGTTGAAGCCGAGAAACAAAGAGGCCTGGGATCTCATCGGAAATGTTTTCTTTAAGATCGAAGACTATGAGAATGCGCTGTTATATTATCGGAAAGTATTGGACCTTGAACCGGGAGATCCTCTCAGCCATTACAATTTAGGATTGGTGTATCATGCCCGTAGAGAATTTCCCCGGGCTGAAGCCTCGCTCCTTCGTGCCATAGAGGTGGAAAAAGCGCGTAATTTCGTAAGGGACTCCATTCCGAAAAATGCAAGTGCTTTGAACGTGTATGTGCTGGTGGAATATAAATCCGTCGCTTTTGAAAGCCGAAAGGCCTTGGGGCGTCTTTATTTCGATCAGGGCTGGATGGACCGTGCGATCCGGGAATTCCAACTCGCCGCCGAAATGGAACCTCGCGATCCCGAGGCCTTTCTGGAGCTGGGACGGATCTGGCTGGAAAAGGATGATCCCCGTAAGGCCGAGACCTATTTTGCCACGTTCCGTGATCTGGGGGGGGAAAAGGAGCTGCTTGATAGGGTCCTCCGTGGAAGAAACAAGCGGCGTTAAGACGTGAATATCCGGAAAAACCGGCCGGTGGAAATCCGCCGGTTTCGTTTTCACCGCGCGGCCCGGTTCATTCGTCTCTGATGGCGCCGATCGAAGAGATAAACCTGAAATCCGAAAAGCTTTGATTATTTCGCTGTTGTAAAGTATTCGCGGCCTCCCGTCTTGAACTTTTCATCGTTCTGGGGTATTATCCCCGTCTGCATCTTATGAGATATATAAAATATCATTCCACCCTTAAGGGAGGTTCCCCCATGTCCGAAAAATCTCCGAGATTTCTGCTGACCGCGGTCGCTTCGATCCTCATCTCAGTCTTAACGTTGGTTTCCTGCGGATCTTCTCCGGGACAGCGGTCCGGCTCGGCTCGGTCGGCTTTAAAGTTTGAAATATCATTCCCTTCCGAGGCGGCTGCCGGACCTGTTACCGGCCGCGTGTATGTCATGCTGTCGAGGAATGCCTTGAGGGAGCCTCGACTGCAGATAGGTACGCTGGGAGTGCCGTTTTTCGGGAAAGATGTGACCGGACTGCGGGCGGGCGAACACGCGGTTGTCGATGCCGATGAGCTCGGCTACCCGCTGAAAAATATCGCCGCCATACCTCCCGGTGATTATTATGTACAGGGATTTGTGAATATCTATACGGAGTTCAATAGATCCGACGGCCATACCCTATGGATGCATAAAGACCAGTGGGAAGGACAGCGGTTCAATGTCTCACCGGGAAATCTTTACAGTCCGGTGATCAAGGTCCATCTCGACCCGGCTCAAAAGAATATCGTGAGTTTGAATTGTTCACAGGTTATCCCGCCGATCGAGGTCCCGGCGGACACGAAATGGGTCAAGCGGATTAAATTCCAGAGCCCGATGTTGAGCGAATTCTGGGGGCAGCCCATGTATCTGGGGGCGACCATCCTGCTTCCCAAGGGATATGAAGAACATCCGGATGTCTTTTATCCCGTCAATTATATTCAGGGTCATTTTTCTCTGCGACCGCCCAATGGTTTCAGAACCGAGCCTCCGACCGCCGATGACCGGAGGGGAAACAGAGGTTATGAATTCTACCAACAATGGATTTCGGAGACGTGCCCGCGTATGATCCTGGTCACGTTTCAGCATCCCTGCCCGTATTACGACGATTCCTATGCCGTGAATTCACCCAACACGGGGCCTTACGGAGACGCCATCATGGAGGAATTGATCCCCGCGGTGGAAGAGAGCTTTCGAATAATCCGCAAACCATACGCCCGGGTCTTGTCCGGCGGATCGACCGGTGGGTGGGAATCGATGGCGCTTCAGGTCTTCCATCCCGATTTTTTCGGGGGAACCTGGTCATCATGCCCGGACCCGCTGGATTTCCGTTTCTTTCAGTGCGTCAATATATATGAGGATGGAAACGCGTATCATAAGGATTTCGGTTGGGTGAAAGTCCCGACCTCAAGCGATAGAACTCCGGATGGGATCGTGCGATTGACCTATCAACAGCGAAACCGCATGGAATTGGTGAGAGGAACCCGGAACCGTTCCGGCGAGCAGATCGATATTTTTGAGGCCGTCTTCGGGCCGATAAGCGAAAACGGCTATGTGAAGCCCCTTTTCGACAAGCGGACGGGAGTGATCGATCATGATGTGGCCGATTACTGGCGGGAGCATTTTGATATTCGACATTACCTGGAAACGAACTGGTCCCGGCTGGGCCCCAAACTTAAGGGCAAGTTGCATATCTATATCGGCGACATGGATACCTATTACCTCAATAATGCGGTCGTCCTGCTGGAGGAATTCCTGGAGGGGACCACCGATCCCTACTATGAGGGAGAAGTGAAGTATGCGGATCGTCAACCTCACTGTTGGGGGCCGAGGGGCAGGGAACTGCTGGACCTGATGGCGGATCATATCCGTCGGAATGCGCCCCGCGGCGCGAAGACAAATACCTGGAGATACCGCTGAGCGGGAAACCGGCGGAGGTATCCCTTAGAACAAGGAGTGTTCAAGATGAACAATAAACAACGAAACGGCACCGCTATGGTTCTCTCTGTGATCATGCTGCTGCTGGCCGTCGGCGGTCTTTCGGCCCAGGATCTCGGAGTAGCGGCGGTTGATGATACCGCAAATATCCTTCCCGTGATGAAGCGCGAGCAGCTGCAGAATGAATGGCTGCGCTGGCGTCTGGATAATCTTATCCCTCAATTGATGCGGCGTGAAGGGATCGACATGTGGCTGGTGATCAACCGGGAATGTAATGAGGATCCGGTTTACCTGAAGCTGGTTCCTCAGGCGACCTTCAATGCCCGGAGGACCACGATCCTGATTTTTCATGACCGGGGGGAAAAGCTCGGTGTGGATCGTTTATCCGCCAGTCATTTCAGTTTTCGCGGCTGGTATGAGCGTGCGTGGACGGATAAAAGCAAAACCCAATTTGAAAATCTCGCCGATATCATCCGAGAGCGCGATCCGAAAAAGATCGGAATCAATGTCTCCGAACATATCGCCTTCGGTGATGGCTTGACGGCGGCTCTCAAGGACAAACTTGTCAATGCCATCGGCCCCAAATACGCCTCCCGCCTGGTTTCCGCCGAGCGGCTCTGCGTAGGCTGGCTGGAAACGCGCAGCCCCCAGGAAATGGTCGTATATCGTCATATCTGTGGAGTGGCTCACGATATGATACGGGATTTCTATTCGAATAAGGTCATTACTCCCGGGATCACGTCCACCGAAGATGTAGAGGCTTGGATCCGGCAGCGCATCGTGGATCTGGGCTTGGAGTGTTGGTTTTCCCCGGAGATTTTTATCGCGAGAAAGAAAGACGATCCCGAACATCAGAAGGGATGGTATCTGAATGATTACGCGGAGGGTCCGCACATCATCCAGCGCGGCGATCTTCTTCACTGTGATTATGGTCTCAAGTACCTGGGATTGAATACGGATATGCAGTGGGAAGCTTATGTGTGCCGAGAAGGGGAGGAAGACGCCCCCGCCGGTTTTCAGAAGGCGATGCATCGAGCCCAGCGGGTGGCGGAGATATTCATGGGTGAATTCAAAACCGGACGGACCGGATCCGAAATCGCGCAGGCCGCCACCGCCAAGGCGAATGCGGAAGGACTGCGGGCCACGATCTATACGCATCCCATCGGCGTGGATGTGCATGCCGCAGGCCCTTCCATGGACGGGCGTCCTCACGGTGAACTGCCGGAAAGCAACGCGGCCCGGGGAGCTCTTCCGCTGTACCCGAACACGGCCTACGCGATCGAATTCATGAGCGTCACGAGCATTCCGGAATGGGGCGGTCAGGATATCCGATTCGGGTTCGAAGAACAGGCTATTCATTGGGAGGATGGCTGCCGTTTCATCGACGGGTATCAGAAGAAGTTTCTTTTGATTAAATAATCCATGTCGGCATGGCCGGTGTGGTGAATAATGGAAACAGAATATACTTGCCGGAAGGCGTTTATTCGTATGAATGATTTATGAAATAGAGGGGCGGTCGAGTCCGTCTCGGGCCGGCGTCCCGGGACCGCGGATCAGTCCGGTCTCTCCCGTGAGGAGATGCCGGTCTATGGTCGTTTGCGGTCGGGGAAGGTGGATTCTTTCCCCTCAGGAAGGGGAGCGTCTGTCCTAGGATGGGACAGACTTCATGAAGGCAAAAGAAGGAGGTCGGATATGAGGAAATGGTTTGCGGGCTTTTTGTCGGTTTGTCTGCTGGGCGTATTCCTGGGAGCCGAGGTTCCATCCATCGAGCGGAAAACGGCGGGCATGGAGAAAGCTCCCGGTTTTTTCTCTACGTACTGGGACGAGCGGACCGGGAAGATCTGGCTTGAGATCGATAAGCTGGATGTCGAGTTTCTGTATGTGAACTCGCTTACGGCGGGGCTGGGATCCAATGATATCGGCCTGGATCGCAACCAGCTGGGAGGAACGCGCATTATCCGGTTCACCCGCATCGGCCCAAAAGTTCTCATGCTGCAGCCCAATTATTCGTTTCGAGCCCTCAGTGAGGATCCCGACGAACGCAAAGCCGTGGAAGACGCCTTCGCCAAATCCATAATCTGGGGTTTCACCGTGGAGGCGGAGAGTTCAGGGCGTATCCTGGTCGACGCCACTCCTTTTCTTCTCAGAGATGCCCACGACGTGATCGGGAGGATCAAGAGATCAGGACAGGGAGATTTTCAGCTTGATCCATCGCGGTCTGCCATCTACAGGGATAACACAAAGAATTTCCCCTGGAATACTGAATTCGAATCGCTGCTGACGTTCACTTCCGGGAACCCCGGTCGTTTTGTGAGAGAGGTCGCTCCGGATCCGACAAGCGTGACCGTCCGGCAGCACCATTCTTTCATCCGGCTTCCGGATGAGGGATATCAGCCGCGTGCTTTTGATCCTCGCTCCATGTACGGCGGCCGCAGCGGTTATATGGATTTTGCCGCTCCCATCGACCAGCCGCTGCGCAAGCGGTTTATCAGCCGCCACCGTTTGCATAAAAAAGATCCTTCAGCGAAAGTGAGCGATCCGGTGGCTCCCATCATCTATTATGTGGACCGATCCGCTCCGGAACCGATCCGGTCCGCCCTTGTGGAAGGAGCTCAATGGTGGAATCAGGCTTTCGAGGCCATCGGATACCGTGATGCGTTTCAGGTTAAAGTTCTTCCCAGGGGGGCCGACCCCATGGATATCAGATACAACATGATCAATTGGGTTCATCGGTCTCAACGGGGATGGTCATACGGTGCTTCGGTAACGGACCCGCGAACGGGAGAGATCATCAAGGGGCACGTCGCCCTGGGCTCTCAGCGGGTTCGTCAAGATTATCTGATCGCCTTGGGCCTGGTAGGGGAATATACCGGAAATCCGGATGATTCCGCCGTTCTGAAAAAAATGGCGCTGGCGCGTATCCGCCAGCTGTCCTGTCATGAAGTGGGACATACGCTGGGTGTCGGGCACAACTATGCTTCCAGCGTCAATGATCGGGCGTCGGTCATGGATTACCCCCATCCCCGGGTCAAGATCCGTGCCGACGGCAGTCTGGATCTCAGCGATGCCTATGCCGTCGGAATCGGAGAATGGGATAAGGTCTGCGTCGCTTACGGATACCAGCATTTCCCCGAAGATGTGGATGAGAAGAAAGAGTTGAACGCCATTCTCGACAGGGCGTTTTCAGATGGGCTTTTGTACCTGACGAATCAGGATGCCGCTCCCGCCGGCGGAGCGCATCCGCTTTCCAATGATTGGGATAACGGGATGGATCCCATAAACGAACTGGAACACAAGCTGAAGATCAGACGCATTGCCTTGAATCGGTTTTCCGAAAGCAAAGTACGCCGCGGAGAGTCTCTGGCTACCCTGGAAGAGGTTCTGGTTCCTGTCTACCTGTTCCACCGTTATCAGATCGAGGCGGCCGCAAGCGTTCTGGGCGGATTGATGTACAATCATACCGTTCGGGGCGGAGTCCAAAAAGCTCCGGAAATGGTGCCGGCCGCCGAGCAGCGACGGGCGCTGCAAGTCCTTTTGGGAACCATCACGCCCGAAAACCTGGAAATCCCCCTTAAAGTTCTCGATCTCATACCTCCTCGTGCGCCGGGCATCGGTCAGACCCGGGAGCTTTTCCCCGGCTATACCGGTATTGTTTTTGATCCTCTGGCCGCGGCCGAAACTCTGGCCGGAATCACCGTGGGAAGCCTGCTTCATCCTGAGCGAGCCGCGCGCCTGGTCCAACACCATGCCCGATTTTCAGAGCTTCCCGGTTTGGGTGAAGTCATCGATGAGCTGCTGGAATCGACCTGGAAATCGGATCCCGGCTCCGGATATCAGGCCGAACTTCAGCGGACGGCGGACTGTGTCGTCCTGTTCAAATTAATGGAGCTGGCGGTATCTGAAGAGGCCGCTCCTCAAGTACAAGCGGTAGCGAGGTTGAAACTGCAGCAGCTGCGTGACTGGCTGGAACAGCATATCAGCGCGGCCGAAGAAGATCAAAAAGCACATTTCTTGTTCGGGAGCCAGGAGATCGATCTTTTTCATCGCAATCCGGAAAGGATACGTCATGCCGCTCCGATATCTCCGCCTCCCGGAGCTCCCATCGGGATGCCCTAGGCGGTTCAATCCCTACCTCGGTTTTGCGAGGATTCCGCTGTGCCGGAGCCGCGGAAGCGCTTTGTCTGGGCTTCGTGATTGTGCTAGGATAAGAGGTGTCCGATCATGGAGGTTATCATGAATGAAAAGAATCTGATGGATATCATAAAAAGCGCGCTCCTCCTCGAATATAAAGGAAAAGCCCTGTATGAATCCGTTCATCAAGCCTCTGCCTCGGCGGAAGTGAAAGAACTTTTTTCCATGCTGGCCGAAGAGGAAAAACAACATGTTTCCTTACTCAAACAGCAGTACGTAAAGCTGCTTAAGGGAGAAGACATCGATGTCCCGGAACTGGAACAGTCCCATCCCCGGACGGCGGAAAACGTGCTTTCTCGGAAAATAATCGAACGTGTTTCAGGCGCCGGATATGAAGCCGCCGTCATTTCGGCCGCCCTTGATTTTGAAAAAAAGGCCGTGAACTATTATTCCGAACGGGCCTCCGGGGCCTCTGTTGATGAAGAGAAAAAACTGTTTCAATGGCTGGCTGATTGGGAAAAAACCCACTTGGAAATCCTGGGAAAGATCGACAATGAGCTGAGAGAGCGGATCTGGTTCGACAATAGTTTCTGGCCGCTTGATTAAATAATACGGATAGTATACCGAAGCCGCCGACCCATATGGATTACCCCCCGTATAAAAAATGGCTGCCTACGGATAGATAAGAAAGGAGCACGACCATGGAATCGATCACGGCACAGCGCATTCCATATTCTCCCATCCGGGTGATGTTCGATGCCGCCCGCAATCTGGAACAAGCGGGCCGGGAAGTCATCCACTTGGAGATAGGACGTCCGGACTACGACACTCCGGATCATATCGTGGAAGCGGCGATCGCGGCTCTGCGGGCCGGAAAACATCACTATGCCCCCAACGCCGGAATCCCGGAATTGAGGCGGGCCATCTCAGAGAAATATCAAACGGAATACGACCTGGAATACGATCCGGATTCGGAAATCATCGTCACCTGCGGAGTCGCGGAAGGGATCTATCTTGCTGTTCATGCATTCCTGAATCCGGGCGATCAGGTCCTGATTCCCAATCCGCGGTGGATCAACTATGACATCGATGCATTTACCCAGATGGTGGAGCCGATCGATTACAGTTTGACGGCGGAGAGGAACTTTCAACCCGATCCCGATGAGCTGGAGGCTCTCGTCACCCAGAGAACCCGCATGATCATCCTCTCCAGTCCATCGAATCCCACCGGCGGCGTCATCGATTTGGAGAATCTGCAAAAGATCGCCGACCTGGTACGACGCCATAATCTTCTGGTCCTCAGCGATGAGATCTATGAACGCATCATATATCCGCCGGCACGGCATACCAGCATCGCTTCCCTGCCGGGGATGCGGGAGCAAACCATCGTTCTCAATGGTTTCTCCAAATATTTCTCCATGACCGGTTGGCGGCTTGGATTCGCCGTTGCGCCGCGGGACCTGATCAGCCCCATGCTTCGCTATCACCAGTTTATGATTACATCCACCAACACATTCGGCCAGTACGGCGCGCTGGTCGCACTTACCAGCGACCAAGGGCCTTCCTTGGCGATGGTGGATGAATTTCAACGGCGGCGCGATTATCTCTTTTCCGCCGTGAACGAACTTCCGGGGTTTCGATGCACGAAGCCGCTGGGCGCGTTTTTTCTGTTCCCGGACATCCGTGAAACCGGAATGGATGGGTTTCAGATGGCGAAGCTTCTGCTGGAAAAAGCCGGTGTGGCCAGCGTGGCCGGAGAGTGTTTCGGCCGAAGCGGCGCCGGCCATATACGCTTTTCTTATGCGAATTCAATCGAAAACCTGAAGAAAGCCGTCGGCAATATCCGATCCGTCCTGGTATAAAAAAGCGGATGCGCAGCCGTCCGCAGCGGCGCCGGGATTTCGCAGTCGGATGTTCGTGACGGGAACCATCCTCAAGCTAAGGGAGGACGAAGCATGAAGCGTGAAATCTCCGGTATCGGAAGGATCTTTTTCTGGGCCGTTTCGGTCTTGGTGCTGATTCCGGGGGGGTGTCGTCGAAAAACCGCACAAGATTATCCGATTCAGCCGGTATCCTTCACCCGGGTTCATATTCGGGATGAATTCTGGCTGCCCCGCATGGAGATCAATCGAAAAATTACCATCCCCTTTGCGTTCAAAAAAAGTGAAGAAACCGGGCGTATCGACAACTTCGCGAAAGCCGCCGGACTCATACCCGGGGATTTTAAGGGGAGACGCTACGACGACTCCGATGTGTTTAAGATCATGGAAGGCGCCGCCTATTCCTTGAGCCTCCAGCGGGATCCGGAGTTGGAGCGCTATATGGACGATCTGATCTCCATAATCGCCGCCGCCCAGGAAAAGGACGGATACTTGTATACGACGCGGTCCATCGATCCCGATAATCCCGCCCCCGGGGCCGGAGATTCCCGATGGTCGAACCTCGGGTCCAGTCATGAACTCTACAATGTCGGTCATATGTACGAAGCGGCCGCCGCTTATTATTATGCCACCGGCAAACGGACTTTTCTGGATGTGGCGCTCAAGAATGCCGATCTGATAGCGAGGGTGTTCGGGCCGGGCAAAAAAAGCGGTTATCCCGGTCATCAGGAGATCGAGATCGGCCTGGTCAAGCTGTACCGGATCACGGGTATGAAAAAGTACCTGGACCTTGCGAAATATTTTCTGGATGAAAGGGGAACCCAGGAATACCGGAAACAGCATGAGGATAATTCTTCGTTTTCCATTTATAATCAGGATTGGTATCTGCAGGCTCATCAACCCGTCGTCGAGCAGAAAGAAGCCGTGGGGCATGCGGTTCGGGCGGCATATATGTATTCAGGCATGGCGGATGTCGCCGCTTTGACCGGAGATGCGGAATATATCAGGGCCATTGATCGAATCTGGGAGGATGTCGCTTCGAGGAAGCTTTATTTGACCGGAGGGATCGGCGCCAGACATGAAGGCGAGAGTTTCGGGGATGCTTATGAACTTCCCAACGCCTCCGCTTATAATGAAACGTGTGCCGCCATCGCCAATGTTTTTTGGAACCATCGTTTGTTTCTCCTCAAGGGGGACGCCAAGTATATCGATGTCCTGGAACGAACGCTTTATAACGGATTGATATCGGGCGTATCCCTGAGCGGGGACCGGTTTTTCTACCCCAATCCTCTGAAATCGGATGGGCTGAATCCTTTCAATCAGGGCGCCCTCAGCCGCAAGGCCTGGTTTGACTGCGCCTGCTGTCCGGTCAATGTGGCCCGCTTCCTTCCCTCCCTTCCAGGGTATGTCTACGCGGTGAGAGACGATCGGGTTTACGTAAATCTATACATTGCCTCAAGCGGAACGATCGACTTGGGAAAAACCGGATTGTCGATCACTCAGGATTCTCTTTATCCCTGGGAAGGAGAAATCAGTCTCTCCATTGATCCCGATGTCCCCCGGGAATTTTCCCTGTACCTGCGGATTCCCGGGTGGTGCCGTCGAAACCCTGTTCCGAGCGATCTCTATCGCTATCTCGATGCCGGGGGAGGGAATTTCGGATTGAAACTCAACGGCCGCGAAATGGTCCCCAATATAGAGGGAGGTTATGCCGTGATCCGGCGTCTCTGGGAAAAAAACGACAAGATCGAACTTTACTTCCCGATGCCGGTGCGGCGTGTGGTCGCGCATGATAAGGTTTCCGCGGATGCGGGGAAGGTGGCTTTGGAGCGGGGACCGCTGGTGTTCGCCTTTGAAGGCGTGGACAACGGAGGAAGGGTCTTGGATCGATCCGTCCCCGACGAGATGAGCTTTCGGGTCGAATCCCATCCCGATCTCCTTGATGGGATTTATGTTCTGAAAGGCAGTCAACCCGGAGGGGACACCCTGACTGCGATCCCGTATTACGCTTGGTCCCACCGTGGGGAAGGTGAAATGGCGGTCTGGTTGAAACGGGAGCCCGTCTCTCCTTAGCATGACGGTTATATGCCGCCGAGGAGTTGTTTTGTCCCTTCATGAAATGATAAAATACAAAATCGGAGAACGAAAATGTTGAAATCCAATCATTCCCTTTTCCGCAGCGCCATGGTTTTCTTCGGTCTGTTATTATTCGCGGCGGGAATCTGTACGGCTGCGGGACCGAAGATCCGATTTGAAGAAATGTCCTGGGATTTCGGCGCCGTCAAGGAAGGCAAGGTGCTCAGCCATATCTTCGTTTTCCATAATGACGGAGACGCGGTTCTGACTATCGACAGGGTGCGCACGACCTGCGGCTGCACCGCCGCCCTTGTCTCACAGAAAAGGATCCCTTCCGGAGAAAAAGGTGAGATTCGCATTCAATTCCGGACCAAAGGTTACAGCGGATTCAATAAAAAATATGTTTTTATCGATTCCAATGATCCCGAGCAGCCTCGGACCACCTTGTCGGTGACGGCGGATATCGATATTCCTCCCAGCCCCAAGATCGTTCTTGACCGCTATAATGTCGATGTCGGCTTGAAGTTGAACAGCGAAGAATTGATGACGCGGATCACGGTAAAAAACCAGGGGCAGAAGCCGCTGACCGTCAGCTTCAACCATAAAACGGCGGCATTCTACCTGGGAAAGAAAAAGCTCACCGATATGGTCACCATAGCCCCGGACCATGAAACCGAAATCGACGTCAGGATCCCCCCGCGAGATTACCGGGGTGTGTTGAGAGAATATATAATGCTCCGAACAAACGATCCTCGGACACGGAGCCTTTCGGTCCATATCAATGCCTACCTGGTTTCCGAATTGGATCTGAAATTGCTTTTCCAGAAACATAAGGATCTCATCGGGAAACGCCCGTGAAAGGCCATTCGGCTCGATGAAGCTAAAAAAGATTCTCTGCCAGGTCGGTTTGATCGTTTTTATGGGAGCGGCCATCGGATTGATTCTTCGTTTTCCTCTGCTCAGTGAATATGGTGCCGGAGAGTTTCTCCGGGAGGATGCCGTATCCGAAGAGTACCCCGGGATTTTGTACATTACGTTGGCCGAGGCGGAAGATCTGTTCAGTACACGCTCCGCTTTTTTTATCGACAGCCGTCAGGCCGATCTCTATCATGCCGGCCATATCTTCGGCGCCGTTAATGTTCCCTATGGCGCGGATGATACGGATTTGCTGCTGGCGGATTGGGAGCGTCCCCTGGACGAAACGCTGGTCGTCTACTGCGATGGTGAAGAATGCCGTTCCAGCGTTCTCCTGGCGCAAATGCTGTACGATGCCGGGTTTCTGGATGTCCGGATATTTTTCGGCGGCTGGGTGGAATGGCTCGGCGCCGGTCTTCCGGTGGAAGGCGATTATGCTCCGTAATAGAATTTTGATACGTGTGTTTTCTTTGATCGTGGGCGGTCTGTTCATCTGGGCCGGGATTCTCAAGATTATCGACCCCCTCGATTTTGCGCGCAACGTCAGCAACTACCGCGTCCTCCCCCCCAAGTTGTCGCTTGTGGTGGCGATCACCCTGCCGTGGATCGAACTGCTCTGCGGGATTTTCATCATCATCGGGATTTGGCGCAGGGCAAGCGCTCTGCTCATCTCTCTTCTCCTGATCGGTTTCATCGCTCTTATCGGTATCACGATCATCAGGGGAATCAGCGTGGACTGCGGCTGCTTCGGCACCTTCAGCCGCAAGGCGGATTTTATACTGATGGCCCAGGATCTTGGGATGCTTCTGCTGTCCGGAACGGTATTTTTTAAGGCGAAACAGAAGCTTCCGATCCGCTGAGAGATCCCTTTCTTTTTGGAGAAACGCTGTTTTTTCCGACGAAGTCCTTGCTCTTCACCGTTTTTCGGAACGCTTGAACAGGATTTCGCCGATTCCTTCCTCTTTCATGACGCGCTCGATGTCCTCGATCTCCCGGGGGATGGATTCCGTAAACCAGTCATAGCCGTCTTCGGTGCAGAGAACGTCGTCCTCCAGCGTGATGGTGAATTCGGGCATGCTTAAACCGGGTTCCACGGTGATGAAAATACCCGGTTTGAAAGGACGCAGGTTGTCTCCGTGATCATGGACCGCCATCCCCAGGAAATGACTGGTGCCCCAGCGGAAGTACTTTCCGTAACCGCCGGCTTCATTCAAAACGCGCATGGCTTCATCCTGCAGGTCCTGCATGGTAACGCCCGGACGGACCATTCGGATGCAGGCTTCCTGTGCGTCCTTGAGGATGGTGTACATTTTCCTTTGATGCGCTGTAAAGGTTCCTGAAGCGGGAAACGTTCGTTGGATGTCCGCGGTGTAATGATTGATTTCGGCTCCGGCATCGATTTTAAGCAGATCTCCTTTTTGAAATACCTTCATTCCGCGGGGGAAGTGTTCGGTCGATCGTTCGGACCCCGAAACGATCGATGTGGGAAAGCCGAAGCTTTTGGCCCCGTGAAAATGACAGACATAATCAAACAGGGCTCGAAGTTGTTCCTGATTCATACCGGGAGTGACGGAACGCATGCATTCGACCATGGCTTCACCGCTGATACGGCAGGCTTCCCGCAGTTGAATGATGGCGTATTCGTCCTGATACATGCGAAGCGAGTCGATCAGGTCCGAAACATCACGAATCTCATACTTAGGGGAAAAAGCCTGGAGGCGCTGAATGAATTCCAACCGTTCGGGCGGCGGGGTCGAAAGATTCACAAAACGCGGGAAGTTGAAATAGACGATCTTCTTATCTCCTTCCCGGTAGAGTATGCGGGCGATCTCGGTAGGCAGGGGTTTGAAGCGCCTTTGAGTAAAGCGAAATTGAGAATAATCGGTGTAGGCATTGGAAAGGTCCGGCAGCAGTTGAGAAGTGGGATAGACATGTTTGATCCCGGTTCGGCGCGCCGTTTCAGCGGGATCTCCGGGACAGTAAAGGATCTCCGGGTATGTTTCGGACCCGGGGCAGAGGATCAGGGTGGAATTGGGGAGCTCCATTCCGGTTAAATAGATGAAGTCGTGATTGTTGCTGTTGGGTACGAAAAATTCCAGCAGATCGTTTTGATTGCGCGTCGTGCTTTGTATGATTGCGATTCCATCCGGGATCGAGTCCGCCAATTTTTGGCGTCGGATTTTGAATATGTCGTTGTCTTGCGCTCCGGCCGGCGCGGTAAAACCTAGAAACAAAACGGAGACGAGAAAACTCATGAAGATTTTTTTGTTGCCATGGGCGTACACGTTTTTCTCCTTTCGGGAATTGTTTACGGCTAACTTATCGAAATTAGGGGAGTTAATCAAGCGGAACCCGGAAGCCGCCGGATTCTCATTCTTCCGTTGCCAGGGAATGGAATATTTTGATATATTCAGAAACTTGTGAAAGAACGGCCGGCTTTGCCTTGATGGTTGATAATACGCCGGATATGGAATCGAAAGTGGAACGATGGGTTGAAGTCGGGCCGATCGGAGGAGGAAACCTATGAGATCAAAAGGCAACGGAATCCCATGCGTATGGGCTGCCGTCTTTCTGCTGGTTCTTTCCCTGCCCGTGGCGGCACGCGGCGGCGAAGAGTCCATCGTAACCTCGGACCTTATGAAGATCCGCACCCTGAGAAACGTACGGCTCTCTCCCGATGGGAAGAACGTGATCTTCGTGGTGATCTCGATGGGCATCGATGATGCCGGAAATCACCGTACCTATCGACACCTGTGGCTTTCGGGGACCGGGAACGGCTCTTCCCCGCGTCAGATGACCTTCGGTGATCGAAGCGACGGATCGCCGGAATGGTCGCCGGACGGATCGCGCATTGCTTTTCTGCGATCTCATGAAGGCAAGCCCCAGATCTGGATTCTGCCTCTGGACGGCGGTGAGTCCTACCGAGTGACGGACGTTGAATTCGGTGCGTCGCTGCCGTGCTGGGCTCCGGATGGTCAATCCCTGCTTTTTACTTCCCGTCTTCCCGAATGGGTCTTGGAGGATGAACCGGGATGGGAGAACGAGCGTCCGGGAAGGAGCTACGGAGACACGCAAAACTGGCGACGCATGAAAAAAGAGAGAGGGAAGACCGAATCGAAGCCCTCGGTGGATCCCGGCCCGGATGGGACGTTGGATGAGATCAGAGAATGGCTTGCGAAAAACGCAAGCGAAGACAATCCTCGAGTATTCAACCGCTTGAGTCTTCAAGGAGAAAATCACCTTCAGCCCCAGGTGGCCTTTTCGCATATTTTCGTCGTTTCCGCCCAATCCGAGGCGAAGGCACGCCGGATCACGCACGGGATGCAAAATTATTCCAGCCCCGCCTGGTCCCCGGACGGAAAGCGGATCCTCTGCGCTTCCATGCGGTTGGAAAAACATCCCGACCGGGTTGAGGGCAGTGATCTCTGGGTCATGAATGCGGACGGTTCGGATTGCCGCCTTTTTCTTCATTGGGAGGGCTATACGCTTTCGCAGCCCGAGTATTCTCCTGACGGGACTCAGGTGGTTTTTTTGTCCGCGGACAGAAGAAATTCCGATTATGTACAAAGGAAGCTGGCCGTGATCCCGGCTGAAGGCGGTGAGCCCCGGAGTCTGACATTGTCTCTGGACCGCAGCGTGAACCGTTTCAGCTGGTCCCGGGATGGGAAGGCGGTGCTTTTCACCGCTTCCGATCAGGGAGCCGTTCCCCTGCTTCAAGTGACGGTTAAGGGAAAAGAGATACGGCCTTTGATCCGGGGTGCATTGGGGATTCAGGATTTTGATGCAAGTGAAAAACGGATCGTTGCAGTGAAAACCGAGGTAAAGAATCCTTATGAATTGATCGCAACCGACCGACAAGGAAAGGGGATTCGAGCTTTAACCGCTTTCAATTCCGGCTGGATTAAGGAGAAAAAGGTGGTTTTCCCAAAGGAAAACTGGCTGGTCCGTCCCGATGGGAGCCGCGTTCAGTACTGGGTCATGGAGCCCGCAGGCCGGGAACCCGGAAAAAAATATCCTTTGGCGTTGGAGATCCATGGTGGTCCCAGTTCCATGTGGGGGCCGGGAGAGGCCAGCATGTGGCATGAATTCCAGCTGCTGTGCAGCTGGGGATATGGAGTTGTCTATTGCAATCCCCGGGGGAGCGGCGGTTACGGCTATCAATTTAAAAAGGCGAATTACCGGGATTGGGGGATCGGGCCGGCGGGAGACATTCTGGCCGCGGCCGATGCGGCCGCCGGATTGGATTGGGTGGATCCTGAAAGACAGGTCGTGACGGGAGGAAGTTACGCCGGGTATATGACGGCCTGGATCGTTTCACATGATAACCGGTTCAAGGCCGCTGTGGCGCAGCGGGGTGTATACGAGCTTTCGTTGTTCTTCGGAGAAGGGAGAGCATGGCGGTTGGTGCCCAATCATTTCGGGGGTTATCCCTGGGATGAAGAGGTTCGCCCTTACCTGGATGCAAATTCGCCGCAGACTTTTGTACGGGACATCCACACCCCCCTGCTTATCATCCATTCCGATCTGGATATCCGCACCGGGACGATCCAATCCGAGTATCTGTATAAAAGTTTAAAAGCACTCGACCGCCCGGTGGAATACGTGCGGTACCCGAAAGAGGGACATGAGCTTTCCCGCGGGGGAAATCCTCTCCGCCGGATGGACCGCCTCAACCGGATCGTAGAGTTTTTCGAGCGCTATATCCGGCATTGAGCAGGCGGAGCGCTCAATTATAATCCAGCATGATTTTGGGATCTTCTTCGAGAAGATAAGGCGCCAGCTCTCCCATCTCCTTCCAGGAGGAGAGCTCTTTCTGGGCCTCCAGATATTTCATCGGAATCGGATGCGTTCCGACGACGGCAGGCAGGCCGTGATAGCTTTCGATGAACCGCTGAAAATATCGGGTATAAGGACAAGGCGGGTAACCGACGACGAAACCCGTGGCCAGGTGGATGACTTCGGCTCCGTTTTTAATCATTTCCTTGGGGACATACTCCACGTTTCCACCCGGGCAGCCCCCGCATTGTCCGAATCCCACGATTTCGAGGGGCATGTCCTTGGGATAACGCGCGAAGCCTCCCACGCGTTCGCGCATCGACCGCAGGCATTTCCCTCCCCCGCAGGTTTCATAGCGGGCGCAGATGATGATGCCGATCTTCTTAGCCCGGCTCCCGGATTGTAGATGAGAGAAGATGTGTTCCTGGTCAAAGGTGGGAGCGGCACTGCCTGTCAGGCCGAGAGCCCCTACGGAAGCGAGTCCGGTAAACGAACGGGAAAGGAATTCTCTTCGATTGACGTTATTCTTTTTTAAAGACATAAAAACCTCCTTATGAATTATTCATAAAAAATACCGATACGCCGCATATCCGTCACTTCGATGACAAGCCGCCCCTCTTTTCAATGGGGGGATAGCCGTCATCGTTATCGGTCTTCTTTTTATCGATAATCAAAAAAATGCTATCAGAGGGAATCTGGGGAGTCAAGACGGCTTTCTCCCAGGGAATTAAAGGTTTCGAGTGGTTTTGATTGCGATAAACACGTGAAATGGATATAGTAGCCATCTTATCGATGAAAATTCGTATGATGAAGAGAAGCATTATGCTGGTGACGGCCTCTTTTCTCTGTTGGAGCGCGGTATTTGCCCGGCACGAATCATATACCCTTCGAGCTGAAAAAACGACGGAAAGGCTTGTCATCGATGGGATCCCGAATGAAACGGCATGGCAAACGGCGCCTTTGGTCGATGCCTTTACTCAATTCGAACCGCATAAGGGAGCGCCGGCATCACTGCCGACCACGGCCAAGGTGCTGTACAACGATGAATACGTATATTTCGCCTTCGTCTGTATTGATCCCGAGCCCGATAAAATCATTGTCGGCAGAAATAAACGGGACGGTCTCCAAATGGGAGTGGACAGTGTCACGGTTTCTCTGGATACCTTCCATGACGGGCGCAGCGCCTATTATTTTCGAACCAATGTCTTGGGCGTGCAGCATGACGGTCGTATCGGTGAAAACGGAAGGGTGGCGGATACGCTGTGGGATGGGATATGGATTTCGGCGGGGGCCCGGAACGAGGAAGGATGGAGTGCTGAATTCGCCATTCCTTTTCGGCATATCAAATATAACCCGGGGAACAACCGAAGCTGGGGAATCAAGCTCAGCCGTTACATCCCCCGTAGGATGGAAAAGAGTTTTTGGACGAAACCGATAACCGATTCCTACCGAAAGGTTTCGACGTATTGTACGTTGACCGGATTGAATCTGAAGGCTTCCGGGGACAAGCTGGAAGTGATTCCTTATGCGATCACCCGATTCCAATCCGACGGTCCCGCGCATGCGGACATCGGGGTGGATGCCCGCTATAATTTCTCTCAGAACACCTCCGGTCATCTTACCGTGAATCCGGATTTCGCTACGGTCGAGGCCGATGTCGAGCAGGTCAATCTTACCCGCTTTGAATTGAATCTTCCCGAGAAACGGAATTTTTTCCTCGAGGGAAACGATATATATCAGCAAAGGATTAAGCTTTTTTATTCCCGCCGCATCGCCGATGTCACCGGCGGCGTTAAATTATATGGAAAAAACGGAGGGATCGAATACGGAGCTCTTTCCGTACAAACCCGGGAAGAAGACACCGGAAACACACCGAATTTTTCCGTGGTTCGACTTAAAAAAGATGTCTTTCGTTCATCGTCGGTCGGGCTGCTGGCCGCAAACCGTATCGTCGGCGGCAGGAATCAAGGGACCATGGGAGTGGACACTTCGCTGGATATCACCGACCATTTCAAATTCACCGGCCAAATGGCCCTCGGTTATGGGGAAAGCGGACGCACGGATGGAGCTTTTTTTCTGCGGCCCTGCTATGAAACGTCCACTTTTCATACGCATATCCGGTACTCCTACCTGGGAGAGGCCTTTGGAGATAACGTCAATGCCGTGGGCTTCGTCCCTGACGACAACCGTCATGAGCTGGATACCGCCGTCAGCAAAGTGTTCTGGATGCGGGACCGGTTCCTCGACAGGATCGAATACAACTCCAACGCCAATATTTACTGGGGTATGGATAAGGTGCTCAGGAGTTGGGACGTATTTCAAACGGTGAAGCTGGATCTGCGTAACAAACTCAGTTTTCAAACGCTTCACGATCAGGAATACAAGTTATATGAAAAAGAATACCGCAACCATCGCACGCAACTCGAACTCGGGTACAATACCCGGGAGTGGGAGTCGGGAAGCATAAGCTACACCTTCGGGAAAAATTTCGATTCCGATTTCACCCTCTTGGGAGGGAGTTTTAAAAAACAAGCGGGAGAAGCCTTTTCGCTTGAGTATTCCTTGACCCGTCTCACACTCAATCCCGATCCGGAAAAAGGAAGCACGTGGATACACGCGGTTCGCATGACGCAATATTTTACCCCCGATCTCTTCCTCAAGTTTTTTTATCAGACCAATTCCGTGATCGAAAAACGCAATATCCAGATGGTTTTCGTCTATCGGTTTCAACCTCCTTTCGGCTCGATCCAACTGCTTTATCAAAAAGGGACTGCGAAATTCGGAGAAAAGGGGGATCAGGGGGATACGTTGTTTCTCAAGTTGTCCTACGTCTTCTAACCTGAATGAGCCATGAAGAATGTCGAAATGAATTATTCAAAAGACTTTTAATTATATTTTCGACATTCTTCATGGCTCATCCAGGTATATGCTGGGCCCTAAGTATGGTTTTCACCTGAATACAAGGGTCGGCGGCGGATCGGTGGAGGAGTCGAGATAAATAGTGGAGGGGAATTGACTTCGGAATTTGGGTGTGATATAGATTTGGTTCTCTTGTTTTCGTGCTCGATGTTTTATCGATGTATTTGCATCCGAGAACACAAGCCAGCCCAGCCAGCCAGGCATCAGCGAGGACGGATGTTCAAGGAGCGCAGGAGTTATTTCCTTGCGACTGGATCAATTCTACGTCCTGACTGGTTCCATAATGTTCAATGAATGAAAGGAGCACAACAATGTTTTCAAGGCGTGATTTTTTAAAGATCGGAGGACTTTCTCTCACGAGTTTCGGCTTAGGAAGCGGCATGGTTTCATGTGCACCGCCGGAGACGGAATCGAAGCTGACGGATATGACGGCGGGAGTGGAACCGCTGACGATACGGGACTTTGAAAAACGGCAGGAAAAAGCCGTTCGTTTGATGGCTGAGCATAACCTGGACGGACTCCTGCTTACGGGAAGCACCGACTTGCGATATTTTACCAACGTCGAATGGGGGCGCAGCGAGCGAACGTTCGGAGCGGTTCTCAACCGGAAACGGGAACCGATATGGGTGTGTCCCGCTTTCGAAGAAGAGCGAGCCAAGGAACGCATCCCAGAGGGACAGGAAATTCGAACCTGGCATGAACATGAAAATCCCTTCAAACTGATCGCGGAGATCATGCGTGATCTGGGAGCGGCTCATGGACGCCTGGCGACCGGGCCGACGGTAAGAAATTTTGTGCTCTACGGACTGAAACAACAGGCCCCCGGACTGGAAATGTTCAACGGCGCAGTGATAACCGAAAGTTGTCGCGCCTGTAAGACCGATAAAGAACTCGGCTATATGGATCTGGCCGCAAAAATCACGAAAATGGCCTACCGTGATACATTCGACCGCTTGAGCCGCGGGATGTCGACCGGAGACGTAAGGCTGCTGATCCAACAGGCTCACGAGCGGATGGGAGCCGTGGGAAGGGGAGGACCGTCATTCGGCCCGAATTCCGCCTTCCCGCACGGTTCCAAGGTTGTACGGGATCTTCAGGAAGGGGATATCGTTCTGGTAGACGGCGGCTGCGATATCGAAGGATTTCGCTCCGATGTATCCCGTACCGTTGTTTTCGGACAGCCGTCCGACAGGCAGCGTCAGGTTTGGGATATCGTTCGAAAAGCCCAGGTCGCGGCTCACGAAGCCATCCGTCCCGGCGTGAGCTGTGAAAACATCGACCGGGCGGCACGAAAGGTTATCGAAGATGCCGGTTTCGGCCCCGATTATGCATACTTCTCTCACCGTCTGGGACACGGTATCGGGATGGACGGTCATGAGTACCCTTATCTTGTTAGAGGAAACAAATTGAAACTCGAGCCCGGCATGACTTTCAGTAATGAGCCGGGTATCTATATATACGGTGAATTCGGCGTCCGGATCGAAGACTGTTTCGTTGTGACCGAGGACGGAGCCCGGATTCTCGGTGGAATGGAATCGACGGCTGTCGATCAGCCTTTCGGAGAATAGGCTCTTCGGCTGCCTGCGACCGGGAAAACGGCGGGAAAATTTTCGGGACTCGATACCGGGAATGAATCATCATTCCGCCGGAGGAGGAAACATGATCGGTAAAAAAGACTTTTTTATGAATGCGGCGGTTTTGATCTTGATGTCCGTCGTCTTGTTCGGGCTTGCCTGCCGTTCCGGCGGCGACGGCGCTGCCAGCCCGCTGCGCTTTGAAATTTCGTTCGATGAGAATCTCAGCCAGGAAAATCAGGATGGAAGAATCTTGCTGCTGCTGGCGGAAAACGATGAACGGGAACCTCGGTTTCAGAATGCCGTGATGTTCGGCATCGACGTCGAGGAGCTCGGTCCGGGAAAACCGGGGGTGGTTGATGGAAGGGTTTTCGGGTTTCCGGCAGAAACCCTCGCTGAACTTCCTCCCGGTGATTATTATGTTCAGGCGCTTTTCAATCGCTATGAAACGTTTCATCGTGCCGACGGTCATGTCGTGAAGCTCCCTCCGGACAAAGGAGAAGGACAGAAGTGGAATCGGAAACCGGGCAATTTTTACAGCACGCCCCGTATGATGACCATCGATCCCGCAAAAAATGCCGTGATACGCATCTCCATGGACCAGATGATCGAAGATTTCCCCGAACGGGAAGACAACGCATTCATCAAACATGTCCGCATCCAAAGCGAACGGCTTACGGAATTCTGGGGGCGCCCCATGTTCCTGGAGGCGATCATTATGCTGCCGGCGGGTTTTGAAGATCACCCCGAAGCCCGCTATCCGCTTATGATCTATCACGGACACCATCATCGCTATTTCTATACGCCGACGGTATTCAGGGACACGCCGCCGGATGCCGGTCAAGCCAGCTCGGAACGCGGCGATCGGGCGGGATACGAACAATTGAACCAGGAGATGGCCTATAAATTCTATCAAACATGGACCGGACCGAATTTCCCCCGGATGATCATTGTCACCATCCAGCATGCCAATCCCTACTATGACGACTCCTATGCGGTCAACTCCGCTAATATCGGGCCGTATGGGGATGCCATCACCTACGAACTGATCCCTTATATCGAAGAACAGTACCGGGGGATCGGAGAGGGATGGGCGCGATGCCTTTACGGGGGATCGACCGGGGGATGGGAGGTTCTGGCCGCTCAGATCTTCTATCCCGACGAGTACAACGGCTGCTGGTCGTTCTGCCCCGATCCCATCGATTTCCGGCAGTATACGCTCGTCAATATTTACGAGCATGAAAATGCCTATTATGCGAATCCGAAGTGGAAAACCGCCCCACGCCCCGGCGCGAGAAATTATCTGGGGGAGGTTCGGGAAACGCTGGAAGAAGCCAATCACAAGGAGCTTGTCATCGCCACCGAAGGCCGTTCGGGAGGACAATGGGATGTGTGGCAGGCCGTATTCAGTCCGGTGGATTCGGATGGATACCCCAAACCTATTTGGGACAAGAAAACCGGGCTGATCGATCCCGAAGTCGCTGCGTACTGGCGTGAGAACTACGATCTACGTTATATTCTGGCTCGGGATTGGAAGACGCTGGGACCGAAATTGAAGGGCAAAATCCACATCTATGTCGGCGACATGGATAATTATTATTTAAACAACGCGGTCTATCTGATGGAAGAATTTCTGGAAAGCACCACCGATCCTTATTATGACGGCGAAGTGGATTACGGGGATCGGTTTGAACACTGCTGGAGCGGGGATCACGATAATCCCAACTCCCTTTCGCGCCTGACCATCAACATGCGTGTCGCGCCCAAGATGCTCAAGCGTATCCTGGAATCCGCCCCACGGGGGGCCGATGTGAAGAGCTGGCGTTATTGAGCCGGCTGGATCGGCGAAGAGCGGGGTGATGTGTTTGTTCCGTTCCCGCTTGAAATCACGAACGTCGAGTGACTTGTAATTCAAAGGAAGGAGGAATGGCATGCGACGGAATAGAAAAAGATGTCGGTTTTTGGGATTAGGAGTCCTGCTTATCGTGTTGGGCGTGTTGGGCGTATGCCGAGCTTCATCGTCCGGCGGAGAAGCCCGGCTTCGCTTCGGCATCGCTTTTTCCGGAGACCTCTGTTCCGATGCAATTGACGGCAGGATGCTGTTGATGGTGTCCTCCGACGGCAGTCGGGAACCTCGCTTCCAGATCGGGAACGGACCCGATACTCAGCTGATATTCGGAGTGGATGTCGACGGCTTGAATCCTGGAGAAGAGGCTTTCATAGACGGGCATGTTTTCGGCTATCCGCTGAAGAGCCTGGCCGAGATCCCCGCGGGAACCTACTGGGTGCAGGCGCTTCTCAATCGCTATGAAACCTTTACTCTGGCGGACGGCCGTGTCCTGAAATTACCTCCCGATAAGGGAGAAGGACAGAAGTGGAACCTGAAACCGGGAAATCTATACAGCCCGCCGCAAAAACTCCGCATCAATCCCGGATCCAATAAGACGATCCGTATCACCTTGGACCAGGAGATATCGCCTATCCCCGAACCGGTGGACACGAAATACATCAAGCACATAAAGATCCAGAGCGAACTGCTCTCCACATTCTGGGGACGTCCCACCACTCTTGGAGCGCATGTGCTGCTTCCCGAGGGATTTGATGAACATCCCGAGGCTCGTTATCCGCTGTGCGTTTTTCACGGGCATTTCCCCCGTGATTTCGGCGGCTTCCGGGAAACGCCGCCGGATTCCGATCTCGAAGAGGACTACAGCGCCCGTTTCGATATTCACGGCTACAACCGGATCGTCCAGCAGCAGGCTTACGACTTCTACCGTTACTGGACCGCTCCCGATACTCCGCGAATGCTCATCATAGAGATCCAGCACCCGACGCCCTATTTCGATGATTCCTATGCCGTCAATTCCGCCAATATGGGACCTTACGGAGACGCCATCAATACCGAGCTGATTCCCTACATCGAAGAGAAATTCCGCGGGATCGGAGAAGGTTGGGCGCGTTTCCTTTACGGCGGATCCACGGGAGGTTGGGAAGCGCTTGCCGTCCAGGTTTTTTATCCGGATATGTACAACGGCTGCTTCGCCGCCTGCCCGGATCCCATCGATTTCCGCGCTTATACGCTTGTCAATATCTATGAAGATAAAAATGCCTATTTTTTCGACAGTCAATGGAAACAAACACCGCGCCCCCGCAGCCGCAGCACCATCGGTGAAGTCTCTTGCACGCTGCAGGAGGTTCAATACAAAGAAGCGGTTTTGGGTGCCAAAGGCCGCTCGGGAGGTCAGAGGGATGTCTGGCTCACGTTGTTCGGACCCGTCGGAGAAGACGGCTACCCAAAACATCTCTGGGATAAAATGACGGGAGAGATAGACCCCGAAGTGGCCGCCTACTGGCGGGAGAACTGGGATCTTCGCTATATCCTGGAACGTGACTGGAAAACACTCGGCCCCATGCTTAAAGGGAAAATCCATATATACTGCGGTGATATGGACGGATCGTATTTGAACAATGCGGTCTACCTGATGGAAGAATTTCTGGAGAGCACCACCGACCCGTACTATGCGGGAGAGGTGGATTATGGGGATCGGGCCGGTCACTGCTGGAACGGCGATCATACCCGTCCCAATGCGCTTTCTCGTCTTCGATACAACCAGATGTACGTTCCGAAAATCATGGAGAGGATCCGCAAAAGTGCTCCTCGAGGAGCCGATCTTGAAAGCTGGCGCTACTGATTTCTCCCGGGTTCTCCGGACCGGAACAGGGAAAATCCCGTTTGAAAATAAAACGGATTGAGTTCCCATGGGGAGAAGAGGGGCGCTAAAAAGGATCGTTTTCTTGGTATCCTCAGGCGTCGGGGATCATGTCCCCCTATCGTCGTTAAACCTATGAATCGGGCGGTTTCGGGAGGAAATAAATGTCAAAGAGGCATAGGGCCGGAATCTTCATTTTAGGGCTCGTGTTTATATTTTTGGGAATGGTATTGTCGCCGCCGCTGTTCGGGGCTTCCCGCGGCTAAACTGGAGATTATGAGTTTCGCTATCACAATTATCAAGAATCACTTTCCATCCTCAAGGCACTTCAACGGGATTATCCCGAGCTCATGAAACTCTATTCCATCGGAAAAGGCGCGGTGGGGAACCGGGAGATATGGTGTGCGGAGCTTTCCAACCGCGGAACCGGATCGGCGGCGGACAAGCCGGCGGTGTATTTTGACGGCAATCAACATGCCTCTGAAGTCATGGGCGGAGAGGTTACGCTGTATCTGGTCCATTATCTTCTCACCGGATACAAGGATATCCCGGAGGTCAAGAAGCTTCTGGATACACGGGTTATCTATATCGTGCAGCGTGCCGATCCCGACGGGGCCGAAGCTTTCATGACGGGCAGGGTGGATTGGGATCCCGCCCGGGCGCCAGGGGCCGAGGATCGGGATGGGGATGGGAAAAAGGGAGAAGACGGTCCTCAGGACATCGACGGAGACGGCGAGATCCTCAAGATGAGGAAGCCGGATCCGGATGGAGACTGGAAGACCTCGGATGAAGATCCCCGGCTTCTCGTCAGGCGCGGGAAGGAGGATCATGAAGGCGTCTTCTACCGGGTGTGGGATGAAGGTCTGGACAGCGATGCCGACGGGGAGGTGAATGAAGATCCGCCGCGCACGGGTTTTATTTCCAACCGCAATTACCCCGCGTTCTGGGCGACGCCCGATGGCCGTTTTCGCGGGCGGGGGGATTATCCTCTTCAGGAGCATAACGCTCGTCTCCTGGTCGATTTCATCCTGTCCCGGCCCCATATTTCGCAGGTGGAGTCCTACCACACCACCAGCGGGATCCATCTCCGCCCCTATGCCGCACGACCCGACAGCGATTTTCCGCCGCAGGACCTGCAGGATTTCAGTGCGGTCCTCGCCAAAGGAACCGAGCTGACGACGTACCCGGTTGCGTCGATCTACAACGATTTCACAACGATCGATCCCGATCTGCCTCCGGATCGGCAGCCGGGTGTCCGTCACGGCGTTTTTATCGACTGGGCCTATGTCCATGAAGGATTGTTCGCTTTGACCACGGAGCTCTGGACGCTGGAATCCTTTCTCAACGAAATCGGATGGGGGAAGATCCCCCGCGACCGCCCTCTTTTCGCTATCCCGGGGCGCTACAACCGGCCGGACGTCCAAGCCGTCGTGATGAAATGGCTGGATCGCCATCAAGGGGATGAGGACTTGGGAGGTCAGGGATTCGTCGACTGGAAAAATACGGCACATCCCACCTTGGGCGAGGTGGAGATCGGCGGGTTCACTCGGTACTGGCTGCGAAATCCTCCTCCGGGTCCGTATTTTCGCCGCGTTGCTGTTGATCAAGCTCGTTTCGCCGTGGCGCAGGCGCTGACGACCCCCTTGGTGAAAATCCTCAATGTTGAAGTCAAACGCAATGACGAGAACGGTTGGAGGATCACGGCCGAGGCCGCCAATACGGGTTATCTCGATACTTCGCTGGAGCAGGCGCGGCGCGTGGGAATCGCCGAAAAGGACCGGTTGATTATCGAACTTCCGAAAGGAGCCGCAACCGACAATCCCGTTTCGGTGGATTTCAATTTCATGCGTGGGACACGGGGAGGAGAATCCCTCAGCATCTATAGCGCGTCATGGGAAATCCAGGCTTCCCCCGGAACGACGGCCCGGATCCGGCTTCATTCGGAAAAAGGCGGAAGCGACGAGCGTGAAGTGATTCTCAAATGAGTACGGGCTTCCGGTCTCCGGGGTTCATCAGAAAATCCGGGGAGAGACTTCGCTGCTTTTTATGAAATCCGCCCCGGCGATATATCCGAATCCGGAAGGATCGCCGAGCTGCATTCTGGACCCGGTGAGCGGGATAACGTATAATCAATAAGACGTTGGTGGCGGATCGGGGCGTTTTTCGGTTCGGTTTGATTTGTTGGATCCCGAGTCGGCATCGGTGGAGAAGTGTCTCGGGATAGATGGGGAAGCGTCCTCGGAAGAGGACGTATTTTGGGGAAAAATAATCGGCGCAGGTAGATGCATTCGCACATTCCTTTCAGGGTTGAGTCGGTTTCAAAATCCACGGCTGTATTTCCTTGGCGAAAACATGGCATGAGAATTGCATCCCTTTAGACCGACGTGAAAATTCATATGGAAATCGATAAAGGGAGTTGGAGCCTTGAAAAATAAGCGATGTCGACGAATCGGAATCATGCTGACATTTACGGCTGTACTGCCTCTATCGGGGTGGATCGGATCGGCATCCGACCGGAGTCAAGATCCGCCGCGATTGGAAGCGATACTGGTGAAGAGCGCGGATTACTGCGACCGGCTTTCCGAAGTCGTGCTCGACTTTGTCTGCCGGGAGAAGATCAAAGAGGTTGCTTCTCACAGCCGCCCTGAGATGGAGCGATTGGACATGAGGGCCTTGTCTTCCGGACGTTCGACGCAGGTGTTCGATATACGGCACAAAGAGCGCATATCGTCCCGATTTAGGGAAGGCCCCCATCGGACCGCCAAAGAGAAGAATCTTTATGTGTATGATTATCAGCTGATAAAAAAGGGGAATAAGATCGATGAAAGCCGCACGCTGCTGAGAGAAAACGGGAAAAAGAAAGATGAAAAAAACGCCCCGCTCAAAACCAAACACTTCTATTCCAAGCGTGCCGTTTTCGGGCCGATCGGTCTGTTGAGCCGTAAGCAGCAAAAAAAATATGATTATCGAATCGTCGGATCAGGAAGAGTTCTGGGAAGGAAAGCGGTGGTGATCGAAGCCGTCCCTAAAGAACCGGATCCCGAGAATCCAAACTTCGGAAAGATCTGGCTGGACGAAAACGATTTCAGTGTCCTCCGTATCGATGTGGCGCAGGAATCCTTGGCTGGTATGTCGAACACCAAAACCTGGGATATCCGAAGGGATGTTTTCGTTTCACATTTTTATGATTTCGAAAAAAACGGAATCCGATTTCCCAGCCGAACCGTATTTGAAGAGGATTATCGGGCCGCGAGGGTGGAAAGCGTTCCGCGGCTTCCCAAGCATACGAAGGAAAGGAGCAGTCTGAAATGGGCGAAGGTCGAAATCGACTACAGCCGATATAAATTTTTTACCGTGGACTGGGACGTCCAATATGATACTCCATAATAGAAAAGGAGTGCTTTTATGAATTGGAAATCCGCCGTTATCGTCATGTTTATATCATGTGTCTCGGCCGGCTGGTCTGATCAGGAAAAAGAGCCGCTTCCGGAGAAATATCGGCGGTGGCTGAAAGAAGAAGTGGTCTATATCATCACACCGGCTGAAAAAGAAGTCTTTTTCCGGTTGGAGTCGAACCGGGAGAGAGATTTCTTTATCCGTGAGTTCTGGGCTCATCGGGACCCGACGCCGGGATCGGAACGGAATGAATTCCGCGACGAACATCTCCGCCGCATTGAATATGCCAGCCGGCATTTCGGTAAGGAAGATGCAAGTCAAGGTTGGAGAACCGACCGCGGGAGGATTTTCATCACATTGGGAGAGCCTCGCATGAAGACCCGTTTTGAAGGGGGTGTCGGAGAGAGCTTTCCTATCGAAATCTGGTATTTCGACGGTAATCCCCGCCTCGGCGAGCCGCCGCAGTTCCGGCTGCTCTTTTTTCAACCCAACGGAGTGGGTTCCTATAAGCTGTATTCCCATATATCCGACGGTCCTCGCAGCTTGACTCCGTTGATCAGTATGTACGATACCAAAAGCATCGAACACGCCGATCAGGTGGCGTATAATCTGCTTTATTCAAGAGTTTCTCCGGAATTGGCATTCGCTTCCTGGTCGAGTTTTCCTTCCTCCGACGGCCGATATTCGCTGGAGCACAATCATGATCGAATCTCATCGGCGAAATTGACCGAGGATGTCCGGACTTTTCCTCAACACAAAGTCGAAGACGCCTATGCGTATGAGTTTCTGGAAAATAAAGCATCGGTGAAAGTCAGCTATTCGGTGAATCGGATCGACGGCCTTTATCAGGTCGAGGTTCTGCGGGATCCCGGCGGGATATTTTTCGTCAATTACGTCCTGGAGCCGGAAACGCTGTCGTTGGATGTTTACCAGAACCGCTACTTCACCAATATCAGGAATACCGTCAGGGTGGTTGATGACGGCGGCGCTACGGTGTTTCAAGAGGAGCGGATTTTTCCCCTGGAACTCACGAAAGAACAGCTTGATCAACTCGAAGAAAGGCCCTTTCATGTTTATGACTCATTCCCTCTGGTAAACGGGGAATATACGCTGCATGTGCTGATGGAAAATACGGTATCGAAGGAATTTTTCTCGCTGGAGAAAAGGATCAGGGTGCCGAAAGCCGAAGACATGATCATGGGGCCTCTGATCCTGACGCACCGGGTGAAAAAAGGATCCCCATATAAGGAAATGAACAAGCCTTTTCTGATGGGGGATCTCCAGATATATCCGTCGCCCAGAAAGGAGTTCACCAACCGCCGGAAGCTGCATGTGTTTTTCCAGATCCATGGATTGGATCCCGAATGGAAAAAAGCCGGGGCCCTGGTCACTCGGATTCGCGGCGCGGAGACATCCTTCGTGGATGCGCGTCGTCCCTTGAAAGAATTTGAGGGCTTGCGGGATTTTCAACTCGAGTTTCCGCTCGAGTCGTATGCACCCGGTGATTATTCCCTGGAAGTCGCTTTGGCGGATGCGGAGGGTCGGGAAGTCCTGTCGGCCGCGGAGAAATTCAAAGTGGTCCCGGATCCCCGGCCGGAATCCTGGGCGGTTTCCCAGACCAGCCCGGCGGCGGCGGATCCCGTATACGCCTATGTGCTTGGACTCCAATGGTTGAACCTGGGGAAAATCGAAGAATCCCGGCCGCTTTTGGCGGAAGCATACGCTTCCGATCCTGAAGCTTTGGATTATTCTCTGGCTTATGCCCGTACGTTTCTTCTGGAAAAAGAATGGAACCGGGTCAGGGAAATCCTGACGCCTTTTGTAGAGGAAGGTATCGGTGATTTCGACCTATATGTTTATCTCGGGCGGGTTCATCAAGAGGAAAAATCGTGGTCCGAGGCCATCTCCTTTTATCGGCAGGCGCTGTCGCAGGATGGAAACATGGTCGAGGTTCTGAATGCCATCGGCGAGTGCCATCATCAGTCCGGGGATATAGAGGAAGCCCGCCGGGTTTGGGCCAAGTCGCTGGAGCTGCTTCCGGAACAACCGTTTATCAGGCAAAAACTGGATTCCGCAAAAAAAGAGCCCTCTTGACCGGCATCGTTTATCTTCCCCTGGATCCGAGGTGTCTTATCAGCAGGGATTTCCAGCGCAGGTATCCCGCCCCCGTCAGGTGCAGGCCGTCATTGGTCACTGTTCGGTCCAGCTTGTTTTCGCTGTCGGCGAAAGCCGAGAACAAGTCGACATACGTTGCACCGTAGCGATGTGCCACCGCTTCCAATTTTTTGTTGAGAGCGATGATCATATCGGTTTTGTTCGTGTGATTCGGGAATTGACCGAGGTCGGCGTTAACGGGAAGCAAACCCTGGAGAAAAAGGTCGGTATTCGGGCAGGCCCGGGTGATTTTTTTTGCGATTATTCGAATGTTGTTTAGGACATAATCGACGGAGCGTCCTTTTGAAAAGTCGTTGATGCCGATCAGCAGAAAGATCTGGCGGGGATACGATTCCGTCACTTCGGATAATCTTTCCAGAACACCGTCCGTCACATCTCCGTTGATGCCTCGGTTTTTCATCCTCTCATCGCCGAAAAGCTCGCTCCAGTTCCCGCCGTCCGTGGTACTGTCTCCCAGAAAAATGATCTCATTCGGAGTGTTGGGCAGTACTTCGAACAGGCTTTTTTTTTGATAGTAATAAGGTGCGTATCTTTTTGCCTGGGTGGGGCTGTTCCGGGTCGGGACCGACGCCGCGACCAGGATGAGAGCGGCGAGAATGGGGAATCGGACGGCATTTTTCATGGGGCCTCCTTGGTGTCCATTCGAATCTGATTTTAACTTCCCATTCGAGGATTGATTTGTCAACCGGTAATTCCGGGAGGGAGGAAACGTGATCAGGGTCTCTGTTTGTCGTATTCCACCGCCCGGCCTTGGATTTGACCTGGCATACGGCGTGTGCTATAAGCGGATTGGGCATGGACATGAAATTCATGAAGGAGGACGTGGGTGAAGGCTGGCGAAAAAAATAATCTCCGGGCCAGGATTTTTCCCTGTGGACGGATCGGGTTTCTGATCGGATTATCTCTTCTTGTGGGATTGGGCGCCTGCAGGAAGGCCAAGCTGGATGTCCCTTATGTCCCTACCCCGCACCGGGTGGTCGATGAAATGCTGCGAATGGCGGAAGTGAACTCGGAGGATGTGCTGTATGATCTCGGCTGTGGTGATGGGCGAATCGTCATCACCGCAGCCAGAAAATTCGGTATTCGGGGCGTGGGTGTGGACATCGATCCGCAGAGAATCCGGGAGAGCCGTAAAAACGCCTTGCAGGCAAAAGTGGATCATATGGTCAGGTTTCATGAACAAAATCTTTTTGACACCGACCTGCGGGAAGCGACGGTGGTCACTCTATACCTGCTGAGTGAAGTGAATCTTATCTTGCGTCCGAAAATTCTGGCGGATTTGGAACCGGGCACGCGCATTGTTTCCCACGATTTCAGAATGAATGAATGGATTCCGGACAAAACATCCCTGGTGATTCAGGACGGCCGGCGGCACTGGGTGTATTACTGGCGCGTCCCGGCCAATATTTCCGGCATTTGGGAGCTGAGTTTCAACGAAGGATTCGGAAATCCTGGGATGCAAATGAATCTGAATCAGGTTTTTCAATACGTTCACGGAAGGGTTACCGGAAATGGGAAAGAGCTTTCGGTAAATGACGCCAAGCTCAAGGGCCGTCATATTTGGTTTTCCTTGGAGAATCAAGATGAAGATCGGTCTCAACTCCTGCTTTTTTACGGACAGGTAACCGGTGATAACATGGAAGGGGAGATAAGGATCCTCAGTGCGGGTAAAACTCTGATAGGAAAATGGACGGCCCAACGAGATCCGTCGACCATTCAACCGCTGGATTCAATCGGCTACCGCCCCTCCGAATCTAAGTCGTGAATTCGGTTTAACGTGTTTAAGGGAAAAAAACATTCCGCTTTTGAGGCCGAACGGAAGGTGTTGCGCGAGGGCTGGACGGAGAGGCTCGTTTTCGATACCCGGGGAGTTCGGGATCGTTCGCGCATTCCATCTGACGGCGGCATAAGTTTTCCAGAACATCCAAAAGGATGCGGTGCCGACCGCGACAGTCTTCGAGACCTTCCCTATCGAGAGCATCCAAAAAGTAGTACAGCGTTTCGATCGTTGACAGACAGGCGGCATGCGGCTGCTGTTTGATACGAAAACGAGAACCCTGTATGACATCCAGCGAAAGGCGGGGCAACGTATGAAAATTTCGGCTGAGTTTCAACATCTTTCGCGCGAGGGTCCATGTCGCATCCAGCGCGACGACCAGATGCGACCGGGTTTCGATTTGAAGGGAACGGACTCCTTCTCCAGGAATCTTCAAGGAGCCGGGGCCGGGATACAGGAGCACCGGGCTGTAGTCCGGGGATTCCAGAATTCGGTTGACTTCGGGGTCCTCGGTAAAATCCACTCCCGTTATGATTTGGGAATTGGAAAGACAGAGGTGAGCCAGGCGTCCTGTCCCGGTCTTTTGTTTGCGTGCTTCCTTGGGATGCATGAGCAGAAGGAAACGGGTCCGTGTCGCAAAAGGGTGGATATCGGCGCACAGGCAGTTTGTTCGGGGTCGGCGGCAGCGATAACACATCGGCCGCGGCTTCGAATCCTCCCGGGGATAGAGCTGCTGCTTTTTTGTGGATGCCTTTTCGCGGAGACGGCGATCGAACTCTTTATCGTTTTCTGTCTCATTCATGGCCGTTCGGGATTTCATGGGCTTGTTTTCCGTGGATTCGAAGCTCCGGGTGGGGACTTTGAAATAGGCCCCGTGTCGAACCGATATCCATTATAGCGGAATTTGACCTCATTATCATCCGCCGGGATACGGAAGAAAAACGGTAAATGTGTATAATATGATCGTTAAGGTTCGATGAAATGAGAAGCGTTTCGTAAGATCTCGAGTTTTCCCGCGGAAGGATATGTTTTTGGCGGGGAATGATTTCGTCTAGAAGGAGGTCTAAACCATGTGTACAGATGTGATCGGAACAAGAAGCCTTCACGCTTCAAGGAGAACGACATGATAACCAAATTGTATGATTCGCATGCATGGATTCGATACACTCGCATACTCTGGCTGATGATGATGTTGATCCCTTTTCTTTCCTGCGGGACCTACGAACTCGAGAGCGGCCGACGGGATCGAGAGATCGTTATTGACGGCAAAACGCCGGATTGGCACGGGCAGTTGCTTTATGATGAAGAAGATCAGATATCGCTCGGGCTGATGAATGATGACACGGACCTCTATATCTGCGTTCTGATCGAGCACCCGATGCTGCAGCGTCAGGTGATGACTCAAGGCTTGACGCTCTGGTTTGATCGGGAAGGGGGGACACAAAAGATTTTCGGTATCCGATATCCCCTGGGAATGCGTCCATCCACCGAAAGAGAAGGCGGCGAGATGACTGAGAGTCAGGGCCGGCCGCGCTCCGTATCTCCCTCTGAAATGCGGAATCCCACACAGGAAAACGCGGATCTCGGAAGGGCGCAGGAGCGGTTCAAGCAATCCGGCGGGTATTTGGAGCTTTTATTCCCCAAACAGGACGAGAAACGAAGGATGCCTTCGGATGAAGCCGGAGGGATCCGGGCGGTGGCGGAAGCTTCGAGCGGGATGCTGGTCTGCGAATTCAAGGTGCCGCTCCGATCGGGCGACGGCTCCTCCTACGGCATCGAAGTCGATGCGGGAAGTCGAATCGGGATCGGCTGGGAGGTTCCCAAACCGGAGCGCGGGTATTTCAGTCAGAGACGCGCTCCGGGAGCGGGCAGCGGGATGGGCGGCCGAGGCGGAATGGGCGGCAATCCGGGCATGGGAGGAGGGATGCGCCCCGGGATGCGCCCGCAAACGGCCGATGGATTGAACTTATGGGCGCATGTCCAGCTTGCGGCCTCCGATGGCGGATCTTGATTGAGAGCCGGATTCCCTCTCGGTCTCGGCGCGAGATCCCGTTTATTCTTTGGTTGATTCGATAAGGTATAATTCTTCCTGTCGCGGAAGAAAATACACCAAACCCGTTTCCCCCAGATAGCAGTCTTCTTCCGTGCCCATTCCGACACTCTGCCCATCCCATTCGGGAATGGAAGAGGTGGCGGATGATTCGATGGAGTAAATAGCTCCGGGGCGAAGGGGAAACGTCGCGCGCGCGCCGTAACGGTCGGGCCAGTCGGGATTGATCCAGGCGCCGAGTCCATGTCCCCCCATCCCTGTGGAGTGAGAGTAGACCCGTCCTCGGATCCCCCATTCTTCGCAGAGTTTTTCGGCGGCATCCTTGACTTTATAACCGGGGATTCCGGCCTGTGCCGTCTTGAAAATGGCATCTTGAACGCGAAGCGAATTTCGCAGTGCGTTTCGAAGGCCTTCGGGAGCCTCGGTCTCATCCGGACGGAGCACATAGGCGTTTTTCTGATAATCGGTATAGAGACCGATATAGATCACTCCGATATCGGTATGGATGAGGTCGCCCGGCATGATAACCGTATCGCTTCCGGATTTCACTCCGCCTCTGCGCATCACTCGGATGATCGGAACATACCAGGTGGGAAGCTTCATCTCCGCCAAACGGTCGTAAACATAACTCCGCACTTGACCTACCGTGGTTTTTCCGGGATGGATGGCCTTATGGCTGAAAACCTCTTCGTGGATCATGACCGAAATCTCCGCCGCTTCCTTGAAATACTGCTGTTCTTCAGGCAGTCGGGTGTCGAGAAAGTCCACGATCAACGCTTCCGCCGACACCAGACGGCCCGCATATTTGGGGCCGATGGCATCGGTAAGAAAATCCTTCATGGAGACGGTCAGACCGTCGCAGAAAGGAATCGTGCGGGAAGTGTTGACGGCGATCTTTTGGGGATTGAGTTTGGCTATGGTCTTGCGCAGAACGGGTTTCAATGAAGGTCCCTCGTCTCCTTCGCCGGAATGATATGAAATGCTTTGATCCCAGACCTTGCTCTCGGCGGCCAGGTGGGTGCCGATGGCGATGCGGCGGACGTGATCCGTTCCGTCATCGAAGAAGATATAAGCGTTGCGGTGGCCGCCGGTAGCGCCCGCTTCGTCCTCGATGTAGTTGAGAACCCAGTCCTTGTTGAATTCCCGAGACATGATGATCCAGCAGTCGATGTCGTTGCGGCGCATAGAGGGAAGCAGCAGCGTGTCGACCCGTTTGAGATTAAGCTCGGACTGAATGGCCGCCCGCTCTTCCCGGGAGCGGATGGAAAAGTCCTCGGGCGAATCTGAAACGGAACAGCCGACGGATCCGATGAGAATCAGGATAATGAGCGCGATTCCGGTTTTTTTCATTTGTTTTTTCTCCTTTTCATGAGGTTTTCGATCTCGTCGACTTCTTTAGGCACGTCTTTGGTGAGGACCTCACAGCCGTCTTCAGTGATCAGGATGGTATCTTCGATACGGATCCCCAGTGATTTTTCCGGATAATAGAGAGCGGGTTCGATGGTGATGACCATTCCGGGCTGCAGGGGGATATTTCGTTTTCCCACATCGTGAACGGTCATCCCGACATAATGCCCGATGGTGCCCGGTTTTCCCGGAAGTCCGCAGTGAGCCAGTTGCTTGGGCACGGAGAGATCTTTGCGCTTCATCATTTCGGCGACATGATTTTGAACGTCTTCCACGGTGGCTCCCGGCCGATAGGCCTCGATGCAGGCCTTCTGAACCTCGAGAATGGTATTGTAGATCTTTTTTTGTTCGGGAGTGAATTTCCCGGAGACCGGCCAGCTGCGGGAAATATCCGCCATCAGGTAATCCAGGTCGCCTCCGAAATCCATCAGGATGATTTCACCGGCTTCGAGCCGCTTGGAATTTTTGGTGTAATGGAGAGTGCAGGCATTGATACCGGCGGCAACGATGGGCGGGTAGGCGGCGCCTTGTGCGCCGTGCTTGAGAATAGCGCACATGGCTGCGGCTTCCACTTCGTATTCGAATCCTCCCGGCCGGGTGGCCAGCATGGCCTGTTTGACCCCCTCGGCGGAGATGCGCCCCACGCGTCTCACGACTTCAATCTCCTCACGACTTTTGATCAAGCGCATGGAGTCGATGGCCGGCGTGATGTCTTTCAGCTCCGTCGTCGGCATCCGCTCCCGGAAAGTCTTGATTCGGTGGTAGTCCAGGGGAAGCCGGGCGTTGAACAGGGTTTTGTCCCTGCGGGCCGCCGCCAACTGGGTTCCTCGTGGTGTCAAACGCATATGGATGAGATTGCCGCTGCGGTTGAGCCGGCGTGCCAGGAACTCCTCGAAATAGCTCAGCCCATAGATATCACTCAGTCCGGTTCTTTCACGAGCGGAAACATCCTGAAGCCAGTTGGGGCCGTCGGCCCGGATTTCGCTGGCCGACTGCCGGGGAAGGAACAAAAAAGTTTCCTGTGTTCCCGGCACCAAGACGAGGATGGAGTGCGGATCTTCGTTGCCGGTATAATAGAAAAAATCGTTATCCTGTCTGAAATGGGCGCCCGGATTGAGGCCGGAACTGCCTTCGTAGCGGGATTCGGCAAAGAGGATGATCAATCCATCGTCCACTTTATCCATAAGTTCGGCCCGCCGCCGAATGTACTCTTCGGGAGAGAATACGGTCCGTTGTGCCGAAAGCTGAGATGGGATCAGACCGAAAACGATCCATGAGAGGAAAAGCGTGAATACATGTCGGTAAGACCTTTTGCAGATAAACATGATGTTCTCCTTTCTCGAATGATTCGTAAAACCGGGTGGAATTTGATTCCGAAATCCGAAGCTGAAAAATGAATTATCCTTATCATTTACTCATATTTTTATAAGGATTGCCAGAGAGGTCAAGAAAAATCCCGTGAAAAAGGTTGAATTATTCGGGTATATTGTTTATTTTGTGTAATCAAGAGTGAATTGTCATGCAGATACAACTCAATGAATCCCAATGGGCCGTTTTCGAAGCTCTGTTGGAGGTTCCATCCGGCCTGACGATCTCGCAGATCGTATCCCGGTCCGGGGTGGATCACCCCATGGCCATGGCGACCCTGCAGTACGGCAGCGAACATGACTGGCTGGTGATTTCGGAGCTGAAGCGCGAGGAATTGATTCCGACGGAGGAAGCTCCGGAAATATTGAAACGGGGATTGCCCGAGCGTCGGATCCTGTCCGTCATGGCGGAACGGGGAACGGTGCCGATGCGCGAGCTGGCACAGCTGGCCAAAGAACGTGAGATCCCCATGAACGAAATCATCAAATGGGGCTCCTTACGGAAATGGGTGAAAAAAAGCGGAGGAGATCTATCGTTGACGGATGCGGGGCGGGCGGCTTTGCAGGAGCGGACGGAAGATGAAAAGGCGCTGGAGCTGGTTCTCGGATCCGAGAAGGTTTTTCTCGATGATCTGGAAAAAGAAGGGATTTGCCCCGAAGATGTACGGCCTTTTTTGAGCGGGCGGCCGGCCCTCGTAAAATTGAAGCCGCGGACGGTTCGCTCCGCCGTGATTACCGACATCGGGCGTGAAGTGCTGAAAGGGGATGTGCTTATTCTCAAGGAACGGAATGTCCTGACGTCCGAAGATATCACAAGCGGCGGTTGGCGGGAGATTCATTTGCGAGCTTACGATGTCACTCTGGAAGCGGATCAAGTTTATCCGGCGAAGATCCATCCCATGCAGAAGATCATCCAGCAGACACGACAGGCGTTCCTGGAAATGGGTTTCACGGAAATCGTTTCTCCCCAAGTGGAGTCGGCATTCTGGGATTTTGATGCGCTCTTCCAGCCGCAGGACCACCCCGCCCGTGATATGCAGGATACGTTTTATCTCGAGCGGCCGCATCAGGCAAGCCTTCCCGAAGAGGACGTGGTCGAGCGGGTGAAGCGAACCCACGAGAACGGGGGTGACACCGGTTCTACGGGATGGGGATACAGCTGGGACCGCGGACGGGCCCGGCAGGTGGTGCTGCGGACCCACACCACGGCCACGACCATCCGCGCGCTGTCCCGGGATCCCAATCCGCCGCGGAAAGTTTTTTGCGTCGGCAAGGTCTACCGGAATGAATCGATCAGCTATAAGCATCTTCCGGAATTCTTTCAGGTGGACGGCGTGGTGGTGGACGAAGCGGCGAGTCTGTCCACCCTGCTGGGAACCTTGTCGGAGTTTTATCATAAAATGGGATTTGCCAAGGTTAAGTTCAAACCCGCCTTTTTCCCTTATACCGAACCCAGCGTCGAAGTGTTCGTCTATATGGAATCCCGAAAAAACTGGATCGAGATGGGGGGGTCGGGAGTCTTCCGTCCCGAGGTGACCCGTCCCTTCGGATGCCGGGTGCCGGTGCTGGCATGGGGCTTAGGTTTGGACCGGCTGGCCATGATGCGATACGGGATCACCGACATCCGGGATCTCTACTGGAGTGATCTCGATAAGATTAGAGAGGTGCCGTTGTGCCGGTAGTCGCCGTCAGTGTCGAACGTTTGAACCAACTGTTGGGAAAGCCTTACCCCATGGATGAGTTGGTGGATGCGCTGGAGCAGCTGGGATGCGATGTCGAGGATACCGCCGATCTGGGGCTGTACCGATGTCCCGCCTGCCAGACGCCTAATGACCGATTGGAGCGTGAGGAGCCTCCCCGCCGATGCGATTTCTGCGGGATGGAAACTCAGGATCCCTTTCCCAAATTCGCCGTTGATCGAGTTATTCGTCTGGATCTGCTGGCGGACCGCCCTGATCTTTTCGATGCCGGCGGATTGTCGCGGGCGCTCAAAGGGTATCTCGGGCATGAGCAGGGATTGTCACCCTTCACGCTGGAGGAAGGGGATGTGAGCGTTGATGTCGATGCGGCTCTGTCGCTTGAGAAGACGTACCGGCCTTTCATATGCTGCGCCGTAGTGAATATCCCGCCCCTGGACCACGGTACCCTGCGCGAGATCATGCGGCTGCAGGAAAATCTGCATTGGGGAATCGGTCGCGACCGCAAGTTGGCTTCCATCGGCGTCTACGACCTCGACACGGTGAACCCTCCCATCCGCTACACCACCGTCGATCCCGACGATTTCCGGTTCAATCCGCTGGGGATGCCCGGAATCCTGATGACGCCCCGGCGGATCCTGGTGGAACATCCGAAAGGAGCCGCCTACGCGCATCTGATGGATCGATATGCCCGCTATCCTGTACTGATAGACGCTGCTGAACAGGTTCTGTCCATGCCCCCCATCATCAACAGTGATGAAACCAAATGCAAGCTGGGGACTTCCCGCTTGTTTATCGATGTGACGGGGATCACGCGGGATGCCGTCGTCAATTCGTTGAATACCTTGGTGAGCGCGCTGCTGGAAGTGGGAGGGAAGGCCGAATCGGTCAGCATGAACTTTCCCGATCGGCAGGAACGGACGCCGGATCTTTCCCCGAGAAAGATCACCATCGATTATGAGGAGGCCAAACGCTGGCTGGGACTGGATTTGACCCGGAAGGAATTTGTCAGAATCCTCGGTAAGATGCGTTTGAATGTGATTCCTTCAGGTGATGCGTACGAGGTAAAATATCCCGCTTTCCGAACCGATATTCGTCATGAAGTGGATTTGTTCGAGGATCTTGCGATCGGGTACGGATATAAAAATATACCCATGCGTACGATCCCGAGCATGACCTTCGGTCGATCGCGGCCGGAAGAAAACCTCAGCCGGATCGTGCGGGATACGGCGCTGGGACTGGGATTTTCCGAGATCCTGAGTTTGAACCTCCTTTCGGAAGAACGGCATTTCGCTCATTTCCGGATGGAGCCGGGCGAGAGGCATGTGGTGGTCGAAAATCCCAAAACGATCGAACAGAAAATCGTTCGCACCCATATGATGGCGGGAATCATGGAAACATTCCGGAAAAACCGCCGAAAGCCCATGCCGCAGCGATTATTCGAGATCGGGAATGTCATTCATTTTCAACCGGAAAGAGAAACCGGTGTGGAAGAATACCGGCATGTCGTGCTGGGGATCATCGGCCCGGAGGCCGGATACGCTCAGATCCGGTCGATTCTCGATTCGCTGCTTCGGGAGCTGGACCGAAAAGGGGAGTACCGAAAGTTCGATCACCCCGCTTTCAGTATAGGTCGCTGCGCCGAAGTCACCCGCCAAGATGGTTTGTGGGCCGTTCTAGGAGAGATCCATCCCGAAGTGCTTTCTCATTTCGGCTTGCTCCACCCCGTCGCTCTGTGTGAACTGCGGATCATGAGAGTGGTTTGAGAGATCCCGCGTATGTTTTTTTTTGCCTCTTTTAAGCGGTCTCGGACGCTTTCTCTTGCGCATTAGAATTTCAAGTTGAAGTATAGGTTGACCGTGAATCCCCGCAATAGGACATCCGTCTCGATGATCTCCTGCTCGATGACGTCGAATTCTTTGTACCAGGTATTCTTGCGGTCATACAGATTAAAGAGGGTGAGGCCCGCCCGGGCGTCGGCATCTCCCAGAGCGAATGCAAAGGATGCGGAAAGATCGAGGCGGTGATAGGGGGGGAGACGGGCCTCGTTTTTTTCACCGACGACAAGTTCATAAATAATGCGGTCGCGAAAGCCGGTTATCTCTTCATATCCGATCATGGTCGTATAGGGCCGCCCGGAGGCGTATACCCAGGTTCCGGAAAAATTCCAGTCGCCGAGATCGTAGCTCTGTACCAGTTTCAGCTCGTGTCTCTGGTCGTGGGGAGCCGGGAAGGACTCCTCCTGAAGATCGGGAAGCGTATGCATGACTTTGCTCAAAGTGTAGCTGAGCCAACCGGTAAGGGCGCCGAATTTTTTTTGAAAAAGAAACTCCAATCCGCTGGCTTTACCGGTACCTTGATAAAAGAAATTTTCATAATCGACGTCGTCCCGCCAGTCCCGGGAGCGAGGCGCGAATTCCACGATCCCATCAAGGTCCTTGGTGTAGGCTTCGATATCGAACAGCAGTTCTTCGGTTTCATAGCTCATGCCGGCGATATAATGGATGGCGGAAGAAACCGGGACATTGTCCGCGCTGGAAAGCATCCAGAATTCCTGATTGCCCTGCATGAAATCTTCGCGTGTGACCCGGTTGACGAACTGGTAATATTTTCCCCAGGCGGCCTTGAGTTTGAAATGAGGAGTAAGACGCAGGGTCAGGGAAGCCCGCGGCTCGTAATAGATATCCCCGGTATTATCGAAGGAGGTGATCCGGATTCCGGGTGTGATGGTCAGGGCGTCGAACAGCGAAAAACGGTCCTGGAGATAAGCGGAATACAGCTTTCCGGAATCACTGCGATCGAGAATCCCGATGAAAAAAGGGGGGGTTGTTTCGGACTCCGCGTCCTCCTCTTCCGTAAGATCGACGCCGTAATCGTAGCGCAAATCGAGAGATGTGATCTGTCCTCCAAGGGAAAGGATGTTGTGATTTCCGATATCGAATGAGTTGTCCAGTTTTAATGTGAAGTCGGTAAGATCATTCTCTTCCGCCATGCCGTCCATTCGGTTGAATCTGAAGGGGTGGCCTTCGTCCTCGTTCTCGTCATCTAACCAGGAAGGAGCGATGTCCATGGTGGAACTGCGTTCTCTTGTATAAAAAAATTGAGAATAAGACGCCGTCAGTTTGGTTTGGATCGATTGGTTCCAGTCCCTCGTCCAGAAAGTCCCTATTCCGGTGTTGCCCCATTCGGTCAGATCCGTGACCTCCCCGCTGAAATCCACTTCAAGCTCTTCTTCCATGAGGAACGGAGGGAGCTCCATGGTGCGGGAATTGTCCAGATTGTCCCTGCCGTTATACAAACTGACGACAATGAGATCCTTTTGGCTCAAGCTGAAATCCGCCCTTGCGTTGATGTCATAAAAATGCGATTTCGGTTCGGTTTCGAACATCCCCATGCGTCCCCCGAATCCGCCGCCTCCCATCCGGCCTACAGCGGATCCGCCTCCGGTCTCGTTGGAGAACATGTCGATGATGCTGTTGTACAGAGGACTTTGGAAGGATCTGCGGCCGGCCAGGGTCAGAGACCCCCGTCCGAAGAGCGGGATCTCCGCCAAGGCGTTAAAACTGAGGAAACTGGCGCCCACGCCGAAATTGAATTCATCGGGGGATCCGTTTTTTCCCAACAGCTCCATGACGCTTGACAATCGGCCTCCGTACTTGGCCTCGAAGCCTCCCTTGTTCAGCTTGACCTCGTCGATGGCCTCCATGTTGAAGGCGCTGAAGTAACCGAAGAGGTGATCGACATGATAGATGGTGAATCCGTCGTAGAGAATGAGGTTTTGGTCGGGAGTTCCTCCACGGACATAGAGACCGGAGGAAGCTTCGTTGCTGCCGCTGATTCCGGGAAGGAGTTGGAACGCCCGGAAGATGTCTTTTTCTCCCAGGCTGGGAAGTGTCTCGATCTGACTTGGCGTGAGGGTGATTTGACTGGTTTTTTCAGAAGCGCTGAGCATTGGGCGCTCGGCGGTAACCGTGCGTTCCTCTGAAAGCCTTTTGTAATCCAGAGTGAAATCGAGCGAGGCCGTGTTTCCCGCTTTGATCACGACGGTACGCTGCCGCTCGATGAAACCGTCGAGATGGGCCTTGACCAACACAACTCCCGGTTCGATGCCGCCGATCCGGTAGTATCCCCGGCTGTCGCTGACGGTCGTCAGATTGGTCCCGAGCACTGAGATTGCGGCGCCGGGCAGTTCCATGCCGTCCGAGGCTTTGACGGTTCCCGTGACGGCTCCTTGTTGGTCGGCGGCCTGACTTGAACCCAACAGACATATGGTTCCCAGGATAATAAGAATCTTTCGCATGAATTTCTCCTTGGCTGACTGTTTCCTTTGCGTCGAATTTGATGAGATACGGCATCGGCATCACGATTTACCAGATGATAAGATGGGGATGGTTTTGGTGATCGAAAGGATCATTGAACATTCTACCTGTGTCCTCTTGTCATCAAATGATTAGACTCCTCAAGAATCTCGATTATTCCAAGAACTTCCAAATTATGCGTTTTCCCGCAGTCCGATCCGAAGAAGAGCCGAATAAAAAAAAGGCCAGGGCAGCGGGTGCTGTCCCGGCCGTGCTAAAAAGGAGGGAATGAGGGTTTTGAAGCGTCCCTTCAACACTGATTAGACGGAATGAGCGGCGATATTATTCCCGGTTTTTCGGAATTGCTGTCAGCATAATGTTTTTTTCCCGAGAAACGGTGCGTCTCGGCTGCGATCCGGAGAAAATCCTTGGAATCTTTCCCTGGGTGTATCCGCTTCTGTCCCGCAGGTCGGTCATGGTTTCCCGGGGGGGAATTGACGGGTGGGCCTTCGGTTTTTTTGCTGATCGAGGATCTTCAGAAAATCGTGCTTCTGTTCATCCGTCAGAATTTCCATGATGGCACGGTTTTTTTCTTCCCGGAAATTGCGAAAAATACCACGTTGACCGGGGAAATCGGAAGGGGACTCGGAGGATAGCTTCGGTCGGGGCGGTGGCTCCTGCAGAATAGCGCGCAGCTTTTTTACTTGTTCCGCAGTCAAGTGGAGTTGTTTTTGGAGAAGCGCCGCTTCCTCCTCCGGCGGCGTAAACATGGAATGCGGAGGTCGTCCAGGCGCTCCCCACGGCGGGCGTTTCAGAAAGTCGCTGATCCGCTCCCTCTTCTCATCGGAGAGAAAAGGATCCAGCTCTTCTAAGAGGGAGGTGAGCGAGTTTTGGGTGGCGTTGAAAAATTCCTGCCGCAGCTTGCTGTTTTCCCGGGCATGGGAATCCAGGATTTGCTTTATTTCCGGGGCCTGTTCGGGAGTCGGATCCAGGATTCGTTCAAAGAAACCCGTGAACGCCGCGGGTCTGCGCTGTGATAGGATCTTTCGTATCCGGTGCTGCGTCAGGCTGCGGTTGATCAGACTTCCTGAGATCATTCCCATGAGGAAAGTACCGAGGATGATGAAAATTGTTTTCGATCTGTTGTTCATCCGGATGTCTCCTGATTACAGCAGCGGGAGCCGCAGCATGTTTTCAAACGTCGTGTCGGCCGTGAAGAAGATCTCTTCCGAGTTGAGGCTGTTTTCCTTCACGAGGTTATAGGATAGCAGCAGGATGACGAGGATCGCTCCGGCGAAGGCGAATTTACGAAATGCCGACTTCAACGCCTCGTAAAAAGGATCGATGTTCTGATCCATTGTTTGGATTCGGCTGATGACCCGTTCCGCGAACAGAGGTTCGAAGGAGGCGGGGGCAATCCCGGCGATGCTCCTTCTCTGGGAAAGGATGCGCTGTCTTTCCGCTCTCAGTTCGGGAGAGCGGGCCAGTGCGGCGTCAAGCCGTTTTTTGACTCGCGGGCGGAGGTCGTGGTCCAGCGAATGATAAAGCCATCTTTTGATTCTCTTACTCATGTCCATTCCCCTTTTCATTCAAGTCTTTCCCATAGAGCGGTTCCAGGATTTTTCTCAGCTTCTGCTGGCCGCGTGCCAGTCGTGACAGGACCGTCCCGGTTGGAAGCTTCAGTATCCCAGCGGTCTCGGAAGTCGAAAATCCGTGGATCAGGCGCAGTACCAGGACCGATCGAAACTTGGGTTCAAGCGACTGAAGCCCGTTTTGAATGAGTTTTCGGGCCTCATTGCGTTCGATCGTGCGGTCAAGGTCGGGATAATGATCGATCTTATCCGAGGTGTCGGTATGAAAGCGGGCCCTGACATGACGGCGGCGCTTGATCTGATTGAGTGATAAATTGATAGCGATGCGTGTTAGATAGGTCCCGAGCGTCGAGTCCCCGCGGAACCGCGGCAGGGACTTGTAGAAACGGATGAATGTTTCCTGTCCGACATCTTCCGCTTCCGGGCCGGGTCCCAGCATCCCGATTACGGTCGCCGCGACCAGCGGCTCATGCTTACGAATTAATTTCATCAGAGCTTCCCGGTTGCCTTCTATGGCTTCTTCAAGCAAATCTTTTTCATTCTGATGCATGATGATGGCTGCGAATTACCGGCGCCGTATGTTTGAACACGAAAAATTCCGTCTCTAAATATACTACCATTTGATTGGACAAATAGTCAGAACATAATATTCCCGGAGGGATGATATTTCGGAATAATGGATATTTGGAAAAAAGACTTAATTCCATCGCGGTTATCGGTTAAAATAAAACCTTTCATTCATATAATGACTGTAGATGGATCGACAGACCATTCATTAAGGAGAGAAATATGGCCGTTTTAAGAAAATTCAAAGCGCTGCGCCCAAAATTGGGCTTGGAAGCCGAAGTGGCCTCCTATCCCTATGATGTGTTGAACAGTGAGGAAGCCCGTGAGCTGGCAAAGGAAAATCCCAAGTCCTTCCTGCACGTGGTCAAGCCCGAGATAGATCTGCCCAGGGGAACCGATCTCTATTCCCCGCAGGTGTACGGCAAGGCGCGGGAAAATCTGGATAAATTCATTACGGAGGGAGTTTTGGTTCAGGATGAAGAGCCTTTTCTCTACCTGTACCGACAGACCATGGATGGGCGGGAACAATACGGGATCGTGGGATGCGTGTCGGTCGACGACTACGATCGGGACATCATAAAAAAACACGAGCATACCCGCCCGGTTAAGGAAAAAGACCGGATCACGCATGTGGACGTTACCAATGTCAACGCCGGTCCCATATTCCTGACGTACAAAGCGGAACCGGCCATCGACGGTCTGGTCTCCCGGGTGGCGGGAACAAAACCCGAGTATGATTTTGTCGCGCCGGACGGGATCGGACACACCGTGTGGATCATCAAAGACCAGGCTCTCGGAGATGCCCTGGTCGCCGAATTCGCAAAAAAGGATTTTCTCTACGTGGCCGACGGTCATCATCGCTCGGCTTCAGCGGCGAAAGTCGCCAACAAACGCCAGGCGGCGAATCCGAATCACACCGGTGATGAGGAGTATAATTATTTCCTGGCGGTTCTTTTTCCCGACAATCAGCTGAAGATCCTGGACTACAACCGGATCTTAAAGAACCTCAACGGTCATACTCGAGATGAACTTTTCGAAACCTTGGAGAATCTCTTTATCGTGGAGAACGTCGGAGCTGAGCCCTACAAGCCCCGGAAAAAAGGCGAGGTCGGCATGTATTTCGAAGGGCAGTGGACCAAACTGACCATGCGATCGGAGTTGCTCGATCTATCCGATCCGGTTGCCGGACTCGACATCTCATTCATCCAGAATCGTCTTTTTGAACCCTTTTTCGGAATCAAGGATCCCCGAACCAGCGACGACATCGATTTTGTCGGCGGTATCCGGGGTTTGAAAGAACTGATGAAACGGGTGGATGAAGGTGGATTTCAGGCGGCTTTCGCCATGTATCCCACCGCAATCGGCGAGCTGATCGCCATCGCGGATTCAGGCAAGGTGATGCCGCCTAAAACGACCTGGTTCGAGCCCAAACTGCGCAGCGGCCTTCTGATCCATTCGCTGAAAGACTGATTGTTCTTCAGGGAGCACGTCTGCTTCGGAGCAAATCCGCTTCATAGGTAAAAAAAAGAGAGGGAATACTTGACAAACGTTTGTATGTTTTTTAATCTTAGTATGAACAAACGTTTGATTGGTATTATGTGCAGTGGAGGACAATGTGCGTAAATCGATATCGCTTCTGTGCTTTCTTCTATTCCTGGTGGGAATCGCGTCGGCCCAGGGGATCTTCGACGGTGCGGTCGGGGAAGGGGAGACATTTGCTCCTTTCGAACTCAATGGGTACCTGCGAAGCCCGGTTTATATCGGGCGGGTCCCTGATGAGTCGGCGGCGGAGCTGAAGAGCGTCTATGGAGAGTTTTCACTTAAATTGAAAGCGACCAAGCGGAACTGGGGAGATGCGTTTGCCGAAATCCGTTTCCGTCGCGGCACGGAATTCGGCGACCGGATCAGAGAGGTAAATCTTCGTGAGGGTTATGTCAACCTCTATTGGGGGCCGATGGATCTGCGCATAGGCCATCAGATCATTGTTTGGGGCAGGGCGGACGGCGTCAATCCCACCGATAACCTGACTCCCAAAAACATGCTCGTGCGCTCTCCGAATGAAGATGACATCCGGGAAGGAAATTTTTGCCTGCGGGCCGCAGGTCAATGGCATCCTCTACGGGTGGAAGTGGTATGGGTTCCCGTTTACCGGTCATCGGTGCTGCCTACGGGGCTTTTGTCTCTACCCTCCGGAATCGTATTGAGGGAATCATTTAGGCCGGACCCAAGCTTGCGAAACGGAGCCTTGGCTTTTAAGGCGAACCTGGAACTGGCCGCGTTCGATGCATCCGTGTCGTATTTTAACGGTTTCAATCCGTTTCCCGGACTGGCGGCGGAATTTCCGTTTCTTCCCGGGGATCCGGTAACCGTTTTTCCCAAAGCCTATCGGACGGAGGTCTGGGGTGCGGATTTTTCCACGACGCTAGGGGGATCCTTCGGGCTTCGGGGAGAAGCCGCGTATAAAAATCCCCGGGGAGAAGATTCGCGTGAGATCTATATCCCCGACTCCGATATCCAGGTCATATTGGGCTTGGACAATGAGTTTCCCGGGGATTGGAGCTTTATTCTTCAGTATATCGGAAGCCATGTTTTTTCTTTCGAAGAGCTGACGCTTCCCGGGGAGCCTTCGCTTTTACCCGGCTATGAGCTGGCTTATAAGAACCGGCTTCTCGCGTCCCAGCGGTATGCCGATATGCATTCCCTATCCCTTCGAGTCGCAAAAAAATTAATGCATGAGGTTATGACCGCTGAAATCGCCGCCCGGATCAACCTGACGTCGGAAGAACTTTTGATTCGCCCCAAATTGACATACGATGTCGCTGATGCGCTGACCGTCACGGTAGGCGGAGAGTACTATTCCGGGCCTGCCGGGACTCTTTTCGATTTGATAGGATCGCATTTGAGTGCTTTTTTTTCCGAGTTGAAATTGTCCTTTTAAAGGAGAAATAAATGGATGAACATCACATCACCGAGCCGAAACAAAGAATCCTGGATGCGGCCACCGCTTTATTCGCTTCTAAAGGTTTCGCCGGGGTAGGCGTTAGGGAAATCGCGCGGATGTCGGGAGTGAATATCGCCATGATTTCTTATTATTTCGGCGGGAAAACCGGGATATTGAAGGCGATATTCGAGGGTTTTTTTAAATCCTATTTCGGCATGTTCGCTCATTTGGATGTCGTATCGAATACCCGCGAAGAGATGATGCGTTCGATTGCCCGTGAAATTGTCGATTTTATACGTACCAATACGGAGCTGGCGTTGGTTTTTTATAATGAATATCCTCTTGATATGCCGGAATTGACGGAGTTTAAACGTTCTCAGATCACAAGTCTGCTGTCCATGCTGGAGGGACCGTTGGGCAAAGCGGGATTGATGCCGCAAGACAAATGGGACCTGCGGATCGTCGGACCCGCGCTGTTTGGCTCGATCATGATGCATTTCCGTTTAACGCCGCTGTTCAAAGAATTTTTCTCCGTTGAACTCGATGATGCTTATTATGATCGGTTTGTCGAGACTCTGACCCTGTTTTTCTCCGGAGGGATCCGATCTCTCACCGTGGAGGCAAGGAGCACGGAGGAAAACAGTCATGGATAAACTTGCCGATATGGTTATCAAATTTCGCTGGATCATCATCGTAGGATTCATCGCCGTTGCGCTGTTCTTCGGATCGCGGCTCCCCCAAGCGGAAATCGATGCGGAGGTGAAGAGCCAGCTTCCCGAAAACATGTCTTCAAGACTCGCCCTGGAGAAAATCGAGGATGTTTTCGGCGGGACGGAGATCGCCATGATCGCGATAGAAGCGGACGACGTATTGGCGGCGGACACCCTGGAGCGCGTAAAAAATCTTTCCCGAAGAATCAAACGCATCCGGGGCGTGAACCGTGTCTTGTCGTTGTTCGAAGCCAAAGACATCCGAGGGGAAGAAGGGATGATGCTGGTCGATCCCGCGGTGGATCGGATCCCCCGGAATAACACTGAAAGAGAAAATCTGCGCCGCCGTCTCAAAACGAACGATATGGTATTCAAACTTCTGGTTTCGGAAGATTTTCAAGCCATGGCGATCATCTCTCTTCTGGCATCCGATGTGGATGATGTGGCGGTGACTTCGGCTTTGAGGCAAGCGGTGGAGGAAATTCCCGGAAGGGAAAAAGTGCATTTCAGCGGTCTTCCTTTTATCCGGGTTTCCCTGGCTTCCGATATGCGCGGAGATCTTTTGCGCTTTCTTCCGCTCGGCCTGCTGATCATGCTTATATTTCTTTTCCTGTGCTTCCGCCGGCTGCGCGGTGTCATTTTGCCTTTTCTTGTGGTGCTGATGTCCATTGCCGTGGGCATGGGGATGCTTCCGCTTCTGGGTTGGAAAATCCAGATGGTGACAATCCTGCTGCCGGTGATGATGATCGCGATCGCCAATGATTATGGGATTCACTTGATGAGCAAATATCAGGAAGACAATCAGCCGGGCGGGGGCCTCTCAAGTGAACAACTGGCCCGCCGGGGAATCCTGGGTCTCGGCAGGCCGGTGATCGCCACGGGGCTCACCACCATCGCCGGCATGTTGTGTCTGCTGACCCACGTGATCATCCCCGCTGAGCGCTTGGGCGTTCAGGCCGCCGTCGGCATCCTTTTTGCCTTGGCCGCCAGTCTGCTTTTTATACCGGCGGTGCTGTCTCTGCTGCCCAAAAGCCGGCCGATCCTGATGGCTGATCCTTCGCGTCGGCATTTTATGGAGAAGATGCTTCAGCGGTTTTCGCGGTTCGTGACGGGACGTCCTAAAGCCGTTCTGGCGGCCGCGGCGGTTTTGTTCGTCGGTGTCGGTGTCGGGATCCTGTTCGTGACCGTCGATACGAATCCCACAAATTATTATTCTGACAACCATCCATTCATAAAGGCTTCGGATTTGGTCAACCGGGAGTTCGGGGGCTCGATGGGGCTTTCGATTTTGGCGGAAGGGGATATCAAGGATCCTTTCGTCTTGAATGAAATCGATCGTTTGGAAAGAGAGCTGAAGGAGATTCCTCATATTGGGAACACCACGTCACTGGCCAGAGTTGTGAGACAGATGAGCCGGGCGCTGAACGATGAAAATGAGCCGGGTTACGATCGGATTCCGGAAACGCGAAACGCCGTAGCGCAGTATTTCGAGCTGTATTCCATGAGTGGGGATCCCGATGATTTTGAAAAAATGGTGGACTTCCCTTATGAGAAGGCCCAAATATCCGCACGTATCGACAGCGAGAGCATGGTCGTCGTCCGCAGGGTGCTGCGCAAAGTCAATCGAACGATATCGGGTCGGCCCCTATTTACCACGGTCGGCGGATTTCCGCTTGTCTTTTCACAGCTGGTGGATAAGATCGTCCACGGTCAAGTCGTCTCTCTGGTTATGAGCATCGTGGTCGTCGGCCTGTTGGTGATGCTTCTGTTCCGGTCTTTCGGAGCGGGCGTGACCGCCGTGGTTCCCCTGCTGTTGGCGTTGGTGATGCTGTTCGGGCTTATGGGGTATTTCAATATTGAATTGAGCATCGTAACCGCCATGCTTTCATCTATCATGATCGGAGTGGGCGTTGATTATACAATTCATTTTTTATGGCGGTATAGAGAGGAAAGGAACCGCGGCCTGGAAACCTCGGAGGCCGTAGCCCATACCATCAATACGGTTGGGCGCGGGATCGTTTTCAACGCGCTTTCGGTGCTGATCGGATTTGTCGTGTTGTTCATTTCCAATTTCCTGCCGATCCGCTTTTTCGCATTTTTGATCATGGTTTCAATCTCTACTTGCCTCATGGGAGGTCTGGTTTTGCTGCCGGCATACTGCATCGTGTTCCGTCCTCGATTTCTCGAGCCGCGGGCAAACGACCTCATAAATGGAGGGAACTGAGGGATGGAAACCTCTTTCATGGAAATTATAATGAAAACGAAACTCAGGAGGAAAAGATGAAAAAATATTCCGCGGCGTTGGTCGCTTTTTGTTTCCTGGTCGGATTCGGCGCGGCATCCGGCATGCAGGATACCATAAATCCCCGGGAGGTTGTGGAAAGATCCACTTCCGCAACCAGGCTCTCAGGTTCTGAGGCCGTTTCGACCTTGACGATATTGGACGGCCGGGGGCGGGAAAGAGTACGGCGGATCGCCATGGTGACCAAACTCTTCGACGGGGGGGAGACCGAAAAAAAATTGACCCGTTTTCTGGAACCGGCGGATGTCAAAGGTACGGGTTTGCTCTCATTTGATTATCTCGATAAAGATGATGATATGTGGTTGTTCATGCCGGCCATCCGAAAAACCCGCCGGATCGTGAGCCGTGAAAAAGCCAAGAGTTTCATGGGCTCGGAATTTTCCTACGCGGATATGAATCCACCGGTCCTGGATGATTTCAAGTATATGATCTTGGGAGATCAGGAAGAGGGGGGGGTTGTATGCTGGAAGATCGAGATGGTTCCCGTAAACGATGAGGTGATGGATGAGAACGGTTTTTCCCGAAAGATCGTCTACATCGGCAAGCAGGATTTTATGATCCGAAAATCGGAGTACTACGATCTCGACGGGGAACTGCACAAAGAATTGACCATCCTGGAGATCAAGCAGCTGGATGCCGTCAACCGTAAATACCGGCCGATACACATGGTGATGGTGAACAAGCAAAACAACAGGAAATCCATCATGAAAGTGGAAGAGATCCGGCTGAACCCGAGTATCGGAGACGAATATTTCACCTCCCGGTACCTCGAGCGTATGTAAACGGGGATACCAACGGCTCTATTCATAAAGGACTCATCTCATTTCTAGGGCAGGCTTGACAGGCTGGTATTACGAAGTATTATAGTATTGAAATCATTCCTATGAAATCCGGAAATATGGTGCGGCGATGAAAAAAAAGAATACGGTGATTACGTTTAAAGTGGATGATGACCTGCTCAAGGTCCTTGACCAAATCCCGAATAGATCCGCGTTTATCCGGATGGCGGTCGTCACGGCGCTCGAGGATGTGTGCCCGCTCTGCGGCGGGACCGGGCGTTTGACCCCCAACCAGCAGCGGCATTGGCGGGATTTTGCGGAGGACCATATCATTTGCACCTGCCGGGAATGTCATGAAAAATTTATTCTTTGTTCCCATTCCGGTGATAAGCGGCCCTCATGAATATTCCGGACGGTGTCCCGGAGCAGGTAAGCGGATGAAGATCGAAAGAAAGATTGCGAAGTGTTTGCTGGCGGCGGTTATCCTGGCTTCAGGATGTTCCCCCAAAGGACTCTTCGCGGATACCGTACCGAGTGTATTTGTCAGTATCCTTCCCCAGGCGTATTTCGTGAAGCGGATCGGGGGGGACTTTGTGGATGTGAAGGTGATGGTCGGTCCCGGACAGTCTCCCGCCACTTATGAACCGACTCCCCGCCAGATGACGGATCTGGGCCGCTCCCGGGCTTTTTTTCATATCGGCGTTCCTTTCGAGAAAACCTTCCTGCCGAAGATCCGGGAACTTTTTCCCGGCCTTGAGATCGTGGACGTTTCCCGGGGGATCGAGCGTCTGTATCTTCGCTCCTCAGACGAGATGGGAACACCGGATCCGCATATCTGGCTGGATCCCAAACGTGTGATGATCCTGTCCCGGACGATATCCGAGGAACTGTCACAGCTGTTCCCCTCCCGTAAGGAAGCATTACGGAGGAACCTTAATGCTTTTCTGGAAGCCCTCAAGCGGTTGGATCTTAGATTGGAATCGATCCTGGCGCCGCTTCGGGGCCGAAGATTTTACGTGTTCCATCCCGCCTTCGGTTATTTTGCCCAATCCTACGGTCTCGAGCAGGTTGCGGTGGAGGAGGAGGGCAAGGAACCGGGACCGCGCCGGTTGACGCATCTGATCATGCGCGCCCGGAATGAAGGTGTCAGGGTGATCTTTGTGCAGCCGCAGTATGCGAGTCGGGATGTCGAAGCATTGGCTCGAGCCATCGATGGAGTGGTGGTTCCCATCGATCCCCTGCCGAGGGATTATATTCAAAGCATGGAAACGACCGCGGAAGCGATCCGGGTCGGATTGACCCCCAAAAGGATAAACTTGCGCAAAGAGAGAGGCTGTTCATGAAGGGGGGAACGATCGTATCTTTGAGAAACGTGGATTTTCACTATCGTGGGATCAAGGTTCTGGAGGATGTGAACCTGAGCATCGAAAAAAGAGATTTTCTGGCCGTTGTGGGACCGAATGCGGGTGGAAAAACCACGCTGCTGAAAATAATGCTGGGACTTTTGAAGCCGACGCGGGGGGATGTGAGGATCTTTGGTAAATCACCCCTGAAGGCGCGAGCGCGTATAGGATACATGCCGCAGTATGCGCGGCTGGATCCGCTTTTTCCGGTCAATGTTATGGATGTCGTCTTGATGGGGAGGCTCGGGCGTTCGATTAAACCCGGTCGATACGGAAAGATTGACCGGCAGGCGGCGGAGGATGCTCTGGGCAAACTCGAGCTTACCCGGGTGATTCACAGCGCCTTTTCCGCACTTTCGGGAGGTCAGCGGCAGAGGGTGCTGATAGCCCGGGCTCTGGTTTCCAATCCGGACCTTCTGCTGCTGGACGAGCCGACCGCAAATGTCGATGCGGTCGTCGAAACGGAGTTCTATGAGATATTGAAACGCCTCAATGAGGAAATGACCATCGTTCTCGTGACGCATGACTTGGGATTCGTTTCCCGTTATGTGAAGCATGTCGCTTGCGTCAATCGGCGTGTCGTCGTTCATCCCACGCATGAAATAACCGGAGAAGTGATCAACGAGGTTTACGGGTGCGATGTGCGGATGGTTCGTCACGACGAGATCGGAGGGGGGCGGGAGGCGGAATGATTGAATTCTTCAGTGACCTGCTGCAGCAGCGGTTCCTGCAGTATGCTCTGCTGAGCGGTCTCCTGGCCAGTGTGGCCTGCGGTATTGTCGGAAGCTATATCGTGACGCGCCGGATCACGTTCATCGCCGGGGGCATCGCCCACAGCGTTTTGGGGGGAATGGGGGGCGCACGCTACTGCCAAGTGGTTTTCGGCTGGGATTGGATGCACCCTCTTTACGGTGCGATTGCCGCCGCGCTGATTGCGGCGCTGATCATCGGAGTCTCCAGCTTGTCCTCCACCCGGCAGAGAGAAGATACCGTCATCAGCGCCATCTGGGCTGTCGGCATGGCGGTCGGAATCCTCTTCATATTCAAAACGCCGGGATATACCGAAAATCTGATGAGCTATCTTTTCGGCAATATCCTCATGGTTTCCGCTTCCGATCTGTGGCTGGTCGCCGGGCTGGACATCTTGGTCGTGACGGCGGGGATCGTGTTCTACAAGCAGCTGCTCGCAGTGTGCTTTGATGAAGAGTTCGCCAAACTGCGCGGGCTCAAGGTGGAATTCTATTATATCCTGCTGTTGTGTCTCACTGCTTTGACGGTGGTGCTGCTGGTCTCTGTGGTCGGGATCGTGCTGGTCATCGCTCTGCTTACGATTCCCGCGGCGGTAGCGGGCCAGTTCGCCAAGCGTTTATGGCAGATGATGATCCTGGCCGTGGTCTTCACCGCGGGATTCACCGCCTTCGGTCTTGCTCTCAGCTACGGTTCCAATCTGCCCTCGGGGGCGACGACGATCCTTCTGGCGGGAGCCGTATATTTTCTGATCCTTGTTTTTCCCGTGCGCCGCCGACGCCGAAAAACCGCTGTAAAAAACGCATCATCCGCCCGATGAGTTGATCGGTCTGCCGAGGATGCCTTTGGAACGCAGCCATTCATCGTTATAGATCGTGCTCAGGTAGCGGTTGGCCGAATCCGGGAATATCGTAAGGATACGGGCCGGACGTCCGAGTTCCGCGGCGAGTTTTCGTGCTCCCCACAAGGCGGCCCCGCTGGAGCCGCCGGCCAGGATGGCTTCGGCATCGGCCAGCCTGCGGGTCATGAGAAAGGCATCTTTGTCCGTAACCTGGTAGATGTCGTCGATGACGTCGAAATCCACGCAGCCGATCATAAATTCGTCGCCCAGTCCTTCCAGGAGATAGGGTTTCGGAGTGACGTGCCGACCCGTGTGGAAGAATGAATGGAATATTGAACCGACCGGATCCACCGCGATGACCTTGATGGAAGGGTCGCGCTCTTTGAGATATTTTCCCGTCCCGCAGATGGTCCCCCCGGTACCGATGCCGGCGATGAAGTAATCGAGACGGCCGTCCATCTGTTCCCAGATCTCCGGACCGGTTGTGTGATAATGGGCTTCATTGTTGGCTCGATTGTTGTGCTGGTCGAAATAATAGCTGTTGGGTGTTTCCGCGGCGATACGGGGAGCCAGGTTGTTATAGCTTTCCGGAGAATCCGGGGGCAGGGTGTGATCGACGGCGATGATTTCAGCATGCAGCGCATGCAGAAACTTTATTTTTTCCGGACTCAGGCTGTCGCGGATTATGATCTTTAATTTATACCCCTTGAGGGCGCAGACGGCGGCCAGCGCCAGCGCGGTATTTCCGGAAGAGCTTTCCACGATGGTCGCCCCGGGAGCGAGGCGTCCTTCCCTTTCGGCTTTTTCGATCATGTATTTGGCGATCCTGTCCTTGACGCTACCCAGGGGATTGAGATACTCCAGCTTGGCGTAGATTTCCGCCGGGACATCCGAGGCGGAGGGGCCGAGCTTGATGAGGGGTGTGTTGCCGATGCCTTCCAGGATAGAATGATACGTGTTTTCCGCAGCCATGGGAATTTCAACTCCTGTACGTGAAATGAATCTCCGTCGGCCGCTGCGCCGATGAAGATGAAAAACTGTTTATAACAGGCACGGACGCATCTGTCAATGCAGATTCCTGAAGAGGGTTGGATGTCGGCGGTCGGTATCCGTAATGCGAAAAAATAAGCGAGAAAACGAGTCCGGTAAGCCAACGGGCAGATCCGCCGGCACCTCTCCTTTCTTTTAACCGGAGGCAGAATGGGCAGGGATGAGGGGCTCCGAGGTGGGAAAAGGGGCCTCACACGGAGTGAGGCCCCGGATATTCAATAACGCCAGCTTTTCAGATCGGCGCCGCGCGGGTGGTTTTTCATCATGCGCTCCACCATGACGGGCGCGTACATCTGCTGATAGCGGAGTCTGGAGATGGCGTTGGGTTGATCGTGGTCGCCGTTCCAGCAGTGCTCCGCCCGGTCGCCGTAGTCCACGTCTCCGTCATAGTAGGGGTTTGTCGTGCTCTCCAGAAAATCTTCCACCAGGTAAACCGCGTTGTTGAGATAATAATTATCCATGTCGCCGCAGTAGATGTGAATTTTTCCTTTGAGCTTGGGGCCCAGAGTTTTCCAGTCGCGCTCGAGGATGAGTCCCAGGTCGTAATTTTCTCGCCAGTAGGCCGCTACTTCCGGATCGATCTCGCCGGTCAATTTATCCCAAAGCGGTTTGGGGTAGCCGTCTTCGTCTGTGGGTCCGTAGACGGCGAACCATATATCCCATTGGTCTCCGGACCGGCCCCGGGTGGCGACGGCATGTTCGCCGCGATTGATTTCTTCCAAGGTGGCGCTCACTTCACCCAGATAATTCCGTTTTCCGGGGCGAGGCGTCTTCTTCCAGGGGCTCTCAAGGAAATAGGCGTTCTTATCCTTATAGATATCCACCACCGTGAACGCACGGAAGGTGATGGGATCCGGACAGGCGGCGAAGCAGCCGTTGAATTCTTCCGGATAAAATACCTGAGCGGCTAGAGCTTCCCATCCTCCCGTGGAACCTCCGTATGTGAAGCGGGCCCAACCTTCACCGATACCGCGGTATTTCTTTTCGATATGAGGGACCAACTCCTGCATGATGGCGTCTCCGTAAGGGCCGAGGTTGGCCGAATTGACGGCATACGAATCGTCGAAATACGGATTGGGATGCTGGATGGTGATCAGGATCATGCGCGGCGTATCGGGTGCGGTCCAATATTGGTAGAATTTATGAGCGTATTCCTGGACTATTTTGTTGTAGCCTTCCAAATGGAAGCGCTCGCTGTATTCCGGCTCGAGATCCGGGTCCGGCGGCTCTTCCCGGAAAAGGTCGAAAATATAGGGGTTCGCGAAGTGGCCGTGATTGATGACAAGCGGGTAACGGGCTTCGGGATGCTCCTCGAATCCATGGGGAAGCAGAACGTGGGCGCCCAGGAACATGGGGCGGCCCCAGAACTCCGTCAGCAGTCGGCTTTGAATCTTTTCGATCTTGATGTATCGGGTCTCTTCCGGTTCCGAGGCGGGAGGAATTTCCTGATCCAACTCAATGGATATGGTTTGGCTGCGGCCGGGATTGATTTTTATCTTACGGGGGGTGCTGTACAGGTTCCCGGGCTTGATGTTCCATTTTTGGCCTTCGCCTTGATCGGGAGGGAGTTTTACAGTGTGTCCGTCCGCCCGGTTAAAGGTTTCATATCGGTTGAGAAGAGCCTGCACCCGGTAGGTTCCCTTAGGGATCCGGGCGATGCTCTCAAGTGGAAAACCGAAAGCCGAGGCGTCGATGATCGCTTCCGTTTCCGGCTGGAGTCCCTCGACATCCGTACCGAAGAGAAGCTGAGTGTCCTTTTCACGAACAGCTATCTGTTTTATCGGGTCCGCGCCCTCCTCGGAAGAGACGACCAGCAGTATCCTGCCGTCCAGAGGCGCCGCTGATTTTGCCGCCGGAAAAGAGATGCCGAATTTAAGCCGGCATTCCTGTTCGGATCCTTGCGGACGGCAGGCCGGGAGGCAAAGGATCAGAGCGATACATAAGCCTATCGCGATTCTCCATTTCAAGTGATATCCGGACATGGTTCCTCCTGTAATCATATATAATATATTTATATGTATCCTATTTTGCGGATTAAATCCAGAGCTCTTCTGAAATTGTTTGATGTTTAGTCCGGTATGATAAGAAAGAATCAACATCTTCCAATCCGGAGGCTGCGTTCATTGGAAAGTGGAAGCATCTTTCGCCGGATCGCTGAGTACGATGAGCGTATTTCCCGTTTTGGGAGAAGGAGAATGGTCCGCGGTGAAGACTTCGAGGTGTCCGTCCGCGTCCATGAGGAAAAGAGGAAGGAAGGAATTTCGTTGACGCGACCGGATATACCGCAGGCTTTCCTCGGAATCCAGTTTGAGTATTTTGACCTGTGCTCCGGCCCGAACCCGTCGGCTCAGGATATCGTAGGTGATATCCGTACCGAAGAGCAGTCGACCCTGCATTCGAGGCTGCGTTCCGTGGCGGTGTAGTTTTTGGCTTTCTTCGGATGACAATTGGTACAGCTCGCGGCTTTCCAAGAGATGATCCAGGTGGATAACGGCCAGCGAATTTATCTCGTTGTTGGCGGTTACGGCCAGAACCCTGCCGATCTCACTGGTTTCGATGAAATCAGTTACCTTGGGAGCCAGAACATTTTTGTGGAGCGTCGGCAGGCCCGCGCTTCGGGCCGCGGTGATTGCGGAGGGGTTGCTATCGACCATGACCACGCTGATTCCGAGATTTTTCAGCGCGGATCCGATCTGACGCGCCCAGTCGTGGGCGCCGACGATAAGAAAGCCTTGCGGCTGTTTTTGGACGACCTTGAGCCTGCGTCCCGCCGGGGCCGCCGTCAGTCCGTAAAAGCCCACGGTGACGATGATGACCAGGAATGTGAGAGGCATCAACCGGGAGGCTTCGGGGTGACCGGTTTCCATCAAACGCAAGGAAAAGATCGAGGAAACGGCGGCGGCGACGATTCCGCGGGGAGCCATCCAGGCCAAAAAAATTCGCTGGCGCCATTTCAGTTTAGAGCCCAGGGTGGACAAAGCCACCGCGGCCGGCCGGACCGCAAGGATGAGGAATGCGAGGAAAAGCAGGCTGCGGCCGTTCAGATAAGCAAGATCTCCGGCGTCTAATCGAGCGGAGAGTACGATGAAAAGAATGGAGATCAGCAGTACCCGCATGTCTTCGGTAAACTGGATGCCCCGTTCCACTGAGACGCGTTTTTGATTGGCCAGGATGATGCCCATGAAGGTTACGGCGAACAAGCCGGATTCTTCGGCGATGAGGTTGGAACCCGTAAAGGAACCCAGGACCACGATCAGGGAAATCGGATTCTGAAGGAAATCGGGTATACGGTGGAAGCGGAGACCGAACATCAGGATCAAAGCCCCGAGGAGACCGAAAAGGCCGCCGACGGAAGCGGTTTTCAACAGCTGGGCCAAGCTGAAAATCAAAGGCCGGTGTTGCGGGCCGATAAAGAGCGCCTCGAAGGTGAGCAGAGCCAGTACGGCTCCTATGGGATCGATGATGATTCCCTCCCATTTGATGATGGAGGCGAGGTGTGCGGCCGGGCGGACATGGCGCAGCAGCGGGATGATGACCGTGGGGCCGGTTACGACCAGGATAGCGCCGAAGAGAACGGATAGGTCTGTGGGCATCTTCAATAAAAAAAACGCGGCGCCGGCGGTCAAAAGCCACGTGATCCCCGCTCCCAAGCTGACCAGCAGCCAGACGACGCGGCCGCTGCCCCGCAGTTCGGAAATCTTCAGGCTGAGTCCCCCCTCAAACAGGATGAGAGCTACGGCCAGAGACACGAACGGGAAAAGAAGGTCGCCGAAAAGTCTGTCGACCGGGATCCAGCCTGTTACGGGACCGGCGCCGATCCCGAACAGCAGAAGCAGCAGGATGGCGGGAAGATGAAAACGCCAGGCGAGAAACTGCGCCAGGATCCCCAGAACCACGATCGCGGCGAGACTTATGATGATGTTTTCGTACACGGGTATTCTCTTTTGATCTGCAGAGCCGGCCTTGACGAGCTTTATGGATGTCCGCAGGATCTTATGAACATATCACGGCTATCATAAGAAATCATCGGGGATTCCGTCAAGCGCGGTGGTGTCCTAAAGATTGGGAGATGCCTGAGTATGATCGTGCGGTGTAAAAAAAAGCCCCCCGGTTTCCCGGGGGGCCGGTTGATCTTATGGTTCCGTGTCCGCGATCAGAAGATGAACTTGAGTCCGAGGCGAAGTTCGATGGGATCGTAGAAGTCGAATTCCATGAGGAAGCGGGGATCTTTTTCCCACGTGTAGACGTCGCCGTCCGCGGTCGTGAGGGTCTGAGCGTTCTCGTCGTAGGTGATGCCGCCGGAGAGCTGCTGGTCGGTCAGGCCGATGACGCTTCTGGTCAGCGTGTTGAAGACCTGGGTCGCGGTCTTGACGTTGAAGACGTTGTCGACGTTGATGCTGAGCTGGATGCGGTAGGCGTCGGTGATGGCGAGGTTGTACTCGGCATAGATGTTGGTGAAGAACAGGAAGGGGGTGCGTCCGTCGGAGAGACGTCCGTCGACCGTCAGGGTCTCGGGGGCGTTCATGACGCGGTTTACGGGGACGCCGCTCTGGCCGCTGGTGAAGAAGCCCAGGGTGAGTCCGAAGTCGAAGGCATAGGAGCCGAAGACCTTGAACTGGTGCGGACGGTCGGTGGTCAGCGGGCCGTCGTTGACGTTCATGGCGCCGTCGCGAACCATGTACCAGAGGTCATAG
>Ga0180431_10000126_pt1 | contig 99548 bp, 99 predicted proteins | sample SS_ome_11_FD_132459 | JGI IMG/M metagenome (GOLD analysis project Ga0180431, IMG submission 132459) | Hypersaline lake sediment archaeal communities from the Salton Sea, California, USA - SS_1_MS_1 metaG | ecosystem: Environmental > Aquatic > Non-marine Saline and Alkaline > Hypersaline >...
AAAATGGGCTGCGGCGCTACGACTAATGCTGCACCCTTGCGGGCTTTCCCTTAGCACACGCCGCCGAGGCATAAGTAGCTTTAACTGTCCTCACCCAAAGGGCGCTCGTAGGTTTTATTCGGTTCCCGGTGCCCTCCCGCGTTTAGCGCGGCGGCTGCCTACCGGTTTATCGCCTACGTCTGTCCTACCAACAGTCCCAGTCGAAGCTGGCTAGCGCTGTACCCTCGACCATATAGGCCCGGCCGCTCGGTTTACCGAGGGTATCTCAAGCGACTGTTGAACCGTCTGGCGGGAGTTGCGCCCGCTTAGCCGAGACCTACAGCCCCAGCCAGATACTGACCTGCCCAGTGGTTCGTGTGGTCACCGGAGTCGAACCGGCCGGCAAGCGGGCACTGGACCTAAAAGCCATTCCCGCCGCAGATTTCCGTCTACCACTAGTCTCCGAACTCTTTTCGTATGTCCTCAGGAACCATGTTCCTAAGCTTATTGATTCTGCCCTGGATCGTCCGAATGTGCAAGGCCTGTTCGGAGGTGACGTTGTCCACCGTCTCGAACTTTGCGATGAGCTGCAGCTCCGTCACGGCTCCGCGGCTCTCGTGGATGAACTGATCCGCACGCTGGTCGCCCGGGATGAAGGGCAACATCTCCTCGAGATCCTCCAGTTCCTGGAGCACGAGCTTGCACGTCCTCAGCATCTTGGTGGCCTTCATTCGTCACCTCCTATTACCTTTAACCGGTGTTGAGGATTAGAGTTGCAGCGGTCGATCTGCTTGTTCCACCATGACTCTGATATAAACCAGCCCCTTTCATTATCATACTCGCATTCGCCATCCAGTGCATTGGCAGCTTTGAATGCGTCGCTTACCCTGGCCGGATCGGGGGGCATCACACCACGCTTCTCACAGATGCCAGTGATAGCAACTCTAGGGATGAAAATGCCTGGCGCACGGTCTTTCGGCGCACACCGCACGATCGTCGCGCCTCGCCCTTTGGTCGTGTCGCCCGGGCGTGCGAATCGAATGTATCCGTCACAAATTTGCTCATGCAGCAGGGCTACCAGCTTCTGCGCGGGCTTCTTGGGTAGCTCCGCCACGTTATCTACACGGCTGCCAGCCTCGTAGATCACCTTGACTGGCCCATGCTCTTGCATCATGGACGCCATGTCGTCGATCACGCGGATCAGGTATTCGTCCGCATGTGATTCCAGTTTGAACTTGCGCTGGCTGATACGCCTGAGCCACAGAGGCAGCACGCGCGGCAATAACTGCCTCACATGCGCCCCCGGCTCTACGGCCTTGGGTCCGTTTATAAACCGCCACGAACCAACGAGTGACCAGACGTCGGCGTGCCATTTATCGGTGCACAGGATGGTGTTTGCTTCGTAGCCGCCGTGTGCCATGACGTCCTGGACACGACGAGCTTGGTTTTGCATGTTCACCATTAACGGCCAGCGATGCCGGGCTGTGACATCAGTTATCACTCCCAAAGATTTGTCTATGCCCGCCGGCGTCGCAGACGCACTACTGTACTCACAACATCCGCACGTTCTTGCAGTCTCTTTCCCGCAGAGCACAGCACCATGACCGATGAGCCCTATACCGGTCACGTGCTGCCCTACTGCAGGCGCCAAGATATTCGCTCCGATACAGGCGGCGGTTGCCCACACCAGAGCGTTTGCTGGGCTGTCCTCCAGCAGCGGAGAGAGATCGGGAATCACCGCTGTAGGCGCATCCAGATCCTGGCCTGGTGCCCATGCGTCGACAACATGAGCGGGCTCGTCGCACACCTCACCTCCGACGTGCACGGCGAACTTAGGGAGGCTGAAGCAGCTGTCGCGTGGCTTCCAGCCGAACTTTCCGTCTTCACGGATGACCTCGGGGGTGTGTAGCCCACGAGCAATATCGAAAATGTGCGGTGCCCATGCTCGCTTGATGACGACCATCTTGCCGAGCTTGGACAGCACCTTCTTCTTGAGCCATGTCCCTGGGTCGCTCTCGATCTTGCTCATGGGCTCAACGAATTCCACCTGCTCATTACCATAGATGATCCTCCCCTGATAGTAGGGGTCGGCGTCCTCGTCGTCTTCGATGCAGATGACCTTCTCCACCCTGAGAATGGCGTCACAGACACACTCGCCGGTTTTGGCGACGTGCCAGCCATTGCTCATCTCTTCAATGCCCTGGCCCCTGACTGTCGTGTTGTGGAACTGCGTGGCCGCCTTTCGGTGGCGCTCCAGCAGCTCCTGCACCTCGTCGCAGCAGCCATCCGTGAATTGCATCAACATGTCGGGAGGGATGTCGATGTTTTGCAGCAGCGTCGCAGCCGCGTCCTCCGGGATTACGCGTAGATGCGCCTCTAGCGCCTCTGCCCAGGGTCGCGCCCGGCGCTGCATGTCTCGCAGCCACATGTGCGGCGGCCGCCGCCACGTGTATTGCGCAGCAGGGACGATGCTCACAAGCCCATCGGCACGCGCCGCCATGTTGAACAGGTTGGCCGACAGCACCTTGTCCCAGAAGATGAATCGTTTGTCCGGTCGGGTACGCCAGAAGTCGTACGTGCGCAGCTCCCATTTACGGGTCTGCCGGCGGACCAGCGCGTTGTACGTGCCCACGATCGGCAGCGGGAGGTCCGCGTCCTTCATGTGCCGGGCCTGCAGCTTGAGCGCCGTGGCCGGATCGGGGATCACGAACACCTGATTTTTGAAGAGCTGCGCATGGGACGTCGGGCCGTTCAGCACGTCCGCCATGCACACGCCGATCTCCGCCACAGCTGCGGCAGCCCCGTGCGGCGCCAGCTTGGAGTCGACCAGCCGGAACGTGTAGTCTTTGTCTCGCTCGGCGTGGCGGCCGATGAACAGCACACCGGCACAGCGCTCGGGCAGATCGTGGAAGGGCACCACGAGCATATCGTTCCAGCCCTTGCCGCGGAACATGTTCGCGTGCTCGTTGCGGCCCACAGAGTTCTCTTTGCGCGGACCGGCGTGCGGGTAGAACCCCTGGATGCAGCGGAGCTTGTCGGCCCCGCCGATGAAGCGCCCCATGCGCTTCCGCCAGTAGGCCCGCTGGTGGTCCTGCGGGAGGCCCATCTGCTGGAGGACGCGCTCGAGCTGGACGTCCCCGTCGGCCATCAGCCGGCGGCTGTCCTCGCGCAGCCGGCGAATGTGCGTTTGTTCGGCCACGTAGCCCTGCTCGTAGCGCCGGATTGCCTCCTGAGTGACGGCGTCCGCCGGGAATGGGAGCCCGGAGGCGACCAATCGCCGGATTGTGTCCTCCAAACTGATCTTCCACGTTTTTGCTGCCAGTTCTATCATATCTCCAGAGGAATGGCAGTCAGGGCAGTAGTGCCAATTCCCGCCGAACTTGCTATCATTGTAGATAGTCAGGCGGGGTTTCCTGCACATCGGGCAGGGCACCATCAGCGGGATGGACGTGGAGGCGGCCTTGATTCCTAGCAATGGCAGCACCTGGTGCCATCCGATATGCGCGTTGATCGACCGGCGTCTTAACATGTAGACCTCGAAACAGGGAACAAACCATGTCCAGCGTAATGGATCAAACAGAAGACCTCAACGGACAGGAGATTCATCGTATCAACTCCATCTATCCGTTGCCAGCCTTTGTCAAGTCCGCGAGCCAACGTGACATCTGCGGAGATGACGACGTCGCCCCCCATCAGTACGCCGACCTCTCTCGTCGGCGCTATCCCTGCCATACCGGCGCAGCCACGGTCATGTCCTCGATCTTCTTCCACGAGAAGCGGGCCGAGATGAGTGTCGGGCAGGCCGATCTGGTCGAGAGCCGTCTGATGCATGCCGCCCAGTTCCATGGCGTGGCCGATCAGGTGACCGAGATGAAAGAAAAGGTTGCCGCGGCCCGACGCTACGATTCGACTGAACTTCCGGATTCGGATTTCGCGGTCGTTTTCGATGACGGTCAGGGACAGCGTGAACGGCACTACCCGATGCGCAACATCGGTGAGGTCAAGGCCGCGGCAGATTGGCTCGCCGAGTATCGCGACCAGCTTCCGTATGCGGATCGGAACAAGTTCGCGACGAAGATACTCCAGAAACGTGCTGCATTCGGCGCGGACCTGCCGGAGCACATCGACATGCTGGAGAAAATGGCGGGCCTCGGTGTGTGTTCGGGTAAGCAGGCTGCGGAGATCATCCGCACCCGCATCAAAGCCGCAGGGAATACACACCAGCCGAGCGAGCTGCAACAGGAGTTGGAAAAGCTCGCCCGGCTGTGTGAGGAATCCTCGGATAGTATCCGGCACTACAGCGTTCTCACAAAGATCGCAGCGGTCGTGGACCAATTCGATCGTGAGACTGGCCTCAACCGCCGGTATGACAATGTCATCCAGCGACCCGAGGAGCTGTTCGCCGTCACCGAGAAACTTGCTGCCGAACTGTCGGACGACCTGGTGGGGTCGCCGCTCTCCGGCAATTATTACAAAAAGGCGGACTTGCAGCGTCTGCCTGTCAACGATCTCGCTGACGCGCTTGGCGATGATTTCACAGACGAGGTTGCGCCCGCAGGCGCGTGGGTCGACACCGAGAAGCTGGCCTCTATCGTTCCGACGTTGCCGCGGGGCGACATCGAGCTTTTTGATGAGGTTGCGGCTGCTTCAGGGGTTGAGCCTTTTGCTGTGAAGTCGGCGTCTTTCGGGCGAGCAATTTCTCCCGACGAGCAAGCGCGGCTCGCCGCGCAGCATAATCCTCGTCCGGGGAGCCTCTGGGATGGTGTGAACTAGTGCACCGATCGTAGAGACCCAATAGAAACCAGCTCGCGACGCCTGACACGATCACGAATACTGCGACGCACAACTCGAGCGGGGTGAGGGAGGCCATCAGTCCTCCTCATCGTCGTCGAAGTCGTTCCATTCGTCGTCTTCTTCGTCTTCATAGTCGTCGTCGAAGTCGTCGTCGAAATCGTCGTCTTCGTCTTCATCATCGTCGTCGTAGTCGTCGTCATCGTCGTAGTCGTCGTAGTCGTCGTCGAAGTCTTCGTCTTCGTCGTCGTACTCGTCACCCCCGCTGCTCTGTAATAGGGGTTCCGGCAACCATTTTTGATGGCGACCCGTTCTCGGAAAGGTTGTTGCTGACATTCGTCGTGGACTCCTTGTCACCGAACCGTCTGTCCCAGCACCGAGTCGCCAGTTGGATCGTCGTGATGATCGCAGTCCTGGTGGTCGGCGGAAATACGGGGCGGCTAAGCGGTTTCTCGCAGATGGGACAGCACACCTTTCGCCGTCCCTGAATGATCCTCGTAAACGGTTTCTTATCCGCTTCGAACCAGTGGAACTCCGTGTGGGCACACGTGCGTCCCTCCTGGATGACGAAGTCCCACGGAGGCGGGACCTTCTCCTTCAGCTTCTCCGTGCTGTGCTTGCTCATCAGCAGGTGGGCCAGCTCGGTGTCGAGCGGGAGCGCCTTCATCTGATGTGCCAGCTGCCACGGGACAGGCTGCATGTTCTGGATCGCCAGCCAGAGACCGACGTGGCGGTTCCAGGTGTCGAGGTAGTTGCAGAAACTACCGCCGACGAACAACGCGTTGCTACCGCGTTCGACCAGCGCCACGGCAACGCCGCGGGGACTGGAAATCATGTCCTTGGCGTGGACCTTGAGCATGAACCGGCTGCGCATCTTGCGGGCGCGGCAGCGGGTGAAGCTCTTGGAGTCCGTATCATAGATCATCATGTCGGTCGGCTTCTCGCCGTCTTCCGGCTTCACGATGTCCATGATCTGACGCCCGCTCGGCACTTCGACCACGTAGTTGACGAACAACTTCGAGTCGATCGCCGCGTGGTTGCGCACCGAATCAACGGCCTGCTTGCAGTGCTGAATCCAACCAGCCCTACTGGCCTCCGGTTTCACGTGCTCAGCATAGTGAGCAATCGCATCATCGAGCATAGCACAGCTCCTTGTTTGGGCGGATGATCCGCCGGTTTATAGGTATGGACATAACAATGCCCAGACCAAAAGAATAGCAAACGTCACGGGCATACATAGCCTCGTGAGACACACCTTCATCCGTTCCGCGGTCCGAATTCTGCTGAAGTCATCCGAGACCTTCTTGAGCGTCTCCGCTGCGATCGCAACGCTTACGACCAGCAGCAGCCACAGCGCAATCGAGACCATGCAGATGACGCTGAATACGATCTGCGTCATTCCGAAGTTCCTTCCGTTCGTTCGATGTTGACCTTGCGAAACTTACGATTCTCCGCTGGCGTTTGATTTTCGGCGAGCCGGCCGGGCCGACCACCGAGCGCCAGTCGCGCCTCGTCAGATAGCTTCTGGCGTAGTAGCCATTCACGCATCTTTTTCCATGTGCCTTTCGGCATCTGTTCACACGCATCCCGCAGCGCCCATAGATGACCGTCGTCCATCCACGTGTAATCCGTGATGAGCGGCTGGAACATCGCGTTGATGATCCTGCGGAAGTCATTCGGCGTCTTGGCGTACGGCGTCAAGCCCGTAAGCTGTACGTTCATGAACATTTTGACATCCCAACTGATGTCCTTGTGGTTGTTACGCACGGCGTCGAGCCAGTCGTTGGAGTGCTCGCCGTTGCGGGGTTGCAATTTCGTGTACCGCCAGGCGGTCGTCACACGATTGCCGTACCACCGGCCGATTATGTTGTTATCTTTTACTCGGCCGGACAGTGTTCCCGGATCTGCTGTGAGTAGCATCAACGCGCCGCCCATATTGAAAGGGCCGCGCCACGCATCGGCGATGATGTCGTGGCGCCAAAAGGCGGCGCCGTTGATGTACTCTTTCTTTTCCGGTGAGATAGCGATTATGCTTCCGAGATAGGGCCGGATCGGGAAGGAGCCGCTGGTCTGTGCCCAGCGTTGGAGGGTATTTTCTGCGACCCATCCTTCGACGTTACCGAAGTAATCACCGATATGCTCTTCCCAATGCGGCTCCTTTCGGAGGTCGCGTGGTCTTCTAGGCATTCACCTTTTTCCGGGTGCGAGCCTTGCGGGGCACCTTCTTGTCAGTCTGACAAATGCGGCAGCGCTCGCACGTCATTTTTCTTTTGTACGTCATCCCGTTCTCGCCAGGGCACACGAGGCGGCCGCTGGTGAACCGTACGAGCGTGGCGCGCTTGGTACGCAGCACCATGTCGCAGTAGGCAGGGACAACTTCGTCGTCAGAGGTCTGCATGTAGGCGGACCGAACGCCCTTGAGGGTCGGCGGCTTGCCGTCGATCTCGTGGGTGTCCTCATCAACCGACCACCACAACTTGGTGTTGGGCAGCGCGTTGAAATCGGTCAGTGCGGGCATCAATCGCTTGATGCGCCAGGACCGGGTGTACGCGTAGAACGTCACGTCCGGGCACTGTTCGGCAACGGCAATCCACTTGCGGATGTATGGGGCGTCAAAGAAGTCGCCCGTGACGTGGATCCGCAGCGTCTTGACGTTCTTCCGCTGGATTTCATCCACCATCTTGCTTACGAAATTGTCCTTCTTCACCGCCTTGTGGTTCGCAGCGTGGCTGCTCTTCACGTTGGAGCGGCGGAAGTGACCTTTCTTTCCGTAGCAGTTTGCAGCACACACTTCTGTCTCACCAGGGCAAGTGATGCACGGTGGGAGACTGAATGTATGAATGTTACCCAGTTTAGAGTTACCGGGCTGAAGCACGAAGCACCTCCTGTCGATTGACGGAAGGACCGCCGTCTGGCCAACGTGGCTTCGACAGCAGGTCCAAATTCAATCGACTGGGTTGGTGCTAGTCTTCGGTATTGCGGAAACGAATGCCCCGCCATTGACGCTCGTCACTGAGATCCAGCTGCGTGCTGCGCGGCGCGTTGGCCGTGCCCGGCTGGAACTGATCGACAGCGGTCATGTCGTCGTAGTCGCTGGCCTCCGATGCCTTGCAGTGTTTGCACGTGCGGGGCTTGGGATTACCAGCAGAATCCTTCTTGAGGATCGCCCACCCGCGACAGTCGCAGGAGAGTGTGTCATCGGTCCACAGGATCGTCAGGTACTTGGTCAGCCCGTTCGACGATGTGGACTCTTTGCATTTGGATGGGTACGCCGTACTTCCGTCGGAGCCGTGCTTGACCCCGTTCTTGAAGGTGTACTTCACCGCACTACTGCGTGTCGGCATCTTTGCTTTCTTCTTGACCTTCTTCTTGGCTACCTTCTTCTTGAGCCGGGTCATCTTGACCTTGGCCTTCTTTTTGATCTGCACCTTCTTTGGGGCCGGGCGCTTCTTCTTGCCCGTCCGTTTGACTGGTGCCTTCTTCTTCGTGGCTTTCGCCATCGCCTGTCTCCCTGTCGAGGAACATCAGGATGTCGAGTGCCAGACCTTCGTCGGGCGTTCCGGTGTCCACGTAGAAGTACCCCTCGGCATCGATCTCCACCGTGCCTACGGTTCCGCCAGTAAGCTCGATCTCGAGCGTTACCTGGCCAGTCCCGCCGTACGATATGTCGACCGGCAGTGTGGGCACAACGTCCCAGAGTGCAGCTCCAAGCCGCAGTGCTGCTGTTTTTGCCTTCTGGCTTACCGGCAGCGAGATGTGCGCCAACTGCGTGCGCATCTGAATCAGGTTCTTTGCTGTGGACATAGTATCTCCTATAGGAAAAGGAGGCCGCGGGTGGGGAAATGGGCAAGCAATAGTAAAACCACCCGCGGCACACCTGTTTGTTACGTGTCAGCGGTTTCCCGGAAACGGATTCCGCGGAACTGCCGTACGGCGGTCGCAGCGGACCGCGCATTGGCAGCCTCGTCTCGCACGCCTTGCAAACCGGCGGCCAGCTTGGCCCCGATCTCGGCATCCGAGTTCAGCTGTTTGACTTCGTGCTCGTTCAGCCGCGAACGCACTCGCTTGATTTCAGCGAGCAGCTCATCGCCGGCCAGGAATGAGAAGCCTTCGACCATTTCGAAGGCGCGCTCGACCTGTGCGATGGTGCCGTTCTGTACTATGCGTTTGGGATCTGTGAGAGCCTCCATCAGGTTATCAGTCGCGTCGACCAGCAGTTGGCGCGGTTCGCGAGCCATGTCCTCGAGCATCTGCTCGGTGAACTTGTTCATCTGCTCACGCGCCTCGCCGATCAGCTCAGCCGCCTCTTCGTCGGTGATCGCCGACGAGGTCAGCTGCGACTCGATCTGGTCGAGCATGAGCGACGCCTCCTCGATATCGACGGCGAGTATGTCGTTTGCGTTTGGCAGCGCCCTTCGGAGGATGCTGCGCAGCAAATCGATCTGCTCACCGTTGATGTTGCTGCCGCCACCAGCAGGCACGATCGCCCAAGTAAGCCCGAATTTCGTTGCGATTTCCTGCTTACTCGGCATCTTGCCGGAGGCTTGGTCGTAGACCTCAACTGCGAGGTCATCTTTTAGATCCGCCAAGATCTGCTCGTAGTCGCTGACGAAGTCCTCCTGATAGCCCATCAGCTCCTCGCGGAGCGTACGGAATCCAGAGAACACGTCAGCGGCACGGGTGACTGGTAGCACAGCCATTCCGCGCGTGGCAAACTTGATGGATGCGTTTGAGAGGCGTGTTCGGGCGCGGTACTCGAGGTTGCCGAGGCGTTTGCTCCAGTCCTCAGGACAGAACTTGAACTTCGGGTCTGTCCGGTACTTCTCCTGAACCTCCTTCTCCTTGTCTTGGCTACCGCCGTTGGCAGGGACCGACACTTTGGCGTTGTCGATCTTGAAGCTCAACCGCGGCCACGAGACGTGTAGCATCACGATAAAAACGTGTCGCGAGATGTGTTGTAAAAGCTGTCCGCCTTCGTAGGCTTCGCCGTCAGTCGGCATTGTCTTCCTTCGGCATGGGCAGGTTTTGTGATTGAAGCCATTTGATTTCAGAACCAATGGCCTGCTCGTAGTTTACAAACGGTCCCTGGATGGGGCCGTTGCATGGCGTAAGATCCGCCCAGAAGTAGTTCTGGATGTCCACGATCCGGGTCGACCCGAAGACGCGTGCGTGGGGCACGCCATTCTTCAAACGAACCAGTCGCGTCTCCAGAAGCAGCTTCTTAGCGTCGTCAGTGAGACTCGACCACGTCTCCACGTGCGAGGCGCGGCGAGTATCAATCTTCTCGCCAGCAATAGCCTGGCCGATGCGCTCAGAGTTGGCATCAACCAGATGACGAACTGTGCCGTCTCCCTCAATGACGATTTCGACATTTGGCATGTCGTCCTCCTTGAATAGTAAAAGTCCCAGGGCCGGCTTCCCCTTTAAGCTGGGCCGTGTGCGGCTATGATGGGCTCACACTTTGGCATGTATCCAACACCCCGGCTCCCGTCCAGACACTCACACCGACACAACTACGTGCGCGTCACGTGGGTGTAAGGCAGAGGGCACGCCCAACTCCTGTTGGAGGCCGTCGCCTCCGGAGCTGCTGCCCGTTCATCCTCGTCCTGGGACTTATTTCAGTTAACCGCCCTTTTGCTCACCCTTGATCTCGATTTCCTCGGGATCTTCGTAAGCCTCTGCGGTGTCGAGGGTTTCTTCAACCTCACCGAACAGGTTCTCGTAACCTTCGGTCAGGGCGCGGCAGCTGCCGCCTTGGACGCCGAAAACTGCGGTCGTTGCTTCTCCCTTGGGAGAGACCGTAATCTCGATGCGGGGTCCGGTGATAGGCATTTGTTCTCCAATCTTGTTCTCGTGAATAAAATTGGCAGGACTAGACGTCCCAGCCATCACCTCCGCCGCCGTCGCCTTCGACCGCGTAGTCACCGCCCCCGATGGGGATGACCAGCTTGATCGAGCCGTCGTCCAGTTTCAGTTCTTCCATCTCGGTAGCGCCTTCGGCTTCCGCCTTGGCTTTGGCAGCTTCGACCCCGTACTGCTGCTTGAGGTTGTCGAGTTCTTTCTCTTTACCCCAAGAGCCGTTGTAGTTGTCGAACGAACATTCCCCAGTGGTCTGATCGATCGTTACAGGGTATCGCCAACCGGGCAGTTGGACTTGGTGGCCGTGCTTGTTGCGCATGCCACCGCCTTTGCCCTTGGCGACGCCCATATATTGTGCGCCGGGAATCTTGTCGCACGCTTTTTTCAAGGCCGCGGCGTCCTTGATAGCGCTTTTGCGTCGAGTCATGTGGCTCAATGCAAATCTCCTAGTTGGAGGAGGGGTCTGCAGCCGTGGCGGCTCTCTCGGTGGAGACCTTCCGCGACTTGCGGCCAGTATTGTGAACGCGTTCCCCGTTGACCGGGTAGGTGTTCTCCTGGCAGAATTTTCTGATAGCGGCGACAGCATCTGCGTTGATCTTCGCTACCGGCGTGATTTCTCTCGCAGCGGCAAGAAGCTCTTCGGCAGTCGGACGGATCGCTTCAGCGTCGGGCGGGTCGCCCTTCTTGCCCGCGTCCTCCCACTTCGACATACGGTCGTCGTAGGCGTCATTGCGAGCGCTGATCACGATCTCTTCCAGCTCTGCGCCGGTGTATTGGTCGGTGCCGGTCACCACTGTACGCAGTGACTTTCCGTAGTGGGCCGAGTCGCAGTTGCGCCGGTCCAGGTGGATGCTGAGGATCTCGAGCCGCTCGTCTTGGTCCGGCAGGTCCGTGGACCACACCCGATCGAATCGTCCGGCACGCAGGAGTTCATCGGGAACCCCAGCCGTTCGGTTCATCGTGACCATGACGAACGTACGGGCGTCAGAATCGGACGCCATGTCCCGCTCGCTCAGCCAGTTGAGGAAGTAGCTCAACACCCGAGACGCCACGCCGCTGTCCGCAGCCTGGTTCTCGTGGGCGCCGCCGAAAGCCTTGTCGATCTCGTCGATCATGAGCAGGGCGTTCGGCATGGCTGCGACCATTTGGAGGGCAGAACGGATCTTCGCTTCCGATCCGCCGACATACTTGTCGAACATGCTGCCGATGTCCATCAGCACCAGGTCCAGCCCAAGCATCTTGGCCGCGGCTTTCGCCACCAGTGTCTTGCCCGTACCCGCAGGCCCGATCAGGACCGAGCCCCGTGGGAGCTCCAGCCCGACAGTTTGGGCGTGCTGGGTGTAGGCACGAGCGCGCTTACGCAGCCACGACAAGAAGGTCTTGAAGCCACCGATCTGATCGGCGTTCGGGATCTTCTCGTGCGGAATGAAGCGCAGACCCTCCACCTTCCGGATCACCTTCGCCTTTTCGGCGGCGATGATGTCCAGACACTGCTCGTTGACGCCCCCACTCACAGCACACGCGTACGCAAAGATGCGCTGTGCTTCTTCGGAGGTCGTTCCGAGCATCGAGCGGATGATCTTTTCTTCCAGCTCTGCATCCACAGTTGTCTTCTTCTTACCTTTATTGCTCCGTGCGGCGGAGCCAACGATGAAGTCGAACACGTCTTTCTTCATCTCGTCGTATCGCGGGAGCTCGAAGTCGATGACGTCGCAGTACTCCGCAATATCGGCGTGAGGGACTGGCGTGTTGGCCAGTGTGACGATAGGTCGCGTTCTCTTGTCGTTGCTGAGCGCGTTGTCGATGCAAATCTCCATGAGCGCTCTTCGTAGTTGCAGGTTCTTCTGCCCCTGGCCGTTGAGATACGAGCCAAGATCCTTCATGAGAATCAGGCCGTCCCCTGGCAGCTTCTGGGAAGCAGCCTCCTGCAATGCTTGTAACGGGTCGATACACTTCGTATTCCAGCTGGCTCCCGTCACACAGTTCCAGCTGTACCATCGCAGATCAACAGGCGTCTGCCTGGTATACTCGGCAGCGATCTCTTTCAGGGCTCGCTCTGCGCGGCCCTCGTCGCCAGACAAGTACACCCAAATGACAGACGATCCAGAGTCGATCTTCGACATGAAGGACTGAGCGAATTTAGTCGCCATCATCTCTCCTGTCTAAACGTACTCCTCTTGGACGTCTTTCACTTGTAACAGGACCTTGCGGTTCCTCTGCGTCTCCTCCGCGTTCGTCGAAGACGTCTTGCAATGCAGCACGGATCTGACTCCTGCTGCGGTCGAGACCGTAGCGATCGGCGAGTACACGTCTGACAGCGCCAAGTGCTTCATCCACATCCGGGTTTTCTTGGCGTTGTAGCGTGCCGTCTCGCGAGATAGCTACGAATTCCTCGCTTTGTATTAGGCCGTTGGCTGCGTCGAGCACGTCGTACAGATCCATATCGGCCACTAGGTTGTTCACGCCTCCGGTGGTGTGGGGCCACCCGTCGAGTCGCGTGATGATGTCCTCAACCCACGCCTGGCGACGGTGCTCCGCCTGGACGACCCCGAGGCAGCCCTCGAGCATCAGTACCAGCGCGCGGCAGTCGTTGGCGTCGTGGCGTACACGACGCGTCAGGTTGCCGGCAACCCCGTCGATCTCGCAGTTGCGCAGCATATCGCGGATGTCATCCATGGCGCGTGAGCGCGACGGAAAATCGCGATTGTAGTGACTCTGGAGCGCCGACATGATGAACTCCCGGTTCTGACCCGTCATGTACATCAGCCGGTGCCGAAGGTCCTCGAACTGCATCTGAATCAGTCGTTCGAAGCTGTCCTCCGGTGCACGCAGTGCTTCTGCGAGGATTTCCTGCAAATGTGCACGTGCGTTGCGTAGCGCTGCCGTGTCGTCACGTGACATGTCGGACGATAGCGCGACCGCGGCATCAATCTCGGTTGTCCCTTCAATGCAGGCACGGACGATTCGGTGGATGGGTAGCATGGCGAGCCAGCTGCGCGCGATCGGACGCATCAGGCGATGCCAACCAGTCTCGCGCATGATCTTGCCGGTATTGACGTGGTATGTCAACGAATCCGGCAGCGCAACATACAGTCGCATCTCCTCGGCCATGCGTCGATGATGATAGCACGCCAGGATGACGTCTCCTACGGTGGCATCCCACTCGTAGTTGCCGTCGCTACTCCTCGCCGAAACGTATCGTCCACCGTAGTCCGACATAGATGTAGCGGTGTGCGTTACGTGCGACAGCACGCGAACGAACGAGTAGTTGGCGTTGAAGACTACTGGAGTCGGTGCGCGCCAGGCCTCGTTGCGAATCCAGCTGCGGTCGTTACCAATGGACCGCAGCCGCTCCTGGTCGATGGTCTCGGCGGTTCGGCGCCCGCGCCTTTGCCGCCGTTCACGTAGGTCTGGTGTGATAGCCGTGTAGTCACTATCAGACGTTTCGGGCATTCTGGGCATGCTGTCCTCCGACGGACAGCCAAGACTCAAATCGGTTTGAGTTTGCTGCCCTCTTCTTCTTTGGATTGAATTGCCCCAAGCATACGCTTAACGGAGTCGGTGGCGTCGCCGTCTCGCAACGGCAGGGCGTCCAGCGTCTCCAGCAGGCGCCGCAGCCGGGCTTTCACCACGGCGTTGATCTCGTCGGTCTTCTCACGCTCTTTGTCGTAGATCGCGTTGAACATCGACGGATCGTCTGAGTAGGTCGCCTGCACCTTCTCCCACGTCTGCTCGTTCAAGATGCCGAGCCGCAAGACGTCGGGAGGAGTCATAATGCCCTCTTCATCTAGCGTCTTACCGATGTACTCAAGTATCTGATCAGTGAATGGTTCTTCTTCATTCGGATCGGGTGGCCAGATAAGGAGAGATTCAGTAATAGCCCACGCAATTTCCCCTGCGTCTGCGGGGTCAAACGCATGCGGACTGACGCTACCGTTGTAGAGGGCGTTGCAGAGTCGGATGAAGTCCGGAAGGTTAGTGTAAAACCCATCGGTCGTTACGAGTTCCCTCGCTGCCAGGAGCTTGTTGAAAGAAGGCTCCTTAAGCGGGGATCCCAACTCCTCCTGCATCTCCATCCGGATCGTCATCGGGTCCCAGTTCAGCCACTCCGGGCCGAGCAGGTCGCTCGCGGCGATCAACAGGACCGTCGCTGATGTCTCCGGGTCGAGAAGGATCTGCTTCATCTGCTGCGAGAGGGCCATGTTCCTGGTTCTCCATAACTATCCGGCGCCATTCCATCAGCGTCGGTTGGCCGAGGTCATATGATATGCCCTCAAACGTCGGTGGCATCTGCTCGGTCACGTCACCGTGTTGCAACGTGAAGTGCGTATCCAGTCCACTGATACTGAACCAACGCCGATCGGCCAGCGATAGAAAGCGCGGGGCCAGATACGGGATGTTCGGATCAGTGTCTAGCATCTTACCGTACTCTCGACCGATCGCCAGCAGCGCGTCGCCGCGCTGTTGCAACAGGGAGATCATCATGTCCTGGTTGATGATGCCCCTCGGGATGATGTGTCCCGCTGTCCAGACTACGCATGCCTGCTCAAATGGGATCGTCCACGACGGGTCGAGTCCCAGGTAGGGCGGCATGTCTTCTTCAAACAATCGCACGGCATTCAGGATCGTGGACACAAGCAGCCGCTTCTGATGAAACAGCCGGTTCTGCCCCATGACCTGGCCGACTCGTAACTCGATCATGCTCTCTGTGCGAAAAGGAACTCTGCGCGGAAGCCAACGACTTGCGCGTTTGGGTCCAGGGCGTCGGCACCGTCAAGCATTTCGCCATCCGTACCGACCGGCCCTACGATTGGGTTGTCCGTCATCCCGCCGCCCGAGAAGCCACGCCGGGATGCTTCCTCCCGTGCCAGCTCCTTGCAGCGTTGATGCTCCACCTCGCCCCGGTCCTGGCCATCGATGACGACCTTGAGCTTGTCCATACCCACCCCGCGGACGGGTCCCGATTCTCGTTCGTTGACGACGATCATCCTATTTCTCCAGCGTTTCCGGTGCAATCCGACCTCCGGACTGCTGGTATTATGCTACCAAATCCGGATAGCTAAAGAAAGGTCGGGCCAATGCCCGGCCAGATCTTACATAAACTTACGAACTTTATAGCGGGAACAAGTGGAACAGGTTTTGGTGACGTCCTGTCCATAGTCCCCGACTATAAAGTCCGCAGGTCTATGTACGATCAGGCCGTTAGGTGGGTACCGGAGTTTCCTTTGGCTCCGGCGTGGGGGTGTCCGTATTTCCTGCCAGCGCAAGCTTTGTGCACCTGGCGCAGAGATCCGGATTCGGGATGCTCTCCGTTGGAGATAGTATTAGGTCGCGCCCGAGTGGCTTCAACTCACCGCATGAGTTTTTCTTAGCCTTCGAGTGCCGACCGCACCATTTGCAACGTAGAGGATCGTTATGAGAAGATGTGGGGGGCTTCTCAGGTTCTTGCGGCGGGGATGCCGCAGGGGGTTCCGGGCTTTTGGCTGCCCGGTCCGCGACTTTCGCAATCTTAGTCTCGGTACTTTGGAGGGACTTCCTGGTCTCGGCGAGCGCAGCTGACGCAGTGGCGAGCCCTTCAGTGAGGGTCGGGAGCTTCTTGAGCTCCGCCGCCGCTTCGAATAGCTGTCTCTCGAGCTCATCTTTGCCCGTCTCCAACTTACCGATCCGCGATCGCTGTTCGCGGGTTTCGGAAAGGAGTTCCGAATAGAGAAGAGGTCGCTTTTCTGGCGTCTCAGACGCCAGCACACCGGCCAGTCCGTGGGTGATGAAATCCTCCACGTAGGCCAGCATGTACTCCAACTGCCGCAACAAGGTGACAGGTGGAGGGTTGTTGGGATCGGCGATCTTGGACATGAGTTCGATCTCGATCTCCGCCATGTCCTGGATGTCTTTCGTGCCTTTGTCGGTTGCGTAATCACGCAACGCGGCGGTGAGTGTGGTCGAAACTCTGTTGTGCACTCGACTCTTGGTGGCCAAGACGCGCAACTTTTGTTGTTTCTCCCGATGGCGCTCCAGCAGATGCTGCCAGATGAAAGCGCCTACGGCACCCACGGTGGCCAGAAAGGCAAGGCCGAGCCCACGAAACGCTGCATCGGTGCAGTAGACGTCAAGCGTCACGATAATCGCTCCAGCAACACCGATAATTGCTGGAATGATCCACTTCCCAAACCTCATGGCTGTGCCTCCACGGTAAGGATAAGTTGGAAAACCAAGCTGCTTTCGCAGCTCCCTGAAATATTGAGTTGCCCCAGCTCCAATCTGGTCTAAGCCATGCCGGCATCAGGGGCCGACTAACGGAGAGTAAGACCGTCTCCGGTCCGTCCGACTTCATTCGTCCTGGGGCAACTCACACAACCGGATGGGCCGGATTGTGTACCTAAAAAACCGCGGCGGACGTTGCCAGTCGCCGCGGCTGGTAGACGCGAAGCTTTAATGCTTCCACTCTCGGCGAAGCCATGAGCGTTGTCTAACCTGTTCTACTATATAATGCCCGGGTATTATGTCGTTTTTGACAGGCCCAGCGCCCGTTTTCGACGAGTTTTGGTAGCTAAAAATGGTGGCACCCCTGGCCCTCCGCATTCGCGGAGGGCAGCAGGGGGCCATTCGTCGGTTGTATCAGAGCGAGATGCCAAACTTTTTACAGATCCGAGTGATCTTTCCGACGTAAAGTTTGATCTCGATGTCGTCGACAGGGCAGTGGTTGTGCTGAAGCACGCTGAAGATGCGTTGCTTGTCCACTTCCTTACCTTCGACCAGCCTGGTTTCCGTTGCCTGCATCATGCGCGGACCCAGAACCCGCACGGCAGGGTGCATCACGTTGTCAGCCAGGTATGCTGGACCGTCCGGATTCAGCAGCACAATCGCCACCAACTCCGGGAGCTCCTCGTCCTGACCGCCGTCTGCCGCCAACAGAAGCAGCATCCGGCGCATATCAGCCCAGTCGGCCTGGGAAATCTCGCTCGGACACGCGTCCGGCGTGTAGATCTGCGCCAGATCGCGCAGAACCGCCTTTCCCTCCGCCGACTGCGCAAAAACACGCAAGCCACGCTTCGAACTCATGGTGGGCATGCGCATCCACTTCTGTGGCTTCTGATCGATCGTCGGGATGATCGTCCCGACATCATTGACCTGCCCGGGCCAATGGATCGATTTGAGAAAATCCTGCTCCTTCTCCGTCAGCTCGGCCCCGCAGCACAGCGAACTCAGCAACAGCATCGCGATTGTAGTAACCATAAAACGCATCGTACATCCTTTCGAAAGGGGAGCACCTGGCGCTGCCCCGCACCAGGTGCTCCGGGGTGAGTTGAAACCGACTAGTAGTCCTCGGGAATGGTACCGTGCAGGAAGTTCCTGCTTCCCAGGGGGTCGTCTTGCAGCCACGCTGCTTCACAGCCAGCGCTGCAGACGTGCACAAATCCCATCGATTGGTGCATCTTCTCGGCCGGTAGCTTGGTACCGCAGCCGACACATTCCTGAAGCTCCTCAGGGGGAGCCTCTACGGCGTCATCCGTTTGGGTCGCCGTCTCGACAGCTTCAGACATATCTCGCCCTCCTTCGTAGCGGGATAGGGGCAGCGAGGTTGCCGCCCCGTGTTGAAGTGATGCAGGAACAGGCGCTTGACCCGTTCTTGGACACGCTTGTCACCGAGGTCTGGGTGCCCCGGCCACAGCGACAGTTCATTCAGCGTTGCGCACATACAACACTGTCCGAGCTCTTCCATGAACTCATAGATCATCAGCTTGTGATGGTCGACCTTACGCCAGCACTTGCGTATTGCACCATCGCAGCTGAGTATCCTTTCCCCATGCATCTCCGTCCTCCTTGGGGGGGGGGGATGAGAGCTTGAAACACCGACGATGGCGAGAACGGCAGCTCCAAACCGCCTCTAGGCACCGGTAAAGGGGCTCTATGTAATAATGCCCTGAATATGTCGGTTATTCAGCTCAGATAACCCGTCGCTGCATGGCGTTGCGGCGATCGCGGTAGTGGAGCTTTAGAGAGGTGCAGCTAAACAACTCCTTGAGTCGCTGCTGCTGATCGAAGGTAAGGCTCATGATGCACCGCTTGATCTCGTTGTAGTCGACGACCGGGCTGGTCGCGGCTTTCTGGGCCTGCTTCTTGGCCAGTTTGCTACAACGAGGGCGGCCACAGCCGACCGCCTTCGACTGCGGTATGACATACGGCTTCTCGTGAGGCGGATCTTTGAAGAACACGAACTCGTGGTACGCCTCAGAGGCAATAGCCTTGTCGATCATCTGCGGTGACAGCAGAAGCGGTGCGCCCATGACTAGCTCGATATGATCGTGACCGGCGGTTGTGCCTCCAGGTTCTCTCCGTCCTTCACCGTTTGGACGAGCTCCTGGACCTGTGTCTGAATGAGCTCCCAGATGTCGGTGGCCATCGACTCGCTGTCGACCACGACATCCATGTAGCTCAAGCGAAAGCCCGGAGGACTAGTGTCCGGCTCTGGCTCGGTGATAGGAAGCTCGAGGAGGTCGGGCCACGAGCAAACGCCGGATAGGACGCTGTCGGACACCCCCGTGACCTGGTTGATAGGCTTCCGAAAGTAGCGAAAGATCTCGTCATCGATCCCCTCGCCGGCCGAGGCCTCAATTCTGAGACGGAAACCAACATTCCCGTTGATCACGTAGTCCGCCTCAAAGTACGGGGTAAGAGTTATTGATACCTCGGGACCGAGTGAGCTGGACATTCCTAGCCTCCTTGCTGGGCTTCGTGCACGATCTCGGTATTATACGCACTATCAGCGTCTTTTGGATACCCCGCCTGGCACCCAGCCCGGCATCCCCGTATGGACCTCATCCAGCCCCCGCCGCCCGACGGAAGACGAGTGGACGAACCGTTTTCCCTTGTTCCAGTCGGCCGTATGGTACCCGGCCTGCCACACCTGCTCCCCGATCATGTAGTCCCCGCCGTTGTGGCCGAACTGCTCGTCGGGGATGCCCGCGGCGTACATAACCTCAGTTGACAACGCCCAGAAGGCCCCGCTTGCGAAAAAGACTTTGTTGCCGTTTGGCGCCTCCCGACGGTTCTTCATCTGGAAGTTCCGGCCCTTGTACCACGGGCGGGAGACAATCCAGGCCATCTGGGTGGGGTTGAACGTCGAGTACAGCAGGTCGCCAAACATCCGCGCGCCCCGAGGGTACTCGGCGATGATCTTGTGGCCCAGCTTGTGGAACCACTTCGGGTCCCGGTTGCAGATCGTGTCATCGTCGAACCAGAGGACCCACTTGTCGGTGATCGGGTCCTCCCGATCGTGGAACATCCGGCGCATCACCGGGTACTTCTTGTCGTTGGTCGGATTGATGTAGAGCTTGTGGATCTCGCCGCTGGCATGCAGCGCCTCCAGGTAGTGCCGTGTGCCCGGGCAGAGGGCGTTACCCCCAACTCGGATCTGCACGCGCGCGGGCGCAGTCGTGCGGATGATGCTGTCGAGGCATGCCTTGTGCATATCGTGGTAGTCGCCGTACATGAGGACGCACAGCGTCGCATGGCCCCCGAGGAACTCGTGGTCCCAGGGGTCGGCAACGATCGGCTTCTCCGGGTTGTCGCCTTTCATCACTGCGAAGTTGTGCAGCATGTCGTCTGGCGGCGGTGTCGGCTGCTGCACCTGCGCCATCAGCTCGTCGATCGGGGCGAACAGATCGAGCGTGGTCTTCGGAACCACGGGCTGCGGTGGCGGGTCGCCGGTCGGCAGCACGATCTTCTCCTGCGGGTTCTGCGAGATGGGCGGCAGGGTTCCGTCTTCGTAATAGGTCATGACAGCCTCTACGACATGGTCAACTGTGATCATTTCAAGGCACTTGGGGATCGTCTGGCCGAACCCGTCGGCGACCGGGAGTTTGCAGTACGACCGGCCCTTGTCCGGCTCAGCCCTGGTCACCTTGTTCTTCCAGCATCCCCGCCCCTTACAACAGTCTAGCAGATCCTGGGTATGTAGGAATCGGTGAGGTGTCACCACATCCTGGGCATATGGTCCGAAGTGTCTTACTCCGGCGACGTTCACATAGGCTTCCCACCACCAGTGCTCCCGCCCCCCGGCGATCACCACGCATGGTTTGTCGAACACCGCGGCCACGTGCGCCGCAAACGTCACGTGGCAGATCACGCCGTCCGCGTGTTTGATTAGCCATAACATCTCCCTCAGGTTGGTTTGGTCGACTAGATTAACTACGTTACTCAGTTCAGGCTGCCAGTTCTGGGGCGGGCCTTTGTGGGTCGCACCGCACTGGACAACCGTGATGCCCCGCTCGCCGAGCTGGTCGACGACCATCTGCCAGCGGCGGGACGACCAGATCTTGCACGTGAAGTCGGATTTTCCGCCCGCGATAACAACCCAGTACCGGCCCTGGATCGGCGGGTTGGATTCCTTCCACGTGTCGATGTACAGGTCACCCTTCGGATAGAGCACGGGCACTTGGAGCTTCTCGCGTCTGAAGAAGTCACGATGAAATGCCGTGATGAAGTGCAGCTTGTTAGCAGTGATCTGCCGGATGGCCCAGCCGTAGTCGATCTTGATCTGGCGCAGGCCACGCTGCGGCTTGCTGTAGACCCCGGCGACGTGCGGGTTGTTCTTCCACAGCGTCTTGGCGTGCGTCGCCACGTGGATCTCGTACTTCCCGGGGTATGCCGCCTGGATGTCCCGTGGCAGCGCCGTCATGCAGACGATGTCGCCTGGGGCGCAGCCGTGTGTGAGGACGATCTTCTCGGACATTTTATTCCTGTGAATAAAATCTACCACTGCCAGATAGGACAGTGTTCGGTTGCCATCCGTATCTTGTTGAGGATAGGCTTGTCGCTGACCTGCGTCAAACGACTGGTGACTCCCGGCTCGTCGCCGCGAACGCTCGAGCCGCACGATGTGCACGTGTTGTCCACTAGATTGGGACACTTGAGGCAGCACTCGTTGTAGATGTAGATCCGCTCCTCGTCGTTCCGCTCCGGCGTGCCGGCGGTGACCCAGTTCTGCATGGCGAGTACGAACTTGGTCACGTAGTTGGAGGACAACTTGGCGCTCTTCACAGGCGTCCGGGCCATCGGTCCGATCCGCTTCGGCCGGAAGAACGGCAGGTCGCCGGTGTTGACGATTTCAACGCACACGTCGCCACGTGGTAGCGACACGCCGGACGCCTCCTCTAACCCGTCCAGCTTATGTGCGTTGGCATCGTCGTCGACTACAGTCATCTGGTTCAAGTGTAGTAGCGTGGGCTCACACCATTCGTACCGGTACGTGGCCAGCTGCGGCAGCGTCTGCAGGCTGTCGGGCAGCTCGTGCGTGAACTGCGTCGCCTGGTGCGCCCGCCATAGCTTGGACGCGGCTCCGCCGACCAGGTAGAACCGATGCAGCCGTGTCTTCTGGGCGCGCGGCGCCTCAGTATCCAAGGCGAACCAGGTAGGCCATATCCGCTGGCCCTCTGGCATTGCCGCGCCGCGCGCCGCAACTTCAAAGTCGGACAGCAGTACGCGTGCATCTGTCTTCAAATAGGGCACCAGGTCCCCGTGAAACACCGCCATGAACCGCTCGGGCTGCGCCAGCGCGTGTTCGATGCACTGGTTGATGAGCAGCGGTACCCGGTGGGAGATCTGGAAGCCGCCGACGACCTGGGCACCGGTCAGCAACTCGATGCCGAGCTCCTCTGCCTTCACCGGGGTCATCATCTTGGTCCCTGCAGAGATCCAAGGGTTCGTCCCGAACGGACCCTGCACGGCAACGATGCGTGACACATCGTTCATGTTCTCGCGGATCATCTTCAGCTGCGCCTGCAGCATGTCTCCGCGGTGCGACAATAGCGTGTAGACAATCGTGGACATTACGGGAAACTCACACTGACGGTTGGTATCTGGCTCGGACAGTCATCAATGGAAATGTGCATCGTGTAGGCGCCGGTCGGCGGGCACCGCGATGCCCCTGACGGCTCGCGCGGCTCGCTCGTCCAGCCCGGCTCCTTGTCGAAGCCGGGCCCACACGACGACCCCTGGATGGACACGACCCAGGCGCCGCAGTCACAGGTCAACCAGTACGATGCCTGGATGCACGTGGACGGGAAGTTGGTAGCGAAGTAGTAGCAGTCCGTGCCCGACCCGGTCTTGGCCAGCGAGATGTTCCCGTTCATCCCACTACAAATGCTGCCGCTCAGCCCCGAGATGCTCAGCGTCGCCGTCGACTGGCAGTTGCTGCAGTCCGTGAGGCAGTTGCTGCAGCAATCTACCGTGGCGTCACCGCTCCCGGCGCCGTAGTTTGAGTACGAACCGGTTGGCGGATCGCCGATTGCGACCACGTACATCTGCCAGGCGTACGTGTCATACGGCGTCCCGGGCGGCGTGTCTTGCAGCCACCACGACGGCGAGAACGGATCGTCATCGAAGACGATGTAGTAGCCCGGCACGTCGCAGCTGGTGTAGTACAGCTGGCCGTTGTACCAGCCGCCCACGTTGTAGATCCCAGTCACGTTCGGCGACATGTTGCCCGTGACTTCCAGTCCGGACAGCTCGCAGGCACAGTCGGCGGCGAACGAGGACGACGACGACACCGACACGCTCTCCTGCACCTCGCAGGCGCAGTAATACACGAGCTCGCCGTAGAACCGTCCCTTGATCGGCGGCGGTCCGGGGTCTTCACCCCCTTCGTACGGCAGCCACTCACCCGGATCGATCTGTGTCGACGTCCCTGGGAATGGGCATGTTGGGTTGCTGGGGTACGTGATGGCGCACGGATCAGCCGCCTCGTTGCAGGGACACCAGATCCACCCGCCGCAGATCCCGTCGAGCCCGCAGCCGGCGCCGTCGTCGTTCCAGCCCTCCGGGATCAGCTCGAGATCCATGTCCCACCAGAAGAACGGGAACTCCGGCATGGAGCAGCTGTCCGACGTCTCCGGTACATACGAGGACATCTCCGTGCTCGTCTCGTCCTGGCAGCAGAAGCCGATGAACACTGTCTCGCCGTAGAACCGGCCGACGATCGGCGGCGGACCGAGATCCGACGAACCTCCGCGGAAGAGCCATTCGCCAGGCCCCGCGGAATCGCTATCGCAGTTGCCCGGGAACGGGCAGTCACCGATCGAGTTGGACATCTGGACTTCGCCGCTACATGGACACCATGTCCACGCGCCTTTAGCCCCCGGTCCGGGCGGGTCGTCGGCGAATAGGATATCCGGGACATATCCGCCGGGCGAGTACGGACCCCAGTCGACGAACCACGGGAACGGCCCGGGCGGCGCGCCGGAGCAGGACCATTCGCCGACGGAGATCTCTGGTTCGTACAAGCTGGTGCTGCTCTGCTCCGGGTCCGTCGGGCACCGGCAGATCACGACGCCCTCGCCGTAGAACCTCCCGGTGATGCACGGCGGACCGATCGACTCGTCGCCGCAGACAAACTCCCAGGTCCCGTCGCCGCCGCACTCCGGCCCGTTGTTCTCCGCAGCCTCACACACCGACGCCTGCATCGAGCAGTGCATCCAGTCCGTATCGCCATCGCACGGGCACCACCGCCAAACAGCACAGTCCATCGCGACCATGCTGAATTCGGAAGTGCTGATGTGCATGCCGAAATCGAACGTCGGCATCGAGCATGATTGTGGTGCGCTCATTACGGCCCCTTGACGGCGTGTACCGACAGCTCCGGCGGCAGGATCTGCCGGAGCAGGTCCAGATCGATGTCGGCGTGCCGCGTCATTATCACGATAGCGTTGCTAGTACTGGGCAAGGTAAGTTGGGTAAACTCGCTAATGTCGTCGCCGCGGCCAGGCTCGTAGACGCGGTACTCGGGGACCAGCTGTTGGCCGCACAGCAGCTCAGAGCCTCTGTGGAGCCCGTACGCGGCCCTCGGCGGCAAACGGTAGACATTGTGGTCCGTGACCACGAACGGCCCTCTACGGTCCTCTGAGAGGCTCTGAACGATCTCCTTGGGCTCCTTTACCAATGGGGTGCCCGTCATGATGGCCAGGATGGCATTGAGCTTGGTCAGTGTGAGCCCTTCGGACAGCGCATCCATGATGGCATTGATAGTATCTTTGTACTCTTGGCTGGTCGACATACGCAATCCCAGCAGGTAACCGAAGTGGTTGTAGAGATATTCGTAGTCGTATTCTGCGCGGAAGCCCCACAGCGCGAGGGTGCCGTCCCCATCTTGGGGGATCAGCGGGTTGTCGAAAGGGTTCTTGCGGAAGGTGATGTACCCTTTCTCCACATAAAAGTCAGTGCCCGGACAAAGTACTACGCTAGGTTCTATGATCCTGTTCATCAGCAACCGCACGTCGACCGGCCCAGGAAGTTTTAGCGTTGCGCACCCTAGACTATCGTTGCGCACCCCGCTGCGGTGTAGTTCGAGCAGCGCCCAGTTCTCAGTGTGGTACAGCGGAATGTCGAATCGTGACACACAAGCTGCCGTCTCGCAGAGATTCAGGTACTCTTGCGTAAAATTTTGCAAAACTGTCTGCGCCATATTCTCAACGACTAAGCCGTCGCCGTAAGTCTTTGTCCACAAAGAGCCTAGGACACCAAGAATTGTGCTTGGGTCGTGAAAAATACGGGGGTTGTGTGGGGCACCGCTCGGGCTTATGTAAGTGCTCATAGGATATACACTACACCCCCTTTGCGTTACACAAAATTCTAAGTCGTTGGCCTGCTTTGAGTTGCGTGTACGGCATTTGTACGTACAGGGGTATGGGGGTAACGTCCGAGGGGCCGCTTATGTAAGTGGGCAGTTATTCATAAAAGTCTTTAACTATCTCGCGCTAACGGTAGTAGTCGATTCGGACTGACTCTGGCTCGCAAAACATGGCGATCGTCTTGTCGTTTCGCGTGGCCGTCAGGATGTCAGACACGTCAACGAGGGTGTCGTCGTCTCCGTCCAAGTGCTTCACAACTCCATCCACGGAGACGTCCTCGAGCTTCACGTTGGGTGGCAGCATTGGGCCGAGCTTGGCCACGATGTCGTTCACAAATAGCTTACCACTAATGCCCTGCGAATTCACGAGGTTGGCGACCTCAGACTTGAGAGCGATCTCCAAGTGATCCGTGACGACGTCGTGCGTCTTGTACAGGCTGATGTAGACGGTGACGAAGCACGGTATCGGCGCGCGGATCAGCACGTCGGCAGCCGGCGGCCGGATATCCGGGTGGTCGATGTGTCCCTGGATCTGGTCAAGCCATGGCATCATCAGGGCCTGGCAGGTGTACTGCAGATCCTCCGGCGGGTTGGGGTCTTTGAACTTGATCTGCCCACGCTGGTAGCACGTGTAGACGGCGTCCCTGGTAGCCAGAACGGTCGTGCCGTTCCGCCCGCCTGCGTGCTCGTCGATGAGGCGTATGTCTTTGCGGATTGGGATGTGGGGCTCCTGCAGGCCTTGGCTGAGCTGCCGCAAGTTCTGGATGCGGTAGTAGCCCGGGGCGTCCGACGCGTCGATGTTGATGGCGTAGAGGTTGTCCGGCCCGATCTCCTTCGCTGTCTTCAGCAGGTGCCGCACCACAGGGTATTTGGCCGACCTGACGTAGATGTCAATCTTCCCGCCGTGCCCGCCGTCCCTGGTCATCTCCTTGTCGTTGGCGCCGACCACGGACACATCCTCTACCGTGCTGCAGTCGTGGTTGATGCCGCGGATTAGCGATGTAATTGTCTGGCGGTTAGCGAACCCAGGCGGGGCCGCACGGGTTTTCAGCTGCTGGGCCAGGTCAGCAGTGCTCGCTGCCGACTCACCGCCCTCGAAGTCCTCGATCGCCCACGCCTCGACGAAGCCGGTCGGCGGATGCAGCGGGGCCAGCTTGGTGTTGGCGCGCAGCTTGCTGCCCGGGCCTGGGTGCATTGCGTGGACGTTGATGTCGTAGATCCAGCGGTTGTTGTCGACAGGCACCGGTTCGACCTCTGTGTGCACGTCCACTTCGAAGTGGTTGCCGCCGCTGATCCAGCGGTTGTCTTTGGAGAAGATCTGCCGGTCTGGGCGGTCGAAGACTACCAGCACGCGGCCAGAAGCGAAGCCGGCCGGGTCCCGCTGGATGCCGAAGCTGTTCAACCATCCGTCGGTGACCTCCCGGTAGGTGCGGGAGGGGTCCTCTTCGACCAGCGCCAGGCTCAGCGATCGGCGGAACCGCTCGATCATCTCCAGATTCGCAGCATGCATAACGGCATGCATACCGGTCACCAGCTCTCCGAGCATGCCCCGGTCCAGCTCCATGTCCGGATAGCGCTCCTGGAGGAACTGTTGGGCGAATTCACGCGCTTTGTCGACGGTCTCCGGCGGGAGATCGTTCAGATGCGGGAGTTCCATTGTGCTTCCTTTATACTGCAATCGGTAAGACGATATCCATCTGGTCCACGTGACTCTCGATGGTGATGTGCAGATGCATTTGTCCTGGCATCAGCTCGATCTTGTTGAGCGTCGAGTCCTTGTAGAGCTCGTCCGGCGGATCGGTCGGCCGCTGCTCGCTCTCCAACGCGCCGCGTACCATAGCCCTGGACAGCGCGAAGCCGCCCACCACGTCCATCTCTGACCGCATCATACCCTTTCGGAGCTGCGGCATAAAGTAGGTGCCGTACGGGATCCGACGATGCTTGTACAGCTTGGAGTCCGGGTCCTGCAGGAAAGCGATCAGCCAGCGCTGTACCAGCTTCCTGATGCCGGAGATCGGCACGCCGGTCAGTCCGGCCGCGGTCACCATGCCGTCGGGCTCGACGTGCCAGAGCTCAATGTCATACATCCTGCACTCCTACGACTTGAACGTGTCATCCACGTGCTTCCAGACAGAGCCCTTGTGGACGCCATCGGCAATGCCGTGGGCCTTCTTGCGCCCGGCCAGGTGGGAGAACGGGCGGCAGGCGGTGCGGTGGCGCTCGCGGAAGGCCCGCTCCATCATACCCATGTAACAGATCTGCATGTTGGTGCCCATGACCACCCGGACATGGTCCTCGCCGCTGCCATTGTACTCAGCAGCGTAGTTTGCATTCAGTGTGCTGCGGTCGAACCCGTCCTCCAGCGACTGGATGTCGGTCGGATCGTGCGAGCTTGCGTTGGTGGGGATCATCCACAGACGCTGCGTACCGTCCTGGGTCAGATACTTGTGCGTCTTGTCCGCAAAGCTCTGCATGTCGTCCATCAGCTGCGTGAAGTTGGTGTCGGGCGTTGCCATGAGATCACCTGTAAGTCGTAATATTTGTCGAGTTAAGCGCCTAGATCATGTCTAACTCGTCACGTTTGTCGAGTTTGGCCTGGATCTGCGCCATCCGGTGGCTGACTGCCGCCGGGCTGATCTTGAGCATCCTGGCGACCTGGCTGGGCTTGTGCGGCTTGTGGCCATGCATCCCCAGCACACGCTCCATGATGTACTGGTTGGTCTCGTCGATGTCGTCGTAGACCAGCTCCAGCCACGCACTGTCGTCCTCCACCATCGGCTTGACGCTCGGATCGTACCCGCCGCCACCCTCCTCAGTCATCTGGGTGATCGTGCTGGCCGCCATCGGCCGGGTGCCGCTGCGGATGTACTCAAGCCGCTTGACCGACAGGCCGGTGAAGTTCGCCAGCTCCTTGTCCGACGGCGGACGACCGAGGTCATCCTCGAGCTCCTTGTACGCGGCCTCCGTCTGCATCTGGTCGAGCGCCACCTGCTCCGGCATCCGTACGATCTGCCGCTGCTGCGCGGCGGTCCGGCGGAGACGCTGCAGCCGCGTCATCAGGTGCGATGTCAGCGGGGCCTTGCTGGGGTCGTATGTGCCCATTGCCTCGATGGCCATCTTCTTGGCCTGGGATTTCAGCGTGACACTGGAGGCCGACGGACCGCCGTAGGCACGCATCGCCGAGTCGAGCACCGGGTTTACGGCCTTAAGCATGGCGCCGGTGTTGGTTTTGCTCGGGTCGGCCATCCAGTTGTTGTAGGCGTCCTGGTATTCTGGTTCGAGCAGGTTCTTTGGCATTATTCTTCTCCAATTTCTGGACATTCAGCGCCCAGTTCCAGATTGTAATCGCCGATGAACTTGTTGACGTACAGCGGATGCCGCGGCACGCTGAAGTTCGGGCTGTCGAACTCGGTCTGTGTGCGGATATGCGCCAGGCGGAATGCAGAATAGCACTTCTGCTGCTGCGCCTGGAAGAAGTGGCTGGTTCGAACCACGGAACCGTACCGCGCCTCGCCCGGATCGTTGTACGCTCCCGCGGTGCCTTCCATCTTGATCGTCGTACCCGGCGCAATGTCGAACCGGACCGGCCCGGAGATGTCGCCGTAGCGGTTCTTGAGCAGCTCCGTCACGTACATGCTGTGCGCGAGGCGGTTCAGCAGCGTCTCCGTGTCCGCCTTGATGATCTTCGGATCCTGACTCGACGGTGCCGCGCCGTTGCCGGGGTGGTTGAAGGCGTTGCCGCGAGTCTTGCCGGCCCCGATCGCCTGCGAGTCGGCTGAGAAGATGCACGGGATGATGTAGTTCGTGGCCCAGGTCGGCGCCTGCCGCATGATGACAATGCCGTCCTCGCGGCCGACGTACTGTCCGCCAATCGTGAGGTTCACGTTCTCGCCCTGCTTGCCGCGGGCGTCGGAGCCCGCCCGCAATCCACGTCCGCCGAAGAGGCCGACCGAGCGGGTGGCGCGCGGCAGGTGGGCATTCATATCCTGCGTGGCCATGTCTCGTGCCAGGATCGTGTAGCCGAGACCGTACGGGTCCCAGAACTCATTCAGCCCCGGGATGAACGGGACGATCTTGGCCTTCGTCGGGTACGGGATCAGCGCGAACATGTAGTTCGGCGCCAGCGACCCGATGATCTTGTCCCAGAATGTGGTATTGGCCATCGCCATCAGCGTGTTGCCCACTGACGACGGGGTCAGCGTCGACACGGCGATGTCGTCGGCGATGGCGAGGGCCGCCTGGTTCCCGTCCAGCCCAGCGTCGTCGAACTCAAGTGGCCCGTCGATGATGTTGAGTGCGTCCTGTGCCTCGCCACCGTTACCGTCGTTGCCAACGTTGCCGCCCAGCGCCAGGAACTGCACCCGATTGATACGATCCTGAGCTGCCAGCTCCAGGAACCACGGCTTCAAGGCGTCTCCCCACATGTCATTGGTGAGGTTCGCGGCTGTCACCACGGCCTGCGCTGCGGTGCGGCCGTTGAAATGGCCAAGCCCGCCGCCGCCCGGGTCCAGGATGATTCTGGAGTTGAAGATGAACTGCGTCGGGTTCAATGGGTTGCTCGTCTCGCTCATGGTCGACGAGAACGAGAGGGCAGACAGCCAGTGCGTGCCCTCGATCGTCATGGCGTAGCTGCTGTACGTCTTCCGGTAGCCCACGCCCGTCACCCAGCCGCAGAAGATCAGGTACGTACCCACAGGGATGATCGCCGTCTGGTCGCCGCTGATGAACGTCACCTGGATGTAGACCTTCAGCGGGATCTGCAGCATCTCCTGGTTGTCGACGGTGTGTGTCGTTGCCGGAGGGTGGGGAGGCAAGACATAGTACCCCACAGGCAAGACGGCGGTGCAGCTGGGGATGCGGTTCATCTCATACGAACACGCAAACTGGTTCAGCTCCACGATCGTTCCGCCGATGTCCGCCCAGAGGCGGAACCGCATTGAGGCATAAGACATTAGCTTTTCTCCCTCAGTTCATCCATGCGGTACGCCAGCGCCAGTGTGATGCCTGCGACCTTGTACGGGAAGAAACACATCTCCTTCCAGAAGTAGTGGAACGTATCGTACGGCGACAAACGCGGCGAACCAAACAGCTCGTCGATCTCGTCGGGCGACAGGTTCATCGCGAACACCAGGTCCTGGAGGTCTCCGAGCGTCGCCAGTCGACGAAGCTGCAGCGCTTCCCCTCGCGGCTCGTAGCTGATCCGCTTGTCCTTGTCCAAGACGAAGTATTCCAGGTCCGGACACGAGTGGTACAGCGCCATCAGCTGTGCCAGCCGGTAGTTCTTGGCAGCTCTGTCGCTGGTCGGGAACAGGATGCCGTAGACACGTGCCAACACAGGTGGCAGTGCGAGCGTACGGGACTCCTCGGGGACGTACTCCTCGTACGGACCGTCGAGCGCGGTCGCCGGTTCATTCAGCAGCAATGTACGTACGTGGTTTATCATTGCGTGATGGTCTTCAGTTTGAATGTGAATTGCCCGATGCCGGACCGCGGGTTGTTGGCGGTGAAGTTCGCCGCGATGACGAACGCCCATGCAGCCCACCCGGCCATGTTGACCACGACGGGCGTGCCGGTCACCGAGATCGCGTACGTGTTGTAGTACTCGATGGCCTTGTTCATGCCGTGCGGTCCTGCGTTTGGGCAGTCTCCGGCCAGCGCCATCCCGTTGACGACGAAGTCACCCATCTTCTCGCCGAAGACGTAGACGTAGGTGAAGTTCCGCAGCGTCAGGAGGAACTGGAAGTTGCCCATTGTGTTGCCTGCGACTCCGGTCAGCACACAGTGCGTAGCCGGGAAGCCCGTCCAGCCGCCCAGCGAGAACTGCATCGGTGCGGCCTTCGGGTCAGACACGACGCCGGGTACGCCGACGTATGATGGAAATATGTATGCCATGTTATTACCCTGGGTTCGTTGCTGAATCCAAGTTTTGACCTTCAGTAGAACCTGTGTCAACGTCCTCGTTGTCGTTGACAACCGTGTTGACCTGGTTGACGACTTCAACCTGCGTGACGCCCTTACCAGCCTCGCCGCCGCCGACAGCCCCGCCGTCCTGTGAGGTATCGTCCTGCTGCGAGACAGGTTTTATAGTGGAGTCGTCACCGCCCTCGCCGGTGAAAAAGCCTTTGGCTGCAGCCTCACGATTCGCCGCTTCGCTTCGAGCGATCGCCGCGTCGCGCTCTTGCTTGTCCATCTTTGCGACTTCTTCCTTACCGAAGATCCGTTCGGCGTCCTTACGGAGGTCGGCTTGTCGCTTGTCTTCTGCACTCTGGAAACCCTCAGACTTTGCTTCCAGCTCTTCGATGCGCTTTCGCGACCGCTCCGCGCGCGACCGCGCGAACTTCAGCTCGCCGACACCTTCAGCTTCACCCTCGGCAATGGCAGCCTCGAGGCCTTCCAGCTTCTTGCGTTCGTCACGCAGCTCCATGTCGATCTTCTTCTTTTCGTCCTTGACCTTCTCCTTCGTGTCCTTCTTGGATTCCTTATCCTCGCTCTTCTCGATGTCACCGATGATCGCCTGGATCTTCTCCTGATCGACGCCGAGTCCGCCGAGCAGCTTGGCGATGATCGTCGCGGCCGACGTGTCACCGCCCTTGATCGCGTCGACGACGCGTTCGAGCGGCTGGTCTTGTCCGACCGCTGCCGTACGCGCTTCGGCTTCGGCCTTACGCTTGGCGATGGCCTGCTGCTCCTGCACTCGATCGAGGATCTGCTCGTTGTTCAGCAGCGCCGCCTCGCCGAAGCTGGAGAAGCCGAACTGCTGGGCAGTACGAGTGGCTTCGCTCAGCGCCAGTGAGGACGCCGTCCGGGCATCACTGTCGCTGAAGCCCAACTCCTTGAGTCGTGCGGTGGCCTCTGCCTGCACTTCCTCCCGCGACTGGCCGGCACTCTCTCGGATTGCATCCGACACGACGGCACCGGCCTGCATGGCCAGTTGACCAGACAGCCCGCGCTTGCCGCCGACGGCGCTCAGGGTGTTGGCGATGTTCCGTGTCAGGGACTGCTTAATATCCACGTCCCACTGCTGGTTCCGGGCGGACTGTGCCACCTTGTCGCCGTACCGCATGAGGTTGTCCTCACGCTGGTTGCGGATGATGGCCGCCACTTTCGGGTCGACGCCGCTGTTCACGAGCATCTCGCGGAAGTCGCCCTCCTCCATGTACCGATAGTTGCCCTTCATCAGCTCTTCGTACTTCGCCTTGGCTTGGCCGGAGAGCATGCCTTCCTCGCCCATACGCATGAGCGCAGCCATCTGGTCGGCAACCGGGCTGTTGGCAGCCTGTGCTGTCAGCAGCGCGTCCTTCTGCATGAGCTGGGCCTTACTAGTACGCGACTCCATCAGCGCCTGCCCGCCGAGCTGCCCGGCGACAGCACCCATCGCCAGCGCGTGTTGCCCTGCGATGACACCAGAGCTGATGTCGCCGCCCTGTTCGAGCGACCGCTGGCCCGCCATCTGCTGCAGCCCGATCGCTTTGCCGAACGCGCCGGGGTCGTCACCGTAGCCAGCACGTGCCAGCTGCTTGAACTGCCGCACTTGCATACCGAGATCGCCGAGCTCCTCGCGGCTCGTACCGCTCAGCGTCACCAGGTTCAGCGCCTGGAACTGCTGCGAGGTCGTCAGACCCGGACCAAACACGTCACGGATGGCGCTGATCGGCGAGGTGATCTGCTGTGCGAACTGGTTGAGTGACTGCGCGTCCTGGTTGAAGTCGCCTTCCAGCAGGTTCCCCGGGCCGAGACCCTGACGCTGCGCTTCGGCGATGATGGATCCAGTCTGCCCGATCCCGAAACCGTGTGTCGCCTGCGGTCGACGGACCTGGTTGCCTGCCGCATCGTGGAACAGGCTGCGGTACACGTTCTGGGTCAGGTTCTGCACACGCATCTGCGTGTCCATCATGCTGACACCGGTACCGGGCATGTTCGGAGCAGCCATCTGTGGGCGGAACATGCCGCCCAGCTGCTGCGCGAACTGCATCTGACCCATGCCGGGGCCAAGGGCATCAGCCAGCCCAGGCGCCGCCATACTTGCGAACGGCAGGATCTGCCCAGCAATCTGGCCGATCTGTTGGCTCTGCTGCGCGAACCCAGGCGTACCGTGCCCGGCCAGCATCCCGCTCATGCCGAGCCCGCCGAGCAAGCCCCGCACGTCTGCCGCGGCACCGCTCGCACCGATCGTACTGGAGAGCCCCATCTGCATCCGCTGGAACTGTTGAGCTTCCAGCGTGTTCATGAAGCTCTGGTTGGGCATGAACTGGCCCATCTGCATGCCAGGCGCTAGCATGCCCGCCCCGAACTGCGCGCCCATACCGATCAGCGGATTCATACCGGGAAACAGATTCGGCGAACCGAACGGTGACATGTACGGCGGCTGAAACCCCGGTGCTTGATACCCCATGGACATTACTTAGTCCTCCAGTGCTGGATCAGGCGCTGCATCTCCGCCTGGTAAGTAGGATCGTTCGGATCGCCCCAGGTTTCGATGTAGCGGTCACGCATTTCCTTCAACGTCTCCTTTACGTCCTCGGGTCCAACTTTAAGCCAGGGCGCGAGCTTACGACACAGCCGGGACCGCAGCATCTCTGCTGAGTCCCAGTGCATCTCGAGCGTATCCCTATGCGTCAGGTAACTCAGTACGGCCAGGTTGAACTGGAACTTGTGCTCCGCCAACTTGGCTGACACCTGTCTTCCAACGTAATCGATGACTACTCTAAGCTTCCGCCACCACCAGGGATCTCGTAGATCGGCCTGTCGGAAATCGATCATGCCTTCACAGGCCGCCTGAATCATCAAACAGGCTACGCGATCCCGGAGAAAAAATCCGGGTCTTCCGCCTTCGCCTCAAGCGTTGCCAGGGTGCCGAGGAACTCGGCCCAGGCGTTGTAGATCACCTTCCGGAGGCTGTCCGTGGTGAACACCTCGTTGTGCAGGTAGTCGTCCATTGCAGCCACCGGAGTGGCGAAGTTCTCTTCATCATACTCGAGCGCTCCGATCTCCGGGAACTCAAGCTCCGTGTGGCCCTGCCGGGCGATGACAGCAATGCCAGCAGCCAGCTTGTACCGCTCGATTTCCCGGCTGTACTGGACGAGGTTCACGATCTTGTCGGCCTGCAGGTCGATGTCGGCCTGTTGGATCGCTGTGTCGACCTCGCGCGGCTTCAGTGCCCGGAACACCACCTTGATCTTCCCGCCGAACAACGAGTACTCCTTCGTGAACCTGTGCTCACCGCCGAGAATGCAGGCCACGAAGGCGATTTTGTCGGCGTCCGTCGGCTCGTTCAGGTCCGTGTTCAGATCGAACGAGCAGCGCGGGCAGATCACGGCGTAATCCTCGGGCACCGCGCCGCCGGCCTCCGAATTTTCTTCACGTGAATAAATTTCAGGCTCCGGATCCGACGGAACCTCGGGTTTTGCGGGCTTTTGCTTCAGCGAGAAGCCCGGCTTGCTCCGATCGCCGAGGTCGTCGGTGATGGTGAGCTTGCCCTGCTGCTGCGCTGCCGCCTGCCGTGCGTGCTGCACTGCAGCAAAGCCGCCGGGCGCGCTGGCCACGGACGCTGGCATGGCGTTGGCCGCGGCTTCGGCGCTCTTCTGCGACTTGGCGGCGGCCAGCTGTACCTGCAGCTCCTGCATCTCGAGCATCCGCGCAGCCAGCGCTTGCTGCTCCGCTTCGGGCAGCTCCTCGATCGGGACTGGCTCGGGCATCTTGATAGGCGGCGTGCGCGGATCTACCGGCGTCAACCCGGCCAGGTCGGAGGCCTCCTGCTCGATCTGCGCGGCCTGCGCTGCCAGCCTGCGGCCGACTGCGGTAGTGGACAGGTCCGGGACTGGATCGCCAGCTTGGTGGCCGGCGTGCGCCAGCAGGACACGTTCGTCCTCTGTGAGGTCTTCAGCTCCGCGCACGGCATCCACCGGCAGTTTGCCGAGGATCTTGCCGGGGCGTTGCGGAGGCATCTCCGCGCCGACGGAAGCAGCAGCGGCAGCCTGGGCCTTACGCTGCTCGGCAGTGGGCGGGAGCGGGAAACGTCGTCGTGGGGTGTCTTTGGCCATGATTTTCCTTTACTTTCCGATGATTAGGTAGTTACCGTCGAGCTTCACGTCGTTGAGGCTGTTGAGCGTAACCGGCGACTCGTACGTGCTTCCTCGGTCCGCTGCCTGCCCGGTGCTCATGTTGTACAGCTTCAGATCGTGCTGCAACCATGTCCGGCTGCCGCTTCCGGTCTCTTGGAACCGATCGCGACCCGGGAACGGGTAGGTTTCATCGCTCGTGATATCGCCGTGTGCTTGGTTTGCCTCAACGTAGTTCTCGGTCCAGGTCTGCGTGCCCGAGCTGCCACCGAGCCGGGCCATCTGTTGCCAGCGGGATTCGTACAGGAAGAACCCATCCGACTTGTAGTCTTCCTCGGTCCGCAAGTGGACCCACACGCTGGAGATCACATCATTTTTACCAGGTCGTGAGGTCCCGTACCACATACGGGTCATATCTTTGGCGTAGCTGCTGACGCCCCAGGCGATCAGCGCGATCTCGTACTGGTGCCCTTGGTCGATGGCGTCCGAGATGTTCCCGGCGCTCGCCGTGGTCAGCTTACCGACCAGACCGCCTGACGTCGAATAGTGGTGGCCTTCCGGTGTCAGGAAGTCGCCCTTGGCCAGGTGCGACCCATACGACAGCAGGTCGCCGTCGGTGTACACGTCGCCGCCGAGCGTGACCCCGTCCTCGGTGAAGAAGTGCACCGTGCTGCCAGCCGTATCCGGGAAGATATGGGCCACAGCGCAGTGGACGAAGTGCTTCACGAAGTTGGAGCGCGTGACGATATCACCCTTGCCGTAGGCGTCGAGCGTGATGTCGCCGACCTTCGGCAGCGGGTCTTCGGCCGTACCCGAGTCGCCAGCCGACTTGGAGTCGACAGCCGGACCTCGCGTACGCAGGTAGATGCTCTCCGCCCAGCCGATGATCTCAGTACCCAGCGCCTTGAAGATGATCCCGTTGGCCTCAACGTCTTCGCCGGTGTTGTTGTAGAAGTCGTATTTCGGCGGACCGTCCGCGCGGCATTCGATGATGACGCCGCCCTGACTCTCGCCGGTGGCCTCGCTGTTGCCAGCCAAGATCCAGCAGTTCTTCTCGGCCTTGATGCGCACGTCCTTCTCGTTGGCCGTGACATCCACACAGTTCCAGGCGCGCCAGCAGATGTCACGACCACCCCACCCAATAAGGTTACGGCCCGAGGACATGAAAATATCGCCCGGCGCGTCGATGAAGATGCAGCCGTTCGACATCCGGATCTCAGAGCCCCAACCGTCGCCTAGCAGCACGCCGCCTTCCTCTAACAGCGTGAGATAGGCTGTGCTGTGGTAAATGTTCTTGGTGTTGTCCGACCGGTGATCCAGCGTGTACGAGTTATACGACGGGTCGCCGAGATACCATGAGGTGTCCACGTTGAGATCGCCCCAGGTCGGAATCTCCTGGTTCGTCGAGATGTGGTCGTATCCCGACTCTTCTGGGTAGTAGTAGTCGTCACTGTGGTAATGGAACGGGTGCGCGCTGCTCCAGTTGAACAGGTATGCGTGGTGATCCATGACGGTGGCGGCCGCGGACATGGCGAACTCGCCGGACGCGACGGTCGGCAGCGGCTGCATCTTGTGGGCGGAGCCCGAGCCGTACTGCGACGAGGCCTTGTACGTCGACGGCTGGTCGCCAGCGTAGTGCGTCACATCCCTGATGCGCTTCGGCACCGGGAGGATCGGGCGCTTGGCGATGGTGATGCCGGAGGCCGTACGCACCGACCAGTGGCCCGCCATGTCGATGTTCTGTTCGTGCAGACCGATCGGCTCGTAGTCCTGGTCGCTGTAGAGCATCTGGTAGTCTGTGCCGGTCTGCAGCGGCGCACACATCATCTTCTTCTGGCCCTGGCCGAGGTAGCCAGCGTACTCGCGGAACCGGTGGAACGGCTGCAGATCGTCGTTGTCCGGCTCGAACCTGGCGTAGTAGGGCGCCGTGTTCTGTGTGACGTCGGCGGAACGCTCCTGCAGGACGCTGGAGTCGGGACCCTGGAGCTGGCCCATGTGTTCCCACGGGTACGTGGCGATGCCCTTGTACCACATGTGCTCGCCTTCGTCGTCGTACGACTCGAGCTCGGATCCGCTTGTCCACCGCTGGAAGTTCTGCCCTGACAGACGGACGAGGCCGTCCCAGTAGAACATCCACAGCCCGGACCACTCGTCGGCACGCATGAACGCCATGTACGGGTCCATGTGGAGCATCAGCCCGGTCTCCATCGATCGGTTGAACTCACCGATCTCCAGGCTGTCAAACGGGGTGCGGCCGGCATAGTCGGTGACGCCGCCGTTCAGGGACATGGGACCCTGGAACCCGCCAAGCAGGAAGACTTCGTGGAAGCCGGTCTCTACGTTGAGCCCGGTGTTGGAACCCTGTGAGATCACGTCGCCGTAGAACAGCCGCGGATCGTACATGTACATCGGTTCGATGGCGACGATCAGGCCGGTCGGGTCGTTCTTCTGTTGGACGTACCGGACGTGCGTACCGGCGATGAGGGTGTCGGCGTCGTAGGAGCCCATCGGAGAGACGGTGCCACGCATACCGAGCGAGCAGTCGATGACAGGCCCGCCGTTCTCGGGTTGGACACGGTAGCAGCGGACGCTGGGCAGCGCGTCGATGACGAAGCCGTACTGTACCGTGCTGGAGGCAGCCAGGTCGGTGTTGTGCGCAGTGATCGCACCGGCAGGGTCAGACACCGGGTTTTGTCCGGCGGCGGAGCCTGGCTGCAGACGAGAATTCCAGTCCAGGTTACGCGCAAGGCGGGCGAGCCCGTCCATTGCGGTCCTGATCTTCTTGAATGGTGATGGCATTGTCTTATCCGGTTATGGGCTGAGTACGCCCTAGGGGGCCCGGCTGATGCCGGGCCCCCAATACCAATGCTGATCACTACGGTGCTGGTGCGGCTACTCCGTAGGTCAGCCAGAGGAACAACAGTGTCAGCGATTCGTTGACAACCATGTCCTGCGCCGTCACCGCCCCACCGTAGCCGACGATGACCACGGAGTTCATGACGATCGTCACCGTATCACCGGTGTCGCCACCGGAGGCGCAGTTCGCCTGGGCGGTAAACGTCAGGGTGTTGGTGTCGGCGTTACACACGTCGCCGTAGGTTTCGTAGAATGCTTCAGCAAGCGCGGCAGGTCCCATGACCCGCTGCACGGTTGCCTGCCCTTGGGTTCGACCGGCAACGAGATACACGTCGCTCGACGCGACCTCGTACAATCGTGTGACGTTCTGCTGGTATTGCCATTGCACGCTTTGAGCGAGCAAGCCAGCGCCGAATTCGTCGAATGCCAGCGAGGCCCCGTCAGCAGAGAACGCACCACCAAAGGTGACTTCACGGGAGAAAATGTCTTGAGCCATTGGCTTTAACCTCCATGTTGGTCAAGTTCGCCAATCCTGGCGATTATACGATAATCTGCTGGTACACCTCGACATTACCAGCGGTGATCCCACGTTCCTGTGGTACCGGTACCACGAGACGTAGGCTCAACACAAGTCGGTTGCTCAGGAAAGCGTGTCGACGGACGACGCGAACCGTCTTGTCGATCAGCTGCCTGCCCACCCGCGGTGATCTCGTCACGCACATAGCGTTGAGTTGACCGTGCGCCTTGGCGATGACATGATGCTGGATCTGGCCCGCGCCATGCGCTTTACCGATGGTCGACCTCAACTCATCTCGCAGCGCTCCACAGATACAATCCAGGTTGGTGACCACCGCCTCATCGTGTTGCGATGGATCACCGTACGCTGCTGTCGTCAAGCCTCGTAGAGAGCGGGCGACACCGTCGTCGGCGCTGACCACCCACACTCCAAAGTCTGTCAACATCTCGAGCTGCTCCTCCGTGAACAGCTCGTCGGTCCTTGGCAATTCGTCGATGCCGGCTAGCTCTACGCCGGCCAAACTTTGGTGCGGCGCGCAGCCGGACCGGAGTCCGGCGAGCGCTGCGCACACGTACATTCCGTCGAATGCTACCCCGCCACCAATGGCACGGTCCGGCCACACGGCACGGACGCGTTTGCTGCCATACTCTTTGGCCTTCGCGGCGACCCGCGCGGCCATTGCGTCTGAATCCAATGTCCTCCAGACTTCGACCGGGTGGGCGAAGTCAGACGGTTGGATGCCCTGGCTATCCTGGACAACCACCGCGTCCTCGTTCAGGACTGCGTGGATGACATATTCAATATACCCATTTTCGCCGACGTTGTAACGCAGGATATCGCCCGGTTGGACCCCTAGCGACAGGAATTGCGCATTTCCCTCCTGAACGTCCACCAGGAAGGCCCCACCACCGGGCTGCTCCCGGACCACGGCCTTCAGCGGCGCCCCGTCCACGCTGTTCGAGGCGTCCGCCACAGCCACGGTAGCGCGCGCCTGCAGCGGGAGCCACGTGACACACTCCCGGCCCGTGGCGGCCTGGGAACGGTCGTCTACGAGCTGTATCACGGCCTCCTGGACTGCCGGATCGGTGGTCATCGGCACGACGCTGTAGAACCGGAACTTTCCAGCACGCCGGAGGGTCTCAACCCAGGATGCCGGATCGTCCGGGTCCGGCACGGCGATGAATTTGACAGCAGTGATATTAGAGTGCAGCTTCGCCATTTTCACACCGAACTTCAGCGGGTTGGCCGGCGACTCCTGTCCGGGGATCAGATCGAGATCCTCGCCATCCGCCAGGGCGTAGACGGTGTCTGCAAACTCGCTACGCCAGGCCTTGTACTGGATGTAGAGGTCGGCCTCCACGATCGGGAGCGGGTGCGGCTCACCGTCGTCGATCCAACCGCTGTCGGCCAGATAGATGCCGCCGCCAACGACGACGTGGTCGGCGCGGGCGCACCAGTTGTCGACCTGGCCGTCGAACGCTTCGACCGGGATCTCGATGTCGTGCCGTACGACACAGGCGCGGAACCGCATCTTCGCAGGATCCGCGGCCCGCATCGGCGCTGGCAGGTTTCGGCTAAGAACCAGGGCGTAGTAGTCTCCGTCTTTGGCATGCCCCAGCACCTTGGCGCTGAAGTGCAGATCGTCCAGCTTGACATCGATGACGGCGCCGACAACGCAGTCTTCCATGAGGCACTCGTCCTCGGTGACCAGGCGATCGTAATGTTCCTGGTCCGGCGTGAATCCGCCGTATGCCTGGTGGATCTGCAGGTAGACGTTGTCGGCGTACAGCCGGACGCTCCGCTGGTCGATGACGCTGTTCTCGGGGCGGTACGGGTACGGGTATTCCGTACCGTTGTCGCAGTCGTACTTGCCGATGCCGATCAGGGCACGCTCGTCTTCCACAGAATAGCGATAGAGTTGGGCGTTCCCGCCCACGATGAGGGCCTGCTGGCGGTCGAGCATGTCGGCACCGACGGCCTTGGCCTCGCTGTGGACCAGCTCCCGTGACAAACTGAACATCAATCTCTCCCTTTACCCGTAGTATGTCTCGAAGATTTGCGACAGCCGCAGGTCGGTGATGTTGGGACCCCATGGTCGGATGGCCCAGTTCTCCTGCCAACCGTACGCGACGGTGATCGGGCAGGCGTAGGCCTTGCTGGTCTCCTCGATCATCGAGAGTTCGCCAACCTGCAGCAACTCGAACTTCATCAGGTTGAAGTACTGCCGGAATATCGGTCCGAAGTGCATCAGGAATCGATAGGTCTCGGCCACAAGGATCTCGCACTCCCCTCCTTCCGGGGAGACGGCGAAGATCGTGTGGCTGCCCCGCCACAGCTTGGTGTATGTAGGGCGTCCGTCCTCGGTCGTGCCCGACTGGCTGTCGAACGTGAAGCGTTTCGTATGCTCCCAGGAGTTCCGCTTGACCAGCAGGGCCGGGCGGCGCTGGGTCATCTCCGGCGTCCAGACCGTCGCGTCCTCGATCATGACGCGGGTGGCGCAGGCCTCGGAGTCCCACAACCGATCACGGAAGATGGCGTGCTCGATGTTGTCCGAGTCCGAGAAATGCTCACGCAGCCAGGTGAGGAACAGGCTAGTCATGATCTGGGGCGTGGGCCCCAGCGCGCACAACGTATCAGGAGTTGAGGTCCAATCTTCCGGCATTTGCTCGTTCCTGTTTGGATAGCTCATCGTCGAAGATGTCGATGAGATATTGCGGCGGTTTCCAGCGTCTGATGCTTATCGGCAGCAGGAACGGGTTGCGCGGGGCCTCTTCCGGCTCTTGCGGCTGCAGTTTCTCAGGCGCGCCTTGTACTGGCATTAGTTCCCCTCCTCTGGATCCACATCGTACAGCACGTCACCAAATTCTACCAGCCGAAGCTCGGCTTGTACAATCAGGGGGACGCGTCGCAACTCCGCCACCCCGCGGACGGAGTTGACGACGTACCTTCGGTCACTATCTGCTTCGATCCAGACGTCGTTCCGTTTTACCGGGGGAATTCCAATGAACCGCCCCACGATGACGTTGTCATTGACGGTGCCGCGCTGGCTACGCTTGGTGTCCTCGTTCTCGGGGGCGCACTCGAACAGCGTATCCTCCACAGCTTTCCAGTATCCGTCGACCTTGCCGGTGCCCTTGCACGCAAGACAGTCCGAGTTGATGATGCCGCCCGTGATGGGGTGGACACACTCTGTGCATACAGCATTGTGGATCCTGCGTTTCATGAGGTAGCCGGGGAACTTCTCGAGCTGCCTGGATTGCAGGCGGAACCGGCGCATCATGGCCCGGGCCAGCAGCCACTGGCGCTTGGTCATGTTGCCGTACGTCTGGGCCACCTCGGACGTGTACGTCTCCTCGCTGGTCGTCAGGACCACGCGGTAGGCCGCCCGCAGGCCCTTGCCGCACTCCCGTTGCTCATCGTCGATGGCGTAGAACTGGTTGACGACAGGCGCACCGACATCCTCCCAGTCGTCCGGCTCGTCCCAGTTGGGGTTCGCCTGGAGCTGGAACGAATGCGGCTCTGGCCAGAGGAAATCGTCGCGGAGCTCCCACGTGACACGCGCTACGCCGGAGCGCAGGGCATAGTCCACGTAGATGCGATCGAACGGCTCGCCGTAGTTGTCACGAGTTCTGGGCATTATGCCTGCTCCAGGTAGTTGGCGGCTTTACGCAGGGTGTCTGGATTGTCTTGGGACCGTCCGAGCATGTTGTTGCAGTTGTTACACAAAAGGCCGCGGATCTTTCCGGTCGCATGGTCGTGATCCACAGCAAGACGTTTCACTTTACCGCGCAGGGTAGCCGTCTCCGTGTTACCGCAGATGGCACACACGCCAGCCTGTTTCTCCAAGAGCTCGTCGTAGTTGTCTATACCGTACCGGCGTTTGCGTTCGTTTGCGCTGCACCGCGCCCGGTATTCTGGCGTATTGCCATGTTTTGCTCGCCATTCGCGCTCATGCACGCGGCAGCACTTACGGCAGTAATTGTGCAGCCCGTCGCTGCTGCCACGGCTCTTGTTGAACTCCGTCAGCGGCTTCGACTCCTTGCACTTGCTACAGCGTTTCGTCTTGGTCTTACCAGCGGTAGCCATAACCTGCCCTTCCATATCCGTAGCCGTATCCGTAGCCCGCACCAAACGCGCTGAAGCACTTGGACATGTTGATGGAGGCCTTCTGATGCATCACGAGCGATCGGAACTTCTGGAACCGTTCCTTCCAGGCCTGGTTGTAGTCGCGGGCCTTGGCCTTGTCGTCGAGCGATACCCCACCGGCGCTGTACTGCAGCTTGTTCCGGCGGTAATGCTCCTCGGCCAGCTCGAACAGGTAGTGGTGGATGCCGGCCAGCCAGATCTCCCTGAACGGGAAGTTCTTGGTGGAGTACGTGGCCCCGAGGATCGGCGGAGGCTGGTTGTTCCAGAAGGTGACTGTCCTCACGGCGGCGAAGCAGATCTCCGTCAGGTCGAAGTCGAAGTTGTCGATCAGCTCGTTCATGAGCGGGTCGGCGTCACGGAGGCCCAGCCGCACGTCGTCGATGGTCGGCGGGCCTACCTGCGGGTTCTGCTGCGGATTGTGCCATGCGCTGTGGCCGACGTACAGGTAGACCTCGTACAGCCACACCGGACAGGCATCGGTATCGGTGTCCGGGTCCACGCCCGGCTCGAAGATGCCGAAGTTCACCAGATAGATGCCGGTCTTCGTGTAGATCTGTTCCGGGACCTCCACACGCACGATGCCCTTCTCGGCATCGAAGATCACGGCCTCGTTCTGGTAGAGGTTCTTGTCGATCAGTGAGGCCTCCCGCCAGCGGACCTTGACGACAGGCAACTCGATGGCACAGGACGATTCGTGGCTGTGACTCAGGCTGCACTCCGGGTCGATCAGCGGGCCTTCAATGAACATGAAGGTATCCCAGTCGTTCCAGCCGAAGTTCTCCCAGTCTTGCTCGCCGACGTTCTGGTTGGTGTCGGGCTCGGTCGCGATCGTCAGATCCTCGAGGTTGATCGGATAGCCCTCGCGCAGCAGGGTTACCTGCAGCATCCCGCACGTTCCCTGATCCATGGCGATTGCTCGCTTCTTGCGAGTGAGCAGCTCGTCATAGGCTGTAGAGATAACCGGAGAGCGAACATTGATTGCGTCTGACCGCGCCATGATGGGGCTCCTTAGGTGGCACCCAGCTGGGTGCGTACTGAGTTGAGCTGGTTCTGCAGTCCCGTCGGGTCCTGACCCTCTTCCAGCGCATCGATCTCTTCCAACAGCTGTTTCTCGATCACCAGCTTGTTGAGCAGATCGCCGAGCGAGTTGACCACCGCCTGAATCGCCGAGCAGCGGTCCATTTCAGCGGCAAGGCTGGGAATGTTGATGATGACGTTGTCGTTGGCCCGACTGTTCGCGAACTCCTTGGTGTCCCAGTTGTACGGCCGCAGCTCAGCACGGACCAACTTGTCACCGTTGGGCAGGGCCTTCACGGTAAATCGATCGAGCTCTAGGTCGGTGTAATCCTTCTCCACCGCTGACGGCGTGGTGTACGTTGCGCGGGACGTGATGCGTGGCATTGCCATTTTGTGGTCTCCTACAGGCCAAACGAGTAGCCGAATGTCTGGATGTCCTCTTCGAAGAGGCGGTCCACCATCTTCCGTGTTTTCGCGTCGTAGTATTCAGTATACCGTGGATGGCCGGAGGTATTAAGGCGAGGCATCTCCTGCTTTGGGAGGCCTAAATGGTCCCATACCGGGTCCATTCCAACGGCGATTTCCTCCAGCTTTATGATCCGGTTCGGTCGCATGTTCCCCTGGCGGTCCTTGACAAACTGCACCTGGGGCAGGGTCAAGTGGTACCACGCCGACTTCAACTCACTCGGGTCCGCGTCCGCGTAGATCCCGTCGAACTGGTTCTTGTGTGGCAGCTCCTGCAGCACGCGTCGCAGCGTCTTGTTCTTGAGCAGCGTGCAGAATCGCCAGGCGGAGACCACTCTCGCCCACGGGTTGCGGACAACGGCGAACGACCACGTGTTCCGCACGGATGCATAATCGTAGTACGAATTGCCGTTCGGTCCCGTCAGGATCGCCACCTCGTTCTTGAGGTGGTTCAGATTGTCGATGCCGGCACACTGGACCTTCTTGAGGTTCCGCGCCTGCATACCGTTCTCTCGAAGCACATGGAGGAACGAGGTCGCTCCGCACTTCGGTACTCTTACCCAGATAATCGGCATCACTCTTCCTTTAGAACGTACTCGTCGGACGGAACGTACGCAGACGCAGAATATGCGTGTGCGACCCGGCACCTGCTGGGTAATACGCCCAGACGCGGAGACGGGATACCTCGATTGACTGTGCAGGGTCCAACTCAATAGCCAGCGTGTTGTTGGTTTGCATCCAGTTGCCCTTATACGGGTAGAGATACCCGTCGAAGAACCGCACACCGCCGCCCATCGCCTTCGGGATATTTGGTGCCACGATAACGTAGACTTGGTGCTCCCACTTGTTGGCGTCGTTCGGCAGGCTGTCGTCGACCCAGAGTGTGCCGCCCTGGATCTCGTAGACGGTCTTTGTCGGCGTTGCTTCCTGATCGTTCGGATGGAAGTCCAGGATAGTCAGGCAGGCGTTGCTGTCCGCGTCGGTCTGATCGGCACAGAGCTCGTAGCCGCCAGCTCCGTCGTCCTTGTAGACGCCCACCACGGTTACTTCGCCCCACCCAATGCGGACGTTATCGGCCATATTGACCTTCATGTCCTCGAACGACTCGTCGCCCATCTTGGCGGTGATGATTTTGATATCACGGTCACACATCCGGTAGCCGGTACGTCCTGGCGCTACGACAACGCGGACAGGATCGTGATCCTCTTTGTCGACGGTGTTCTCAACCTCGACCTGGCCTTTGTGGATGGTCTCCACGATGGAGACGCTGTCGGCTGTGATTGTGTGCCCGGCATCGTGTTGACACTGCGTAGGCGCGACGTCGCGGAGCTGATCCTCCACGATGTGCAGCTGCTCTGTCTCGCAGTAGTAGCTGTAGCGATTCCATTTCTTGGCCATTGGGCTGCTCCTAGTAGATCATGGCGGAGTAGATCCGCAGAATGTCGGACGCGTCTGTTACCTGCACCTGCACCTCCATGATCGAATTCTGGGTCGGCTGATTGGCCGGCGGGTCCTTTTTGGTTTGGTAGCCTTCCTCGGACCATCCTTTGAAAAATAGGTTGTTGTTCTCGCCGATGTTACGGACACGCACACGGGCGGTACCGGCAGTGCCAATCTTGTCCACAACGACCCACAGGTAGTGCCGCTCACCGTCGTCGATGTCGTAGCGGAACGACCCGACAGTGACCCAGTCGGTACTCTGTGTCTCGTACCATGGGTTGGTGCCGTCGGAGAAGTTGAGCGTCACATAGGGCAACACGTCGCGGGAGCCCACGATCTTCAGCGTGGTCCAATCCACTGTGTGGCCGGAATCGTTGACACATTCCGTAGGCGCACCGTCTTTGTCCTCTCGCCATTCCTCGACGATGTTGCACGTCTCACAGTCATATGAGTAGCAATGTTCGTGGGCCATTAAGTCACCTACGTCGAGTTTTGCCGGAACCGTACCGAGTGGCACCGGGCTGTCTTCACGCCGCCGCCTGTGCTCTTACGCATCTGGATCTCGAACACGGCATTGCTGGATGGCAGGTTGTTGATGGTTGTGGTCTCTTCCAAGTGGATCGTATCATCCGTCCATGTGATCGTCGCGATCACCTGGCTGTTGGTCACGTCGTAGATCCGAAGTTCAGCCGTGCCGGACGTACCGTTGCGGCTGACCACTGCGGTGATCTTATCGAGTACGGCGTTGGCTCCGTCGTACGGTAGGTTAGCCACTGAGGTCCACGTCACCTGGTTGACCTCGAAGTACGGCGTATTCTGCCCTGCCGTCGTCACGACCATCAGGTCAAGGTTCTCGATCTCGTCGAGCGAGTGCGAGTGCCCAGACAACAGCGGAGCAAATGCGATCCTGCCGGAAGCCGCATGGGCAAACAGCACGAAGGCAACCTTCTGCTGTTTGCTGGGCGCAGCAGGTGGTGTCTTGGTAAGGCCGCCGCCTGCCGCCACGTACAGCACGTCGCCCGCGACGAAGCCCGATGTGTTGATGTCTTCCAGCTCGCCAATGACAGACGCATGCCCAGTGGTCGAGTCTGTCATCTCCTCGTCCACGATCATGCGTGCCGGCATCGTAGCCGGATCGCTGGCGTCAGATGCCTCGACAAGCATGACCATATTGACGGCATCCCAGCCAACGAAATAGCACGGCGTCCCCTTTGTCAGGGTGCCGGCGGTGCTCTTGCGAGCCCCCATCCCGGTCGTCAGCATTCGCGCATTGGTAGCGTCCAGTTGCGGCTGGATGTAGTCATTCAGCCCGCCCAGCCACGACAGCTCCTGCGCAGTGACGCCAGGGAGGTTCTTATCGAGTTGGAAGTATTTCTCAGCCATCGGCCCCTCGGTTCTTAGACGTCGGTGACCGTACCCGCAGTACCGTCGTATTCCGGCGTCTCAGCCTTCAGGTACTCGTACGCCTTGACCGCTTCGCTCTTGTCGACGAGCTCGACGGCAGCGTTACCGAAGTACGTGGTGTAGTCGGTACCCTTCACGCGGCACGCGAAGGAGCCAACCGGCGCCTTGTCGTCGGTCTTGGCCTGTGCGTCCTTGAAGATCGAGACGGAGATGACCATGGACTCGGCATCCCGCGTATTTCGCAGGTTCGTGATCTTGTGGTACGCCGAGGCGTGGGTGCTCCCACACTCGTCGTCGAAAGTACGTTGCATACTCATTCTTGATTCTCCTATGTATTCCAGCGTAGCTGTACGGTTTTCAGGTGACAGACCCAGCGTACCACATCACTGGCAGCGCCGCTATCTGAAACCTGGATGAGCAGCGCCCGGTTGGTCCCGTCAACGGCTGCCTGTGCGTTGAAATTGGTGTCGCTCTCGTGAATAACGCTTGTGGACTGGCCCAGGATCGACATCGTGCCGTTGTCGCATTCAACGCAGCCAGTGATCTTGTAGCTGAACGTCTTGCCCAGACCGCTGGTGGCTCCGACGAGCATAGCCTCGAACGTCCAGATGGTGTTGCCGTTGACCGCCGTATCCAGTACCGCCAGATGCGTGGTATCTGTACCGTTGAGGTACAAATCAAACCAGGCTGTCGATGAGTGCGTCACAGATCGCGACAGCATCATCTCGCCGAACTGGTTGTCCCCGCGGTCGAAGAACTGGCCATTGGCGAAGCATCGCTCTGTGTACCGCATGGCCTGTGCTTCGAGTCCGTGTGCGACGCCGTACGGAGCATTGGCATGTACCCAGCAGTCGTCGCCGCCAATGACCACGCCATAGTTGGCTTGGCACTGGTTGTCGAGGCCGCCGACCACGCTGCCGTACTGGCCGCTCACCAAGCCGTTGTAGCCGCCGCCGATGAACCCGTAGATGTTCGAGACTTGGTTGGAGTAGCCGCCGCAGACGACCGCATGTGTCGCTCCGGCCTGGTTCTCCTGTCCGCCGCCGATGAAGCCCCACGGCTGTGTAATCCAGTTGTCCTGGCCGCCTACGATGGACGAGCGTGCGCCGCCGGAGTCGATCTGGTTGGAGTCTCCGCCGACAATGACCGAGTAAATGGCGCCCGCTACGTCGTCGGCAGCGTCGCGGAACGTCTGTAGGTCGACCGAGTTTTCACCACGGGCGTTGCCGGTGGTCGCACCCTCGTTACCGGCACGTATATTGTATGTGTTGCCGTCGGTGCCCTGGACGATGCCTTCGCCGAAGTTGATCAGCGAACCCTCGGAGCCGATGGCCTCGATCGTGTTGGCTGTATGGTTGAGTTCAACTGTCATTAGTAGATCACCTCAACTGTGCGTACGTGAGCTACCCATCGCATGGAATCGGCTGGCGCTGCGCCAGCCACAGAGCGACGCACCTGGATACTGAGCGCGTCATAGGTAGTATTTGCTACTACTTGGCACTCATACAGCGTATCGTCGCTGTTGTCGATGACGTCGACAACCGCGTTCTTCAGTGTCATCGTTCCGCCGACGTTCTTGATGGCACCGGTGACACGCCAGTGGATTGTCTTGCTCTGCGCGTCGTTGGACCCGACAACGATCCCGTCGAATGTCCAGGTGGCGTTGGCTTTCAACACCATCCCGTTTGAACCTGTAAGATTGGCACCGCTAGGCGTCAGGTCGTACCAGGAATTGTTAATGTGATTCAACGCACGCCGAATAGTGTATTCGCTGGTCTGTGCATCGCCAGTGGCTGCAAAGCGCCCGGAAGCCCTCGCTCGCTGCCCGTAGTTGTAAGCGTCGCCGTAATAACCGCTCACCTGTGAGTAATCGGCACCAGACGAAATTGTGCAGTTGCTGCCAAGCACGTAACTGTGGTCGGCGGTGGTGATCGTGTTTTGCAGGCCACCCAGGATAACGGCGTAGTTCGAGCCGGTGTTGATGACATTGGTGTGCCCGCCAGCGACGACGCAGTACAACGCGTTGACGATGTGATCCGTACCGGAGCCGATGAACGTATAGTCGCCGCCAGTCTGGATCTCGTTGTCCAGCCCACCACCAATGACGCCATAATCAGCGTTGATGAGGTTCTGAGAGCCGCTGCCGATGAAGCAGTTGAAGGAGGCGTGCGTCGTTCCGATAGCGTTGGTCGCACCGGCGCAGATGGCATTTCGGTCGCTACCGACGCCGCCGATCGTGTTGCTGCTGCCGCAGCCGATGAAGTTGTAATCAGACTGGGCCGTCGTGATTACGTTGCTCTGCCCGCCGCAGATCGTATTGGAGTTGCCTGCGAAGATGTCGTTGCTAGACCCGCCGAGGATGCTGCATTGCCCGCCAGTGCCTACGTCATTCACGCTGCCGAAGCAGACACCATAACTAGAGGCACAGTCGTTCGTATTTCCCGCGACGAGAGCACCGTTTTGGGTCGCCGTGCAGTTGACGCCGTTGATGACCGTCGCGTAGAAGGCCGAGACTTGGTTGTTGTTACCTTGCAGAATCAGCCCATAGTCCGACGAGCCGGTCAGGTCGTGCGAGAAGCCGTTCAGAATCGTGTTGTAATCGCCCGTCGACGTGAGGTTGTTCTGGCTGCCGTTGCCGTGGAAGCCGTAGAACGGCGTGTTCATGTCGCAGTTGAGACCACCGCAGACGACTCCGTAGTTGCCATCAACCGTATGCTGCTGACCGCTGCCGATGAAGCAGTAGTCCGAGGCCGCTGTCGTCACACCAATCTGGTTGGTCTCCCCGCTGACGATGGCGTTGAACTCGCCTGTTGTTGCGGAGATGGTGTTCGTGCTGCCGCCGAGAATAACATGGTAGCCCGAGAGGGACGACGCAGCGATGTAGTTGGCGTAGCCGCCCAGAATCGAGCTGTAGCTCTCGTCGACACGGTTGCGAGCACCGCCGACGATGACCGAGTACGTTGCCGAGGCTATCTGGTTGGCCGCGTTCCGTTCTGTCTGCAGGTCGACCGAGTTCTCGCCGCGAGCATTACCGGCAACCGCACCCTCGTTGGTGGGCTGGATGTCGTAGGTGCCGTCGCTGGCTTGTTTCGTACCTGCACCGACCGCTGAGGCAAGCGACGATACAGTCGCCCGCTTCTTGTTGTTCGAGTCCGCGGAGTCCTCGATCAGCACCAAGTCGGCACCGATCGGAGTAGCCTTGGACGATATCAAAGCGATCTCGCCCGCCACGTTGTCGTGGATGGCGTCGGCATCGTTGGCGGCGTTGACTTGCCAGGTGCCTGTGCCATTGGCGTCGCATGTCAGGACGTAGCCGTTGGTCTGGTTTCCGTCGACGAGGCGGAGACCGCTGGCCCGGATAGCAAACTCGTTGGTGGCGATCGAGTCGAAATCGGCGGCTGCGGAACCGTCTGCGAAGACCATGGCCCCGCTATGGATGGCACGGGCTTGTCGCCCAAATGCGAGTGCGTAGCTGGCCGTCACGTCACACTGCCACCCGCCAATGACCGCAGAATACGATCCGGCAGTGATTGTATTGGCCCGCCCACCAAGGATGGTCGAATAGCTGCTGCCCGACGTGATATTGCTGTCACCGCAGCCTATGCCGTTGAAGTCACCGGCGCTGCTGTTGTTGCGCCCGCCGCCGATGAATGTCCATCGGTAGCCAGCCGTGTTGATGTCGCCGCCGCAGCAGACCGAGTAACCGCCGCTGTTGGTGTTGCCGTAGCCGCCGCCGATGACGTTGTAGCCCAGGTCGCCGCTGGTGATGTCGTTCTGGAGCCCACCGCAGATCGTATTGTAGGTGCCGTTGGTGGTGATCGTGTTTGTCGACCCACCCAGGATATTTGACCCTTGGTTGGCGTCGATCGTGCAGAGGACCGCACCGAAGATCGCGTTGCCGCTGTTGCTGGAGCCGCCTGTGATGTCGTTGCTGAAGCCGCCGACGATCGTGGAGGTGCCGCCGTTAGCCGAGATGTCGTTGTCGTAGCCGATGGCGACGTGCCGGTTGCCGGTCGTACCCGTTCCGCCAGAGATATTGTTGGAGGTCCCGATCGCGATGCAGTCGCTGTCGAAGCCGGCGATCGAGTTGCTTCCTCCGAGGCACACGGCGCCTCCGCCTGCTACCGTATTACTCCAGCCGAAACCCAGGGAGCTGTATCCAGTAACACTGTTGGTCGAGCCGATGGCGTAGCAGAAGCCGTTGGATGCCGTGTTGTCATTCCCCATCGCTATAGAGGAGGCACCGGAAGCAGTGTTGGTGTCGCCCATCGCGATAGTGTAGGTATTCGATGAGGTGTTGAGATAGCCACCGGCCATGGAATCGGCACCGGAAGCCAGGTTGTCGTGGCCCCACAGAATACCAGAGGCGACGCCCGAGGCGACCTGTGTTGCCAGGGCACGGTCAGTCTGGAGGTCGACCGAGTTTTCACCACGGGCGTTACCTGCGACCGTGCCTTCGTTGGCTGCTTGGATGTCGTAGGTCGCGTCCGATCCTTGGACCGTGCCGCCACCGCCGCCCGCCAACGCATCGAGCTGATCCTGAATGTTGGACGTGACGCCGTCCAGGTACGACACCTCCGTCGGCGAGATCGTTGTCGGACCTGCCGCGGTGATGTTGTTGCTATTCATGTCCAAGTCACCGCCCAACTGCGGGGTGGTGTCGGCGACGACCTGCGGAGCCGCCCAGCTAAGACCACCCGCGCCGTTGGACGTTGGGACTTGGTTAGCTGCTCCGGTGCTGGCTCCTATGCTGAACGTGTGTCCGTTCACGTCCAAGTCAGCACCGAGCTGCGGAGTAGTATCTTCTACGACGTTCTCAAGGTAGCTTCCGAGATCAGTGATGTCGGCTTCGACGTGCGTGTGCGAGGTCGGAGCCTTACCATTCAGCTGTGTCTGGATGGCGCTTGTGACGCCGGACAGGTAGCCCATCTCCGTAGGCGTGACGCCCTCGATATTGTTGCCGTTCATATCGAGATCGCCGCCGAGTTGGGGCGTAGTGTCTTCGACCAGGTTGTTGATTCCCAACCCGGTGAAGTTCACCAGCGTACCGGCTGTGCCGATCGCTTCGATCTGATTCGTTCTGTTGTTATAGTGCAGGGACATGTTTAGCCCTTAACCTGAGTAAGTTCTACTCGAGCCACGAATCTGACTGTCTTGCCTGCTTCGCCCTTGCCGCGGATGTACAAGCGGTAGTTGGTCGACCAGATGGTCGCATCGGCGTCCCACGTGCCGGCGGAGTCATCGGCAATGACCGTCTTGCTCACCGAGCCAATAAGCGACGGGTAGCCGACGCCGGCAGGACGACGCACGGCGTAGCTGAACTCCCACGCGGCACCCTCGCCGTCTACGTCTGTCCGACGAGCAACGACGTAGACCTTCACCAGCCACGTCGTACTTTCCGGGATGACGAGCGTCGTGTTCGTGCCCGGAGTCTGGCCGCGATATGCCAGTTCCGTGAGCGTTGCTGTGGTCACGTCCTTCATCAGTATGTGTGTGCTGGCCTGGGCAACACCGCTGGCAGTTCCATTGCCGTAATGGAGCCCCTCGTGGTCGCTGCGGCAGTAGTAGCCCAGCACGATCGAGTGCGGCGACGAGACCACATTCAGATAACCGGATGCGAGCCCGTAATGCGACGCGTCGATGATCGAGTTGCCGTTGCCACCCAGGACGGTAGCGTAGTCGCCGCTGGTGATGTCGTTGTTGTACCCACCGAGGATCGAACAGTAGTCCTGTAGCCCGACGATCTCGTTGAGCTGCCCACCGACGACGGTCGAAGCGGTGATCGCCGCCGTACCGGCCGAGCCCACGATGTTGTCGTGGCCACCGACGATGACGCAGCCGCTCGCTGTGCCTCTGATCAGGTTGGTATCACCGCCACCGAGGAATCAGTACGTGGCGTTCTCGACGATCTCGTTGTCGTAGCCGCTGAGAACGCCGTTGTAGTCACCGCCGATGGTATGCAGATACCCACCGCCGATGATTGAGTACGTCGTCCCGAGCGTGTTGTCGTCGATGAGGTTGCTACGACCGCCGCAGATCACATTGGCTCCGGCACCGGAGTTGACATGCGGCAGCGTGATTTGGTTGGCATTACCGCTCAGGATGCCGTTGTACGCACTACCGCCTGTGAGCTGATGGCCGTAGCCACCGGCAATCACACTCCAGTTGCCACCAGTGGTGATATCGTGCGACTGGCCACTCAGGATGCCGCCGTAGTCGCCGGTGCCGCTGATATGGTTATTCTGGCCGAAGACAACGCAGTAGCCGTTGCCAGACGCCGTCGAGTTGCCCTGACAGGCTATGAAGCTTTGCGGCCCGGCTGCGGTGTTACCAGAGCCCAGCGCGGTCGCGGCGAGGCCCGACGAAGTACAACTTACACCGATCGCCACGGCGTTGACGCCGGAGGCCACACAGGTTTGGCCACCGGCAATGGCGTGGTTGTTCTGCGCGGTATTATCCTCACCGCCGAGAACGACAGAGTGGGCACCCGAAGCCACCTGGGTATTCACCGAGCGATCGGTCTGCAAGTCGACCGAGTTCTCGCCGCGGGCATTGCCCGCGGTAGCGCCCTGGTTAGCTGCGCGGATGTTGTAGGTTCTCGCATCGGTTGGTTGAACGGTGCCGCCTGCGTACTCCCAGGCCACACCGCCAGCGCCGTCAGAGACGACAGCCTGGCCGTCTAGGCCAGTGCCACCACTGATCGAGAAGGTGTTGCCGTTGAGGTCGAGGTCACCACCCAACTGGGGAGTGGTGTCCTCGACCACGTTGGCAAGCTTTCCGTTGATCTGAGTCTGGATGGCGGAGGTAACACCGGACAGGTAGCTAATCTCTTCCGCCGTGACCAGTGTAAATCCATCATCCAGATTCCATGCGCGTTCAGCCATGTTTGGACCGAATTTTATTCACGAGAATAATTTTAGCCAGTCGTCGACACCAGCCGGATGAAGGCCACCCAGTTGATGTTCTTCGCCGCCTGACCGGTAACCTCGATCTTCAACGATCCATTGGTCGTATCGGCCGACACGTCCGCATCCCACTGCGCCGTGTCCTCGATACGGTCTTTGCTCACGCCATCGACCAGAGCTGTCGACGCGGCGTTGGTCTGGCGATCGATCACGCCGGCGAAGCGGTAGCCGGCCGACTCGCCGTCGACGTCCGTCCGGCGACCCACGACGTAGACCTCGAACAGCGAGGTTGTGTCGTTCGGCAGGACGATCCGGTCGTCCGTTCCGTCAAGGAACAGCTCGGTGACCGTGGCGTCGGTCGTTTGGTTACGCGCGACCAGGGTGATGGTCTGTGCGTCGCCGGGGCTCGAGAACGCCCCACCAGCCTGGGCTCGCCCAGCATACAGGTCTGCCAGCGCGGCTTCGCCGCCAGCGAACGAGTTGATGGCCGTCGCCTTGTTGTCCGAACCGCCGAGCAACGAAGCGCCAACACCGCTGGCAACCTCGTCCGCGTTCGTGCGGCTGGTCTGCAAGTCGACCGAGTCCTCACCGCGGGCATTACCGTCGGGCGAGCCGTCGAGCCTCGCCTGGATGTCCCGAGTACCGTCGGTACCCTGAACCGTACCAGAGTCGCCACCGGACTGATCTGCCCAGCTCATGCCGCCAACACCGTCCGAGACCAGAACTTGCTGATCCGCACCAGTGCCGGTGCCGTCATTGATCGAGTTGCCATTCAAGGCAAGGTCGCCACCGAGCTGCGGCGTGGTGTCTTCCACGACGTTCTCGAGGTACGACCCGAGGTCGGTGATGTCGGCTTCGGTGTGGGTGTGGCTCGTCGGAGCCTTACCGTTGAGCTGCGTTTGGATCGAGCTCGTGACGCCCGAGACGTAACCGATCTCTGTCGCGGTGACGCCCTCGATGTTGAACGTCGACATGTCGAGGTTCCCGCCGAGGGTCGGCGACGTGTCGTGCGAAATGTCCAACGCGATCCATTCGGCGCTTCCGCCGGCAGCCGTCGCATTGAGGTAGGTGTTGGCCGCACCTGTCGAATCCGCGTTGTCCTGGATAGCCTGGTCCGCGAGGTCGAGCGTGCCGCCGAGTTCCGGCGTGGTGTCCTCGGACAGGTTCTTCAGGTACTGCGGGTGGTCGTCGTCGCCGAGACCGCCCAGGTTACCGTGGTCGACCGTTGCACCGATCTTGACCCAATCACCACCTGGGTGTGCGGCGTTGTAGACCTTTTGGGTATCCTCGGTTTGGTCCCAAACCGCCCAACCTTCGTCAGGTGTACCGTAATCCCAGCTCGAGCCGTTCCACTCGGCGATCTTCTCGGCTGCGCTATCCGTCGACCACTGCCCGGTGGGCGTGTCGCCGACGATGTAACGATCGCCAGTCGTTGGCGATGCGGGCGGATCGTTCTGCTCGGCGATGACCGGCTCCTGCCAGAACAGACCACCAGCGATTCCGTCGATCTGATCCTGGATGTTACTCGACGCGTTGTTCAAGTACGACATCTCTGTCGGCGAAATCAGCGTTCCACCGGCATTGATGTTGTTGCCGTTCATGTCCAGGTCGCCGCCGAGTTGCGGAGACGTGTCATGCGAGATGTCCAGGGCTTGCCATGCGACACTTCCGCCAGCACCGGTCGCGTTGAGGTACTGGTTGGCAGTACCAGTCGACGCAGCGTTGTCTTGGAGGGCGTTGGAGTTGAAGTCCAACGTTCCGCCGAGCTGCGGCGTGGTGTCTTCGACCACGTTCTCCAGGTACGAACCCAGATCCGTGATGTCCGATTCCGTGTGCGTATGGCTCGCATTGGCCTTGCCGTTCAGCTGCGTCTGGATGTTCGACGTAACGCCGTCCAGATAGCTCACCTCAGTCGAGGAGATGGTCGTCGGACCCGCGGCAGTAATATCCTGCCCGTTCAGGTCAAGCGTGCCACCCAAGGTCGGCGACGTGTCCCAGCTGATGTCCAGCGAGGAGTACGACATCGTGCCGTCACCGTTCGAGATGACGAGCTGGTTGGCCGTACCAGTTCCACCACTGATGGAGATGGCGCTGCCGTTCAAGTCGAGGTCGCCGCCCAACTGGGGCGTGGTATCCTCAACGAGGTTTTCCAGGTAGTTGCCCAAGTCCGTAATGTCGGACTCGGTGTGGGTGTGTGAAACCGGAGCCTTGCCGTCCAACTGCGTCTGGATATTCCCGGTAAGGTTCCGAAGATAGTCGAATTCCTGCGGCGTAACGCCAATCGGGAAATTCGCTGCATCGTAGGTGAAGGTCTTCTCAGCCATTAGAGTGATCTCCTTATCAAGGCTCTATGTTATGCGGTAACCTCGATGGTACGCACAAAGGCCACCCATCGGATGTTCTTACCGACTTCTCCAGTTACTTCAATCTCGAGCGCGCCGTTGACCGTGTCGGCGGTCACGTCGGCGTCCCAAGCGGACACATCTTTATGAACTTCCTTGCCCACCCCGGCGACCAATGCGGTCGACGCGAGCGTGCCCCTCTGGTCGATTGCGCCGCGAAACATGAACGACGCCGACTCTTCAACTAGCGAACTGACGTTCCGGCCGACGATCAGGATCTCGAACATCCACGTCGTGTAGTTGTCGAGAACTGGCTTCGCCGACGTCCCGTCGAGTGTGAGGATGACGGGGGATGCGTTGGTGGTGGTGCCGCGCATCACATAGGTACTGGCCTGCGCGTCACCGTTGACAGCGAAACTGCCCGCAGCCTGCGCGACCTGCCCGTACCGCTTAGCAACAGCCTGCTTACCTGCCAGTGTAGCAGAATTCTGCCCACTTGCGGTATTGCTGTCTCCGGCGAGCGTAGCTGCGCCCGCACCAGACGCCACTTCCGTGGCTCCCGTTCTGATCGTTTGCAGGTCAACCGACGACTCGCCGCGGGCGTTGCCACCCACACCGACACCGGTGTTCGCCGACCGGATATTGTACGAATTGCCGTCGGTGCCCTGGACCGTGCCGCCCGAACCGGACGGAGTCAACCAGGACAACCCGCCGACGCCGTCGGACGTTGGGACCTGTCCGCTGAGTCCAGTGCTTCCACTGATGCTGAACGAATTGCCGTTCACATCGAGGTCGCCGCCCAGCTGCGGAGTCGCATCGTCGAGGACGTCCTGCATGTACTGCGGATGATCGTCATCGAGCAGCCCGGACAGCGAGCCGTGGTCCGTAGTCCCGCCGATGTCGACCCACGCCGCGCCGTTGTACGTCTGTTGCTTGTCCTGGACCTGGTTCCACACCGCCCAACCGTCGGTCGGCGTGTAGAAGTCCCAGCCAGAGCCGTTCCATTCCGCAATGTCGTCTGCACGGCCCGCCCACGCACCGGTTGGCGACGAACCGACGATGTATCGGTCACCGACTAGCGGCCCGCCGGGCGGCGTCGACAGCTGGTCAATCACAGGATCACGCCAGGTCAAGCCCACGGACAAGCTATTGATCTGATCCTGGATGTTTGACGTAACACCGTCGAGGTAACTGATCTCAGTCGACGTGATCGTCGTTGGCCCGGCGGCGATGATGCTGTTGCCGTCCAACGTGAGGTTGCCGCCGAGTGTCGGCGCCAGGTCTTCGACGAGTGCCGTAAGGTAGTCGCCGAGGTCCGTGATGTCAGCTTCTGTGTGCGTGTGCGTGACATTCGCTTTGCCGGCAAGCAGAATGTCTACTTCTGTTTCTGTGTAGTAGAGATCGTTGTGGTTGTGCGGATCGTCGGCTTTGCCTGCGAGCAGCGCGTCGACTTCCGTCTCAGTGTAGTAACGATCGTCGTGGATGTGCCCGACGTCAGACTTGCCGAGCAGGAGCGTGTCAACTTCTGACTGTAGATAATAGAGAGAGTTGTGGTCGTGGACAGCTTCAGCCGCCCCGATCATCACGGTGGTGATGCCGTGCGGATTACCAGTCGTGTCGTCGACGTGGTCGGCTGACTTTATGAAGTTGAGATTGAGGGCTTGACCCGCGGAGTCCTCCGGGACCCCGTCGAAGATCCAGTAGCCCTTGTAGAGTGTACCACCAGGCATCTGAGCCTCCTTGCTTACACCATGGTAATTACAGTATAGAGGAGCGGCCCTCGGTGGCCAAGCCTAATGAAAAAGGCGGCGGAGAAGGGGTCCTCCGCCGCCCTTTAAGCGCTATGCCTACTGCAAGCAGGGTCTAGCACGAGATCGCTTCCGAGCTGTAAGCGCCCCAGCACGGATCAGCGGCAGCAAAGCTGCCATTGTCCAGCGTGAGGATCTTGGTCTCGTCGAGCGTATCGTCGAACAGATGCACTGCCGGCGTGTTGACGACGACAAGGTAGTCGTTGTCCAACGCGTACTCCAGGGAGCGACGCTCTCGCTCATTCGGCGTAAACCGCGTGAGCCAGTGTTGAATGTCGCCCCAGACCGCAAGTTCTTCGCCACAGGCCATCCGCTTTCCGTGCGGAGGCAAGAAGCCGTAGAACTTCTCGGACGCAGCGATGTTGCGAACCGTACTGTAAAGACAGGCGGTCGCCGGATTGGCTTCATTGATGGCCATTTGTCACATCCCTGTATATGCAAAGGGTTTGTTGGTAAAGGTCAAGCGACTCGGTGGTCGCCCCGGCTGCTACTCTGCGGCCGGTTGCTCGTCGGCAAGTTCGCCGCCCGACACGGTGTGCGCGTAAATCAGCGCAGCGTTTCGAGCGAGTTCACTCTCTCCGACGAGTTGGTCTGCGGACTGCTTGACGTAGTCGTCCACATTCGGAGCCGATTGCGGGGCGAAGCGTTGCAGCATGTCCGTCAAGAACGGGTTCTCGGCGGAAGCTTGCTTCACTTGGCCTTGCTGCGCAGCTTCGGCAAGCACGGCGCCGAGTTGAAGCAGCTGCTTCGCTTCTGCGTCGTTCCGAGGCTCCACACCGTGGGCTGCCAGCTTCTCGAAGAAAGCCGGAACGTGGATCCGGTCAAGCATATAGGACTGAGCCTGGAGGGCTTGGTCCTGAGTCGGAAGATTGGTACTCATTTGTTTTCCGTTCCGGATTGGGGTTCAAGGTTGATCCACAGGTCCCGCCTCCCGGGGTTTACAAAGCCCCGGGAGGCAAGCCACGGAAAGGGATTCGACTACGCGAAGTCGGCACGTGCGAGACCGCCCGTATGACCGATGCTTCCGCCACAGGTTTCGTAGGCGAAGAACTCGATCATGAAGGCTTCCCGCTTGATGTGCATCGTGGTGTCTTCCAGAAGATACGACTTGCCGATGAACCGAGGGTCACCGAACATGTAGAACGTATCGTCGGGAACGAGGTCACGTTTGATCGTGACGACCCACTTGACACCCATCAGGTCGATCTCCGACCAGCCGTTCTTCAAGAAGTCGCCCGAGAGGTCGCCGCCGGCCTCGTCGTAGCCCCACTTGAGGATTTCACGGATGGTGACGTTGTTCACCAGGACCGTGTTGACCTCGAGGTGCGACGGGGTCTTCGGCATGATCTTCAGGGCTTCTTGAGTGGTGTCACGCGAGATCCCACCGAAGATGGTTTCCCACTGGATGACTCCACTGGTCGGGACGATGGCATTCGCACCAACGAGGGCGGTGTTCACGGCGGTGAGGAACTTGGAGTCCTCTTCCGCGAGCATGTCCTTGATGGCGTTGTCCGAAAGGACTTGCCGAATATCCATCTGCCATGTTCTCAGTTCGTCAATGTCCTTGACGAAACGCGGCGTCACGATCCGGTCGAACATCACGCGGTAGCGAGGACCGCGGATGTACACGTTGATCGGCAACGTGGCGAAAGGGATGGAGATGGCGGCCGGCGAACCGGGTTCTTTGTCCACCACGACCACGGGCTTGTCCGTGTCGACTTGACGATCGAGATCGTCGTTCGCAACCTGGACAGGCGGGATGATCTTGCGGTAGAAACCATCTTCGCGGACTCGTACGCGGGTGAATTCGTTCACCGCGTCGAGCGCGTTCTTTTCCATCCCCGGCGTCTCGAGCTGAGCAAACAGCTCTTCGTTCAGGACTTGGACGCTAGAGGGACTGGACATCAGTTTCCTCCTTGCAATGGTAAATCGCCGCATCCTCGCGGCGCTGGGTTGTCAGTTACGAAAACGGACTCCCTTCGAGCCTAACCCTAGACGATCGGGGCAGCAGGCAGGAAGTAGGTCCAGAACGAAAGCACGGTGACGCCGTGGGCGTTTTCGCCGACGGGGCTCGTCGCGGCGGCCGACTGATTGTCGCCCTGCACGTGCCACGAGGCGATACCGCAAATCCAGTCGGTGTACTGAAGAGCGCCGACGTTGGTCAGGATGCCATCGGCATCCCCGGTCAGCGGATCATTCGGTGCGTACACCTGTTGATCGTCGAACTCCGTGGTTTGGAGTTCATAGCCACCGGTGGCGACCAGACCGGACATTACGCCAGTCGGGGCGACAGCCCACCAGTGATCGACGTCCGTGACGGGACTGGTCCCGTTGTTGTAGACGTCGGGGTGGTCCTTCCCGTTCCACAGGAAGATCGGCATCTGCGTGCCGTCACCACCCAGCTCAAACTCACCGTCCACGTTGATGTGCGCCACGCGGCCCGCGGGGACCTCGGTCGCACTGTCAAGCAGCGAAGCGGCCAGCTTGGCAGATTTGTCGAGTGCAGACAAGTGGAACCAGCCCTTGAGCGTGTCCAAAGCCTGTTCGAACATTTGAGGCACTTGACCAGGCATTCTTAACCTCCGTGTCAAGATTTGTATGCCAGCCTTGCGGACTGACGTTGGTTACAGGGTGAACTACTCAGTTACTGGCTGAGCAGTCGGTCGCGAAACGCACGACCTGCATCCGTCTCGTCGAAGTCAGCCACACGGCTGCCTGTCGCTCCACGGGCGCTAGCAGTCTTCTCTTGGCCGACCGGGGTGCCAATCGAGGAAACCTCTTCGGCGGTCCGGTGCTTGGCCAGGTCGCGGATGAACGTCAGACACGCGGCGTGGCCCGTTTCCGGGTCGCCGAGGGCTGCCGCCACCTTCTCACTCTGATCACCGTAGATGCGCTCGTTGTCGACGCACGCGGCAACAGCTTCCGGAAGCGCTTCCTTGACTTGTGCTTCCTTGGCTTGATCGGCAGCGACCTTTTCTTGGAACCGCTTGCTAATCTCGTTGCTCGCACGCAGAGCCGCGAGGACCTTTGGTGCGTTCGAGTTGGTGCTCATGTTAAACCTCCGGGTTCACAAAACCGCATCGCCTCGCGGCGACAACAGGATTTTTGGTGAAACTACTTTTGGCTGCGTCGATACAGTTCGGTGACGAAGCCCTTCATGTAGTCCCTGACCTTACGTTCGTCCGAGCCTTGCTTCGCTTCTTCGAAGTAGAAGCGGCCCGAGCTCTTGTGGTCGTGGACTGCGGCTGCGATCTTGGCCCCTTCGGGACCAGCGGCAGCAAGTGCAGCGGGATCGATGCCGGCTTCCATCAGGGCCATAGCCAACTGTTGGATAGCCGCTTCATCAGGCATGCCGCCCATTTCCGGCGGAGGTCCGCCTTCAAGGCCGCCCATCTCCGGCGGCATCCCGCCTTCGAGACCGGGCTCCATGCCAGGCTCCATGCCCGGTTCCATGCCAGCTTCCGGGGGAAGCTCGCCACCGAGACCTTCTTCAGGGCCGCCGCCGCCCATGGCAGCCAGAAGTTCCTCAGCGCCTTCTTCACCACCTTCTTCACCTTCGGGCGGCGCTTCGGTAGGGTCCGAGCCGTTGTCCTCCCCTTCTTCGGCTCCGCCGGTGGGATCTTCAAGCGCAGCGGTGTCTTCTTCCGCTTGCTTCAAGAGCTCGAGGTCGTGGTAGACCTGAGCCGCGACGAGATCGGCTTGGTGATAGGCTTGCTTGACGATGTTCTGGACAACGCCCGAAGCAATCTTCTCCATCTCGTCGCCAGCGTCAGAGGCGTCCGACGCTACCTTCTCACCAGCACGCGCAGCCGCATTGGCGTCGCCAGCCGGAGCAGGAGTGTCGCCGTCCCAGAGACCGTTGGCAACATCCGCGAGGATGTCATCGCCAAGGTCCTTGGCGCACTTGCAGAGATCGTCGTCACCAAGTTCGGCGAGCTTGTCGGCGGAGTACTTCTCGCCGTAGTCGCCCTTGGCCGGATGGCTCGTGCCACCCTGGTCGCCTTCCCGCTTGTCGCCCTGAAGCGTACCCTTGTAGTCCTCCTCGGTCGAAGGATCTTGGCCGGTCGGCTTCGCGGCATCGACGCCCTGTCCGAGCTGCACGTCTTCGGCCTTGGGGGCCGAGCCTTCGGTGAGCTCAGGCTTCTTGTTCGTCGTGTCGGGAATGTCCTCTTTCACTTTCCGCTCGTTGTCAGCGGATTGGAAACCTTCCACGGGATCCTGTTCGTTGTCGTCCGGCTTCTTGGACGGGTGCGAGGTAGGACCCTCATAGCCACCTGGGTCGTCCATCGCGGACTTGTCGGCGGCCGTCTTTTCCGCACCGATCTCGTTGACGAGGTCAGTGACGTTGTCGAATAGGCTAGGCATCTTTGTCCTCCATGACTTGGTAGGGTCTCTGCCGCGGCAGTGTTAAACCCGTCAGGTTGTATTTTGGACTAATTGAAGCAGTGCAGTCAATACGGACTTTCTGCTTAACGTACGAAATTTTAGCTGGGTACTCCAATCGTGGCCGCCTCCAGGTATGCGATGGCCCGGCCCAGCCGCTCCGGATCATCCCTGAAAGCGCCCAATCCACGGTTGCAGGCATCGCACAGCAATCCGCGGACTTCGCCGGTCTCGTGGTCGTGATCGACCGAAAGTGCCGACTTTTTACGCTCTGGCTGCCCGCAGATAGCACAGACGCCATTCTGGTCAGCCGCCATTTTTTCGTAATCTTCGACCGACAGCCCATAGCGCTTCAAATGGTAGGCCATAGTCTGTCGATACGGGCGTTCAACGTATTTTTGGCGGTGATACGCCCGCGTACACGCCAGACACACCCGCCGATTTGGCGGGAATTGTGTGGCTGGTTTGGTGTTTCTACACTCTCTGCAGGTTTTCATCTTACCTCACAAAGTTTGATCTGACGGCCATCTCCTGCATGAATGCGGCGTCTGGATCAGCCGCATGGGCTTGGAGGAAGCCAAGCTGGTACAAGGCGTACTGCTTGGCCAGCTCCTCAGCACTGTCGACCATAGCTATCTTGGTCATCGACCGACGGGGGTCAGGCGCCTTCGGCTGCCGCAAAACGGACAGTTGGAGCCGCTCGATGACGCGGTCGCGAGCCAGCGACCATTCGCCGGCGTGTTTCAGCACCCAATGCCTGACGCGTTTTGGCGCTGGACCACCGGGCAAATAGGGGTTCTGACGGAGGTCCTCTTCGAGCCTCGGATCAGATGCCAGACGATTGTACACGCCTGGCAAGCGGTCCGCAACGGCGTCCGCTGCGGCTGCTGTTTTGGTGTTGTGTTCGCCGGTCAGCATGGCGATGAACGAATCAACAGGAAGCATGCACTTCTCTGCTGCCAGTGCTGTCACGACGTGGGCCAGCTTGTACGGACCCTTGCGGACGTCAGGAGCGTCGATCCGGAGCGGTTGCACAACCGGCTGGCACGCACGATCTTGCGCAATGGGGCTCCCGTCGACCTCCAGTGCGTTCTCTTGCTGGATCAGGTAGTTTGCCACCTTGAGTTGTCCAACGACACGCGGGTCACTCCAGGGGCCGTCTGTGAGGATCCAGAGAGGCGGGGTAACCCCAAGTCGCTCCGCAAGCGCTGCAGCACTTTGCTCAGATCCGTAGGTGTCTGCGGCGGCTTTGAGCATTTCTTGGTAGTCTTCTGCTGCAGCACATTTACCAAGCGTGTAAGCGATGCGATCTGCCGGGCGAAAGACCTTCGAGATGTCGAAGAAGCATGGATCTGGGTTGTCGACATGGAGCGTATGTCCGTCATCGAAAGTCTTGGCGAGGTTATCTCTGCATCCGCCATATTTGCACATCTCCGGTCCACAGTATTCTTTGCGGCTCTTGGCATGGTTGCCACAGCCAGAACAGACGTCATGGCTGACACGGCAGGCCATCGACACCGGGATGTCTTCGCCTCGTGCCAGTTTCTCGAGCTCTTCGTCAGCGACAAGCCCGCCGTTGCGATCGGCAGCTTCCTTGGTGCCGTTGAGCGCAACGATCAGCTCCACGCGCCGCATATCGCCATTATACGCGGAAGCTTTGATGATACCACGTCCCTTGGAGACGTCCTTGTTCTGATGATCGCGGTACCAGCGGGCGAATTTCTGGAAAGTCGGGTGATATGCCTGCAAGACCTCCTCACGGAAGCCGTCGCCGTTGCGGTTGGCTCCGTAGTACTCTTGGGCACCGACGGCTAGCAAGTGGACAGGGACCTCCCCAGGGCCAAGCTGCATGCTGGCCACCTTGTCGATGAACTGCACCGACGCGCGTTTCACGAACTCATCCATATCAGATCCACGGAGCCTGCCGTCGCGGCCCGTCTTGATCTGCTGTGCCACCGGAGCGTGAAAGTCGTACGATCCAGGAGTCAAAAGTTTCGTGAGTGCCATGGTGGGTTCCTGTTATTGAAGCGATTCGTTGGCTTTACGTTCTGCCTCAGCCAGCCGCTGCGTAATCGACATGGGTCCGCCGCGGAGGCCCTGCATCGCAGCGTCCACGACCGGCGGCAATGCGGCCAGACCGAGCGACGCGGCGCCACGCATACGTTTGCTGGGGCCCTTGGAGGCCCGACGCTGTGCCTGTGCCCGGGCCATGTCCATCTGATCCGTTCCGCGGAATTTCCTGAGCAGCGAATCTTTCTTGTCGCCCGCGGTCAGCTGCTTTGCGCCCTCGCTCAGCCGCCGCCACTCCTTGTTCTTGAGACGCTCAGCATCCCGGATCTTCTTAAACTCCTGTTGGGCCTCATAAAGCTGTTGCTGGATCTGTGGGCTCGGCGGTTGTGCACCAGTCTTCAGCTGCTGGTCGATCTGTTTTTGGATCTGCCGCACCTTTTTGGCGGCCTGCGCAGAATCAGCCATCCGTTGTGGTCGAGAGTCTTCGAGGTTCTTCAGCTGCTTCTTGTGCTTACGCCACCGCTTGTTTACGGCATCGTGCGTACCTTCTCGCAGCATAACCTTGTCTGCTTCTGCAGGACTCAGACCGAGATGCTTCATCACGTCACGGCCCTGTTGAAACGCCGGCGCGTCTGTGGGCACACGGCCTTTGATACGTTGAATGGCCTCGAGCTTGTTCAAAATCGGCACCTTGTCGAGCCACGGCAGCGAAGCGCCAACAGCTGACGCAACCGGAGTCACAGCGTCGTCAGGCGTGAAGACGTCTGTGGCTGCTTCTAGCGGCTGCATGTTACGCCAATCCCACCCCCACTCGCCACTCTCCGGGTCGGCAGTAACACCGCCACGGCGTAGCGCCCATTCACGCCCGCTCATCGGCTCGCCGATGCCTGGCTCGCTCTCAAAGCGCGGACGCGCGGCTTCGCGGTTGACCAAATGCTCACGCGCGGCTTCAGTCGTAGCTTTATTCATCACGTCTTGGGACTCTGCGTGGCGACCGTGCTGCCCGCGGTAAAGCGCACTGCCGAGGCCGGCACCTACGCCGCCGAGGAGACCGCCGGTCAGCGTACGGCCAACCCAGTCCCCGCGACGTCGCCGCGGTTGAAACAGCGTGCTCAGCGCGCCGAGCCCAGCGCCACCAGCCGTACCGATGGCAATGTTGCGCAGATTCGGATATTGGTTGACCTTATCGAGGACACTCTTGCCTGCCGCGGTAATCCCGCGTTCAGCCGCCCAGTCGCCGACCCGCCCGGCCTGTTGGCCTAGCCAGTCTTTGGCGCCCGACGCAGCATCCCCGATACCCTGCTTGAGTTCAGCAAGGCTGAGTGCCTCCTTGACGAGTGCATGGCCCTCGTCATAACTCATCTCATTGAAGTCTACGTCGGGTAGCACGGTAATGCTCCTTACGGATTGGGCTTGGGCTTTCTGAGCGCGTCGAGCTGCTTCTTCTGCTCAGCAAGTTGCTTCTTCTGCTCAGTAATTAGATCTCGATTCTCCCGATCCTGTCCCGGCGTCAAGTGCTGGAACGACGGGCGCATCGCGCTGCTGACGTCAGACGGCAGCACCGGCATTTGCGCACCGGTCGGCAGCGGGTTCGGCGGGCCGAGCTCGCGGGACACACCCATACGGCCGACGTTGGCCAGCTGTTGCGGCATGTCGCGGTCGGCGACCTGTCCCTCGATCTTGAGCGCCTGCTCGACGTCGAACGGGTCGATCGCCGATGCCTGCTCCAGGTACTTGCGGATCAGGCCCTGGGCCATCACCCGGTGCTGCATGGCGCGCGGCGCGACCTCGGCCAGGTGGTTGTAGGCGTCGATCACGTCGGAGTGGTCGTAGCCGCTGATGACCGGGTCGGCGGACATCATCTCGTGGATCATGGCCTGGGCACGGATGGCTCGCAGGTGGTCTTCGTGGCCCGGATCGGCAATCGACTTGAGGTGCTTCTGGATCAGCTCCTCGCGCGTCTCCGGGGCGTACTTCTCAGCAAGACCCTTTGCGGTACCGCCCAACGCGCCAGCCATTGTCAGACCCATGAACGACGCAGACTTAGTCTGCGATTGATTGTCCCATACTGAGCCTGTGATCACGTTTGGACGGTCCGGTGCAAAAGGGCGCAGAGTCTCCGCGCGCTTCTCCGGGAGAGCGGCTTCGAAGTCGGCCAGGGCCTTCTTGGTGTCGTTGAAGCGGGCGATCGCGTCGACAGCGGACTTGATCAGCGAGTAGGGCGCCTCGTCCCAGTCGACATCGTGGGTCACCTGGGATGGTTGGGCGTACGCCTGCTTGAACATCACGGTGGACTTCTCGACCAGGCCGCGGCCCGTCTGTCCGTAGCGTGCTCCGGCATTGGCCCAGACCTCGTTGATCGGGCGGCTGTCAAACCGGCGGAAGTAGTTGGCCAGCTTCTCGACGCCGTTCGTCACGTCGTACGCCGATTTGATCGCAGCGTCCTTGCGCTGCTGGTGCTCGCGCCGGAGATCGTGCATGGCCGACAGGGCCTTCTTCTCCTGGCGGTACGGGTATGCCGGGTACGCTGCCTCTTTTTCCTCTGCCTCTTCTTCGGCAGCTTCTTCTTCGGCGGACTCCCTTTCGACCTCCACTTCGCCGTCTTCGATCTCAACTTCGATGACGCCGCCTCCTGGCGCCTTGGTCTCGATCTCCAGCTCTTCGGCGGACTTCACCAGCGACACAGTGCGCGCAGCCTCTGCCCGGCGCTTGAGCCAGCCAGCAGGCGACATGTTGTAGTCGTCCGAGATGGACACACCGTGGGCTTCCTCGGCAGCCGTCTTGACCTCCGACGGGAACATCCGTTCAAGGATCTTCCTACCGTCAGCCAGCGGGAACGCCGCAGCCTTTTCGGTGAGCGTCTCGTGTTCGCGGATATGGCCGAGGCTTCGGCCGTTGTTGAACGCCCGCACCATGAGATTGACATGGCCAGCCGGCAGTTTTGCGGCGGTCGCAACCTTAACAATCGCATCGTCCGGATTCGTTCCGGAGTTGGTCAAATCTGTGACCTTTGCGAGAGCGTTGCTGATCCGCTGCTCACTCTCCTTCGTGAGCCTTTGCATTTTGGTCATCTCCGTCTGGGTATCCAATGTCGGTGGTAAGATATTCCAAGCCTTCCGGCTCGATGCCCATCGAGAGCATCATCAACTCGTGTGATCGCAGGGTCATACCATCCTTCTCGAACTCGGTGGAACGACCAATCATCTTCGGCGAGACGCCTTCGATGTACTTGATCCACGGGATGCAGTTCTGCATCGCCTGGACGTTCTCAGCCATCAGCTCGCTGCCGCCACCCGCCGCACCAGCCTGTTGCTCGAGTGCGGCCATGTTGTGGAACATGTTCAGGATGCCTTCGGCAGTGTAGCCGTTGATCTGGATGGTACGCGCGGCCACGTTGGCCTTCACTTTGATCACTTCCTTCGTGTCGTCGCCCCAATGCGCTGAGACCTGACTTGGGGTCTCCGGGCGCGTCGGCGCGTTGAACTTGTAGATAAAGGCGTCCAAGACTAGCGGGCCGCAGTGGTATCCAAACAGCTTCCACAGCAAATCGTATTGCCGCTCCGCAAGGCCGGTCTGCACAGCTTTGCCGACAATGATGTGGGTGATCAAGCCTGGATGATCAATACGACTCATCACATCGAAGAAGGCCTCCTCGTAGCGCTTGATCACATCCACGTCTTCGTGGATCTTCTGACCAATGCTTTCGAAGGACTCACGGGCCAACAGGCGAGCCTCGAGCTCCCATCGAGTCTCAGTGGGGGTTTCGTTGGCATCGTAAATCAAATAGGCCGAAAACAGCACGGGATCGGCATCCAGCGCCGCGAGCCGGTCTTCGTCCGTCTCACAGCGGTCCAGGAGTCGGCGGAACTTCGTCAGCTCCCTTACGATGCTGTCATCCCGTCCAGCGATGAGGCGCGAGCCGTTGGCGAGTTCGCCAGCCCGCTGCCACCGCCAGTCTGCGGGACGCCTCTTGTTATCGGGTCTGTTTACCAGAATCGACATCTACACCTCTGAATTTTATTCACGAGAATAATTTTCTAGTCCTCGTTGCCTACTTCCCCGGTGATCGCAACTTCCCAGTTGGTATCCTGGCCGTCATCGTCGACGGTCAGCTGCAGGTAGACCGCGCGGTCCGGGACCGAGTACGAGCCCACCCGATTGCGGTATGCGTACCCCGTGGGGCTGTAGAACTCCAGCGATTCGCCCGCGGCCTTGGCCGGGAGCTGGTCGTCGGGGATGATCTTGGCCGTGTTGAAGCAGATCGGGTCGATTTCTGCCGAGTGCGACGCTTCGGGGCCCAGCTCGCAGACAGCCCGATCGAGCAGCCTGACGCTGTAGCCTACCTGGACCGGGTCATCGGCGACCTGGCAGACTTGTAGACGCTTGATCGAACCCTCTTGCGGGTACCCAATACGGAAGCACATCGAGGTCTCACCGGCTGGCATGACCAGTGCTTCGCCGTTCGCGACGGACAGTTCTCTCTTGTAGATATGCATGTGGCTACCTTTGCTTAGACCTCACCCTCGCCGAAGTCGACGTCGACTCCCTCGTCCGGGTAGGGCTCGATTGTTTTCTGCTTGAGTTCCAGGGTCACGTCACCCAGGCTCTCGAACGAGTTGCGCATGGCATCTTCCAGCTCGGGCAGATTGTTGCTGCCGTATCTGTCCTCAAATTTGTCGTGATGCCAGTACATGTTGAACAGCAGCCGGCCCATGCTGTCCAGACCCTTCATCAGGTCCGGCAGGTGCCGATCGATCAGAGTCTCGTTCTGCGAGCCCTTGAGCAGGTTCGACAGGAGCGAAGTGTCGAGCACTTCCTTCTGGCCTGTCTGGGCTGCTTCCATGAGTTGCTGCCCCATCATCGGCTCGGGCGGCTCGGCCATCTGCCCGCGCTGGCGGCGTCCGCCACGCAGGTCGTCGACCGGGTACTCCTCTTCCATGCCGTAGTTGGTCGGCAGGCCGGAGCCCATGATGAAGTCGGTGGACTCGTACTGTTCCGGGATCGCCGGAGCCGACGGGGCGCTGGAGAGCAGATCGTACGGCTGGGCGTACTTGATCCGGTACTTCACGCCTCGCTGCAGCTGGGCGTTCTTCAACACGTCCTTAGCGGTCTTCTCGGCGCATCCGTAGTCGCGGACGAGCGAGATGAGCGCAGCCTTGGGCGTCGAGTGCCTGCCGTTGACGATCGCTTCGGTGCCGTTGTTGAAGACTTCCAGCGCGCTGGACGTCTTGTAGATGCCCAGCTGGAGGTCGACGTGGTCGCCTGGCACAAGCGCGGGCGGGTCGCTCGAGTCCGCGCACGGGTTGCAGCACCCGGGGATGCTGTCGCCGTCCTCGTCCTTCGGCGGGTCGGCAATCTTCAGTGCCTTGGCGCCGGGCGGTACGAGCAGCTCGTCCAACCGCGACACGAGCTTGTGGCCCTTGATGCGGTTCAGCACAATCTGTTCGACGCTGCTGGTGTTGTCCCACTCGTAGTGGCCGTGGCTCGGCGACGGGATCAGCTTGTCGGCCCGACGCCGGACGTTACCGTAATGACGCCAGCGGACCTTGTACCGCTTTTCCTCGCCCTCGGAGGGCAGAGTGTCCTCGACCTCGAACACGCTCGTACCGTGTCCGGTCGTGGTGAGCAGCGCATAGGTCGCTCCGACCTGCAGGCTGTCCGCGTTCGGCAGTCCGTTGAACCAGTCGTTGTAGTCGCTACCGGAGTACTTCTCGATGACGTAGATGTCGCCGGGGTGCACTTCGGTATAGGCCTTCTTGTCGCCGCCGACCCGTACCAGGACGCCGTTCGGCTTGCGGCCACGCGGGCCGTGCGGGGCGTGGATGTACAGGCACTTCTCGAAGGAGTCCGGCTTGCAGAGGACGTCGTAGTGTCCAGTCTCGTCCGGGTTCTGGAGCGTCATCGGCTCCTGGACCTTGTAGACCTTCGACTTGTCGTAGCGGTCGTCCTTGATGTAGACGCCGTCGCGTTGCAGTTGCTCGGCCTGCTTTTCGGTCAGCCCCCTGCGGCATGCTTTCGTGCCGTTGTATGTCCAAATGCGGAGGCTGCCAGTGTTGATCGGATCGGCTTCTTTCGCTTGGTCCATCGCGGACTTCTCGCGGAAGATGCTACCACCGACTTGGATGTCTCGTTTCTTGCGCGGCGGTTCCGTCGGACAGACGGTGCTGGCGGTCTTGGCAACGCCGATCGCTTCGTCGACAAGCTCCCGACCGTAGTTTTCGACGATCGGGCGAGCCAGCTGCGGCGTGGAGTCAAGGACCTGGAGGAACCGCGTAGCGACCGCGGCACTGGCCTTGATCAGCTCCGGCGCTTTCGGCTCACGCTTAGCGACGCGACCGAGCGCGTGCATGAGGCCGGGCATACCGGCGTCGAGCCATTGATCCGACGCGTACTTGTTCGGTGATTCGCGGAACTGGTCGAGCGATGGGCGACTGACGCCGAGCATGCTCAGGTTGCGTGTGACCTCTTCGCCGATGACGTTCGGCTTGCGGTTCAGCACGTAGTTGACCCAGTTCTCTTTGAGGGGAACGAACGTGTCGCTCTCCTTGAGGTACATGAGCTCGTGCCCGCGGAGTTCGCCGTTCAGGAAGAACACCGGAGCATAAATGAGTTGCGGCCCCACCTTGAAGCCAAAGACACCGACAGCCCGATCGTTGTCCTCATTTTTCTCGAGAAGCTGGAAGCCCAGCATGAAGTCGAGCAGCTGTGGAGCCTTGTCTTTGAGGTAGGCGTGTGCCAAGTTGCTGAAGGCACTCTCGAAGCTCTGGCTGTCGCCGGATTCTCCACCCATGTCCGCCTGTTTGAGAAAGTCGGAGCGTTGGAGCGAGCGGCAGACACCGCGCCAGTAGCTTACCCCACCCATCTGTCGTAGGTTTGTACTCATGTGCAGACGTCCTTGTCAATGGGAGCGACCCAGGTTCCGTCCTAAGATATGCTTTATATCCTACTGGATCTGACTGCAATACTGCAATGTCTAGGTTTTTGGAGGCTTCAGTACGCTCTGAGGCCAGTTCTTGGCAAAATCTTCTCCGGCGGCCAGCGACGGTACGAAGCTGGTGCTCTTTGTGTCCGAGACGGCACCGCGATGGACCGCGGACATCAGGTTCTTCTTCTGATCACTTCCTAGGAAGCGGACGAGCGGGTCCGGGTCGTGTCCGACCGAAGCCTGCGCCCGGACCATGTACGGTCGAAAAGGCGGAGCTTCGTCGTGGACATCGATGTTCTTGACACCGAACTCGTCCAAAACTGGTAGCATTGACGGCTTAATCTGGGTGCCGACCGTGTAGTGCAGCACCGGGCTCTCCAGGTACTTGCCGACGCCCAGTTTGGGGGCTACGGAACGCATCCCGTCACGGGGTTGCCACCCGGCCTCGAGCTGCTGGTACGGGATCACATCGCCGGGGACGTGATCGTCGTCCTCGTCGGTCATCTCGACGTGGTCGATCAGGCTCCGAGACAGCAGTTCGATGTTCCTGCGATTGGCATACATCTTACCGGCACGGTACGCATCGGCAAAGATGTCGATGAAGTAGCGCCGACCCTCACCGATGCCCTTGTGCTTGACGATTTCGGACGGATTCGGGATGCCGTCGCTGATCACGTCGCCGGCTTCGACGTTGTCGCCACGCTTCACCTTGAGGCCGAACCCGGGCAAAACGAAGTGCCGCTCGCCGCTGATGGTCACGTACTGGCCACCGGCGGGCGCTTCTGTGATATCGGTCACTTTTCCGTCCATTTGGGCGTGCGCAGCGCCACCTTTGAACGTTTTTGGCACCTGCACGAGCTGATTGACGTGCTGGAAGCCCGTCACGGACTGTGTTTCGCCCTTCACGCCGCCGGAGTGCTTCGAACTCAGGGCACCCTGTGTGAGCTTCTCAGAGAGCGCCTGTGCGGCTGCGATGCCAACCATGTCTCCAACCGGGGGCAGGTCTCCGCGCTCGCGTACGCCCACGTCACGGGCGTATACGCCGCTTGACGGGCCGGCGACCGTCGGAGAACGCACAAGGATGCGTTCCATGCCCTGATCGGCCAAATCTTCAAGGATTTTGGGCGTCAGAACTGTATTTCGCTTGTATCCGCCCATATCTGAGGCCAAAAGTGCCCCTTCGTTGTCCGGATCGTCGGTTTTGACCGGCAAACCACGCAAAACACGGCTCTTTTTGGCCGTTTTGTCCTCTTCAGCGTCGTCGGCGAGCACCATGAGCCGATGAGTGAGCTGATTCAGCTGTTTCGAGAAGTATCCGACGTCCATCGTGGCAAATTTCTCGTCGATGATGCCTTTCCGGGCTCCGTACGTGCCCGCCCAGTACGAAGCGGGGTCGAGACCCTCGCCGTAGCTCTGTTGCACCGGAAACGGGATCGTGTGGTCGTGGTGGTCGACGTAGAGCATGTCGCCGCCGATCAAACGCTTCAGGGTCATTTTGTTGCCTCGGGCACCCGATGCGACCTGGTCGGCGAGCGGGTTGCCCAGCTCTTTGGCGTCAGCGTACACGCCATCGAGCAGCTTCTCGTGCTCGGCGGCGGTCGCCTCGATGATCTTGGCTTCCTTCTTGTCCTCGTCCCAGTTGTCCTTCGACATGATCTCGCGGATGCGCCGGTTCAGGCGCTGGCGAGACGCCAGTACGGACTTGGTCGGACGCAGGTGCTCGATGCTGAACGACTGACCGCCGGTTGTATACGCCGCGTCACGGCCGACATCGGCGAGCTTCTTCGAGATCTCGCGGTACTTGTCCGGATCCTTCTCTGCGATCTCACGGAGCAACTTCTTGACGCCCTTACCGTCCAAGGTGCGTGTGTAGTCACGCATCTCTTTCGGCAGGGCCTCGTTGACCAGCAGTTGTCCAATGGTCGTCTTAAGCATGCGGAGGATCCTCGCCAGGCTTCCAGAGGCGGCTGCCCTTAGGCGGCGCCGCGAAGGAATCCTTGTCGATATGATCGCTGATGACGGTCTCGTTGATGCCCAACTGAGAGAGCATCTTGTTCATGACCTCGTCGCCGTCGCCGCGATCGATGATGTACTGGTGCCCTGGAGTCGGTTCCAGGGCCACAGCAATGACGCCGTTGATTGGGCACCGCAGTACAACGCGAGTCGCTTCGATGCGCTGCGGATTGCCCAACTTGTTGTGGAGTTCAACAATCATGATTACCTACGGTGCAGGCTTCGGGACATGGCGGAGATCGCATCGAGCCGCAACTGCGACGCGTCCTCTCGCTCCCCGTCGACTGGACCGCGGAACATCGACAACGCATCGGCTCCTGCTTTCTCAGGCCCGGACGGGGCTTCAATCGGGCTGACGGGCGCGTTCCCGCCGATACCCGGCAACGCCGGTCCGCCGCCGCCACCCTCGGGCGGGGCACCTTCGGCGCCGGCTCCGAGCGGCGCGCTCTGCGGCATCTGGCCTTGAGCGACCATCGCCACAGCACCGTCGTCCAGAATGTCGGGAGGCATGTCGATGCCCGTGTGCTTCATCATGTGGGTCAAGAGCTTCCGAACGCGGGAGAGCTCCATGTAGATGAAGGTAGGATCGATCTTGGGCTTTCCACCGGCTCCTGGGGCTCCACCAGCTGCAGGCGCAGGGGCAGCGGCTGGCGGTGCTCCCGCCATTGCAGCCGGGTCCATCGGCGGGGCGGCTCCTGCCATCGCCGGGTCCATCGGCGGTGCTCCGCCTCCTGCCATCGGATCCATCGGCGGAGCTCCTCCGGGCGGCATCGCTCCCGGCGGCATTCCGCCCGCCGCCGGATCACCTGGTACGAAAGCCTTTTTCTCGTTCTCACCGGCCAACCTCCATTCGGCAAGATCGAAAAGCATCGGGTTCATTTCGTGGGACATTAGTGCGACTCCGTTCGTTGTTCATGTGACACTACTAGTAGCTTACAGGGGTTGCGTTGATTCTACAATCCAAAACGACGACGCAGTCGTCGCGCGAATTTTTTGCTAGTGTTGCTAGCGTCCTTCGCGAATCTCGATTCGTTGACCTACGCCAATCTCTCCGCGCTTGTAAGCCTTGATCGCGTCGAGCTTCGAGTTGAAGACTCGGACGGGCTTCTTCTTGTCGTTCCGCGTCGTCGCCTCCCACAATCCACCGACGTACTCCATCGACGGGGCGTGGATGACTTCGAAGTCGCTGACCGCGAACAGGTTCTTCGACGGCAGGAGTTTCTCCTGCGCCTCCTGCACGGCTTCGTCGGTCGACGGCAGGTGAAACTGCATGGCGTCGCCGTCAAAGTCGGCATTGAAGCCTTTCACGATCAGTGGCGGAATCTGCAAGGTGTTTGCGGACGTGAGTTGTGGCCAGAACGCCATGACCCCGAACCGGTGCAACACCGGCGCTCGGTTGATCACGACAGGACGGGATTTCATCTCGGATTGCAGCTCACGCATAGCTGTATCGGTACGGTCTTTGACGGCCTCCATCGCCTTGATCTTGCTCATGCCGCGGCGGACCAGTCGACGGACGACGAACGGCTGATACAGCGTCCACGCCTTGTCGGCCGGGATTCCTACCTGGTCCATGTCGAGGTTGGGATCTGGCGAAATAGCAGCACGGCCCACGAGATCCACGGTGGACCCGAGAAGCTTGCGCTGCACGGTGCCGAACTTCGGGCTGGTCCCGAAGACGTGCTTCAGGATGCCCTTGACCGGTTGTGATTTGTTCTCTGGGCGAATGGGATCGCCAAGGCCTGTGACACCCTTGAAGGCGTCGTAGACCGCTAGCCGCTCGTCGGACACGTCATCCGTCATGCGGGTGAGTTGTTTCAGGTTGTCGTTCGCGTCGAACAGCTCCTTGTAGAGGAAGTTCGCGTCGTCGACGAGCCGGCCACCGGACCCCATCATGGAGACCGGGCGGAACATCGGCGGCAGCACCGGGACTCGATCCATCATCCAGTCCTTCGGGTGCTGCCCGAGCTTCTTCGCTGACTTGAGGAACTGCAGTCGACGGATCGCCTTGTCGCGGTAGGTCTTCTTACCGCTGTTCATCTCGGCGCGGGCTCGCTCGATCTCCTTGTCGAGGTTGATGTCCTCGAGCACTTTGGCGAGCCCCTTGGGGCCAGTGAGTCCTTCGCGCCCTGGCATCGACTCTTGGCCTGCCAGGATGCTCTTGAACTGCTTCTGTGTGAGACCCAAAATGCGGCGGATCGGTTCCTCCATCACCGGGTTCGGCATGGGTTCGCGGAGCTTGATGTAGCTCCAGCGGTTGCCGTTGTGCCCGCCGGTGAGAGATTCGTCGAACAGTCCGCCCTTGACCGGGGTGAGCTTGGACACACGCCAGTCAACCGTATCTACGTTGCGCAGCTCTCGATTGCCAGTCAGTTCGACAGCGTCCTTGCCTGTCATGGCCATGATGTTCAGGCGACTCCCGCGCTTGACGGGATTAATGCCGGCGCCTTGCAGCTGGGCCATGAACTTTTTGTAGATGAACGGCACTTCGGGCTCCGGTGGCGTGTACCCACTCATCAGCTGACGCCAGTAATCCTCGTTGCGCTGTCCACGGATGACGGAGGCATCGCGGATAGTCTGATACGCGCCGTGCGAAAGCAACGCGTTCAATTCGAGCATACCAACACGCTTCGAGCCTGATTCACCACCCTTGGCCGGAGATCCTTCGGCTGTGTACCCGCCTGTCGCTCGCCCCTGCAGCTTGGCTTCAGCGGTATGGTGCAGCTTCATCATGAAGCGGGCACCGTCGTGCACACCCTTCGTCGTCCGGCCTGTACGCGGATCTTCAATTTCCTCTGTGCTGTTGAGGCCGTGCTTACGCAGCTCCTTCTCGACGTACGCGCGCACGTCCCTGATGCTGTCGAAGTCGGCCATCGAGTATGGCTTCCCGGTCAGCTGCGCGATCTTGCCGAGGCTGGCTTCGAGCGTCTGCGCGGGGTTACCGCGGCTGATGATGCCGAGCGGGTTGAGCAGCATCTCGTAGGGCTTTCCGTCCGCGCCGCGCGGCATGTCCTCGTCCGCGACGATCTTGGCTACGACGCCCTTGTCGCCGTAGCGCCCGGAGAACTTGTCGCCGACGGTGGTCGGGTTGGTGGCCTTCACCACCACGGAGATGCCCTTCTTGCCCTTGTGTACGTCAGTGACAGTACCGGTTGCGTGGTGATCCCACTTGATCGACGCGTCGGACCAGGAGGCTTTGCGTCGGCCAAGACGCGGACCGGTCTGTCGCTGTTTCACTGCCAGGACGAGCGGCTCATCCAGATCGACCTCCTGGCCGGGCTTGATGACGCCGTCTTCGTCGTACTTTTCCAGGACCCGCCGGTCGTACTTGCCGGGGAAGATCGACTGGAACGCGTTCTTGCTGTGCTTGACGCCCTCGCCGAGGTCGAGCGTGTTCTGGTACATGTGCTCAGACGCCGATCGCTTGGCGAACGACTCCGAGATCACGATGGCGTCCTCGAAGTTGTGCCCCTTGTACGCCATGTAGGCGATTCGCGCATTCAGCCCTAGAGCTGTGACTCCTTCTTTATCCGTGAAGTTAGAGCCTGCGAGAAGTTGGCCAGCCTTGATGCGATCACCTGGCCGAACGACGGGCGTGTTATGCACGAACGTTTTTCGGTTGTAGGGGTGGTTGTTGTAGAGCTCGACGTTGTGGATCTTCCGGTCCGTTCCCCTGATCTTGACGTTATCCGGCGTGATTTCGAGAATTGTTCCATCGACTCCGCTCCTTACGGCACCCATGTCCTCGCCGAGCAGGGACTCGTAGGAGTCCTCGGTGCCCGGCATCCCTGATCGAACCAGCGGTGCTTCGGCGTTCACCAGTGGCAGCGCCTGCGTAAGCATGCGACTCCCCATAGACACGCGCTGGCCAAATGCGTTCTGTTTCATCGGGACCATACCAGCCAACGGACCGAACGCTTCGGTCATGTGATTCAGCTGGTAGTCCACTTTGTCGCGCGGCACGTACTTCAGCTTGCCCTTCTCCTGGGCACGCACGTACGGCTCGTCGGATTGCAGCTCGCCCGGGAAGGCGACAACTGCGTCGGCCAGATCCTGGGGCGTCACCCACTCGACCTTGCCGGTCTTGTTGTTGAAGAACTGGCTGTACAGCCGCCCGTCCTTGCCCTTGAGGGTCGCGTTGGCGATCCGCCCGTCGATACCGGTCTTGCCCGACTCCGGTGTGTGGACCGGGTCGATGAAGCCCATGTGACTCGGCTGCACCGAACGCGCTTCGTCCGGCACGGCCTCGCTGGTTGGGATGCCGCCCTCGCCCATACGGGTCACGCGCACGCGCTGATCGTACAGTTCAGCCGGGTTGATCTCTTCGAGCGGGCTGCCGAGGCCGGAGTCCAGCAGAGCGCCACGAACGCTCTTGTCGAACAGGCCGGTGCCGAGCTTTCCGAGGTTGCCGGGGAGGGTCGCTTTCCACAGGGCCTGCCGCAGCGCTGCACCGCCCTTGGTGAGCCGCTCGGCGAACAGATCCTCCGGGCCGATGACGCGTTGGAACGCCATGGCATCACGATCGTCGGGGCCTTCCTCGTCCTTGAACACACGCTGCAGCTTCCGCGTCGCGGCGAGGATCGTGGCAACGTCCACGTTCTTGCTGTCGGTACCCAACGTGCGTTTGTTGACCTCTGGGTCGACCTCCATCTGCGCGAACACGTCGCGGATGGCCTCGGTCATGGTCTTCTCGTCGTCGGTCGGTTCCTTGCGCAGCAGCTTCTTGTAGAGCTTCTTGAGCGTCTTGGGGTCCGACTTGGCAGCGTTGGCTGCATACAGCTCGTTCCCCCAGGCTTCGCGCAGCTGCGAGTCGGTCGCGCCGAGCGCCTTGAGGATCGGCATGAGCGGCATCCGCGCTTGGCCGAACTGTGCCCGGAACACGCCGGTCTCCGGGTCTAGAAAATACCTATGTCCCACACCTCGAGCGACATTGACGTGGGATTCGAGTTCTCCCGACTCTTTGACCCGCGTAAAGATACCGGGTCTAAGACGCATTTGGTGAGAGAGGGAGTATTCGTTCCCGTTGAGAATGAACGTACCACGTGGGGTGATGTAAGGGATCTGGGCGAGGGTGACGCGCTTCTGGTCGACAACCTCTTGGTTGTCGTCATTGGTGCGGAGGCGTACGGTTCCACGCAGCCTGCGACCCAGCGAGCGGCCCTCCAAGATTGCGCGCTTCTCATCGGCTTTTGTAAATCCTTCCGGGCCCTCGTAACGAGCATCCGAGACGTCCATAATATAACGCTGGTTGGTCGCCGGCTTGAATTGCTGAGCCGCCGACAACGCGTTATCGAAGATGGCCGTCCTGGTGGCGGCCACGTCGCCCATGGCACGGGCCCCTTCGGGCCCGGGCGCCAACGAGGAATAGAGGTTCGGCATTACACAAGGTCCTGTGCACCTGGACGGAACTGAATCGGAGCGACGCCGCCAGTGCGTTCCTTACTCCGGCGCTTCATTGCCTCTTGCGCGACGTTTCGACGGCCGCGGCGTTTGAAGTAGTCGTAGCTGAGCTTGCCGCTGAGCAGCGCCGCCAGCGTGGCGTAAGCCATGTAGGCGCCGGTGCCGAAGCCGCCGATGTTGCTGGCCTTCTGCTTCAGCTCGTCCCAGCCAAACGCCGCTTGCTTCTCGTGCGTCTGCGCCTCGGCGTATGCGTCAGCCAGCTCGTCAAGCTCCTCTTCGAGGAAGTCGTTGGCGGAGCCACGCTTCTGTAGCTTCTCGAGGATCTCGCGATACTCGTTCTTGTACGACTCTTCCTCGGCTTCCAGAGCAGCTTCGCGCCGACGTTTCATGAGCGCGTCCATGCCCTTCCAGCCGCCAGCCAGTGCGAGCGCGCCGGCAGGAACACCGACAGCCCAGGTAGCGGGCACGCCGCCGTAGTGGGTTGACTGGTCGCCCTTGATGTAGTTGCCAACGGGTCCCCAGTCTTTGTCGAAGAGCGGCTGGGTGAACTGGGCGTAGAACTTCGGGTCGAAGAGGTCGCCAGGGCCCTTCCACTCGATCGCCTCTTTGTCCATCCCGTACTTCTCTTCCTCGTCCTGCGGCTGCGGCAGCATCAGGTCGACGGTCTGCGAAGTCGGACTGGCCTGATAGCCGCGACCACGCGGCATCATCAGCTCGCCCAGACCGAACGCGCCCCGCAATCCGAGTCCCAGGCCTGCTCCGCCCAGGATCATCTGCCAGATGCGCTGGTTGGCCTGCTCTCTGGCCGTTTGGTTCAGCTCATCGAACCCAGCTTCTTTATCCATCAGGGCGTCGTAACGTGAATTGTCTGTGGCTTCCATGCCCGTTGCTCCCTATGCCTTGGACTTGTGGAGGGGCCTGTACGTACAGTTGGGTCCACTCCAGCCAGATTTTTGGATACTCCCAATCGTCAGGCCATTTGCGAGTCTCGTGGTCTTTCACAAACTGGCCGTTGCGGATGCGGTCTCGCACCCAGTTGTAGTACTCGCGGTCCTCTTCCTGCGACATGTCGAACAGCCGCTCATACGCCGTGCCGCGGACGGTCAGCCGTTCGATCTCGTGCTGCTTCAGCGATGGTGCAGCATCTCCAAGCAGCGGCACACCATTGGCGCCTGGCCAATGTAGTGTTCCGCCGTACCGTGCATGCTGTTCACCATGGTACTTACTATGTTGCATCTACTACGAGACTGCGTCAGGCGCGACCCGCTGTTGCAAGCGTCTCATCCTGTCAACGGCGCGTCGATACTCCGCAATCACCTCCCTTTTCTTCATATCCTTGGCGTCGAGCCCGGTGTTCTCACGCATCTGCTGCAGCGCGTAGCCGCCGGTCGTACCGACCAGGAACGGCGTGGCACCAAGGAGCGTCAGAGCGGCCATGGTAGGCATGCCCCAACCAGCGGATTTGACCAGCAGCGTGGCGTGGCGAACGCGTTCGAGGGTCTCGTCCGGGGTGAGACCATCCTCAGCGCACTTGTGAAGGAACCCGATCTTGAAAGCTTCTTTGGAGTTCATTCCTACCTCCCTGTAGGTTTAGCTCTGAGCTTCTCCGCACGTTTGGGTGTGAGCATTTCCTGCGGGCTGATGGTGAAGTCGGGCACCACGTCGACGCCCTTCTCCAGGATCTGGCCAGCGGATCGTCCATGATTCTGGATCTTGTGTTTCTGCTCCGGCATACCGGGCATGGGCGGCAGCTCTCCGGGAAGCACGATCGAGCGCTTCCGCTGGTGCTTGACCACATCCTCGATGACGCTCGGATCAGTCGGGTCGCCCTGCGCCTTGGCCAGCTTGCACGCAGCCGCGGCGTCTTCGAGCATCTTCTTGAGCTCGCGGCGCTGGCTGGGATACTTCTCGGGATCGTGCATGAGTGCACTGACCGCCCGCTTCATGAACTGGCCCGGAGGAATCCGCCAGTGGAACTGGTCGGGATCGTTAGCGTGGGCGCTGTCCGCGGCCGCTTCCGTGTCGATGAGTGAGATCATGCCACGTTCCGCCCAGAACTCGTACTTCTGGAAACGGTAGTGGGGGCCTTCTTGTACTGGCATTGCAGGGTTCTCCGTATGTCATCCTATGATAGCTGATCCGCCTGGGGTTTGTCAGGGGGAATATGCAACAGCTTTCCCTTCCTCGATCATCTTCTGATTGAGATTGATGAGGTTGGGCCCTCGCTGGCCGTACAGCTCGACCAGGTAGCGTCCGTACTTGCCTTTGACCGCTTTGGGTCGATAATCCCGCTTAGGACGTAGTTTTTTGTACGTCCGGACGAGCAGCCGGTACCCAGGAGTCGGGAACCCGTTGCTCTGTTTGGAGAACGCTGTTTCCTTGATCAGCCAGATCAGATGGTCCCTGGCAGCAATGCCAGCTTGCCGCGTTGCCCGTGGTCGGATCTCGGGGGCCTGGATGCCGTACAGCCGATAGTACATCGGGCTGACGAACTGGTTGAGGCCCAGATCGATGACGAGCTTGAGCGTGTCGCCATCGTAGACGTCGAGCTCCGGCTGAATGCCGTCGGGGAAGCAGAGGCAGCGATCGGGGACCCAACACCAGTAGTTGTAGTCCGGCTCCCGGATCGGCTCGGGTCCGTTGCGTAGCGTTTCCATCGGTCCCTCCTGAAAAAGCCAACGCCCGCCCGAAGGCGGGCGCAGTGGCCGAGAGGTCTATCGCTTCAAGGTCACGTTCAGGTGACCGTTCTTTGTCGCACGAAACGTAGCGTCGTAGCCGCGGTTGCCCTCAACGCTCATCTTGTGGATCGTGAACGACACGTTGCCGTCCTCGTCCGTGGTCAGCGGATGGCCGTGCTTGCACAGTTCGAAGTAGAGGCTGGCAAGTGCGGCGTCCCGGTCAGGCAGCTCGGGGCCGACGACCGGATCCTCGATAGCGGGCGGAGTCGTGACTTCCTGCACGGCAACGGTGCCGGCAGAACCGCCGATCAGCCCGCCAATGACAGCGACGATAACCGCGGCGTACTTCTTGAGCCGCGGCCAGCGGTCGACGACCTTCTCGACGATGGTGTCGTCGCAGTCGCAATCGCAGTCTCCGTCGCAGACGGTCTTTTCGGAGCAGTCTTCCTCGCACTCGTGCTTCCGATCGGGCATGACCAGTTCGACCACGTGCGGAATCGCTTCCACGACGCGCTCGCGCAGCACGGCATAGCCGCGATCGCCAAGCTGAGCCTTGGCACGTTCCAGAACATCGTCGACCTTGTTCAACAGCGCCCACTCCTCCAAGATGTTGACGGGATAGGTGCCGTCCGGTTGCATCTGCTCCGCGATCTCCGAAGGCATTTCGGGGAGCTTCGCACCGCGCTCATACGCCGGCTTCTCCTTCACCGGCCCTGCGGGCGGCTGGGAGATGTCGGTGTGCGGTACGTCATGGTCATTGAGGAACTTCTCGCGTAGTTCCTCAGCCGACATTTGCGGCACCGCCTTGGTGGGCCCTTGGGCCTCGACGGTTTCTTCCGGTTCCGGGATGTCGATGTGATCGTCATCCGGTTCCGGGGTGGTGGTGTCATCAGCCATCGTCTTCTTCCTCATCTTTGAAAAGGTTCGTGATCATGTCGAGAAGGCCGCTGCCTTCCGTGTGATCACCAAGTTCAATATGGCGGGAACCCAGCGGTCCGTGGACCGTGATCCCGGCTACCTTCACGGTCGCAACGAGCTCGCGAAGTTCGGTGACCAGCTGGCCGGCGCCCTCGAAGACACTGTTGATGTCGTCGGGCACCTTATGGGCGGCCAGTTGCCGCAGCAGCATCCGAGCCTGGCTCATGGTGCTACTGACTTGGCAGTTGATGTTTCGCAAATTGCGTGGCACGTTAGCCTCCTTGTGGTGCGGGTGGTAGTGGAAGACCTTCGATGTCCGGGTGGTAGATCGACATCGGTGCGTAGCAGCCGTAGCCGAGCAGCCGACCCGAAAGCGAATCGTAGCCGAAGCCTTGGTCGCCCCAGTTGCCCCAACTGTTGTGGTACATAATGTACCATCTGTTGTTGCGCCATACCAGCGCGACGCCGCAGATCGAGTGACCGCTGCGTCCGTAGCTGACCGGGCGATCGAGCAACAGGCAGGTGACAAACTCTTCCATGGTGCGGATGCGCACCCACTCCTTCACGCGGAAGTTCTTGGCGAACTCCTGCCAGCCGCTCGGCCGCGGATTGCTCCGCTGCGACCAGCCGACGTTCTTGAGCACCATGTCTCCGAAACGCTCGCGGTTGGCCGGCGTATCCGCCGGGATCAAGCCGCTGGTGCGGATCTTCTCCATGTTGCAGGAGAGCGAGCTGCCGCTGCCCGGACCAGACCCGCAGAGCTGATACAGCGACTGCGGCGAGAATTCGATCCAGTACTGACGCCCGTACTTCTGGACGAACATGTACTCGTATTCGATCGTCTGGTTGAACGAGGTGCAGCTGCCTTCCCCGTCTTGGTCTTTGGTCGGGACGCCGAGAATGCGGGGCGTGACGCCCTGCTTCATCTCGTAGACTTCCCGCCAGTCGGATTCGGGGATGATATCGATCTTGGTGTTGGCGAAGGGCGTGGATGCACAATACATCTCACGCTCTTCCTCGGTCTCCGGCAGGAAACCGCACAACCGGTTCGCGTCTTTGCACGCGACCTCGAAGTCGACGTCACACCACTCGTCCTTCAGTTTTTCAGGAACAAGTCCGGCTACCATCGTTTTACCCTCCGTGTTCGGCGAGAAGTGCTTTGAGTTCCGCAAGTCCCTTCGGGGCAGGACCGTGCCACAGGATCTTTCCGGACTTCTTCTCCAGAATGATCAGGGTCGGAGTCGGGTCGTTGTTCTTCCGATACGGCTCCCCCGTCTCCGGGTCCTTTCCATTGAGAAAACGGGCATAGGCTTGGGTCGTCGCATCGTCGTCCACCACATTGATCACATGGCCTTTGAATGCGCCCTTCCCCTCCTCCGCCCGCATCCGGGTCAGCAGGGAGTTCCACTCGGCAGCCGTCTTCATCACAGACGCGTCGCCCACCGGGTGTTTCTCTAGGAGGAACAATAAGTAACGGGGGCCCTTCTCCACCGGGCCTGGATCGGGGTCCGGGTCCGGCTCTGGCTGAGGGTCCGGCGTCGGACCTCCCTTACCGACCTTGATCAGGTGGATCGCAGCAGGTAACACGGCCAAGTCTTTATTCGTACGGTCGATTGCCAGGATCACTGCATCACTGTTCTCTTTTGGCGTAACCTCTGCCTCAAGAATCAGTTGTACTCCGTTTGGCACAAACTTCATCCGTACTTCGACACCGAGCAGCTCGTCGCCGTGCTGGATTTGCACCTGACGGACTGCTTTCCAGATATCGCCCAGCCGTGCATCAGCATCGATGTCGAACTGCACGTCGCTAATGCGGAGCGTCACAGTTTCGCCTACCTTGCACGTCGTCGGGCCGTCAATGACGATGCCGTACGCCGACGTGGCGAACAGCATCAGGAACAGAGCAAACATGCTCAGGAAGGGTTTCATTGCTTCACTCCTTTGGTGTGGGAAAAAAGCCGCTGCCCACAGCGGGCAGCGGCAGTGTGGGCGCTATTCGCGCCTTATATGAAGAACTTCATGATGATCGACATCAGCCGTTCGATGAAGTCCAACAGCGAATCCCAGTCGATAGCGGCGGCTTCCTCCTCGAAAGCGCGCGGATTCTCTTCGGTAAGTACAGCCAGGACTTGAGCCGACGCGACCGTACGGTCAGGGCTCAGTTCTCCGGCAGCGTTCAGTTCCTTCGCGACTTTCCTGATATTGCGGAAGGTAAGGCCGAGCTTGCGCCGTTGGCGCCGCGTGAGTCCGGCGTCGCTGGACTCTGCCTTTTTCTCCTCTCCGTCTCCGATGAGAATCGTCTCAGCGCCAGTGGTAATCTGGGCCGGAATGGTAATCGGAGTGGCTTCGCTGGAGACGCCGTAGGGCGCGGGGCCCATGAACATCAACGGCGACATCAGCATAAACGCGAAAAACAGAACTGCGAATTTTTGGCCTCGCATGTGAGTCCTCCTTGTAGTGGGTGGTGTGTACTGCGCTATTATCTGCCTGCCGTGTCGTAAGGTCAAGGCAGTTATTCAGTTGCCTCGGGTGGCATGAGGGTGAACATGTAGTGCAACAGCGGCGACTTGCCGAGATCGCCCGGCGTCGTGAAGCTGTCAGCGGTGTTTCTCACCAGGTCGGTAAACGAGTGGCGGACTGCATATGACGTGGCTTCGCTGCAGATCGGTGCCTGCTTCTTCTCTGCGAGAGCGTCGTCCGTCGGCGGCTTGATGAACCACCGAATAATAGGTAGGTGGCTGAATGCTACCCACATCAGGTGCATCATGCCGTAGTTCCCCGGTGCGCAGAAGTCGCGCATCAGGGATACAGCCTTGCGCCTGTCGAAGACGTGGGTATCGCCACTGACCATGCCCAGCGCATCGTTCCAGCGCAGCGTGGTGAAGTAGTCGGCGACCCGGTAGACGTCAATGTCGCCCGGACAGCTCTCCACCCTACTGGACAGTTTGACGCCCCGCCCTCCGCCGGGCAGCATCTCGTAGATCATCAGATCTGCCAGCGGGTTCTCGGTGTCACCGTTCGACCAACCTGCTACGCCGACGTGGGCGTACTGGGAGTTGGTAAACACGCGGATTGCGCGTGCGATGACGGGCATCCGGCCCCGGAAGAGCAGGATGTCGCCGTCAAGAATGTACTTCCTTGCTTTGTTGTACGGGATGCTGATTCTATCCATGATTGTCTCCCTAGCGGTTGCGGCGCACTAGCTCGCGAACGAACTCTCGCATATAGTCGCGGGTTTCGTTGGGCGTGCGGCGTGTGTCGTGAACTGGACCCCTTCCTGCTAGTTGGTCTTCGAGTGTCGGGTAGTGGCCTGTCTCCTGAATCTCGCGCATCGTCGATGAGATGCTTGCCGCGATTTCCGGCACCGGCTCGTGCTGCTGCCGCTGCGGCAGGTTGTGCACATCGTTGATCACGATGTCAGGCGACGCCGAGCTGCGCACCTGGTCCGTGTACACGGTCATGTCGGGCCTGCCGCCCGGCAGTGTGTGCATCTTGATTACGCTCTGCCGCCTGAACTCCTCGCCGTGCTCGTTGTACAGCCGCTCGTGCATCTGCATAACTTGCTGCACGCCGTTCTGCGTGTCCCGCGCCTGCCGTGCCGCCTCGTCGAGCATCGAGATGATGTTCTGCGTGCGCTGGTACTCGCTTGCAGCCGCCTGGCTGCGGTCACGCATACCCGTACCGTTCGCAGCGTCACGGACGCGCGCACGTTCACGCATCAACTCTTCGCGGCGTTCCTCGAGCTCGCGCAGCTCCTCCGACATCTCGGACGCCATCTCGAGGTATTGTTCCGGAGAGAGTGCCCCGTCGGGGCGATCCCCGCGGTTCATCCGGATCAGACGCGGACGACGATTACTCATTGTGATCCTACACGATTCCAGTAAGTGATTTGATCGCTCCTGCGAGCATACCACCCCTCTGGATACCATGTTGGGCTTCCGGTGTCAAACCAAGGAAGGCTCCGCCGATCTTCCCGATGGCCATGCCGAATGCGCCACCGAGCCCGGCACCAGCCGCCACTTTGGCGACGTCTACCGGCGAGACCCAGTTGGAACGCTTGGCGTACCCCGCTACGGCAGGAGCGGCTGTCGCGATAACTTTGTTGGCTGCCGACAAGAACGGATCGCGTTCGATGACGCGTCCCCACTGGTCCTTGTTGAACACATCGTAGTTCTCAAGCACCGACCCGGCCATGTTGCGGATCGGTCGGGTTGCCGCGCGGCCGATGCCCATCCAGTCGGGCTGCGCGCACTTCAACATGTACTTGTTCTCAGCACGCTGCAGCATCTCGCCGAAGCGGTCGGACGACATCTTGCCGAACTCGCGCTTCCAATCCTCGTACGGACCGGGATCGTACGGTGGCTCGTAGCCAAGCGCCTCGCTCGGCGCCTGTGCCTGCGGGTCCCCAGTCCAGGATCGCTGGTTGGGTGGGACCGACGGACCCGTCGGGTACGCAGGGCCGCCCTGCATCGGCGCAGGCTTGAACAGGCCCTTGATACCGTAGTGCTTGACGTTGGGGTAGCCGTGGAACAACCCAGCAAGTCCCCCAAGGCCAAGGCCGCCGGCGATCGAGAACTTCTTCTTGGCGCTCTCGTCGACCCACTTCGGGAACAGCTTGTTGGCCAGCCACCCGCCGGTGTAGCCGAGCCCGGCACCCAACCCACCCATCAGGAGGGCAGCGGTCGCTGGATTCGGTCCGCCGAGGATGCGCTGGATGTTTCGACCGGCCGCGCCGATCGTCGGCAGGGCGTCCCGTGACCACAGGCTTTCAGCCCGTTTGATGAACAGCGGGCCGAACTCGTCGGTGACAACGGTCCAGCCAGGGGCCCCTGGATCAGCCTCGTACGCAGCGTGGGCGTCGGCGGCGTACTTGACGTACAGCTCCTTCACCCGGTGCGGCACAATCGCCCAGTTCTGGCTGCTATCGCTCATAGCAATTTTATTCTCCTGAATAAATTTGGGCCCAAACCTTCATTGTACCACGGGCTAGTAGTCTTCGTGCAGTCCGATCATGGCTGGTGCACGCCAAGCTCCAGAGGGAAGCTGCTCCTGCGAGCGTATACGAGCGACTCTTCCAGTGTATGCGTCCGGGTTTGCATGCATATCTCGCCGCATATCGTCTGATAGCCCGGTACCGACTCGGCCCACTGTTGGTCCACCAGGCGACAAGGAATAGTCGAAACCTCCGGCACCAATATTGTGGTACTTTCCCTGTCCTGGGAAGATACTTCGAATGTGGACATCTGACTCCTCCAACTGCTTGGCTTTCATCGGCTTCCCGGTCGGCGGGTGGATCACGATGCCTTCGCGGGTCAGCGGATGTTTGCCCTCAACGATCTGTCGCCAGAGATTCTGCGCGCCTTCGGGCGTGGTCTCCTCCTCGGCGACATGGAACTTGTCCTGAGGAAGATATTGTAGCACCTCCTCGATCATCTTGCGACGCTCAGCGTACGGAACGTCGCCGACGGGCTGCTTGCCGCGCTGCTGGATGTCATACAGCATGTTCTTCAGCTGGATGCCGCGGTCGCGCTGGGTTCCGAGGGACTTTTCGATTGAGGCGTTGAGGATTCCTCCGAGTTCTTGCGGCGGGATAACTCCTCGATCACCATCCCCATCGTCCAATCCACCACCGCCTTCCAGGTCGGGTCCTCCCTTAGCTGCTTCAGCGACGGCTCGTCCTGGCTGGGCGGAGGGCAGCTGGGTGCTTCGATCCGGTCGGGTTCCATAGATCTCGCCTTTCAATACTGTCCCGACCAGCTCCTTCGGAATCTCCATCTCTGGCCTACCGCCGAAGAATCGCTCCGTATGGACAATCGGGCGTCCGGTTTTCTTGGATGTGCGGTAACTTACAACTTCGGCTCCGTTTCGCATCAGTTTGATGAGTGACGACGCACCATCGATCTTCGCCTGAACAGAACTCCCTTCCTGCATCTGCCCGAGAAGCGGTTCGACGTTCTCGGCAGGTACCTTCTTGTAACGCACTTTCTCGTATGGGATCACCTCCTTTGGCGTTGCATTGATAAGTAGCCAGTCACGATCTCCCCACTTCTCGGGCTTCAGCAGAATGAACCGTTCAGGCACACCAGACGACGCGACCGTGTACTCAAGCTTGGTCGGCGACGCCTTGGTAATCATCACACGCTGTTTCTGTTCCTGGCGCACGGTGCCCGCACCGTAACCGGTGCCGCCGATCGTACCCTGGAAGTCTCCATACCAGTGCGAATGCACAGGCTGCTGCCTCATAAACCGCTTCTGTCCGGGCTCCGGCAGCTCAGTGGGTTTCGTGGCCCATGAAAGCAGTCCGGTCTCCGGCGAACCGACGCGGTAGTCGTAATGCTCGCCTGCGCGGCGGGCATCATGCCTCTGTACGAACATGTCGACGATGTCCGCCAGCTTGGACGGATCACCGAAGTTCTTTTTGTCCGGAATTCCCAGGGGGCGATAATCGGCCTGCTTATTGATCTGGTCCCACGCCTCGTCCTTGGTCATCCCGCCTTCGATCAGCTCCCACGCCTTGTGGATCTGGTCGCGCTTGGCCGTCGGATAGACGCTGAAGTCCTGTGTCGGGCTGGCTGCAGTCATCATGCCGCCTGGGCGCTCACGCATCTGATAGCCCAATGGCGCCAACGAACGCATCTGCTCCATGATCGCTTGCTGATCGTTGGGATCATCGGTGAAGATGAACCGATCGTAGTCACGGCCTTCTGGCTCCGGCCGGCCATATTTCAACGCGCGGCCACGCGAGCCCATGAGCTCGGACCGATCGAGCAGCTGCTGCATAATGTCTTCCGGCAATACTTCCTCAGCGCCCTCCTTCCGCATCCGATCGATCCTTGGTACGACCTTCTCTATGACCTTTCGCCAGGCCGGACGAGCATCGACGCCACGGTCGTCGATGTACAGATCTGCCAGGGGCTTATCGGAGGCTCCCGGCGGTTGGTCCGGGTTCTCGTTGATATGGTCATAGGGAATCTCGTGCTCCTTCAGCCACGAGCTGACGAGCTTGTCGTTACCACGGACTGTGTTGATGATGATCTTACAGCCCTTCTTCTTCAGCAACTCCATTGCTTCCTTGGCGCCGGGACGAGGATCGCCGACCTTGTTGTTGTCGTACGGCTTCATCTGCTTGGCCAACGTGCCGTCCAGGTCGACCGCGATCGTGGTCTGGTGGGCCGACATCTTCTGCATCGGTTGGATGTTGAAGAAGGACGTCGTCAGGGACCCCATGGTCGGCCCGCGCTTAATATCGTCAATTACGCGCTCTACGGGCCCACTCTGTGCCAGATGGGAGGTCATTTGCTCCTGTTGACCCAGACGCTGGGCGCGGTTTCGTACGTTTTGTACGTTCTGGAGCGGTTTTCCGTGAAGCTGCTGGAGATGGGCCCAGTTGTTGTAGCCCATCCCTTTTGCGATGCGAGTTTGCTCACCGCTGCGGATCGAATCCCAGGTCTTTCCCTTCTGCGGGAACGCCCGGTGCATCTGGTCGATCTGTGGCTGGATGTCCAGGCTGTACTGCTGCTGCCGGATCGCCTGTGCCAGCGACGGCGTGATCAGCTGCTCATTTGGCTGGTTCATCATGGTCATGGCGACTTGTTGATCAACGCCGGCCCGACCCACCTCTGCCACCCATTCCTGGGGGTTCATGGCTGCCAGAGCGCCCGGATCTTCCTCCAGCATCCGGGCAGCCTCAGAATTCTCCGATATGAGCCCGTCCTGCACCATCCTGGACGTTGCAGCGAGCTGGGCGGCTACCGGGCTGCCTGCGGCTTGCTGCGTCAGACGGGCGTGCTGGGCCTCCAGTTCGGGCAGCGTGGTCCGACTCCCCGTCAGCGGGGTGTCCCTCAAGGCAGCGGCCATCAGCCCGCCGCGCTCCGGCGACAGGTGCTTCGTGGTGCGGATGTGCTTCTCCATCTCGCCCCAGCCCTGGTTGCCGTACGCCGGGAGCGTCTTGTCGATGCCTTCGAAGATGCCGGCGATGTCGCTCCGATCGTAGTCGGACGGCATGGAATCCCGGACAGCCGAGGCGACGCCAACGACAGGCGTCATTTCCTCGACCATCTGGTCGGGATCCATCCCCACATGGAAGTAACCTCGCTTCGCACCCTCCCGGTAGATCTTTCCGAGATCTCGCGCGGAGAAGCCGCGGTGTTTCATCGGGTCGCTGTAGAACTCGTCGAAGATCGTTTCCGCCATGCCGACGGCAGTCGGAGCGTCCATATCCTGGTAGCGGTGCGCGTCGGCGATGGCGGACGCGAGCGAAGCGGTAGAGCCGGAGCTGCCATGAAGCGTGTCCCACCACTCCGGCGACCAGCGTTGGAAGTACGGCGCGACCTCGGCATAGCCTTCGGTGAGGTCTTCGACCTGACCGCCGATGTTCTTCGGGTCGATGCCGAGTGCGGTGGCCAGTCCGGTAAGAATTTTGCGCGGGGCGGGATCGGAAGACGCGGCCTGGCGCATCAGGTTGGTCTTCATGTCCTCGAACTGCTGAGACTCGAGGTGGTCCATCAGGCTGCCCTGTGGACGGAACGGGCCAAGCACAAGCCCCTTGCTCTCGACCCACTTGCGTACAAGTGGCTCGATCAGAGCCTTCAGCATGTCCATGAACCCGGCCGACTTTTCCATGTCCTGTCCTCGCGGTCCTTCTGCTTGCTTTCAGTATAGTAGTTATGGGGCGTAACTTGCTATGCGCGAAATCCCCGTTTTCGCAGCCGTGCGCGCTTCCAGTTGCGATCACTGCCACCATGCGGCTTCGGTCCGGAGTGTGCTTTCCCGGCTTTCTTAGGCATTTCGCGCTGACCCGACCGCACGACGGTGCGTGCTTTATTTCCTGGCCCACGCACGTCCGACAGGTGACGCGTCTGCAATCGGCGCGACTCGATCGGGCGTTGCAGGCACTCGCACAGCTGGTACGCCAGGATCGAGATGACCGACTGATCCTGCCTGTGATTCCGCCGGCTGGATCCGACCGGCACGATGCAGTCGGGGTCCATGGCACAATCGCGCCAAGCGTAAATGATGTCGCGGCCCCACGAGTTGTTGGCGTCGACGCCGACGGTGCTGGCGTCCTTCTGTCTGGTGTTGCAGACACGCGCGCTGGCGTTCAGGTATTGCATCGTGCCGCGGTGCGTGAGCTGCGCAATGGTGTGGCGGCACGGGTTGGTCGGCACGTACAGCCCGTCCTTCTTCAACGCGCTACGGACCTGGGTCAGCGGCTCCGTAAGCACGCAGCTGGAGTCGAGCCACAGCACCAGCCCGCCGAACTCGTCCATGATGTCGGCAACGATCACGGGCTTCCACGCGTACGAGCCGGCGAAGAACCGCCCGGACTGCCCCATCTTGAAGTGCTGCGGGTACGAGTCGAAGTCGAACTTGCGGTAGATGGTGTCCGGCCAGTTGTGGGCAAGATCTGCAACTTCGCTGGATGCTAGACCGAGATCGTACACCACCATGTTGGCAGCATCGGCCTCGTGCTTGAGGACGGTCGGGAGCAGTCGCTTCACGCAGAGGAAGTGATTACTGCTCGCCCCCGTCACTATTGTCAGCTCGTGTTTGCGCATCCGTGCCACCTTCCGGGAAAATGAACCGCGTCGTGTCCTTCTGCAGGACCAGCACAGACGCGTCGTCTCCGGCCTTCTTCTTCATCTTGAACGTCTGCGACTCGATCGGCCGGCGTTGACTTCCCTCGCTGAGCCACTCGCGGAACTGCTGCATCGTGACAGGCGTGATCGCACCAAGGCCCTTCCAGTTCTTCTCGTAGTTGTCCATGTAGCCCTTACGGGCCTCGTCGAGCGTCAGGAATCCGAGCATGCACTTGTGCTCGTCGAACTTCTTGGTGGACGGATCGACCTGATCCACCACGTAGACGAGCTCTGCCTCCGGATGCGGACCGATGAAGATGTCGACGTGATCGCCGTCCAGGTCCTCGGTACGGTTGATGTAACCGTAGTGGTGGCTCATCGTGGTTTCCCACTTCTTCCCGGTCGGACCGACGCCGGACCGGGTGCTGCCGCGCGGGTTCTCGATCGCGACGCGGAGCCCGTGAAGCGAAGCGTGGCCCTTCCGGTAGTTACCGGCTTCGGCCTGCGCTTCAGATTTGGGGGCGACGGCGCGGCGTGCGGCGCGGGCAATGGCCTGCGCTGGTGTCACTTTGGCATATTTAACCAGGTCCCCAGCAACATCGCTGTTAGCGAAAGGACCAACATGACGTCGAAACACCGACGAAAGATCAGGGCTTTCCGCTCGCTTTTCGCTTCCGCCTGCTCCTGCCTGTGCAGCGCCTGTAGTCGCCGTTCCTCCATGATCAGCGGCATGATGTGTCGCAGCGTCGCCCGGAACAGGTCGTAGTCCTGATCCTCCCACTTTTTCAGCAGGGTTGGGCGGAAGTCCAGTCGCTGCTCGATGTACACAAAAGCTCTGCGCCTCGCCTCCCGTTCCATCTGCTCCTTGGTCATGCTCATGTGACCCTCCAGCTTTGAGAAGATGGGTACCCGGTTTGTCGGTCAGCGTGATCCCGTCGGTCTTCTCGACGGGGTTGTGCTTTTCGCTGGCCTTGGCCACTTCGTTATCACCCAAGACCTTCGCGCGACGTACGGCTACCGTGATGTGGAATTTGTACTTTCCCTCATTCGGTATCGCGCTGAGCCCGTAGCTCTTTCGAAGCTTCTCGAGCTCTGGGCTCCGCACTTCTACCACCCAGCATCGGGTCATCTCCGGCCAGCCGGTCGGATTGAAGTCCTTCATCTTGCCGAGTGAGTAGCTGAACTCGTGACCGCGCTCCGTTATGCGATTGGGCCCGCCGATCTCCGCGATCTCCTCTGGCCGCATCACACTGATGTGAGCGTTGTACTGCTCCGTTGTATCACTTACGGGCAATTCGATACCAGGTTCGTTCATGGCATCAAAGATACCCCGGCCGAGGGAGTTCGGCACCTGGAGCATCAACCAGCCCGTGCTGGATAGATAGAGCTTGCCCTTGAGCTGCGGCGACGACGCGGCAGCGGCCTTCTTGAACAGGTCAAGCGCCTCAGACTGAATAGACATTGCTATTTGCGGAGCTGCAGATGCAGCCTGAACGTCTTTTCGTCTGGACGTTCCTGGCGCTGCAACGGAGCGAGCCGCTCCTCGGGTTCAATGTGTACCAGAAAGCAGTGATGGCTGTTCTTCACGCAGAGTACGCGGACGCGTACCTCCCGCATCTCGCCATCCTTGGTAGGCACCCAGCACACCGATCGGACGATCTGGCCCTCTTCGTCGAGGCAGCCGTCGTAGTCGTCGACCCGGTCGAAGATGTGGTCGTGGGCGTGCTTGAGGTCCTCATCGGTCATAAGAAACCTGATGTGGTGGTCTGCCACCTCCTGCTCTTCCCAGCCGAGCAAGTCTTTTGCGCCGTTGTTCCAGGCGATAATGTATCCCTTGTCGTCGGTGACGACGAGGCCGGTCGGAACGTGGTCGATCACGTCCTTCCACATGAGCGCATCGTGATGTGCCGCTTCGTACTGGCTCTGGGCGTTCTGCAGCATTGCGCCAGCGCAGACCACAAACAGAAGCATGAAGCCGTATACCATCCACGACAAACGCTTTCGCAGCTTAGTTGTCATCTGGTTCGTCTCCAGGGCCGGGGTCATCGTCTTGCACCCCCTCAACTGAGACGTTCACCTTGCCCTTGATGAACATCTTCAAAATGTCGAGGACGTTTGCCCCACCTATACCCGCTAGGCCGGAAATGGCCAAGAGGAACGGTATGTTGTTCTTGCCGTCAAAGTACTCGTACCAGGCGAGTGCGACGATTAGCCCGATGATCCCAGAATACAGAAACGCACCGATCACGCCGCGCCACGTGAGTTCTTCGTGGCCGCGCAGCTTGGCAGCGATTCCGCCGAAAGATGAGATCGCAAAGGCCGACAAGAAAATCCAAATCGGGTCAGCACCGCGAAAAGGCATAATCGTGGCCTCCTTGCCCTGAGTTAACATGCAGCTCTGCTCCTTGGTAATCTACCTCCGGTTCCCCTCTCCGGAAGCTCCGTGCTTCAGTCTCACGACTTCCACCTCGCAGTAGACCGAGGCCACGTCTACCGCTCCACCAATCGTACCTCAGCAATTCTATGGCACGACTTTTCTCAGGCAAATCCTCGCGTCCGTGGTCGGATGAATGCCTTCCATTACCGGTCAGTGGCTTGACTAGATCACCTAGAAAACAGTTCGGGATTCGGCGTCCTTGCCGTCGAGTGCATCCCTGCATTATCCCTGCCCTCGTTATACCCGATTGCGAGCATGAATGTGAAGGCGTGCTGATGCTATCAATCATAGCTTATTCTCGGAACCTTACCCCGCGCGGGGTACGGCCATTTAGCTCGGCATCAGTGGCAGCTTCCGCACCGACATCCCGAGCAAGGTCCGTGCCCTCGAGCGTACTGACATCGAAGTCGTCCGAGAATGTCCGTCGGAGGACACCGTTGTGGATGATAACCTGTCTGGCGTCGAGAACGATCCGATCGGCTACGATCCGCGCTGTACGGACATTGTCGAGGACGTAGTCGCCGCCGCCGGCATCGAGATGGTGCGACCACGGTTCGATCGAGTCGATATTGCTGTCGATGGCGTAGGGATTCGCAGGCGTCCTAAGCTGATCGACGCCGCGCGGGCCGTCGTACCAACCGTTACGCAGGATCTCCGACACCGTCTCCACCGGCATCTCAGACACGTCACGCGCAGGCAGCGACTGCAGCGCCTCGGCGACCGTGTCGCGGGTGATGCCGCCGACATTCTCCTCGCCGGTCTCGCCGGAGAACACGCCGTTCGCGTTCACAGCGTTGATGTCGCGAATGATACGCTCATCCAGGTCCCGCATTATGCGTTGACGAAACTCCTCGTTGGCGGCAGCGGCGTGACCGTCCGCGAAGGCTGGATTACCGTCTAAATCGACGGGGTCGGGCAGCGTACCGTCTAAATCGACGGGACCGGGCAGGCCCTGCAGTGGCGGGCCCGAGACCATCAAGCCCTGGCACGCCTCTGCAAAGGACTCCTGGAGCTCCGTGGCAGCGATGAGATCCATCTCGACCTCTGTACGCCGATGATACGGCAGGTAGTCGTGCAGGTACGCTTCCAAGAGCTCTGCGAGATGGTTGCCTTCGTCCGGCGCATGGCTGTTCTCCGTAAAAACGCGGGTAATGGCGTTGATCCGATAGAACAGCTCACTTTGCCGCTCCTCTTTCGACTCCCTGTGCGGGGCATCCGGGTCGCTGTCGTCAAGGTAATCCTCAAGGGCCTCAAGGGCCTCAAGGGCCCGCGCATGGAGCTCGAGCGCAACGGACGTGGCGTTGGCCATTCGCGCAATGTCGAGACGGTTCCGTTGGGTCACGGCCCTAAGCTCATCACGCCATTCCGAAATGACGGTACCGTCGACGTTGTGGGACGCGGCCACGGTGTCGATCCGCGCACGCAGCGACTCGATGGCATCGTGCATCGACCGGATGGTGAGTGGCCCCGCTGACGGAAGCGCCATGATCGCGTGATCGCAGTGGTTGATGCGCGCCTCGTGGGTGCTAGACCGCTGCTCAAGACTTCGAATCGCAGCAGCAGACGCACGCTGCGCCTGCTCTATCTCGGTCCGAGAATGACCGAGATTGTGTAAAGACCGTCGGTGTTCGTCGAGCGTATCCTGAAACGCGTTACCGTTGTCGTAGTTGCGCTCAGAAAGCCGACGGTTTGATTCGATCAGCCGCTGATGCCGATCGAACTCGCGGTCGATCAGCGCGGCCTTTACGTCCAGCATCTTACGAAAGATGCCGACCGTCACCATTGCCAGAAGCAATGAGACGATAATCGGGATCCAGATCACGTATTCTCTCTTTGTACCAGCACTGCGACTTTGTCGAGGCTTTCCGCCTTCACACTTAGCTTCGCAACAGCGAGCTTGTTGGCCGAGGTCTTACGCGCACGGGCCTCGTCCTTGAGGGCCGCGTGCAACGTCGCCGGCATGCGTACTGTCATGACCCTGGTCTCCGACTTTCCTTCGTCATCGTCACCGGGCAGCTTATGTAGGATACGGTCGAGAATGTCGGCCATCGGTCTACTCCTGTGTGGTAAAGATCGTCCAGATCTGTTTGTGGATATCTTCGACGCTTCTGCGTCCTTGTTCGTCGAAGCATTGTATCACGTGCCAGTTATCGTGAGAACTGGCGTATTCGAGGTAAACCTCGCGGACCCACCACAGGTAGTCGATGTCGTCCTGGTGGATGTCTTTTTCATCGTCACGCTCATGCGTGATTCGGTAGGACTGCTCAGCGGTGAGGTCCAGGTAGAAGACCAGATCTGGGCGGGGGAGTTTTAGCAAGTCGTACTCCACCCGCTCGATCTGGCTGGCTAGCTCTTTCCAGTTGTCAGGGGCCAATTTGGCCCGCTTGCTGCACTGGTGAGCAATATTGGAAGGCACATATCGATCGAAGATGATATGGTGCTCTGCGTGCTGGTAACGCCGGATTAGCGGCAGCGCCTCGAACCGGTCGAGGCCGTACAGCAGGGAGACCAGGAACGGGTCGTTCTGGTCGATAGGGCCGAACCCTCCCCGCAGATATGTCTTGATGTGCGGCCCGAACATCGTCGAGTCGTACATCGGAAAACTCATCAGCGTGGCTGCACGCTGACTCAGGTGCATCGCTCCTCGTAGCATTTCGGCCTGTGTGGCCTTGCCGCTACCGTCGATGCCTTCAAACGCAATGAGCATCCTCAAACTCCATCATGAACGCGTCGGTCGGCACGCCGATAAGGACGGTGCCATCGACCAACGTAAAATCTCTCGTCTGCTCCCAAGGCCGGGCCTCAAGAGTGACGACTTCGCATACCGGCTCGACGAAGCAGACTTCGCCAACGCCGAAGGTGAACCGCGTCATATCCCCTTCGGGAGTACGGACGGCAACCTCACACGGTCGGGTGAATACAAGTCTCATCGTCTTCCTCCTCGAGCTCCGCCAGTTCAAACTCGTTGGTGTAGTTGACTGCCTGAAGCTCCATGTGCCCGCGAAAAACACGGATCAGGTTGATGCCTCCGGGGTCTTGGTCGATCTCCCGGACGCGTTGCAACGGTAATTGGCATAACGCCGCCAACACCGCCCTGTTCAGCTCGCTATGCGAGACCAACAGGATTCGCTCCCCTGCATGTTCACGCGAAACCTTCTCGACGAACGCGAGGCCCCTGCGGCACAGTTCCGAATATGTTTCCCCATTCGGAAAGCCGTAGGTGCCGGGATCTCGCAGGAAACTACCATACCGCTCATAGTCGTCCCGTTTGATCTCGTCCCACTCGAGTCCGTCCCACTCTCCCATGTCGGCTTCCTGCAACGCTGAGTCGTACGCAAGCACGCCCAGGTTGTCAATCTGGTTGCCGATCCAGGCCGCCGTCTCCACCGCTTCTGGAAGCGTGCTGGAGTAAACAGCCGTTATGTCTTTGTTGGCGAAATAATCCGCCAGCATCTTGGCATGCTGCGTGCCTGCTTCCGAAAGGTAGTAGTCGGGCATGCAGTTGCCGCACCAATGCTGTAGCCGTTTCTGGCCTACGAGCTTCGGGTAGTTCAACTCGTCGTTCGGAGTCGAACAGTGTCGCATCAGGTAGATGATACCGGAGTCGTACACCTACACCTTCTCCCGAGCCTTGAAAGGCTCTAACTCTTTGTTGATCAAGTCCGCTGCCCATTCGACGTCCGTCCGCTCAACGAATGTCGAATCAAATATGACATGGTCGGCCTTGGCTTCGAGTATCTCCGTGATGCCGGCCAGTTCTGTGTCCTCTGGATGCTGCACCTCTGCAAAGTTGTTCGCGGCCCGTTGTGAGAAAATGAACAGAGGTATCCGTCTACTCACCCGTCTGATCGTCTTGATGTCTTCATACTCTGCGATGATTCCGTCGGCGCCCACGGTGATGATTCTCCGCGCCAGGCGCTCCACGTGTTTGCTTCTTCGCTCTCTTAGACCAAGATCGTCGATGATCGTGGCATCGTCCATGGATGCCGGAAGTAGGCTCCCAAGGATCAAAGGTCTCCGCACTTTGTATGTCATCTGCTTGCTGGCTTCCGCGGCCTCCAGCGCCATCTCCAGTCCCTTCGTCCCCGCCAGGGCGTGAACTGAAATGGCCTTCGCTCCGTGGACTGCTGCTGCGGTGGTACACTGCCAGATCTCCTTCGAGTCGCCTAAGATCCTCATGTCGAGGATCACGTCCGGGATTCCAAGCTCAAAGAAACACCGCACCCCATGAGGTCCATTAGCTAAAAAAAAGGTCGGACTCACGAGGGCCGTCTTAGAACAACCCCGCAAGTCCCGAGCGATCGCGACAGATCGCTCAAGACTTGCAGAGTTGATCCAGACGATTAGCTTGTCCCTGAAAAGTGGCTGACGCTTCACGCGTTCCCCTTTTTATTCATGGAAACAAGATTGGAATGGCTGTCCTTCCACCACTTACGCATACCACGTAAAGCCTGTATGGTCATGGCTGCTGTCAATAATAGCAGACCATACTGCTCGGTGTCAAGCAGGTAAAATGCCCAGAAAACCTGGTTGAGGAGGGTTAAACCCCACGCCCACCAGATCTTACGAACTGTCAGCTCCATCGCTATTATCGACAGAATCGCCAGAAACCACGTCATTATCCCCTCCATTGCGGTCTAGTCGGATACCTCTGGGGCGGCGGTCTGGCGTTTCGCCGGGGGCGGCGCCCAAGCTGCGTGCAAACTCTTCCAGCGCTTCGAGACGGTCCCGAAGCTCCTGCGGCATGTCGTCCAGTGTCATCCGAGAACTGAACACGCCGGTAACACCCAAACTGCCGGCGCCGCGGTCAACGCGGGCCCCGCGGTCAACGCGGACCTCGCGGGCGCGCTCAGCTTCGCGACGTTCGCGATCTGTCTGACGACGCCGACGTGCAGCCTCGCGGCGGCGATCCTCGGCTTCGCGCTCCTCCCGCACGCGGTTCTGCGCCGCGATCGAGAGGTCGCGGCGCCAGTCAGAGCCCGATTGCACAGGCTCG
>Ga0180431_10000127_pt1 | contig 98913 bp, 87 predicted proteins | sample SS_ome_11_FD_132459 | JGI IMG/M metagenome (GOLD analysis project Ga0180431, IMG submission 132459) | Hypersaline lake sediment archaeal communities from the Salton Sea, California, USA - SS_1_MS_1 metaG | ecosystem: Environmental > Aquatic > Non-marine Saline and Alkaline > Hypersaline >...
GGTGCGGCAACTCAAGCAGGATCAGCGCGGGTCGGTGCTCTGTTTCGTGGGGCCCCCGGGTGTCGGCAAAACGTCTCTGGGACGTTCGATCGCCAGGGCGCTGGGACGCCGTTTTGTGGGCGTGTCGCTGGGGGGAATTCGTGATGAGGCCGAGATTCGGGGCCACCGCCGGACCTACGTGGGAGCGCTCCCCGGGCGAATCGTCCAGGGGATTCGAAGGGCCGGATCGAACAATCCGCTGTTCATGCTGGATGAAATCGACAAGATGGGATTCGACGTTCGCGGAGATCCCACGGCCGCTCTTCTTGAAGTTCTGGACATGGAACAGAACCATCACTTCAGCGACCACTATCTCGAGGTTTCCTTCGATCTCTCGAAGGTCATTTTCATCGCGACGGCGAACGCCCTGGACACGGTGCCCCCGGCTCTTCGTGATCGCATGGAGATCCTGGAACTGCCCGGCTACGCGGAGGAGGAAAAATTGCGCATCGCGCGCCGGTTCCTGGTGAAGCGAGAGCTGCGGGCCCACGGGCTGACGGGCAAACACGTCCGGTTCACCGACGGGGCACTCCGTTCCATCATCAGCGATTACACGCGAGAGGCGGGTGTTCGGAACCTGGAACGCGAGATTGCCAATGTGTGCCGAAAGGTGGCCAAGCGGGTTGCCGAGGGCAAGAGGAAGCCCGTGAGCGTCGGAGCGAAGAACCTGTCCGACTACCTGGGACGCCCAAAGTACTTCCGTGAAGTGGCGAGCCGGAAGAACGTCTCCGGGGTGGCGGTGGCTCTGGCCTGGACGGAGGCGGGCGGGGAGATCATGTTCATCGAGTCGAATCTGGTCCGGGGCGACGGCCACGTTCAGCTCACCGGGCAGCTGGGCGACGTGATGCGGGAATCGGCCCAGGCGGCGTTGACTTTCATCCGGTCGCGGGCGGACCAGCTTCAGATCGACGATGCGGTTCTTCAACACTGCGATCTGCACATTCACGTGCCGGCGGGAGCCATCCCCAAGGACGGTCCGTCCGCCGGCGTGACCATCGTGGCCAGTCTGGCTTCTCTCTTGACCAACACGCCCATCGATCCCCAGATCGCGATGACGGGGGAAATTACCCTAAAGGGGAGAATCCTGCAGGTGGGCGGGGTCCGGGAAAAGATCCTGGGTGCTCGTCGGGCGGGGATTCGGAAGATCGTTCTCCCGGAGCGGAATCGGGAAGATGTCGAAGAGATTCCGAAGGAATACCGCTCGAGGCTGGCGTTCGTGTACGTCGACACCGTCGAGGAAGCTCTATGGGAAGTCCTGGGTCGCAAGAAGGACAGCGGCAAGCGCAAGAGGAAAAAAACCCGTACATGAGGGGGTGGTTCGTCCAAGATGGACATCGTCGCCTTGGTGGCGCTTCTTCTGTTGAGCGGTTTCTTCTCGGGTTCCGAGGCTGCTTTTCTCTCGCTGGGTAAGCTCCGTCTCCGCCATCGGATCGAACAAGGGGAGAGCAGAGCGATTCATATCGCCAAGATGCTCGAGAACCTGGAGCGGTTCCTCGGAACGATTCTGGTGGGTAATACCCTGGCCAACGTGGCGCTCTCGGCCGTCGCGACGGGCATCGCGATTCGCCACTTCGGACCCACGACCGGGGTCACGATCGCAACCGTCGCCGTCACAATCGCCCTCCTCATCGTCGGCGAGCTCGCGCCGAAAACCGTTGCGGCGAACCGACCCCGTCGTTTTGCCTATGCGGTGATCTACCCCCTGAGAGGGGTGACGGCGATTCTCCGGCCCGTGGTTGCCGTCGTCCGGACGCTGGCCTGGCCGTTGATCCGCCTCGCCGGTGTTCGGGGTACGACGGTCGGCCCCCTGGTTACGGAAGAGGACCTCAAGATGATGTTCCACGTGGGACAGGAGGAGGGGGTCCTGGAAGAACATGAGAAGCGGATGCTTCGCTCCGTGATCGAGTTCGAGGACACGATGGTCAAGGAAGTCATGGTTCCCCGCCTGGACATCGTGGCAATTCCCGAGGACGCGACTTTCGAGCAGGTCGTGGAGATTGCCATCGCGAAAGGGTATTCGCGAATGCCGGTGTACAGCGAAGACCTGGATCACATTGTCGGAATCGCCCACGTGAAAGAACTGCTGGCCGTGGTGAACGACAAGGATCTGATCCGTTTGCCGGACATGGTGCGGAAACCCTACTTCGTGCCGGAGACGATGAAAATCGGGCGGCTTCTCAGGGAATTCCAGCTTCGGAAGATCCACATCGCCGTCGTCGTGGACGAATTCGGCGCCGTGGCGGGACTCGTCACCCTGGAGGACCTGGTGGAGGAAATCGTTGGGGAAATCCAGGACGAGTACGACGAGGAGGAAAAACCCTTCGTGTCGCTTCCGGACGGGTCCAAGAAGATCCAGGCGAGAATGGACTTGGACGATTTCAACGAGCTCTTCGGCGTGGAGATCCCCGAAGGGGACTATGACACGATCGGCGGATTCGTCATCAGTTTGCTCGGGCGGCTTCCCAGTGTGGGGGAGCAGCTGACTTATGAAAATCTGAGCTTCCGGGCGACGGATGTGGAGGGGCAACGGCTGAAGAAGCTCGTCGTTCGCCCGCACGAGGCGGAGCCGGAACGAGAAATCGAGAGCGGCTAGGCGATGGGCGGTCTCGGCACTCTCCGGGTGGTTCTTGCTGCGGTTCGTTCCCCCTAGCTTGGATGATGCACGAATTCCGAGGTTGGGTGGGCTCCGGTAGCCGGGGCCGCTCGGGTAGCCGGGGCCATGCATCATCCAGGCAGGGCAATGGAGCAATCGATCAACAGAGCAATAGTCCCTCGAGAAAGGCATCGTAGAAGAACACGCTCTGCTCCATTGCGGTCCATGGTTCCATTGCTCTATGGCTCCGCCCTGCGACCGGTTGCGATCCCAGGGCTGGAAGTGTATGCATGAAGCAGGCTCGACTTCATGCAATTCGGAATCCTGAGATTCGGGAGGTCAGAGGTGTCCGGCGGTGTGATCGGCGTGGATTTGGGGGGGACGAACCTCAGGGGAGCGCTGTTCTCGGAGGATCTGGACATCGGGCGTCGCATGAAGCAACCGACCCGCCGGCACGAGGGCGGGGAGGCCGTCATCGGGCGCCTCGTAGGGTTGGTGAATACGCTCTGCATGGAGCAGGGCGTCGCCATCGAAGATCTCGCCGGCGTGGGAATCGCCGCACCCGGGCCTCTGGACGTCTCCCGAACGATGATTACCTCCGCCCCCAATTTCCCGGATTGGAAGAATCTGCCGCTCAAAGCGCGAGTGGAAGAGGCGCTCGGGATCCCTGTCGTACTGGAGAATGATGCCAACGCGGCGGCCGTGGGGGAGTTCGCGAGAGGAGCCGGGCGAGGAGCGCGGAGCCTCATCTTCCTCGGCCTCGGGACCGGCGTGGGCGGCGGCATCGTGCTGGACGGCGGTCTCGTTCGCGGCGCGCACGGCGTGGGCGGCGAACTCGGACATATGATCCTCCTTGCCGACGGCCCGCTCTGCGGCTGCGGCAACCGCGGTTGCCTGGAGCAGCTGGCCTCGGCCACCGCCGTGCTCCGGATGGCGCGCGAGCGACTGGGCGCCGGCGAATCGAGCGCGCTCATCGACCGGGACGATCTGGAAGCCCGTCACGTGTTCGAAGCAGCCGGGGAGGGTGATTCGCTGGCTCTCTCCGTGGTCGATCGAATGGCCTACTTCCTGGGGCTCGGTATTGTAAGCCTCGTCCACACGGTCGACCCTGAAGTCGTCGCCGTCGGCGGCGGGGTCTCGGAGTCTGCGGACCTATTCTTGCCCCGGGTGGTCGAGGTCGTGCAGGAAAGGGTGTTCCCCGCAGCGCGCGGCCGGGTCCGCATCGTCCCGGCCGAGCTGGGCGACGCCGCCGGGATGGTGGGGGTCGCTTGGGAAGTGCTCAAGAGTGTGCAATAGAGCCCGGATCCGGGCCGGAATCCGAAGACCGCGGCACGGGACACATACTCGGCCCGGCCCGGAAATCCCTTGTCAATGCCCTGCGGTCGTGCTATCATACTTATGGATGGTGTGAGTCGGAAGTCGGGTGATCCCGGCGAACCTCGCCGGGACTTTCTTTTTTTCAAACGGAGCCTGGAGGAATGGGTTTTCTCAAGAGACTGTTCGGACGTGAAGAGGGCCCCCCCGTTGACATCCGAAGAAACGATCCCTGCTGGTGCGGGAGCGGGAAGAAGTACAAGCGATGCTGCCTGGATGCCGATGCCAAGCGCTCTCAGGCCGCGGGCGCGTCGTGCGGGCGCTCGACCTGAAGTGCTACGCGCGGGTAGGGCTACCCGAGGGACCATTCTGAGTGCTGGATTCCGCCTCCAGGTCGGATGCGTAGAAAGGCGGACCAACGCTTCACCCACCCCACAGCAACTCCGAACTCAGAGCTCACGACCTAGAACTTAGAACTCAGAACCTGGAGCTGAGAACTTCTTTGCCTTCAGTCTCCTTCGCGCCAGAAACGCAAGCACGAGGGCCGCGGCGGGAAGGATGATGTTCAGCGCGAAAAGGGCGGACAACGCCGCGCCGCCGATCACGTGCTGATGGACGCGAACGACGAGGACGGCGGCACTCGCGCCGCCGGCCCCGAGAAACGCACCCGATCGGCGTTGGCCGGTCGAGTAGGTGACCAACACGAACAGCGCCGCCGCAACGATATCGATGGATTCCCGGGTCGGGAAGAAATGAAGACTGCAGACCAGGGCCGAAGCGGCAAGGGCAACTCGCAGAAGCAATTGCTCGCGCATGGAGGGCCTCCTGGTATCGAGTCAAAGGTGAAAGTAGCAGACTCCCCCGGAGTCCGCCACGACGATTTGAGTGTCCCCGTTGACCTGCCCCCTGATTTCGATACTTGTCACTCGGCGTTGTGTTCTCGGAATCCGAGGGCTTGTCACACGTGACGGGTGACGATCGACCAGGGCCGTACGAAGGTCAATGGCCTTTGGCGCTCTCGTATCCCCGGCCCCGGCAAACACTTGCCGCGATTTCCCCACTCACATAAGCAATTGACAGCGGGCTTGAAAGCCGCTAAGATCCAACGTTCCGGCTTGACCGCAGGGTCGCTTCCGAATATGGCGAGATCCACGGAGGACGGATGAAGAGTCCTGGTCTGCAGCTCGGACTCGTTCAGGTCTATACGGGTAACGGCAAGGGCAAGACCACGGCCGCCCTGGGCGCCGCGCTTCGGGCCTGCGGGCACGGTCTCCGTGTCTACATGATCCAGTTCATGAAAGGCTCCGAAACGTACGGAGAGATCAAGATCGCCTCGAGAGTTCCCGGTTTCACCCTGCACGCATCCGGCCTTCCCACGTTTGTGGACAGGAACGCGCCCGGTGAGGATGACAAGCGGCTTGCCCGGGAGGGCTGGGCCCGTGCAAAGGAGATCGTCAAGGCCGGAGCGCACGAGATCGTCATCCTCGATGAAATCAACGTCGCCGTCGACTATGGGCTTGTCCCGTGGGGCGAGTTGATCCAGTTGATCGAGGACAAGCCGCGCGGGGTGGAACTCATACTCACGGGACGGGACGCACGACCGGACATCATCGATCGCGCCGATCTGGTGAGCGAGATTCGCGAAATCAAGCATCCGTATCAGCGGGGCATCGCCGGCCGCCGAGGAATCGAATTCTAGGTGACGTGCCGAATGACCGAGGATCTCATTGAACGCTTTCGTAGGGGTGAGCGGCTTGCGCTTGCCAGAGCGATTACCCTGATCGAGAACGGATCGCAGGAGGGCCGGGACCTGCTCGATGCCGTCTTCCCGCAGACGGGATCCTGCCGACGAATCGGCATCACCGGTCCCCCGGGAGCGGGGAAGAGCACGCTGATCGACGGGATCATTCGGGAGTACAGGGAACGGGGCCAGACGGTCGGGGTCGTGGCTGTGGACCCCACCTCGCCGTTCACAGGCGGCGCACTCCTGGGAGACCGGATCCGAATGCAGAGCCAGTGGTCGGATCCGGGCGTTTTCATTCGAAGCATGGCGTCCCGCGGAAGCTGGGGCGGGCTGGCGGCGGCCACGGCGGATGTGGTCGAGCTCCTGGATGCCTTCGGGAAAGGGATCGTGATCGCCGAGACGGTCGGCGTGGGACAGTCCGAATTCGACGTGGTCGATGCCACCCACAGCACCGTGGTGGTTCTTGTGCCGGAGTCGGGAGACGCCATTCAGGTGATGAAGGCGGGGCTGATGGAGATTGCGGACATATTCGTCATCAACAAGTCCGATCGGGATGGCGCGGACGATATGGAGGTCGGCCTGAAGGCAATGCTGGACATGCGTCAGAGCGATCGCGATTGGCGCCCGCCGATTGTGCGGTCCGTTGCAACGCGGGGGGAGGGAATCTCTCCGCTTCTGGCGTCCCTGGACCGGCATCACGCGTATCTCCGGGAAGCACACCTGATCGAGAAATGGAGCCGCAAAGCCGTCCGGGCACGAATCGTGTCGATGGTCAATCGGGAGCTCCGGGAGGGCTTCTGGACCCGAGATTCCTGCCGTGAACTCGACGGGCTGGTCGGCGAAGTTCTGGCCCGCCGGCAGACTCCGGGAGGCGCGGCCGGGGCACTCCTGGCACGCGCTGCCGGTCGGTGAGAGGGAGGAGACAACGTGTCTGATCGGGACAAGATCCGGCGCATCGCCGAGGCGAAGAAGCGCTGGGAGGAGAGTCTGCCGGACTGCTCCGGCTCGGGACCCTTTGAGACGGTGTCGGGCGACCCGGTGGATATTCTCTACACGCCGGCCGACGTCGAGGGCTCCGACTACGAGACCGATCTGGGATTTCCCGGGCAATACCCGTACACCCGGGGCGTTTACGGAACCATGTACCGGGGACGGCCGTGGACGATGCGGATGTTCTCGGGTTTCGGCTCCGCCGCGGATACCAATGGGCGTTTTCACTTCCTTCTGGAGAAGGGCCAAACCGGCCTCAGCACTGCGTTCGACATGCCCACCATCATGGGCTACGACTCCGACCATGAGCGGTCTCTAGGGGAGGTCGGCCGCTGCGGCGTCGCCATCGATTCACTCGATGACATGGAAACGCTCTTTCATGAAATCCCGCTGGACAAGGTTAGCACCTCGATGACCATCAACGCTCCCGCCGCGATTCTTCTGGCCCTCTACATCGGCGTCGGGGAGAAGCAGGGAGTTCCGTCGGCTCGGCTCCGGGGCACGATCCAGAACGATATCCTGAAGGAGTACATGGCACAGAAGTCCTGGATCTTCCCGCCGGAGCCCTCGATGCGGATCATCACCGACATCCTGGCTTTCTGCAAGGATCACGTTCCCAAGTGGAACACGATCTCCGTCAGCGGATACCATATCCGGGAGGCCGGATCGACGGCTCTTCAGGAGCTGGCTTTCACCCTGGCCGATGGATTCGCGTATGTCGAAGCCGGGATTCGCGCGGGACTGGACGTGGACGACTTTGCGCCGCGGCTGTCCTTCTTTTTCAACGCCCACCTCGATTTTTTCGAGGAAATCGCCAAGTATCGTGCGGCTCGCCGGATCTGGGCCCGAAGGATGAAGCGGAAGTATGGAGCGAAGAAGCCCGAGTCTCTGCTCGTCAGATTCCACACGCAGACGGCGGGATGTTCGCTCACGGCGCAGCAGCCGGAGAACAACATTGTCCGAACGGCTTTCGAGGCCCTCGGAGCCGTCCTGGGGGGGACCCAATCTCTTCACACGAATTCCATGGACGAGACATTGGCGTTGCCCTCGGAAAAGGCCGCCGGGATCGCTCTCAGAACCCAGCAGCTGATCGCCTTTGAAAGCGGGGTCACCCATACGATCGATCCTCTGGCGGGTTCATACCTGGTGGAATCTCTGACCCGCCGTATGGAAGACGGAGCGGAGGAGTATTTTCGCAAGATCGAGAGTCTGGGGGGTGTCATCCCCGCCCTCGAGAAAGGGTTCTTCCAGACGGAGATTTCGAAGGCCGCCTATCGGTACCAGCGGGCGATCGAGAAGAAGGAGAGAATCGTTATCGGAGTGAATGAGTACGTCGATCCCGACGAGAAGCTGGAGATCGACCTTCTGCAAATCGACCCGGAGGTCGAAGACGGCCAGATCAAGCGCCTGAAGGCGCTCAAGGAAAGGCGCGACAACGGTTGTGTTCAGCGCTCTCTGGAAGCCCTTCGGGCCGCGGCCCGTTCCACGGACAATCTGATGCCTCGATTCCTGGATTGTGTCCGGTGCTACGCCACCGAGGGGGAGATGATCGGAGTTCTTCGGGAGGAATTCGGAGAGTACCACGATCCCAAGTTCTTCTAACCTGTTGTTCAAGATTGTTTCTGGGAAGGACCTTGAACAGTCGGGCGGAGCCATGGAGCCCGGAAGAAGGCGGGATCGGAAGACAACAACCTGCTCCGTCGGCGTCGATGGATGGAACAGTCTGAGAGGCGTGGGGTTCTAAGTCTTCGAGATTTCAAATCTGTGGTTTGTCTTCAGGAGGCGCCATGGGTCGAAAGATCAGAGTTCTGGTGGCCAAGCCCGGCCTCGATGGCCACGATCGGGGAGCCAAAGTCGTGGCGAGTGCTCTGAGAGACGCGGGGATGGAGGTGATCTACACCGGACTCCACCAGACGCCCGAGAGGATCGTCGAAGCGGCGGTCCAGGAAGACGTGGACGTCGTGGGGCTCAGTATTCTGTCCGGCGCGCACATGACGCTCTTTCCGAGAGTCGTGGATCTTCTCACCGAGGCGGGCCTGGGAGACGTGCTGGTGATCGGTGGAGGGATCATCCCGGACGGCGACCACGAGGAGCTCATGAGGAAGGGCATTCGGAGGATTTTCTGCCCGGGTGCTGCGACCTCGGACATCGTCGCGTACATCCGGGAGTGGTTCGAGGAAAAAGGAACGTCGGGTAGTCCCTCCTGAACCGGGAAGGAGTACTCCCTTGCACGAGAGGAGCGCGGATTGATCGAGTTGAAAGAAGAGCACCGAATGATTCGAGAGATGGTGCGGGATTTCGCCGAGAAGGAGATCGAGCCTCGAGCGGCGGAGATCGACAGGACGGGCGAATTCCCCTGGGACACCATCGGGAAAATGGGTGAGCTGGGGCTCATGGGCATCCCGTTTCCGGAGGAGTGGGGCGGTGCGGGCGCGGACACCCTGGCTTATTCCATCGGCGTCGAGGAGGTCTCTCGGGTCTGCGGTTCCACGGGAATCACACTGGCCGCCCACACGTCCCTTGGAACCTACCCCATCTTCGATTTCGGTACGGAGGAACAGCGGCAGAAGTACTTGCCCCGATTGGCTTCCGGCAAGGCGCTCGGTGCCTTCGGGCTGACGGAACCGGGCGCGGGCAGCGACGCCGGAGGAACGGAAACCACGGCGGTCAGGGATGGGAACGAGTGGGTCCTCAACGGGCGCAAATGTTTTATCACGAGCGCATCGCTGGCCGAAGTGACCGTCTGTACGGCGGTCACCGAGAAGGGCAAGGGCACGCACGGCATCTCCGCTTTTCTGGTCGAGAAAGGAACCCCCGGATTCTCACCGGGAAAGAAAGAGGACAAACTCGGCCTGCGCGGCTCGGATACCTCCGAGCTGATGCTTGAAGACTGCCGCATTCCGGCCGCTGCGCTTCTTGGGAAGGAGGGAGAGGGGTTCAAGATCTTTATGGCGACGCTCGACGGCGGGCGGATCAGCATCGGCGCGATGGCCCTGGGGATTGCGCAGGGGGCGTTCGACGCCAGCGTGAAGTACGCGCAGGAGCGGAAACAGTTCGGGCGCGAAATCGGCAGATTCCAGGGAATTCAGAACATGCTGGCGGACATGGCGACGGAGATCGAGGCGGCGCGCCACCTGGTCTACCACGCCTCCGCGCTGAAGGATCGGAAGAAACCGTTTTCCCGAGAGTCCGCGATGGCCAAGCTGTTTGCCTCGGAAGTCGCCATGCGGGCCACGACGAAAGCGATCCAGATTCACGGCGGATACGGATACATGAAAGACTACCCGGTGGAACGCTATTTTCGGGATGCCAAGCTGTGTGAGATCGGAGAGGGGACCTCGGAAATACAGCGGTTGGTGATCGCCCGGTCGTTCTTCAAGTTGTAGGTGGGAGCGGTCACCGGCGGGTCGTTCGACACAGGGTCGTGCGGCCGAGCCGCTTATTGAGGTCGATGTTGAACCGGCGGGAAGCCGCGTGGTTCGAAACACCAAGACGAAGGAGTACCTGCATGGCCGCACAATCAGCAGTGATCGTCAGCGCCGTTCGGACACCCATCGGGCGGCTTCTGGGCTCGCTCTCCACGGTTCCGGCCACGCGACTGGGGGCCGTGGCGGTGAAGGAGGCCGTCCAGCGGGCCGGCGTGGATCCCAAGGACGTCACCGAAGTGATCATGGGCAACGTCGTGGGCGCGGGAATGGGCCAGAACCCCGCACGACAGGCGGCCCTCTTTGCCGGACTTCCCCCGGAAGTCTGGGCGATGACCGTCAACAAGGTCTGCGGTTCGGCCCTGAAGGCGGTTGCACTGGCCGCCCAGGCGGTGATCCTCGGAGATTCCGACATCGTCGTCGCCGGCGGGTTGGAATCGATGAGCCTCACGCCCTACATGTTGCCCAAGGCGAGGACGGGATATCGGCTGGGAAACGGTGTGCTCGTGGATGCCATGGTGCACGACGGTCTGTGGGACATCTACAACGACTTCCACATGGGCAACACGGGCGAGCGGGTTGCAGAGAAATACGGGATCGCCCGTGAAGAGCAGGACGAGTACGCTTTCCACTCGCACCGCAAGGCGGTCGCTGCGATCGAAGGCGGTCTCTTCAAGGAACAGATCGTCCCCGTGACCATCAAGGGGAGGAGGGGACAGGAGACGGTGGTGGAGGTGGACGAAGGGCCCCGGAAGGACACCACGATCGAGGCGCTGGCGAGACTGAAACCCGTGTTCAAGAAGGACGGAACCGTGACCGCCGGCAACGCGCCCGGGGTCAACGACGGCGGGTCGGCGGTCGTCGTGATGACCGAAGAGACGGCCAACAAACGCGGCCTCAAGCCCCTGGCCCGGATCACCGGATACGCCATGTCGGGCGTGGAGCCCGAGTGGGTGATGATGGCACCGGTCAAGGCGGTCCAGAATCTGATGGCCAAGACGGGTTTCACGCTTGGAGATTTCGATCTGATCGAGCTCAATGAGGCATTTTCGGTCCAGGCCATTGCGTGTGTCCGGGAGCTGGGGCTGGATCCCGAGAAGGTCAATGTGCACGGCGGCGCGGTCGCTCTCGGGCACCCGATCGGGGCGACCGGCGCCCGGATTCTCACGACGCTCCTGTACGCGCTTCGAGACCGGGGGAAATCCAAAGGAATTGCCGCTCTGTGCCTGGGAGGTGGAAACGCCGTGGCGCTCTCGGTGGAATTGATGTAAACGTTCAACCGGATAAGGATGGGGAGGTCGACAATGGCGGTAGTGAGCGGCAAAGTCGCGGTGATCGGTGCGGGGACGATGGGCAACGGCATCGCGCAGACCTTCGCGGTCAACGGGTACGAGGTTGTTCTGGTCGACGTGGACCAGAAGGTCGTGGATCAGGGCATCGGAAAAATCAAGAAATCGCTGGCCAAGTTCGTCGAGAAGGGTAAACTGAGCGAAGACGATAAGAACGGCGCGCTGGGGCGAATCCGAGGAACCGTCAATCTGGCCGACGTCAAGGGTGTGGCGCTGGTAGTGGAAGCCATCATCGAGGACGCCGCGACGAAGACGAAGATCTTCAGGGAACTTGACGGGATCGTGAGCAAGGACGCGATTCTCGCCACGAACACGTCCTCCATCTCCATCACGGAGGTCGCTGCCGCCACGGGGCGCGAGGACAAGGTGATCGGGATGCATTTTATGAATCCGGTCCCGCTCATGAAACTGGTGGAGATCGTTCGGGGGGTCGGCACCAGCGACGAGACATATGGGATCATCAAGGAAACGGCCGAGAAGCTGGGGAAGACCCCTGTGGAGGTCAACGACTACCCCGGCTTCATCTCCAACCGGGTCCTGATGCCCATGATCAACGAAGCCGTGTACGCACTCATGGAAGGTGTGGCGACCGAGGAAGCCATCGATACCGTAATGAAACTCGGGATGAACCACCCGATGGGCCCCCTGGCTCTTGCGGATCTCATCGGGTTGGACGTGTGTCTCAGCATCATGGAGGTTCTCTACGAGGGTTTCGCGGACTCGAAGTACCGGCCGTGTCCTCTGCTCCGCCGGATGGTGAAGGCCGGGCGTCTGGGCAGGAAAACGGGCCGAGGGTTCTACGATTACTCCTAGAGGTCGAGGGGGAAACGACATGAAACTAAAGAAGCGTGTTGTGGACGACGTGGCGGTCCTCGACTTGTCCGGCAATGTAATGGGCGGGCCGGATCAGCAGACCTTCCACACGGCGATCAAGGAAATCGTGGAAGAGGGGCACAAGAAAGTCCTGGTAAACCTGGCGGACGTGCCCTGGATCAACAGTACGGGACTCGGGATCCTGATGGCCGGGTTCATCACGGTCAAGAACGCCGGGGGAGTGCTCCGACTTGTCAACGTGAGCAAGCGGATCGACAGTCTCCTGATGATCACGAAGCTGACGTTGGTTTTCGAGACGTTCGAGAGCGAGGACCAGGCCCTCGCGAGTTTCAAGAGTTAGGGAATCCTCTCTCGACCCCGCAGCGGGATTCGCCTGTGTGCGGGGACCGGTTTGCGGCACGGAATTCGACCACGATCGGGACGGAGGTCGGGGTTCGTGCCGCGCCGTGGTATACGGAACGCCGATGCCCGGGCCCTTCTCGTGAGGGGTGTGGTGGGGGATTCGGGCCGTGAGGCGAGCGCCGGCGCGCGAAGAGGTTCGGAAGGTCGGGCCGTATGAGTGCTGACACTGTCTGCGTTTTCGAAGATGAGCGATGGTCCCGATTGATGCCTATGGCGGCCACGCGCCCCGTGTACGATCTCCGGTTGGGACTGTGGACCCTTTGCGAGCGCGTGGTTGTCGCTCTTCGCCCCGAGTCTCTGGCGCTGCAGTGCCGATCCGAGCTGGCCAAGTCGGTTCGGGAAGATCATCGGGGCGCAACGGTCAACGCGGCACCGTCTGACCGGTGTCTATTCGTGAACGGCCGGGTGATCGCGGATGATTCGTTGAGACCGATACTGGAAGACTCGGACGACTGCGTTTACCGTTGCGGCGAAGACGTGGTGGCCGCCCGAGTGTCGGGACGGCGACTGGAGAAACTCGGGGAACGCCTTGACGTGCCTCTGGACGAATCCGTTTGGGAAGGTCTTCCCGCCCTAGAGCTGGAGGCCGGGTTCATCCGGTATCCCTGGGATCTGGTGGCCGACAACCCCGACCGAATCGTCCGTGATTTCGATCGATGGGCCCCGGGGCGGGATGCCGGAGAGCCCATCCCCGACGCCGTGGAATGCGTCAACACCGGGGCCGTGCATCTCGGTTCGGGATGCCGGTTGGCGCCGGGAGTCGTTCTCGACGCGAGCGAGGGCCCCATTGTCCTGGGCGCCAAGGTCGAGGTTCGGGCGAACGCCGTGATTCGGGGCCCGGCCGCGATCGGGACGGGGAGTCTGGTGCAGCCGCTCGCCATGATTGAGGCGACGGCGATCGGGCCGGTCTGCAAGCTGGGGGGGGAGATCCGCCAGTGTATTCTCCAGGGCTATGCCAACAAGCAACACAGCGGATTCCTGGGCCACGCCTATCTCGGGGAATGGGTCAATCTCGGAGCGGAAACGACCAACAGCGATCTCAAGAACAACTACGGCGCCGTCCGGGTGCACGTGGACGGCAAACAGATGGATTCGGGAGAGTTGTTCGTCGGTTGCTTCGTGGGTGACCACACCAAGTCGGCTATTGGATCCCGGATCAACACCGGGTCCGTATTCGGCGTCAGCTGTCTCCTCTTCGGTACGGGATTTCTGCCGAAGTTCGTTCCCTCTTTCACCTGGCTCGGCCACGAAGGGCCGGTGAAATATTCCCTGGGGAAAGCCCTGGAAACGGCCCGAACCGTGATGGGGCGCCGAGGTGTGCCTCTCACATCAGCCAAAGAAGCGATCCTCCGGGGAATCTACGAAGCGACCAAGAGCCATAAGTAACTCGGCGACGTCGCGCCCCCGTCCCTTGTTCCTTGCCCATGTCGCTAGCCCTTCGGGCATTTCGACTTCCGACGGTCATCTGGGGCTGCCCAGAAGCGCTCTCTTGGGGGCCTGACTGTCCGTGGAGGAGCGGCGGGCGGATCCGGCGACGATCAGCGAAGAGGGGTCTGCAATCAAGACCGTCGGGAGTGTGCTCGGGTTTTGCACTCAGAACGTAGAGCCTAGAGCTGTTTCTCTCCGGTTTCTTCCGCGAGTTCGATCAGCACCCCCTTCATGGCCTTGGGATGCAGGAAGGCGATCCGGCGGCGGTTGGCGCCCATGCGGGGCTTCTTGTCGATCAAATCCACGCCGCGCTCGGCCAGCTTCTTGAGCGCGTCTTCAATGTTATCCACCATGAAGCAGATGTGGTGAATGCCTTCGCCGCGTGTTTCAAGGAAATTCTTGAGCGGGGTCTCCTCGGAGATGGGCTCGATGAATTCCAGGGCTGTCTCGCCCACGGAGTAGAGGGCGGCCTTGACGCCGAGCTCTTCCCGAATCTCCTCGTGTGCGGGTTCCATTTCCAGAACGTCGCGGTAGAGAGCCTTCAGCTCCTCCAGATCCCGCGCGACGATGCCGATGTGGTCGATCTTTCTGAACACCTGAACCTCCGAGAAAGCTAGAACCTTAGCCACAGATTTCACAGATTCGAAACCCGAAGAGCCTTGTCCGCCTCGACGGTTGCAGACTTCACTCACGCTCGGGCCAAGAGACGCCTGACCTTCCCCGCAGCGCAAGGCCCGTACAATTCCGGCCTATCGGCCCTCGGCTCTCGATTCCCTATACTGTCCAAACACTTCTTTCAACACACCGCAGATCTCGCCGAGGGTCGCGTATGCCTTGACCGCCTCCAAGAACGCCGGCATGAGATTCTCGGTGCCCTCGGCACACGCCCGAACGCGCTCGAGGGCCGCCCGAACTCGCGCCGCGTCCCTCTTGGACTTGAGCCGCGCCAGCCGGACCTTCTGATCCCTCTCCAGGGCCGGGTCCAGCGTGAACTCCACGGGCGTCTCTTCCGAAATCACGTGCCGGTTGACGCCGATCACGGTCGCTTCGCCGCTCTCCACCTGCTTCTGGAATCGGTAGGCGGACTCCTCGATCTGTCGCTGCACCCATCCCTTTTCGATTGCCGAGCGCATCCCGCCCACCGATTCGATCCGGTCCAGCAGGTCCCGGACGCTCGCTTCAATCCTGTCGGTCAGGCCTTCGACGTAGTAGGAGCCGCCGAGCGGGTCCACGGTGTGCGTGACACCGGACTCTTCGGCAATGACCTGCTGTGTCCGGAGCGCCAGGCGGGCGGCCGCTTCCGAAGGCAGGGAGACGGCTTCGTCAAACGAATTGGTGTGCAGGGACTGGGTACCGCCCAGGACCGCGGCCAGCGCCTGCAGCGTGACCCGCGGGACGTTCACCCAGGGTTGCTGGGCGGTCAGGGTGCATCCCGCGGTCTGGCAGTGGAACCGGAGCATAAGAGATCTCGGATGGCGCGCGCCGAAGTCGTCGTGCATCAACCGAGCCCACACCCTTCGAGCCGCGCGAAGTTTGGCGACCTCCTCGAACAAATGGTTGTGCACGTCAAAGAAAAAGGACAGGCGCGGAGCGAAATCGTCCACGGAAAGACCGGTGTCCATCGCACCCCGGACGTATTCGATTCCGTCGGCCAGGGTGAAGGCCACCTCTTGAACGGCCGTCGCTCCCGCCTCACGAATGTGGTATCCGCTGATGCTGATCGTGTTCCACTTCGGAAGATGATCACTGGCGTAGCGAATGATGTCGGTGGTGATCCGCATCGATTCCCGCGGGGGAAAGATGTAGGTGCCGCGGGCGATGTACTCCTTGAGAATGTCGTTCTGGATTGTGCCGGAGAGGCCGCCGGAATCCGCGCCCCCCGCTTCGGCCACCGCCATGTAGGCGGCAAGAAGGATCCCTGCCGTGGCGTTGATCGTCATGGAGGTGCTGACCCGGTCCAGGGGGATGCCGTCGAACAGGTCTTCCATGTCGGCCAGGGAATCGATCGCGACACCGACGCGGCCGACCTCGCCCTCGGCCAGAGGATCGTCCGAGTCCAGGCCCATCTGCGTGGGGAGATCAAACGCGACGCTCAACCCCGTCTGGCCGTGATCCAGCAAGTACTTGAACCGAGCGTTGGTTTCGACGCAAGACCCGAACCCCGCGTACTGGCGCATGGTCCAGGTCCGGCCTCTGTACATGGTGGGGTAGATCCCGCGCGTGAAGGGAGGGCTTCCGGGATCGGCGAGGTCGCGCTCGTAGTCGTGACCCTCGAGATCGGCAGGGCCGTAGACGGATTTGACGTCATCGCCGGACGATGTGCGGAAGTGTTTCTCCTCACTCACTTGGCCAGCTCTCCGAGCGGATGTTGATCGTAAGGTTCACCGGTCGCGCTCCAGGCGGATGCCGACCGTAAGATTCACCGGACGCGCTCCAGGACGACCAACGCGTCATGGGTGTCCACCTTCTGGCCGGCTTCCACGTTGACCTGGCGGACGAGCCCGCCGTGGACGGCGGCGAGCTCGTTCTGCATTTTCATCGCTTCGACGACGACCAGAGGCATTCCGGCATCGACGCGGTCGCCCACCCCGACTTCCACAGAGACCACGAGGCCGGGCATCGGAGCGACGACGGTCTCGATCTCGGGACCCGTACTTTCTCGAACCGCCTTTCTGGCCAGCGCCGTCAGAGGGTCGAGAATCTCCACGGTGTGGGCCACTCCCGAGACGTTCACCCAAAAGCCTTCGGCCTGCTCCTCCACGTCGATCTCGTGGGGATGGTCGTTGATGAGAAGAAACATCGGTCCTCCGTGCCCGCGCTCTCGACGGTGCACGGCGAAAGATTCCTCGCCGATCTGGACGCGAAAGACGCCGTTTTCTTCCTCGATCGAGAAATCGACGGTCTGCTCACCCACACGTGCTCGAAGCTGCTGCCGGTTGCGCGTGTACGGAGGGCTCATAGTCGACCTACTCTCCGGGTCTGGAGTTGACAGCGTCCGGCGACCTTCCAGCCGGATGTGAGGCGCCCGGACCTCTCCCTGGACTCAGGAAACTGGTTGTCGTGATACTTCAGGGCCGCGGCGATGACGGCCGCCGTCCGGTCGTCATCGGACAGCGCCAGCGCCTCCGCCGCCCGGAAGCTCTCATCGATGAACCCCGTGTGAAACTTCCCGGATTGGAATCGGGGGTGTCCCATCACCCAGCGGTGGAAGGGAATCGTGGTCTGCACTCCCGAAATCACATACTCCTCCAGGGCGCGGCGCATGCGCGCGATGGCCTCGTCCCGGTGTCCTCCCCAGGTGACCAGCTTCGAGATCATCGGATCGTAGTAGAGTGACACTTCGGAGCCCTGGGCAATGCCGCTGTCGATCCGAACCCCCGGGCCCTCCGGGGTCCGCAGCCAACGAACGGCCCCGACCGAGGGCATGAATTGGCGGGCCGGATCTTCCGCGTAGACCCGGCATTCGATGGCCCACCCGTTCGGGGCGACGTCCGCCTGTTGAATACGCAACGGTTCGCCGGCCGCGATGCGGATCTGCTCCTTGACCAGGTCGACGCCGGTGACCATCTCCGTGACCGGATGTTCAACCTGGAGCCTCGTGTTCATTTCCAGAAAATAGAACTTCCCGTCCGCACCCAGGATGAACTCCACCGTACCGGCGTTTCGATACCCGACCGCGCCGGCCGCGCGCACGGCCGTTTCGCCCATCCGCATCCGGAGATCCGGATCCACGGCGACCGAGGGGCTCTCCTCAACCAGCTTCTGGTACCGCCGCTGAATGGAGCACTCCCGCTCTCCGAGGTGAATCGCGTGACCCTGCCGGTCCGCAAGAATCTGGATCTCCACGTGCCGCGGTTCGGTGATGTACTTCTCCATATAGATCTCGGCCGAACCGAAGGCCGAGAGCGACTCGCCACGGGTCGCCCGAAGAGCGGCCGGGACTTCACTGTCTTCATGGACCACCCGCATTCCCTTGCCTCCCCCGCCGGCCACGGCTTTGAAGAGGACCGGATAGCCCAACTCGCGGGCGATCGCAAGGGCCTCCTCCTCGGAGACCAGCGGTTCGTCGTGCCCGGGGATCACGGGCACGCCCGCGGAGAGCATCTTCTTGCGGGCGCCGGTCTTGCTCCCCATGGTCTCGATGGCGTCGGGGGTGGGGCCGATGAATGCAAGCCCCATCTGCTCACAGGCTTCGGCGAACCCGGGGTTCTCGGCGAGGAACCCGTAACCCGGGTGAACGGCCTGACTGCCGGACCGGCGGGCCGCCTCGAGGATAGGATCCATGTTGAGGTAGCTCTTGGAGGACTCTGCGGGGCCGATGGCGTAGGCCTGTTCGGCAAACTGGACGTGGTACGCGTCTCGATCGGCCTCGGAGTATACTGCGACGGAGCGGATTCCCATTTCTGCCAGGGCCCGCATGACCCGGACGGCGATTTCACCTCGATTGGCGACGAGGACCTTGTTGAACATGGCGGGTCGATTCCGTCGAATGGCCCGCACGGAGTGGGGCGGGCCGCCGAGGTCAGAGCGGCAGATTCCCGTGTTTGCGCGGCGGGCAGGTCTGCCTCTTGTTCTCCAGCATTCTCAGTGCACGGATGACTTCCGGTCGCGTATCCCGGGGCTCGATCACGTCGTCGATGTACCCCATTTCCGCCGCAATGTAGGGATTGGCGAAGCGGCGGTTGTACTCGTCCACCCGATCCTTGCGGGCCTGCTGGGGGTCATCGGCTTTCGCCAGCTCCCGCCGGTAGACGATATTGACGGCGCCCTCGGCGCCCATCACGGCCAGCTCGGCCGAGGGCCACGCCACATTGTAGTCGGCGCGAATGTGCTTGCTGGACATGACGTCGTACGCGCCCCCGTAGGCCTTTCGAACGATCACCGTGATTTTCGGTACCGTTGCTTCGCAGTAGGCATACAGGAGCTTGGCGCCGTGTTTGATGATGCCGCCGTACTCCTGGGTCGTACCCGGCAGGAACCAGGGTACGTCCTCGAAAGTGATGATGGGAATGTTGAAAGCATCACAGAATCGCACGAACCGGGCGCCTTTGATCGACGAGTTGATGTCGAGGGTCCCGGCCAGAACCTTGGGCTGGTTGGCGACGATTCCCACGGGACGCCCGTCGAGTCGTGCGAATCCCACGACGATGTTCTTCGCGTAGAACTGCTGCACCTCGAGAAACCTCCCGTCATCCACCACCGCCCGGATGATCTCGATCACGTCGTAGGGTTTGTTCGGGCTGTCGGGGATCATGTCATCCAGTCTTGGATCCCGGCGATTCGGGTCGTCCGTGGACTCCATGCGGGGCGGATCTTCCATGTTGTTCTGGGGGATGTAGGAAATGATCTCCCGAATCATCCGGATGCAGTCGGGTTCATCGGAGGCCAGAAAATGGGCAACGCCGCTCACCTCGTTGTGCGTCTTCGCGCCGCCCAACTGCTCGAACGTGACCTGCTCGTTCGTCACCGATTTGATCACATCCGGTCCGGTTACGAACATGTGACTGGTCCCGTCCACCATGATAATGAAATCGGTGATGGCGGGAGAGTAGACGGCGCCCCCGGCGCACGGCCCCAGGATCGCGGAGATCTGCGGGATCACTCCCGAGGCCAGCGTGTTTCTCAGGAAGATGTCGGCGTAGCCGCCGAGGGAGGCCACACCCTCCTGGATCCGGGCGCCTCCGGAATCGTTGAGGCCGATGACGGGAGCGCCGTTTTCCATGGCCAGGTCCATGATGCGGCAGATCTTCGCAGCGTTCGCCTCGCTGAGCGTTCCCCCGAACACGGTGAAATCCTGAGCAAAAACGAACACGAGCCGTCCGTCGACGGTCCCCTGGCCCGCAACGACCCCGTCGCCGACCACTTTGCGGGAATCCATCCCGAAATCCGAGCAGCGGTGGGTCACGAACACGCCGAACTCCTGGAAACTGCCCCGATCGAGAAGCAGCAGGACTCTCTCGCGGGCGGTCAGCTTGCCCGCGGCGTGCTGAGCTTCGATTCGTTCCTTGCCCCCGCCCATGAGGGCCTGTGCCTTGCGTTCCCTGAGCTGCACGAGCTTCGGGTCCTCGGTCAAGGCTCACTCCTCTCCGCCGTGGGTCCGAATCAAAGAGTCCTGGTTCATCCCTCGGGCCTTCCTGGAGGCGTTATCGTACTGGATCGGTCCTCCTCCGTCAACGGGTTTTGGGCTGGGCGGACGACGCCGAGCGACTCCCTTGGAGTGTTTGTTGATTGTGAACACAGAAACCCCGGATTTCGCCTTGCGATTGCCGCATTCTGCTGTAAGTACTGGGAGTAATGTTGATTCACGGGGTTTTGTTTGAACAAATGACTCCTTGATTGTCGGCCCGCTCCTGTGCTATCCTTGGAAGAGAGCGCGTGCAGGGAGTTGCGGAGGTTCGAGGTGAGTCGTCTGGCGAAACATCGGCTTTTCCTGGCCGCCCTGATGGCTGCGGCTCTGGGCGCAGCGGCCCCTCCGGCCACGGCGGATTTCCTCTGGGCCGGAGCCAACGAGCCTTTCCTCTATCTGGAATCGAACGACGTCATTCGGGAAACTCTCGACGCGATGGCCGACAGCGACTTGCGCGTCCTGAGGATCATGATCGCCTACCACTTTGAACCCGAGACCGTGGGGGTCTACGACTACGGCGTCCTGGACAGGGTCGATTATCTGATTCAAGAAGCCCGCAAGCGCGGCGTCGTGCTCATGATCGTATTTGACACCACCTACTTCCTCTGGCCCGGAAACGAGTCCTCCTATCTCGACTATTGGACGGCGACGGAGTTCTTCACCGAACCCATGGCCCGAGTGTTCTACAAGAGCCGCATCGAGACCATTCTCAATCATGTGCACCCCCTGTACGGGAAGCCCTACAAGGACATCGACGACGTCATCTGGGCCTGGGAGCTCATGAACGAACCCTGGATCCGGGACGAGTTTCCCGAAGCGGATATCTCGGATTCCCTCAAATATGAGCACATGCGGTCCTGGCACAACGAGATCGCCGGCCACGTGAAGTCCATTGACCCCGGCACGCTGGTGTCCCTGGGTATCGCCGGATACAGCCGGTACTACGGGAGCGAGTGCGGAGACGACATCCAGACCCTGGGCGTGATTCCCGACGCGGACGTGTACACGCTGCATTTCTACGGTGGGGACCTGAGCGCGTGGATCGACGACGCCCGGGTGCTCACGGAGCCCGCGGGAAAACTGCTCTTCATTGAGGAATTCGGCACTACGCGCGACGCGGGAATGCCGGCGATTCAGAGCCACTACACGTCGGTGACGGGCGGCTGCCTCTCGAAGGAATGCCCCTGGGCCTTCTGGCGGATTGGAAGGAGCAAGGCGGGAACGTGTTGGCAGATCTGGACGGATGACGACGTGTGGTGGGATCCGGTCGATCCGATGGCCCGAACGATGTGGGATACGCCGACGGACCAGGCGTGGACCGTCGACGCCCACGTCACGGCGTGCGAAGCGTACTGGGACCGCTGCGAGGATTTGTCGCTCCACGGATGGTCGCCGTCCGGGGATTCCGGCGATGCGATTTCCGTAGAGTTGAGCTCCGAGGTCGTGTACGAGGGGGACCACGCGCTGAAGTGCAATTTCGATCCCGCACACAGCGGGTCGTCCTGGGCCGCCTTCACGGCAAATGCGCGGACGCCGTACCACTGGGGGCTCGTGGATACACTTCATCTTCGGGTCTTCAACGAGACATACTGGACGATGGATCTGACGATCTGGTGTACGAGCGGCTCCGGCGGGGACCGCGATACTCTGGTGTCGTCCTGCAATCTGGTTCCACACACATGGGTCACGCTGGGGAGTCTCCCGCTTGACGGAATCACCGACCGGGCGGACATCACCGATCTCAACGTGAGCATCCGGGGATACACCGAACCGGGCGCGTTATACCTCGATGCCTTTCAAGTGTCCGCCCCGCTTGAGGGCGAAGAAATCGTCGAGGCGGATTCGCTCGTCATCGAGAGCTTCGAGAGCTACTCGAGTTCGGCCGCCCTCCAGCAGATGTGGTACGAGAAACCAACCGATGGCGGGGTGATTCAATCCTGGGACCTCAGCTGGAACACGCCGGCAGGCGGCGAGAAGTGCATGCAGGTCAACTTCGATCTCAATCAGTCTCCCTGGTGGGGTGGAGTGGAATCGTCCTTCGATTCACCGATGGATGTGTCCAACTACGACGGCATCCAGGTGGCCGTCCGGGGAACCGAGGGTGTCCATCTTACATTCCAGATTGCGGACGACGCCGGGAGCTATGCCAACTACGACTACCTGGTCTGTCATCCCGAATGGACGTTCTACCACGTACCCCTCGACTCCTTCGTTGGGCAGTACGTGAACACGGGCATGCTCAAACGCGTGGCCTTCTTTGCGGACTGGTCGGGAGCTGCCGGGGGGACCTTCTGGGTGGATGAAATCGGCGCGTCCGACATTCGAGTTCTCTCGGTTGGGCGTGAAGAGAATCTGCAGTCCGGAACGGGACTGGGAAGGAACTTCCCCAATCCCTTCAATCCGTCCACCACGATCCCGTTCGTCCTGGAACGCCCGCAGATGGTCTCGATCGCCGTCTACGACATTCACGGTCGGCGCGTGCGGGTTCTCCTGGAGAAAGCCCTGAGCGCCGGGGTGCATCAGGCTGTCTGGGATGGGAGGAGTGACAGAGGGGTCGGGGTGGCCTGCGGTGTCTATTTCTGCGTAATGTCCACTCCCGGAGAAAGTTACAGTTCCAAGATGGTTCTGGTGCGATAGGAGGCAAGAATCGTCCCGGGACTTTAAGAGATTGGTAAAGAAGGAATTGGGGCATTGATATCCGGCTTGACATCTCTTTTGGGAAATGTTATAATACAGAATGATTTCAAACTGGTATCGGTAGCGTGTTTGTTCTAGGGGGACTCGCCGCGCGTTTGTGGAGAGCGGTTTCGAGTGCAGTTGAGATGCGCGAGCGTTTTGGTACGGGTTTTTCGTCGATGTAGGGGAGCGAATCGGTAGGCGAAAAGGAGGGTTGCATGTCTCTAGATACTGTTGTCAAGTGTGCACCGGTAGTCGGCGTTGCTCTATGTGTGCTGATTGGAGTGGCGCCGCCGGCCAGCGGGCAGATTTCTCTATGGGAAGAGGATTTCTCGGATGTGAGCGACTGGACCACCTCGCAAACGACGATTGAAACCGACGGCGACATCGGCACGATCACGGCCGTCGTCGACTACGGCAAGGCGGAAGTTGCGTCGTGGACCGTTGCGCAGTTCGGATGCGGTCCTCACTCCGACTCGCTGTACGCCGTTTGCACGGCGGTGAGCGGCCGTTTCATCATCAACATCATGGAAGAGGTCCCGCCGTACGAAGAGCAGACACTCGTGATCGGAGACGGCCCCGGCACCTACACGGCGGATGTGAGCGAGATCACCGGTTGGGCAGGCCAGAAGTCCTTCAAGGTCGTAGTCTGGGTGGAGTGGGCGACGCCCGGAATGGTCAGCTTCGATGAGATGCGAATCGTCAACACCTCCGGTTGGGTGGATGATTTCGAGCCCATGAATCCGAATTGGCGAGACGATAGCACGAATCCCGGTTTCAATGCGAACATCACGGATCTCGGCGGGCCCTATGCCATCGTCGAGGAGGTTCCGGGTGTGGCTTGGGGCAAGGTTCTCTCCCCGGTGCTGACGCTCAGCATCGATGATTCTCCGACGCTGACGGCGGTTGTCCAGTCTGATGCGGAGTTGTCCAATTTCGTCTTCGCAATTCAGGAGGAGGTTGCACCCTATAGCTACCACGAGCTCGGCCGCGGGTACGAGGCCGGCATTTTCGTCTATGACGTCCAAGGAATCACGGGATGGTCGGGCGTCCATACATTCTCGATTCAAGTGGCCGTTGAGTCTCAGGACGTGGACGGCTGGGTAGTGCTCGACTCCATCAAGCTGGACTGCTCGGAAGCACCACCGGTGGCGGCGGAATCCTCATCCTGGGGAGAGCTGAAGGATCGCTTCAGAAAATAATCGAGGGAACGGTTGATCGGTGGTGTGTGGAAGTGTGGGTCAAGAGATGGAGAGGGCCTCGCGAGAGGCTCTCTCCGCGTTTGCCGGCATCTGTTCCAAAGAAAGAAATCTTGGGGGGGAGGGAGCGCGCCAAGTGTATCGTAGGGCTATACTCGATTTTTTCCTAATGAGATGTCTGTGGGTCTCGCTGCTGTCGCTGGTGTTTGGAGTGTCTCCTGCAGCGGCGGTGATCGTCTTTGACGATTCGTCCGATCCGATGGTGCTGGGAAACGATGCCTACTACGAGATCGGGATCTCGAGAGTCAACGGCGCCATCACGTACATTCATGACAGGATCTCCGGTGAGGACATCTCCCCGGGCAATAGCCATGATGACCTGTGGTGGGTGAAACACAGGGCTTCCGGTTTGGTGCGAAGCTCGACCTTCAGTCCGACGTCCGGCACCCATGTGTTCTCCTATGCCTGGGACGCCGGCCAGTCGATTCTGACCCTCCTGTATGACTACAGCGGCTCCGGCGAAACGCTCCGTGTGACCGTGGAATTGAGCGCGTCCGAGGCGAACCTCCTGGATATTCGCGCTGCCGTGGAAAACGGTTCGGATGATCCGATCACGATCGTCTATGTCCCTTCGCAGCTCTCCTTCGACATGAACGAGGTGGAGCTGTTCTACTTCCCGTACTACGAGGGGGTGGCGTTCAAGAGGAGCTTTTTCCAGGAACTTCGAAGCACCTTCCAGAAGTATCAACATCTCTTCGCCGATTTTGCGGCCCTGGAATCCACACAGGGGAACATGGCGCTCTACGCTCTTCCCGAAGAGGGGACCTTCCACCCCGCGGAACTCGGACTGGGGTACAGCAGCTGGTCCGGCGGCGTCAGCGTCTATCATCACATGTTCCACACCTGGATCGAGCCGTCCCAACCGTGGATGTCTCCGATTCTCCGGCTGCGGGTGGGCTCTCCGATCCTCCAGACGCTGGCCGATTATCGGGCCGACCGGGGGTGGGATGTCCTGCGCGATCTTGAGGAGAAAGCCGGGGATCTTTACCCGCGACTGTCGGACGCTGTTCTCGTCAAGATCGACTGCCAGCACGTGTACGATTGGGGATGGGCGGGATCGGGATCGGTGTTCGGGTGGGTGGACAGCGTAGCGGCCGAACTCTCGAACACGGCGCTTCTTCACCCGGTATCCTTCTGGTCCGGGGGATTCGACAACAACTATCCGGACTATCTGCCTCCCAATGCGGACTACGGAAGCGAGGCGGAGTTCCTCTCCATTCTCGACAACGCCGGCGCTCGCGGCCAGCTGGTCATGCCCTACACCAATCCCACCTGGTGGGATGAGGACTCCCCTACGGTGGATTCGCTCGGATTGGACATCGCCGCGCGTGACCTCAATGGGAATCCGGTCCAGGAATGCTACGGCGCCAACTGCGGATACGTCGTGAGCCCCGCGGACCCGCGTGTGAGTCAACGGCAAGCGGCGACCGTGCAGGATTTCACCCAAACCTACCCGTGCGATTTGTTGTTTGAGGACCAGGTGGCCGATCGCCCGTGGACCTACGACACCCATCCGGAAGAGGCGAGCTACACCTCCTACACGGATGCGCTGATCGAGAACGCCGCGACGAGTTCCGGCCAGATTCCCCTTGCAACCGAGGGGATGCTGGACGCACTTCTTGATATCGAGATGATGTTCTTCGATTCCGTCATGCTGGACAAGAAAGCGGGCTGGATTTCCTCGTGGGGCAATTACAACTGGGTGGTGTTTCCGCTGACGATGCTCACGGCTCACGACAAGATCGCGTTCTACCAGCACAATCTGGCCGTGGAAGTCATGACCGACAACAAGGAGATGCTCACCTACAACCTGGCGCACGGGTTCGGCCTCGGTTTCGATCTGACCGGTGAGCCGGGTATGGTGAACAGTGAGTGGCTGCGGATCGACGAATCGTTCCAGCGATCCGTCGCGGCCCTTTGCTGCGGCAAGAGAATGACCGAGTTCGAGTTCCTCGACATCGACAGGACCGTGACCCGGAGTGTGTTTGAGGACGTGGAGGTGGTCGGGAATCACGACACGGATACCTATGATTACGGAGACCACCGGATTGCATCCCGGGGGCTCTGCGCGACGTCAATCAACGGGAGTCTGCTGGCCGGTGTGTTCACGCGGTTCAATGGACTGGACCTCGGCGGGGAACATTTCCTCGTTCAGCGCAAGACGGGCAGAAATCGGTATGCGGTCGAACAGCCGTCGGGAGCCGATGTTCAGCTGCGGATCCTGAAGCCCTCCTCCTGGGTGTTCTCGAATCGCGTCAAAGTCGTTGGAATGTGCGAGGACGGTACTCAGGTGGATCTCACGGGTTACCCGTCCACCGATGTCCAGGACGGCTACGTCGAGTTCTTCTGGGCGCGGGATCTCGGCGGGCATACGGTGGATTTCTATTCGGTCTCCTACGGGAACTCGGGCGGTGATTTCAACGTGGGCGACGTGGAAGAGGAGACCGAGGATGCTGTGTGGCTCGACCGTCTGAAGATCTCGTCCTATCCCAACCCAACCGCCGGATCGACCATCGTGAATCTTTCCCTCCCGGCCCACGCGGGGGGCAATCCTCTGCACGCCGCGGTCTACTCTACGGACGGCCGGAGGGTCAGACTGCTCAACGCCGGTTGGGTATACTCTCGAGAGGTTCGCCTGATCTGGGATGGGACCGACGAGAACGGCGCGCCGGTGGCCAGTGGAATCTACTTCCTACGTGTTCGAAGTCGCGATCACGCCCTATCCAGCAAGCTCGTGCTGATGCGCTAGCCTGCACGCCTGAGCGGGTTCGAGTTTGCAGCCGGCCTCGGGACGGCGACGTCGGCGTTCATCTTCCCCAAGAACTCTACCCGGAACTCTCATACCGAATATCTCGATTGAACCGTGTTTCCCGATCCCGGGGCCGCCTGTCGGGATTCGCTCGGAACTCCGATGTGGGGTTCGGATGGGGAATCGGCAACCCGGACTGCAGAGCATTCACGCCATGACGCAGGCCATCCGGGATTTCGGGTTTCCCACGCAGGTCTTTTCGGGGGAATAGTGCATTGTCTTGCAATGAGTTGCGTCGACCAGGAAGGTCTTGACTTCCGGATAAGAAAATGCTAAGATTGTCGATTGGAAGTTGCGTGTTGTCGTTCGAGTTTGGAATCTCGCAACAGGGAATCGGTGAGTCTGTGTGGTATGGGTGATTTTTGCCTCATGCCGCAGAGCGGGAGATGGTTTTATCTCTCCGTGTGTCGGCAGGGGGAGGGTTTTCCTGAGCGATGATCCATCGTCATCGGTTTCGGCCCCGAGGGTCGCTGAACCGCAAGGGAGGAGCATCGGACATGCGTCTTGCTATCGGTCTGGTCGTGGTTATCGGTGTGTGCGGCTGGGTTCTTGCCGCGCCCGCGGGGGCGGCGGAAAGTTGGATCGACAATTTTGAGAGTTACGCCTCGGATGCCGAGGTGCAAGCGGTATGGGTTCCCGCAACGGCCAACGCTTCGACCCATCTGCACTTGATCGGCTATGACAGCGCCCAGTCTATGAGAATCGCGTACCACAACGGGCTGGATCCGTGGTGGACGAACGTAGTCATCACGTTCGATCCGCAGGACTGGTCGGATTTCAGCCGTCTCACGCTCCGCTACATGGGTGAGGACGGCAACTCGGGCGAGGATCTCGTGGTTCAGATCAAGAACGTGGACGGAGAGTACCTCGATGGGCCCTACGTGGCGACGGCGACCAAGACGTACGAGTGGTACGAGTATTCGATCGATCTCTCCGGATGGGGTTTCTTGGATACCGTCAACCGGATCGAGATCCACCTGCCCGCTTCTGACTACGGTGCCGGCAACCTGTACATCGACCGGGTCGTATTGGACACTTTCCCGCCCTTGGTGGATGATTTCGAGACGTACGCGGACAACACGGAATTGAGAAACGCCTGGCTGACGACTCCCAACAACTTCATCTGGTTGATGAGCACGGGTTCGGCCGACGGGGAGCCCTTTGCCGGCGAGCAGTACATGCGTTCCGACTACCTGGACAGCTTCACCCCGTTCGATGGGATCATCAGTCGGTACTTCGACAAGGAGCAGGATTGGAGCGCCTACAAGACCTTGACAATCCGCTATCGCGGGCGCGATGCTCTCTACAATGCCCGGCAGGACTTCCAAATCCAGCTGAAGGATTCGTACGGCGGCACCTTCGACGGGCCGATCGTGGCGAATGCCACTCAGTGTACGGCGGATCCTCTGTATTGTGAGTGGGAGGAGTACGTGATGGGCATCGAGGGCTGGGCGGAGAGAGGATTTGCCAAGGAAATCCATATGATGATCCTGGGTGTTCCGGACTACGGCAACGGAAGGTTCTATATCGACACGATCGAGCTCAGCGAGAATCCGCCGGTTTCGGTCGAGTCGGAGTCCTGGAGCGGTATCAAGGCGATGTTCAGATAGAAGGAGTGGACGGTGGGCGTCCGGGCCGGCCCTGCCCGGTCCCGAACGCGCGACCGGAGTAGCCCCTCAACCTCGGAAGGGGAGGGTGAGATGGACAAGAATTGCGTGAGATTTGTGGGGGCGGCGTGTGTGCTGTCCATGCTCATTCTGGGTGCGATGTGTGACATCGCAGACGCCGATTCGATGATGATTGAGAGCTACGAGTACTACATCGACACCATTGATTTGAGGCTGAGCTGGATCGCGATCGACCGGGTGCCGCCGCTGACGATCGATCTTGAATCGTCGGACGGGATCAAGGGCCCTGCGCAGCACGGGACCAAGTATATGCGGGTCAACTACTTGTACTCGCCGAGCATCATCTATTCGGATATGGGAGGCGTGGACTGGAGCACCTACGAGTTTCTGCGGCTCTGGTACCGGGGAATTCCCAACCCCTTCAACGATGTGATCGAACTCCAGGTCGAGCTGGTGGGATCGAGCGATAGCTGGTTTGGACCCATCGAGCCCGACGTCAGCACGTGCGTTTCCCTGGAAACGTATTGCGAATGGCAGGAGCACATCGTGGACTTCTCCGAGTGGCCGGGGATCGGCGACGTGCAGGAAGTTCGGTTGCACGTGTTGACCCAGATGGGAAACGCCGAATTCTACATCGACGCGCTTGAAGTGTTCACGTCTCCTGTGGGTTCGGAGCAGTCGACGTGGAGTTCCGTCAAGGCGCTGTATCACTAGAGAGACCACGGATACCGGGCGGTTTGGCATGCATGCCGGATCGGCGACATTTCACTTGCTTCATACCGGGGCAGCCCAGCGGGCTGCCCCGAGCGCATAGAGTTTTCGGTATGCCCGAAGTTGTTCGGCGGGAACGACTGTTGATGTTGGAGGGTTGAAGGATGAACAGACCGAGTTTATGCATCTTCGCCGTTTGTGCGATTCTCCTGTTGGTGCTTTCGGCGCCCCCGAAGGTTCTCTCATCGGTGACCGTCGAGAAACTTGTCTGGACGGAAGACCCCAACGGGGTCATGTTCGGAACATACCCCAGGGAGGGGGGCGCAACGCCCTCGAAGGTTCTCGAGGATCTGGGGATGCTCCCGATTCAGAGGGTCTGTTGGGATCGCTGGTCGTGGATTGAGACGGCTCCGGGTGTGTACGACTGGAGCGTTGCGAGTTTCGGCATCCTGGAGGAAGCCCACAAGTTCGGAGCCGAGGCCGTGGGAAGTATCTATATGGCCAACGAGATTCCGGATTTCTACGCTCAGGACATTCTCGATCCCGTCACCCGCCAGGCGGCGTGGGACTTCATCTACGCTTTCACCCAGGAGATGCAGCAACGCCTGGGAAAGATCTTCGTGGTGATCGACTACGAAATGCAGTGGTACGTGTTTCAGCTCGAAGGCATCGATCCGGACGACTGGGCCGACTGGTACGTGTATCTGGTCGGCGCGGCGAGGGCGGCGGTTCCCGGCGCGTACGTCGTGTGCGACGTGATTGCGGACGATCACGACTACTTCCTCCCGGGGAATTGGCTTACGACGGCGATGTCCGTTAGCGATGCTCTCGGGATCGACGACTACGGCCTGACGCCCCAGATCATCCACGATGACATTCAGTGGTTCGTCGACAATTACGCGGAGGGGAAGCCGATCCACATCCTCGAAAACGGCTTCGCCACGTGGTTGGGATCCAGTAACAAAGCCCATGGGACGCAGGAGGAACAGGCGGCCTTCTTCGACGCCGTGATTGACGACATCACTGCGAGCTACGCGGGCACTGTGAGGAGCTACGTCCAGTTTATGGCGACGGATCGCGGCACGGGCCCGGGCATTGAGGATCACTGGGGGATGGTCACGTACAACTACGAGAGCGAGAAACCGTCACTCTCGGCTTTCCGGGCGAAAGTCCAGGAATATCCCGCCGTTGTTCTCCAGTCCACCGAGGATGTGACCGACCTGCTCTCCGGGGGACAAGGCATAGAGCTTACCTTCACGGACGGAGTCAACTACGAGGGGCTCCGCGTGTGCGAGACGATCAACCTGTCGTCCGTCACTCGAGTATCTCTGGATTTGGAGTTCACGGATGAGGACGGCACGGGCGGCTACGTGATCAAGGTCAATGACAACTGGAAGTACTGCAATTCGCCGGTTTCCAATATCACCTCATTCGTTCAGCACGGCTTCAATGAAATCGAAGTCTACTTCCCGCAGCAATGGTTCCCCGGGACGGTCACCGTTTCGGCCTTGGGGCTCGATCTCATGACGGTCGAGAGCTGCAGCCACGATGACTTCGAACTCTACGTGGGCGAGGCGGATCTCCTTGCGGAATGGACGGCTACGGAGCTGGCCGCCAATGGTCTAGAGGCCGCAGGAGGTGAAACCGTCTACGAGGGCCAGCAATCCATGCGGATTGAGTACGACCTCACCCCCGGAGATCCTTACTACGGTATGGTCTCCCACGATTTGAACGCGTCTGAAGACTGGACAGGATTCGACCACCTTCGAATCGCATACAGGGGCGAGGAGGGAAATTCCACAGAGAAGCTCCGTCTTCGCCTGGTCGACGGTTCCGGGGGAGTGTTCCTGTCGAAGCAGAAGATCTCCGCCACGGCCCAGATGACCTGGAACCTGTGGGAGATCTCGCTGGCCGACGCTCCCTGGGATCAGCTGTCCGACGTGAGGACGGTCCAGATTCAGGTCGCGGCGCAGGAATGTGGCTCGGGCGTCGTCTACCTGGACGACTTCTCGCTCATCGTTCCCCCCGACGAGTTCCCGCCCACGCTGTCGGCGGCCGGGATCATCGGCCCCAGGAAAATGAAGGTGACGTTCGGGGAAAGAGTGAATCCGGCCACGGCGGAGAACACGGATCATTACCTCATCGATGACGGCGGGACCCCGGTGCAGAGTGTGACCGTCGATGAGGACTCGATGACGGTGACGCTCAAGATCGCAGGGGTCTTCAACCGTGGGACCTGCTATGCGTTGAGGGTGATGGGAATCGAGGATCTCTCGGGAAACCTCGTTGAAGCGGGGGTCGGGGACTCTCTTGAATTCTGCTACGAAGAGGACGTCGAGGGACACGGCGATTTATGGTCCAGCGTGGAGGAGGAGACGGTCATTGCGCTGAAGACCGGGCTGGTCTCGGTCTATCCGAACCCGTTCAACCCGGCGGCCGGGATTAACTACGAGCTGGCGGGGGACGGGCAACGCGTGACGCTGGAGGTCTTCAACGTTCTCGGGCAGCGGGTGAGGACCCTTGTCGAAGGAGCCCGCCCGCCCGGGCGGTACACGGCCATGTGGGACGGTCGGGATGATTATGGGATTCGCGTTGGGGCCGGTGTATACTTCTGCCGATTCCGGGCCGGGGGCGTAGAAGAGAGTCGCCGCCTCGTGCTGATCAAGTAACTCGTGGGCTGGGCCGAAGAGCGCCGTTCGGTGTCGGCCGGGCAACCGGTGGGCTGGACCGAAAATCGCCGTCCCGTGCCGGCCGGGCAACCGGTGGGCTGGACCGAAAATCGCTGTCCCGTGTCGGCCGGGCAACCGGCGGGCTGGACCGAAGATCGCTGTCCCGTGCCGGCCAACCCAGGCAGCCGGACATCGCGTATGTGGTAATGGGGCGAGGGAATTCCTCGCCCCGTTTTTTGCGGAAGGGCCCCTTCTGGGAGGGCATGCCGGCCGGGGGCACGGGACTCGGCGGCTTTTTGAGGAAAGCGCAGAGGGTGGCACGTGCTGCACGACGTTGCCCTTTGCGGTTGACAGTGTTTCGAGCCGTGGCTTAGAGTCTTGGCGCGCGGATCTTGATAACACGGGCGCAACGTCTTGGCGCGCGGATGTTGATGACGGGTGCCGATCGGTCGAAAAGGCCGATCGGTATCGGCGGTTGGATGTTCGTACGGAATTCGGAAATCGTCCGGGATCACTCGACAAGGGGGGCCGGCGGCCGTGAAGATTCAGAAGGTCGGTATTATCGGGTGTGGACTCGTCGGTTCGGGCGTGGCTCAGGTTTCCGCTCAGGCGAACTACGAGGTGGTGTTTCTTGATATCTCGCAGCGCCGCATTGACGAAGGATTCGGCGCGATCAAGTCGTCGCTTCAATCCCGGATCGAGAAGAGTCGGATTACGAATGTCGAGATGAAAGAGGTGCTTGCTCGGATCACGGGGACCACCGAATGGGAGGACCTGGCGGACTGCGACGTGTTCATCGAATCCGTCGTTGAGAACCTGCCGGAGAAGAAAGCCGTCTTCGAGAGCATCGATCGTTGTGCTCCGGTTCATGCACTCATCGCCACGGCGACCTCTTCTCTGTGCGTGTCGGAGTTGGCGGCCATGGTCTCCCGTCCCGAGCGGGTGATCGGCCTGCATTTCGCCTGTCCGGTGCCGGCCATGAAGCTGGTCGAGCTCGTCAGGGGAGTGTGCGCCGATGAGGAAAGCGTGAATGCCGGAAGGGAATTCGCCCGGTCTATCGGCAAGACCGTGATCCTGTCGAAGGATTCGCCGGGGTTTGTCGTCAACCGCCTGCTGGTTCCCTACTTGATGGAGGCGGTCCGGGCTCTGGAAACGGGCGTCGCGTCGAAGGAGGACATCGACGAAGGCGTTCGAAAGGGACTGAGGTATCCGCTGGGGCCGTTTGAGGTGCTGGATCTCGTCGGTCTGGACATCGCCTACCTGATGTCGCAACGCCTCTTCGACGAGACGAAAGAGACTCGCTACGCCCCGCCGCGATTGCTCAAAGAGATGGTCGTATCGGGTTTCCTGGGTCGCAAGACGGGCAAGGGATTTTATGAATATTGAGGATTGCGTGAACGTACACATCGAGAGGAGTGGGAGGCGGACATGGAGTTCGAGAATCTGATCGTGGAGAAGAAGGAATCCGTCGCCGTCGTGACGATCAACCGGCCCAGAGTTCTCAACGCGCTGAACCGAAGGACGCTGGAGGAGCTGGCCTCGGCTCTGGAGGGAATTCGGGAAGATGCGGAGATTCGGGCCGTCATCCTCACCGGGGCCGGCGAGAAAGCGTTCGTCGCGGGAGCCGATATCTCCGAGCTGGAACGGCTGGATTCCCTCTCCGCTCAGGCCACGGCGCGGTTTGGACAACGGGTGACTCGGTTGATCGAATCGTTGGGCAAGCCCGTGATCGCCGCCGTGAACGGTTTTGCCCTGGGGGGAGGGTGCGAACTGGCCATGGCCTGTACCCTTCGGATTGCCTCGGACAAGGCCAAGTTCGGGCAGCCGGAGGTCAAGCTGGGGCTCATTCCGGGTTACGGCGGAACGCAGAGGCTGGCCCGGTTGGTCGGATGTGGAAGGGCGCTGGAGCTCGTCCTCACGGGGAATCCCATTTCCGCCGAAGAGGCCCTTCGGATCGGTCTTGTGAACCGGGTCGTCCCGGCGGACGTGCTGGTGGAAGAAGCGCGCAAGATCGCCCTCAGCATCGCCTCGGTGGGGCCCCTTGCCGCCCAGTTGGCCATGGAAGCCGTCTATGACGGTTACGGTCTGACGCTGGACGACGGGCTTGTCCGGGAGGCGAACCTGTTCGGTCTGGTGTTTAGCACAAAGGACGCCAAGGAAGGGCTGAAGGCGTTTCTCGAGAAACGCCCGGCCGAGTTCAGGGGGGAATAGCCATGCTCTAGTCTCCGGCGTCCGGGGTCGACTCTCTGCCGCATCCATTTCCCTTGACCCCGTCTCCTCCGATTGGTATATTACCTGCGTGGCAGCGAATATCGGTTCCGCGCCTGGCCTCCGGCTGGGCGCTCCGTTTGCGCGGGTCCATCTCCGGAGCGGAAAGATCTGCGAGAGTGGCGGAACTGGCAGACGCGCTGGATTTAGGATCCAGTGAGGAGACTCATGGGGGTTCGAATCCCCCCTCTCGCATTCCGAATAGGTCGCGTGGAGGATAGAGGCCGTGAAAGTGGAAGTCCAAGAGGCGAGTTCGACGAAGCGGGAGCTGAAGATCGAGATCCCGGCCTCCGAAGTCGACGCCAAGCTGAAGTCCGAGCTGGCCGAACTCCAACGGGACTTGAAGATGCCCGGGTTCCGGAAGGGCAGGGTTCCCGAGGACCTGGTTCGGAAGAGGTTCGAGGGTTCGGTCCGCCGTGAGGTGATGGAGCGCCTGGTTCGGGAGAGTTGTCTGGACGCCTTCCGGCAGCACGATCTCAAACCCATTGCTCCACCCGAGATTCGGGATCTCAAGTTTGATGACGGGCAGTCCCTCACCTTCGCGGCGACGGTGGAAATCTGGCCTGAGATCTCGCTGAAACGATGGCGGGGTCTGAAGGCGAAAAGGGAGGTTCTCCCGGTTCGTGACGAAGACATCCAGGGACGCCTTGAAATGCTGAGGGAAATGCAGGCGGAGCTGGTTCCCGTGGACCGAGTGGCGGCTCTCGGGGATTTTCTGCTCTTGGATTACGATGTGTTCGACGACCGGGACCAGCCACTCGAGGGCCGCGGCGTTAGAAACCACCTGATCGAGCTGGGATCCGAGAACCTGATGAAGGAATTCAGTGAGGGATTGGTGGGAACGAAGGCCGGCGAAAGCCGCACCCTTCGAGTGGCTTTTCCCACCGAGGGTGTCCACGAAGAGGTCGCCGGCAAGACCCTCAAATTCTGGGTGAAGTTGAATGCTGTCAAGGAGAAACGGCTCCCCGAGTTGAACGATGATTTCGCTAAGGACCTCGGCAACTTCGACCGACTCGAAGACGTGAAAGGGGAAATCAGGTCCGGCCTTCAACAGGAAGCCGAGATCGATGCCGACCGACGGGCCCGCGAGGCACTGGTGGACCAGCTGATTCGGGAGAATCCGTTTGAGGCCCCCGAGTCGATGGTCGCCAATCTGCTTGAGGCCATCGTCGAGGACGCGGAGAAACGACACCGTGATGCGGCGCCCTTCGATCGGGAAAAGGCGCGGGCGGCTCTCCGGCCGGCGGCGGTTCGGCATTCCAAGCGCTTCGCCGTATTGCGGGAGGTCGGGAGACTCGAGTCTCTGACGGTGACGCCGGAGGACATCGATGCCAGGATCCGGCACTTGGCGGGTCAGACCCGGCAGTCGCCCGAAGATGTCCGGCGCAAGATCGAGGAAGATGACTCGATGAACCAGCTGGTGGGAGATCTTCTGGAGGAGAAAGCCCTGAAATCCCTTATGGACTCGGCGGACATCGAGGGTGTCGGAGGTGACGCCAAGGAGTCCACGCAATCGGACTCGTCGGTTTAGCGGGTCGGTTCGCCCGGCCGACGGCGTGTTTTTCTCAGAGAGAGCTTGATCGGGGGGAATGTGATGACGCTCGTTCCAATCGTCGTAGAACAGTCGGCTCGGGGAGAGCGAGCCTACGACATCTACTCCAGGTTGCTGAAGGATCGGATTGTGTTCTTGGGGTCGGCCATCGACGACACGGTCGCGAATGTGGCCATCGCTCAGATGCTGTTTCTGGAGGCGGAAGACCCCGAGCGTGACATCTACATCTACATCAATTCTCCCGGAGGGTCCATCTCGGCGGGGTTGGGGATTTATGACACCATGCAGTACATCAAACCCGACGTCGTGACCATCTGCATGGGTCAGGCGGCCAGCATGGGCGCCGTGCTCCTCGCCGCGGGCGCTAAGGGGAAGCGATCCGCGCTGCCCCACGCGCGAATCATGATCCACCAGCCGTGGGGGGGAAGCCAGGGGCAGGCGTCGGACATCGAGATCTATGCGAAAGAAATCCTCGCGATGAAGGACAAGCTGATCGCTATCCTGGCAAACCATACGGGCAAGGACACCAAGAGGATCCTTGCGGATTCCGATCGGAACTACTTCATGTCGGCGGAAGAGTCCGTGAAATACGGGATCGTCGACGAGGTGATCCACAAGAAGAAGTAGCGGCGGGGCGCCCGGGACACCCTCTCGGCCCGGCACACGGTCGGCCAAGACGGTTTCTTGAACATCCCGCGCCACGCACGTTGGGAGGAACACGCCGTGAAGAGGAGACCGTCCTCTCCCCACCCGATCCGCTGTTCGTTTTGCGGCAGGGGTCAGGATGAAGTTACCAAGTTGGTCTCCGGACCTTCGGTGTACATCTGCAGCGAGTGCATTCGCCAGTGCAATGAGATCCTAAGGGAGGACCTGGGTCGGGAGCTGGCGACGTCCACCGCCCGCCTGCCGAAGCCCGCGGAGATCGTCAAGGCCCTGGACGAGTACGTCATTGCCCAGCAACAGGCGAAGAAGACGCTGTCCGTGGCCGTCTACAATCACTACAAGCGAATCGGCTGCGAGGGCTCCGCCGGGGGCGTGGATCTCGAGAAGAGCAATGTCATGTTCGTCGGCCCCACGGGAACGGGCAAAACCCTTCTCGCCAATACGCTGGCCCGCATCCTCAACGTGCCCTTTGCCATCTGTGACGCGACGACGCTCACCGAAGCGGGGTACGTCGGGGAGGACGTAGAGAATATCCTGGTGCGGCTCCTCCAAGCAGCGGACTACAACTTGTCGCGCGCGGAGCGGGGCATCGTATACATCGACGAGATCGACAAATTGGCGCGCAAGGGCGATTCGCCGTCCATCACGCGAGATGTCCCCGGAGAAGGGGTGCAACAGGCGCTTCTCAAGATTCTGGAAGGCACGATCTCGAATGTTCCGCCACAGGGCGGGCGAAAACATCCCCAGCAGCGTTACATCGAGGTCAATACGAAGAACATCCTCTTCGTCTGTGGCGGGACGTTCGACGGTCTGGAAGAGATTGTCGCGCGTCGCCTGGGGCGCAATACGATGGGATTCCACGCCAAGACGGCAAGTGTCGACAAGCGCCGGAAGAGTGATCTCGTGGCTCTTGCCCGCCCCGAGGATTTCGTGAAATACGGCCTCATTCCCGAGCTGACCGGTCGACTTCCGGTGTACTGCGCGCTGGAGGACCTGGACGAAGATGCGTTGGTCCGGATTCTGGTGGAGCCGAAGAACGCGCTGACCAAACAGTACCAGAAGTATTTCGAGATGGAGGGGACGAATCTCCAGTTCTCGGAGGATTCCCTGAGAGCAGCCGCCAGGAGCGCAATCGAGCGGAAAACCGGCGCAAGGGGATTGCGCGCCGTCCTGGAGGAAGCCATGCTCGACATCATGTTCGAGCTGCCCTCACGGCAAGGCCTGAAGGAATGTGTGATGACTCCGGAGGCCATGCTCAAGGAGGGGGAGCCCATCCTCGTCCTCGAAACCAGCAAAAGACGAAAAAAAGGGTAGCCCTTCGGTCGGGACGATCAAACCGGACTCGACCCGAAAGGATTTGGAGGTCTCATGTTCCGTCTGGAACGAGAGGGTGAATCCTTTGAGATTCAGGACGTTTTGCCTCTGCTGCCGCTGAGGGACATCGTCGTCTTCCCCTACATGATCATCCCGCTTCTGGTGGGACGGACGCGCTCCATCGCCGCTCTGGAATCGGCCATGTCTCAGGATCGGATCATCCTCGTGGCCGCGCAGAAACGAGCGGATGTCGGCGATCCGCGAGCGAAGGACATTTTCAGAGTCGGGACCGTGGCGAGGATCCTTCAATTTCTTCGCCTGCCCGACGGGACGGTGCGCGTATTGGTGGAGGGACTGGCAAGGGTTCGAATCGTCCGATACGGTCGCGATAAGAATCCGATGCGGGTGCGGATCGGAGAGACGAAGATGATGGAGACCGTCTCGCCTCAGATCGAAGCCCTGCTCCGCTCCGTCCGGGCTCAGTTCGAGGAATACGTCCGCCTGAGCCGGAGAATCCCGGACGAGGTCCTGATCTCGGTCAACAACATCGAGGAGCCGGTTCGGCTTGGGCACGCAATCTCGGCCCACCTGGCGTCCCGTGTGGAGATCAAGCAGAAAGCGCTGGAGGCCCCCACGCTCAGCGACCAGTTCCGGATTCTCGCCGGAGCCCTGGAGCAGGAACTCGAGATCGCTCGTATCGAACGACAAATCGATGACGAAGTCCGATCCCAGGTGCAGAAGAACCAGAAGGAATTCTATCTTCAGGAACAGCTCAAGGCTATCCGGAAGGAATTGGGAGAGCAGGGAAGCGATCTGGCGGAAACCGACGAGCTCACCGAGGGGGTGGAGAAATCCGGAATGCCTCCGGAGGTCAGGGTCAAGGCGGAAAAGGAGATCGAGCGGCTTCAGAAGATGACGCCCCTGTCGCCCGAGGCGGCCGTGGTCCGCAACTACGTGGAGTGGCTTACGGCATTGCCCTGGAAGAAGAAAACGAGAGACAACCTGGATATCCGGAGAGTGGAGAAGATTCTGGACGAGGATCACTACGGTCTGACCACGGTCAAGGAGCGGATCGTCGAGTATCTTGCGGTGCTGCGGCTTGTCGGTCGGATGAAGAGCCCGATCTTCTGTTTCGTGGGACCGCCCGGTGTCGGCAAGACATCCCTGGGCCGGTCGATTGCGAGAGCGATGGGGCGGAAGTTCGTCCGCATGTCACTGGGCGGTGTTCGGGATGAGGCGGAAATCCGGGGACACCGGCGCACGTACATCGGCTCTATGCCGGGCAAGATCATGCAGAGTCTCAAGCGGGCCGGTACCAAGAACCCGGTATTTCTCCTGGATGAGATCGACAAGATGAGCAGCGATTTCCGTGGAGACCCGGCCGCCGCGCTTCTGGAGGTCCTCGATCCCGAGCAGAACGGAGCCTTCAACGATCATTACCTTGACGTTGATTTCGACTTGTCGGACGTCCTGTTCGTGACGACGGGGAACGTTCTGCACACGGTTCCTCCCGCCCTGCAGGATCGGATGGAGGTCATTCGGCTCCCGGGGTATCTCCGACACGAGAAGGTCCGGATCGCTCAGGATTTCCTGATCCCGAAGCAGCTCAAGGCCCATGGTCTCTCGTCAGGGAACGTGAACTTCACCCGGCCGGGCATCGAAACGGTCATCGATCGCTACACTCGAGAAGCGGGCGTGCGAAATCTCGAGAGGCGAATCTGCGCGATTCTGAGGAAGGTGGCGAAAAAGATCTCGACCCGCGGAAAAGGCTACCGAGTCCGAATCGGTTCCAGCAACGTTCACCGGTTCCTCGGCGTTCCGCAGTACACGAAGCGGGAAGTCTGGTCTCACGATCGGATTGGCGCGGCTTCAGGGTTGGCCTGGACCGAGTTCGGCGGCGATGTCATGACGGTGGAAGCCACTGCGGTGCCCGGATCCGGGGAGCTGATTCTAACCGGGCAGCTGGGCGAAGTCATGCAGGAGTCTGCGCAAGCCGCTCTCAGCTACACCCGCACGCGGGCGACCAGCCTGGGATTGGAAGCCGGGTTCTTCGACAAGGTGGACGTTCATATTCACGTTTCGGAAGGGGCCATTTCCAAGGACGGGCCTTCGGCGGGCGTGGCCATCGGCGCCGCCGTGATCTCGGCGCTGACGCGAATTCCCGTGTCGCGGGAAGTGGCTCTGACCGGAGAAATCACTCTGGCCGGAGACGTACTGCCCATCGGAGGGCTGAACGAGAAGATCGTTGCGGCTCAGCGCGCGGGGTTTAAGATCGTTCTGATTCCGAAGGAGAACGAGAAAGACCTCAGCGAGCTGCCCAAGGGGGCCAGAGACGGTCTGGAGATCCGACTGGTTTCTACGATGGACGACGTGGTCAGTTCCGCTCTCCAGCCGGTCCGGAAACCCTTCCGGACACGAGACCGGTCCGTCTCGAACGATATGGATCCGGGGCCGGCCGTTGCACACTAACGGCCCTTCGTGACCTCGGGGGCTTCCCTCTTGGCCAGAGTCCCCCTCGCATAGAGAAGCGTTCCAACCCTTGCGGATGGGTGAGATGAGTGTTCGCGTGGTTGTGGGGCTCCAGTGGGGGGACGAGGGAAAGGGCAAGGTCGTCGACTACCTGGCCGAGAGGGCGGATGTCGTCGCTCGATACCAGGGAGGAGCCAACGCGGGTCACACGGTTCAGGTTGACGACGATTCCTATGTGTTTCATCTGATCCCCTCCGGTATTCTCCATCCCGGCAAGACGTGCGTCATCGGTAACGGTGTCGTGCTGGATCCCGAGTGCCTCATTCGAGAAATCCTGTATCTTGAGGATCGGGGGGTCGACGTACGCAACCGCCTCCACGTTTCTCACGCCGCGCATCTGGTTCTTCCGATTCATTGTGTTCTTGATCGCCTGTATGAATCCTCGCCGGAATCTCCGAGCATCGGCACAACGGGCCGCGGCATCGGGCCGGCCTATTCCGACAAGGCGGGCCGCGTTGGCGTCCGCATGGTCGATTTGCTGGATGCCGGGACGCTTGAGGCGAAGCTGGCCGCCCTGCTGGCCCGGCACGCGCCAACGCTGGCTCGCTCGGCGGAGGAGGTTCCAGGCGTATCCGATCTTCTGGGCATGTGCAACGGCTACCGCGAGCACCTGGCTTCCCTGGTCACGGACGTTTCGGCGATTGTGAACGAGGCCATCGACGCGCAACGGGCCGTTTTGCTTGAGGGTGCTCAGGGGACGCTGCTGGACGTGGACCACGGTACCTACCCGTACGTGACGTCCTCGAGCACGGCGGCGGGGGCTGCGGCTGCCGGATGCGGCATTGGCCCGACCCGGATCGACACCGTCATCGGTGTGGCCAAGGCGTACACGACGCGGGTCGGCGAAGGGCCTTTCCCCACGGAGATCGGGGGCGCACAAGCCGATGAGCTTCGGCGTGCCGGGAACGAGGTTGGGGCGACCACGGGGCGCCCCAGGAGATGCGGGTGGTTCGATCTTCCGGCCGTTCGCAGGGCCGTGCGAGTCAACGATGTCGCCGAACTCATCATCACCAAGGTCGATGTTCTCGACGGGCTGGAGGCAGTCCGGGTGTGCGTGGGCTACCGGACCTCCGGTGGAGTTCGAAACGAGTTCCCGATGGAGCCGTGGTTGCTGGGCGATTGCCGCCCCATCTACCGGGAGTTCAAGGGCTGGGTCTCTGATAAGCGCAAACCGTCCGGAGAACGCCTTCCAATGGAGGCGCGGAGTTTCCTCCGCTTTATCTCCGAGGAGCTGGGCGTCCCCATTCGCTGGGTGTCCGCCGGGGTTGGCCGCCGCGACATGATCCGCTTCACCTAACCGCGCCTCTCACCTTTCCACTTTCGACTCTCCGCGGTTCGGGCCTTGCGCTCCGGGAAGCACTCGGCGTCACTTGGCCGCAGCGTGAATGGGGGATTCTACTGGGTAGGGGGGCTGGGTGCCCGCGGTGTTGAAACACCCCACGCTGCGGCCGGCGTTCCGGCGAGCGCTCCCCGTCGCCGGCCCGGGATTTGGGTTGTCGCCTCTCACCTTTCCACTTTCGACTCTCCGCGGTTCGGGCCTTGCACTCCGGGAAGCACTCGGCGTCACTTGGCCGCAGCGTGAATGGGGGATTCTATTGGGTAGGGGGGCTGGGTGCCCGCGGTGTTGAAACACCCCACGCTGCGGCCGGCGTTCCGGCGAGCGCTCCCCGTCGCCGGCCCGGAATTTGGGTTGTCGACTCTCACCTTTCCACTTTCGACTCTCTGTAGATTGCGGTTTGGCTGTTCGAGTTTGCGTTTTCCTCTCGCGATTGTGTCATTCTCGCTTCTTCTTTCAACGACGGGCCCAACGGGTGCCGCGCGGGCCGCCTCCCCAAGCATTTCGATCAACTTCGGCCTCCGTTTTTCCGACAATTTGAGCGGAATGTTTGACGCGGAGATACCCTGCCGGACGGCGCGCGTCCAGGACGGCGCGCGTCTCTCGGTGTGCGGTGCGTATGACCACTCGAGCTCTGGAGAGGCTATATGAGCGTTTCGGAATTCGGTCGAAAACACCTTGGGGAATTGCTGTCGACCACCGAGGGTCATCGACGCTTCAGGAACCGGCTTCTGCACAATCTGCGAGTCTCCGGGTGGAGAGAAAACGGCCGGCCCGAGGGCGATGGAAGTCCAAGCGAACTGCAGAATCCGTCGACCGATGAGGTCATGGCCCATTTCCTGAGTCTGGTTCGGGAGGATCTGGAATCCACGCATGTGCTGGCGGCGGTGGTGGCGCAGGACGGAAACAACTTCGAGTCTCTCTGGAGTGATGGCTTCGGCTCGGACGAGGACGCGCGAACCTGGGCGAGTGATCGGTGGGCCTGGATTTCGGGCGTCGTGTCCGACAAGCACCTCGTGTCGGATGCGATGGACCTTCCGGTGCGTGAGTCCTCGGGAGATGGTTCGCTCACGTTTCGATCCGGACGGTTGATGGCCGCGCCCGTGGTTGCCGGAGAGCGGCCCGTGGGAGTGCTGATTGTGGGGAACGTCCCGGAGAAGGACTACGCGCCGCCCTGGCGCAGGATGCTGTGGAATGCCGCTTTCATCCTGGGACAGACGATTCACGGAGTTTCGGGGGAGAACGAGAGCCGCGAGATTCTCTACGCGATGATTCAGTCTTTGGCCGCCGCCTTGGATGCTCGGGATGCATACACGCGTGGACACTCGGATCGGGTGGCGATGTTTGCCATGGCGATCGCCAACGAGTTGGGCGAGCCGTCCGACCTTGACGCGCCGGGAGGGTTTCGGGACCAACTGCGGCTGGCCGCTCTTCTGCACGACATCGGGAAGATCGGCATTCGGGATGGTATTCTCCTGAAGCCGGCGGCGCTTACCGACCAGGAGTACGACACCATCAAGAAACATCCGTTATTGGGGGCGGACATCATCAAGTCCTCGGGCGCGCTGGACTACATCGTTCCGGGCGTCCTCTACCATCATGAGCGGTGCGATGGATCGGGGTACCCGGTCGGGCTGAAGGGAGAGGAAATCCCTCCGGTGGCGAGGATCATCGGTCTGGCCGACGCCTTCGATGCCATGACCAGCGATCGCACCTTTCGGCCCGGAATGTCTCAGTCGGAGGCAATCGAGATCCTCAAGGGTTTCGCCGGAAGCCACTTCGATCCTGATCTGGTGAACGCGCTGGTGCGCGCGTACGAGAAAGGCGTTTCGACAACGATTCGCGTGGCGTCGGGAACAAGCCGAGATCATGCTCAGGAGGAAGCCTCGCATATCGAAAAGGCGTTTCCGGGGCTTGGCGACAGGATTCCTTCACTGCCGGTCGTTGTGTCGAGATTGAACGAGGTCGTTCGAGAGGTGGATTGTTCGGTCAGCGACATCGCCAAGGTTCTGTCTACGGACGAGGGATTGGTGGCGCGGGTCCTCAAGATCGCCAACTCCGCTTTCTATGCTCTCCCGGGGCGAATCGGATCTATCCCTCTCGCCATCACGATTCTGGGCATCTCGACACTGCGGAGCCTGGTGATCAGCACGGCGCTGGCGGACATCACACGGGCAATCTCCGGCTCTTCTGAAGTGGCGGAGCGCCTGTGGGATCACGGGGTCGACGTGGGCGTCTGGAGCCGCTGTATCGCAAGGAAGGTCGGCGGACTCGACCCGGAGGAGGCCTTTACCGCCGGTCTTCTTCACGACATCGGCAAGGGTCTGGTTCTGCGGTCCCTCCCCAGCGATCGCGAACGGGTGAAGATGAGACTTCTGGATACGGAGAACTCGAGTCCCATCGAGAAGGAAACCCTCGGCTTCGACCACACCGAGCTGGGAGGTTGGGCGGCGGACCGCTGGCGGCTGCCGAGCGCTCTGGTTCGGGCCGTACGTTGGCACCATCGGCCCGAGGGAGCGGCGGGCGAAGAGCCGGAAGTTGAGAAGCTGGTATGGGTGGTCCACATCTCCAACCTTCTGGCCTGGGGAGAAGACAGTGGACCGGCGGAGCTTGCGGATGTTCTAGCCGGAAAGGCGGACCCCGTGGTCCGCCGGTCTCTTCCCTTCGGAGATCCGGCTTCAATCGAAGAGGTTCTGCCCTTCGTGAAAGAAGGAATCAGCCTGGGCCGCCAGCTGTTTTCCGAACCCGTGGGGGCGCGTAACGGAAGTACCTGAGAACCCCACGGCCTGCGGTACAGGGATGAGACCCACCAGTTGGCTGATCGAATGTCGGCTTGTGGATGACCCGTGGCAATTGCTTATAGACCGTCACCATTCGTGGGCCGAGCCGCAGCCCCGCATAGATTCCCGGAGCCGGCGTGTGAAGTGTCCGAGGGCGAGCGCGCGAGGTCGTTAGGTTTCCTCTCGGGCTGGTTCGAAGTGTTGGATTCTGCGGGGCGGGCACAGCGGAAGGCCGCGTTGCTGAGGCGGATGGAGAGGCGACGTCGGTCTCTGTTCAGACCCAGGTAAGCCGGTACGAATACCTCTTGACTCTGGATCCGGATGTGAACGTCCGATGCGCTTCCCTCGAGGGGGATGGAGATATCCTTCCGCTGGTCGCTGGCCTCGAACAGGACTTTCTCGTGGAGACGACGACCCACGACGATCTGAACCAGAAATGGAAAATGCTCGTAGTATCGTGAGTTGTCGCAGGTAAGAGAGAAGCGAAGATCGCCGGGCAGCGCCGAGGACGGGATGCGGAGTTTCCCCTCCCCGCTCATCCAGCACCACCCTCCCTCGTCGTCGTAGAAACCCTTACAGAGGGTCACGATTCCGTCGGGTGAGGATTCGCTCGGGCTCTCCCTACCGGAAGAAATGAGTTGAGATTCGTCGCTCTCAAGGTCCCCGAAAGGGAGGAACAGTTCCGACGGCTCGGTCGGCAGGATCGCCCCGGGGTATGCCCGCCGTTCCCAGAGCTTGGCCCATGAGAGGAAGCGGTAGAAGGCCATCGACATCGCCAGAACGAGGCTGTGGATTCCATCGGCTTCCGGGTCGTATCGACGGAGAAACTCATCTCTGGCCTCGAACAGCATGCGACCCGGAGACCAGGCGGCCTGATCCTCATCGAGGATGCGGGCCTCATGGTCCGTGTAGCGGTTGACTCGATCCATAAACTGGCGGAGGTCACGGTAGGCAAGGTGGTCGATTCTCGCCTCGTCGGGCAGGGGCAGGGGGGCTTCGGTGCCGAGAATGACCGGGTATGCATGAATTCGTTCCGGCCAGCGAAGCGAGTCCCGGCGGAAGAGCCTCGGTTGGCGCTCCGCCTCGATTCCGAAACCCGTTCCCCGCATCCAGCGACCCGCGATGTAGTTGCGTCTCGGGATGCAAAACACGTCGACCCCTCGAGGATTCGCAATCACCTTTCCAATCCCGGCTGCGAGTTCTGGGGATACGCGCTCATCGGCATCCAGAATCAGAATCCAGTTCCCCTTCGCCTGTTGGATCGCGGCCTCCCTCGCCGGCTCGACAACACCGGTCCTCTCGTGAAAGAAGATTCGATCGGTGTATCGCCTGGCGATCTCAACGGTCCGATCATCGCTGTACATGTCCACGAGAACAATCTCGTCTGAGATCTGGAGAACGCTCTTGAGGCAATCCTCGATGTTCGCCTCTTCGTTCAGTGTGTTGATCACAACGGACAAACGAGGGCTCCCTTTGGAAGAGGGTGGCCGGTTCCGCTGGTTCGACGGCATTCGAGTGAATTCCTTTCCCGAGGGCTTCGAGTCCGGTATGAGCGTTTCCGGCAGGGTGTGCCGGCCGGGATGGAGCCGTGGAGAAACACACACGGGCTCGGCGTTGAGTTTCGCAAGAGCCGTGCCACCTGCGATGCTTCGCGTCCAAGTGCTCTAACGGGTAATGGGGCGTACAATTAGTGTCGAAGGAGATCTGCCGGAGGTCCGGCGTCACGCCAAGAAACCGGAAAGACTTTCCAGTCCTCCTCCATCGGATTTCCCAAAGGGACGATGTCATCGACGTTGCCCGGTGGGCTTCGGCGATGGCAAAAAAGACGTGTGAGTGGCGGCCAACGTCCTGTCGTCGGCCTCCAGAATGAAACCGCCGTTCACCGATGTTCCGGTGGACTCGCGAGTCGGTGCCCTGGGCGGAAAAGAGCGGCCTTCTCCATCCCGGGCAGGCCGGAAACCCCTCGTTCGATTCAGGATTCCAGAAACCAAACAGAGCCCGCTTGTTTTCCATATTTTGCAATAATATCCAATCCAGGCAGTCTGGGAGCTTCGTGGAGGCCGAGTCCGACATCATATCTATAACTCATAAACCAACAATTAGTTAACGCTATGCCCAGGGACGCCCAAGGGACGAAATTTTCGCTCAAGTTTTCCTCGGTCCGTTACGAAATAAGTAGCGAAGGCTTCTAACTACTGTATTGGTGATGAGATTCCCCAAGGGTCGCAAAAAATGGCGTAATCCCGCGGGAGGATCCAGTAGAAGGAACAAGTTTCTTGGAAAACAACAGAGAAGAGCACTCGCGTCCCATGGAACCCCGGGGGTCCTGCCGGCTCGACGTCCCGATTCAAACCCGTATTGCCGAGAATCCGTCTCGCCCCGGGGGTGGCCCGAAACCGGCGATTCCAGCTGCGGAGGATTCGCGCGCGGATGTGCTGAAAGCGTCTCTGGGGACTTTCAGCGAGAGTCTGGACGCGCTGCGAGCGACGTGCACGATTCTCGAAAGAAAATGCACGAATCTGAATTGGGCTCTGGAGAAGGCGAATCGAAACCTGCGAGAAAGCCTCGATGAACGGGAACGGCTGGCGTCGCGGCTCGACAGCATTCTCCGCTGTCTTTCGGTCGGAGTGGTGGCTGTAGATCTGGAGGGTCGCCTGATCGAGTTCAACGACGCGGCCGAGACCATCACGGGCTACCGTAAGAAGAACGTGCTGGGAACGTCGTACCATGACATCATCGGTAGAGATCTCGATGAAGAGGCGGGTCCCCTCCAGACCATGGAAACCGGTAACTGCGTGGAACACCTGGAGAAACTGATCACGACCTCGGCCGGAGAACGCATCCCGGTGGGATTCTCGACCTCGCTGGTGAAGGGTGAGGGTGGAGAGATCCTCGGGGCGGTGGAGGTGTTCAGCGATCTCAGGACGGCGAAGCTGGTCGAAGAAGAGCTTCTCCGGACTCGCACCACGGCGGCCGTAGGAGAAATGGCGGCCGAAGTTGCCCGGCAGGTTCGAAATCCCCTTGCCGGATTGGCGGGATTCACAGAGCTCCTAGGGCGAGACCTGGCCAGCGATCCTCGCTGGGATCCGTTGGTCCGGAAGATCCAGGAAGGCGTGGCCGGTGTGGAGTCGGCTGTCGCGAGGCTGGTGGAAAGCGCACGTCCGGTGACCTCGGATTTTCGAAGCGTGAACATTGCGTCGGTCCTGGAGGGCGTGCTGGATCTGTTCGATGGGGGCCTCGAGGAGAGAGAACAGATTACCCTGGTGCGACGAGTCGGCTGCCGGGATATCCGGGCGAGGCTCGATAAGGAGCAGATTCGACACGTCCTGTGGAATCTCCTTGCCAATGCGAGAGAGGCCGTACCGGGGGGCGGGATCATCACCGTCTGCCTGGAGGAGGCCGAGCCGGAGGTGCGAAAATCCGAGGATACCGCCGGCCGGGCCCCCGGAATCGCGCGGGGTGGACCGACGGGCTCTTTCGTTGCCGTGTCCGTCTCCGACACCGGCGTGGGGATGCCACCGGACGTGGCGGCGAATGCCTTCGCGCCGTTCTTCACGACTAAGGACCGAAGTGCGGGATTGGGGCTTACCGCCGTGCGGCGCATTGTGACCGGACACGGTGGAGACGTGCGCCTCGAGAGCACCGAAGGCAGGGGGACTCGAGCCATCTTCACTCTCCCATCGGAGCCCGCGTCACGGAGACAGAGTCAGTGGGAGGAGGATTCGTGCGAAGTCCGTGTGACACGAAGCGCATCCTGATTGTGGATGATGAACCTCTCCTGAGGGACTTCCTCCAAGAGATCCTGGCCCGCAGGCACTACGGCGTCGCGGTCGCTGGCGACGGGGAAGAAGCTCTTTCTCTTCTCGAGAATGAAGAGTACGCGCTCGTGTTCACCGACTGGCGCATGGGGAAGATGGACGGCGTTTCGTTGCTGCGGGCCGCGAAACGGGTTTCGCCGTCGACCCGGTTCGTCATCATGACCGCGTACGCGACCGTGGAAAACGCCGTTGCGGCGATGAAACTGGGTGCCTGCGACTACTTGACCAAGCCCTTCTCGGGTGAACAGGTGGAACGGCTGGTCGACCGTATTCTGTGTGGCGATGGAGACGAACAAACGACGGCCGGAAGCGGGGGCGCTCAGGGAACAGAATCCCGGTTTCTCGTGGGAGAAAGTTCCCAGATGAGGGAAATCCGTTCGCTGATCCGGTTGGCCGCATCGACGGAGGCCACGGTACTCGTCACCGGGGAAACGGGTACGGGCAAGGAACTGGTGGCCCGGGCCGTTCATGAACACAGCAAACGACGGGACGGATCGCTGGTTCGGTTCAACTGTGCCGCGCTGCCGGAATCGCTGTTCGAAACGGAGCTCTTCGGTCACGAGCGGGGAGCTTTCACGGGCGCCATCCGCCGGAAGAAGGGACGTTTCGAGCTAGCGCAGGGTGGGACCCTATTGATGGACGAGGTCTCCGAGATGGCTTGGGGCATGCAGGCCAAGCTCCTTCGAGTTCTCCAGGAGAGAGAGTTCGAGAGGGTGGGTGGATGCTCGACGATTCGCGCGGACGTGCGGATCATCGCCACATCCAACCAAGACCTCTCCAGAGAGATTCGGGAAAACCGATTCCGGTCGGACCTGTACTACCGGCTGAGCGTCTTCCCTATATCCGTGCCTGCTCTCAAAGACCGAATGGATGACGTTCCGCCTCTCGTCGATCACTTCCTTCGCCGCCATTGTATCGCGAACGGTCTGGAGGCCAGAGAATTGAGTCAAGAGGCCATGCGTGTTCTCGGTCGCTATTCGTGGCCGGGCAACGTCCGGCAGCTTGAAAACTGTCTCGAACGAGCCGCCATTCTGTCCCGCGGGCCCGTCATCGGCCCGGAATGTTTTCCGGACCTGCTTCGGGACTTGAAAGAAGAGACGGACGACGCGGTGCTCAGGGATGAATTCCCTGCGGGAAAATCCCTCAGAGAGGTCGAGACCGCCCATCTCATCAAGACGCTTGAGGAGGTGGGGGGAAATCGAAGCCTGGCCGCAGACCGGCTTGGAATCAGTGCCCGGACCTTGAGGAACAAGCTGCACCAGCTGGGCCGCATGGACTTCCTGAAGCCGACGTCTCAAGACGCCGTACCTTCGGAAGCAGGGAAGGGGAAGAAACTTCCCCTCGGACCGGAAAGGGTATCTGTCCCGTCGACCATCCGCTAATAAGCCTCCTACTTCCCGATACCCTAACCCTCTGAAACACAAGTGAGTTGTTCGTCTGTCGAGTACTGGCCCGGAACTTGCGTGGACAGGGTGCGGACCATTGCCGCCGTCCGAACGATATCGACGGAGGGAGGGAGTTGGCGTGAGCGCAAGCGATCTTTTCAGTAAGACGGCCCTGCCTGCACTCCGGAAGGTGATGGACCTGAGTGCGTGGAGACAGCGGACCTACGCGGCGAACCTGGCAAATGCCGAGACTGCGGGCTACAAGCGTCAGGAAGTGGATTTTGCCAACGAGCTGCGAAGTGCGCGTGGACGGTCGGTGCAGCTTCGCGCGACCCATCCGGGCCACCTGGGTTCCGGGAGAGGGCTTGCGCAGGACGTGGAAGTCTACGAGGCATCTTCGGAAGAAGGCTCGAGCTCGGTTGAAATCGAACATGAAATGGTCGCCCTGGCCGAGAACCAGCTGCGGTTCGACCTTGCCGCCCGTCTTGCGTCCCTGCGGATTCAGGGCCTGCGATCCAGTATTCGCGGGTAGACGCGGTGTGTCGGGACGTGTGATGTGGCGGGCGGTGAAGGGAAGGGGCGAGATCCGTAAGGAGGAGTGCAAATGGGGGACGATCTCTTCGCGCCCATGGCCATCAGCGCTTCGGGCTTGAGTGCGCAGCGGAAGCGCATGGAGGCGATTGCGAAGAACATCGCCAATGCAGAGGCCTCGCGCTCGGACAATGGAGATGTGTATCGGCGCCGAACGGTGGTCATGAGTTCAGAAAACTCGGATGCGACGAGGCCTGCGACGGTCCCCTCCCGCAGGGTCACCCTGGCCCGGACGTCTCCGGCACACATCGGGGGCGGTGGGGCGGACCGGCTTTCGGGATCGACCGTGCCGACGGTAGAGGCCCGAGAAGTTGTGGAGCAGGACGCCGGATACAGACTTGTTCACGAGCCGCACCACCCGGATGCGGATGAAAACGGGTATGTCCGATTGCCGGACATCAACACCGTCGGCGAAATGGTGGACATGATGGCGGCGACGCGCGCTTACGAGGCGAACCTGGCGGCCATGAAGGCCTACCAGAGCATGGTCGCCAGGTCGCTGGAGATCTAGGCGACGACCATTGAGAGAGAGGAACTCGTGATACCTCTGGAAACGGTAACGGCGCTGCACGGGACTTCGAAGGTGGGACCTTCCATTCCCTCCGCGGAAGCGACGCAGAAGAGTCTGCCGACTCAAGGAGGCGTCTCGTTCGCGGAGACGCTCAAGGGCTATCTCAGCGAGATTCGGAATCTCGAGGAAGAGGCCGGCCGGCAGGTCAACGCGCTGGCGGAGGGCAAAACGACTGAAGTCCATCAGGTGATGTTGGCGGTTGAGGAAGCGAACTTGGCCCTGGACCTCCTGATCGAAATCCGGAACCGGTTGTTGGAGACGTACCACCAGTTGTCCCGCACGTCGATCTAGCGTAAGTGCCGGGGCGGCGCGGCAATCGAAACAAGAGGAGGGAACGCTCCGTGATGGATACCTGGAAGAGTCTGGTGGCCAACCTCAGCGCCCGCTGGGGAGCGATGGGGCAGGGGCAGAGAGTCGTCCTGGGCGGTCTGATTCTTGCCGCCGTTGCGACTCTTGGGATCTCCGCACTCCTCGCCAGGAACATCAGCTATTCCGTTCTCTATGCCGGACTCGACCCCGAGCGGGCCAGCCGCGTCGTCGAGGAGCTTCGGGATCGCAAGATCCCGTTTCGCATTGCCGACTCGGGACGCACGCTCAAAGTCCCACAGAAGGACGTCTACTCAATTCGGCTCGATCTGGCCGCGGAGGGACTGCCCGGTGGGGCAAACGAGGGATACGAAATCTTCGACCACCGCGGCTTCGGGATGACCAATTTCATGCAACAGATCAACTACCGGCGCGCCCTGGAGGGCGAACTCACGCGCAGCATTCGGGAAATGGATGAAGTTCTGGGTGCGCGAGTCCATCTGGTCGTACCCGAACGAACGTTGTTCATGGATGAGAATCGACAACCCTCGGCGTCGGTGATGCTGAGGTTGAAACCCGGAGTCCGGCTCGGCCGCAAACAAGTTGAAGGGATCGCATATCTTGTCGCCGGTGGGGTGGAGGGGCTCGCCCCCGAGAGGGTCAGCATCCTCGACTACTTCGGGAATCTCCTCTCGACGCATCACGGGGATGGGGGCCTGGACGCGGAGGGGGCCGAGCGTCTGGAAGTCAAGACGGCGGCGGAAAGATGGTTGGAAGAGAAGGCGCAAACTCTGCTGGATCGCGTGATCGGACCTGGGGGCGCCGTCGTTCGCGTCACGGCGGATGTCGACTTTGAGCGGCTTGAGCGGGACGCTGAATTCTACGACGGCGAGAACCCCGTCGTTCGAAGCGAAGAACTGAGTGAGGAGTCCGGCGGTGATACGGGCGGAGAGTTCCGCAATACGGTCACGAACTACGAGATCAACAAAACCGTCGAACGGCTCGTGAAAGTTCCAGGCAGTATCGAGAGACTCACTGTGGCCGTGACGGTCGACGGTCACTACGAGTCGGCGGAAGGCCAAAGTGAAGAGGAGACTCGATTCGTTCCCCGCACCGTGGCGGAACTGAACGAGCTGGCGTCGGTGGTCAAAAACGCGGTGGGGGTGGATGAAGCCCGCGGCGACAAGTTTCACATTGCGTGCGTTCAGTTCGACCACAGCCACCTTGAGCAGGAACAGCAACAGATGAAACACGTTGAGCGCCAAATGCTGTGGCAGACCCTGCTCCGATATGGGCTCTGGCTGTTCGGTGCGGCGGCGGCATTCTTGATTCTGAGGAAGATCTTCCGTTCGATCGGACAGGCCCTCTCGGGTCTGTCTCCGGCCCCGGCGGCGACGCCGGGCGGCCGGGGCGTCGACCTTCATGTGGCCGATCTGGCCAACGTCGAGTCGGCCTCCGATCGAGCCTCGGAGGTTGCCCGACGTCAGCCGCAGGAATCGGCGGCTGTGATTCGAAACATGCTGGAAGAGGGTGACTAAGCGCCCATGGCCGTAGCTTCGGTAGTTGATCTTACGCAGAGACAGCGTGCCGCCATCGTCGTCATGACGCTGGGGTCCGGCGCTCAGGAATTGCTGAAGGAACTGGGAGAGGGTGAAGTGGAGCTCCTTGCCGGGGAGATCCTTCAACTGGGGACGGTTCCCCAGGGGATTCGGGATGAAGTCCTGACGGAGTTCTGCAACCGCCTCTCTGCAAGCCAGACGAAAGACGTCGACGGGCTGGAGAAGGCGGCCGAGGTTCTGGAGGTCAGTCTTGGGAAGGCCGAAGCCGGGCAGGTCGTAAAGCGGATTGAATGGCGTGCGAATCGACATCTGAGGAACTTCGCGCGCCGCGACCCCGGCTCTTTCGCCGCGAAGGTGGCGGGCGAGCACCCCCAGACCGTGGCTTTTTTGCTTACCCAGCTCGATCCGGACGTGTCCGGCCGCGTGATGTCCTCCCTCGCGGAGGATCTGCAGCCGGAGGTGGCCTGGCGGATCGCCACGATGGGAGAGATCTCGCCGGAGACGGCGGCCCGGGTTCATGCCGCGCTGGCTCCGATGGTGACACCCCAGCGGAAACAGAGCGAACGGACCGAACGGCTGGGCGGCGAAAACAAAGTGGCGGATCTCTTGAACATGGTTTCCCTGGAAGCGCAGAAGTCGGTGTTGGAGACCCTGGCGTCCAGGAACGAGGACGTGGCCGAGCGCGTGCGGAAGCTTATGTTTGTCTTTCGGGACATCCTTCTGCTGGACGACCGGGCCATGCAGCGCGTGCTGAAGGAAGTGGATCTCAAAGATCTGAGTCTCGCGCTCAAGACGGCGGAGGACGATCTCAAGGAGAAGATTTTCAAGAACGTATCCGAGAGAGCGGCCCTCACGATCCAGGAAGAGATGGACTACATGGGTCCGGTCAAGGCCGCCGAGGTGATCGGGGCGCAGGATCGGATTATCGATCATGTTCGCGCGCTCGAGGAGCAAGGAGAGATCGTGGTCAATCGAGGGGGGTCCGAGGAAGATGCACTTGTCTAGAGTGATCCGGCCGACGAGAGTCCTCCCGGACGCGTTTCAGGTGATCGTGCCGGAGAATATCCCCGCGTCCTCAACGGGCAGCGCCGTCCTTGAAGTCGATCCGCAGGAGTCACAGGAGGAACGCGAGCAGGATCTGCGGAGGGCCCTTCAGGATCTCGAGCAGCGTCTGGCGGAACAGGGAGCGATGCACAAGCAGAAGATGCGGGACCTGGAGGCGGGAGCGGCGGAATCGGTAAGAGCGCAGGTCGATGAGGTGGTGGCCAGGTTCTCGTCGATGGTGGACGATTTCGCTGCGCAACGGATGGATCTTCTGAAGATGTCGGAAGAAGTGGTGGTTCGTCTGGCAGTGACCGTTGCACGACGGATTGTGGGCGACGCGATTGAGATCAATGAGGAAGTCGTGTTGGAAACAGTCCGGAGAGCGCTCAAGCATGTCCAGGAGAAAGAGAGCCTGGTGATTCGCGTGAATCCCGAGGATCTGAAGATCGTGCGGGAGCACAGGTCGGAATGGCTGAGCATCGTGGAGGGGAGCGGTTCGCTCGATGTCGAGGAGGACGAGCGGATTCGGAAGGGCGGTTGCCTCGTGGAGACCGAGGCCGGAAACGTGGAGGCTCAAATCGACCGGCAGATCCAGACGCTGGAAAAGGCCCTTGTCGAAAGGGTGAGATGAGTCCGACAACACTGGACGTCGACACGTACCTGGACACCGTAGGGCAAACCGATCCCGTGCGCTTGACGGGCCGGGTGATGGAGATCATCGGGCTGGTCATCGAGTCCAGGGGGCCGGCCGTTTCGGTCGGTGATGTCTGCCTGATCGAGGGCCTTCGGGAAGGCCGCCGGGTACAGGCGGAGGTCGTCGGATTCCGCGGCGAGAGAGTCCTGCTGATGCCGCTCGGAACGGTTGGTGGAGTGGCGGCCGGAGCGTCCGTGGCGGCCAGCGGCCGGCCCCTGCGGGTGCCCGTGGGTCACGAGCTTCTCGGCCGCGTCCTGGACGGCCTGGGACGTCCCATCGACGACCGGGGACCCGCGAACGCCAAGAAGACCCGCCCCCTCGCAGCCGAACCGCCCAATCCCCTCACACGACGGCGGATCGCGGAGCCGATGGTCACCGGAATTCGCTCCATCGACGCGCTCCTGACCTGCGGGAAGGGGCAGCGGATTGGGATCTTCTCGGGAAGCGGTGTGGGCAAGAGCATCCTGCTCGGGATGATTGCCCGTAGTTCCGAGGCGGACCTCAATGTCATCGCCCTTGTGGGGGAACGGGGCCGCGAGGTCCGGGATTTCATCGAGAAAGATCTGGGTGAGGAGGGACTCCGCAAGTCCGTGGTGGTGGCCGTCACTTCGGACCAGGCGGCGCTCATCAGGCTCAAAGGCGCGCTCCTGGCAACCACCATTGCGGAGTACTTCCGCGATCTCGGTCTGAATGTCATGCTGATCATGGATTCGCTTACTCGAGTGGCCATGGCTCAGCGGGAAATCGGCCTGGCCGTCGGTGAACCCCCTGCGACGAAGGGCTATCCTCCCTCGGTGTTCGCACTCCTGCCCCGGCTGCTGGAGCGCTCCGGAACGTCTGCCGTCGGGAGCATTACGGGGCTCTATTCCGTACTTGTGGAAGGGGACGACATGAGCGAGCCGGTCGCCGACGCGGCGCGTTCCATTCTCGACGGTCACATCAGTCTCTCGCGAAAACTTTCAACGGAGAATCACTACCCGGCCATCGATGTCCTCGACAGCGTGAGCCGGGTGATGATCGACGTCGTGAACTCGGATCATCACAGGGACGCGGCGCGCGTCCGCGAGGTGCTGGCCACCTATCGTGAGGCGGAAGACCTGATCAACATCGGCGCCTACGTCAAGGGAAGCAACGCGCGAATCGACTTCGCGCTTGAGAACATCGATGCGATTCGGAGTTTTCTGAAACAAGGAATTGACGAGCGAACGCGCTACGGCGACACGCTCCAGCAGCTCGGCGCGCTATTGAACTAGGATCATCCATGGCGAAATACCGGTTTCGATTGCAGAAGGTAATGGAGACGCGGCAGTGCGAAGAGGAGCGCAAGAAGCAGGACGTGGCGGCCGCCCAGCGAATCCTGGACAGGGAGAAACGCAGGCTGCTCCAGCTTCGCTCTCAGGGTCAGGAGTGCCGGCGGGAAATGCTGGAGGGCTGTTCCGGCCGCCTGAACGTGCACCGGGAAGCGATGTATCGAGCGCGTTACACGAGTCTCATGAGAAACATCCACAGACAGATCGAAGCCGTGGAGCACTCGAACAGAAAGGTGTCCCGAGAGCGAGAGGCACTGCTGGAATGCTCGAAGGAATGCAAGATGCTGGAGAATCTGAAGGAAAAGGGGCTCTTGGAGTGCATGCGAAACCTACTGCGGCGAGAACAGAAAGAGGTGGATGACGTTGGGAGGGACATGTTTCTACGAAGAGCGGACGGTGCGATCGATGAGTGCTCGCGCTGACATCGACCGGGAGTGAAGCGATGGCGGAGAATCCATTGAAAGGACTGGGCCTGAAGAGAATTGTGTTTCTTGCCGGAGGAGCCTTGGTCGTATTCGTGATCTCGGCCCTTCTGCATCTCTACGTTTGCGGAGTGCTGAATCTCGCCTCTCCGCACTTGAGGCCCGTCGAAGGGTACGCGGCGGTGGACAGCATCCTCGCCTCATGGGCCGAAAGTGAAGAGGCCCGAGAACCGGTCGGTACGGAGGCGAGCGCCGCACGTCCACCCGGCACCGAGGCCGGGAGTCCGGAGTCTGAAGAGCGCACGGGCGAAACCGACAGACCCGTCGGCACAAACGGGTCGGCGGAGAATCGCGAGGGCACCTCGAACACTGAAGCACCGGAAGAAGGGGGGACAGAAGAAGCCGGTGCCGTTCCACCGGAGGTCGACACGACCTCCCCACAGGCGAAGAACACGGAGTCATCGGCGGATCCGACCGGCCTGTCGGAGCCGGGCTCGGGGCAGTCGGCAGCAGAGGAAATCGAATCGCTGCTGCCCTTTGACGAAAGCAAGCTGTCACGATTGGTCCGGGTGTACGAGAAGATGCGGCCGAAACAGGTTGCCGTCATTCTCACGACGATGCAGGACCGTCAGGTGGTGACGATTCTCTCGCACATGAAGGAGAACAAGGCCGCCCAGATTCTGGGAGAGATGGAACCCGGTAAGGCGGCCCGAATCAGTCAGACTCTCATGAATTGGGGTACGTATGAACGTTAACGGACTTGCCGTGCTTATGGATTGTCTCCCGGGGACGGAGGCCACGCAGGGCAAACCGCCGTGCGAGTTGGTGGATGGCACCTCCGCCGAGGTGGCGGCGTCCTTCCTTCTGATGATGGGTTCGCCGGTTTCGGAGGCGGGCCTCGAAGGAGCTGCGGGAGAAGGTGCCGGCGTGAACGCCGAGGGGATCGCGAGCAACGACGAACAAAGCGTTCTCGAGGCGCTCACCCTGAGCGAAGAGGCATCGCCCGTTCCAGGCAGGAATGCGGGCGTCGAGCGCCTGAGTGGAGTCGAACATGCATCTCCGCCAACGGATGTTCCGAGGGAGCCGGGGGTCGGCAAACCTGGAGCGATCCCCTTGGAGGTCCGAGTGGCGGGTTCTCACGGGGAGAACCAAGAGGTGGTCCTGCGGGCGGCGGGCCGGGAAACCGGACCGTCCGTGCCGAACGGGGACGTTTCGGCTGCCGAGAGCTCCACGGTCCGAGACATTCGCAATTCTTCTGCGCAATCTCAGATGTCCGAAGTGGATATCCTCGGCAAGGAGGAGCCGACGCAGGGCGGTATCGGGATCGGCACGGCCGCAACGCGCCGCGCGGTCCGGGCGGCAGGTGAAAACGACCCGCTGCCGGGTGGGAACTCAGGTCCCGTGACGGTTGAAGCATCCGAGTCGATCGAAGCTGAGGCGGGCGCGCGTGGTCCGGGCGGCGATAAGGAGCCGGGCGCGCGGCACCCGGGGACAATGGGTCGGGAGACCGTCCAGTCCGGGACGGACGGAAGCGGCGCGTCGGTGTTCGACAGGCACATTCTGCTTCACGACAACCCGGGTTCGAGCGGGGGCAACGGGTCGGATGAGTCGACGGGCGTTCGTTCGCAAGAAGCGACTCTGTCCCATGGCGTGAACTCCGCATCCACAAAAGCAGTCCCGGAATCCCGACCGGGGATGACGATCTCCCACGTCGGGGCGGCCCACGAGAGCATCCTGGATCAGTTGACCGACCAGGTGCGGTGGCTCCTGAGGGCAGACCGGAGCGAAGCACAGATTCAACTGGAGCCTCCCGAGTTGGGGAAGTTGCGAGTGCGGCTCTCGGTCTCCGACGCCAGTGTGCGGGGAGTCATCGAGGTGGAGAATCCCACGGTTCACTCGGTTCTCCAGGCGGACCTGTCGAAACTGACGTCTGCTCTGGCGGAGAAGGGATTGGAACTTGCCCAGTTTGACGTTCTGCTCCTGGGTGAAAGACAGACCGGCGGCCGTGAACAGCTGGCCGGAACACCGGAACGCGAGGGTTCGGGCGGATCGTCTCATCACTCGGAAGAGAGTGAAGAGACCCCCGATCACGAAACCCCGAGAGCGACGTCGGGCGGCAACGTTCTGGACTACTGGCTGTAGGGGCCGAAGGAGTGTTCGTGATGGACATTGGCTCGGTACTGGGAACCGACGCAGCAACCAGTGGAGTCGAGACGACTGCAACCGGCAGCACTGAGCTCGGCAGGGATGAGTTCCTCAGCCTGCTGCTGGTTCAGCTTCAGATGCAGGATCCCCTCAATCCCATGGACAACGAGGAGATGATTGCACAGCTCGCCCAGTTCAGTTCCCTGGAGCAGATGGAACACATGAGTACTGCTCTCGAACAAAGCGTGGAGCTGGACCTTCTTCTCGGCCAACTCCTGAACAACACCATGTCGACCACCTTGATCGGTAAGGCGGTGCGGGCGAACACCGGATCGTTCATCATGTCAGGAGACGGATCGGTCTCGCTCGGCTACCGGCTGAGCGCAGACGCCGACGCGGTATCGGTAACGATCGAGAGCGCCGAAGGCGTTGCGGTTGCAAGTGTCGATGGGTTGGAGAACGAAAAGGGAGACCACGTGTTTTCGTGGGACGGTCGAGACGACGAAGGCAATCGGGTGCCTTCGGGGGCGTACACTTTCGTCGTCACGGCGAAGGACACCGAAGGGAATCCCGTGAGCGCGGACGAGAGGATCGCCGGAGTCGTAAAGGCGGTTCGATATCGGGATGGAAACGCACATCTGCTGGTCGGTGAGACCGAGATCTACATGAGCGACATCGTTGAGGTATGCGAGGAGATCTAAAGGAGTTTCTTGAAGCGCGGAGGGAGGTGAGTTCATGAGCGGAGTCGGTCGCATCGGTTCTGTAGGGGTAAGTCCGGAGGCATCCGCTCAGGTGGCTCGAAAGGATGGGGCCGGATTCAAAGAGGTATGGACGGAAGCGTGCGAGAAGCACGAGTTGACATTCTCGAGACATGCGCTCGCACGGCTCGAGACGCGAAATTTGACTCTCGGGAACTCCGACCTGGAACGCCTGGGCTCGGCCGTTGCGAGGGCCGGGGAGAAGGGCGCGCGCGAGTCGCTTGTCCTCCTCGATGAGCTGGCGTTCGTTGTGAGTGTCCGGAATCGAACGGTCATCACGGCACTGCAGTCTTCGAAAGAGGGCGTGTTCACGTCTATCGATAGCGCCGTGATTGCGTGAATACCAGACATGGATCAGGGACTGGACCTCCACATGGAGGGGGTCCCTCACCGCCGACCGACGGACGCGGTGAAGGCAAAGGAGTCACGAATGTTAGGGTCTTTCTACAGCGCGGTTTCCGGAGTGCAGGGGCATCTTTTCAGTATGAGCATCGTGGGGAACAACATCGCCAACGTGAACACGACCGGCTACAAATCGGGCCAGTCCACGTTTCGTGAGGCACTGGTTCAGACGACGCGCGGGGCGTCGGCTCCGCGCGAGGGGTTCGGCGGACAGAGCGCCATTCAGGTCGGACTCGGGATGGAACTCAGCAGCATCAGTACCAATCGGGGCCAGGGAACGCTCCAGAATACCGGGGTCGTCACGGACTTGAGCATCGACGGCGAAGGATACTTCGTTCTGAGCGACGGGCAGAGTCAGTATTTCACGCGGGCGGGCAACTTCATGTTTGACGCGGACGGATACCTGACGAGCCCCGGGAGCGGTCTGATTATACAGGGGTGGATGGCGAACGACGCCGGCCAGATTCTGGCGGGTTCTCCTCTGACGAACGTCCGCCTGCCTTTCGGCGAGAAAGTCCCGGCGCGTTCGTCCACCGAGGTCGAATTCGGCTACAACTTGGACGCGATGGCCACCAACAGCGTGGCGGATCTGGAATCGGCGGGGACCACGGGAATCACCACGGCCACGGGAACGGCGTCAAACGGAGCCGGAGGTGAGCACACGATCACCATCACAGGAACGAATTCGACGGCGAGCAGTGCGACCGGATCTAATTTGGTCGCCCCCGGGGTCCTCACCGGGGCGGAGGCGCTGACGGCGTTGGGCGTGACCGACACTTCGGATTTCACGCTCAGCGTGGACGGGGGCGCCGCCACCCAGGTCGCCGGCCTCACGACGTCGTCAACCGTGACGGATCTGATCAACGCCATCAACGAGCTCAATCTCGGCGTCACGGCTTCCATCGAAAGTGGAGAAGTTGCACTGACCCGTGACTATCACGGCGATGGGGCGGTCTACAACGTTACGACGTCCGGCGCCGTGGCCGGGAACCTCACGCGGCAGATTTTCGGCTCGGCCGTCGGTACGGCGTTCCAGGCCAACAACGGCACCGCGAGCACACTGGAAGCCACGGACGTATTCGCGCCGACCGGAAGGGCCGGCACGGCTCCCACATCGCTGACCCTGTCGGTTGATGCGGAGACGGGATTGGTCACGGAAATCACGGATCTCGGAGGAGGGGGGATCTCTGTGGTCGCCGCGGATGGATTGGCGGCGGGAACCGCCGCCATCAGCACGGCGGACAGCTCCCACCTCACCTCGATTCTGGTCTACGACTCCCTCGGTGACAGGCACGCCCTCAATATGACCTTCACGCGTTCGGCCACCGAGAATCTGTGGTACTGGGAGGCCAGCTTCGACGAAGGAGAGGTCATCACCGGAGGAAGAACCGGGACGGTCCAGTTCAATTCCGACGGATCCTTCCGCTCGTGGTCCTTCGCCGATGGAGGCGAGGATCTCTCCATTGATCCCGGAACGGGAGCCGATGCGATGACCATGAGCATCCAGGCCGGGACGGCGGGCGAGTTTGACGGGATTACCCAGTTCTCGTCGCCTTTTACCGCGAAGGCAACGTCCCAGGATGGATATGGAATGGGCAACCTGACGTCCATTTCGTTCGACGCCTCGGGAACCATCACGGGGCTGTTCTCGAACGGCATGCTGCGAGAAATGGGGCAGGTCGTTCTGGCGAAGTTCAACAACCCTGACGGGCTTCTGCGGAGCGGGGAGAACCTGTACCAGATATCTCCCAACTCGGGCAACACGATTGTGGGGGCCGCCGGGGAAACCATCTCGGCGAGTGTCGTATCCGAATCGCTGGAGATGTCCAATGTGGACCTCTCCGAGGAGTTCGTGAGGATGATCGTCGCGCAGCGGGGATTTCAAGCAAACGCCCGCGTGATTACGACCGGCGACGAGATGCTGACGGAGCTGATCAATCTCAAGCGGTAGTCCGGCACGGCGGGGTTGGCTCGCGCCTTGAGACCCCGGCAGCCGGGATGGTCCGCAAGGAGGGAGTATCGTGGCTGACGAAAAAGGAGAGGCCCGCGAGGCGGCGGCCAATCCCGCCGAGAAGCAACCGGGGGAGAAAGAAACAGCCTCCCGAGCGCGCAGACTAAGCACGCGAGGAATCATGGTTCTGGCCGCGACCGCCGCCGTCTACGCCGCAACCGTCTTCGCGTCCTGGGGAGTCGCCGAAAAGGTCGTGGTCCCCAGGCTCTCGACGTGGCTGGTCGTGAAAGAAGCCATGCGGCTCGCCGAAGAGGCGTCTGCACAAGAACGCCCCCCCTTTGGTGAGATCTATATCATCGAGGACCTTGTCGTGAATCCCGCCGGGTCGGGTGGCATGCGTTACCTGTGTGTTTCGGTGGGTCTGGAGTCCAAATCCCTGGACGTCATCGAGGAAATCACGACCCGGGATACGCAGATCAAGGACGCACTCATCGAGGTATTCAGCTCCAAAACCATGGAGGAACTTGCGGACATTCACGGCCGGGACAACATCCGCCGGGAAATCAAGGAACGGGTCGAGCAGATCCTTCCGGATCAAGGACTCGACGCCGTCTATTTTGTGAATTTCGTCCTGCAATAGAGAGGAAAGCATGGCCACGGTCGGCAATGAAGATGGACCGGGAGAGGTCCGCCCCTACGATTTTCGGTGCCCGCAGCGAGTGACCGCCGCTCTTCGCCAGCAACTCGCGGCGGACCAGTCGAGGCTGGCGGTGAACCTCGCGGAGCGAATGTCCCGCCAACTTCGAACGGAGTGCGGAGTCGCCGTCGGGGAGATCTCCGAGGACGCGGCGCGGGTCATGTTGGAACGGCCAAACGTCGTAGCATTTCGAATCTCCGCCTCGTCGGGGGCGGCGTTCGCGGCGCTCTTCATGGAGCCGACGCTCGCGCAGGCGTTTGTCGACGGTCTACTCGGCGGGACCGTGGCCGCCCGTGACATCGACCGAGAGCCAACGGACATCGAAATCGCCGTGTTAGCGCTCCTGGCGGAAGGGATCACGGAGTGCATCGACAAGACCCTGCCTTCCTATCTGTCAGGCGGCTCGGGTTGTGTGTACCTGCAACCCCAGGAGAGGGCCGACCTCGGGGAGCGGAGGGGAATCGTGTCGTCCCTAACTGTCGAATTGGGAGAGACCCGGGGTGGGATACAGCTGTTTCTTGGCCACAGCGTTCTCGATCGGATTCTGGGGCGAAGCGTGGACGGAGGAGCGGATGCAATGGATGAAACGCCCGGGGACCATCACGTGACGGCGGATACGCTCGCCCGGGTGAGGCTGAGTATGACGGCCCAGTTTCCTCCGGAACGGTTGAAGATCGGCGAGGTGGCCTCGCTCCAGGTGGGTGACGTTCTCCACCTGAGCCGTAAGCTGAGCGATGAGGTTGAGGTCAGAGTCGGTGATCGGCCGGCCTTCTTCGGGCACCCGGGTACCGTGGGAGATTCACTTGGGATTCAGATCAAAAGGGTTCGATGATCGGACTCAACAAAGAGAGAGGTGTTGGACGTGAGCACTCAAGAGGTCATGGACGCCGTGGAGCAGAACGACTCTTCGACGCAGGTCGAGGACACGCCCGCTGCCGAAAGCGAAACGAGTGCGGAAGAATCGGCGGAACTCTCCGCTGAGGATGCACAGCCGCAGGTGGACGCGGAATCTTCATCGAGCGAAGGGCCGGGAGACGAGAACGCGAGCGCGGGAGAAGGGGCCGCCGACTCCTCCGCCGATAACGAGGCGGAGGGGGAGGGTGCCCCTGCCGAATCCGAAGACGCCGAGGCGGGCACGGCAGAGAGCACGACCGTCCAGCGGGCGGAATTCCAGCCCCTGATCTCGCAGGCGACCTCGTCCAAGTCCGACAACATGCACCTTCTCCTGGATGTCGCCGTACCGGTGACGATCGAGCTGGGATCGACAAGGATGTTCCTGCGCGAAATTCTCGACCTCGGTCCCGGCGCCGTGGTCCGGCTGGATCGATCGGTGGGAGATCCGGTCGATGTCCTGGTGAACGGTGAGCTCGTGGGCAGGGGAGAGGTTGTCGTGGTGGACGACCAGTTCGGTGTTCGGGTGACCGAACTTCTCCGGCCACAAACGGAGCCGTCGGGGTAGAAGGAGGCGGAGCAAAATGAAACGGATTCTGGTTATTCTGTTTCCGGTAGTCTGCGTCGCCGTGCTCCTGATCAGCTGGGGCCTGCTCCACGCTCCGGCCGCTGGTGAGGCGGCCGACCTCCCGGAAGAAGGCGCGTACGGTCGGCCTGCAGAGATGGCCGGGATGGCTCTTCGCGTGGCCCTCGCCCTGGGATTGATCCTCCTTCTCATCGTCGGAGCTGTCTACGCCCTCCGAATGCTCGGTGGGAGAAACGGCGCGCGGCTCCACGGCAGCATCAAAGTACTGGACCGGTGTTACCTTGCGCCGAAGCGAGCTCTCTACACCGTACGGATGGCGGGACGCGTGGTGGTTGTCGGCGTCACAGAGAACACGATTACGCCGGTGCTGGAGCTCTCGCCGGAAGAGGGGGATGAACGGTATCCGGAAATGCCCTCCGCGCCTGACGAATCGGGAAGGTTCTCGAACATCCTGAGGGCCGTCACGGGCAGGGGTACCCGGCTCCAAGTCTGACGGACGGGCCGTGAGAGGGGAAGGGATCAGGAGATGCGAGGTTCACAGAGCAGATGGAGAGGTGTCCTACCCGGCTTGCTGATCGCGGGCATCCTTCTCCTGGGCAGTGCCGGTTCCGCCTACGGCATTCCTCAGATCAACGTCGAGGTCGGGGACGCGGACGATTCGTCCGGGCTGCCGTTGACGCTGAAGATCGTTCTTCTGCTCACTGTTCTGTCCTTAGCGCCCGCCTTTGCGATTCTGGTCACGTCGTTTACCCGAATCGTGGTGGTGCTGTCCTTTCTCAAACACGCGATCGGGCAGCAACAGACACCGCCAAACCAGATCCTGACCGGCATGGCCCTGTTTCTCACCGTGTTCATCATGGCTCCGGTCTGGCAGGAGGTCCACCGCAGTGCACTGGAACCCTTGATGAACGGGGAGATTCAAGAGGGCGAAGCGTGGGAGAAAGCCATCGACCCCGTGCGGGAGTTCATGTTCCATCATACTCGGGAAAAAGATCTCCAGCTGTTCATGGGGATCGCCGGCGCGAAGGACGTTTCTCGCAGGGAAGACATCCCGACCTATCTGGTGATTCCCGCCTTCGTCGTGAGCGAGCTCACCACGGCTTTTCAGATCGGCTTTCTGCTGTTCATCCCGTTTCTGATCATCGACATGGTCGTCGCAAGCATTCTGATGTCCATGGGGATGATGATGCTGCCCCCGGTCATGATTTCGATGCCGTTCAAGATTCTGTTATTTGTCCTCGTTGACGGTTGGTACTTGATTATTCAATCACTCGTCACCAGCTTCGCGTAGCCGTTCCGGGATGAGGGTTCGAATGAGTGAAGAACTGCTGATCAATCTGGGTCGAGACGCCCTGATGGTGGGCGTCCAGGTGGCGGGACCGATGCTGTTGATGGGTCTGATCGCCGGTCTGACGATCAGTATTCTGCAGGCGGTGACGCAGATCCAGGAGGCAACGCTGAGTTTCGTGCCGAAGATTCTCGCGGTGGCTCTCGCGATGCTGTTGTTCATGCCGTGGATGATGCAGAAAATGGTGCGTTTTGCGACGACGCTGTTTGGGGATTTCAGGGTATTCATTCAATGAGGCCGAAAGCGGATGGAAGTCGTTGAGCGATTGGCGTCGGACCTGCCGCTGTTTCTCCTGACCGGCGTGCGGATTTCGGGACTTCTCTTTCTGGCGCCCGTATTCGGCCAGAACGGGATCCCGAAGGTGCATCGGGTCTGGATGACGCTCCTGCTCTCGCTGTTGCTTGTGCCGACGGCGGATGCGGCCAGCGTGTCCGACATACAGGGGGCGGGGTACATTCCCCTGGTCGCTCGGGAACTGGCCGTTGGACTCCTCTTGGGATTCGTCGTGCTTCTCTTCCTCGCCTCCGCCAAATACGCGGGCCAGCTGGCGGGCGTTCATATCGGGTTCGGTCTGGCGAGCGTCGTCGATCCGGTCACGAAGGAGCAGGGGACGCTCATCGATCAATTTCAGGGCCTGATGGTGCTGGTTCTGTTCCTGATTCTCGGGGGGCATCGAATGCTGCTACACGCTCTCGGAACCAGCTTCGTGTTGATTCCTCTGGGTCAGGCCCAGATGCCGCCGAGTATCGCGGAGGGTCTGGTACGCCTGTTCTGTGAGGTCGTTGTCCTGGGCATTCAGATCGCCATTCCGGTACTTGCCGCCGTGTTTCTCACGGAGATGGCCATCGGCATCCTCTCCAGAGGCGTGCCCATGCTCAATATCTTCACCGTGGGGCTTCCGCTGAGAATCATGGTGGGCGCCCTCGTGCTCATGGCAACGCTACCCGTGTTCATGGGGCTTATGAAGCGGGCGATCTACGCCGTGCCGGCCGAGCTGCAGGGGTTGCTCCTGCAACTTGCGCCATAGGAGGTCCGGAAGGTGGCCGGCGAGTCCAAACAGGAGAAAACAGAACAACCTACCTTTCGGCGCAAACAAAAGGCGCGGCAGAAGGGTCAGGTCATCAAGAGCAACGAATTGAAGTCGGCGGCCATGATTCTGTCCGGCGTGCTGACTCTCAAGTTCGCGGGCCCGTGGATGAAAACCGAGATGATGGAGCGGTTTCTGTATTCTTTCTGCAGGTTGTCGGACACGCCGGTTACCGCCGAGACCGTACCGGGAATTCTCGGTTCGTGGGGCGCGTGGACAGGCCAACTGCTGGCGCCGCTGTTCGTCACTCTCGTGTGCGTAGGGGTGGCGGCCACCTGGGCCATCCAGGGAGGGTTCCTGCTGACGTCGAGGCCGTTGGCGCTGAACCTGGGGCGGCTGAACCCAATAACGGGGGCCGCGCAGCTGTTCTCCGGGCGGGTGTTCTTCAATCTGTTTCGAGACGGGATCAAGGTGGTTCTGATCGCCTATGTCTGCTATCGGGTGGTGCGGGAAGCGATTCTTCAGACCCTGAACCGGACGGACATCGGGCTTGGCCAGGCTCTCAGCAACGTGAGCGATCTGGCGGTGGGACTGTGTCTGCGCGGCGGAGCGGTGCTTCTCCTTCTGGGATTCATGGACTACGCCTACCAGCGTCGTCAGTACATCAAGGATCTCAAGATGACGAAACGCGAAGTCAAGGACGAGTACAAGGAGTCCGAGGGGGATCCACTCATTCGAGGGCGAATTCGGTCCGCGCAGAAAGCACTGGCGCAGAAACGCATGATGCAGGCGGTCCCGAAGGCCGACGTCGTTCTGACCAACCCGACCACACTCGCGGTCGCGCTGCGGTACGACCCGGAAACGATGAATGCGCCGAAGGTGGTGGCCAAGGGACAGAGGCTCATCGCGGAGAGAATCAAGGAATTGGCCAGAACATTCGACGTTCCCATTGTGGAAGACAAGTTTCTGGCGCGATCACTGTTCAAGACGACCCCGGTGGATGGAGAGGTTCCGATGGATCTCTATCGCGCCGTGGCGGAAGTCTTGAGCTACGTATACAGGCTGAAGGGCAAGCTCTCATCAGTGAGATAGAGGGGATGACCGAGAGAGGAAGTGCCGCGTGAACGAGACATCGGGTGAGCGGAGGTCCTTGTGGAATCTGGCGCAGCATCCGGATGTGATGCTGGCCATTGCGGTGATCGGTATTCTTGGAATCATGATCGTTCCTATGCCGACCTTCCTTATGGACCTGTTGTTGACTTTCAATGTGACGTTCTCGCTCATCGTTCTCGTCAATGCGCTCTACGTGACGGCACCGCTCCAGCTGTCGGTCTTTCCGAGTTTAATGCTGGTCGTGACCTTGTTTCGCCTGGCGCTGAACGTCGCCTCGACCCGACTGATTCTCGGGCAAGCCTATGCGGGAGAAATGATCTCGGCCTTCGGCAGCTTCGTGGTCAAGGACAACTACATCGTCGGGTTCGTGATCTTCGTCATTCTCGTGGCGATCCAGTACCTGGTCATCGTCCGGGGTACGGAACGAAACGCCGAAGTGGGAGCGCGATTCACACTCGACGCCATGCCGGGAAAGCAGATGAGCATTGACGCCGATCTGAACGCCGGGTTGATCAATGAAGAGGAGGCGATGCGGCGCCGATCCGAGATTACAAGGGAAGCGAATTTCTACGGGGCCATGGACGGAGCAGCCAAGTTCGTTCGGGGAGACGCCATCGCCGGCATCGTGATCACGCTGGTGAACATCCTGGCGGGGTTCGCGGTGGGGATGCTGCAAATGGGGATGAGTCCCGGTGAATCGCTGCGCACCTACACGCAGCTCACCATCGGGGACGGACTTGTGAGCCAGATCCCGGCCCTCATCATCTCGACGTCCGCTGGAATCGTCGTCAGCCGAGCAGCGGGAGCCTCGAGTCTGGGAAGCGAAATCGGCAAGGAACTGTTCTCGCACCGGAAACCGCTATTCGTGGTAGCCGGCGCGCTGGGCGTCCTGGCCCTGGTGCCGGGCATTCCCACGTTTCCCTTGTTGCTGTTGGGTCTCGGAGTCATCGTTGTGAGCCGGGTGAGCCGTCGGCCCGAGCCCGCCGAAGAGGCCGGCGCAGCCGCTCCGCCATCCACACGGGAAGCGCCTCCCGAGGATTACCTGAAGGTCGATCGGCTGGAGGTGGCGATCGGCTACGCGCTCATCCCGCTGATGGACGCGGAGGGCGGGAGCGACTTTCTGGACCGGGCCGTTGCGATGCGTCGCCAGCTGGCGAGCGAGGTTGGAATTCTCGTTCCGCGGATTCGTGTTCGAGACGACATCCGCCTCAAGGCGGACGAATACCAAATTCGCATTCGAGGGCATCGCGTCGCTTCCGGGGCTCTTAGGGTCGGCCATCATCTGGCAATGGGGTCCGGCGAATTGTTGGATCAGATCGAAGGCAGCGAGACGAAAGAGCCGGCCTTCGGACTTCGGGCGAAATGGATCTCGACCGCGGGCAAGGCCCAGGCCCAGGATCTGGGTCTGACGGTGGTCGGTGCCAGCGTGGTTCTCGCCACTCATCTCACGGAGATCATCAAGTCGCACGCGTGGGAAATCCTGACGCGCCAGGACACCCAATTCCTGCTCGATGAGTTGAAGAAGGACAGCCCGGCCATCGTTCAGGACGTGGTCCCGCAGGTGGTGACCCTGGGGACGGCCCACCGCGTGCTCCAGAACCTTCTGAAGGAGAGAGTGCCCATTCGGGATCTAGGAACCATCCTGGAGACGCTTGGCGATTACGCGTCGCAGGTGAAGGAGGTCGACCTTCTCACGGAATACGTTCGCGCGGGGCTCTCCCGTGCGATCTCGGACGGCTGCGCCGGAACCCCGGGTCGACTGCACGCGATATCCCTGGATCCGCAGCTGGAGCACACCCTCGCACAGGCGGCACGTGACGGGGGCAAGTCGCTTGGACCCTTGCTCTCTCCGGCGGAAACGCAACGGCTGCTCAAACGTCTGGAAACCATGGTGAAATCCATTCTGGATCGCCAAGAACGGCCTGCCGTTCTCTGCGCGCCCCAAGTCCGTCTTCTCGTCAGGCGGCTGACGGAAACCTCGTTCCCGACGCTGCCGGTGCTCTCCTACCATGAGGTCGCGCCGGATGTCGACGTGTACTCGGTGGGAGTACTCGCTCTCGATGATGAGACTCGGGCGCGGGGGCAGGACGAAACGCCCACGAAGGAGGCTGTGCCGATCACGGCCTAGCCTTGGAACCATGCAGAATACGACGATCGAAGGTTACCGGAACACAACGTTGGCTGCCAGGGACCAGAGAATCCTGGAGGGCCTTCCGCTGGTGAAGCAGATCGCCGGCGTGTTTTCTGCAAAGGTCCCAAGAACCGTAGACCCTGAAGATCTGATCAGCGCGGGCACCCTCGGACTCATTCGTGCCGTGGATGCGTTCGACCCGGCGCGAGGCGTGGAGTTCTCGGCCTTCGCGCGCTATCGCATCCGAGGTTCCATTCTTGACCATCTTCGCGCTCTGGATCCGCTTCCCTACTCCACCCGGGTCAGGCTTCGAAGAATCGAATCCTGCATGCTTGCGCTTCAGGCGTCTCTGGGGCGAACGCCGACGGAGAACGAAGTGGCGAAGGCGGTGGGTTTCACGCCCGAACAAGTTTCGGATCTCATGGCGCGGGCCAGTTCATTGACTCTCTTGTCTCTCGACGAGGGGCAAGATTCGGACAATGTCCAGGACCACCTGGCCGATGAGAATGGGCCGGACGTCCTGACGGCGATTGAACGTCGGGAGATGAAGGAAATCCTGGCGGACTTGATTCGGGAACTGCCGCGATCGGAGCGGTTGATTCTCTCTCTGTACTACTACGAGGGATTGAAAATGAGCGAGATCGGCAATTTGCTCGGCATCACGGAATCCCGGGTCTCGCAAATCCACGCCAGGGCCGTCACGTTGCTGAGGGCCCACGTTCGAGGGATGCAGGAAAAGCGAGAGTAGAGCATGAGACCGGATTCAGTGGATCCTCTTCCCGACCGGATCAAGACAGAGCCGATAGCAAGGGTGAACCCCGCTCGCGGGAAAGAACGCGAAGAGCGGGATCGGGAGGCCGGTGAGCCGGAGCGTAAGAACTCTCGTCGCCGAAGAGACGGGGTGGAGGATCAGACAACGGAACCGGACCGGACGCGGGAGAAATCTCCGGCGTCGGAGGGCGGGGAGAATCCCAGGCGGGGAACCCGCATCGATCTCGTCATCTGATGAGGACGGGGGTCTGATCTCGTTCCGGGCTGCGGCTGAACAACCGGCCTGGAACAAAGGCAGCTCCTCGCGGTGAAAGGGAAGATGAGCGGATTAATACCGGGCCGGATGGTGGAAGCCCGCGTTACGGGTTTCCTCCCAGGAAGAAGAGTGGTCCTGGAGGTCGAAGGCGAAACGCACCTCGCCTACAGCGATCTCCCTCTGGTCAGGGGGAAGGTTCTTCGCACGATCGTGGAACCCGCCGGTGCCGGTGTTCGACTCCGGGTCCGGGACGAACCGGGTTCGTCGGACGGCCGGACTCCCAGCCGCGCGTCTCACGGACCGTGCATTGCATCGGATGAATTGGATCTTGTCATCGCGGAGATTGCAAAGGACCTCGGTCTCTCGCTGGACGAAAAAGCGGTGTTCGACGTCAGAGATCGGCTGAGGACGATGGAGCGGCGGCTGGAGAGAGAAGCCGTTCCGCTTCAGCGGTTGAAGCGAGACGTCCGGTCGATTCTCATACTCCGGGCGAGGGGGCTTACCCCGTCACCCCGGGCGAGGCGCGCCCTCAGCACGAGCGCCGATGCGCGTCTGGGCACGGCCCTTCAGCGGCTCGGCGAGAACCTGAGATCCGCCGGTCGGTCCTTCGAAGGGAACATCGGGAACGCGCTCGAGCGCCGGGGAGCCGGTCTAGAGAGATTCTTTCTCGACCTCGACCGGCCCGCGCTGGCGGCGAACCTGATTTCGGCGTTGCTCGGATGCGGCTATGGTTTCGAAAAGGAACTGGCCGAACGCGGAATCGAGAGCCTGAACGTGGGAGAGATTCCGAGGGACAATCTCAAAGGCGAACTCCTGTGGCTATGGTCTTCTCTCAGCGAGATGAGGGGTACTCGCTTTGTGCCCTCGGCGGAATCGGCCCGGCGGGGGCTTGAACGATCGCTGGCCTGGTGCGCCCGAGCTCTCGACATCATCGAAGGCGTCCAGATTCAGAACGTGCGCAATCGATGGAAGGCGGCGTCGGAGCAGGAGTTTGGGTTTCAGCTGCCGGTTGTCTGGCGTTCTCTGCACGGTACCCTCACGTGTTTCGTCGCGGGAGAGAACCATCGGTTCTGGATTGAACTCGAGCACCTCGAATCTTTTGGGCTGGAGCTCGTACGCGAGAAAGAGAACGTGGACGTCAATCTGTATCTGCCGGAGGCTCTCGAGCGGCGAGTGGGTGCGGGAACATCCGAGTGGCGGGAGGCGGTCGGAAACAGAATGGGAGTTCCTCTCCATTCCGTCCGATGTCGACTCATCCGGGACGCCGCATGGATGTCCGTGCATCTGGACGAAAGCGAACCCGGAGCGGACGATCCGAATGCGGCCCTCTAGGCGACATCGCCAGTCGATTCCGGTTGGGAGGGTGTCCGGGGCGGACCGCGCGTGGGCGGCGATTCGGAATCTCTCCAACGGAAGGAGCCTGTAATGACAGACCGGTCAGGTCGGGCCGAGCCCACGCTCGCCGCAACGTGCGACGACCCGGATGGTGGCGAACTGTTTCGGGCGCTGTCCGAGTCCGGGATTCCGGAGGCCGGGCTTTGCAGGGCCGGGAGCGCGGCCGATATTCTGGCGCCGGTTCTGCAGGATCTCCTGTGTCTCTCCGAAGAGATGTTGCCCCCGCGGGAAAACGAGCGTTCCGTCCGTCCATCCTCCTGTGCAGATCACGGGTTCGACAGGGGCCGGCCCTAGCCGGGTCCCGCATCACGCCCTCCGGCAATCCCTCGAGACCTCCGGATTCCCCGATCGGGCGTCCGCCTCTGTGTATTCCGAGATGAGCGGCCGGAGGGTGAGGGAAAAAGTTTCTTCTCGTCACGGCGGAAGGTTTTTCCGAACCCCGACCGTATCGGGCCCAGAGGAACCGGGTGGACCAAGTTTCGATCTTCCCGGCAACCCCCAACTTATTGCCAGGTATAGTTTTATGGCTGTGACGTGGGGGCCGGCATCGATTGGCACATCCCTTGCGTAGCAGGTGAGCGAAGGAGTTTCCCCGGTCGGGAAACATACTCCTGGAGGCAGGAATGGGTGACGGGATTGGTCTGGCCGGCTCCGCAATGGTATCGCGCGAGCTCCAACAGGAAGCCTTGGTTCACAATCTCGCCAACGTATCGACGCCCGGTTTCAAGGCCGCCAGGATCTTCGCCCGGGTCCTGGAGGACGTCAACGGCGGAATCGACTCGGTGCGGGAAGCGGCCCGGAACCAGGAGATGTACATCGATTTCTCGCAGGGCCCCCTCCAGCGGACCGGGCGCGTTCTGGACCTCGCGCTGGAAGGTCAGGGGTTCTTCGTCGTGTCGACTCCCGATGGCGAGCGGTTCACTCGAAACGGCAACTTCTCGCTGGATCAAAGCGGGCAGATGGTCAATGCATCGGGTTTTCCGGTGATGTCCGACGCCGGTCCGGTGGTGCTCAGAGGAAACGACGTGGCCGTCGATGAATCCGGAGAGATTCTCTCGAGTGGCGAGTCGTCCGGCAGACTCCTGATCAAGAGCGTCACGAATCTGCAGGATCTGGTTCAAGAAGGTGGGGGGTTGTTCAGCCCTCGTCCGGGAGCCGAACTGAGGGACGCTGAATCGACGGCGCGCGTGTTCCAGGGTTGCCTGGAGGGGTCCAATGTGTTCGGTCTCGACGAGATGGTTCGAATGACTTCGGTTCTCAAACACTACGAGGCGGCTCAGCGCATGATCCAGATGCAAAACACGACCCTGAGCCGAGCGGTAAACGATCTCATCCAGGCATAGGTCGGCAGGGAGGTATCCATGATCCGGGCGATGCGGACAGCGGCCACGGGAATGAAGGCGCAGCAGATGAACGTCGACAACATTGCGAACAACCTGGCCAACGTCAATACATCGGGGTTCAAGAAGAGCCGAGTGGAGTTTCAGGATCTGTTTTATCAGAGATCCAAAGCGGCCGGCAATCCTACCGCGGCCGGGGTGGATTCGCCGGCCTCTCTGGAGATCGGGTACGGGACGTCGCCGGTTTCCACCCAGCGCATGTATAGCCAGGGCGAGCTGGTGTCCACGGGCAATCCGCTGGATCTCGCCATCATGGGTGACGGATTCTTTCGAGTCGCGCTGCCGGAAGGTGGCGAGGCCTTCACCCGGGACGGCAGTTTCAAGATCACGGCCGAGGGTCGCCTGATGACGAGCGACGGCTACACGCTGGACCCGGATATCGCGATTCCGACTGACGCTTCCGCGGTCACCATCGGTTCCGACGGTGTCGTGGCCGTGACCGTGGGAGATGACACGATGCCCATCCCGGTGGGGCAGGTGGAGCTGGTGCGCTTCGTGAATCCCTCGGGCCTTCAGGCTTCGGGGCAGAACCTGTTTGGAGTCACACCCGCTTCGGGAGAAGCGATCCCGGGTGTTCCGGGATCGGAAGGGTTCGGGCGACTCTCCCAGGGATATCTCGAGGTTTCGAACGTCGATATCGTAGAAGAGATGATCGCTCTGATTGCGGCGCAGCGGGCTTACGAAGTGAATTCCAAGTCCATTAAGACGTCTGAGGACATGATGACCATGGCCAACAATCTATCGCGCTAACACCGGTGCCGGGGGAGGAAGAGAGTGAAGACCCGCAATCCCGGAAGAACAGAACCGCACACGACCTTGGCCGCAGGCTTGACCCTCCTCGTGCTCACTGCGGCTTCAGGACTCCTCTGGGCGGAGGAAGTGACCGTGGCCACGACCCAGGCCGCGGCCGAGGATTGTGTGCGGAGCGCCTGTTCGGGGCAGGGAGAGGTCGTGCTGGAGTGGGCGGAGTTCCCGGTTCTGGACGAGCTCGAGGGACAGAATCTCGAGATCCGTCCCCGATTGATGCGGAGCCCGAATGCCAGAGGGGCGCTCCCCATCACCATCGAATTCTGGAAAGACGGGCAAAGAGTGGATCGGCGGGCGGCGAGCGCCCAGGTGTCGGTCTACCGTGACGTGCTGGTGGCCGCCCGTCGTCTCGATCGAAACACGGTGGTCGAGCGGGACGCGCTGCTGGTCGAGAGACGGGACGTCCGGCTTCTGGGGGACGGCGCCGTCGCCTCCATGGCCGGTGTGATCGGTAGGCGGACCCGCCGAATGGTGGCGGAAGGTGAGATCCTTGCGCAAGACGACATCGAGGAGATCCCGCTCATCGAACGGGGCGACAAGATCCTGGTGATGGTGCGCCTCGGCGGCATCACCGTCTCCGCCACGGCGGTGGCGCTGGAGGATGGCATGAAGGGCCAGGTGATCGGCGTGAAGAATGATCGAAGCGGGAAGAGGCTGCAGGGTGTCGTCGTAGCCAGTGGGGTCGTGTGCGTGGATCTGGCGCACATTCTGTAGACAGGAGGCGGAACGGTATGTTGCGAAGGGCATTGGTCGTCGCGGGACTCGCGCTGATCGTGTGCACTCCGGGCCGTTCATCGGCGGAGGACTCGATTCAAACTGTTCGCCAGGCATCCCTCTACGCCGACGTGAAGGCGCGGTCCATCGGAGATATCGTCACCGTGGCCATCGTGGAGCGGGCGAGCGGGAGCAACACCTCCAGGCTGACAACGCGGAAGAACACCAAGCTCAACAACAACGCGGCCGAAGGAACCGGAATACTCAGTTTCTTCCCCGAGTTCGGAATGTCCGCCGAGATGGGTCGCGATCACGACGGCTCCGGACAGTTGAGCCGGGAGGGTCGCCTGACAGCCACGATGGCGGCCGTGGTGGTCGAGGTCCGGCCGAACGGCGATCTGGCGATCGCGGGGGAACGAGAGGTCGGAATCAACGAAGAGGTGGAAATTTTGAAGCTGACGGGCGTGATCCGGCCCGAGGACATCGGCCCGGGCAACGTGGTGTACTCCACCGACATTGCGGACGCCCGGATTGCCTACAAAGGGGAGGGAATCGTAACCAGCGGGTCACGACCGAATTTGCTGGTGCGGATCCTGTCATGGATCTTCTAGGCGGAATGAAACGGGGCGGTTCGAGGCATGAAGAGACTCATCGGCGTAATGATCGCGGCTCTGCTGGCGGCGGGAGCCGCGGCTCCCGAATTGAAGGCGGCGGTGCGCCTGAAGGACATTGCCCAGATTGACGTGGGGGGGGACCTTCAGCTGGTCGGATACGGCCTGGTGGTCGGTCTTGACGGTTGCGGGGACACCAAGTCGTCGATTTTCACCATGCAATCACTCGCCAACATGCTCCAGCGGATGGGCGTGACGGTTCCGGAAGATCGAATTCGAGCAAGGAACACGGCCGCCGTTATGGTCGTGGCGAAGCTGAATCCCTTTCACCGCAAAGGCGCTGGCCTCGATGTGACGGTGTCTTCCATGGGCGACGCAAAAAGCCTGGAGGGCGGCACGCTTCTTCACACACCTCTGGCGACCCCGGATGGGGCGGTCTACGCCAGCGCGCAGGGCCCGGTTTCCGTCGGCGGATTCAGCGTTCGAGGCGGAGGAAAGGACCGACTGAGTCAGAACTACGTCCTGGCCGGGCGCGTGCCGGGGGGGGGAATCGTGGAGAGAGAATGGGTGAGCGACAGTGACGCGGAAGCCGTGACAATTCTGCTGTTCGACCCCGATTTCACGACGGCGAAGCGTGTGTTGACGGCCATTGGCCAGGAACTGGGAGAGGGACGGGCCCAGGCGCTGGACGCGGCCACCGTCGTCATCCAGCCTCCCGAGGGCCAGCCGCTGGAGGACCGTGTGACGCTGCTTGCGAAGATCGAGTCTCTGGAAATCGAACCCGACATGGCCGCGCGCGTCGTCGTCAACGAGAAGACCGGAACCATCATTGCCGGTGAGCATGTGACGGTCGCCGGCGTGGCGATTGCCCACGGCAACCTCTCGGTCGAGATTACGAGCCGGCCCGTCATCTCGCAACCGGCGCCCCTCTCCGCCGGAGAAACGGTGGCGACGGAGGACACGAACATACGCGTCGGCTCCGAGGGTACGGGATTGATTCCGATGGAGGAGTCCGCCAACGTGGGTGATCTGGCGCGCGCGCTCAACGCGCTGGGGGTGGGCCCGCGTGACATGATTGCCATTTTCCAGGCGCTCAAGGAAGCCGGCGCGCTGAGAGCGGAATTGAGGATCATCTAGTCATGACTGCCGGGGGCATTCCCATTGGAACGCTGGACGGTGTGGCGTCGGGACGGGCGAATCACGATGCTCTCGATGCCGTCAGGGAGTCCGCAGAGAATCTGCGTCTCCGGCGTGCGTGCCAGCAGTTCGAATCGCTCTTTGTGTCCTACCTGCTGAAGTCCATGCGAGAGACAACGGTTCAGATAGGTTCCGGCGAAGAGCCGACGGGTGCCGGGCTGATGAACGAGCTGATGGACGAACACCTGGCCGATGCCGTGACCCGCAATGGAGGGATCGGCTTGGGCCGGATGCTGGAGGAGAGTCTCACGGGAGCCCGAGCCCGCAGTCCGGACTCGAGTCCGGTTGCGCCCTCGCTCCCGGTGTCTCGACGGACCGTATACCGACCGGCGGAACAAGCGGACCCCGGTAACGACGCGCAAACAACGTTGGTCCGTGCCTACGAGCGCATCATCGTCCGAGCCGCACAGGAATTCGGACTTGATCCGGTGCTGATCGAGTCCGTCATTTCGCAGGAATCCGCCGGCCGGCCGGATGCGGTTTCCTCCAAGGGAGCGAAGGGGTTGATGCAGCTCATGGACGAAACGGCGGAGGAGATGGGCGTGAAGAATCCCTTCGATCCGGAGGAGAACATCCTCGGAGGGGTCCGGTATCTCCGCCGTCTCGTGGATCGGTGGGATGGGGACTTGACAAAGGCCCTGGCGGCCTACAACGCGGGCCCATCGGCCGTGGAGAAACATGGAGGAGTACCTCCGTTTGCGGAAACGCAGACTTACGTACAACGGATTCTGGAACGAATGCGCTCGGCCGGCGTCGAAGCCGGTTCCCTCGGTGACGGCAAGTCATGAATGAAGTACAGCTCGGAGGCGTGTGAGTGGAAACTCTGCTGCAAGATCTCAGGGCGCTTCTCGCCCGTCAAGTCGAGAACCTGAAGACGCTCGAGAGCTTGATCCGTCAACAACAGGACGCCCTCGTGAAGCGGGATGTCGGAGCCATTCTTGAAAGCGTCGCCGCAGAGGAGGAGTGTCTTCGGTGCGTGCAGCAGATGGAAAGGGATCGTTCGCGGCTGATGGCAAGAATCTCGGGAGTCTTGGGCCTGGGAGATGGAGGTATCACCCTCCGCCAGCTCACGGAAAACCTGGATCCGACCGTAGGTGAGGAGCTCCGTTCCACGGGTGAAACCATTCGAGAAGCACTCGAGAACATCGGTCGAGTCAACCGGGAGAATCAAATGCTGATCCAGCACTCGCTTGAGTTCGTTCACGAGATGCTGGGTGTCCTGACACAGGACGGATCCGGAAAGCAGATCTATGAATGCTCGGGAACCCTACGGACGGGCTCGCCCGGTCATGCACTGGTTGACCGGACGACCTAGGGACCGGGAGATCCGGTTTCCCCGGGGAACATGGAAAGGTCTGGCCCAATGATCAGTCTACACGCGAATCTAGAAATCGCAAAACGAGGCATGCAGACCTCGCAGCTGGCGATGAACGTACTCAGCAGCAACATCGCCAACGTCAATACACCGGGATACTCGCGCCGGCGACCCGCCATTCGGGAGGGGCGGGGAATCGACACGGGCGTCGGGTACCTCGGATCCGGATCGGAGGTTGCGAACATCCGGCGTGTTCGAGATTCGATCCTGGACGGTCTCTATCGCAGGCACCAGTCGGACGTGGGTCGCTGGTCCGGCGTCGAGGACTATCTCAGCAAGGTCGAAACCCTGATGAACGAACCGGGGTTGGGTGGACTGAGTGACGTCATGGGCGAGTTTTGGACGTCGTGGGAAGACCTCTCGAACGAACCCGAGAGTGCGGCGGTGAGGTCCCAGGTACGCCTCCGGGGCGAAGCGCTGTGCGACAGCTTCCAACGGCTGGACTCGCACCTTCGAGGTCTTCAGACGAGCCTGGGAGACGACATCGAAACACTGGTCGGCCAGGTCAATGAAATGTCGGCCCGGCTGGCCGAAGTGAACACCATGATCCGGGAGAGCGAGCTCGCAGGGCACGAGGCGAGCGGTCTCAGAGACGAAAGAGATCTCCTGCTCGATCAGCTCTCGGAAGTCGCGAACCTGCAGGTCGAGGAGTCGCCCGACGGCATGGCGATTATCATGCTCGGATCCCAGGTTCTCGTTCAGGGGGGAACTGCCCGGCGGATTGAGTGCCCCACGGGTACACCCTCCAGATCGGGTGCCTACACGTTCGTCTGGGAGGGGACCGACCGGGAGGTTTCGGTCGAGTCCGGGTTGTTGAAGGGGTACCTCGCCGCCAGGAACGAGCACATCGCGAGTTACATCTCGGATCTGGACGCGCTGGCGCAGGGATTCGTCACTCAGATCAACGCAGCGCACTCCTCGGGGTACGGGCTCGACGGGTCTACGGGGACCGATTTCTTTGACCCCGGAAAGGTCACCGCCGCGGACATAAGCATAGACTCAGACATCCTCGGGAACCTTGACCTCATCGCGGCCTCGGCCGGTGGGCTGGTGGGGGACGGTCAGAACGCACTGGCGATCGCGAACCTCAAATCGGTATCCACCATGTCCGGTTCATCGATCACCTTCGACGCCTTCTATAACACGCTGGTTGGACGGGTCGGCCTGGAATGCAAGGAAGCGGTCTCGATGAGAGAAGCGGAAGAGCTTCTGGTCCTGGACGTTGAGAATCAGCGAGCCGCCATCAGCGGGGTTTCTCTGGATGAAGAAATGGCCCATCTGATTTCCTATCAGCACGCGTACGAGGCGATGGTCCAGGTGGCCGGTACGATCGACGAGATGCTGGCGGACCTGATCGCTGTTCTCGGATGACGGTTCTGGAGGAAACGTATGCGGATCTCCAACAGCGGGCTGCGTCAGAATCTGATCCACACGCTCAACAGGTCACTGGAGCGGATTGAGCGCATCCAGATGGAGATGGCCACGGGGAAACGAATCCTCAATCCCTCGGACGACCCTCCGGGAACGATTCGCGCCCTCTCCTTCCGGCGCCGACTCGACGACAACGCTCAGTGCCAGACGAACGTGTCGGACGGGCTCCGGTGGAATACGACTACGGAAAGCGCGCTGACGGCGGTGCTGGAGAACCTTATGCAGCTGAAGGAGCTCGCCACCCGCGCCGCCGATGATGCGATGGGCGACCGGGCGGCGATCGGCTTCTCGGCCGATCAGCTGCTGAATGATCTTCTGGATCTCAGCCGGAGCAAGGTGGACGAACGGCACGTGTTCTCGGGGTACAACACGAACTCGGCGCCCTTTGACCAGAGCAACCAAATCACCGACGAGATCTTCACGGCGGGCGCCGTCGACGCCGCTGTTGATCTGGTGAACGCCAGAATTGAGGAGGGGAGCGTCGTCGTCACGGATCTCTCGGGCGCCGTCACTTTCGCGGAGGGGGATGACTACACGGTAGACGATGCGAGCGGACGAATCACGATTGTCGGCGGGGGCGGTATGTCGGAGGGAACCCAGTACCTCGCCAGTTACACGACCGAGGGAACAAGCTCGGTCGGCGTCGCGGATTCCATCGAGGGCTCCATCGTCCGACGGATTGGGTCGGACCGGCTAACGGAGGTCAATCTTCTTGGAACCGAGGTATTTCAGGGAAGTGTAGACCTCTTTCAATTGACGATCGACCTGAAGAACGCGCTCTGGAAGGATGACGCGGAGGCAGTCCGAGGCCTGCTGGATTCAGTCGGTGAGGGGATCAGTCACGTTACGGAGCTGCTCGGTATTGTCGGCGCGCGCGCGGAGAGACTCGAGAATCAGGACCTTCAGCTTCAGAGTGATCGGATCGCCCTGGAGGGATTCTTGAGTGACGTCGAGAACGTAGACCTCACTTCGGCCGTGGTCCGCATGCAGGCCGAAGAAATGGCCTATGAAACGGCCCTGGCCACCGCAGCGAGGATGCTGGAAATCAGTCTGGTCAACTACCTATAAGCCGGCACCCGGACATGCAGGCGGACGGTGCGTGAATTTAAAGGATGAGACTCATGGAGGTCGAAACGACACGATTCGGTACCCTGGAGGTATCCGAAGATCGTGTCATCGAGTTCTCACAGGGACTGTTCGGTTTTGAAGACGTGGACCGCTACGTTCTGTTCGGTCACCGGGAGGGGTCGCCCTTCAGGTGGCTCCAGGCCATCGACCGTCCCGGCCTGGCCTTCGTCGTCATGGAGCCTTTCGTCTTCTCACCCGACTACCGTTTCACCCTGCTGCACGGAGATCGGGAGGCGCTCGGTTGTTCTCCGACAACGAGGCTCGAGGTGTTTGTCGTCGTCGGGATCCCGGAAGACCCGGTGGAGATGACGGCCAACCTCAAGGGGCCTATCCTGATCAACTTTGAAAGCGGCCGCGGTCGCCAGGTACTCCTCGAAGACGAGGAGTATTCGCCGCGGTTCCGCATTGTCGATGCAATCATGCGCCGGCGGAGATGCCCCCGGCCGTAAGAGATCCTGCCCATGCTGGTGATCGGTCGCAAAATCGGTGAGTCGGTTCGGATCGGCCCGGACGTCACGGTCGCCGTCCGGGAGGTTCACGGCAGGCGGGTGACCCTTGTGATCTCCGCTCCGAGTTCCGTTTCGGTGGTCCGGTCCGAAATCGATGACGACCGAAGGGAAGACGTCGAGACCCATGAGGCAGCGGAGATCCGGCGCTGAGGGTCGGGAGGACGGATGCAGGTCAACCTCAACTGCCGGCACTTCCCGGGGGATCGCCCCTGTCTGTTTCATAAGCGCGATCAAACGGTTTGCCGTTCCTGCAGCCACTTCGAAGAGGTGGGCGAACGGATTCTGATCGTCAAACTGGATGCGCTGGGCGATGTCTTGCGCACCACATGCCTGCTGCCGTCGTTGAAACGCCGCAGTCCGGATAGCCACATCACATGGATGACTTCGAAGGCGGCCGTCCCGGTGTTGGAGAACAACCCGTATCTCGATGAGACACTGACGATGAGCGCGGAGGGACTGGCGCGGTTCCAGGTGGAATCGTTCGATCTGGTCCTCAATCCGGACGCCTCCAAGAGAAGCTCGGCTCTGGCATCCCTCGCCAACGGGAGGGACAAGCGCGGATACGTCCTGGGCGAAAACGGGCAGGTCCGCCCGCTCACGCGCGAGGCGGTGGAGTGGTTCGAACTGGGCGCAAGGGACGATTTGAAGCGGATGAACCGGAAGACCTACCAGGAACACCTCCACGGAATCTGCGGTGTGCGGCCGGCGTCACAGAGGATTGTCCTGCGACTGAGCGAAGAGGAACGAAGATCCGCCGGACGGTTTGCCCGGCTCGCCGGACTTGGGCCTGAGACACGGCTGGTCGGCTTCAACACGGGAGCCAGCAGCCGGTGGCCGAGAAAACGATGGCCCCGGGAACGCTTTCTGGATCTGGCCGCCGCGCTCCGGAAGATCTTCGACGGACGCGTGCTGTTGCTGGGCGGTCCGCTCGAGCGAGAGACAAACCGCTGGATCGCCGCAACGAGCGGCGGGTTTGCCGTCGATTCTGGAGGCGATCACGGCCTTCGCGGGTACTTTGCCTTGATCGATCTCTGCGACGTGGTGGTGACGGGCGACACGCTGGGTTTACACGCAGCCCTGGCTCTGGGAAAGCGGGTGGTCGCCCTTTTCGGCCCGACGTCGCCCTGGGAGATCGATATGTATGGACAGGGGGAACGGATCGCCGCGGAGATGGACTGCATCTGCTGTTATCGGACGGACTGCGTGAAGTCTCCGGGGTGCATGGATCGGATCGGGGTCGAGACGGTGCTGGACGCGACCCACAGAGCCCTGGAATGCAAGGTGCCGACGGGCGCCTCCGTGGAAGAGACCATGCTGGCGCCGGCGGGATAGCCGCCGGGGACGACCCGGGCCCTCGGGACAAAGATCGCCATTCTACGATACGACGTTGGTCGGAAGGAGATATCGCATGGAATTCACGGGAGAACGGTGGGTCCCCGGCGCCGTGGGGTACGAACATCTGTTCCTGGAGCACGTGACCCGATACATGTTCGCCTCCCATTTCGTCGGCGACAAGAGGGTGCTGGATGCCGGGTGCGGCAGCGGCTACGGCAGCTACCACCTGGCGCATGGAGGGGCGAGGTCGGTTTTGGGAATCGACCGGTCCGAGGAAACCATCGCATATTGCCGCGAGCATTTCGAGTATGAGGGCCTGGCGTTCCAGGCAGGCGACGCCCTGAACACGGAACTGCAAGCGGACGCGTTCGACGTGATCGTGGCCTTTGAACTGTTTGAGCATCTCGCCGAACCGGAACGGTTCCTGGGCGAAATGCATCGGCTGTTGAAGCCTGGTGGAGTCTTCGTTCTTTCCACTCCAAATGCAAACACCTACGTCGCCGGCGGCGAACACGGAGAGAACCCGTACCACGTGCGGGAGTATACCCCGGATGAATTCCGCGGCTTTCTCGATCGGCGGTTCCCCAGGATCGCCTACTACGCGCAGAGTCCGTGGGACGGTTTGGGAATTTTCCCGGCCCGCACGCATACTTCCGAAACCGCAGTGGAGGCGCGGGCTCGCCTGGTGCTCCCCTCGGAAGAGTCCGCCTGGGGAGGGCCGGTGCCGGCGGCCGCCAATGTCGACCGATGCGCTTATCTCATCGCCGTCTGCTGCAGCCAGGCCGACACGGATGTTTCCATGCCCGCGGGGCGCCTGTATGGAATGGGACACGACATGAGTTCCGAGGACGAAGATCGGTCCGGGCTTCTGAAGCAGGTTCATGATCTCCAGTCCGAGCTCGAAGGCCGGACCCGGTGGGTCGAAGAGCTGAAACAGGTTCTTGAGGCGCGAGACAAGACCATTCGAACACTGCAGGAAGAGTTCGAGGAACGGTCCCAGTGGGCGCTTGAATTGGACCGGACGGTGCAGGCGCAGACCCAATTGATCGCCTCGCTTCAGAAACAGAGAGTGGACGTGCCCTGACCCATTGGATCAACATGCCCGGCAACTTCAACCTGAATGGGAGACGCGAAATGGCAGGACCGACGAAGGCCTCGAAGGCGCCGAAGGCGCTCGTCATCGCCATTCTGAGCTACAACAAGGTCAATCTTCTTCGGCGGTGTCTCGACAGTATCTTCGAGAACACGCGTGGGGAATACCGCGTGTGTGTGGTGGATCAGGGTTCGACGGACGGGACGCGCAACTACCTGCGCGAGCTGGGGGAACGGGTCGATCACATCGCCACGGAGGAGAATCTGGGCTTCGTCCACGGCAACAATCTCGTGATGGACCGTTATGGCGACTGCGATGTTCTCCTGCTGAACAACGATACCCAGGTGACGCCGGGCTGGCTGGATGCCCTGATCCAGCGCGCGTACTCGGCCGAAGACATCGGAATCGTCGGAGCGAAACTCATCTACCCGGACGGCAGACTCCAGGCGGCGGGAGGTGAGATGTTTAAGGACGCTTCCGGCAGAGAAATCGGAAAGCACGACGACCCGGATCGCTACATCTACAACCAGGTGCGGGACGTAGACTACTGCTCGGGCGCTTGCCTGTTCGTCAAGCGGGCGACCTTGGATGCGACGGGGCCCTTCGATACGCGGTTTGCGCCCGCCTACTGGGAGGATACGGACCTCTGCTTTTCCGCACGCAAGGCCGGCTTCCGCGTCGTCTATGAGCCCTCGGCGACGGTGATTCACCATGAGGGGGCGAGCTTCGGCGCTCCTCATCGACGTTCGAAATCCACCGAACTGCAGGAGACGAACAAGCCGAAATTCATCGCGAAATGGAAACACGAGTTAGCCAAGCAACGGGCGAATGTCTTCGACATTCCGCGCGTGGAGGGTAAGGAGCAAATCCTGGTCATCCAGCCGTTTCTGCCGCTCTTCGACAGGGCCGCAGGAGAGATGCGGTGGTTCCATACGCTCAAGATTCTGAGTGAACGGTACCAGGTTGTTTTCCTGGCGAGGAACGGTCAGGGCGGAATCAAGTATATCAATCCTCTGGAGGAAGCGGGCATCACCGTATTCCACACGGACACCCTGCGATTGAGGCAGCTGGGTTGCGAGGTAGCGGGTCCCCTGTGGATCGACGTCCCGACCCTTCTGCGGTCGAATCATTTCAAGGCGGTCATCGTGGGGTTCTACCACGTGGCCGCGCAGTACTACCACGACATTCGAACACATTCCCCGGAGAGTCTGTTGATCATCGACTCGTTTGATGTGGCGTTTCTGAGGGAACGCCGGAGGGCGGAGGTGTCGGGAAAAGACGAGGATGTCTGGCACGCGGAAGAGGTGCGCCGCATCGAACTCGAGTGGTACCGCATGGCGGACATGGTCCTCACGGTGACCGAACGGGATCGGAACGTGCTCCTCGCCGAGGAACCCTCCCTTCGAATCGGGATTTCGACCGACATTCATCCGGTTCCGCCCCTTGAGTGGAAGCCCGACAGAAAGGATCTGGTCTTCGTAGGGAACTTCAAGCACCAGCCGAACGAAGACGCCGTTGTCCACTTCGTCAGAGACGTTCTTCCCCTCATCCACCGCAAGCGACCCGACGTCAAGTTCTACATCGTCGGCAACGGGCCGACGCCCGCCGTCGAGGCACTTGCGGGAGAACACGTGATCGTGACCGGGTACGTGCCGGAGATTCTCCCCTATCTGCAACAATGCCGGGTGTGCGTCGTGCCGTTGCGCTACGGGGCCGGACTCAAAGGCAAAGTCGGACAGGCCATGGCCGCGGGCATTCCACAGGTGTCCACGTCTATCGGGGCGGAGGGGATGGGCCTCGTTCACGGAAGAGACATCCTCGTTGCGGATACCCCCGAGGACTTCGCACATGAAGTCCTGCGCGTGTACGAAGACCCGGAACTTCAGAGGTCACTTGCGGAACACGCCCGAGCTCTGGTTGCCGCCCGGTACAGCCACGAGACCGCCAAGGAGTACTGGGAGGAAATCTTCGAGGATATCGACGCAGGCCGGCGGGAGCCGCCGAATCCCGACGTCGAGAAAACGAGAGCCGGGGACTATCAGTGGCCGGCAAAGCGTCCGGACATCGTGCCGCGAGTGAGCATCGTCATTCCCGTCTATAACCACCTGGAATTGACGACGAACTGCTGGACCAGCATTCGCAAAAACACGGACATCCCCTACGAACTGCTGATCATCGACAACGGTTCGGAAGAGCCGGTCGCGTACGACGCCCAACAGAACAACTTCCGGTGCATTCGTAATGACCGGAACCTCGGGTTTGCGGAAGCCGTCAATCAGGGCATTCGGAACACCTATGGGGACTACGTGGTGATTCTCAACAACGATTGCATCGTCACTCCGGGCTGGTTGAAGCGACTCATCCGACACCTGGAACAGAATGAACGGGTTGGAGTCGTTGCGCCTCTGACCAACTACGCGAGTACGGAACAGCGAATTCCAGTGAAATACAAGGACGAGGAATCGCTGTACCGGTTCAGTGAATCTCTGCACCGAAGGCAACGGGGACGACTGAGAGACATGAACAAGGTCGTCGGGATGTGCATGGCGATGCCGAGACGCGTGATCGAGGAAGTCGGCCTGTTCGACACGCGGTTTGGAATCGGGAATTTCGAAGACGACGACTACTGCCTCAGGTTGCGTCTGGCGGGATATCGGGTGACGTGCGCCGAGGACGTGTTTGTCCACCACGAGGGAGGTGCGACCTTCCGCGGGATGAACGTGGACTACGAATCCCTCGTTCGAAGGAACTCCGAGATCTTCCTCCGGAAGTGGGCCCCCGTACTTGGGGCGCAACGGGGGGATCGTCCGCCGGCGCCCCCCGTTTCCACGGTCGTTGTCTTCCAGGACGGCCCCGACGTGTTCCCGGAGAGAACCCGGATGGCCCTGGCCGGGGTGCAGGGCCAGGCCGGTGTGCGCATTCTCTGCCAGGACGCAGACCGGTTCGAGACATTCACGAAGGACGGGGCGGCAATTCGGGTCGTCGAGACCGAGAATCTCCTCCGGGAGATCGACCGGGAGATTCGGCGGGCCTCGACCCCGTTCGTTCTTGTGCTTTCCTCGAACGTTCAAGGGGCCCCCGCGTGGTCCGAAGCGCTCCTGAAGGCTTCAGGAGAGGGGCCCTGGGGACTGCTGGCGCCCCGCTCCAACCACGGCGACGGAGTGCAGCGCATTCGGCCCGGCTACCCATCCCCCGAGGACGGGCTTGAACGATTCACGGCGAACAACACGCAGAAGAACGGGACCACGAGAAGGGCTACGGCGGATCTGGGCGGCTGGTGCCTGCTCGTGCGGCGCACAGATTACGTCCGCTGCGGGGGGCTGTCTCCCGAATTCCGGTCGGCGGCCGCCTGGACGGATCTCATCCACCGGATGGCGGACGGGGAACGTGAAAGCGCGTGCATCCTCGGAAGCTACGTTCATTTCGACGGCGGGGGGGTTGTCTCGGAAGCGGATCCCGTAGAAAAAGAAGCGGTGGTCCAGATGGCGGGAGTCGACCGGCTCGTCGGCGAGGGTGATTTCGAGGGAGCGCTTCGACGCATCGAGACCTCTCTCGCGCACAAGCCCGACTACACCCAGGCCCTGCACTGCCGGGCCCTGCTGTTGGCGGAAGGCGGACGGCACGAAGAGGCCGAGAAAGACTGGAAGGCGATTCTCCGGGTGCGACCCGAGTTTACACCGGCGAAGAACAACCTGGGGTGTCTGGCTTTCGAGCAGGGCCGGGATAAGGAAGCCGAACGCTACTTCCGGGACGTCCTTGCGAAGGATCCGGGAAACCGGGACGCCCGGCGGAATCTCGGAGATCTGTGTTTGAGTACAGGAGCGGTGGCCGAGGGATTGACGTTATACCAGGAGTTGGTGGAACAGAAACCGGACGATCCCGACACGTACCTGGCCCTCGGGGGCTGGTACGGTCGACTGGGAGATTCGGGGGGGGCGGCCGAATGGTACAGGCAGGCGCTTCGCGTTGCACCGGACTGTGAAGAGGCCCGGTCACGACTGGCGACGCTCGACGCGGGAGCAAACGTTGAAACCGAAACGAGTCCACGGGACGAGTGAAAGATCCGGTTCCGAAAAACAGTCCGGCCCCTCTCTCTCGGTTTGCCTCATCACCCGTGACGAGGCGGACCGTGTGCGCGTCGCCCTTGACAGCGTGCGGGAGGTGGCCGCGGAAGTCGTGGTCGTCGATACAGGATCGACCGATGATACCGTCGAAATCGCCGCGTCCTCGGGGGCCCGGGTCATTGAGAGTCCTTGGAACAACGATTTCTCTCACTCCAGGAACGCAGGCCTGGACGTTGCTCTAGGCGATTGGATTCTCTGCCTGGACGCCGACGAGAGACTCGCTCCGAATCAGGGGCGCCGACTCCGACGCCTGATGACGGCCCCGGCGGACGCCTATTTCGTGCGAATTCGGAGTCCTCAGGCCGGCCGGTTGGGGGAACAGACATTCGTACATGCCTTCCCGAGACTCTTCCGAAATCGTCCCGATTTCCGGTTCCAGAGACGCGTTCACGAACAGATCCACCCTTCCCTTGAGGCCGCCGGCGCTCGCATTCGCCACTCGGACCTCGACATCGAACACGACGGATACGCCGTAGACCATGCAGCGCGGCGGCTGAAACTCGAGCGCAACCTCATGCTCCTCCAGATGGATCTCGAGGAGCGACCGGGAGACGGTTTTGTCCTGTATCACCTGGGAGAAACCTACGCTCTGTTGGAGGATCCGGCCACCGCCCGGACGTTTTACAGACGCGCACTGGAGATCGAAGAGCTTCCACCGGAATACAGGGCTTCGGCGCTCCAAAATCTTGCCAGCGCGCTCCTGAGCCTGAATGATCTGGATCCGGCAATTGAGGCGGCACGGGACGCGCTCCGGTGGAATCGGAATGCGCTCACCTCCTATCTGATTCTCGGATCCGCCGAGTGCCGGAAGGGAGAGTGCCGGAAAGCCATTGGAATGGTGGACCGGTATCTCAAGGCATGCGACGATCCGGCCCGCCGGACGAATCCCTCCCTGATGGGGTTCGAGCCGGACCGGGCCCGGGCGTATCTCATTCGCGGCGAATCCTCCCTCCGGTCCGGCCGGCTCAGAGATGCGGAAGCGGATGCGGACAGACTGTTGAAGATCGCGCCCGAGCACGCGGCCGGCCGGCGCCTGATGGCGAGAATCGCCCTCACCCGGGGATCCTCGGACGCGGCAAGGACGCATCTCCAGAGGGCGGTCGACCTGGATCCCGATCACGCCGCGTCCTGGCGAGATCTGGCGCTTCTCCAGGCCAAGGAAGGAGACGTCGACGGAGCCCTCACCACCATGAATGCTGCGATTCACCGACAAAAGCAAGCGATTCTCTATGATTGCCAGGGATTGCTGAGAATCAAGGCCGGAGATTTTCCGGGCGCCGCCGACAGCTACCGGCGGCTCCTGAAACTGGAACCGACATGTGCGGAAGCGCACCGCCGCCTGGCGGGTTTGTATCAGAAGATGGGGGATTCTGACCGAGCTCGAGCACATCTTGCAAACGTTGGCCGTACAGAAGGACGGAACGGTGTTCCCATGAGTGCTTCTTCCCGACATTTTCCGGAACAGGGTGCGGCGGGGGACTAAAGTTCTGCGGGAGACTTGCGATCAGCTACCTGAAAGCAAGCATCCAAAGCAGCGAGAGGTTCGTGTCTGAACGGACCTCCTCCCCTGCAGCGTCTACGGAAAGGAGGTGTCGTCGGATTCTGAGAGCCCGCGGGAGGTAAACTCCCCGGCACCCCTCGCAACCAGTCGGGAAGCGGTTGATCAGGGACGGTCAATCGTAATGTGGCGGCAAGGACGCCGATGTAGTCTACGCACTTGGGAAAGGAGTTACGGCATGGCGGGTGCTGACCTGTCTCGTATCAACACCAACGTGACCGCCCTGAACGCTTTGAAAGCATTGCGGGATGCCAACTCGAGGGTGACCCTCCACCAGCTCCGTCTGGCCACCGGCCAGCGGATCAATGCAGCCGGAGACGATCCTGCCGGGTTGGTCTTCGCGAAGCGTCTCGAGTCGAGGGCCAGGGGCTTGGCCGTCGCCAGAGACAACATTGGAGACGTGAACAACCTGATCTCCACCGCCGAGGGCGGTGTCCAAAGCATCAGTGAAATCCTTCTCACGATGAAGGAGAAGATTCTCCAGGCAACGAGCGATACGATGGGGACGGCCGAGCGTACGGCGGTCGAGAGTCAGCTCGACGACCTGGCCTCAGAGCTCGACGACATCGTGAACACCACGACGTGGGGCGGCAACGTTCTTCTGGACGGATCGTACACGTCCAAGGTGTTTCAGGTCGGTGAGGCGTCCGCGGATACGCTGGGTTTCGGTATTTCGCAGGCTCACACGGCGGCTGGTCTGAGCGTTGCGGACAGCGATCTCGACGTCAGCAGTGCGTCGACGGCCTCGACGGCGCTCAGCAACGTGAATACGGCCGTCTCGACCATCAACACGAGTCTCCAGTCCCTCGGATCCACGCAGTTGAGAGTCGGGATCAAGGAAGCCAACATCTCCGTTTCCATCAACAACCAGTGGGCCTCCTACAACCGGATCTTCAACGCGGACATGGCGTCCGAACAGGTGGATCTGATCAAGTACACCATGTTGCAGCAGTCCGCGACGGCCATGCTTGCCCAGGCGAACATGGCGCCGCAGGGAGTGTTGTCGCTGATCCTTGGTTAGGGCCGGCGACCCGGGAGCACCCGGGGAGCCGTGCTCCCCGGGTGTCTCCTCGATCTTGGTGACCGGACAACCCCCGAACAGGGAGGAATGAGGGACCGATGTCGATCGCATGCCCCCCGTCAACTCGTGAAGCGGTAGAGACGTACAGCGCCAACCAGATTGAGGGTGCCACCCCGGCGCAGCTGGTGCTCCAGACGTATGATTTCATCATCGCGTGCTGCCGGAGAGGCGACTGGATGCGTGCCAAGAGCGGTGTTGTTGAGCTCATGGGGGCGCTGAATCCGGACTACGACGATATCAGCGGGCCTCTCTTCCGTGTCTACGAGTACTGTCTGGACGTCATCAGAGAGAAGAAATTCGAGGAAGCCATCAAGATTCTCTCGGAACTCCGCGAATCATGGGCAGTAGTCGTTGATCGGCTGGAATCGGGGGCCGGAAATCTTCAGCAGGAGAACACGAGCGTATGAGCTCGGTCGGAGCGGTCTACACGGCGGAACTGGCAGAGTATCTGGACGTCTATCTCGCTTCGTCCAGGGAGCAGATCAGCAACCTGTTCGCACAGCGCGACGCCCTTGAGGTCAAGACGGCGATCTACTCCGACCTGAAATCCAAGCTTTCGTCGTTGAAGACCCTGTCGGAGGAACTGTCGCAAATCGGAACCCTGTCCGCGTTCGGCGCCAAAACCGCCACCTCCGGAGACGCCGACGTTCTGACGGCCACGGCCGGGGCGGGCGCCGTGGCGATGAGCCACACCATCCACGTTCAGCAGCTGGCCCGCGCTCACTCCGTTCTCTCGAACCGCTACACCTCGGCGGAAACGGGTCTCAGCGGCAGCTTCGCCGGGACACAGAGTTTCACCATTACCGTCGACGCCACCGACTATGACGTCAGTGTGACAATCGACTCGGGCGACTCGAACCAGGATGTCCTTGCCGCCGTTGCGGCAGCCATCAACGACGTCACGGACGTTCCCGTTCGAGCCTCCAAGATCGACGACACCGGTGAGACCTCCAAGCTATACATTGTCAGCACGGAGGCCGGTACCGACAACAAGATGTCCTTCACGGACACCGACGGTCTGCTGGCCGCGCTGGGTGTCACCAACGCGAGCGAAGCGACGGACACCGTGGGGGGATACATCTACGCCGACCTCGGAGGCAACGAACTCGATGCGAAATTGTCCGTCGACGGCATCAACATCATCCGATCCACCAATTCGGTCAGCGACGTGCTGACGGGCGTGACGCTGAACCTCCTCGCCGAGCAAGAGGACACCGACGCCGACATATCGTTGACGGTAGCGATTGACACCGACGAGCTAACGGCAAAAGTCCAAGAGTTTTTGGATGCCTACAACGAAACCTATGAATACCTTGCTTCCAAGATCTCGGTGGACAGCACGACCTACGCGCGCAGAGACCTCGCCGGTGACTACTCCTACGTGAATCTCTGGCAGAACATGAGATCCCTGATGGCGAGTTCGGTGTCATCGGTGGAGGGGGGAACGTATTCGGCCCTCTCCCAGATCGGAATCAGCTCGGGTGCGAATGGTCAATTCTCGATCTCCGACAGCGAGGATTTCGTAACGGCTCTTCAGGATCATCTGGATGCCGTTGAGGACTTGTTCAACTCCTCCGACGGTATTGCCGTGCGGCTCGAGGACCTTGTGGACGACTACACGGCTGCATCGGGGATCATCTGGACGAGTACGGACGGGGTCAACGACCGCATCGATGTGCTGAACGACCGCATCGATAGGTTGGAAGCATACCAGGACCTCCAGGAGGAGGAACTCATTCAACAGTACAGCGCTCTCCAGGAGGCCACCTATACACAACAGGTGATGCTTCAAGTGCTGGCCAATTTGGCCACCTGGCTCCAGGGCTAGCCGCGAGAAACTCGACGGCGGCCGGGGATGCTCGGCAATCGTCAAACCGAGGGATACCATGAGAGTCGGACACGAAATCGCCCATGTCCTGCCGGGAGGAAAGAACGCAACGCTGCAGGACGCCGCAAAGCGGTCGGCTGCCAAACGCGGGTCGGCCGGGTTGGAGGACACGGTCCAGATTTCCACCGAAGCCCGTGATCTCCACATGGGACAACCGGCGCGCGAGCGGGAGATCACCGGCGTTGGTCCACCGGAGGAAAACCGCTTCGCGAGGATCCGTGACCGGATCGATTCGGGTTTCTATGAATTGACGAACACCCGCCTCGCCTTGGCCGAAGAGGTCTTGTCGGCCTTTGGGTTGTAGCCCGGGCGCTCGACGGCGCCGGACGTTTGGATACGGCAAAGCACGGCATCCTGTTTTCGACGCCACCCGTCCAGGTTGCCGCTCACGTTGCGATCTCGTTGAAAGGGAGCCGCTGTTCTGTGATCACACTGACTCTCCTCAAGGGCGAGAAGATCGTTCTGAACGCCGAGCTGATTGAAAGCCTGGAAGCCACGCCCGATACGGTAATCACGCTTACAACGGGGAAGAGGATCGTTGTGCGGGAGGCGGTCGCCGAGGTCGCCGAGAAAGTGGAACACTACACCTTGAGGCGCCGCGCTCACGCAGAGACGGTGTGAACCCCGGTCGCATCGCAGGAAAGGCTGCCATATGGATCTGGCGACCATCATCGGGATCGCTGCCGGCTTCACCCTCCTGATCGTTTCCATCCTGATGGGTGGCGGGATGGCCACCTTCGTCAACATTCCCTCTCTGATGATCGTCATCGGGGGGACGATTGCGGCCACGCTCATTAACTACCCGATGTCGGACTTCCTCGGCGTGATGAAGGTGGTGCGGAACGCCTTCATGCGTAAGAGCCATAAACCCGAGGAGACCATTCGGCAGATGGTGGTCTTCGCCGAGAAGGCACGCCGAGACGGATTGTTGGCGCTCGAGAAGGACCTGAAGGAGGTCGATGACAATTTTCTTCGGGCGGGGATGGAGCTGGCCATCGACGGAATGGATCCGGAACGCATCGAGACCCTCATGACGATGGAACTGACGCTGCTCTCGGACCGGCACCGCCGCGGACGAGACATGTTCAGGCAGATGGGCAAGTACGCCCCGGCGTTCGGAATGATGGGCACGCTCATCGGTTTGATCCAGATGCTGCGCAACGTGAACGATCCTTCCAGCATTGGGCCCGGAATGGCGGTCGCGCTCATCACGACGTTCTACGGAACGCTGGTGGCGAACCTGATTTGCCTTCCACTCGCCGGCAAACTCGAGACCATCTCCGAGAATGAAATGCTCGTGAAGGAGCTGATCCTCGAGGGCGTCAAATCCATCCAGTCCGGGGACAACCCGAGGCTCGTGGAAAGAAAGCTCAAAACATTCCTCCCGCCGGCGGTCCGGAGTGAACTGAAAGTCCTGGAGGGCGCCGCCAAATGAGGAAGGAACGCCCGAAGCAGGAGGAACCGGCGTCCTGGTTGGCCACGTTCGGTGACATGGCCACCCTGCTGCTCACCTTCTACGTCATGATCTACGCCTCCTGCACGTACAAGCCCGGCCAGTGGGAGACCGCTCAAAGCGCGCTCGAGAGGATGTTGGCCGTTCTTCCCGGACAGTCCGGAGCGAGCCTGGTGAGTACCGCGGGCCACGGGCTGCTCCCCGGGCAGAACTCGGTCGTGCCGCTGTTCGGTGCCGGCGGTCGTTTCAGTCGGGAGGAATGGGCCCAGATCGAGAAGTCTCTCCACTCGGCTCTCACTCCGGGGGGGGGCAAGACGGCGGAAGGGATGTCCGAGGAAACACTGGACGGCGAATCCGCTGATGCAATGGTCGAGATTGAACCGACCGAGGGCGGCGTCGTCTTTCGATTGTCCGAACCCATCGCGTTCCGCAAGAGCCAGGCCGATCTGAATTCGACCATTCGGCCGTTCTTGCGCACCGTTTCCGACGTGGTTCGAGAGCGGGAGTGCGAGATTCTCGTCGAGGGTCACACCTGCGATCTCCCGATCCATACGGCGCGGTTCGCCTCCAACTGGGAACTCTCCGGCGCCCGGGCGGCCGAAGTCGTTCGATTCCTCGTCGGCCAAGGCATTCTGGAAAACACCGTCTCGGCCGTGGCCTGTGGCGAGTTCTACCCGCGCGTGCCGAACGTGGACGAGGACTCGCGCAGGAGAAATCGGCGCGTGGACATTCAGATCACCTTCGAGAGCTGAGTGAGAGAAGCCCGTGAAGAGGAAGCAGCAGACCGAGCCGGCCGACGAATCTTTTGAGCAGACCTTCATCGCCCTGATGCTGCTCCTGCTGTGTTTTATGGTCATCATGGTATCCCTTGCGCAACTTGAGGGCCCTCGTTTCCGCAAGGCCATCGGCTCGGTCAAGGGCGCCCTCTCCATGTTGCCCGAAACCGCCGGCAGCAGCATGTTCCAGGAGGCGGGACCGGGTGTTCTTCCCAGTAAGGGAGGCGTGGGTGTCGGAGATCCGTCTATGAGGGGCCGGGAGCTGGAGGAACTCAAATCAGATCTGGAAGAAATGATGGGAGAGGGCCTGGAGGGCATGCTTCGAGTCGAGGACACCGGATCGAGACTGGAGCTCACGCTGGGGAGCCTGGTGCTCTTCAATCTGGGCGAGGAGAAGGTGAGGGCGGAGGCCGACCCGATCCTCGGGGAGGTCGGGCGCTTTCTCGAGGATTGGCCGGGCCAGGTCAAGGTGATCGGCCACACCTGCAATCTCCCGATTCGTACTTCGAGGTATCCGTCGAACTGGGATCTCTCGATTGCCCGGGCCGTGTCGGTCGTTCGCTTTCTCTCTCGGCACAATATTGAAGGAGCCCGGCTTCTGGCGATGGGCATGGGGGAGTCTCGTCCTCTCGCGGAGAATGACACCGAGGAACATCGGGCCATGAACCGGCGCGTCGAAATTCTACTCGAGTATGGAGACGAACACCTAACCGGGGAACCAACCGAAACCGCGTGGGGAGTAAGTCGGCTGCAGGATGCTCCCTCTCAACATACTGCGGACAGCGAGAACAGCCGGCGGGTCTCCGGCCGGAAGGTGGGAGGGGGGAAGGGATGACGCAGAAAGCGGTCTGGGTGCACGCGAACGGCGGCGCACAGCGAGAGAGGGATGAAGCCGCGTCCGATAATCTGCAGGGAAACGTGCGGCGCCTGAGGTTTTCAGCGGAAATCGAATCTCGAATCGATCATCTACCACCCTTTCCGACGGTTCTGTCCGAGCTAATCGGCCTCACGAACAGCGAGAAGTCGGCGGCCACCGATCTGAGGTCCTGTCTCGAGAAAGACCCCGTGTTGACCGCCAGACTTCTCAAACTCGCCAATTCGGCGTTCTACAGTCCGAGGACGGCAGTGACCTCCCTGCAGCAGGCGGTGGTCATGTTGGGCCATCTGACCGTCAAGAGTCTTGCCATGGCCGCAGCAACGCTCAAGTTCTTGAGCAGAGATGCGGAAGCCTACGGGATGGCCGCGGGGGGTCTGTGGATGCACTCCTACGCGTCGGCGGAACTGGCCAGAGAGATCGCAAGCGCACTGGGATGGCCGGACGACGAGAAGGACGCGGTCTACGTCGGGGCGCTGCTTCACGACATCGGCAAGATCATCCTGGCCGATATCCTGGCCGCCGCAGAACCCGGAGGACAGCAACCTGCGCCCTCGAGCGGCGGCGAGACGGTCGGTGAATGGGAGTCTCGTCTGAGCGGCTTCACTCATTTCGGCGTTGGAGAGCGGATTGCCCGGAAATGGAGTTTGGCGCCGCTCACGATCGGCTGCATTCGCTTTCACCACCAGGACCATGACGTTCCAGAGGAATTTGCGCAGGAAGTGCGGGTGGTGTCGCTCGCCGACGCGGGTGCCCGCCGACTGGGGGTCGGCATAGCCGAGCCCGACGAGAATCCGGAGAGAGAAGCGTGTCTCCTCGAGGCACTCTCGTTTCCCGTAGAGGGCTTTGAGGAGATCCTGGTGCGCTATTCCGAGAAGTCGTCCGAGACGGAGAGCCTGTTCTCCAACCTTGGAGACGTATCGTGACCGATGTCCGGACCCATGACCTGGTTGCCTCTCTGGTGAGGCTTCATTCCGTCGTGGACATGGACGAGCTCGCTCAGGCGTGCGGCGCTGTGGTGGACTTACTCGCCGGCGCCGTCCACTGGCGGGTCCGCCTCTGCGATTCCTCCCAGAACGGCCGTGCGCAGGGATTCGGTGGGGAGGGGGCCGCGGTCCGCCCTTCGGGGCTCGAGGCCGAAGTCGATCCGGGGTCGGAAACACACTTCGAACTGCGTTTCCAGGGTGACATTGTGGGGAATCTCTATGTCCGTGCCGTGGGCTTGTCTAACTCGGCACCGTGGCTGGCGATGGCCGATCACCTAGGGGCGGCGCTGGTCAAACTCCAACTCTGGATGCAGGCGGAAGAGGAATCCTGCCACCGACGCATGGCGCAGGAGGTGCTGGGCGACATCAGCGCGATTCTAGGGAGTTTCGACGTTGAGTATCTTCTCGCCAGATCGCTGGAACAGGTGCTGAGAGTAGTGGGAAGCGACGTCGGGTCCGTGATGCTGTGGGACGGTGAGCGCTTCTCCACATCAGTTGTTCTGGGGCTTCCGGAGGAGATCACGCGAGGCATTCGCCTGGAGGGGGAGCCGGTCGCGGAGCTGGTCGCCCGGGCCGGAGAGTCGCTCTTCATCAACGATCCGGATCTGGAGGACGTCCCGGAGACTGTGAGAGCGGTCCATCTCTCTGTGCTGTTGGTAATCCCTCTTGTGAGCGGTGGACGCGTCGTGGGAGTGTTGCAGGCCGCCAACCCGTTGTTCACTGATCCGGCATCTCCCGGCGTGGTGGCGGCCGAGGGAATCTGTCGGCTGACCGCCGTCGCCGTGGAAAACGCGCTGCTCCATAGGGAGGCGGTGCAGCGGGAGAGAATGGCCACAATCGGCCAGGTCATGGCCGGGTTGTCTCATGACATCAAGAACATGCTGCAGAGCGTGAAGGCCGGTTTCTACTTTCTCCAAATGGGCGTAGAGGCGAAGAGTCTGAACGACGTGGAAGAGGCGGTTCCCCTGATTGGGGGCGCCATGGAGCGAATCTCCAGTCTGGTGCTGGACATGCTCAATTACTCCAAGGGGCGGAAGCCCGTGTGCGGACCGGTCAACCTGAATGTTCTGACGGAAGAAATCGTCGGAACGATGTCACCCGTGGCGGCCGAGAAGAACGTGATACTCAAGGCCAGTGCGGATCCCGAGGCGGAAACGGTTCTGGCGGATTCCACCGAAGTGTTTCGCTGCCTTTCGAACCTGGTGACCAACGCGATCGAGGCGGTGAATGACGGCGGGACGGTTGAGATTTGCACCCTGCGAGCGGGGGACGGGTCGATGGCGGGGATCACCGTACGTGACGATGGACCGGGCATCGCGGAAGAAGACCAAGAGCGGATCTTCGACGCTCTCTTCACAACGAAAGGAAGCAAGGGAACCGGGCTCGGTCTGGCGGTAACCAAGAAGATCATCGAGGAGCACGGGGGAGAAATCCGTTTGAATTCGGAGCCGGGCCGGGGAACTGCGTTCACGATCCGGTTGCCGAGGACGGCCTAGCACGGGCCGGGTGCGGCCCGCAGGCCGAATCGCTTCAGACGACTTGCCGACAGAACCCGTGCTCCTCGAGTTTCTTTTTTCGGACCAAGCCGCCGGAACCTTAGGGTTCCGGCGACCGTACTTCACATACGATTGATCGGGAGCCGACCCGGGCGGATTCTTCGAACGCTCCTCTCTACGAACTCTGATTCTTGCACTTTCCAGCGATTCACCCTAGAGTCTTTTCATCGGCTTCGCCCCTGAGGGGTGGACGGCCGCATCCGCGGGAGAAGTCCAATTCCGGCCCGGTGGTCGCGGGCTTGGGTGAAAGGCGGAATCGCCATGCGGGTAGCTGCACTATCGGATGTGCACGGCAACCGATGGGCGCTGGAGGTTGTCCTGGAGGACATCGAGCGGAGGGGAATCCGTCACATCGTCAATCTCGGAGACAGCCTGTACGGTCCCCTGGATCCGGGCGGGACCGCCCGCATACTCGTGGACCTCGACATTCCAACGGTTCGGGGCAATGAGGACCGGATCCTTGCGGAGAAGGCCGCGAGGCGAGCGACTCCGGTGACCGTAAGTATGATGCGGCGGAGCCTGGAGCCGGAGCATCTTCGATGGCTGGAGAATCTTCCGTCCACACTCACGGTCCACGACGATCTGTTCCTGTGCCACGGATCACCGGAGCGGGACGATGAGTACCTGCTTCGAAAGGTCCTGAAAACAGGTGTGATTCCGAGACCCAGGGATGAGATCGCGCACGCGGTACGCTTGGTCAAAGCGCCCGTCGTGCTCTGTGGGCACGATCACATGCCTGCGGTGATCCGTCTTGCAGACGAAAAACAAATCGTCAACCCGGGGAGTGTCGGGTGTCCCTGTTTCGCGGATGACGTTCCTTTCCCTCATCGGATGGAGGCGGGCGGCCCCGATGCGCGCTACAGTGTGGTGTCGAAAGACGATGCCGGTTGGCACGTGGAGCCGATTACGCTGAACTACGATTGGGAAGGCGCGGCGCGGACGGCGGAAACGAATGGGCGTCCCGATTGGGCCGCGTGGCTGAGAACGGGGCGGGCGGGATGAAACGCCATCGCCGGGCGGCTCCGAGCGACGTCTTGCCATTGACGGGCGGCGGAATCCCGCATACACTGAGATCCCGGAGGATGGGGCCCGTGGATGCATCGACATCACCTTGTTCCCTGGAGTCTCCCGGAGATGAACATCCTTGCCATCCAGAACTGCGGCGTCGAAGGGTTTGGCCGGTACTCGGAGTTCCTCCTCGATCGTCACGTGAACCTTCTCCTCGTTCGCGCCTACGCGGGGGAGGCCCTGCCCCCGTTGGACACGGTGGACGCCGTGCTCGTCGGCGGCATGCCGATCGCTGCGTATGACATCCGGAAGCCCGATTTTCTCCGGAAAGAGATCGCGTATCTCGGAGGTGCCGTTTTCGCCGGCACGCCTTGCCTGGGTATCTGCTTCGGCGCTCAA